>APMI01000644.1_pt1 | contig 596264 bp, 458 predicted proteins | sample 667938 | NCBI WGS metagenome assembly APMI01 (sample SAMN01084076, study PRJNA167559) | wastewater metagenome | biome: Wastewater | place: Denmark: Ejby Moelle, Odense | collected 2011-11-28
GCTGTATCCATCCAGTGATACGGCGGGCGGGAAGAAAGCCGCACCCAAGGGCCGCCGCCAGCCGGTCAAGGATCTCTCCGCGCTGAAGCTGGGTGACACACTTCCTAGCGATGCCGCGCCGCAGATTGCCGGAAAAGGGTTCACGCTTTCCTGCACCGTCGAGTCTGCTCAGCAGGATGCCGTGCTGGTGGCGCACGGAGGAGCCGCAGCCGGGTATGCGCTGCATCTGCGTGCAGGGCACGTCGTTTTCACGGTGCGGTATGGAGCTGGGGAGTCGTATGCGGAGGTGGTGTCGCCTGGTGTCATCACGGGCAGCACAAAAATCGCCGCCCACCTTGCCAAGGACCGGGCGATGACGCTCGCGCTCAACGGGGAAGTCGTGGCGACGGCCCCGGCCAAAAACTTGGTGGGACGGCAGCCGCAGGAAAACTTCTGCGTCGGCATGGACGATGCCCGCCAGGTGGCTGCCTACAAGGGCAGGGGAAAGTTTGAAGGAAAAATCGAAGGGCTGAAGATCACCCCAGAGTGAATGAGAGGCAGAGAGATCTTTCCTGCAGCGTACAAGCCTGTTGCAAAAGACCGGGTCCCGCTCTGCTTTCAGCCATGAATACCGCCTTCCCTGAAAATCTCCGCCTCCAGCTCCGCAATACGGGGGTGATTGCCGTTTTGATGATAGATCGTGCCGAGGATGCCGTGCCGCTGGCGCGGGCTCTGCTGGCAGGCGGGGTGAACGGCATCGAGCTCACGCTGCGTACAGATGCGGCGCTGGAGTCGCTGCGGCTCATCAAGGCCGAGGTGCCGGAGATGACCGTCGGTGTGGGAACCATTCTCACGCCAAAGCAGGTGAACGAGGCGAAGGAAGCCGGGGCAAGTTTTGGCGTGGCTCCCGGGATGAATCCGCGTGTGGTGGCCGAGGCCATCCGAGTCGGGCTGCCGTTTGCCCCCGGAGTGTGCACGCCGACTGACATCGAGCTGGCCGTCGAGGCCGGCTGCCGGGTGCTGAAGTTCTTCCCGTCGGAGCCTTGCGGTGGTCTTGCCTACCTGCGCAGCATCATGGCTCCGTTCATGCATCTAGGCGTGCAGTTCATTCCGCTGGGCGGTGTGGGGGCTGGAAATGCAGCGCACTACCTGCGCGAGCCGGCGGTACTGGCGCTGGGAGGCTCATGGCTGGCGCCCAAAGACATCGTGGCCAGAGGGGGCTGGGACGTCATCACCGCACTGGCACGTGAGGCCACGGACATCGTCAAGCAAGTGCGCCCATGAGCCGAGTCGTCACCTTTGGGGAGATCATGCTGCGGCTGGCCACACCGGGCTTTGCGCGATTTCAGCAGGCCATGCCAGGCGGCATGCACGCGAGCTTTGCCGGGGCTGAGGCCAGCATAGCGGCATCGCTTTCCCATCTGGGTGCAGATGCGTCTTTTGTCACGGCGCTGCCTGCCAATGCCATAGCCGATGCCTGTGTGGCTGATCTGCGCAGCCTCGGGGTAGAGACCAGGCACATTCTGCGGACAGCCCATGGCAGGCTTGGAGTGTACTTTCTGGAGCATGGTGCCAATCAGCGTGGCGGGAATGTGATCTATGACCGGGAAGGCTCCGCTGTGGCCATCACGCCAGCATCTGCCTATGACTGGGAGGCGATATTTTCCGGCTGCGAGTGGTTTGTGATCTCAGGCATCACGCCCGCCATCTCGCGCAATGCAGCAGATGTCGCGCGTGCAGCCATGGAGCAGGCAGCAGGACGAGGGATCAAGATCGTGTGCGACATGAACTACCGCACCAAGCTCTGGAACTGGGAGCCTCCTCTCTCCGCACGGGAACTGGCCACACGAACCATGAGGGCGCTGCTGCCGATGGTGAGCGTGTTTGTGGGTGGTGTCAGTGATGCGACTGCGATGTTGGGCATCGAATACAGCGGGGACCTGCAGGCGCTGGCACAGCAGATCGTGGGCGAATTCCCCCAGATGACGCATGCCGCCTTTACCCTGCGCGATGGCAGCACCTCCAATGCGCAGTGCTTCAGCGGAGCCCTCTATGAAGCTGCTGCTGGCAAGCTGCATACTGCAGCGCGGCACACCATCACCCAGGTGATCGACCGACTCGGTGCGGGAGATGCTTTCACAGCCGGGCTGGTGTTTTCGTTTCTGCAAAATTCCGACCCGCAGACGGCCATCGGCTTTGCCACCGCCGCAGGCTGTCTGGCGCATTCCATCGAAGGCGACTACAACTATAGCACACGCGGTGAAATCGAGGCCCTGATGCAGGGCGACGGCGGAGGCCGCGTGAGCCGCTGATCCATTCATTTCCATCATGTCACATTCCGCACCCACCACCCCTGACCGCTGGTCCCTTGAATCCTGGTTCTCCGGATTCGGCAAAACCGACTACACCGAATTTAAAGCAGCGCTGGTGCGCGATGTGGACGCGCTCAAGAAGCAGGCGGCGGCACTCGGCATCGAGATTGTCGAAATGGCGCAGGTGATCAATGCACTGGAGTCGCTGAGCGACCGCCTGGGTCATCTCTCCGCCTATCTGGGCTGCCTTTCTGCTGATGACGCCAATGACGAGGCCGTGAAGGCCGATGAGGCATGGATCTCGACGCTCGAGGCCGAAAGCACCAAGCTCATGGCCTCTCTGCGGTCTGCGCTGGCGGCTTTGAGCGATGATGCTTTTGAGGTGCTGCTGGCAGATCCGTCATTGAAAAATGCGGAGCACGCCGTCAAGCGCATGCGCCATGAGGGGCAGCATCAGATGAAGTCTGAGATGGAGGCACTGGCGGCGGATCTCAACGTGAACGGGCTGCATGCCTGGGGGCGGCTGTATGATACGCTGACGGGCAAGATGGAGTTTGAGATGACTTTTCCGGACGGGCACAAAGAGACCGTTGAGATGTCCCGGCGGCGCGCGCTCATGTCCGAGCCGGATCGCAAGCTGCGCGAGGCGGCATTTCATGACGGGCAGAAGCCTTGGAATGATCATGCCGTGACGCTTGCCGCCGGATTGAACGGCATCGCAGGCACCCGACTCAGTCTCTATGGCCGCCGCGGGCTGCCGCACTTTCTCGACACACCCTTGTTTGACGGTGCCATGAGCCGCAAGTCACTGGACGCGATGCTGGAGGCGATTCATGCGAACATCGAGCTGCCGCGTCGTGCACTGAGAAAAGCTGCGAAGCTGCAGGGCACCTCGGCACTGCATTACTTTGACCTTGAGGCTCCGCAGATCGCCGCGCCGGATGAGAAGGAGCTGACCTGGGATGAGGCGTGTGCAACGGTGGACCAGGCGTTCAGCACAGCGTATCCGAAGCTGGGTGCTTATTTCCGCGAGATGCTCGCACAGCGCTGGATCGAGGCGCAGCCACGTGCAGGCAAGCGCCCCGGGGCCTTCTGCACCGGATCTCAGCTCAAGCACGAGGAGCGCGTGTACATGACCTTTCATTGCACGGTGCATGACATGGTCACACTGGCACATGAGGTGGGACATGCCTGGCACTCGTGCGTGCTGCGTCCGGCGCGATCGTTTGCCGCGAACTATCCGATGACGCTCGCAGAGACGGCCTCCAATTTTGGTGAGATGATCCTGCTCAACGGCCTGATGAACGACCCGGGTCTTACCGAGGCCACCAAGGCCTACCTGCTCGATCAGGAGATGCTGCGTGCGCATGCCTACCTGATCAACATCCCGATGCGCTATGAGTTTGAAAAGGCTTTCTACACCGAGCGCGCAGACGGCGAGGTGAGCGTGAGCCGTCTCAGCGCGCTCATGAACGAGGCGCAGCGCAAGCTCTACGGTGATACTCTGCTCGATGGTGGTACGGATCCAATGTTCTGGGCCTCCAAGATGCACTTCTTCATCAGTGGCATTTCGTTCTATAATTTCCCCTATGTTTTTGGCTACCTGCTGAGCCAGGCGCTGTTTGCGCGTTTTAAAGCAGAAGGTGCGGCCTTCCTGCCGCGCTACGAGTCTTTCCTCTCGATGACCGGCAGCGCCACCTGTGAGGAGGTGGTGAAGAGGAGTCTCGGAGAGGACATCACCAAGACTGAATTCTGGGCCACGGCGCTGAAGGCCATGGAGCCTGAGCTGCAGGCCTATGAGACGCTGAAGTGAGCTTTTAGAGACGGGCAGCTCTAATGCTGGGGCCTTCCACCCAGCGTGGCGGGATCATGATCTGGCGGGGCACTGCGGGAACGCCGTGCTCGTGCTGGGAGAGCTGCGTGACGATGAGATCGACCGCAGCGGCGGCGAGGTGATCGCGCTGCTGATAAATGCCGGCGTAGTCCGGCATCTTCGGCGTCCAGTCATGAACGACGAAGCCGATGTCCTGAGGAATGCGCAGGCCCAGGCGGCGCAGCCAGCCGGGCACGTGGGTGTCGAAGGTGATGAGGGCATCCGGCTGGTACTCGTGCATCCATTTGGAGAAGGCGTCGAATCCCTGGCTGATGTCGTTGCTGGGAAAGAGCAGCAACGGCACACGGTCTGCGGGCGGCAGGCTCTGCTGCCAGTGAAAAAGGCCGCCGCTGTAGCCGAACTGGGAGCGGTTCACGATCCACCGCGTGACGGCCACGCCGATGCGCCGGTATCCGCGGGCGGTGAGCTGATCTGCGGCCATGTGAATGCCGAGGGTCATGTTTCCGGCGCACATGTGCAGAGCGGGGCTGCTCATGGCATTGCCAAAAGTAGCGGCGGCAAAAGGGGAGAAGTCGATCTTGCTGCAAGGCAGCTGCATGCTCTGTGGCGAGACGATCACTCCCTCGATGCCGCGTGCATGCAGAATCTTCTGCAGGCGTTTGGGCGTCAGCCCGTCTTTTCCCAGCCAGAACTCCTCCACAGCGTAGCCGTGGCCGTGGGCACGGCTGCGGATGTCGTCGATGGGCACGTATTGATACGAAGCGCTGAGAAGACCGTCCTGCGGCACGTGCTCGCGAATCACGGCGATCACCGCACGCACTCGCTGCTGCTTCCTGCCGCGCACGGCCTGCATCATGCGCGCGAGATGCGGGTCTGGCTGGTAGTTCAGCCGTTTCGCCTCTTTGAGCACATGCTCACGCTTTTCTGCGGAAACTTTGGGGGCTCCGCGCAGCACGCGTGACACCGTCATCAGAGAATAACCCGTGGCATGGGCGATGTCTTTGAGCGTGGGCGCAGCGGCGGGCATGGCTGGTGATCGGTGCTACAGCTCTGCCAGTGTGGCCGTGAGCAGCTTCCAAAATTTCTGTGCGGAGGAGACGCTGGCGCATTCCTTCTCAGAATGAGCCTCGTGGATGTTTGGCCCAAACGAGATCATGTCGAGATCCGGGTAAGCCATGGCGATGACGCCGCACTCCAGCCCTGCATGGCAAGCGCCGATCTTGACCTCGTGGCCGAAGAGATCGTGGTAAAGTCTCTTCATCTTGTCCAGGATTGGCGATTCTGCGCTTGGGCTCCAGCCTGGATAAGGATCGCCGGAATGGGCCTGTGCGCCGATCAGCTCAAAAGGTGCGCGGAAGGAGCGGGCCACATCGACTTTGCTCGACTCCACTGAGCTGCGCTGCAGGCTGCTGATCACCGCTTTGCCATGCGTGAGATCGATGGTGGAAAAATTGGAAGACGCCTCCACCAAGCCGGGCACGACCGGGCTCATGCGGTAAACGCCATTCACCAAGGCCTGCATGGCGAGTACGAAGGCTCTCTGAGCCTCTGCGGACATGGTCTGCACAGAATCTCCTGCGACCTGTGCGGTGGTCCTGGTGATGCTCAGGCCCGGCTCGATGAGACGAAACTCGTCACGGATGCCTGCCGCCTCATGCTGGAAGCATTCTTCAAATTGTGCCGGGTTCAAAACGACCACGCGGGCGGTGCATTGGGTGGGGATGGCGTTTCGGGCGCTTCCTCCACGCATGGTCGAGAGGGCTACGACCTGCTCGCCACAGGCGCTGAGGATGCGCGCCATGAGCTTGTTGGCATTGGCACGGCCCTCATGGATCTGCAGGCCGGAGTGTCCGCCACGCAGGCCGGAGATCTGGATGTCCGCGACGAGGCCGGGAGAGGCATGCGTGATTTCCTGGTATTCGTAGGTGACGTGTGTGTCGATGCCGCCTGCGCAGCCGATCGTAAAGGTGTCGTCCTCCTCGGAGTCGAGATTGAGCATGGTTTTGCCAGTCAGCAGTCCAGGCTGCAGGCCCAGCGCGCCGCCCATGCCCTGCTCTTCGTCCAGGGTGAAAAGCGCTTCGATGGGTGGGTGCGAAAGATCCTGTGCGGCGAGCACCGCCAGGATGGCGGCCGCGCCGAGGCCATTGTCTGCTCCAAGCGTGGTGCCACGCGCGCGCACCCAGTCGCCATCCACCCACATGTCGATGCCCTGCTGGTCGAAATCAAATTTCACTCCATCACCGGCTTTGTGCACCATGTCCAGATGCGCCTGCATGATGACGGCGGGGCGGTGCTGCCGGTCTGCCGAGGCTGGTTTGCGGATGATCACATTGCCTGCGGTGTCGATCTGGGGCTGCAGGCCGTGCTTTTCTGCGAATGCGCATACAAAGGCGACGACACGTTCTTCGCGTTTGGAAGGGCGGGGCACGGCATTGAGATCGGCAAAGCAGTTCCAGAGAGCCTGGGGTTCGAGGGCGCGGACATCAGAGGACGACATGAAAAGAGCAGGGAGGTGGGTGTATGAACGAGGCTGTCTTGGACGGGCGTGACTTCAAGCTGGTTCGTGGGCAGCATGGAGAAGATATGTTAACATAACATTTCTTCAATCCAATCCTGGGTGAAATGACATCGTGCGTCACGTTTGATATGGCCAATGAATCTCCGCCTCCTTTGCACGCTGCTTGTTCTAGCCTCAAACTGCGCCCCGGCCGCCGAACCATCCGGTGAACGTCGTGAAACATGGCAGGGCATTCCCGGTCTGGAGCGCACAGCCAAAGGGCGTGTGTTTTCCTCCTGGTTCACGGGAGGTCCCCAGGAGCCATCCGCAGAAAATGCTGTGCTGCTTTGCTACAGCGATGATCAGGCGCGGAGTTTTACACATCCGCAGGTCATGGCCTCTCCTGGAAATGGCACGCGCTGCTTTGACCCCACGCTTTGGATCGACCCCAAGGGGCGTCTTTGGTACATCTTCAACCGCGGCAACAAGGACACCGCAAAGCACGATGTGTGGGCGCGCATTTGCGATGATCCAGATGCTATACCTCCTGCCTTCGGGCCTGAGTTCCGGGTTGGGTATGAGGGGCCTTATGCCTTCCGCATGAACAAACCGACGGTGCTTTCTACTGGCGAGTGGATCATGCCGGTCACGCATGCCACGGAGCCAATTCACAGCTGGTTTGCCGGGCCCAGGCAGCTGCAGGGTGTGGGCATCTCCATGGATGAAGGCAGGACCTGGAAACTTCACGGCGCTCTCAAAGCCCCAGAGTGGGCGCTGGAGTGCATGATCACGGAACTCAAGGACGGACGTCTGTGGCTGCTGACCCGGACGGGCGGCGGGTTTCTGTGGGAGAGCCATTCATCCGACAAAGGACGCACCTGGACCGAGACCAGGGCCAGCACGATTCCGAATCCAGGCTCGCGCTTTTTCATCCGCCGTCTTGCCTCGGGCAATCTGCTGCTGGTGAACCATAACGGATTCACCGGGAAAACACGAAGTCATCTCACCGCGCAAATTTCGAAGGATGATGGCCAGACATGGAGCGAGGGCCTTCTGCTGGATGAGCGCAAAAACGTCTCCTACCCCGATGGCGTGCAGGATGGCGACGGGCAAATCTGGATCACGTATGACCGCGAACGTCAGGGCGAGGGCGAGATTCTGCTGGCGAAGTTTCGCGAAGAAGATGCCCTCGCTGGAAAAGACATGTCTGGTGCCGTGAGTCTGAAACAGACAATCAGCAGGCTGGACAAACCCCAAGTACTGCCTGCGAAGTGGGATCCGGCCCTGGCGGGGGACATAGTGATGCAGCGCCTCGTGAACACCTCGGCCCCGCAGGTAAAGGGTGCGCATGATGCGGAGTTTGTATGCGTGGGAGATCGAGCCTACGTGGTGGTGGAGGCAAATGATGTCAAAGCTGGTGAAAGCGCCGGGTGGCCTTTCATCTATGCCACGCTGTCCATCGTGAATCTGAAAACACTCGCGTTGGAAAAGGTGATCGACTTTGCCAAAAGCGAACAGCGGTTTGAAAACGAGACGCTGCCAGCGGGTGCGTGCTTTGTGCCGCGCATTTTGTGCAAGGATGCCAGCACTCTCCGCTGCTACTTCACCAGCGAAGATCCGGGGAAAAGGCAGTCGCAGATGTGGTATCGAGACTTTGATCTTAAGTCCGGTGATTTTGCGGCCACGATTCACAAGGCAAAACTGAAGACGGCGGCGGGTACATTCGATTTTCAGCCGCAGTATTTTCATGCGGATGCAGCGGCTCAGGGATTCGCCAAGCCGCCATTGGATTCGTCTTTTTTCATCTTTGACTCCTTCAAGCAGTTCGACGGCAAAACCTATGTGGCGCTGAACAACTTCAGCGGAAAGCAAAATGCCCTGGCTCTGATGCATGATGATCTGGAGACAGTGGAAGTGCTGGGACACTACAACGAGCCGCAGGCCGAGGCGCTGAGCGAGTCCGCAGTCAACCGCCTGCCTGATGGCAGGTGGATGGCGGTCTGCCGCAATGACAAAGGAAACTATCATTTCGCCACCAGTGCGGATGGCAGGAAATGGAGCGCAGGAAGGCCGCTGCCAGTCGTGCTCAATGGCACGAACTCAAAGCCGACTTTCGACAAGTTTGGCGGCGTTTATTACCTGGGCTGGCAGGAGTCCACCCGCATCCAAGGGGTGAGCCGCAGTGTGTTCAATGTGGATGTCTCGCGTGATGGCAAAACCTGGGAGCGAAAATATCGTTTTGAGTCGCCGAAGTCCTTCCAATATCCGACCTTCCACGAGCATGACGGCGTCATCTGGCTTGTGGTGACCCAGGGAGACAAGGACGCGAGCCGCAAGGAGCGCATCATGTTTGGCAGGCTGGAGGAGGTGGGCGGCTTTGAAGCGCAGAAAGGGCAGAAGCGCATCGTCTGGCCGGAGCCTGCGCCTGCAGAGACGGCGGAGATGAAGGCAGGCGTCAGGCTTTTCGCAGACCGGGATTACGTGATTGAGGCAATGCCTGAGCAGGTGCGCGGGCTGCCGTTCCTGCGGACGAGTATTGAAAAAATCGACGCTGAAGTCGTGAGCGCGGGAACGCTCTACGCGCTGACACCTGCCTCACGGCCTGGTGCCGCCAGCCAGGATGAGGCGCTCAAGAGCGCTGGCTTCACCAAGGTGGAGGTGCCGGAGACGCAGCTCTTCCCGGGTGACATCAACCGCGTGAACTTGCACCGTAAAGACGCCATCAAGGGGGAGCGGTTGCATTTCCAAAAACTGGTGTTGCTCATCAGCGGCCCAGGAGCCGTTTTGCGTTCCGCTCATCCCTGATCCCAACCACTGTACCAACCGAACGACTGAAAATGATCCGCTTCTTCAACTGGTTTAACAATCTGTATCCCGTATGGCTGGTGAGCCTGGCCGTTCTGGCTTTCTTCAAGCCGCAGACCATGCTGTGGTTTGACAAGCCGTGGATCTTCTGGTCGCTGGCGGCCTCCATGCTGGGCATGGGGCTGACGCTGAGTGTGGATGACTTCAAAGCCATCGTGCGCATGCCTGGCAGCGTGGCGCTGGGCTTTGTGGCGCAGTACACCATCATGCCGCTGACGGGGTGGCTGGTGGCCACGCTGCTGAAACTCGATCCCGGCCTCGCTGTGGGCATCATTCTGGTGGCGAGCTGCCCCGGTGGCATGGCGTCAAACATGATCAGCTATCTGGCTCGGGCCAATGTGGCGCTCTCCGTGGTGCTCACCCTTGCATCCACACTGCTGGCTTTCTTCTTCACCCCCATGTGGACCAGCACTCTGGCAGGAAAGTACGTGCCTGTGGATGCCTGGGGTTTGTGCCTTTCGGCATTGCAGCTCACTGTGGCTCCGGTGGTGCTGGGGGTGCTCATCCGCTGGAAGCTGCCGCGCACGGCGGATCAGATCGGTGCCTGTGGACCTACGATAGCCGTGCTGGCTTTTACGTGCGTCAGTGGAGGAATCGTGGCCGCCAGTGCGGATGCCATCTCGTCCAATTTTGGGCGCCTGGCCCTGGCGGCATTTTTGCTTCATGTCATCGGTTTTTTGGTGGGCTACTTCGTGCCCAAGGTGCTGCGCTATCCTGAGTCCGTGGCCCGCACGGTGAGCATCGAGGTGGGCATGCAAAACGGCGGCATGGCTGCATCGCTGGCCCGGGAGCATTTTCCAGCGCTGCCTCTGGCTGCAGCCGCCGCAGTCTTCAGCGGTGTGATGCAAAACATCGTCGGCGGCCTCATGGCCGCATGGTGGAAGCGGCGTACCCCGGATGCGTAAACATGAGCCGACGAGACATCTACTACTGGAAATGCGACCGCCCGGCGGCGTTCCACGGCACGCAGAAACGTGGTGTGGCTGATGCTGACATCGAGCGTCAGCTCCGTGCGGCGCTGCAGCGGCACTTTGTCACTCAGTGTGTAGAGCTGAGCACCGGAATCGGGCAGGGCAATCACCTCACCTGGAATGCCAGGGTGGCGGGACAGGCGATGTTTGTACGCGTCGAGAACGGCCCTGAAAAAGATGGTCATCTTGCCGTGGAGTCAGCGTTGCTGGGACGTGTGAGAGAGGCGGGGGTGAAGACGCCGCTGGTGTATGCCTGTGATGCCACACGAGCCCAGGTGTCTTTTGCATGGCAGGCTCTGGAGCGTATTCACGCGCCGGATCTCAATCACTGGTACAAGCAGGGCCGCCTCGATGTGCCGCACATCGCCTTCGACATCGGCGCTTCGGTGGCGCAGTGGCAGCAGCTCACGTTTTCAGGGTTCGGCATCTTGGACGAATCCTTGAACGGCTGCCACGCCACTTACGCCGATTACTTCATGCTGCGGCTGGATCAGCACCTGTTCTTTCTCGTTACGCGTGGGTTCCTCACCCAGGTGCAGAGCGATGAAATCCTTTCTGAAATCGAGAATCACCGGGCACTTCTGCAGCTCGAAGCAGGCTGCTTTGTCCACAAGGACCTCGCGCTCTGGAACATCCTCGGCACGGAGAGCCAGATCGCGGCTTTCATCGACTTCGACGACGCCATCAGCGGAGATCCCATGGAAGATCTCTCGCTTCTCGCCTGTTTTCACGATGCCACGTTTTTGCGTCGGGCCTTTGAGGGTTATCAAACCAAGCGCCCCCTGCCTGCAGAGCATCTGCGCCGTTTCTGGCTGCACCTTCTGCGCAACATGATCGTCAAGGCCGTGATCCGTGTGGGTGCGGGCTACTTTGATCGTGATGACGGCTTCTTCCTCATCTCATCCGGCACATCCGGCAGTTCACTGCGTGAGTTCACGCATTCGCGTTTGGATCTGGCGTTGCAGGGCTTGCGCACTTCCAGCGGCATCGACATTCTTTGATCATGAAAACACACATTGGCACCTTCCTCTCCATCGGTTCTCCAGCGGTCACTGAGCTGGCGGCGGAGTGCGGCTTTGACTGGGTCTTGATCGATCTGGAGCATGGCTGCGAATCCGAAGCCGCGCTGCCAAATCAGCTCCGGGCGCTGCGCGGCAGCGGCACCATGGCCATCGTGCGTGTGAGCGCGCCGCATCCCGACCTGATCGGGCGTGTGCTGGACTGGGGGGCGCAGGGCATCATGGTGCCGCATGTGAACACGGCGGCGGAGGCGCGGCACTGTGTGGACGCGGCGTATTATCCGCCACGCGGGCACCGGGGCGTCTCACGCACGGTGCGCACCTACGGCTATGGCATGCGCCTGCCGGGTGATGTGATGCCTACGCCGATCATCCTTGCACAGATCGAGACCGCAGCAGCCGTGGCCAATGCCAGCGAGATCGCCGCTGTGGAAGGGATTGATGCCTTGTTCATCGGTCCTGCAGACCTGTCGTTTGACCTGAAGGCGCAGAAGGCATCCATCAGCTATGACACCTGTGTGGACAGCATCGTCAAGGCGGCCAAAGACCACAGCAAGGGCTGCGGCATTCTGGTGCGGCATGCGGATGACAAGGAGAAGCTGAAGGCGCTGGGATTCACGTGGATCGCCATGGATTCCGACCTCTCGCTGGTACGAGAGGGTTTCAAACGGAATCTGGAGGCGGCCCGGGCCTGGTAAATAGTCCGACTTTTCCCTTTGAATCGGCTTTTCCGGCCTAAGCTCAGCCCCCCATGAAAGCATCCCCCCAAATCACCTCCAAGCTCGTCGAACTGTGCGAAGTCCTCGTGGCAGACAGCGAAGTGCAGAACGCCCGCGAAAAAGCAGAGGCATTCCTCGCTGATGAAGCCGCCGTGTCCCTCTACCGCGAGATGGCCACGCTCGGCCGTGCCTTGCACCAGAAGCAGCACCACGGTGAAGAGCCCAGCGGCGAGGAAATCTCCCGCTTCACCGACCTGCAGGACCAGTGTGATGCAAACACCGCCATCCTGAGCTTTGTGGAAGCACAGGACATCCTGCGTGGCATCGCTGAAGTGGTGAATGGCTATGTGGGCAAGAGCCTGGAGCGCGGCAAGGTGCCTACCGAGGCGGAGGTGTTTCCCCAGGGCTGCGGAGAAGGCTGCGGCTGCCATCATTGATCGCAAAGCCTCATGAAAGCACCGGCTCTGCTATTCACACTGCTGCTGTTTTGTGTCTCGTCCTTCGCGGGCGAGGCCAAAACGGTGAAGCTGCTCACCATCGGAAACAGCTTCTCGGCCAATGCCACTCATTACCTGGGTGATCTGGCGAAAGCAGGTGGGCACAAGCTGGTGCACCAGCCGCTGGTCATTGGCGGTGCGTCATTCCAGGTGCATGCCGAAAAGGCGCAGAAACACGAGGCCGACCCGAAAGACAAGGCTGGGCTGTACACCAGCAGCCGCGGGCTGAAGGAAAATCTAGAGCTGGACCAGTGGGACTACGTCACCATCCAGCAGGCCAGCATCAAGAGCCACGACTTTACCACCTATCAGCCGCATGCCGGATGGCTGCGCGATTATGTGGCCACATACGCACCGCAGGCCAGGCTGCTGGTGCATGAGACTTGGGAGTATCGGAAAGACGATCCACGCTTCACCAAGCCTTCTGGTAAAGAGGGCGAGCCCAAAACACAGGACGAGATGTACACCGGCCTGCACGCGGCCTATGACAAAATCGCGGCGGAGTTTCATGCGCGCATCATCCCGACCGGAGACGCCTTTCATCTGGCGGACACCGATGCCAAATGGGGCTACCAGACGGACACGAGCTTTGATCCGAAGGCCGCCAAGCAGCCTGCGCTGCCAAACCAGACGCATTCGCTGCACGTCGGCTGGCTGTGGAAGAAGCAGAAGGATGGAAAGACCACGCTCGGCATGGACGGCCACCATGCCAATATGGCGGGTGAGTATCTGGGCGCCTGCGTGTGGTATGAGGTGCTGTTTGGTGAAAGCGCCGTGGGCAGCACCTTTGTGCCAAAGGGGCTGGATGCCGACTATGCCCGCTTTCTGCAAGAGACGGCACATCGTGCCGTGGCTGCTCGCCTGAAATAATCGTGTCCAAAATCCTGGGGAGGCGTCCTTGTGGGGAACCATGACGCGCATTCTAGCCTTCTTTTTCAGTCTCAGTCTTGTCCTTCACGGCGCATCGGACGCAGATGTCATCGTCTATGGAGCGACTCCTGGGGGCTTCTGCGCTGCGATTGCGGCGGCTCGGGAAGGGGCCTCCGTGATTCTACTGGAGTCCACAGACCACGTTGGTGGCGTGAATACAGGGGGGCTTTGTTTTAGCGACTCCAATCAAACCGTGCGCAGCACCGTGCTGGGGCTCTTTGAGGAATGGCATCTGCGGGTGGAAGCTGACTACCAAAGCCGAGGCGTGGCGCTGCCCTACAAAGTCAGCGAAAAGGACCACAAACCCTGGACCTACGAGCCGCATGTGGCCGCCAAAATCACACGGCAGATGCTCGATGAGGCCGGAGTGAAAGTGCTGACAAAGCAGCCGGTCACCAAAGCCGCCAAAACGGGGGCGCACATCACAGGAATCACGACTCGAGACAGCAGTTTTTCAGCGAAGGTCTTTGTCGATGCCACCTATGAGGGCGACCTGATGGCGGCGGCAGGCGTGAGCTGGACGATTGGCCGTGAGGGGCGGAAGGACTTTGGCGAGCCGCTGGCCGGAAAGCAGTATCCCAAGGCAAAGCTGGCAATCTCAGGTGTGGATGCCGAAGGCAGACCGCTGCCTCTGATCACGACGGAGGATGCCGGTGCGGACGAGGCGGGAGACAAGAATGTGATGGTGTACAGCTTCAGGCTCTGCGTCACGAAAGATCCGGCAAACCGGGTGCCGTTTCCGCGACCTGCCAGCTATGATCCGGCCCGGTTTGAGGTGGTGAGGCGCTACTATGCACAGGAGAAGAAGCCGCATCTGCTTTGGGATCTATATCCGCTGCCCGGAAACAAGTTTGATGCAAACAACGGCATCGGAAAACAGTTCTCCATGGGGCTCGTCGGGGCCTGCAATGGGTGGAGTGAAGCTGATGAGGAGGGGCGTGCGAAAATCTGGGAGGCGCACAAGCAATACACCCTGGAGCTGTATCATTTTCTGAGCACGGACCCTGCTGTGCCAGAGGCGCTGCGGCAGCAGATGAGCGAGCTGGGCCTGTGCCGCGACGAGTTTGCCGAATATGGCCACTGGTCGCCGCAGCTCTACGTGCGCGAGGGGCGGCGAATGGTGGGCGAGTACGTGCTGTCGCAGAAAGACATCATGGAGGATCCGAAGAAGGATGACCCAATCGTGGTGTCTTCGTTTCCCATCGATTCACATGACTGCCAGCGTTTGGGGACAAAGGACATGGTCGTCGATGAAGGAACCATCATGCCGGTGCGAATGGCAGGGCGGCGGCATGGGTATCCCTATCACATGCCCTATCGGGCCATCACACCCAAAGCAGCCGAGTGCGACAACCTGCTCGTGCCCGTGGCGCTGTCCTGCACGCATGTGGGCATCTCCTCCATTCGTGTGGAGCCCACTTGGATGATTCTGGGGCAGAGCGCAGGCATTGCCGCTGCTCTGGCCGCAAAGCAAAATGTCGCTGTGCAGAAGCTGCCCTATGCTGCGCTGCGTGAGCGGCTGCTGGTGCAGAAGCAGGTGCTGGAACTGCCTGTGCTGCCGGAAGTGAAACCAGAGCCGCAGGGGGCGATGAACATAGATCCCAAGTCTCTGCCGGGCATCGTGCTCGATGACGCACAGGCTGAACTCCAAGGACCGTGGAGCCGTTCTTCGGGGTTCAAGCCGCATATCGGCACCGGGTATCTGCATGACGACAAGCGCGCTGATGGTCAATCAGCCGCTGTCTTCCGCTGCAAAGTGCCCAAAACGGGACGCTATGAGCTGCGCATGGCCTATTCTCCGCATGAGACGCGGGCCACCAAAGTACCCGTGGTAATCGCGTGCGGCGGGCGGAAAACCGAGATCCTCGTGGATCAAACACAGCCGCTTGCAGCCGGGGAGGCGTTTCGCAGCATTGGCGTTGTCGCGCTGGATTCCGATGCAGAAACGGTCATCAACATCCGCAATACCGGCACCGATGGCTTCGTCATCGTGGATGCTCTGCAACTTCTCGAAACCAACCGCTGAACCCATGCACAACCGCCGCCATTTCATCGCCTCCATCACCGCCGCGCTTGGCGGTTCCGTCCTCGCTGCTGACGGGAATCCCAAGACGATCCTGCTGCAGTCTGCCTGGGACACGGTGAACATCGGTGACATCGGGCATACGCCGGGCACGCTGCGTGTCATCGAGGAGCATCTGCCTGAGGTGAAGGTGATGGTATGGGCCATGAAGCTGGATGAGCGCGTCACTGTCATGCTCAAAAAGCGCTTTCCCAAAGTGGAGATTCTTCAGGGCAGCCTTGCTGGCAAAGGAGAAAAGGACGAGGCGCTGCGTCATGCGATCTCCAATTGCGATCTCTACATCCGTAATTCAGGCATGGGGCAGGACATCAGCTTCATGCAGTTCTGCCAAAAAGTGGGCAAGCCCTATGGACTCTTCGGTCAGTCGTATTTTGCCACCATGGTCGAGGGCAAGGGGGCGGAGGAGCGCATTGCCCTGCTGAACGGTGCATCCTTCATCTACACGCGTGAAACGAAGACCCTGAACATTCTCAAAAAAGGCGGGGTGAAAACCCCTGTGCTCGAGTTTGGGCCGGACGGCTGTTTTGGCATCGACGTGCGCGACGAAGAACGAGGACTGGCGACGATGAAGAAGCTCGGCCTCGAAGAGAGGAAGTTTATCACAGTTCAAATCCGCACCAACACACCCAAAGCTCCCGGGGTGGATGATCCTCGCCCGCAGAAGCTCAATCCGCTGCATCCCTCGCCGGAGCAGATCGCGGACGACGAACGCCGTGCGGCAAAGTACAGGGAGCTTGTCACGATGTGGGTCAAAAAGACCGGCCACAAAGTGCTCATCGCGCCGGAGACGATCAAAGAGATGGGGCACAACAAGCGCCTCATTCACGATCCACTCCCGCCAGAAATCCAAAAGCAGGTGGTGAACCTGGAGTACTTCTGGAACTCCGACGAGGCTGCCTCCATCTTTGCGCGGGCTCACACGATTGTGTGCCATGAGCCGCACTCTCCCATCATCGCCCTCGCCAACGGTACGCCTGTCATCCACACCTACTCCGAGTTTCACTCGCCCAAGTGCTGGATGTTCAAGGACATCGGACTGGGGGAATGGCTGCTGGAGATGGACGAGACCCCGGTGGAAAAAATGGCGGAGACACTGTTCGCCATCGATGCCGATTATGCTGCAGCTCAGGGCAAGGTGCGAAAAGCCATGACTTACGTGCATGAGTGCTTTGCGGGATCGATGAAGCATGTGAAAAGCGCACTCGACAAAGCGTGATCAAATGATGGCAAAAAACAGGGCGAGAGATCGTTTTCACACGCCATGTCTTCTTTTTCCCGACGCGCTTTCCTCGAACACGGTCTTCTCTGCCTGTCCGGCCTGGGAGCCGGCACTCTTCTGGCGGCTGATGACGCCGCAGTGCCCTTGCTGCGCGCAGGTCTGATGACAGACCTGCATTATGCCGACAAGCAGCCGACGAAAACCCGCTTCTACCGCGAAGCGCTGGCCAAGCTGGATGAGGCGGTGGAGGTCATGAATCGTGAAAGGCCGGCGTTCGTGGTGGAGCTGGGAGATTTTATTGATCAGGCTGATTCGGTGGAACGTGAGATCGAATGGCTGAAGACGATGGAGTCGCATTTCGCCAAGCTGGCAATGCCCAGACACTACGTGCTGGGAAACCACTGCGTCGGAACGCTGACAAAGCAGGAGTTTGCGGCAAATACAAAAGCCACTGGAGGGCATGCAGTGTTCGAGGAAAAAGGGGTGACGTTTCTGATTCTCGACGCCTGCTTTCGCGAAGACGGGACTCCGTATGAGCGGAAGAATTTCAACTGGCAGGACGCCAATCTCCCGAAGGTGGAACTCGCGTGGCTGGAGGCCGCGCTGGCAAAAGCAGGTGGTCCGGTGATCGTCTGCGCTCATCAACGGCTCGACATGGACAAGGCGCATTCGGTTCGCAATGCTGCCGAGGTGCGTGCGCTGCTGGAAAAATCCGGCAAGGTGCTCGCTGTGTTCCAGGGGCACTCACACAAGAACGACTATCAGCATATCGCAGGCATCCACTATGTCACGCTCGTTGCCATGGTGGAGGGAAGCGGTGTGGAAAACAACGGCTACTCGCTGCTTGACGTCATGGCCGATGGCTCCCTGCGTGTGAATGGTTTCCGCAGGCAGACAAAGCGTATTTTGAACAAAGCATGAAACATTTTCTCTTTTTCCTGGTGTTCGCCAGCACCACGCTGGCGGTGGAGCCCGGCTTCGTATCTCTCTTTGACGGCAAGACGCTCGACGGGTGGAAGAATGAAGGCAACTGGGCCGTCGAAAATGGCGAGATCGCGCGTGTGAAACGCGGCGGATCGCTCACGTATGAAAAAGCCACGGTGCCGGATGACTTCGAGCTGCGCTTTGACTGGAAGGTGGCGAAGGGCTGCAACAGCGGCGTTTACTACCGGCCGGGCCAGTACGAGTACCAGCTGCTCGACAATGCCAACAGCCCCTATGGCGAAAACCCGCGGCAGAGTGCGGGTGCATTGTATTTCTGCATGGCTCCGACCAAGGATGTGGTGCGGCCATGTGAGCAGTGGAATGAGGCTCGCGTGATTTGCAAAGGCAGCGTCATCCAGCACTGGCTGAACGGAGAAAAGGTGGTCGATTTTGACTATGCCGACCCGCGCTGGAAGGATGCGGTAAAACTGGTGAGCTACCGTGGCACAGACCTGACCAAACGCGGCGGCCATCTCTGGCTGCAGGACCACGGTGCGCCCGTGTGGTTTCGCAATCTGCGCTGGCGGACGCTTCCCGCAGACGAGCCTCTGGTGAGCGAAAACCTCACCCCCATGCCGGTTTCCGAAGCCGCGTTGAAAAAAGAGCAGGATCGCATCCAGGAGCTGCTAAACGCCAAGGCCCGGCAGTCATGGAAGCATGAAGAACTGAAACGCTTTAAAGCTGAGGAAGCGCACCAGGGCGTGGCGGTGGCTGAAGCGCACTTTTATGCGATCACGAATGCGGCCATCGGCAAATATCGCAAAGACACTGGAGAACGCATCGGGGGCTGGAAAGAGGCGAAGGATGGCCGCATCAAGCATCTGAATGCCGGAGTGGTGTTGGATGGAAAGCTATACTGCGCGCATTCAAACTACCCTGAGATGCCAATGAAGAGCTCGGTGGAGGTCTGGGATCCGCAGACGATGCAGCATCTGAAGTCCATTGATCTCACGGCAGCTGGAGGCTCTCTCACCTGGGTGGACCGGCGTGATGGCGTGTGGTATGCCTGCTTCGCCCAGTATGCCAAGACGGGTGATCCGGCGAAGACGAAGGTCGTGACCTTTGATTCTCAGTGGAAGAAGCTCGCGGAGCTGAAGTTCCCGCGCCAGATGGTATTGAAGTTCGGAAAAAACAGCAGCTCAGGTGGCAGCTTTGGGCCGCAGGGGCGCCTGTTCATCACCGGGCATGACGCGCAGGAGCTCTATGTACTCGATCTTCCTGCCAAAGGCGATGTCCTGGGCTGGCAGGCTGCGATCCCCATCAGCGCACATGGTCAGGCTTTCGCCTGGGACCGCAGCCAGGAGGGCGTCTTGTATTCCATCGACAGGAGGACTCACGAAGTGATCGTGTCACGTGTGCGATGAAGCAGGAAGCCAGATGAGAATTCCGGCTCCTTGCTCAAAGCAAATGTGAGACGGAAGTCAGTCTTGGGGCTTGGCCCCGGGGAACCATTCGGTGTGCTGGTCCCCCTGACGCCCGTAGTAGGTCACGCGAAAACCACGCAGAAAAGCAAGGTAGCCCTGCACTCCAGCCTGCATGGCGCGAGTGCAGAAGTCACGGTAGTGCTGATTCTTCTGCTGGCTGTCGAGAATGTTGGCTCGGAGTGCCGGAGCATCAAAATCCGCAGCCACATCCGGCAGGGCTTCGTAGGTGATGGCGGTGCCGAAAGCGCCGCCTGAACCGTCATAAAACGTTTTTTTCAGAGTCAGGTAATCCACTTGGTAAGACTCGACTCCAGCTTCGACGAGCATGGCGACGATCTGCGGGAAGGGGGTGCCTCCGGCGAGAGTGGCTGCGGCGGCTGTATTGATGAGAGTGGTGTTCATGAGGGTGGGGTGGGCATGGTTTTGAGCGGCCCTTAAACAGGGGCATCCTCAGGTCTGACAGCTCCGGTGGCGGGTTGTGACAGTTCGCGTGAATTATTTTTTCAATCACGGTTGAATCCGGATCGCGAGACAAGAGCGCGCAATCTCTCGGCCAGGTCGGGGCCACTGAGCGTGGGTTGTGCGCGGTAGAGTTCAGCGTGCTGGCGGTCCATGGCCTGAAGCTCATCCAGTTGTGCAGCAGCTAGTTGGCGCACGGAAGCGATCCGGTCCTTGGAAAACTGGAGATTCTTCGGGTCCAGCCATCCGGCACGCATGAAGCCGCTGGCTTTGCGTGCGCAGCGGCAGGGGTTGGCAGTGTTCACCAGACCGCACTTGTCGTTCATGAACTGGTACAAATCCTTTCGCGCACGTGACAGCAGCTGGCGGAAATTGGCAGGGGTCACGTCCATGGCCGCGGCAGCAGCCTCGCTGGATTCACCCAGCACTTCCCCCAGAATGAAGGCCAGGCGCTGGCGGCGGTCCAGGCACATGAGCATGGCGGTGATGCAGCCGAGCCGGGCCTCCTCCACCAGCACATGAGTTTCGACCGGCAGGGTTTTCGTGTCCGGCAGGTCTTCATCCGGAACGCCGTCCAGGGAGTCCGCCATGCCGGTGAAAGTCATCTGCTTTTCCTCCATCTCTGATTTGCGAACATTGAGCAGGTGATTGACGGCAATACGATGCAGCCAGGTGCTGAACTTGCTGCGCTCCTCGAATCCTCCGAGGTGGGTCACGGCCTTGATCAGAATCTCCTGGGTTGCATCTTCAGCGGCATCCCGACGCCATACCATGCGCAGGGCAAGATTGAAAACCCACGACTGATGCAGGCGCACGAGTGCATCGAGGGCATTCATGTCACCACCCTTGGCTTTGAGGATCAGCGTTTCATCATCTTCTGTCACAGGGCGGCACTAGGAATGAAGGATTACCATCTGCAAGGACTGCTTCAGCCCTGTTGCAATATGGCCATTGTACCCGGCTCCCAGGACAGGCCCCAGTCACGCAGAGATTTCAGCACAGGGCGGAGCGCCAGCCCCTTTTCGGTGAGTTCGTAGGCCATGCGTTTGCCACCGTCCGTAGCGGGCACCTGTCGAATGATGCCTGCTGCGAGCAGGCGCTCAAGCCTGTCACTCAGGATGTTCGTCGGGATGCCCTCGGGCGAGCTGATGAAGTCCTTGAAGCGATTGCGGCCTAGGATCAGATCTCGGATGACCAGCAGAGTCCAGCGGTCGCCTAGCAGGTCCAGGGCGCATGACACCGGGCACGGAGAGCGGCGGGAAGAGGCTGGTGCTTTGCTGGATGGGCCTTTGGGCATGTAATGAGTATGGTTTCAAAGACTTGCATTTCAAAAGTATAATACTTGCATATTGCAAGTTAATGGGAAATGATGAGTGCACATGAGCACACCCGCTGAACCCCTGCTGGCCCCGCCTGGGGCGGGCCTCCCCCTGGTCGAACTCTGGCTTGCCAGGCTGCTGTTTACCCTGAGACGGCTGCGCGGCAGTCGTGAGATGTTTGTAGCCAGGTTTGAGCAGGAGCAAGCTGCGATCCGGGAGATCGTGGCTTCATGCCCGGAGAGCAAACGTGGCGAGCAGGTGCTTATTGAGCGACCACGCGGCCTGGAGGACAGCAGCCGCAACTGGTCGGTGTGGATGACGCTGGATCATCTGCGCATCACCAACACGGCGCTCGTCCGGGTCATCACGGCGCTGACGCATGGTAAGGTGCCGCCTGGCAAGGCCAGCACGGCTGCCGTCAAGCCCTCTGCCACCGTGACAGCGTCGGTGGAGGGGGAGTTTGAGCGCTCCTGCGAGGGGGTGCTGGCCGCGATTTCAGAGGCCGCAGAACTGAGGACCCAGGTGCGTTTTGCGCATCCTTGGTTTGGACCGCTGGATGCCTTTGGCTGGGCGGCCATGGCAGGCACCCACATGGGAGTTCATCGTGTGCAGATTCAAAGCATCGTGGCAGGATTGAGCCAATGAAGCAGCCGCTCTCGCTCACCGCAGATCCGATTCCACACCTCGTCTGGCGCATCGCGCTGCCCATGAGCGTGGGCATGTTTTTCAACACCATGTTCAATGTGGTGGACACTCTGTGCGCGGGCTGGCTGGGCACGGAATCTCTGGCGGCGCTGTCCCTTTCGTTTCCGCTGTATTTTGTGGTGTTTGCCACCGGCAGCGGCATCAGCCAGGGGACCACCGCGCTGCTGGCCAATGCACTGGGAGCCGGGGACAAGGCTGAGGCCAGGCGCGTGTTTGCGCAGTCGCTGCTGTTTGCCGTGACGGCGGGCGCGCTGCTTTCGCTGGTCGGCTGGCTGGTGGCCCCGGCGCTGTTTCAGCAGCTCGGCGCCGAGGGCCATTACCTGCACACGGTGCTGGCCTACATGAATGTCATCCTCGGAGGCGGGGTGTTTTTTCTGCTGCCGATGATCCTGAACTCCGCGCTGTCCGCACAGGGCACCACATGGGTGTACCGCAATTTTTTGATGGCAGGCTTTGCGGCAAACATCGTGCTCAATCCCATGCTGATGTGGGGCTGGTGCGGCCTGCCCGCCATGGGTGTGGCAGGCATCGCGCTGGCCACGGTACTGGTGCAGATGGGCGGCGCAGTCTTTCTGTGGCTGCACGCCAGCCGTACAGACTTTGGCCGTGATCTGACTCGTCATGACTTCAGTCCGGACCTGACCACACTGCGGCGGATCGCAGGGCAGGCGGTGCCCGCAGCGCTGAACATGCTGACCATCGCGTTAGGGGTGTTTGTGATCACCTGGTTCGTGAAACACTTTGGCAAGGAGGCGGTGGCGGCAGCGGGCATCGCCACGCGCATCGAGCAGATCGTACTCATGCCGGCCATTGGTCTGAACGCGGCGGTGCTGAGCATCGTGGGGCAGAGTCATGGAGCCGGGCTGCCGCAGCGCGTGCGTGAGGCCTGGGTGACAAATGTCAAAATCGGCGTAGGCCTGATGCTGCTGGGGGGCTTCCTGGTCTGGCTGCTGCGCGGGCCTGCCATGCGGCTCTTTACGCAAGACGCCATCGTGATCAGTCATGGGCGCGACTACCTCTTGGCGGCATCTGCGACACTCGCTGCCTACCCGATCCTGTTTGTCACCGTGTTTGCCATGCAGGGGATCAAGCGCCCCGCCTACGGCCTGTGGATGGGGCTTTACCGGCAGCTGGTGGCACCGGTGGTGGTGTTCCACATGCTGGCCTTCACTCTCGGCTGGGGGCTCTGGGGCGTGTGGTGGGGCATCTGCATCGTCAACTGGAGCGGAGCCCTCTTTGCGCTGGCCTGGGGATCGCGGCGGTTTTGAGGCATTTCTGTCGCAGCAGATGAGCAGCGCCTCGTTGACAAATTCTCAGCCACGGCGACGCATTCCAAATGTCCGCCAAGCCCGACCCCGCCACTCTGCCCTGCAGCCCCCTGGAAGAAACCGCCGGTCTGAAATACTTCCCGCGCATGCTGGGAAAGATACGCCTGCATGCCGCAGGGAAGCTGTGGGAAGACCTGCATGCCAATCTGGGCAAAGGCAGCGACGGTAGTTGTGCCGGCTTTCTCCATGTGAACTACGACGACCTGAAGGCCCGCGTGCAGCAGGGCGGCACGGACGAGGAAATCCTAGAGTGGTGCCAGCAGAATGGCCGCCAGCTCAATGACACCGACAAGCTCGTCTGGAACTACTACATTCTGAAACTCGGCATCAATGATCACATCACGGCCATTCTTGCAAAGCGGAAGGCTGATGGCGGCCTGGGAGATCGTGACGACATCCAGACCATCACGCATTACATCGATGTGGATGAGGGAAGGCTGCCCTGAATGAGTGAAGAGGCATCAACGCCGGTTTCATTCTGGCAGAGCGTGCGGCAGGCGCTGCGCGGGGAGGAGCACGACTACACGGCGCTGCCGCTGAACCGCGCCGTCATCCTGCTCGCGGTGCCGATGGTGCTGGAAATGATCATGGAGTCTCTCTTTGCCGTGGTGGACGTGTATTGGGTGTCCAATCTCGGAAAAGAGGCTGTTGCTGTCGTGGGCATCACGGATTCGCTCATGACACTTGTCTATGCAGTGGCGATTGGCATTTCGATTGCCGCCACAGCGATTGTGTCTCGCCGCATCGGTGAAAAGGAGCCGGAGCTGGCGTCACAGGCTGCAGGTCAGATTGTGCTGCTCGGCTTACTCGTGTCGTCTGGCATCGGGATCCTGCTGGGTTATCTGGCTCCGGATATTCTACGACTGATAGGGACCGAGGAGAAAATCGTGACACTTGGTTCCAATTTTGCCCGCATAATGCTGGGCGGCAATGCCACAGTGTTTTTGATCTTTCTCCTCAATGCCATCTTCCGTGGTGCGGGAGATGCCGTCATCGCCATGCGCACCCTGTGGCTGGCGAATGCGTTGAACATTGTGCTTGGGCCGTGTTTCATTTTTGGCTGGGGAATCTTTCCGGAGCTGGGAGTCACAGGCGCAGCTGTGGCGACGAACATTGGCCGTGGCATTGGCGTGACCTATCAGCTGTGGCATCTTGCAGGGCATCATAGTCGCGTAAAGGTACGCTGGCAGCATTTCAGACCAGTGAGTGAGGTGATCGAGGCGGTGTTGCGCAAGTCTGGCAGCGGCATCGTGCAGCTTCTCATCAGTACCACGAGCTGGCTGGGGCTTTACATGATTCTCAATAAATTTGGCAGTTCCGTGATCGCGGGTTACACGATCGCCATCCGCATTGTGATTTTTGCCCTCATGCCCGCATGGGGGCTGGCAAACGCGGGCTCCACGCTGGTGGGGCAGAATCTTGGCGCCGGGAAGCCCGAGCGTGCAGAGGCGGCGGTCTGGATCGCCGTGAAGTTCGACGCCATCGTCCTGAGCATTATTGGTTTGAGTTTTGTGTTGTGTTCGAATCCGTTGATCCGCCTGTTCACTCTTGATCCTGAAGTGATGGCATACGGCACTCAGGCTTTGTGGATTGTGAGCATCGCATTCCCGCTCTATGCGGGCGGCATGTGCTTTGAGGCTGCGTTCAATGGTTCCGGAGACACCTGGACGCCGGCTCGGCTGAATTTCCTTTGCCTGTGGCTCGGGCAGATTCCGATTGCCTGGCTATTGGCAAAATCTTTCGGCTTTGGTCCTGTCGGTGCATTCATTGCCGTGCCGGTGGCTTATTCACTCCTGGCCATTTTCAGCTGGTTGCTTTTCAAACGCGGACACTGGAAGACACAAAAGGTCTGAAGATCTCCAGCAGACTCCTCTCATGAAATCGCTCTTCCTTTGCTTGTTCTCGTTTGCCTGTGCCGCTGCTGCCGCCGCTGAACTCAAAACCACCGGTGCAGGCATCGAAATCTCCGCCGGAAGCCTTGGCAGCTTCGTGCTGACCTATCCTGAGCTGGAGGCCGCGCACAAACAGATCGAAGTTAAAGCCGCAGGTTCCAGCGCCACGGTGCGCTACGAGGGCGGTGCGGAATGCGCCGTCGCCATCGACAATGACGAGATCGCACTCGCATTCAAAGGCATGCCTGCCGACGTGAAATCCTGGAAGATGTCCGTGCTCATCGACATCGGTTTTGCCAAAGGCGGCACTTGGAAGATCGCAGACAAAGAAGGAGCCTTTCCTGCGGAGAAGTCCACTCCTCCTCAGTTTGCCAGCCAAAGCAGCAGCAGCTTTTTGATCAAGAACGCGCAGGGCCAGAGCCTGAGCTTCACCACGCCGGACTTCGCCTTTCAGCAGCTCACCGACAACCGCGAGTGGAACTGGGCCATCTACAACTGGTTCTTCATGGTGCCCTTCAATGCGGACAATCCTAAAGGGAAGATTCGCGTCACGTCCGATCTCGCCTCGGTCACCAAGTTGATCGACTCGTTTGGCCAGAGCATCAAAGACACCTTTCCCAACAAGCTCAAAAGCCTGGAAGAGCTCAAGGCCGACGTGGCGGCAGACAAGGCCTACTATGATGGCATCGAAACGCCAAAGCTGGACCGCTTCGGCGGCCTTCCTGGAAGTGGCGAGACACTGGGCCTGAAGAAGACCGGCTTTTTTCACGTGGAGCAGAGGCAGGGAAAATACTGGCTCGTGGATCCTGATGGCAACGCCTTCTTCCACCTCGGCATCTGCGGCTTCGCCCCGAGCGATGACTACACCTACGTCAAAGGCCGTGAGGGCATCTACGAGTGGCTGCCGAAGACCGAGGGTGAGTACGCCAGCGCCTTCCGCCCTGGGGATGGCGATGCACATTTCTCCTTCTACCTCGCCAACATCATCCGCAAGTTTGGCGCGCCCTATGACTATGAGGCACATGCCACGCGCATGATCGAGCGCACACGCAAATGGGGCTTCAACTCCATCGGTGCTTTCAGCCCCACGCCACAGCAGGCGCATGTAAAGGCCGGTTTCCCGTACGTGACCAGCCTGCCGATCAACTCCTGGGAAGGCGTGCCCCGTATTCCCGGAGCCCATGAGGTGTGGGATCCGTATGACGCCGCCACCGTGCAGAAGATCGCTGAAAACCTCTCACATGAGCTGCCTGCGCGTGCGGGCGATCCGCTGCTTATCGGCTACTTCATCGTGAACGAGCCGCGCTACGATGAGCTCCCGCGTGTCATCCCCTCACTGACCGGCAAACAAGCCTGCAAGCTGCGTCTGGTGGAAGTGCTCAAAGACAAATACAAAACCATCGATGCCTTCAATGCCTCCTGGCAGGCCAAGGCGACATCCTTTGATGAACTGACCGACGTCGGGCTCGCAATCACCACCGATGTCGCCAAGGCGGATGTGAAAGCCTTTGTGGGCGAGTTCATGGAAGCTTACTTCGCTCAGATCGAAAAGCTCTTCCGCCAGCATGACACAAACCACATGCTCATCGGCAGCCGCCTGCAGCCGGTCACCATCAATGACGAGCAGCTCTGCCGCATCATGGGAAAACATCTCGATATCGTCTCCTACAACTACTACACCTTCGGCGTGGACACTTCAGCGCTGAAGCGCTTCCACGAATGGACGGGCAACAAACCGATGATGCTCAGCGAATTCTTCTGGGCCTCGCCAAAGGACAGCGGCCTCATCGGCGGGCGTGAGGTGAGCAGCCAGCAGGAGCGCGGGCTGGCCTACCGCAATTACGTCGAGCAGAGCGCTGCGCTCGGGTTCGTTATTGGCATCGAGTGGTTCACTCTCATCGATCAGGCCACCACAGGCCGCTGGTTCAGCAAATACAACGGCGAGAGCTACAACACCGGCCTCGTCAGCGTGGCAGACCGTCCGTGGAAGGACATGCTGGCCGAAATGATGAAGACCAATCACACCATCTACGATCTTCTGCTGGGCAAGCGCCCGCCGTTTGCCTGGGAAGATGCGCGGTTCCGTGTGGAGACCAAGTAGGCAGACAGGTCAAGGATGGTCATCCAGGTGCCAAGGATGCGCATCCCGCATGGGTTGTCAGTTGGGCTGGTGATCTGCAAGTCTTGCGGATAGGATTTATTTTATGCCAGCCAAATCAAACATCGTCCAGCTCGTGGCCAGCGGAGACCTGCGCCTGTCCGCCAATCAAACCTGCTGGCCCGCCCAGGCCGCCATGGAGGAGGCGCTGGCCGCCGCCCTGAAGGCCGAGGGCTGGAAGATCAAGCGTGCTCATGCCGTGGACCCGGTGAAAAAGCACGGCTTCATCGACTCCCAGCGCATGGGCATCGAGGTGTTTCGCGGCATCGATCCCGATGCGCCGCTCATCGTGGCGGAGGCGGTGTGGCAGTACTCGCACCATGTGCTGGCCGGGCTCACCACACACCGAGGCCCGATCCTGACCGTGGCCAACTGGAGCGGCCAGTGGCCCGGTCTGGTGGGCATGCTGAATCTGAACGGTTCCCTGACCAAGGCTGGGGTGAAATACTCCACGCTTTGGAGCGAGGACTTCACCGATGCGTTTTTCAAAACCAGGCTGAAGCAGTGGCTGAAGACAGGCCGCATCACGCACGACCTGAGCCATGCGCGCAAGCTGGAGAAAGTGAAGGTGCCTGCCAAGGCCGCAGCGCTGGGCAAAAAGCTGGCCGCCATGCTCCGCACGGAAAAGGCCATCATGGGCATCTTTGACGAAGGATGCATGGGCATGTTCAATGCCATCATCCCGGATCACGCACTGCATGCCTGCGGGGTTTTCAAGGAGCGGCTGAGCCAGTCGGCTTTGTACCATGAAACGCAGCTGGTGAGCGATGCCGATGCCCTGGCCATCCACTCCTGGCTGGATAAGAAGGGCATGAAGCTCCATCTGGGCAAGGATCATGCCAGCGAGCTCACGCGCGAGCAGGTGCGCCTGCAGTGCAAAATGTACGCGGCGGCGCTGCGCATCGCAGATGATTTTGGCTGCGATGCCATCGGCATCCAGTACCAGCAGGGGCTCAAAGACCTGCTGCCTGCGAGCGACCTCGTCGAAGGCATGCTGAACAACGCGGACCGCCCGCCGGTCAAATCTCGCGACGGCAGGCGCACTCTGTGGGCGGGACAGCCGTTGCTGCATTTCAATGAGGTGGACGAATGTGCAGGACTGGACGGCATGCTCACTCAGCGCGTGCACCGCGCACTGCAGCAGCCGCTGGAAACCACCCTGCACGATGTGCGCTGGGGCGAGACCTTTGACGGAGACTACGTCTGGGTCTTTCTCATCAGCGGCGCGGCTCCCCCTGCGCATTTTGTCAAAGGCTGGAAGGGCGCCGAGGGCTTCCGCCAGCCGGCGATGTATTTCCCCAATGGCGGCTCCACGCTGCGCGGCAACTCCAGGCCGGGCGAGATCGTGTGGTCGCGCATCTACGTGCAGGATGAGGCGCTGCACATGGACATCGGTCGCGGCTGCGTGGTCGCGCTGCCGCCTGAAGAAACCGAGCGCCGCTGGCAGCTCACCACACCTCAGTGGCCCATCATGAGCGCCGTGACCTATGGAGTCAGCCGTGACCAGTTCATGGCCAAGCATCAGGCCAATCACGTGCAGGTCGCCTATGCCAATGATGCCAGGGCGGCAAATGACTGCCTGTTTGCCAAGGCGGCCATGGCGCGTGCTCTTGGCATTCAGGTGAATGTGTGCGGCACCTTGTCACGTTGATCTTTCTCCTTTCCCATCATGAAGTTTCTCCAACCACTCCTGCTGGCCTGCCTCTGCGGCCAGGCTTTCGCCGCCGACGGCCTGACAGCGCTCAAGTACAACAACCCCGGACTCGTCGTCGATCTCGGGGTGGGTCTCTGGGCATGGCCGCTGCCCATGGACTATGATGGCGATGGCGACCTGGATCTCGTCGTCAACTGCCCGGACAAGCCCTACAACGGCACCTACTTCTTCGAGAACGCCAGCGGCGACACGGCCAAAAACAAAATGCCCGTGTTCAAGCCCGCCAGACGCATCAGCGTTGGAAAGTCGAACGTGCAGGTCAGTTACGTGGACGGCAGGCCCGTCGTTTTATCGCCGGGTCGTGAGTATCCCGACTTCCTCAAATCCGGACTGGAGCACGAAAAAAAACTGTCCGTGGATGCCAAGGTGCATCCGAATAAAATCCGCGCCGACATGTGGCGCATGGTGGACTACGACGGCGACGGCAATCAGGATCTCATCGTCGGCGTGGGCGACTGGACCGAATACGGCTGGGACAATGCCTACAATGAGAATGGCCGCTGGATGAACGGCCCCATTCGTGGCTATGTGTACCTGCTCCGCAACACGGGCACAAACGACAAGCCCGCCTACGACAAGCCTAAAAAACTCATGGCCACAGATCGTCCGGTCGAAACCTTCGGCTGGCCTTCGCCCAACATGGCTGACTTTGATGGTGATGGCGATCTGGACCTGCTCTGCGGCGAGTTCCTCGATGGCTTCACCTATTTCCAAAATACCGGCACTCGTACGCAGCCGAAGTACGCTCTCGGCGTGCGCCTGAAGGCCGATACAGGGCGCTATCTCACGATGGATCTCGAAATGATCACTCCCACCGCCATCGACTGGGACAAGGACGGCGATCTCGATCTCATCTGTGGCGACGAGGACGGCCGCGTGGCCTTCATTGAAAACACCGGCAAGTTCGAAAACAAGGTGCCCGTGTATGCCGAGCCGCGCTACTTCCAGCAGGAGGCGGATCAGGTGAAGTTTGGCGCACTGGCCACACCTGTCGGCTTCGACTGGGATGGCGATGGCGACATGGACATCATCTGCGGCAACACCGCAGGCTATGTCGGCTTTATCGAGAACCTCAGCGGCAAAGGCGTGGAGCAGCCAAAGTGGGCCGCGCCCGTTCGCCTTGAAGCAGAGGGCAAAGTCATCCGCCCAATGGCAGGTCCGAATGGCAGCATCCAGGGCCCCTGCGAGGCCAAGTGGGGCTACACCACGCAGACTGTGGCCGACTGGGATGGTGATGGTCTGCCGGACCTCATGCTGAACTCCATTCTCGGCAAAGTCGTGTGGTACAAAAATGTCGGCACACGCCAGAAGCCGAAGCTCGCTGCCGCGCAGCCTGTGGAGGTCGAATGGGACGGCCCGCAGCCCATTCTGGCCTATGGCTGGCTCCGCCCCGAAGGCAAAGCCCTCCTCACCCAGTGGCGCACCACGCCCGTGGCCATTGACTGGAACAAGGATGGCCAGACCGATCTCATCATGCTCGATCAGGAAGGCTATCTCGCCTTCTTTGAAAGGGCGAAGCAGAAGGGCAAACTCATCCTCAAGCATCCGCAGCGCGTGCTGTGCGCGGCACAGGATGCCAAAGGCCCCGGCCTGAACGACAAGGCGCCGGAGCACATCAAGGTGAAAACGCCGGTGGCAATGAAGCCCGGCGAGCCGCTCCGCCTCAATGCCGGCATCGCAGGCAAAAGCGGACGCCGCAAGATCTGCATCATGGACTGGGATCAGGACGGCAGACTCGACATCCTGCTCAATTCCGCCAACGCCAACTTCATCCGCCAGACCTCCAGCTGTGACGGTAAATGGTTTTTTGCCGACATGGGCCTGCTGATTGATGCCAACATCGAAGGCCACGACGTGAGCCCCACTACCGTGGATTTCAACGCCGACGGCCTGCCGGATTTTGTCGGTGGTGCGGAGGACGGGCACCTGTACTACCTGAAGAATCCGAAGGCGAAATGAGCCGGTGGCGTCAATAAACATCACTTTCCTCATGCGTGGTGCTCCGTGCTGAAGTAGAGACGGAAAATGACCCTCCTCGAACTCCTGGCCCTCAGCGCCGCTGGCTGCACTGCCGGGGCGATCAATGCCATCGCCGGAGGAGGCACCCTGCTGACGTTCCCGGTGCTGCTCATGTGCGGCACCCCGCCTGTGCTGGCCAATGCCACGAGCACCGTAGGCCTCGTCATCGGCACGGCTGGCAGCATCGTGGGCTTTCGCGATCACCTGAAGGCCATCCGCACGCGGCTGCTGCAGTTCATTCCCATATGCCTTGTCGGCGCGGCGTTTGGCAGCTGGTTGCTCACTCGCACGAGCGACGATCAGTTTTCAAAGCTCATCCCATTTCTCGTCCTGTTTGCCACCTTGCTTTTCTTTCTTCAGGGATTCCTGCGCAGGGCACAGTCCCAGACCACAGGAAAGTCTGAGGCGCTGTGGTTTTCCATCTGCCTGCAGCTTCCGGTGGCCATCTACGGCGCGTTTTTTGGCGCAGGCATTGGCATTCTGATGCTGGCTTCGTTTGGCTTCATGGGCATGACGAACATCCATGAGATGAATACGCTCAAAAACGTGCTCGGCTCGCTGATCAATGTCATCGCCGCCGTGTGGTTCATTGCCGTCGGCATGGTCAACTGGCCGCAGGCGCTGGCGCTCACGGCAGGCGCGCTGGTCGGCTATTACCTGGGCGCGCATTTTTCCCAGCGCATCCCGCCGCAGCGGGTGAGAAATCTCATCACGCTTATCGGGCTAGTCATTTCGATGCTCATGTTTTGGAAGCAGTTTGGATGACAAGTGGCCGCTGATGCAGTTCAATGGCTGCATGAAAAACGGTCTCTGCCTGTCCAGCATTTTGTGCCTTGGTGTTTCGAGCTGCTCTCTCATCACCGTGCCGGTGAAGACGGCGGGAAGCATCGTCACCACCACGGTGTCCACGACAGGCCGGGTGGTCGCGGCCCCGTTCGAAGCGGCTGGCCGGAGAAATTCTTCTCGCGATGACGAGGCCGACTCACAGGAGTCCGGTGCAAAAACACGAGTGCAGGAGCGGAAGCCCCAGCGTCGGGAGGCACCACCTGACGAGACAAATCAATAGGCTTCGGCTTGGAATCAGACTGCGGGGAGGGGGCGTCACACCAGCTGCCACGGCCCGCGCATCGGGCGGGTCAGCATCGCTGCTGCGTCTGCATCATCCAGCACCTGCTCCTTCGCCGGCTCCCAGCGCAGCTTGGTGCGGTTCAGACGCAGGGCGATGTTGGCCAGATGAGCGATGCTGATGCTGCGATGCGCATACTCAATGGGCGCGGCGGCCTTCGCGCCATCTTGGATGGCATCAATGAAATTGCGGAAGTGGTCTTTGCTTTCGTACAGGCGGACATCGGTTTCAGCCAGCGGCTTGCGCAGCGAGTCGGGCTTGATCTCCAGCTTGCCTCTCATGCTCAGCACGCTGCCCTCTTCGCCCTCAAACATGATGCCTGAGCCAAAGTCCTGCTTGTCCGCCACGCGTACCGTGGTGCCGTCCTCATAGCGGTAGGCAAAGGAGAAGTTCGGCGCTGTGCTGTATAGACTTCCCGGTGCAGGCCACGTGGCCTTGAGGTCAAAAAATTCCACCGGCCCGCTCTCATCCTTCCCTAGCGCCCATTGCACGATGTCGAAGTGATGCGCTCCGAAGTCGGTGATGTTGCCGCCGGAGTAGTCGAAGAACCAGCGCCAGTTCGAATGCAGTCGTGCGGGGCAAAACGGTGCGTCCGGTGCGGGACCGAGCCAGAAGTCGTAGTTCAGTCCCTCCGGCACCGGCGCGGGGGCTGTTTGTGAGGCGCAGCCGTTGTTGTCGCGGTTGTCGCTCGCCAGGCCGACACGGATCTGCTTCAGCTTGCCTATTCTGCCGTTGCGCACGTACTCGCAGGCCATGCGGAAATGAATGTCGCTGCGCTGCTGGCTGCCGGTCTGCCACACGACCTTGCTCTGGCGCACCGTGTCGCTCATGAAGCGGCCCTGCGCTACGGTGAGGCTCAGTGGCTTCTCGCAGTAGATGTGTTTCCCGGCTCGTGCGGCGGCCACGGCCATCAGCGCATGCCAGTGGTCGGGCGTGGCGATCTGCACTGCATCCACATCCTTGCGTGCCAGCACTTCGCGGAAATCCTCATGCGTGGCGCAGCCCTGGGTGCCGTAGCTTTTGTCCACCAGCCTGCGTGCAGGCTCACGGCCCAGCGTGCCTGCCTTCTTGATGATGCCCTTGTTGTAGCGGTCGGACTCGCGCTCCACATCGCAGACGGCCATGACCTGCACGCGTTCGTCCTGGAGGAAATTTTTCACCACATCCGTGCCCCGGCCTCCGCAGCCGATCAGCGCCAGGGTGGTTCGGTTTGAGGGAGCCACAGCTCCGTTCTTTCCCAGCGCAGTGCCCGGAATGAAGGTGGGAAAGCCCAGCGCGGCTCCTGCAGCAGAGCATTGCTGGAGAAACTGGCGGCGGGAGGAGGTGGCTGGCGTACTCATGGTGCATTTCAAACGTCATTTCGGAGGCGGTTCTTTAAGTAAGTCGCGTCAGCGGCAAGGGGTTCAGCGTTAGTCGTTTAAGTCGGGTGAAGGGCTCGTGCTGGGTAAGTGGTATATTGCCTAAGTGTAAAAAACGGACTTGGAAAATAATGAAAGGAAATACTATGATGCGAACGTTCACCGCGAAATCGACTCATCATGAAAACTCACCTCCTCACCAGCCTCTGTCTCCTGGCCGCAGCTGTGCCGCTCTCTGCACACGAGTTTACGGATATGCAGGGTCGTAAACTGGAGGCTGAGATCGTCAGCGCCGCAGCAGGTCAGGTGACTCTCAAACGTGTTGCTGATGGCCGCGTTTTCGCTGTTCCAGCCACTACTTTTACTACAGCCGACCAGCAGTTCATCACCGAGTGGGCAGATTCCAATACGAAATACAGCTTTGAAGTCACCTACACGAAGAAAAAACTCAATCAGACTCGCAGAAAGGAAGGGCCGGTGACGATAGAGGACGAAACGTGGATCTACAAAATCAACATCAGAAATCGGCTGCCTACGACCGTGGGTGATCTGCGTGTCGATTATTGGTGCTTCCGCCGTGAAGACTCGGGCAAAGGCAAGGGGTCTGCTCGGATTGAAACTTCTGGCAGCAGCAAACTAGCCAGCATTGCGGGCTCGGGCACGGCCACGCTGGACACCACAGAAATCATTTTGCACAAACAAGAACTCGGTGGCGGTTATTATTGGGCTAATGGAGACAGTTCCATTCAGTCGGACGGCATGGGCGGGCTCGTTGTGCGCATCTTTGACCGCAAGGGTCGTGAAGTGTACCAGTGGACCACCAAAGACGATCTGCTGGCCGCTGCTGTTGGCAAGACACAGTCCAATGGCTCCAAATCGCAGTCTTCAGCCGCCCGACCGAAATAGTTTGCTGGCATCTGCGGGTTTGAGCGTTACGTAATTCAATGGCTGCGCCGGGCTGCAAACTCGGCGCGCTTTGTGTTTTGGACCCCGTCAAGCGCACCCTCAAACCACGCGGCGCGAAGAAGGCTGCGAGCCGTTCACCGACACCCCTGCCCGGGCGTGCGCGGGGGGATGCACTCGGTCTGGTGGATCTGACGCTGAATGCCGCCGAGTTTCAGCGAAAGCTGGACCAGTCTCCGGCGGTCCTGGACCACGTCACACCACAGGCTTTCGGCTTTGCCGCAGCACTGCTGGTGCGGCATGCCGAAAAAAGACGACCCCGAACCCGCGTGTGGATCCTCTGCGCTGACGTCAAAACGCAGGATCACGTACATGCCGAGCTTGGCGTATGGCAGTGCCCGGCGCTGTATTTCCCGCGTCTCGGGCAGGTGGTGAACGATGCCTTGGTGGACCCTGAACTGCTGGCAGAGCGCGCGGGTGTGCTGGGCCGCATGACAGAGGGGGATGCCCCGGTCATGGTGCTGTGTGCTGACAGCCTGGACGAGCCTGCACCTGCGCTTGCAGAAATCTCCAGTCAGCGGCGTGTATTGACAGTGGGCGGCACTCTGGATGTGGAGGCGCTGCTGCGAGATCTCGCCGAGGCGGGCTATGAGCGTGTGCCAGTCGTCACTGAGCGTGGCCAGTTCGCCCGCCGCGGAGGCATCGTGGACTTCTTTTCCTGGCAGGCCGAGGAGCCGCTGCGGCTGGAATTTTTTGACGACGAGATCGAATCCATTCGTGCCTTTGATCTGCACAACCAGTCCTCCGTCAAGCGGCTGGAGAGCGTGGGCGTCATCCTGCAGATGAGCGAAAATGCCGAGGAGGCCTCGCGCGTGCGTGAGCATCTGCACAAGGAGGACTTCGTCATTGCCATCGATTGCGAAGCGGAGGCCCATGCCCGCATTCTCAGCGGCACCGCACCCACCGAGGGCTTGGAGGACTACTCCGCGGCCATCCATGAGAATCCGCTCGGCGTCTTTGATGCCTCCGACTTTGTGCTCCATGAGGCGCGGCGGGAGCATTTCGCCCGCCAGATCCGTGAATGGCATGAGGCCGGATGGCGCTCGGTCATCTTCTTCCATAATGAGGCCGAGCGAGAGCGCTTCTCCGAGCTGCAGAGCGGCCTGCCTGCCTCTCTGGAATCCAAGCTTGGGCTCTTGTATCGTGGCTTCACCGTTCCAGCGGCGCGGCTGGCGGTGCTGACCGGTGCGGAAATTTTCGGCCGCCATCAGCACATCCGTCGCCTGCGCGGGTCAAAGCTGGATGAGGCCGAGGTGCTGCGCAAAGCACGCGATGTCATGCGCGATCTGCGCGAGGGGGACATCGTCGTGCACGCCGAGCATGGCGTGGCCCGTTTCGGCGGCATCGAGGTGCGTGACTCGGGGCGGCGCGAGGAGGTGCTGGTGCTGCATTATGCGGAGGGAGCCAAGCTCTTTGTGCCTGTGGCGCACACGCATCTGGTCACACGCTACGTGGGTGTGGGCGGCAAGGCCCCCGCCCTCAGCAAGCTCAGCGAGGCTCGCTGGCAGAAGACACGCAAGAGCGCTGAGAAAAGCGTGGAGGACTTCGCCGCTCGCATGCTCAGCGTGGCGGCGGAGCGGCAGACCCTGAAGGCGTTTTCACATCCACCAGACACCAAGTGGCAGGTGGAGTTTGAGGAGTCATTCTTATACCACGAAACTCCCGACCAGCTCCGCAGTGTGGAGGAGATCAAGCGGGACATGGAATCGGCCAAGCCCATGGACCGTCTGCTCTGCGCCGACGTGGGCTTTGGCAAAACCGAGGTGGCCATCCGCGCTGCGTTCAAGGCGGTGATGGGTGGGCGTCAGGTTGCCGTGCTCGTGCCCACCACCGTGCTGGCCCGCCAGCACTGGGAAAACATTCGCGAGCGCATGAGCGGCTTTCCAGTCACGGTGGAGATGCTCTGCCGCCTGACGCCTCCCGGCAAAGAGCGCGAGATTTTAAAAGGCATCTCCGACGGCACGGTGGACATCGTCGTGGGCACCCACCGGGTCATCTCCAAGGACGTGAAGTTCAAAAACCTCGGGCTGGCCGTGGTGGATGAGGAGCAGCGCTTCGGCGTGAAGCACAAGGAGAAGTTCAAGGACCTCTTTCGCCTCGTGGACGTGCTCACGCTCAGCGCCACGCCCATTCCACGCACGCTCTACCTCGCGCTCATGGGCATGCGCGACATGAGCACCATTGAGACACCACCTCCCAACAAACAGGCGGTGCAGACCATGATCTGCCCCTATGACGAGCGCACGATCAAGCAGGCCGTGGATGCGGAGATTGAGCGCGGCGGACAGGTCTTCTTCCTGCACAACCGCGTGATGACGATTGAGAAAGTCGCGCAGCGCATCCGCGATCTCTGCCCCAAGGCCCGCGTCATCATCGGCCACGGCCAGATGGACAGCGAGCTGCTGGAGGACGTCATGCACACCTTTGTCGATGGCGGGGCCGACGTGCTCGTATGCACTACCATCATCGAAAGCGGCGTCGATATTCCGAATGCCAACACCATCATCATTGATCGTGCCGATCGCTTTGGCCTCGCGGATCTGTATCAGCTGCGCGGACGCGTGGGGCGCGGCGGTGTGCAGGCCCATGCCTATCTGCTGCTGCCTCAGGATGCCGTGACCGCAGGTGATGCGCGCAAACGCGTGAACGCCATCAAGCAGTACGCCGGTCTGGGCAGCGGCTTCAAAATCGCACTACGGGATCTGGAGATCCGCGGTGCAGGCAACCTGCTCGGCACCGAGCAAAGCGGCCACATCGCCGCCGTGGGTTTTGATCTCTACTGCCAGATGCTAAAGCAAAGCGTGGCTCGCATGCAGGGCCGTCGCGTGGCGCGTCCGGTCGAAGTCGGCCTGCGCTCCGATTTCCTCGTCATGAGCGAGGCACAAATGACGCAGGCGGACAAGAGCGCCACGCCGGCCTTCATCCCTGCCAGCTTCATCGAGGATCTCAAACTCCGCATCACCGCCTACCGACAGGTGGGCGAGATCATGACGCGCAAGGAGCTGGATGACCTGGAGGAGCAGTGGCGCGACCAGTATGGCGAAAAGCTTCCCCATGCCGTACAAAACCTTCTCACCTGCGCCGCCATCCGCCTCTCGGCCGCACATGCAGGCATCAGCGATGTCGAGATCAAAGACCGCAAGCTCATGCTCACCCGCAATGGCAAGTTCGTCATGATTCAGGGGAAATTCCCACGTCTCAGTTCCCGCGAGGGCTTCAAGCAGCTGGCCGAAGCACTGGCAATGCTGCGGACATTGTGATCAACCACCTGTGGAGAGCACGGTGTCGAGCAGCTTTCCTGCCGCAGCCTCCCCTTGTTCATAATACTGTCTGAGCTTTCCCGGGGCGAATGGAGACGGGCGTGGGTGCGTCGTCGTGATGAAGCTGAGCTTCTTGCCGTGCAGGCGGGCAAGTTCGATTCGGTCGGCCAGCAACTGGCGGTTCATGGCCTCATGCGTGGCGGCCACCGTGCCGAGCACCCGATGCAGCGGCATGCGCGGCGGTTTGCCAGGCGGCTGGACGATGCGGTGAACGATGATGTGGTCGATGTTCTCGTCGGTGAACCAGGGGTCAATCGGCGACTCATGGGCCACGCCGCCGTCGGTGCACATGCGTCCGTCAAATTCCAGCGGGGAGAAAATCATCGGCACGCATGAGCTGGCGGCCATGGCAGTGGCCAGGGGGCCTGTCTGCGCAAAGATGGTTTCGTGAGTGTTCAGATCGCTCAAGGCGATCAGCAGCTTCGGGTTTGATAGCGACTCGATGGCCCGTGTGCCGACGAGCGATTCAAAATGAGAGACAGCACCCCGGGGATCAAAAAAACCAGGGTGGCGTACAAAAAAGCTCTCCACGAGCTGGTGCCAGAACCAGCGGGTACGCCTGGCAAAGGACAGGTATAGACGCGGGCTCAGCACCGCCTGGCGGATGGCCTCCTGCTCCAGCCCTGAGGCATACAGACCCGCAGTGATGGCGCCTGCAGACGACCCCGAGACAGCCACCGGCCTCACTCCCTGTGCATGCAGCCGCGCCATGAAGCCCGCATGGGTGGCATAGCCCATGAAAGAAGCCCCCAGCGAGATGGCGATGCGTGGTGTGGAGTTCATGCGCATTGTGTCTGGGGAGAGATGTGCACAGTGTGCCTGACTCGCAGGAACAACACACCGCCAATGACACCCCAGAAGAGATTGAAAATCCATCCGGCCAGGGAGGCCGAGACGCCCACGGCCTCAGGTACGTTTGCCAGACCCGCCAGCAGCGCCTCAAACGTACGCTCACGCACGCCGAGTCCGGAGATGGAGATCGGCAAGGACGCCGCAGCATCCACCACGGGCATGGCCGTCAGCACATCCAGCACAGGGGCCGTGCCGCCCACCGCCCGCAGGCCGCAGTAGAAGCTCATGAAAAAGGCCGTGTGCATGCCGGTGGACACCACCGCAGCGGACATCGTGCGCCGCCACAGCAGGGCAAAGACGTCGTGCACCTGCTCCGCTCGCGCCAGGATGCCGGCCAGCTTGGGATGTCCCATGGTGCCCGGAAAGGTTCGCCGCCCCCATGCCAGCAGATTGGGCTTAAAGGAGATCCAGCTGATGATCAGGCCCGCCAGCGCTCCGCCTACATAGGTGCCGTACCCGGTGAAGAGCATGCGCAGATCATAGCCGAGCTCGCTCCAGTGAGAGGCGCGCAGCAGCATGCAGCTGGCAAAAAGCACCGCCACGGAGATCAGTCCGGTGAGATGATCCAGCACCAGCGCCACGCTCACTGGCATGGTTTGTCCAGGCAGCCGCCGGGAGAGGGACATGATCTTGTACGTGTCTCCGCCCACCACTCCGACGGAGCTGATGTTGAAAAAGGCGCTGATGATCTCCGTGTGAAGAATGATGCGAAACGGCAGATCCGGCACCTGTCCGCGCAGGATGATGTGCCAGCGCATCGCTGCGAGAAAGAGTGCGAGAAACGCAACCGCGATCCCCGCCAGCGTCCATGGCCAGTTGGTCAGCAGGGCGCGCAGACGCGGAGCGATGTCCGAGATGAGATCATGCTCCCGGAACAGCAGCGCCAGCAGCACGCCGCTGATGAGCAGACGCAGGGAGATGGAGATGAGGCGTTTCAAAACGCGGGCCGGGCAGGAAAATCAGGCCGTCGCCTTCTGGTCCACGGCCTCGGCGATCGTGTTCACGCTGTGCAGGATGCGCTTGGCCTGGTCCTGATCAGCCATCTTGAAGCCGAAGTGTTTTTCGATCATCACCACGAGCTGAAGGGCGTCCACGGAGTCCAGACCGACACCTGCGGGACCAAAGAGAGGGGTGTCATCGCCAATTTCATCTGCAGTCATGTCGAGCATGAGTTCGCTGATCATCAGTTCTTTGAGGCGCTGGCGGGTCGGCATGCAGGGGATACGATTCGTAGGGTGCAGAGGGTAGGCTATAGGAGGCCTCCGTCAATTTTTAGGGTCGAGCCAGTGATATAGCTCGCATCGGGGCTGGCAAGGAAGAAAACGGCTGCCGCGATCTCTTCTGGGCGGGCAAAGCGGCGCATGGGGAGTTGCATTTTGAGCGCTTTGAGGTGTTCCTGCGTCCACTCGGGGGGGAGGCCGCCCTCGATGTACCCTGGGCAGACGGCATTCACGGTGATTCCCATGCGGGCGGATTCCTTGGCCAGGCTCTGCGTCAGCCCGATCACCCCGGCCTTCGCAGCAGAGTAGTTTGTCTGGCCGGCTGGCGAGGAAATGGCGCTCAGGGAGGCGATGTTGACGATGCGTCCCTGCCGCTGCCGCATCATGGCGGGCAGTGCCGCCTGGCACCCGTGAAAGACGGCATTCAGGTTGGCATCCAGCACACGTGACCACTGGTCCTGCGCCATGTTGGCCAGCAGGGCGTCTTCGTGAAAGCCCGCATTGTTTACCAGGACGCTCAGTGGCGCGCCCTGGGTCTCGATCTCTGCCACCGCAGCCTTCCAGGCATCAGGGCAGGTGACTTCGAGCGCGATCAGAGCCGCCCGTCCAGGAAACCGGGCGGCGAGTCCCTCAGCTTTGTCCCGCCGTTCCCGTACGCCCAAAAACACGCGGCAGCTGTCTTCCCTGGCGAGGAAAAATTCGGCAATGGCAAGGCCCAGCGCCCCGTTCGCGCCGGTGATCAAAATGCTGCGACTCATCGCAGAGCTTTGGAGTCCGCAGCAGGCAGTTGCAAGTTACTTCATCTCTCCGCTCCAGACCTTCGGCGAGCGCACTCCCGGGCGGGCCTCGCCGCCGGGTATCACTAGGCTGTTCTTCCAGGGCACCGCATTCGTTGTCACGAGGGAAAACGGCACTTCTCCCGCCTGGCTCCAGGTCTGGTTCTTGACGTCAAAGGCCAGGACCGATCTCGGAAATCCTGGATGCTTTTCCTTGGGCTCAAAATTCACATTGGCACCGTCATCACCACCAATGACGAGGATCTTGGAGCCTGTGACCGGAGCCGGGTTGGGTGCCGCCACCGCTACGCGGGGCATGTCAGGCAGTTTTTTCCATCCTGAGGCAGGCTGGTAGGCCCACGCGTCATTCAGCCATTCGCGTTCGGGCTTGCCATCCTTGCCTGCATGCAGGGCCGCTCCGCTGAAAAGGTGGATCACGCCGTCCACGGCCGCCATGCAGGCCAGGATGCGTGGTTTGCCGGGGCAGGGGGGCAGCTCCTGCCACTTGGCGTCGGCTTGTTTCAGATCCAGCGCCCAAAAGGTGCTCATCGCCGTGGTGGCTGTCGGCGTTTCAATGCCCCCGCAGAGGTAGATGACACCCTCGCTTTCACAGCCGCACATAAAGGCGCAGGGCTTCGGCAGCGGGGGCAGCTTCGTCTCTCTTTGTACCCAGAACACCTCGCGGAAATGTTCCGTGGCATCGCCGCCACCCAGGATGATCCAGCCCTGCGGCGTCGTGATGCTGACCCCGTAGCCATTGGGCTTGGGCAGCTTGCCCGCCACGCGCCAGGTGCCATCTGGCGTGGCCAGCGCATACAGTGTGTCATACCAGAGCTTGGTGCCGCCCTCCCAGGGCATCTTGTCACGGAAATGGGTGCCGCCTGCCACCATGAGCGTGCCGTCCACCACTCCGGCAAAGGAGCCTGCAAACCCTCTTTCATCAGGCAGCGAGGGCAGGGGAGACCATTGCAAATCAGCGGCGGAAAGTGTGAAAGTGAGAGGCATGAGGCAGAGCAGCGGACGAAGCATGGCGGGCACTAAACGCAGTTTTGGTGATAGTTCCGGCATATTGAGTGCTTATTTTGGGCTCGGTCATGCTCACTCTCTCTGGCAAATCCCACGGTAAATTTTGCGACGGCGTCTCGCGTCGCGACTTTTTGCGCATTGGCGGGCTGGCTATGGGAGGGCTCTCACTGCCGGAGCTTCTGAAGGCCGAGGCGGAGGCGCGCACGGGACGCAGCTTCAAGTCCGTGATCATGATCTACCTCTGCGGTGCGCCGCCGCATCAGGACATGTATGACTTGAAGATGGATGCGCCGCTTGAGATCCGCGGCCCCTACAAGCCCATCAAGACCGCCGTCCCCGGCATCCACATCTCCGAGCACGCACCACGGCTGGCCAGGATCATGGACAAGCTGGTGCCGATCCGCAGCATGTACGGCTCTCCTAACGGCGCGCACGACAGCTTCATCTGCTACACCGGCAAGCCGCCGCCTCCAAACGGCGGGGCTGCTCCCGTGGGGCGCCTTTCTGACCCGCCATCCTTTGGCTCCGTGATCTCGCGGCTGAAAGGCCAGGCAGATCCCGCGATGCCCTCTTTCGTCGGCCTCGCCCCAAAGGCTGGCCACCCGCCCTACGGCTCCCCCGGTCATCCCGGTTACTGTGGCAATACGCACGCCGCCTTCCGTCCCAATGGCGCAGGCATGGACGATCTGCAGCTCAATGGCATCACTCTGGATCGTCTGGAAGACCGCCGTTCCCTGCTCACAGGTTTCGACACCTTCCGCCGCGAACTCGACGCCAGCGGCCTCGTTGGCAGCATGGATGCCTTCAATCAGCAGGCGCTCAATGTGCTGACCTCCAGCAAGCTGCTCACCGCGTTGGATCTCGGCAGGGAAAGCGTCAAAACCCGCGAACGCTACGGCAAGGGAGATCCCAAAAACTACGGAGATGGCGCACCGCTGAATCTCGAGCACTTCCTCCTCGCTCGCCGCCTCGTCGAAGCCGGTGCCCGTGTGGTCACGCTCAATTTCGGCCGCTGGGACTTCCATGACAACAACTACCCCCAGCTTCTGCGCCACCTGCCGCTTTTCGATCAGGGCATGAGCGCCCTCGTTGAAGACCTGCACGAGCGCGGTTTGGACAAAGACGTGGCCGTTGTCGCCTGGGGCGAGTTTGGCCGCACCCCGGTCGTGAATAAAGAAGGTGGTCGCGACCACTGGCCTCGCGTCGGCGGCGCCCTGCTTGCAGGCGGTGGCCTGCGCACGGGCCAGGTCATTGGAGCGACCGATAAACTTGGCGGCGAACCCACCGAGCGCCCCGTGCATTTCGGCGAAGTCTTTGCCACGCTCTACAAGCACATGGGCATCGACACGGTGAAAACGACGCTCAACGACCTCACCGGTCGCCCGCAGTATCTCGTGGATGGCTGGCAGCCCATGCCGGAGCTGATCTGAGACAAGGAAGGCGGCTTGCTCATACTCTCTGCAGGCATTATAATATCTGCATGTATCCGGTCAAAACCACGATTCCTGAGGGGTTGGTGCTTAAAGATGGGGATGAAGCGGACCTGCGCGTGGTGATCCAGAATGGAGCTATCGTGGTGACTAAAATCCTGCGAAAAAAGTCTGCGGCAGACACGCCCGCTCCTGAGCACACCATCAAGCTGGGATTCTGGAACCGGAAGTAAGCCATTCGGAAAGGCTTCAGACTGGCATGCGTATTTCATGACGCATGTCCGCGCCCCATCCAGCGCATCCAGTTTCCCGCCGTGAGGTCATTCAGGCGGGGGCTGTGGGTTTGCTCGGGCTGGGCATGAATCATCTCAGCGCCCTGCAGGCCATGACTCCTCCCGCGCAGCCTCCGCGCGCAAAGTCGGTCATCTACATTTTTCTCTCAGGCGGGCTTGCCCAGCATGAGAGCTTTGACATGAAGCCGGAAGCGCCCATGGAGATCCGCGGCGAGTTCAAGCCCATCCGCACGCGCACCCCCGGCCTGCACATCTGCGAGCACCTGCCCAATCTCGCGCGCATTTCGGAAAAGTGGTCCCTCGTCCGCTCGCTCACTCATGGCAGCAGTGATCACTCGCTGGGCCACCACATCATGCTCACGGGCCGCAGCGATGCGCCGCTGGGTTTTGATCCGTCAAAACCCAAGAAGTCAGATCACCCCAGCATGGCCGCGCTGGCCACCGCCCTGCTGCCAAAGCGCAAGGACAATCTGCCTCCCGCCATCGTCCTGCCTGACAAACTCGTGCACCGCGAAGGTCGCACCCTCGCCGGTCAGTTCGCGGGCACACTGGGTGCTCAGCACGACCCGTGGTTTCTGGAGATGTCGCCCTACCATCCGAAGCACTACGGCGCGTATCCCAAATTCCTCTTTCATCACGAGCGCGGCTTTGAAACCGATCCCTCACTGCGCTTTCAGGCTCCGCATCTCTCGCTGCCGCAGGGGCTCACGATGGATCGCGTCATGGACCGTGTTTCTCTGCGCAATTCCCTGGAGCAGCAGGCTGAGAATCTCACCGTGCTGGCTGGAGATGAAGCCTTTGATTCCACCCGGCAGGCTGCCATCGGCCTGCTGAGCAATCGCAAGGTGCATGACGCCTTCAGCCTCGAGAAGGTCGATCCCAGGATGCTTGACCGCTACGGTCGTCATAGCTTCGGCTGGTCGCTGCTCATGGCCCGCAGGCTGGTGGAAAGCGGCGTGCGCATGGTGCAGGTGAACCTCGGCAACAACGAAACCTGGGACACGCACCAAGCCGCCTGGGGAAACCTGAAAAATTACCTGCTTCCACCGATGGATCAGGCCGTGAGTGCACTCATGGAAGACCTCGACGCCAGCGGCCAGTTGGACGAAACCCTCATTGTCATGGGCGGCGAATTTGGCCGCACGCCCAAAATCAAGAGCATCTCCGCAGCCGCTCTGCCAGGCCGCGACCATTGGGGCCACGCACAAAGCATCCTTCTTGCCGGCGGCGGAATCCAGGGAGGCCGCGTCATCGGTGCCACCGACAAAATCGGTGGCTATCCTGTCAACGATGCCCAGACGCCTGAAAACCTCGCCGCCACGATCTACGAGGCGCTTGGCCTGCCGCGAGAAACGATCTGGAAGGACTTCACCGGAAGGCCTCACACGCTTTACATGGGCTCGCCGATTAGCGGCCTGACGTAAGGTTGTGGGATTTACGCGAATCCGAGCAGCTTCTTCAGGCCGTCGATCACCTTTTGCTCTTCTTTGCTGATCTTGGAGCCGAGTCCCAGAAAGCCACCTCCCTCCGCCTCGGCGGTTTTCACCGCGATTGCCAATGCGACAGAGCGGTAAATGTCGAAATCCTCCTCACCAAACTTTGCCGCTGCCAGCTTGACCGCCTCTGCGACCATTCTTGGAGGATGCGCGCCACGGGCGGTGACAGCAGGCCAGATAATGTGCAGCTGGGCTGGAATTCGGGCCGCTGACTTCAGGATGAGGCTCGTTGGCACGCCTTCGCTGACCACGTGAATGATGTCGGCAAAGGTCTGGTATTCTTTTTCTCCGACATGTCCGTCGGCGGCGGCCACCAGCAAAAAGCAGGCGAGCAATCCTATGCTCAATACATCCCACTCCGCTTCAGGGAGCCCTCCACTGGCAATCTCCACGTTATGGCCCTGCATCAGCGACATGATGCTGGCCAGCGTGTCGCGGGCCAGCACTGGCGAATCCTCCGTCACCAGCGCGGCGGCCATGCCATGGAGATGTCGCTCGAAAGCAGCCTGCTCGGAGGCGTCAAATTTCTGTGCCGACAAGGACCGGCCTTGCACGAACAATGGCTTGGGGCGTTCCGCAAATTGGATCTCGGCAAACGCCAGCCAGAAAAGCTGGTCAAAGTATCGCAGCAGGGCATGTGCGGCGCAGGACTCCATGCCGGGCTTGTAACCCTCCATGAGGCATTGTTTGAGAGCTGTCCTGCGTGCATCTCCCAGCTCCCCTCCATGACAGCCGTTCATGGAGGCGTAGAGGCATGCATAGAAGGAAGACAGCTGGCGCAGCTCGGCTTCGGTGAAACGTTGCAGCGCAGGGTCAGTGCCGGGCCAGTAGGTGGTGACCTGAAGTGCGTCTGTGAAGCGTTCGTTGTTTTTGCCGTAGGGCATGAAGTGGAAAAGCTCCGCCAGTTGCTCGGCCATTGCGACGCGTTCCGGCACCGGGTTGCCGCTCTCATCACGCACGGCGGCAGCTGCCACGCGTCCCAGATGCAGTACGAACTGCATCTTGTCCTTCGGCACCAGTTGCTGCATTTCAGCCTGAATTTCCTCAATCACGGGCGTTGTGTCAGGCGTTCCTGACAGTTCCGCATAGAGCTTCTGGAAGTGGATGATGAGATGCTGGAGTGCATCAGTGTAGACGCAGATGCGCGCGTTTTCCTCACCAGCAGCTTCGACCTGCTCGTTGAACCGTGCGGAATCGACCGCAGTCGGACCACCGTTCACGCCGGTGATCGCGAGATGAACAAACAGAGGGGCTTTTGCCAGAGGGTCGAGGTTAGGGGAGCTCATGATCAAACGTTAAGAAAAATGGAGGGTGATTGTTATCACTTCTCCGTCTTTGCTGTCACGTCTTTTCCATCGGAAATGATCTCAATGTTCCCATGCCACGCGGTGACAAACACCTGCGTGCCCAGCGGCTCAAACTGCTTGGTGAGCTTCTCGCCTGGCGATGGCACTTCGCTTCCTGCGTAGAAATCCAGGCATGAGGCGATGGCATACTTTGGCTTCGTCGCCGCCGCAAACTCGGGATGCGTGTTGAACCCGTGGTGCGGTGCCGTGACGACGGCCGCTTTCAGTCTCTCGGCAGGAGTCTTCTCCAGCACAAAACGCTGCCCCGTACCATAGGCGTCCCCGGGAAAGAAGAAGACGTTTTGGCCATGCTGCATGCGCAGAAAGAGCGAGTTCGTGTTCAGCAGTCCGTGCTCGGTGATCTTGGCCGGATCCGTGTCCACATTGTGCATGGTTTTTGGCGGCGATAGCACCTCCACGGTCAGCGCGGGATCAAAATCGAGTTTGTCCCCCTCCGTGGCGGCGATGTATTTGGCCCCACGCTCCTGCGCATGCTGGCGGACACGGTTGTAGGCCAGCGAGAAACCGCGTGCGGAATAGCCCGTGTCCACAAAAGTCTTCACCGGCATGTGGTCCAGCAGCCACATGGCGCCGCCATAGTGGTCTCCATGCGGGTGGCTGATGGCGATGCCGTCGAGTTCCGTGATTCCGTGCGCTTTGAGAAAGGGCTCAATGGTGTCTCGTCCGGCATCGTACGGCTCCGATTGTGGTCCGGTGTCAATCATCCACGTCCTTCCTCCCGGCGTTTGCACCACCACGGCCAGTCCGTGCTTGGGCATGTTCAGGTAGGTGATGATGAGCTTGCCATCCGCCGCGTGAAGGGATGTCACAATCAGCAGGCAGAGGAAGAGAAGCTGTTTCATGGACGTCTGAGCTTGTTCCAGTCTCCGGCGTGCTGTCGAGGCAATTTCTGCCACTCCGGCACCTGCGCGATGGTGTGCTCCATCAAATCAGCACATTGTTCCGCGATGGTCACCAGGGTGTCCCGCATCCCCGCACTTTCGGCCATTTCGTTCATCGCTTCAAACTCAAGTCCGCCGCTCACACGCTTGGACTCCTCGCTGTTCCGCTGCACCACGCGCAGCACATCCTCGGTGTGGTGCGGCAGCCAGCGGCGGTTTTCGGCCATTACGGCGGCCAGCAGCGGCTGCAGTTCGGGCTTCCAGCCTTCGTCAAACAACTCCCCAAGTTTGCCGCGCCTCTCGCCTACACGCATGTAGTGCGGCTGGATCGTCTCGACCGGCGTTGCAGCCATGTCACGGAAGGTGGTGCCCCAGTCGATGCCCAGTTCGCCCCCGATGACGTGAAACGTGAACTGATCCTGCACGATGCGATTTCGTGGTGTGTAAACGCCATCCAGCAGATGCATGCGGATGCCCGGATGGATCGACTTGATCAGTGAATCTCCAACGATGTGCACCATCCAGCCCAGCGCATACGCCAGCCCCCTCTCGGAGCTCATGTCATCGCGAATTGCCAGCGCGCAGTAGTCTGCCAGATGGTCCCACGGCACGCGCAGCGGCATGTCCTCCTTGGTCCAGCCAAACACGAGGTGCGCGCGGCCATAGAACAGCTCATGAATCTCCTTCGGCCGGTATTTCCGTCCGCCATGCTCCAGCGTCCACGGCTTCACAGCTCCACCCGTGATCGGGCTCTTTTCCAGAGGCACGGTGCCAAAGCCCACCTCCCGGCCGGTGTCCACGCACACGGCCTCTGGCATCACCTGGATGTCACACCCCAGGTACGCTCCGCATAAAAAACTCGGCAGATGACGCTCGATGATGGGTGTGATGGACAGCCCTCGCCCCTTGGCAGCCTTGGCCGCCAGGATGCCATACATCGTGTGTCCGATCAGTCCGCTCATGCTCTCGGTTACGAAGCCGGACGGACGAGTCTAGCGCGATCTTGATGACAGGATAATCCGTCCTCCCGGCAAGAGGTGCGCCTTGCAGGCCGTATTCCGCGCCAGCCCCAACCCAGCCATGCTCTCCATCCATTCCCAATCCGGCAGCGGCTACTGCGATGGCGTGTCGCGTCGAAATTTCCTGAAAATCGGCGGCCTTGCCATGGGCGGGATTTCTTTGAATGACGTGCTGCATGCCGAGGCTGTGCAGAAGACGGGCAGGTCGCACAAGGCCGTGATCATGATCTTCCTGCCCGGCGGCCCGTCTCATCAGGACATGTTTGACATGAAGCCGGATGCCCCGGGCGAAGTGCGCGGCGAGTTCAAGCCCATCTCCACCAATGTCTCTGGCATCCAGATCTGCGAGCACCTGCCGCGTCTTGCCAGGATGATGGACAAGTGCACGCTCATCCGTTCGCTCGCGGACTGCGATTCACGCCACGACGCCTTTCAGTGCCTCACAGGCCGCAGCACCAAGCAGCAGCCTCCGGGCGGCTGGCCATCGATGGGGTCTATCGTTTCCCGTCTGCAAGGTGTCACGAATCCAGCCATGCCACCGTTTGTCGGCCTGTCGCCCAAGATGGGCCACATGGAGTGGGCGCGCACCGGGGAGCCCGGCTTCCTCGGCGTTGCACACGCGCCGTTCCAGCCCAATCGCGGCGGCGGCACGGAGGACATGTCCCTGCACGGCATCACGCTGGATCGCCTGCGGGATCGCAAGTCGCTGCTCTCCAGCTTCGACACCTTCCGTCGCGATATGGATGCCTCAGGCCTCATGGGCGGTGTGGATGTCTTCAATGAGCAGGCGCTCAATGTACTGGCCAGCCCCCGTCTTCTGGAGGCGCTAGACCTCAGCCGCGAGGATCCGCGCATCGTCGCGCGCTACGGCAAAGGCGAAAACCGCAACCGCGATGACGGCGGCCCGCGCCTGCCCGAGCACTTTCTGGCCGCACGCCGTCTCGTTGAGGCCGGCGCTCGTGTTGTCACCCTAGCCTTCAGCCGCTGGGACTATCATTCCAACAACTTCGGCCAGTTGCGCGAAGACCTCCCGCTGCTCGACAGCGGGCTCAGCGCCCTCATTGCCGATCTGCATGAGCGTGGCCTGGACAAGGATGTCTCCGTCGTGGTGTGGGGCGAGTTTGGCCGTACTCCGATCATCAACGACAAAGGCGGCCGCGACCACTGGCCACGCGTCGCCTCCGCACTCCTCGCCTGCGGCGGCATGCGTCACGGTCAGGTCATCGGCGCTACGGACAAGCTGGCCGGAGAGCCCACCGAACGCCCCGTCGCCTTTGGCGAAGTCTTTGCCACGCTCTATCACCAGATGGGCATTGATGTCACCAAGGCCACCCTGACCGACCTCACCGGCAGGCCGCAGTACCTCGTGGACGGTCATTCGCCCATGCCCGAACTGGTGTGACCCAGACCGCTGAAGCTCATGCGGTGGCGCGGAGACATATTTTGGCACGACAAAATGTGCCACTCAGCCCCGTAGGTTCCCTCTGTCATGAATCTGTCACGTCTCACCCTCATCGCCGCCCTGTCTGCCGCCGCACCCGGTTTCGCTGCGGACGCCCCTCGGCCGTTGAACTTTGCCAACGACATCGTGCCCATCCTCACCAAGGGCAGTTGCAACTCCGGCGGCTGCCACGGCAAGTCCGGCGGGCAGAATGGCTTCAAGCTCTCGCTCCTCGGCTTTGAGCCGCAGGAGGACTACGAGCACATCGTCAAAGAGGCGCGTGGCCGCCGCGTGTTTCCTGCAGCTGCGGAGCAGAGCCTGCTGCTGACCAAAGGCACAGCCCAGCTCCCGCATGGTGGCGGTAAAAAGCTCGACCCCAATTCCGAAGACTACGCTGACCTGGCTCGCTGGATCCGCGAGGGCATGCCCTATGGCAAAGACTCCGACCCCAAGATGGCCAGCATCAGTGTGGAGCCAGCAAAGCTCACCATGCCGCTCAAAGGTGCGCAGCAGCTCAAAGTCACCGCCCATTACACCGACGGCAGCACTCGCGATGTCACCAAGCGCGCTCTCTATGAAGCCAATGAGAAGGCCATGGCTGAAACCAACGAAACCGGCCGCGTGCAGCTCTTTGATCTCCCCGGAGACGTCGCCGTGATGGTGCGCTACCAGGGCAAGGTGGCCACTTTCCGTGCCACCGTGCCGCTGGGCGCTCCGGTGGACAAGCTGCCCGCCTCGCGCGGTTTTGTTGACGATCTCGTCTTCGCCAAGCTCAAAACCATCGGCATGCCGCCTTCAGAGATCGCCGACGACGGCACCTTCATCCGCCGTGTCACTCTCGACATCGCTGGTCGCCTGCCCACGGCGGCGGAGATGAAGGACTTCATGGCCTCCAAAGATGCCAGCAAACGCAGCGCTCTCATCGACCGCCTGCTCGACAGCCCCGACTACGCGGAATACTTCGCCAACAAATGGAGCGCCCTCCTGCGCAATCAGCGCACCCAGCCCATCTTTGCACGCGGCAGCTACCTTTTTTACTCCTGGATCCGAGACAGCATCGCTGACAACAAACCCTACGACCAGTTTGTGCGTGAGGTCGTCGCCGCCGCAGGAGACATCGACCAAAATCCTCCCGTCGCCTGGTATCGTCAGGTCAAGGAGATGAAGCAGCAGATGGAAGACGTGGCCCAGCTCTTCCTAGGTACCCGCATGCAGTGCGCGCAGTGTCACCATCACCCCTTCGAAAAGTGGAGCCAGCAGGACTACTACGGCTTCGCCGCCTTCTTCAGCAACGTCAGCCGCAAGCCTTCGACGTTTGTGGGAGAGGAGATGATCTTCAGCAAGCGCGGCGTCGCGCAGACCACCAACATCCGCACCAAGGAGGCCGTCACTCCCACCAGCTTGGGTGGTCCTTCGTTAAAACTGAAACCCGAGCAAGATCCACGCCTTGCCTTGGCTGAATGGATGAGCAGCAAGGACAATCCCTTCTTTGCCCACACGCTCGTGAACCGCTACTGGAAGCACTTCTTCAACCGCGGCCTTGTCGAGCCCGAGGACGACATGCGCGAGACCAATCCCCCGGTGAATCCCGAGCTTCTCAGCGCCCTCGCCGCTGACTTCGTGAAGAGCGGCTATGATTTGAAGCACCTCATCCGCACCATCACCACCTCCACCACCTACCAGCTCAGCGCCGTCCCCAACGCGCACAATGCCAAGGACCGCCAGAACTTCAGCCGCTACTACCCCAAGCGCCTCAATGCCGAGGTGCTGTACGATTCCGTCAACACACTGCTCGATGTCGAGACCAACTTCGCCGGCCAGGCCCCTGGCACACGCGCCGTCGCACTGCCTGACAACAGCTACAATCAAAGCACCTACTTCCTCAGCGTCTTTGGCCGCCCAGACTCCTCCAGCGCCTGCGAGTGCGAGCGCACCCAGGAGGCCAGCCTGGCTCAGAGCCTGCACCTGCTGAATGCCGCAGAGATCCAGACTCAGCTCTCCCGTGGCAATGGCAGGGCGGATTCGCTCACGAAAGACACGCGTCCAGACGACGACAAAATCTCCGATCTCTACCACATCGCCCTCAGCCGTGACCCCAATGCCGCTGAGGTCAAATTTGCCCGCACTCATCTCGACAAGAAAACCGCAGGCAAAACCGGCGACGAAGCCTTCAAAGGCAAAAAAGAGGCCTATGAGGACATCCTCTGGGCGCTGCTGAACACCAAGGAGTTTCTGTTCAATCACTAAGCGCCCGCGTCATGCCTCTTCCCCATTTTCAGTTCTCAGTTCTCAGTTTCCAATTTTCAGTACTGCTGGCCTTCGCCGCCCCAGCCTTCTCCCAGGCTACCTTTCCGTCTCCCACGCTGACATCGGTTTCACCTCTGGGCGGCAAGCCTGGCTCCACCCTCGAATTCACCCTGCGCGGTGCGGACCTCGAAGGCCCCTTGTCTCTTCTGCTGAATGACCGCCTCATCCCGCTCAAGAGCATCAAGCCAAACGTCTTCAGCATCGCACTGCCCGCAGACATCAAGCCCGCCCTCTACGACTGCCGCTTCGTCGGCCGCTACGGCGTCTCCAATCCACGCGTGTTCGAAGTCAGCGCACTCGATGCCGTCGTCTCCCCAGGCACCAACATCAAGCCGGACAAGGCCGTCAAAGTATCGCTCAATTCCGTCATTGAGGGCTGCTTCAAATCAACCTCCCCACACTGGTTTACGATCGATTTGAAAAAGGGCCAGCATCTGACCGCCACCTTTGACGGTCCGCATTTTGACACGCGCACAGAGCTGCTCGGGCTGCTGAGCGCCCCCAATGGACGCGAGCTGGCGCACATGCGTGCAGGAGTCCTCCAGTTCACCGCTCAGGCAGACGCCACTTATCGTCTGCGGTTCAATGAACTCATGTATCGCTCCGGAGATGACTTCGGCTACCGCATCACCCTTTCTCCATCAGCACTTCCGGCTCCAGTGGCCGCCAAGCCAGGCCCGGCGCGCTCCATCCAGATCGGGCAGACGATCCGGGACTCCTTCTTGCCCCTAGGCCTGCCTCACACCTTTGATCTCGCCTTCAAAGCTGGCGAAAAATTCATCATTGAGCTGCACTCCCATCAGTTGGGCTTTTCCACCGATCCTCACCTGGTCATCGAAAACCTCTCCAAAGATGCAGAGGGCAAGGAAACGCTCAAAGCACAGGCCGAGGTCGCAGATGCTCCCGCCATCGTTCCCGCACCCACCATCAATCTCCCCAGCCGCGACCCCTCCTATGCCTACGAGGCCAAGGCAGACGGCATCTTCCGCCTCACGCTCAGCGACAACTTTCAGACCACGCTGCCGTTCGAGCTTCGAGTCTTGAAAGAGTCGCCAAAGCCCGCTCCCCTCATCGCCCTTAATGCGGTCCTGCCCGGTGCCAAAACCAAAGGCGGAGAGATCGGCGGCAGCAATGTCCTGCGTGGTGGCATCGCCGCTTTGGAAATCATCGCCCCCAATCGCAACACGCTCAGCGAGCCGCTTGAGCTGAAAGCCGACAAGCTGCCCGCAGGCGTCACCTGCCTCGGCGGCTTCATCGGCAAGGGGCAGTCCCTGGGCTACATCGCCTTCCAGGCTGCGGCAGATGCTCCTGCAGGTGCCAGTGCTCTCTCGAGCATCTCTCAGAGCCGCTACGTGAACTACGCCGTGCCAGATGCCGCCCGGGAAAACATCCTCTACCGCACCGCAGGCTCACCTGCTCTTGGCGTCAGCACTCAGGCTTCTCCCGCACTCGTGCAGACCGAAAAGACGGACATCTTCGAAGTCGCCGCAGATGCCAGGCTCGAAATCACCCTCAAAGTCACTCGACATGCCGATTTCACCGACGCGCTCAAACTCAAGGTCCTCGGTCTCATCGACGCCGCTAAAGCACCCGATGCCGACATCCCCGCCAAAGCCGTCGCTGGCAAACTGACGCTCGATGTCAAAGCCCTCAAGCTAGCCCCCGGAGACTACGGCTGCATCCTGCAAGGCCCCGCTAAAATGAAAGTCCGTCGCGGCCTCGAAGAGCTCACATCCGCCGAAGCAGACGCCAAAAAAGCGGCTGAAGCCCAGACTGAAGCCAAAAAGCAGCTCGACACCGCCAAAGCAGACCCGACACCCAAGAAAGACGAGCTGGTCAAGTCTGCCACATCCGCGCTCAAGAATGCCGACACCGCCAAAGCCGCCGCCGACAAGCTTGTCAAAGATCTCACAGCCAAGGCTGCCCCCAAAGAGGCCACCTTCATCGTCTGTTCCAACCCCATCCGCATCCGCGTGAAGGAGGCGGCTAAAAAATGAGACTCATCGTTCCATTCATCCTCTGGCCTGCATCATTGGTCATTGCGGCGGCTCCCGCCACCATCGACTACGACCAGCAGGTTCGTCCCTTCCTGAAGGACAACTGCATCGCCTGCCACAACAAGACCACCACCAAAGGCGGGCTCAACATGGAGACACCCGAGCTCATGGTGAAGGGCGGCGAGAGCGACAAAGGCATTCTTCCCGGCAAAGGCGCTGACAGCATCATCTATCAGGCCGCCGCGCATTCCTGGGACTCTGAGATGCCGCCCAAGGGCAACAAAGTGGGCGCAGTAAACCTCACTCCCGATCAGCTCGTGCTCCTGAAGTCATGGATTGATCAAGGTGCCAAGGCATCGCCCAAAAAAGTGCAGGTCATCACCTGGGAGCCGCTGCCAGCCGGATTGCAGCCCATCTACGCAGTCGCCGTCACCCCCCAGGGAGATTTTGCCGCGGCAGCGCGTGCCAATCAGATCAGCATCTACCACCTGCCCACACAGAGCCTTGTCACCAAGCTCACGGATGAAGCTCTGCGGAAGTCCGGCCTCTACAAGCAGCCCGGCGTCGCTCATCGCGATCTCGTGCAAGCCGTGGCCTTCAGTCCCGATGGCACACGCTTGGCCACCGGCAGCTTCCGCGAGGTCAAGCTCTGGAAGCGCACCATCCCAGCCTCTCCTGCACTCGCACCATCCACCAAGTTCACCGCCACTCAGGAGGCCGACAATTCCATCAAGCTGACCGAGACAGCCGGCGGCAAGCCGGTCGCTCACATCAAGTCCGACCTCGCTGCCGAGCAGTCACTGGCTCAGCGAGATCTCTCCTCCGTCCGTGCGGCACTTGAGGTGACGTATCAAAACGAGGCCATCAAAAAAGCCGAAGCCGACGCCACCGAACAGGCCAATCGGCTCAAAAAGGCCAACGAGCTCGCAGAGCTTGCCAAAAAGGCTCTCGAAGACAAAAAGAAAGACATCAAGCCCAAGGAGGACGCCAAGACCGCCGCAGAAAAAGCGGCTGCAGAGCTGGCGGCGCAGGTGGCCAAAGTCCCCGCCGACAAGCCGGATGCAGCCCTCGCCAAAAAGAACACTGAGGCCCAGGAGAAAGCCACTAAAGCAGCCTCCGACCTCAAGCTCGCCCAAGAGGCTCTGACTCGGGCCGAAGCCGCCATCACGGACACGGCCAATGAAATCACCCTCGTCACCGAAAATGAAAAGAAGGCCAAGCAGGCCGTGGTCGATGCCAAGGCACGCCTTGAGGTGGTGAAAAAAGAGGCCGAGAAGGCCAAGGCAGAACGCGACCTCCTGGCCAAGACAGCCCCGGCCCTGAAAAAGCCCAAATCCCTCCAATTCTCCGCCAATGGCCTCGAACTCATCGCCGAGCAGGAAAGCGGTCCGCCGCTCGCCTGGAGCACCGTGAACGGCAAACCCATCGCTCCAGGCAGCACAAGTGCCACGTGGACTCTCGAACGCACCCTGGGCACCGGCGATGGTACATCCCCCATCACCGATCGCGCCAACAGCCTCTCCTTCAGTCCGGATGGCAAAACGCTCGCCATCGGCAGCGGAGAGCCCTCTCGCAGCGGCGACATCACCTTGTGGGAAGTCGCCACCGGCAAGCTGACCAAAACCTACGCAGAGCGTCACCTCGACAGCGTGCTGGCGCTCGATTTCTCTCCCGATGGCAAACTCCTCGCCTCAGGTGGTGCCGACAAGGCATTGCGCATCACAGACCTCAGCACCGGCAAAGTCGTGAAGGTTTTCGAAGGCCACACCCACCACGTCCTCGGCGTTTCATGGCGTGCCGACGGCCGCCTGCTGGCCAGCAGCGGTGCGGACAATGTCGTCAAAGTCTGGGACTGGACCACCGGCGACCGTCGCAAAAGCGTCGATGGCTGGGACAAGGAAGTCACCGGCATCCACTACCTCGGTGCCGCAGATCAGATCGCCACCAGCGCCGGAGACAGCAAGCTTCGTCTCATCACCAGCGACGGCGGCGAGGTGAAAAAGATCACAGGCAGCACATCCTTCCTGCAATCACTCGCCACCACAAAGCTGGGCGATCTGGTGCTCGGCGGAGATCAGGACGGCAACCTCCGCGCCTGGGACGTCGCCACCGCAAAAGAGATTGCCATGTTCAAGCCCTGACCGTAGGAGCGCGGAATTCATTCCGCAGTACTCCGCTGGCGATAGGTGTTGCCGCATTGCCGTCCCGCCACCCATGACCATGAAAACATTTCTATTCACCACCCTGCTGCTTGCACCGCTGGCAGCATCGTCCGCCGACTCCGCCTCACCACCGCGCAACGATGCCGCTTGGCTGCATGAAAAAGGCCAGATGATCTTTCACGATGCCTTTGAGCGCGAAGAGGACGGCAACCTCGCCAAAGCCATTGGCAACGGCTGGAACAGCGCCACGGCAGACCGCGTGCCTCAGATCAAGATGGCCGATCTCGACGGCGGCATCTTGAAAATCGCCAGCGCCACCAAAGAGGCCAATCACGCGGCCCACATCCACCACGAGGCTGGCTTCACAGACGGCGGCGCCGTGGTTCGCTTCCGCTTTCCTGGCCTCCACCCGGCAGAGTCGCTCCAGCTCGGCTTTGTGGACCGCGAGCTGAAAGGCGTGCACGCCGGGCATCTTTGCTATGGCATCCTCAGCCAGACCAGCATCACCCTCATCGACCACAAAACCGGTGTGATGAATCTCGAGGTCAAAAAGAAGCGCGATGACTACCTCGCGCGCAAAGAAAAGCTGCCCGCCGACCTCGAGGCATTGCTCAATTCCAAAAAGATCGTCGTTCCATGGAAAGCTGACACAGAGTGGCATGAGCTCGTACTCGTCACTGAGGGCGACGAAATGCGCCTCAGTCTCGATGGCAAAGTCCTCGCCAGCCACCACTCGGAAGGCTATGCCCACCCCATGAAGCGCTGGTTCAGCTTCCTCGTGCCCAGCACGGTGTGGATCGATGATGTGAAAATCTGGAAAGTGAAGTGATCATCCATGAAACCCGCCCGCATCGCCCTCGCTGCTCTCCTTCTCACCACTGCCTTCGCCTGGCGCTCCATCGCCATCGAGCCCGTCCCTCAGCGACTCGTAGTCCTCACCTTTGACGACTCTGTGGCCAGCCACGCCACCTTCGTCGCCCCTCTGCTCAAAAAGCACGGCTTCGGTGCCACCTTCTTCATCACCGAAGGCTTCGAGTTCCTCGTGGACAAGGAGCACTACATGACCTGGGATCAGATCAAAGCCCTCGACATCGACGGCTTCGAAATCGGTAATCACACTCGCAAACACGCCGGCGTGTCAAAGCAGAGGCCTGAGCAGCTCGCCGCCGATGTGGAGTTCATCGAGCAGCAGTGCGCCACATACGGCATCCCACGGCCCGTGAGCTTCTGCTACCCCGGCTATCAAACCAGCGAAGCCGCTGTGAAGCTCCTGCGCGAGCGCGGCTACCAGTTTGCCCGTGCCGGCGGCGCTCAGGCCTTTGATCCCACCAAAGACGATCTTCTCACCATGCCCCAGGTTTTCGATGGCAAGCCAGACAGTACCCTGGAACAATTCAAAGCAGCTGTCGCTCAGGCCAAGGATGGCAAAGTCGCCGTCATGACCTTTCACGGTGTCCCGGACATCAAGCACCCCTGGGTCAACACCGACCCCGCCAAATTCGAAGCCTACATGCAGCACCTCAATGAGTCCGGCTGCAAAGTCATCGCCATGCGCGATCTGGCAAAGTATCTCCCAGTTCGGAAATAAATCGGAGCGGCGTCGTATAGGTCTCCATCATGAAATCCATCCTGCTCGCCACACTCGCCTTTGCCGCCACTGCGTTCTCCCAGAGCGTGAAGTCCGGCATCCCCTATGTCGAAAACGGCCACGCACGCCATGTGCTCGACATCTATTCACCTCCGAATGCCAAAAACCTCCCCGTCGTCTTCTGGATCCACGGTGGTGGCTGGACTCAGGGCGACAAAACGGACGTCAAACTCAAGCCGCAGTGGTTCATGAACAAGGGCTTCGTCTTTGTCTCCACCAACTACCGCCTCCTCCCGGAGGTGGACATGGGCACGCTCACTCGTGACGTGGCAAAAGCCTTTGGCTGGATGGAAAAACACATCGCCGAATACGGCGGCGACCCAAGGCGCGTCCTTGTTGGCGGTCACTCCGCTGGTGCAGAACTCGCCGCGCTGATCTGTACGGACGACCGCTACCTCAAGGCCGAAGGCGCCAGCTTCGAATGCCTCATCGGCTGCGTACCCGTGGACGGAGACACCTACGACGTCCCCGCCATCATCGAGACGGCTGAGACACGTCTCCGCGTTCACCATCTGCCCCCACGCGTGAACGGCCATCGTGAAAAATTCGGCGGCACTGCTGAAAAACACATCGACTTCTCCGCCGTCACCCACATCGCCAAAGGCAAAGGCATCCCGCCCTTTCTCATCCTGCACGTTTCCGCTCATCCAGACACCAGCGCCCAAGCCGCACGCTTGGGCAACAGCCTCAAAGAAGCTGGAGTCCCCACCACCGTCTTCGGTGCCAAGGACACCAGCCATGTGAAGCTCAACGACGACCTCGGCCTGCCCGACGATCCCGCGACGAAGGCTCTCGCTACCTTCGTAGCCGGAGTGTTGAAGAAATGACATCCACGTCCGATTCAGCCAAAATCATGTCTGCTTTATGCGGGTGACATCGGCTGTATGGAGTAGGGTTGCCAACCCGCTCCAACCGCCATGAAACTTCTCTGCGCCCTCTTGCTCGTCGCGTCGCTGCTTCACGCTGAATCGATTTTCGACGGCAAGACGCTCACCCACTGGTCTGGCAAACCTGAACACTGGCGTGTGGAAGACGGCGCGGTAACAGGCGAAATCCCAGCGAGTCAGCAGCTCAAAGGCAACGAATGGATCTTCTGGGACGGCGAGGTCCACGACTTCGATCTCACCGTCGAGTTCCGCATCACAGGCGGCCCCAGTGCCAACTCCGGCATCCAGTACCGCTGCCAGCAGAGTCCCGAAGGCCACGCCAGTGGCTATCAGGCCGATCTTGATCAGGGCGCAGTCTGGCTCGGCCGCATCTACGACGAGCACGGCCGTGCTCTGCTGGTCGAACGCGGCTCACGCGTCAGCATCGCGCCAGATGGTCGCCGCTGGTCAGATGTCTTCGCGGAGCCCAAGAGCCTCGCCACCGTCATCAAACCCGGCGACTGGAACAAATACCAGATCACCGCCACCGCCTCCCATGTGGAAGTCCGCGTCAATGACGTCCTCATGAGCGTCCTCGACGACCACGAGGCCAAAGCCGCCGAATGGAGTGGCAAGATCGCCTTCCAGCTCCACAGCGGACCCGGCCCCGCCAAAATCCAGTTCCGCAACATCCAGCTCACCCATCTCGGCAAAACCGCGCTTCCGCAGAGAAGTGATGCGGGCACTCTTGCCCGCAATCTGAGCTCTGACGCCCCCTCCATCCCACCACCCACCGAGCTCAACCTCGGCTTCGAAACCGGCACCCTCGCAGGCTGGAAAGTCGAAGGAGACGCATGGGAAAAGCAGCCCGTCGAAGGCGACGCCGTCGCCATCCGCAAACGTGGCAACTCCCAGCACGCTGGCAAGTTCTGGCTCGGCGGCTACGAGCGCAGCGGCGACAAAGGCACCGGCACTCTCACCTCCACTAGCTTCATCGCCACGCATCCCTGGGCCAGCTTCCTCATCGGTGCCGCCCCGGATGCAAACACCGAGCGCGTCGAGGTCGTCGAAGAAGCCACCGGCAAAATCATCCAGAGCAGCAGCTCCGCTCAGCAGGAAAATATGAAACGCGTCGCCGTGAATCTGGAAGCCGTCGTCGGCAAACGCATCTTCATCCGCATCATCGACCAGTCCAAAGCCGGATGGGGCCACATCAACTTCGACGACTTCGTCTTCCATGATCAAAGACCCGTCTTCGCAGCCGCTTCCTTGAGCATTAGCGCAGACCGCACCAAACGCGTCGATGAAAGCCCCGTCCTCTGGCACCTCCTGCCCAATCCCGCCAAGCCAACGGCTGTGCAAAACGAAGCTGCACAGAAACTCGTCGCTGGTATGAAATTGCAGGACGGTTTCCAGGTCGAGCTGATCGCTGCAGAGCCGCACGTGCGCCAGCCCATCGCCTTCTGCTTCGATGAACGCGGCCGCATGTGGGTGGCAGAAGCCTTTAGTTATCCCAACCGCCAGCCCGAAGGGCAGGGGAAAGACCGTATCAGCATCTTCGAAGACTCCGATGGCGATGGCTCCTTCGAAACCAAAAAAGTCTTCTGCGAAGGCCTCAACCTCGTCAGCGGCATCGAAGTCGGCTTCGGCGGTGTCTGGGTCGGCGCTGCCCCTTATTTGATCTTCATCCCGGATGCTGACAAGGATGACAAGCCTGATGCGTTGCCGACAGATGGGGCTCAAAAACAGGCCCCATCTGCGATCTCCCATCTCCCATCTGCCCCCCCGCTCGCTCCCGGCCTCAACTTCACCGCCCACATCCTCCTCGACGGCTGGGGCTATCAGGACACCCACGAAACCCTCAACAGCTTCACCTGGGGCCCGGACGGCTGGCTCTACGGCAATCAAGGCGTCTTCACCCAGTCCCTCATCGGCAAGCCTGGCACACCCGACGACCAGCGCACCACCCTCAACGCCGGCGTGTGGCGCTACCACCCCGTCCGCCACGTCTTCGAGATCTTCTGCCACGGCGGCAGCAACCAATGGGGCCTCGACTACAACAGCAACGGCCACTTCTTCATGACCCACTGCCGCAGCTTCTGGGGCAAGGGTGGCACCACCCATGCCATTCGCAACGGCCACTTCTGGAATCAGGCGAATAGCAAATACGCCCCTTTCATCTCCGCCACCGCCCCGGACTTCGCACCCGATCTCCAAAACTACCTCCCCGCCTCCGCCCGTTACGACAGCGGTGAAGGCGGTGCAGGCAAGCCCGGTACCACCGCCGTATATGGCGGCCACTCCCACGTCGGCACCCTCATCTACAACGGCGACAACTGGCCCGCCATCTACCGCGACCACCTCTTCACCCACAACCTCCACGGCCATCAGATCAATCAGCAGCACATGGTCCGCACCGGCAGCGGTTACGAGACCTTCCACGCGGGCTACGATCTCCTCTACAGCCCCGCCCCCGACTACATCCCCGTCGATCTCCAAACCGGCCCCGACGGCGCCGTCTATGTCATTGACTGGACCGACACCCAGCACTGTCACAACCCCGAAGACGAAAAATGGGACCGCTCCAACGGCCGCATCTACCGCATCTCATGGAAGGAAACCTACAAGCCGGTGAAGGTGGATTTGGGAAGAATGAGCGGTTCGCAGCTTGTGGAATTGCAACTGATGGGAACCGATTGGGAGGCACGAATGGCTCGCAAAAGGCTTCAGGAAACAACGGCTGCAGATGTAACCAAAATTTATGACTCAGAGCACAAGGGCGATCTTGTTTGGCTGCGTGAATTGTGGACGCTCGCATCTCAAAACCAGTTTGATGCGCCGATAGCACAGCAAAGCGTGGAGCACCCAAACGACATCGTCCGCTCCTGGGCCATCCAGCTCGCCACCGAAGAGCCCGGCAAATCCAAGCTCACCTCCGCCACTCTTCTCAAGCTCTCCCAATCCGACCCCTCTCCCACCGTCCGACTCGCCCTCGCCTCCGCGCTTCCAAATCTCGATGCCAAGACCGTCTGGGAAGTCTCCTCCGCACTCGCCATGCACGCCGAGGACAAAGACGACCGCTTCCTTCCGAAGATGATCTGGTTCGGCCTCGCCCGCGTCATCGCCGAAGACTGGCCCCGCGGCCTCGCACTTGCTGCCAAAACACCTCTTCCATCCCTCGCCGATTCCATCCGCTGGTATGCCTCCACAACTGCCACCGGTCGCGAAGCCCTCATCCCCACCATCCAAACCGAGCGCGATCTCAAAATCCTCGCCTTTGGCATGAAGGACGAAGCCAAAGCAGCAATGCCCAAAGCTTGGCCTCAACTGCAGACCAAGTTTCCCGGTGCCACCACAGACCAGCTCTCCGCCTTGTTCGGAGACAAAGCCGTCCTCGCCAAGATGCGCGACATTCTCTCCAACACCGCACAGCCTCTCCCCCAGCGCCGCAGCGCCTTCGATCTCCTCAAGCGCGTCAATGATCCCGAAGCCACGCCCATCTTCGCCAGGCTCCTCGATCACCCCGACTTCACCAGCGCCGTCATCCCTCTCCTCTCACGCTCCAGCGATCCCGCCACAGCCACGGCACTCATCACCCGCTTCACCCAACTCAACGACACCGATCGCGCCGCCGCCCTCGGCACCCTCACCAGCCGCGCAGAGCTCGCCCTGCCTCTCCTCGCCGCCGTGAAGTCCGGCACTTTCGACAAGAAATACCTCAGCTCACTGCAAATCCGCCAGATGCGCAGCCTGAACAACACCGAGATCAACACCCTCCTCGATGCCACCTGGGGCAAGGTCAATGACTCTAGCGAAGCCGCCAAAGCCAGCATCGCCAAACTCAAGAAAGCCTACCAGTCCGCACCCCTGTGGGCCTTCAACGCGAAGTCCGGCGAGGAAACCTTCAAGCAAGTCTGCGCCGTCTGCCACGCCATGGGCGGCGTCGGCGGCAGGCTCGGCCCCGACCTCGCAGGCTCCTGGCGCAACGGCCTCGACTACTTCCTCGAAAACATCATCGATCCCAACGCCGTCGTCGGCGACAACTTCCAGCTTCACGTCCTCACCAAAAAAGACGGCACCGTCATCTCCGGCGTCATCGAGCAAGAAACAGACACCGCCATCACCGCCCGCGCCGTCACGGAATCCGTCATCATCTCCAAAGCCGATCTCAAAGACCGCCAGAAGATGCCCGTCTCCCTCATGCCCCCCGGCCTCCTCGAATCCATGCCCGAGCGCAAGGCTCTCGAGCTGCTCAAGTACCTCCTGAGCAAGCGGGAGTGAGGGTTCAGCCAGGCGCCGGCTTCACAATGCCATAAACAGGACTAAAATAGAGATTACGTAGTCTGGCAAAAGGTGGAAAACTTCGAACGCACCGCGCGTGTGGCAGCAGAGTGGTCCGCACAGTCCCCTGTGCGGCGCTCCGCAATCTCCAGCCGCTCCGCACCTTCATGAATGCGCAGGCAAAGGAGCCATCTAACTCCGTGAGGTGATTCCAGCTCACACGTGGCGTCCCAGGCGAGCCATGCTTCTCAAATCTGCCGTCCCCAGCAGGGCTCTCACAGAAAGAAGAAGGGATTCAAGGTCCTTCAAAACATCAGCTTGGCATATCCGGACTCGTCGGCGCGTATGAGTCCGATCATGAATACAGTTTTCCCTCTCCTGGCCTTAGCCTTCGCATCCTTTCTGCAGACCTCAGCACAGACACCCGAATGGAAAGCCGCAGCCGCCAGCACGATCATCACACCCACAGAGCCCATGTATCTCGCCGGTTTCGCGAACCGCGAGGTTCCAGCAGAAGGCACAGCAATGGAACTCAACGCAAAGGCGCTCGCGCTCCAGGACGCGCAGGGGCAGCGCTTCGTCATGGTCACGCTGGATCTCGTCGAGGTGACAGCTCAGCTCCGAGACGCCGTGGCTGAGGCCGTAAAGACCAAGTTCAGTCTGCCAGAGAAGGCGCTTCTATTGAACTGCTCACACACTCATTGTGGCCCGGAGCTGCGCTACACGGAGCTGGAGTTCATGAGCTTCACCGACCTCCTCCGCAAGGAGCGCTGCCTCCGCTACAACGCATGGCTGAAGGACAAAATCGTCGGCATCATCGGCGAGTCATTGCAGCAGGTGGAGCCCGCGACGGTCAGTTATGGTCACGCGCGCTGCGGCTTTGCCATGAACCGCAGGCTGAAAAACGACAAGCCTTCGGGCGATCCCTACTTGAACAGCCCGAATCCCGAGGGCGTGGTGGATCATGATGTGCCGGTGCTTACCGTCCAAACCACCGCAGGCAAGCTGAGCGCCATCGTCTTTGGCTACGCCTGCCACAATACCTCCATGAGCATCAAGCAATGGCACGGTGACTATGCAGGTCATGCCCAGCAGTTGATCGAAGAGGCGCACCCAGGCGCCATCGCCTTGTTCATGATGGGCTGCGGTGGCGATCAGAATGCCTATCCCCGTTTCAGTCCCATCTTCAGCCTCCGCCACGGCCAAAACCTCGCCACGGCGGTGGAGGCAGCGCTGGATGCAAAGCCGAAACCGATCCACGGCCCGCTGCGCATTGACTGGCAGACGACGCGTCTTGATTACCAGTCCATCCCCACGGCAGACCAGATCGAAAAACGGCTGAGCACAGGCGAAGGCTATGAAAAAAGCTACGAGGTCTATCAGCGCAAATGGGATGAAAAGCGCTTGTATGCCATCAAGCACACCGGACTCCGCGACCACTACGACTACCCCCTTCAGGTGGTGCACTTTGGCCGTGATCTCACCTTCGTGGCGCTCAGCGGTGAGACCTGCGTGGATTATTCCCTGCGCCTGAAGCGCGAATTCACTGGGCCGGGAGCCTTGTGGGTCGCAGGCTATAGCAATGACATCCTCGCCTACATTCCGAGCAGGCGCGTTCTGCTGGAAGGTGGCTATGAGGCCTTTCGTTCGCTCATGTACTGGTCCAACCCGCTGCATCCCGACAAATTCGCGGAGACCCTTGAGGAACGCATCATCTCCACGGCGCAGAAGACGATGAAATAAGGGTTCGCCTCGGCAGACGACGATCAGGCGTTCGCTACAAATACTTTCTTGCGTCCATGCGGCATTTTTCGTCATGTTGTGCGCATGATTCGTTTTCTTCTTGTTCTCAGCCTCTGCGTGGCTTCCATCCTCCACGCCCAGGAAAAGCGCCCCAACATCCTCTGGCTCATCGCCGAGGACTTTGGCCCGCATCTCGGCTGCTACGGCACCAAGGAAGTCTCCTCCCCCGTGCTCGATGCCCTCGCTGCCAAAGGCATGCGCTTCACCCGCTACTACACCACTGCCCCCGTCTGCTCCGCCAGCCGCTCGGCATTCAATACCGGCATGTATCAGACCACCATCGGCGCACACAATCACCGCTCCCATCGCGATGACGGCTTTACCCTGCCCGCTGGCGTGAAGGTCATCAGCGAGCGCATGCGCGAGGCCGGCTACTTCACGGCCAACGTCAAAGACCTGCCACCCGAAGCCGGCTTCAAAGGCACTGGCAAGACCGACTGGAATTTCCAGGAACCCACCAAGCCCTTCGATTCCGCCAGCTGGGACGACCTCAAGCAGCACCAGCCCTTCTACGCCCAGCTCAATTTCCAGGAAACCCACCGCACCTTCCACGCCCCACCCCACGCGGATCCCGCCAAGGTGGAAATCCCACCCTACTACCCCGATCACGAAGTCACCCGCAATGACATGGCGCAGTACCTCGACGCCGCCACCGAGCTGGATCGCAAAATCGGCAAAGTCATGGAGCTCCTTCATCGCGATGGCCTCATGGAAAACACCGTCATCTGCTTCCTTGGAGATCATGGTGCCGCCCATGTCCGCGCCAAGCAGTTCTGCTACGAGGAAGGGCTGAACACACCCCTCATCATGAGCTGGCCCTCCGGTATTCCTGCGCCCGCAGGTTATGAGCCCGGCAAAGTCAGCGACCGCCTCCTCATGTCCATCGATCTCACCGCCACCACCCTCGCCTGGGCGGGCATTCCCAAGCCCCAAGGCATGCAGGGCCAGGTCTTTATGGGCCCCAATGCTGAACCACCCCGCGAGTACGTCTTCGGTGCCCGCGACCGCTGCGACATGACCGTGTTCCGCTTCCGCACCGTGCGTGATGCCCGCTACCGCTACATTCGCAATTTCACTCCTGACCGTCCCTTCCTCCAGCACAATGCCTACAAGGAGAAGCAGTATCCGGTGTGGAACCTCATCAAAGAACTCGCCGCCCAGGACAAGCTCACTCCCGCCCAGGCCGTGCTGGCCGCACCCACCATGCCTGCAGAGGAGCTTTACGACCTCCAGGAAGACCCTCACGAAATCAACAATCTGGCGAAATCCAATCAGCTCGAGCATCGCGCCGCACACGAGCGTCTGAGCTCGGTTCTTGAGGCATGGATTCAGCAGTCGAATGATCAGGGCCGTATTCCTGAGCCTGAAGAGGTGGCCAAAAACGAAGGCCGCACCAAGGAGGCTCCTCCAGCCAAGAAAGGGAAGGCGAAGAAGAAAAAAGACTGAATGCGGAATTCAGAATGACGAATGCTCCGGCCCTGCCATGCTGCGCGCCGTGAAGCTGCTCCCCAACCATCGTGCGCATGACGCACAGCACCTCATTCAGCGCTGGCGCATGCTCGCACGTAGCGCAGGCTGCAGGGTGAAAGTCCTCTGCGTGGTGCAGGACATGCCCGTCATCGTTCTTGAGTCAAAGGCGGCGCAGGCAGGAGAGCCCGCCATCTATCTTTCCACTGGCGTACACGGAGACGAGGCTGGCTCTGCCTGGGGCCTGCTCGCCTGGGCGGAAAAGCACGTGGCTGAGATCCAGTGCGGCTCATTCCTGATCGCTCCCTGCCTTAATCCGATGGGCCTCATCTTAAACACACGGCTGGATCATCGCAGCTTCGACATCAACCGCCGCTTTCACATCTCCGATGACGAAATCTGCGGCCCCTGGCAGCAGTGGATCACCGGACGTGCCATGCGCTTCGGCCTCTGCCTTCATGAGGACTACGATGCCCAGGGCATCTACCTCTATGAGCTCAATCACGCGCGCGAGACCGCAGGGCATCAAATCATCTCGCGCTGTGCAAAGCTCATCGCCCCAGATCCACGCCGAAGCATCGACGGTCGTCGTGCAGACAGAGGCGTGATCCGACGCCGCAACCTGCCCACCAATCTCCCCGGCATGCCTGAGGCCGTTGAGCTTCATGTGCGTGGCTGCCCTGTCACGCTCACCTTTGAGTCGCCCTCGGAGTTTGATCTCGACAAGCGCATCCAGGTGCAGGTCCGCTTCGTGGAGGCGGCGCTGGACATTTTAGCCTGAAGCCATGCTCGCCTCCCTGCTCCAGCGACTATGGCTGCTGACGCTTCTCGCCGTCATGAGCAGCTGCGCCTCGGTGAAAAAGATCACCTCAGGCCGCGGCGTTCTCTGTGCTGAGGATTGGGTCAGCTATGATGGCAAGACCATGCCGTGGAAGGTGTGGCCCGTTCCAGCTGGCACAAAACCTCGCGGCGTGGTCATCGCCGTGCATGGCCTCAGCGGGGCCAAGTCGGACTTCTGGTATCTCGGAGAGCAGCTCCCCCTGCATGGCTACACCGTCTATGCCTACGATCTGCGCGGCCAGGGAAATGACCCGGTCGTGGCCGAGCGGGGAGACATCCAGAGTGCTAAAATCTGGCAGAAAGACCTCGCCACCTTCCATTCTTTGGTAAAGCGCAGGCACCCCCGCACACCAGTCTTTTGGTATGGCGAGAGCCTTGGCAGCCTCATCGCACTCCACACCGCCGCAAACCTCCTCGGAAACAGGTCCGATCCCGATGGCATCATCCTCGCTTCCCCCGTGGCCGGGCTTCGCATGACCCTCACCGGTTTTCAGCGCTTCGTTCTCGAAACCGCTGCCAGGCTGTCCCCGCGCTCCCGCTACACTCTCGGAGAGCTTGCGGGCGTGGATGAGTCAAAAATTCAGGTCACCTCCCACTCCACCCACGGTGGGCAGATGGCCGTCACTCCACACCACGTCAGCGCCTTCTCACTGCGGCTGCTCTCCACCATCGGCGGTATGCTCGATGCCAATGCAGGTTCCGCCCACCGTCTGAAGATGCCCGTGCTCTTTGTGGCCTCGCCTAATGACGTCATGTCTTCCGCAGATCAGATCCAGTCGCTGTTCGCAGAGATGCGCAGCCGCGACAAAAAGCTTCTCTGGTACACACGCTCCTACCACCTTCTGCTCCATGATGTGCAGCGGGAGGAGGTCGTGCATGACGTCACCCGCTGGCTGGACCGCCACCTTGAGAAATAAACCACCGCCGCAGTACCCTCATGACGCTCGAAACCACCATTCTCGATGCGCTCGCCCGCAGCGCGCTTCCTCTGAAGGCAGCGGAAATCTCCAGGCTGATCAAACCCGCTCTCGGCAAAGCCGCCTCCTCCAAAGCCACTGCTGCAGCTCTTGATGCCCTGGCTACTGCGGGCACTCTGACCCGCATCCTCGCAGGCACCGCTGCAAAGCCGCAGCCGCTCTTCACCCGTCAAAGTCCTGAGGCTGCCGCCGCCGCGTTTCTGAAAAGCTGGGTGCATGCCTCCGCAAAAGAGCAGCAGGCGGCAAAGCTCTGCGCAAAGCTGCCCGCAGGCCTGCGCCCATGCTTTGAGCCGGCTCTGAGCCTACTCGTCGCCTCAGGAGAGGCCTTCGTGCAGTCGGGTGGAAAGCGGCTCGTTTACTCCCACAGGCCGCGCCCATCTCAGTCGCTCAGTGCCGCCCAGCGCACCGCTTTGCAGAAAATCCTCCAGACGGTCAATGGCACGCGCACTCAGCCTGCCACATGGGAAGATTTGCTCGCTTGGCTCGATGATGAACCGCCTGCACCCGCTGCCCCACCTCCCACTGTCTGCATTCCTTCAGAGGCCGATCTGCAGGCTTGGTATGAGCTCGACCGCATCCGCTCCTCCACCATGATGATCCCTATTCCCAGCACCTTCGCCCGTTACCAGGCTTGGGCTGCTGAACTTGGGGGTGCGCCTGACATTCAGGTTTTCCGAAGGTTTATCGAGAAGCTTTACAATGACGGCCGCCTCCTGTTAGAACCTTGTGAACGACCGCAAGACCTCCCGGAACATGAACGCGCCCTGCTTGTTCCGATGTCTCTCGGTCCTCCCGGCTACTCCTGGTGCTGGCTCTCCTGATCCAGTGCTTTTTCCTCCCGAATCTTAAACCGACTCCCGAGACCATGTCCCCGTATGCTGATCTAAATCCCTTCACATCCACAAGTGTGGGCGAAAACGACTTGTGGAACGCCGCCGCTTTTGTGGACGTCCCCTACATCCACTCGGTGCCGTTCGGGGCGCTGCGTGTGGTGGTCGATCAGGTGCGTGCGCAGCATCGCAGCCAGGTGCGCTTTGTGCGTGGAGCGGGCGGTTCCGGGAAATCCCACCTCTTCTCCCGGCTCCGCCATGAGTGTGCGGACAGCATCTTCTACGCCTACGCGCCCAATCCTCCTCTGCAGCCCGAGGCCCTGGAAAATTTCATCCTCTCGCGCTTTGTCAGCAGCCTGCGCCATCCCGCCCGTAGCAAGGAGGGGAAGGAGGCGCCCTACAGCCAGCTGCGCCTGCTCGCCTACGCGCTGCTCAAGCCCGTTGTGGAGCAGGATTTCACCTTTCCCCAGCTGCATGAGGCCTGGGCATCCATCAGCCTGGAGACTCGGAAGGAGATGATCCATCAGGCAGTCCAGCTCCTCGAGGCTGAGCACCCCATGGTTCCCCGTAGTGTGCTGCGCTGCCTGCTCAATATCCTCAGAGACGACAAGGAGCACCTCGCCGCACAGTGGCTCTCCGGTGCTGCCTATCTGACCGAGGCCGAGCTCAAATACCTCGGCGTTGTCGAGCCCCTGGCGCGTGCGGAGATGGGCATCGTCATTCAGCTCTTTGGAAAGCTCGCTTCTCAGGCCGGAGCCCCCGTCGTGCTCGTGCTCGACCAGCTGGATCTCGTGGTCACCCAGCCGCAGCTCGATGAAATGCAGCGCCTCCTCTTTGCTCTCATTGATCAGAGCCAGAACTGGGCGGTGCTCATCGGTCTGGTCGCCGAGCGCTATGCCGCATGGGATGCGTCACTCACTCAGGCCCTGCGTGGTCGTGTGGGCGTTCCGGACTCCAATGCTCCGCTCGGCTTCCGCCTCCCGGTCATCGACATGCTGCCCATCGCCAATGAGCAGAAGCGCCTGCTGCTCGACTGCCGCCTCGGCAGCCCCGCTCTCGTGGCTCAGCGCCAGAAAGACGGCATCACCTCCGCCATTCATCCCATGCAGGAGGAAGACATGGCCCGTCTTACCGCAGGCGGTGCCATCTTCCCGCGTCATCTGCTCGCCGCTGCCGCAGAGCTCTATGCCATGCGCACCATGTCCTCGGCGCTGCCGCCGGAGATTGTGGCTGCTGTCAGTGCCATGCCCATCCAGCCGCAGCCTCCGGTCACTCCTGCTCAGGTTCCGGTGCCTCTCGTCGCTGTGGCTGCGGTCAATGAGGTCACAGCAGTGCCCGTCGCAGTCGCCATTCCTGTGCCTGCGGCAGTTCAGCCGACACCATTGCCTGCTCCTGTCGTCCCGGTGCTGCCTCGTCAGAGCCTCGCAGAGAAAGTGGACTCCCTCTTCCAGGAAGCCGTCACAGCTGCAAAGTCCGAAGCAGACGCCCCGGGCGCCATCGATCTCGGCGAGCGCACCCGCGACCTCATCGAACTCATGGTCGCTCCGCCCGTCACCATCAGCGACGGCGACATCCGCAAAACCTATGACAACTTCGACGGCTCCGACCGCTGGTTCGAGTGGGGTGGCAGCAAGGTCCGCGTCGTCACCAGCAATTCCATGCGCGGCAGCTTCATCGCTGTGCTAGAGCGGCTCAAGGAGGCCGCTGGCGACACCCTGCTGCTTCGCAATGACATCGCACCCGTCTCCGGCCAGCTTACCATGGAGCTGCTCAATGCCTTCAAGGCAAAGAACACCTTCCATCACATTCCGGCCACAGAGGCAGCCGTGCTCTCCGCTCTCGGGCGCATGCTCGCCGCCCAGCGCGAGGGCTCCTACGAGCAGCTCGCCACCGAGCCGCCTGCCACCAGGGACAATGTGCTCGCCGCCCTGCGCGGGCATCCGCTGCTTCGCGGGCTCAGGCTCTGGGACATGATCCAGAAGGCACATGCTCCTAAAGCCGCGCCTCCAGGCCCGCCGCCTACCTCCGTGCTTTCCTCCATCATCCGGCAGCCTGCTCCACCTGTGGTCGCACAGCCGCCAGTGGTGCCCGCAGTCACTCCACCTGCCTTCCCTATGGCCAAGCCGCAGCCTCCGCCTCTCGCTGGCGCTGTGGTGCAGCCCGTAGCCAGTGGTGTGACCAAGCCTCTGGCCAAACCGCCGGCGGCTCCCATGTCCAAGCCGATTGCCAAACCTCCGGCACCGCCTGTGGCCAAGCCACCCACGGCGGTCGCCCGTCCGCCCATGGCCAAGCTGCCGCCTCCCTCACAGGGAACCGCCGCCTGATCCTTTTGCGAGCATTTGAGGCTACAAAGCCATCGTGAGCTGCGTTTACCGCGCACCATGAAGGCCTTTATCGTCACACTGCTTTGCACGTTCGCGCTCCATATTCTTGCTGACGAGGCAAAGCGCCCCAACATCCTCTTCATCTACGCCGACGACCAGTCCACCAAGACCGTGGGCTGCTATCCTGGCTCATGGCCCTGGGTCAGGACGCCCAACATCGACGCCCTCGCACAGAACGGTGTGCGCTTTCATGCGGCTTATCTCGGCTCCTGGTGCATGCCTTCCCGCGCCACCATGCTTACCGGGCGCTTCCCGCATGGCATCGAGTCCATGTCCATGGAGGGAAAGTACCCCGGCAGCACGTACGATCCCAAACAGTGCCCCTTCATTCCCGCTGAAATGCGCAGGCAGGGCTACCACACCGCACAGATCGGCAAATGGCACACCGGCACCGACACCGGTTGGGGGCGTGACTGGGATCATCAGATCGTCTGGAACCGCCCCCTCCATCCCGAAAACGCCGGCGCTTACTACGAAACGCAGATCATGAGCGTCGATGGCAAGGAGCAGACCATCGAAGGCTATCCTGCCGACAACTACACCCAGTGGTCACTCGACTACATCCGTGGCAAAAACCGCGATACCGCCAAGCCCTGGTACCTCTGGGTCTGCTACGGCAGCGTCCACGGCCCCTCCACACCTGCCAAACGCCACAAAGGCATATATAAGAATGCCGAAGTCCCAGTCCCCGCCGACATCTTCCCCCCACGCGCAGACAAGCCCGGCTACCTCAATAAAACGCAGGCATGGTTCAAAGGCCCCGACGGTCACCCCATGGCTGGAAAAGGCGGCGAAGCCTTTGGCGAAAGCAAACGGGGCAAACGCTTCGACGACTGGGTCCGACAGGTCAATGAATGCGTCCCCGCCATCGATGAAGGCGTCGGCCAGCTCATCGCCGCGCTCAAAGAATCTGGGCAGTACGAAAACACCCTCATCATCTACACCGCCGACCAGGGCTTCTCCATGGGGGAGCACGGCTTCCGCACCAAGCTCGCGCCTTATGACGCCAACTACCGCTCCCCCCTCATCATCAGCATGCCCTCCCGCTTCCCTGCTGGGAAAGTCTGCGCCGCCTCCGTCAATGCTCCCGATCTCGCCGCCACCTTCCTCTCCATCACCGGCGTCAAAGTCCCCTGGCAGACTCACGGCCGCGATCTGATACCTCTCCTCGAAAAACCCGAAACCGCATGGCCGCACCCCTGCTACTACGAGCACATGGGCAACGAATACGGCACCAAAGTCAGCCAGACCATTCTCACCGGGGCCAAGCAGGACAACCATCAAGGCGTCCCCCTTTACAGCGCCGTCGTCCAGGATCAGTTCAAGCTCGTCCACTACCTCGACGGTGTCTCCGGCGAAGAACTCTACGATCTCAAAAACGATCCCGAAGAACTCAAAAACCTCATCAACGATCCCTCTCAAGCCAGCCGCATCAGTGAACTCCGCACCGCCATGAAAGCCGAGCTCAAACGCACCGAGTCCGGCTTCACCGACTTCGTCAAATAAAGCGCATTCCCACTCCGGAGCGTAGGATGGGGGTGGCGACAGCCCGTTAGCCCTTCGTAGCACGCAGTGCGAAGAATGGGCCCGTCCACCAGCGCTTTCTCGTGCCCCCATCACTATCGCCCACCCAGCGTGAAGTGGTCCGCACTCTCCGAGTGCGGCTCTGGAAAGTCGCCCCCGCAGAAAACCAGCTCTCATCCCCACTGCTGTCAGCCATGTCTCATGGCTTCGTCTGCAGCTTCTTCCCCGGCAGCAGAAACATCCTTCCCGCCTCATTGCAGATCAGCAGGTTTGGCCCATCACCACCCAGCATCGTGCCCACAGCGCCTGTCTCATGCGCGCCACCGGGCTGCACCACCTGGCCCGCCTCATCTTGAAACGTCAGCGGCCGCGCAAAGCGCATCGCTTCATTCGTTCCGGTGTTCAGCATCACCAGCGGCGTCCCCAGCGTCTTCTTCAGCTTTCCTGGCAGCGCTGAATCCACCAGTTTCCCCACCAGACCTCCCACCACCGGATTCCGCCCCAGCGCAGCCATGGGATATCCCGTCTCGCGATCAGGAATGGAACACACACGCCCCGTCCCGATCACAAAATCGAGCTTCCCATCCTGGTTCCAGTCAAAGAAGTCCAGCTTGCAGCGACCGCTCATTCCGCCCACACCACCGCTCGCGCCGATGGGCTTCCCTTCCTCCAGCAGCAGCTTCCCGCCATCCTCCACATTGTAGTCATCGATCCGCCAGTACAGGTGGAACTGATCATCCCCTTCCACCATGGCCAGCGCCATGCGTCCGCCGATCTTCGCCAGCGCCGCACGGCAGCGCCACATGCCATGCAGGTCTATGCCATCACAATAGATCGGATGCGCAGGCTCAAGCTCCGGCTCCGTCTTGCTGCCCCGGTTGAGATAAATCAGGTAGTTTCCCGTGATGTCGCACGTGATCAGATCCGGCAGCGCATCCCCGTTCCAGTCGATCACGTTGGGCGAGAGATACCCCCACCGTGCCTCCTGCACTCCCTGCAGACTTCCCGCATAGCCCGCCTGCACCTGGATCTCTCGCCCGCCCGCTTTCACACGGGTTGCTGGCAGAAACTTCGGTTCCTCATTGCTGCCGGTGTTTTTAAAGAACAGCACAAACCCTTCCGAATTTCCCGCCAGAATGTCCAGCACCCCGTCTCCATCCCAGTCCACCGTCGTCGGACTGGGCAGTGTTCCGGCATATAGGTCCGCATGCTCCTGCAGCACCGAAACCGGCTCCGTAAAAATCGGCGCTCCCGCTTTGGTAAACTTCCCCGTGAACCGGTAAAAATACAGCGATCCCTCCCCACACGCGATCAGCCCGCCGCCATACGCGCTCACACTCGGGTTGATGCTCGGATGCCGCAGCGCATTCCCATCCTCACCCGCGATCAGCCGCTTCTTCTCCAGATCAAAACCGTTCGCCGTCCGGTTGTGGTAATGCACCAGGTTTCCCTGCCGCGATCCCGTCACCACATCCCGTTCGTGGCCAGTCCCCAGGTTGATTGCTGTGATGCCGTGCATCGAAAAATACACCTCGTTCTTTGTCTCAGTGATCTGCCTCGCCTTCCAGTCCGCAGTCACTCCCATCAGATAGCGGTACCGCAGCCCCCCCACCGCAATACCCGATGAGTTGTAGGGACGCCACTCCTCCGTGTTCGGACTCCCCTCCGCGCCTTTGCCGCCATTCGACATCTCAAACGCCAGATCATAGCTGCCATCCGCATTCACCAGCACTCCGATGCTCCCTGGCGATTTCACAGCACCCGGCAGTTTCGTGCGTTTCGTTTCCCGAAACTCCACCTTCTCCCGGTCAAACTCCGTCGTCACCAGCGTGTCCTTGTCAATCCATAGCCCGATGATCACGCCATCCTTCCGCTGAAACACACTTCCCTTGTCCTTGAACGCACACTTCACCTCCACCGGCTGCGCAAACACCGGTGCTCCCGTCTCCGCCGTGTCCACCCATCGGAACAAATGCACCGCCTGCGGCCCGCCGTAGCCAGCCACAAACAAATCGTCCTCCTTGCCACCAAACACCTTCGCATGTCCCAGCACATGGTGGTTCAGGTTCACCAGTGCCAGCGGTCCTCGCCCATTCCGGTCTGCCGAGGCCAGCGCCTTCGTTCCCTTGGGCAGATGCGGTTCAGCCGCCAGGCAGGCAGTGGCTAGGAGGGGGAGGAGAAAAAGCAGTTTCATTTCAAATTAAAGTCACCTCAGACCAGTGGCCTTGGCAATCGCCCCTAACGCTCCGTCCGCTACACCATTTATCCACAATGATCCGCCAGCACATGTGGAATCTTGAACCCCGTATGCGCATCTTTGACTCGAAGCCCACACCCACGCATTGAGGTCGCTCATCTCTTTCATCCTCGCATTGGCTCATTCGCCATCCCCTTATGCTCTTTGCACGTCGCATGTGCGACAGCCATAGTGGTCCGCACAGTCCCCTGTGCGGCGCTCCGCAAATACCACTCACCCCGCACCATTCCAGCCCTGAAGAGGGACGCATATAACCCAGGGCAACCAGCCTGACATCCCAAGCTCGCAGAGCGAATGAGGAAGCCTAAGCGAGCGCCGCCCTGGGTTGCTTCAAAAATCTACTTCGCAGCCCCCGGCGGTGTCAGCTTGCACGACTGCCACGCCAGAAACCGCCACTTGCCTTCCTCAAGCCTCCACACTGCCAGAAAGGCCAACGTCGGCTCCAGGGTGCCAGCCTCCGTCCCGATCTTGAGCTTCGCACTCCCCGTCATCAGCGCGATCCCTGCCACCGGAAACGTGAACTTCCTTTCCACATAGTCGATCTCCTGATACTTCGTTTTGCCCGCCACCAGCACATCAATAAACGACGTCTTCGTGTCCACCACACCCGTCGAATGGGCGTAGCGCAGTTCATCAGAAAAGATGGCGCCCAGTTTCTCACGGTCAGGCGCTTTCATTGCGGCCACACGCGCATCATCCGCCGCCTGCACCGCTGCCAGCGGCGCATCTTCGGCAAAGGAGAAGATTGAGATCAGGCAGATCAGGGAGGTCAGCAGTGTCTTCATGGTTTGGATGTTTTGGAGGTTAGTTGTTTCACAATAAAATCCCAGATGTCGTCATACCCTTCGGTCGGATGACCCGGATACTTCACATGGCAGACGGCCTCTGCCGCAAGTGCCAGTTTCTGAAATCCGACGGCCCACGCCGGCGAGTGCACATCGTAGTTGTTCTGTGTGAGGGGCTTGTGCACTTCGGTCTTCTTCCCGCTGCTGTCCACCTTGGTCTCCACAATGTCATCCGGCTTGGTCATTCCCCACTCGTTCTCAAAATACATAGGCGCGGCATTCTTGCTTAGCAGCCAGTCTGGCGACCACTTCTGAATCACCGGCAGCAGCTCATTGCGGCGCTTCAAAGACTCCTCAAAGCTGCACCCCAGCGCCGGTGCGCCCCACTGCACACCCGGCACCCATTCCTGCATCCGCTTCGGGTCGATCGTCGGTTGGCAGCGGTACGCCGCCACGCACGTCACCAGTTCTGGGGCCTTGCACCCCACATACAGCGCCGGCAGCGCCCCCTGCGATCCCCCGCCCAGCGCGATCCGCTTCGGATCCAGCTTCCACCTCTCCGCATTCTCCACCACAAACTTCACCGCGCTCATCGCGTCCTCCAGCACATAGGAGATCGGCTCCTTCACCTTGTCCTTCGTCGCATCCTCCATTGTCCGCACCTCCACTGCGATTACCGCGATGCCATGCGGAAAGAAGCGGTTCACATCCACGGCATGCTTGGATGCCTTCCAGATCCCGCCAAACCAAATCAGGGCAGGGAAGGGGCCCTCTCCCTTCGGCGGCACATGAATGTCGATCAGCTGATGCGCATGCGCTCCATACGGCACATCCGCATGCGTCGGCTTGGGCGGCTCTGCCGCGTGGATGGTGTTCAGGGCCAGTGCGGCGACCAGTAAAAAAATTCTCATGGCTGTTTCGCTTGGGTTTTCTTCAGATACTCAGAGGGCGTCATGAACTGCACGTTCTTCGATTTCAGAAACTCAATGATCCCGGTAAACCCCACCCAGCGCTTATCATCCCACTGGTCCGGGTGTCCTTGCAGCACCAGCACTTCACGCTTCGCCGCCTTCGCCTCATAGAAGGTCTTAAACTTCTCCAGGTCCGGCACAAACGTCGGGTTCTCCAGTGCCATCACCCGAGGGATGCTCAGCCGCTTGTAGTACTTCGGCTTTTCGGGTCCATACAGCCAGATCGTCACCTCCCGCACCAGTTCCATCGCTTCATCCGTGGCCTCGGTGGTGCCGCTCCAGTGCGGGCCAAAGGCAGGCAGCGTGAAGCCCAGCTTCTCTTTCGCCAGCTTTTCGCCCTTCGCCAAAATCGCCCGCTGCTCCTCCGCCGTCCCATGCTCAAACTCTCCCGGCTCGTTCGCCGTTTTCATATGGTAACCATGCATCCAAAACTCAATCTGCCCCGCCGCCTGCACATCCTTCAGCCACTGAAAATACATCGCATTGTCTTTCTCCAGCGACTCCGTGATGATCCCAAACGACCCCTTGATCTGATTCGCCACCAGATAGTCATGCACCCTCAGCCACCGGTCAGAAACCGGCTTTGTCCCCACCCTTCGTGCAATGACATCATCCAGCTTCAGCAGAATGATCTGCTGGGCCACGGCATTGGCAGCAGTGAGTAATAATAAGGCAGCAAGGGTAAGAAGGGTTCGAAGCATGAAGAGATGAAAAGCAAAACAGCCATGGTTTCGACTTCTTTCGTCAGCCTTTTTCAGCTTTGCTTTCTCATGGCGGCTTGTTAGCTGCGCGCATGATTGAAATCCTGCAAACCATCCCTGTTCTGCGCATCTTTGATGAAGACAAAGCCAGGGACTTTTACTGCGGCTGGCTCGGCTGCACCGTGGAGTTCGAGCACCGCTTCGATCCCACGTCGCCTCTTTATATGGGGGTCATTCTCCATGGCATGTCCCTGCGGCTTTCGGAGCATCATGGCGACGGCACACCCGGCACCCACGTTTTTGTCCGCTGCAAAAACCTCCGCGCATGGAACGCAGAGCTCCTTGGCAAAGGCTATAAATACAACCGCCCACACGTTGAAGAAGCCTTCTGGGGCGGCATCTGCATGACCCTCACAGACCCCTTCTGCAACAAGCTGATCTTCAGCGAGCAGGGCGCTCAGTGACATTGATTAATTCAGGGCGTCGCCTGCTTCAGCACAAAGTCCACCAGTTCCGGACATTCAAAAAACGAAGGCCCCACCTTGTGCCCTTCGCCAGGAATCACCTTCACCTCAATCTGCCCGCCGCCAGCCTTGTACCGCTCCTGCAGGAGCGAGGTGTTCAGCTCCAGAGGCACCACCACATCCGAATCTCCGTGCACGGCAAACATCGGCACCTTGTTCGCCAGCAGCCCCTGCAGATTGTCCACCGGATTGAATTCCTTGAGCTTCGCTGTCAGCTCTTCTTCCGGCATGCCAAAATCTGCCAGTGTCTGCGCCTTCGAGTTCTTCAGCGGCCAGCTCGCCAGATTGCACACCGGATAGATCCCCACCCATGCCTGCACCTTGTCCGGATTCCGAAACGCCCACGCCAGCGTCATCATCCCTCCTCGGCTTTGTCCTAGCAGGATCGGCTTCGGCGAGTATCCACGCCTCACCATCTCCTCGTAAAACAGCGAAAACTTCGCCGTGCTTCCCGGCGCGCCCCGCACCTCTCCCAGATCATATCCCGCGATGCTGATCCCCGCCTTCATGAACGCCTCAAAATACATCTTCCGTCCCGCCAGAGAGACCCCTTTCAAAGTCGGCGCATACCACACCCAGGGCTTCCCAGGCGCTGACGCAGGGGCTGCATAGAGAAAGGCCTTGTGGCCATCCACATCAAAAGTGTTGGCCGTTTTCGGCAGTTCATTCTGTGCATGGCAGGTCAGTGCCAGGCTCGTGGCGAGGATGAGATGTCGGTAAAGGCTCATGCCATCAAGACGCCCGGGTTCTTCATTTATTGCAGCCGTCCTGTATCGTCATTATTTCTGTCCCTGAGCACGCAGCGCAAAAGCCCTGAAATAGTGCAGCACCGGATAGTCGTAACGGTTGGCCAGCGCCTCCTTGAGCCTCCCCAGGCTCACGGGCCAGTGCTCATCAGCGGCGGAGACTCTGTGGCAAAGGTTCGCTTCAGCAGTGTAGCAAGATGGTCGTGGATCATGGCAGATGCGTCGCCACTTTGAGCCGCTGCACTCTCAGCGTCAGTCCCAGCTAAACTGCGCCGCAGCACTTTTTATACTTTTTCCCCGAGCCGCAAGGGCACGGATCGTTGCGGCCCACCTTGGGTTCGGTGCGCACGACCGTGGTTGTCTCCGGCGCATAATTCTCAAGAAGAGCTGCTTCCCAATCCTCTGGAAAGTCATCGTCATCTTCGTCCTCTTCATCTTGGGTTTTCTCCCAGGTGGCCCACCAGGACGTCTCCTCAATCGTGTCATCGATCAGTCCCGTGAAATTTTTCCAGTCTTCAGTGCCTCCGTTGCCAGCCGACTGGATGAGTTCCTTCAAACCATAGAACCATGGATCGCACAGCTTGTTGTCGATCGCCTTTTGAATCAGCGGCACCGTGCTGGCAAAGCCAAGATCGGCGCAAAATGCAGTCCAGCAGTCCCAGTAGATGCCCGGCTTTTGCTCCAGCTTGCCGCCAAGCAGTTCTGTGGCGTACGCCTCCAAAGCTTCGCGGGAGATTTTTCCCTCCACCAGCAGGCACTGGTAGCACAGGGCGGCAGCACTGCCGCGCACATATTCATAAACATCCTTGTTTTCCACCAGCGCTCGGAGAGGCGCATCGTCACCGTCATACACACTGGCAAGAATGTTGCCCAGATCCCCAGTGATCATGTCTCCAAAGAGCTCGTCGATCGTGTCTTCCTCTCCCGCGAGCAGCGTGCATAGCGGCTTGAAGGCTGCTGTCACTCGAAACTGCGCCAGCACGTAGCAGGCAAATGTCACCAGCTTCCAGTTGCCGCCTTCCAGATAATATTCGGGCAGCCGGGCTGCATCAGCCAGCACTTCCAGCAGGGCCGGCGTCAGCTCCTCATGCCTGTCAATCATCTCCTGGATGATATCTCGCGGATACGGATGATCAGGTGCATCTACAAGACGTTTGAGAAGTTCTGCGGGGGTGTCGGAAAAAGCCATGTTTGCTTTTTGCGCATGCATCCATGCGTTGCAATCATGACTCCGCTCAATGTTGGGGGGGGCTAGGCACATCCTTCAGCCATGCCAGATTGAAAACATAGTGGTTCTTGCTGGTGATCAGCTGAATGTTCCCATCCCGCGTCTGCGTCGCGGCAAGATACCCGCACGGCTCCGCCATCGTGTCACTGAGCGTGAACATCACCCGGTCAATCCCATTCACAGACCGCTCTTTTCCTCCGGGCGTGATCAGCCGTCGCACAGGCCACGTCTTGCCCTCATCAAACGACACCGCTGCAAACATCCCGTATCCCTCGAAATCACCTGCCTTGGAGGCAAACATCATCCCCTTCCGGTTCTTCCAGTCACGCCACTGATCCGTGAAGCTGCACAAAAGAATGCCGCCCTCTTGCAGGCGGATCATCACCGCACGCTGCACGCTGCTGATCGCCGGAAATTCACTGGCCGCATAGGTCCAGCTCTTTCCCAGATCGCTGCTGTAGCTGATTGGCGTCTTCAGCTCAAACTTCGCCTGGTCTTCAGGCGGATCATTCCTGCTGAACGCCATCAGCCGTCCATCCTTCAGCTGCACAATCGGCGCATGAATCCCCGGGTGGCGGAAGCCCTTGCCACCCGGCCTGAAATCACTCGCCCTCTGCTTCACATCGTTAAAGCCCCACGTCTTGCCCTCATCACGGCTGAAGACCAGGCTGCACTGCCTCGAATCATGCGTGATCACCATCGTGCCGTCTGCGAGTCGGATCATCTGATTGCCAAATTCACCAACCGGCTCCAGTAAAAAAGCCGCTGACCAGCTTGCGCCGTTGTCTGTTGATGTTCGCACCAGATTTTCATCGCGACCTTTCACCAGATGATACAAAGTCGCTTTCCCATCCCACCAGATTTTCGGTCCATGGTCGTTCACATCCGCACCATCCCAGAAGGGCGATGCCGGTTCCCATTCACTGGCACCGCGCCGCAGACGGCTCGCCACATTGCAAAGCTCCGCGCCTCCTTCATCCACGCATGAGTACCACACCGCCAGCAAATCACCATTTGGACACTCCGCGATTCCAGGGCTGTGATTGTGACTGAAAAAAAGCGGTCCAAACGAATCCTTATCAATCTTCACATACGGCCTCGGTCCGATGAAAACCGGCACATCCTGTGGCGCTGGCGTGATCTCCGCCCCTTCCTGCTTCACCTTCTGCGCATTCAAAGGCGGCGGCGCAGGTGGCAGCATCTTGCCCGCAGGCATCTCCCCCATCACCACACGAAACCCCGCCCGGTTGCTGCCAGTCTGCGGCAGCCAAGCCGCGCGGTTCGCCGAGCGCAGCATGCGCACAAAGCTGGAATGATGCCCGCCTCGGAAGACACGGAAATCCCCCGCACTCCGTCCCAGAGGGTCGCTCTGCTCTTCCGCCTCATACGGCCCGTACCAGTCCAGGCACCATTCCGCCACATTCCCATGCATGTCATGCAGCCCCCAGGCATTCGCCGCCGTCTGCGCCACCCGCAGTCCGGTCTTCGCCCCTTTGCGGTAGGGCGGCGGCATCGTGCCAGTCGTGAAATAGCGCTCCGCATAGCCGATGTCGCTCCACCACGGCTGAAAGCCATCCGGCAGGCTGTCGCCGGTATGAAACAGCGTCGTCGTTCCTGCTCGGCAGGCATATTCCCACTCCGCCTCCGTCGGCAGTCGATAGGTTTTACCCTCCTTTTTCGACAGCCATTCACAGAACTTCACCGCCTCATCCCACGTCACACCATTCACCGCAGCATCATCAGGCTCCTTCGCATGAAACCCCGGCACGTATTGCCGGTACTGCCCCACAGTCACCTCGGTCACGCCCATTTGAAATGCCTGCGTGATCACCACCTTGTGCGCTGGTTTCTCATCCCAGTCCGCATCATCAAACTTCTCCGGATGCTTCGTCATCTTGTAGTCCGCTGCCGGTCCGTCCTGCCCCATCACAAACGATCCCGCCTCAATGCGCACCATCTTCATGCCGATGGAGTTCGTGATCGTATCCGCTGCCAGCCCGTTGATTGAGACAAGCAGCAAAGCCGCAAGGCAGGCAGATGTTTGGTATCTCATGTCAGTCATCATGTGTGATCCGCCCGCTAGGGCTTCGTTTTCTCTCGATTTTTCTCAAAAGCCTCCTCCATCAGCTGCGGCTCCCGCGTGTGATGCACACCACCCTGCGCGTCCGCCAGACGGCTGATCATCTGCTTCAGTCGGCTGCCCTCGCTCACCAGCTTTCCGGCCTTGATGTCCGCCTCCGTGACCTTCGCAAAGAGGATCTCCTGCTCCCCCAGTTCATAGCGCCCGCGATCATACGTCACATAAATAAACCCGTTCGCGCCTTCGGTTCCGTCAGGGTAGCTCACCCGCTCACGCTCATCGAGCACGAGCTTGTGCGGCCATGTTTTGCCATCATCCTCGGAGAGCATGGCCGTCATCCGGTTGCGGCCGCGTGGCACATCATTCACCACCATCAGCATCGCGCCCGACTTCAGCTTGCGCAGAAAGAAGCGCGTGTTCACCCCGCGCTCCTTCGTGAAAGGCCCCTCGTTCACCCATGTCGCGCCATGGTCGGACGACTCCGCTTTCGCGATCCCATACGTCGTCCGCGCCATCATCAGCAGGCTGCCATCCTTGCGCTCCACCGCCATATGCTCGGCAAAGGACACATCCTTCACGCTTAGCTTCGAGAAAAATTCAAAACTCTTCCCCTGGTCGTGTGACACATAAAACTGCGTGCGCGTTCCCTGCTTCATTTCCTGGCTGTTGTCGATCGGCCGCAGCCAGTCGCCGTTGGAGAGCACCGTCGGCTTGTTCAGCCCCAGCCCAAAGCCCGCAAACACCGGCGCATTCCACTTCGGCATCGCTTCTTCCGGGTTCTCACAGCAAAATCCCCACTCAGAGCGGATGCCATCCGCATGTTTCACCTTCAGAATCCGAAACACAAACCACCACAGCCGCCCTTGTGGGTCGATCCACACATGCGGATCGCCTGTGCTGCCGTCAAAGAAGGTCGTGGGATCATACACCACCACAGGATCCGACCACGTCAGCCCGTCATCACCGCTCGTCACCAGCAGCGCATAGTTCCCGCTGCTCCCTTCGCTCAGTGGCCCCGCGTACCACGTGGCCCACAGGCGGCCCTTCGCCGTTCGCTCGATGCTCGGTATTCCTTGCCACGTCCGCAGTCTTGGAAAATACCTCGGGCCCGGATCCACCTTGATCACAGGTGGCGTCCGTGCGGTGATGCCGTACTCATCCGGCGAGAGCATCGCTGTCTTGGGCGTCTCCGCTGAGACGGCTGCTGCCACTAGGACAAGCAAAGTCAGGAAAATAGGTTTCATCGTCAGCTCACAGCTTCGTCCCGTTCATCTTCGTCCACGGGCTCCACGCCCCCATCGCATGCTGCAAAATCTTGCGCTTCCAGATCTTGTTCATGCAGAAGGCATACAGCGTGTCCTTGTCCTTCCCTCCGATCGCCACTGCCGTCACACGGCTGCGGTCAGGCACAGGCAGAATGATCTGCGTCGGTCCATCATCCGCACTGATCTGCACCCCGCTCTTCGTTGCAATGAACTGCCGTCCCTCGATCGAATAGCACACGCATTCCGGTCCCGCATCATCATCCCAGTCCGCCACATGCAGATGGAAAAATCGCTCCTTGTTCTTCAGCGTGCCGTCTTCATTGATCTGGTAGCTGTACGCCCACTTCGAGTGCCCTTCAGCCACAGACAGCAGCCACTGGTCGGGCCGGTACGCCATGCCCGTCGCAAACTTGATCCCCCTGTCCAGCAGCGTCTTCTTCCCATCCTTGATCAGCCATACCGTGCCTTCCTCCCTTGGCTTCTCACCATTGGTCGTCACATACAGATTGCCGTTCGGCATCGCCAGGATCGAGTGCCCCAGGATGTCCTCGAGCACCACATTGCCAGCCCCGGAGGCATCAAAAGACATCAGCTTCCCGGACTTCTCCGAGATCGTGTACACCTTGCCATCCGCACCCACGCTCACACAGTGTGCATTCACATCCTTGGCGAACTCGCCCACCTTCCCATCCACTCCGATGCGGTGGATCTTGTTGTTCGACGTATCTGCAAAGAACACCTCGCCTGCTGCATTGCATGACGGCCCGCGAGTACTCTTAAACCCCTCCGCCAGCAGCTCCCATCCCTCGCCGGGAATGATCACCTCCTGCGCTCTCGGCGCGCTCGGTCCCGCCTTCACACGCTCCGGCCAGCCCTTCCAGAGGAAAGCCATCGCTTCCAGATAGTTCTCCGCATAGCCCGCCACATGGCGTCCTTCGATGCTGCGAAACTGGTAGTCATACCCGGAAAACTTCAGCGCCTTGTCCATCTCCAGATCCAGCAGATACCAGTCACCCGCGCAGTTTTCCATGTCATGCGTCGCCGTCGTCAGGTAGGAGCGGATCGGCTTCGCTTCAAACTTGCGCACCATCGTCGGAAACTCATGCCCGCCACGAAAGGCCACCCAGCTCCCGCTCGCCGCATACACCCGGCTGAAGGCATCTGGCCGATGCCACGCCGCCGTGAAGGCAGCTATGCCCCCGCTGCTCCCGCCGGAGATGCACCGGTCATTCCCATCCGTCGAAAGGTTCAGCCCAAATTCCTTCGCCACAAACGGCAGCAGCTCGTCGTTCAGAAAGCGCACATTCTCATCCCCCACACCATCATACTCCAGATCGCGATTCCGCCGGTCCATCGTGCCCTTCATCGGCGCAGGCAGAGTGCCCGGCTTTACAAAGACACCGATCGTCACCGGCATCTCCTTCGTAGCTATCAGCGTCTCCATGAAAGTCTTCTCACGTACATTGTAGCCATCCGTTTTCACATACACACACGCAGGCTTGCTGCCGTCATACTGCGCTGGGATAAAGACCGTCACATCTCTCACTGTGCCTGGAAACACCTTGCTCTGGTTATACTGCGTCTGCTTGATCGTCCCCGGCAGGATGTCCTCCGGCCTGATCGCTGGCGGCACATAGCTGGGCGCAGCTTCGGCCGCCGCCGCTCCGGAGATCGCGCTGCCCGCCAGCGGCTTGATCTGCCATTGCAGATGCTGGTCATTCGGATTGTGCTTCCACAGGTCGATCTTCGCCCCAGCCTCCTTTTTTCCTCCGAGATGATCCAGTCCCATGCCCGGCGCGTGCTTGGGCTCCAGCGCGTAGCTGCCGTTGTCCTGTTTTGTGATCGACCACAGCTGCGCGTCCGCCTTGCGATCTTGCTCGACGGTGACTTTCTCCCCGTTCTTCTTGCCATCGTTCGCCACAGTCAGCACCAGTCCTGGCTGCGATGTCGGCATCAGTTGAAACCATCCCTCTCCCTTGGGCTGGATCAGCCATTTCTGGTTCGCCTCACCTTTCGGCTTCTGAATGGAAACAAGGTCTCCCGGCTTGGTTCCACCCACCGCTTCGAGCACGTACTCTGGCGCGCTCACCGGCACGATCTGGTAGGCACCCCAGTCTTCAGTTGGAGCAGTTGCGGCTAAGGTTGTCAGAAAGAAAGCACTGAGGCGGGAGATTTTGAGCATGGGGACGGTCTTGGATTGAAGATTGGAAAGGGGGATGCGGCGCGATTCGCTGGCTTACTTCACGCGTTGCTTCGGTGGCTCCACGCTCACCTCCGCCTCTGGCACCAGCGTGATCGGCACGTCCGCTCCCTTGAGGTACTTGTCGAAAAAGCTCATCGTCAGCACCACGATGGCAGGCTTGCTGAAAGCCGGGCCGCCGTGACCCGCGCCCGGCAGCGTTTGCAGCCAGGCTTCCACCCCTAGGGCCTTCAGTGCTGCGGCAAACTCCACGCTCTGCGCGTAGGGCACCAGCGTGTCATGCGTGCCGTGCAGGATCAGAAATGGCGGATTGTCCTTGCTGATATAGTGCACCGGGCTCACCGCATCCGCCTTCTCCTTGTCATCCAGCTTCGTTCCGATCAGCTCCGAATACGGGTCCTTCGGCGTGTTAAACTCAAAAATGTTTTTCACATTTTTATCCTCCGTCGCCTGCTGCACCACCGTGCTGAAATCGGCCGGCCCAAAGATGTCGCACACCGCCTGCACTCGATCAGACTGCTCTTCGTTGCCGCCGATCTTTGGAAAGGCATTCTTGCCACCTGCAGTGCCCACCAGCGATGACAAATGCCCTCCAGCCGATCCTCCCACCACTCCCACATGTTCCGTGTCAAAGTGGTACTGCTGTGCATGCGCACGCAGCCAGCGGATCGCCGCCTGGCAGTCCTGGATCTGCGCCGGAAATTTCGCTTTCTGGCTGAAGCGGTACTCCACGCTCGCCACCGCATAGCCTTTCACCACCATGCCCATCATCGGGCACGGAAACTTGCTTCCTCCCATCCACCCGCCGCCGTGAATGTGCACGATCAGTGGCAGGGGTTTCTCCGCAGCTTTTTCGGGAAGATAGAGATCCAGCTTCTGCGCCTCGTCCCCGTCCGGGATGTAGGAGATGTCCTTCTCCATCTTGATCCCGGCGGGCAGCGTAAAGGCTGGCGGCGCAGGTTTGGTCTGGCCCGCAGCGTGGCCGCAGACCAGCAGAGCCGTGAAGGTGAGGAGTGCTGGCAGTGTTCGGGAGGCGCAGGGCGTGAGGCGGCTGAATTTCATGCACACTCGTCAACGCCCCGCGCAGGATTTCCTAGCGGAAATCACACGGATTAGACCGGTTCTCGAAATGAATGTCCGATTGATCCGGCGAGCGCAGCGGCCCCATTGGCAAGGCGGGAGCGCCGCCTGCTATTTGAAAATAACAGGCAAGCGACCAACGCAGCCAGTGGGGCCGCTCCGCCGCCGGGTAATGTGACAGGCTTTTCGAGAACCGGTCTATGCCGCTTCACTGCTCAGGGCTGCGGTGCTGTCCAGAATGTGCCCTCGATCGCACGGTCCTCATCCTTGGGGCCGTTGTAGTAGTACACGGTCAGCACCCTGCCATCCGGTCGCACAAGGCTTCGTGGATACCCCAGATCTCCGTCAAACCCATCATCACGCAGCACGATCTCCGGCCCCCAGGTCACTCCTCCATCCGCGCTGATGCATGCCCGCATGCCCGAGGGCTTATGGCGGTAGCCATAGCTCACCGCCACACGCCCGTCCTGCAGCTGCACCAGGGCAGGGGGATTCCCCCCGATTCGTGTCACCGCCTTGCCGGTCATCGTCCACGTCTTGCCCATGTCCCCACTGCGCCACGCCTCGATGAATCCCGACAGCTTCGGATCAGACCGTCGGATCATCGTCAGCAGCGTCCCATCCTTCAGCCGCAAAGACGACGGCATGATCGCATACCCGCCCTCCACCGGCTCCGGCCCGATCAGCGACACCAGCTTCCAGCTCACTCCACCATCCGTCGTCCTTGCGCAAAACACACGCCCCTCCTTGCCATCGTTCTTCTTGCCACAGCTCCCAAACATCAGGCAGTCGTGCTTGCCCAGAATGATCAAATCCGTGCGCGTGCAGATGCGGTCCACTCCCTCCAGCGCAAACGAGTACGGCCCCTGCCACGTCTTGCAGCGGTCTAGGCTTGTGTAAAACCACGAGGGCCCCGCATGCAGGCTGCCAAAGCGAAACATCAGCGCTGAATCAGGCGCGGTGAAATCAAACGGCGTCATCAGTGGTGCGGGCTTCGCCTCCTTGGTATGATCTGCAAAAGGCAGGTTCTCTTCCGTCTTCCACGTCTTGCCTCCATCCACGCTGCGCGCCTGGATCTCATAGCTCGGCTTGCTGCGGTCAATTCGGTGATCCGTCGTCGTCTGCTTGTACCACGTGGAGGTAAACCCCACCACCAGTTCATCCCCCCACTGCCACAGCCCATGATTCGCAGGCCAGCCCCCATAGCGTCCTGGTTCCTTGTAGATGATCACATTCTGCTTTTGATCCGCAGGCAGCGCTATCGTTGGTGCCGCCGCTTTTTTCTTCGTGGAGTCAGTGATCTCCAGTTTCGCATCGTCTGCGGCAAAGACGTTCAGGGCTAGGATCGGCGCCACAAAGAGGGCACGGAGGATGGAATGAGGGTGTGTCATATGAAGCCTGTAAAAAGAAGACGAAATAAAAGGCGCTGTGTCACGCGGCCCCTCACGGAGCCGCAGGTTTCTGGGGTGGCAGGCTCAGCTTGCCAAAGCGGATCGCACGCCGGTGGCGTTTAGCATCTCCACTGTCCCACACCGCACGAAATTCACCCGGCCCCACCTCGATCAGTGTGGGGTAGGAATTGTGAATGCTCTCATCAAAGAAGGTCCGCTCCGGCCCCCACGCGCCATCAGTGCTGCCCACCTTGTATCGCAGCGCCATTCGGCTGAAGGTGGGACCGTCATTGTACACATACAGCAGCCTGCCATCACCGCTGCGGCCATACCAGGCTTCTGAAACCGTGTTCCACAGCTCCGGCTCTTCTTGCGCCACGCTCCAGCTGCGCCCGCCATCCTCGCTCGTGCTTGACCACGCCCGTGGCGGATTCAGTGCTCCTCCATCCATCAGCTTCCCCTCAGGTACTCCAGTCGAGGTGCGCATCACCATCTTCAGCCGCCCCTTCTTTGCATCCATCACGGCGATCTGTCCTTCATGCAGAAACATCTCGCGTCCTTTTGGCAGCGGCACATAGCCACCCAAGTGCCAGTCCATCAGGCTGGTGCTACGCAGCACAAAATGCTCTCTCGTGCCATGCGGATCAGCCCGCTTCGTGTTGCGGTGCGCGGGCATCACATACACCGGGTGCCCGTCTTCCTCGATGCGCTGGATCTCTCCCAGAATCACCAGTGGTCCCGTATAATGCATCGCCAGTTCCACCGGATTCCACGAGCGCCCCCCGTCACCACTGTACGCTGCGGCCAGGTGCGAGTCCTCACTGTCCGCATAGTTCAGCGGGCACCTCATCGCAAAGCACCACAGCACCTCTTGTCCAGGCGGCTTGTACAGCACCGCATTGCAGTAGCCAAAATGCATGGCCCCATGCCGCTCCGTGCTGTCAAAGATGGTGCTGGGGATGCTCCAGCTCTGCCCGTCGTCGGTGGACACCACCGCATCAATGCTGCCCATGTCCGTCTTTCCCGCGATGCCCAGCTGATACGCTGCCACCAGATGCTTCTCCTTCCACTGCGCCAGGCTCGGCTGCCCCAGCAGCGCCGCCCGCGGCTCCTGTTCGGCGGTACGTATCACGCGCACGTCACGCACATCACCCGTGTCCGCCATGCAAACGTGCGGCAGCACCATAGACAGGCAGGTGGCAAAGAGGCGGCCTTTCATCCGGTTCGGAGTCATATCAGTTGGCCAGCAGATGGTTGCGGCGCGCCTTCCAGTACGCAGCCAGATGGTAAATGACGCCGCAGCTGGAGTTGTGCGCATAATCAAACTCTCGGATCAGTCCTGCCAGCGCGGTCTGATGCGCTTCGGAGAGAGCGCCGGGCTCAACCATGAGCAGGATCAGCCCAGATTCCCCGGCTTCACGCGTGATGTGCCAGATCTCGCGAAACGGCCCCCACTGCGGATTGGGGTAGCCCTTCTGGTTCTTCCACTCAGGCACTTTCCGCCAGTCCGGTCCGGTCATCCGCATTTCTTCCGCGCTCTTCTTGGCAATCTGCGCCCGCACACTGTCAAAACGTTTCGCCGCCAGTTCACGCACATGCACCATCCGTTCATGAATCGTGCCTTTCAGCGCTGCATCCGGTTCCAGTTCATGCAGCACCTCCAGCGAGCACTGCATCTGCAGCAGCGCATAGGCCGGCTTGTTCTCACCAGGCGCGGCTGATTGCGCGATGGCGTCTGCCGCATAGCGCCTCCAGGCTTCGTGGTAGCGCTCCTCACGCGTCACATCCCACGCTGCAGCATAAATCATCGGCAGCCGTGCGGCTTCATGCGGCTGCACATTCCACATCCGGCAGATGCCCAGCGGGCAGCGTGTCCCATCCGCACGGCAGAAATCAAAATCATTTTCCGGCTTCACAAAAGCAAGCATCCGCTCCGCCGCATCCGCCAGCACCACACGGATCTCCTTCTTCGTCGTCTCATCCGCCAGCGGGCTGCGGTAATACTGCCACAGCCCATGCACAAAGTGCGTCACCTGATCTCGCGATGAGTTGATATACACGCTCCGCCCATCCTCCGGGCACACATTGCGGGCCACAAAGCCACGCACCCCATGCACGGTCGCGCAGCGCCTCAGCCCCGCAAACACACCCACCGCCTTCTCTCGCAGTCCCTCGTCTCCTGTCACCGCAAAGCGGTCGCACAGCACGCTGAGCATCGCCCCGCCGAGAATCGCGCCATCCTCCATGCCTGTGCTGTAGCCACACGGGTTCGGGTACTGCCGTTTCACCTCCTCAGCCGTCGGCAGATGTGCCTGTTCCTTGCCCTTTTCATAGCTGCTCAGGTAATCGCCAAACGTCTGCACTTTGGGAAGGTAGAAGCGGTTCCACGTCACCTCCCACGCTTGGTCAGTCTGTTTCACCAGCTCCGCATTAGGTGCAGCGGCGGTCATTTGGACCGCGATGACCGTGGCCAGGACCGTGAAATGAAATAGATGCTTCTGCATGCGGACAGTTCGGAAAAGCTCACTGCGGCCACTGCCCGTTTACGATCGGCTTCAGCTCCAGCTTGGCCGGATCAATCACCACATGCTTCGTCTTCTGGCGCTTCCACGTGTAGGTGATGTGCACCAGCCCGTCGCTTGTCTGAATGATCGCCGGATAGCTAAACTCCCTCTTCGGCTCCTCTTCCAGCACCAGTGCCGCTTCCCACACCTTGCCATCCTTGCTCACCGCCAAGTTCAGCGGGCTGCGGCCCTTCGCCGTGTGGTTGTAGATCAGCAGATGCCTCCCATCCTTCAGCGTCACCGCATCTGTCCCCGAGTTCGGATTCGGCAGCTCAGTCAGCGAAATCTCACCCCAGGTTTTGCCGAGATCATCGGAGGCGATCTGGAAGACCTTCCCCTGCCGCGTGCGTCCCACCGCCTCGATCTTCTCGCCGCCCAGGAAGAGAATGCTCGGCTGGATCGCGCTCACCTTCAGCCCGTCATGCAGCAGTTCCGTGCGCTGCCACGTTTTGCCCAGATCACTCGTCCGCTCAAAATAGATCGCCCACGCACTTGGTTTGGTGTCGGTCTCATTGCTCGTCGGGCACAGGATGTCGCCATTCGGCAGCTGCACCGGCTTGTTCTTGATCGGGCCAAAGATCCCCTTCGGCAGCTTCTGCGCAGCCGACCACGTCTTGCCGCCATCCGTGGAGGTTTTCAGCTCACCCCACCACGTGCTCGGAGACGGACCCACCTTGTAAAACAGCATCAGCGGTGCGTTGCGCGGTTGAAACAAAACAGGATTCCACGTCGGGTGCCGCTTGCCATCTGGCTGCACGCCATTGGCCGTCTCCACGCTCTCCGTCCACTTCCCATCCACCAGCCGTGACACCCAGATGCACACATCTGGATTCTTCTCCGCCGTCCCGCCAAACCACGCCGAAACCATCCCCGTCGGTGTCTCCACAATCGTCGTCGCATGCACAGACGGGTACGGCCCCGTGTCATAGATGTACTCAGACTTCAGCACCCCCGCCTGCGCTTCCTTGGACTTCAGCCACTCCCATGAGGTCAGTTCATGGCTCTGGTCCAGCTTGTGCCACACCACCACTGCGGCCTGCTTCGCCGTGCTGCCATCCATAACATTCAGCACCAGTTTGTAGTTCAGTCCGGCCACCACCTGGCTCTCTCCGCTCGCGATGCTCTGCAGCGTCACCTTCGGATCGTGTTTCTTCACGGCAAACTCCGCCGCTGCCACCGCCTCCTTGTCTGTAGGTGAAATGGGACTGAACCCGCCTGCAATCTGCGCGGAGAGATGACAGGTCAGCAGGGCAAAGCAAAGCAGCAGAACAGATTTCATAATTTAAAAAAGAAGAGTTCAAAAACGATCCTTAATCGGTCGGGTTTCCGTGTATTCTGTGTGTTCCGTAGGCAATCTTCAATTCTTGATCAACCCCAGTCCCACCAGCCTCTCCCGGATCACCGCCCTCTCCGGCTCACGGAATCGGTGAAACGGCTCCGCCATGTGGTCTTCGCAGATGCCGAGCAGTGACAGCCCGCACTTGATCCCCTTGATGATCGCGGACTTGTGCCTGCCCACCGTATAAATGCTCCCCGCCAGCTGCATCACCCGGGCATGCAGTTCGCGCGTGCGCTTCAAATCTTGGGCCGCAGCCGCCTGATACATCTCCACATACAGCTTCGGGTTCAGATTCGCCCCGCCGTTGATGCCGCCATGCCCGCCCAGCAGCACGGCTTCGGCAGTCAGCTCCTCCGGTCCCACCAGCACGCTCCAGTCCGCGCGCTGCTTTGCCACCTCAATCAGGCGGTGGAAGTAGATCATGTCACAGGAGCTGTCCTTCACTCCGCAGATGCCCGGCATGTCCAGCGCACGGCGTACCAGATCGATCTCAAAGCTCACCTTGGTCAGACCCGGCATGTTGTACAAAAACATCGGCAGTGGCATCTCGGCCACGAGATCCTGGATGTACTCCTGCATCTCTGGAGGCGCGGCAGGGAAGTAGTAGGGCGGCGCTGTCACCACATGCGTGGCTCCTGCATCCGCGCTGTGCTTGGCCAGATTCACGCTCTCAGTGAATGCCGTGTCCGTGATGCCCACCAGCACCGGCACCCGCCCCGCCGTTTGTTTGCAGGTGCGCTCGATCAGCTCGCGCCTCAGCCGGTAGCTCAGGCTGGGGCCTTCCCCCGTGGTGCCGAGAATGAACAGGCCGGAGACTCCCCCGCTGATCAGGTGCTCGATCAGGCGCTCCAGACCGGCGCAGTCGAGCGTGTCGCGATCACGCAATGGGGTGACAAGGGGTGGGATGATGCCGCTGAGAGGTTGGGACATGTTGGAAAAGGGACTCGGGAGCAGCCTCAAAGGCAACCTCGCAGTGCGTTGAATGTTTGCCAATGGCATGACGATTCTTGACTCTTTCCCGCAAGAAACTCCGCCTTCGCCGCTTTGAAAGCTGCGTGCCAACCATGCCAGCCACCGACCAGGCCGACTATTTCTCCAAGCAAGTCGTGCGTACGCGCCGCTTTTTCCTCCCGGAGTGGGAGCAGCGCCAGCGCGATGCGGCTGCACTCTGCCTCGTAGGCGGTGGTTGTGAATGGTGCGCTCCTGACTTCATCGTGGACCGCCAGACCTTCCCCTACCTGGCCTTCGAGTTCGTGTCCAAAGGGCGCGGCAGCGTTACGCTGGCGGATCAGACGCACGACTTGGAGGCTGGCCACGCCTTCGTGTTTGGCCCCGATACCCCTCACGTCATCCGCAGCGCGGCGGATGAGCCCATGGTGAAGTATTTCTTCAACTTCACCGGCCAGCGTGCAGACCAGCTGATGAGAGATCTTGACCTTTCACCCGGCAGCGTCCTGCGGGTCATGGACTCCTCACGCGTGGTCTCGCTGCTGGAGGAGGTCATCGACCACGCTCTGCGCGGTGGTCGTTTTGGCCTGCGCGCCGCCTGTGCGGCGCTGGAGCACGCCCTCGTGCTCTGTGCAGACTCGCGCCAGTCTGCCACCACCAAGATCGACCCCGCCTACGCCACCTACCTGCGCTGCCGCGGGCACCTGCTGCGGAACTATCCCGTGCTCAGCAGCATCGAGCAGGCCGCCCGCGCCTGCCACGTTTCATCCGCCTACTTCACCCGCTTGTTCCAGCGTTACGACACGGAAACACCCCTGGCCTGCCTCACACGGCTCAAGCTCTCCCAGGCCGCCATCAAGCTCCGTCAGCCAGATGCCCTCGTTAAGGCGGTCGCCGCCGAGCTGGGTTACAAATCCGCCGCACATTTTTCGCGTGCATTCAAAGCTTGGAGTGGAAGATCACCTCGTGGTGGTTGAAATGCGCAAAGAACAATGCATGTTCATTTGTCCACCATTCATCCCCACCCATGCTTTCCTTCCTCAAAATCCGCAATCTGGCTCTCGTTGAAGATGTGACCTGGGATCTGGCGGCCGGTTTGATCGGGGTCACCGGTGAGACCGGGGCCGGAAAGTCCATCATTGTCGGCGCCTTGAAGCTGATCCTCGGGGAAAGAGCGGACCGCAGCCTCATCCGCAACGGCCAGGACGCCTGCACCGTGGAGGCCGGTTTCCATCTCAAAGACACCCGCGCCATCGACGCCGTGCTTGAAGAAGCCGGACTCGACCCCTGCCAGGACGGCGAGCTCCTCATCAAGCGCACCATCAGCACCAGCGGGGCTAACAAGCAGTTCGTCAATTGCTCCCCCGTCACCATCCAGGTGCTCAAGTCCCTTGGCGAGTTCCTCGTCGATCTTCACGGCCCCCACGATCATCAGTCCCTCAACTCCCGCGAGCGCCAGCTCGAGATGCTCGACAAATACGCCGGCTGCGAGGAGATGCTGGGCAAATACCAGACCGCTTGGAAGCTCTGGCGCGCTGCTGCCACGGAACTCGACGACCTCGAAAACTCCGAACGCGCCAGCAGCCAGCAGATCGACATGCTCAAGTTCCAGGCCAACGAAATCGCCGCCGCCAATCTGAAGCCCGGCGAGGAGGAGGAGATCGAAGCCCGTCATCGCATCGCCGCCAATGGTGCACGCCTCGCCGAGCTCTGCGGCAGCATCACCAGCCGTCTCAGTGAAGGTGAAGGCAGCATCATCGACGGCCTCCGCGAGCTCGGCCGCAGCATCCATGAGCTGGAGAAAATCGATCCCGCCACCGCCGAGATGTTCTCGGGCTTCAAATCCGCGCAGATCGAGCTCACCGAACTCGAAAGCAGCGTGCAGGACTACGCGGACGATCTCGAAATCGACGGCGCCGAGCTCGAAAAGCTCGAAAGCCGCATCCACACCATCCAGACCCTCAAGCGCAAATACGGCCGCACCATCGCCGAGATCCTCGAGTTCCTCGCCGAAACCGAACGCAAGCTAGCCAAAATGGAAAACCGTGGCGAGGAGATCGCCAGGCTCCAGAAGCTCGTCAAAGAGCGCGAGGCCGATGTCCTCAAGCTCGGCAAGCAGCTCTCCAAGAAGCGCACCGATGCCGCGCCAAAGCTCGCCAAGGAGGTCGCCGCACACCTCGCAGACCTCGGATTCAAGCGCAGCGTCTTCGAGGCCCAGCTCGCTGCTCTGCCCGCTCCCGAGCGCAACGGTCTCGAAGAAGTGGACTTCCACTTTGCACCCAACCCCGGCGAACCTTCCAAGCCCCTCCGCCTCACCGCTTCCAGTGGCGAAATGTCCCGCGTGCTCCTCGCCGTGAAAAGCGCCCTCGCCAAGCAGGACGCCGTGCCTCTGCTCGTCTTCGATGAAATCGACGCCAATGTCGGCGGCAACATCGCCGAGGCCGTCGGCCGCAAGATGGCCGCTCTCGGTTCCACCCATCAGGTCATCGCCATCACGCACTTCCCGCAGGTCGCCTCGCTCGCGCAAAGCCACTTCGTCGTCACCAAGGAAATCACCGGCAACACCACACGCTCACAGATCCAGTCCGTGAGTGATGAAAGCCGTGTCAATGAACTCGCGCGCATGCTCGGCGGCAGCACAGAGAGCGCGCGCGTGCACGCTCTCAGCCTGCTCAAAGGCGCTGCCTGATTCTCAGATCGTGCCCATGATCATCCGCGGCGGGCGTCCCTTCACGCGGCTCAGCGTGGCACGCAGCGCCAGGGATCCCAGCTGCGTCTGCGGGTTCCAGTCTTTTGGGGCTTTCTTCCCCTTGCTGGTCCACAGCATGCCGTTGGCTATCCATTGCTGTCGGTGGTCGTCATAGCTCACACCTTTGTCATCATCGGTGACACCAAATTGAAATCCGCAGCAGGCGCAGATCTCCATGGAGGCGCCGCCGGTGCGATTGCGCGGCGGCTCCGCCAGGTCGGCATAGCCGCACACAGGGCAGGAGTTGGGTGAAATTTTCATGGTTGGTTTTTTGGGAGACTTTCGGCTCATTTTCAGCGGGGGGGGGATCTCAGGTCGGCGGCAGTCACCGCTCTTCCGGGCTGGCGCTGCCAGTAGGACGGGCTGTCTGGCTTGAAAAAAGTCTTCGTCATCCCAGCTCTATTGTACGCTGCAAACGTTCGCGTGGCCGGGTCAAATACGCGCAGGGTTCCATCCGTGTCGTCCAGCTTCATCGCCAGGTTCTCAGCACGCGCTCGTTGCAGAAACAACCAGGCTTTCGCTGCATAGTCGTCAGGCGACTGGCTCGCAAAATCACGGCCATGCCTGTCAAAGTGATCCTGCAATGAGTCCAGATGGCCCCACGTCTGTCGCGTCGGTGGCGTTTTCGTCGACGCGCTTGTCGTGGTCGCCGCTTTTTTATCTGGAGTCACTGCGTTCAGCACTCGCCTGAGGAGTGAGGGCTGCGGTGCCTCAGCCGCCGCTTTGCTGTCATTGGTGGCGGTGGTGAAGGCGCCCTTGCTCAGCTGCACGCGTGCGCTGCCGAGGCTGTAGTGATAGGTGGTCCCTGGCTTGAGCGCCTTCAGTTCAATGACGTGCTCGCTCGTCACTTCTCCTTCCGCCTTGTCATTCATCGACGCGGGGCTCAGGCCGTACTGCAGCCTCGTGCCGCAGGCCACATCCGTCCCCCATTTGATTTTCGCCGTGCTCGTCGTCACGGCAATCTCAGGCTCGCCTGTCAGCTCCACACCTCTCAGTTGCGTGCTGACAAAACACGCGATGACGCAGACCAGCCAATGAACAAATGTCCTCATGATGTAGTGCAACCTACGGCGACTACACTCGGACAGTCTATATCAATGAATGTTCAAACTGCGTAACGCCCGCTGCGTGGTCCATTCATCCATTTCCACGCAGAGTCAATGTGCTCTCGTGGATCAGTATGTACCGCCTGCCACCCAAGAATTTCTTTAGCTTTTTTAGGCTCTGCAATTAGCTCCGATGGGTCTCCCGCACGACGCGGTCCATAGTTCACTGGAATCTTTTTGCCCGTCACTGCTTCTGCTGTGGAGATGATTTCTTTGACGCTGAACCCTCGCCCCGTGCCGAGGTTCACAGGCGTCGTTTCTCCTCCTTTGCGCAGGTAGCTCAGCGCTAGGGCATGCGCCGATGCCAGGTCGCACACATGGATGTAGTCGCGGACGCAGGTGCCATCCGGTGTGGCGTAATCAGTTCCAAAAACAGTGATGTTTTCGATCTCTCCAGTTGCCGCCATCAGCACGCGCGGGATCAGATGCGTTTCAGGATTGTGATCCTCGCCGATCTCGCCGCTCGGGTGGCAGCCACTCGCGTTGAAGTAACGCAGAAACACCGACTTCAGCCCCCACGCGTGGTCGCAGTCTCTCAGCACACGTTCCAGCATCCACTTGCTCGCACCATACGGATTCACCGGCGCCTGCGGGTGGGTTTCATCGATCGGGATGCGCACCGGATCACCATAGGTCGCGCATGTGGAGGAAAAGATGAAGCGCTTGCACCCATGACGCTGCATCGCCTCCAGCAGCGTCAGTGGTGCCGCCAGGTTGTTGCGGTAGTACTTCAGCGGATCGGTCACCGACTCACCCACATAGGCAAAGGCCGCAAAATGCAGCACCGCCTCTGGCTTGTGCTCCGCAAAGAGCTTCTCGATCAGCGGCGCATCCGCCATGTCTCCCTCCACAAACGTCACCCGGTCCAGCGGCAGTGCTTCTCGATGGCCAAAGACCAGGTTGTCGAGCACCACAATGCGCTCATTTTGCTCCAGAAGATGACGCACGGTGTGGGAGCCGATGTATCCTGCGCCGCCGGTGATGAGAAGAGGTCCTTGTGACATTGCGGTACTACAGCACCTCACTGGCGTATGCCAAACAAAGATTCCCTTAAAATACGCTGAGGTTAATCAACGGTCGTCTTTCCCGCCTCCTCTTGCTTCTTCTTCAGCGTGGATTTCAGCCCGTCATACTCCGTTCCCATGCGGCGCGTCTGCACCTTCACCTGTTCCATCGTCGCCTTGATCACGTCCCGGCTGTTCCGGTTGAAAACCAGCAACGCGATCATGCCAAAGAACAGCAGCCATCCGGGGCCAAACTGAAATTTGCGACTGGAATCACGTGTGCTCATGGCGCTTTGGGCAGCGGAACCTGCACCGGATGCATCAGGTAGGCAATCAGATCGCGCACCTGCTCCGGGCCAAAGGCCAGCAGCAGCCCCTCCGGCATCATGGAAAGCGGAGACGCCTCCTGCTTCACGATGTCCGCACGGTCCAGCGTCATCGTCTCCGTCATCGTTCGCAGCGTGATCGTCCGCGCATTCGACTCCGTCACCACCCCGCTCAGCACACGGCCGTCCTTGTGCGTCAGCAGGCTCATGCGGTAGTCCGCGCTCACCACCCCGCTCGGGTCCGCAATGTTCTCCAGCAGGTAGTCCAGGTTCGCACGTCCAGATCCCGTCAGATCCGGCCCTATTTTCCCACCCTGTCCGTACATCGTGTGGCATGAGCCGCACACCGCCGTGAAAAGCATCCGCCCCTGGCTCAGATTCGCCTTCGCCAGTGCATCCGGCGTCAGCTGCTTCTTCACCTTCTCGATCAGCTCCTTCTTGTCCGCTGCAGACTCCCGCAGCTCTCCCCAAGCTTCCACCAGTTGCTTGGACAGCGCCTCGTCCTTGAAGGCATTGATCTGCCGCGCATGGAAAGCGCTCAAGTCCGCCCTCGGGATCTTGCCCGCTGCCATGTCCTTCAGCAGAGCCTTCGCAAAAGCAGGGCGCGACACCAGCGTGTCGATCACCGTCGTCCGTTCCGTCGGGGCAAATTTCTTGTAGCTTGCCGCCAGCTTCGTCCCGATCTCCGGAGCATCAAACAGCGCCAGCCCGCGCACCGCCGTCACATTCAGTCCACGCACCTCCAGCAGCTGCGTGCAGATCGCCCTCAGATCATCCGGCTTGTTCTCGATCAGCGTCTTCAGCGCAGCCTCACGCGCCGCCAGATCCGCCTTCTCATCCAGCGCCGTCTTCTTCACATCATCCAGCGCCCGCCCGTCTCCGAAGAGAATGCTCAGCTCCTGCACGATCTTCTTGTCCGCCTCCGCCTTGCCCGCCGTGCTGGCAAAGCCATCCCACGCTTCCGGTTTCGGAGCCTTGCGTATTCCTTTGAAAGCCTCCGCCATCCCCTCAAGAATGATTCCCGCCTGCTCCGCCTTCGCACCCGCCAGCAGCGCATTCAGCGCCTCCGGCTGCGTCGCCACGCTGCGTGCCATCCACTTCAGCGTCTTCGGCCACGTGCACTCCTTCGCCAGCTTCACCAGCGCCATCGGGTCCTGCTTCGCCAGCGGCGATATGCCATACCATACCAGATACGGCAGGAAGGGATCATTCGCATCCTCGCCATGCGCCAGCAGCGCTGCACCCAGCTCCGCGCGCTTGCCCACCGGCAGTCGCTGCAGCGTGCTCGCCAGCGTTAGCCTCACAAAGCTCGACTTCTCCTCCCTCGCCATCTTCACCGGATCAAACCCCAGCTCCGGATACACAGCCCCCTCCATCGGCCCGGGGATCGCATCCAGCGGCGAGAACTGCGTCAGCTCACGGATCGCCAGCGCACGCGCATGCTCATCCGCAGAGTTCAGGTCCGCCTCCGGCCACGCCTTCTTCCACGCAAACGGCACCTCCGCCTTCTTTGCCTCACCATAGCTCACGCGGAAAATGCGCCCGCTCGTGCGATGCACCCCCGTGGACTCATGGCACTCGCCCGTGTCGCTCCAGTCCAGGATGAAACCACTGCCATCCGGCCCAGTGCTGATCTCGATGCCGCGGAACCACGGATCATCGCTCAGAAACACATCCGGCTCATGCTTGCCTACATACCCGCTCCCGTTGCGTTCCAGCCGCTCCACGTTCGCGCGGCGGCCATGCATGTTCAGCGTGAAAAGCTTCCCCTGGTACTCCTTCGGCCATTGCCCCGCTTGGTAAATCATCATCCCGATGTGCGCATGCCCACCGCCCAGGCTGTTCGCCTTCCCATCGCGCGATGCCGTCCAGCTCCCGCTCCGGTCGTAGTGGTAGTGATCCGCGATCGTGTCCAGCTTCTCATACACATATGGGTTCGCATTGCTTGAGTCCATCAGGTGCGCCCCGTGCATCAGGTGCCACAGATGCCCCGTCACCGTGTTGATGAAAAACATCTCTCCGTTCGCATCCCAGTCATGCCCCCACGGGTTCGTCGTCCCATGCGTCAGCACCTCCACGATCTTCTTCTCCGGGTGGTAGCGCCAGATCCCGCCCTTCATCGGCACACGCTTCTCCTCCGGCGTACCCGGCACGCCCAGTTTCCCCGGGCACGAGTGTCCGCAGCGCCCATACAGCCAGCCATCCGGCGCCAGGCGCAGCCCGTTGGCAAAGTTGTGGTAGTTGTCCTTCGCCACCGTAAAGCCGTCCAGCACCACCTCCGGCTCACCATCAGGGATGTCGTCATGGTTGCGGTCCGGGATGAAGAGCACCTGCGGCGGGCACATCAGCCACACCCCGTCGCGTCCCACCTCCACGCTCGTCAGCATCTGCACATCTTCGGTAAAGACCTTCCGCGTCTCCGCCACCCCGTCCCAGTCCTTGTCTTCGAGAATAATGACGCGGTCCTTCAGGCTCAGATCAAACCGCTTCGTCCGCTCCGCATACGTGTAGTTCTCCGCCACCCACATGCGGCCTCGCGTGTCCCAGCTCATCCCCACCGGGTTCTGCACATCCGGCTCCGCCGCAAACAGCGTCGCCTTAAATCCCTCCGGCAGCTTCAGCGCCTTCAGCGCATCCTTCGCCGACATCGGAGCCGGATTCCCCGGCTCGCTGTTATACAGCGCAGGGAAATCAGCAGCAGACGCGAGCGACGAAAAAAGCAGGGCAAACAGTACAGGCTTCATGGGAGCCCAAAGCCTATTGCGTACTCATCCCCTGACAAGACCCTCCACAAAATATTAATCCGCCAAATGTGCCCCCGACCGGTGAAGGTAGGGCTGCTTGTCCTCAAGCCGCCGTCGAATCACCCATCGCCTCGCCTCACCATTCGCCGCCAATCTCCCATTCGCCCCATCACCCTCTCCACTCCCACACCTCCGGCCAACAACTGTAAACCACCGTCAACAATCGTAAACAACGGTCAACTCCCCCTTCACCCTCTGATCAACCACACCGCCGCAAACGCCGTCAGCCAGAACAGCACATTCTCAAACACCTTCTGCGGCAGCTTCTTCAAAATCCACCACCCAATCACCACCCCCACCACCACGCACGGCATCAGTGTCACATTCGTCATCAGCGACCTCCCGTTGATGATCCCCAGATCCGTGCTGAACGGCACCTTGAACAGATTGATGAACAGAAAGAACCGGCTGAACACCCCCAGGTACTCCTTCTTCTCCAGGTGCTGCGCCAGCAGGTACACCGTCATCACCGGCCCCGCCGCATTCGCCAGCATCGTCACCACCCCGGCCAGAAACCCCATCGACCACGTGAAGACCTTGTGCTCTGTCAGCGCCAGAAAATCCTGCCGCCGCTTGTTCAGCACATAGTTAAAAATCAGCAGCAGAATGATGATCCACCCGATCACAATGCGCGCCATCGAGTTGTCAAACTTCCCCAGCAGCAGCCATCCTACTATCACCCCCGCAATCGCCGGCGGCACCATCGGCACGATCCTCCGCCAGCTCCCGCCCTTGCGGTTGATGATGAACCCCATGAAATCCGCCGCGATCAGCATCGGCAGGATCACCCCCACCGACTGCTTCGCCCCAAAAATCTGCGCCATCAGCACCACATTCAGCGTCGACGTCCCCGACAGCCCCGCCTTCGACATCCCAATGCACATCGCCCCCAGCGCCGCCAGCACAAGTTGCCAGGTGTCTGCGGGCAGGAGCGTGTGTTCAGTGAGCCAGTTCATCATTAAAAGAGCAGCAGTGTAAAATTAGCGGTCAGAATCTTCCTCGTCCTCCTACTCGAACTCGTCCTCGATCACAACCTCCCGCCGCAGGAAACCAGCGAACAATCAAGCCCAGTTTAAACAACGGCGAAATTCTGAAGTGATAAGGAGCAATTCCAAACAACTCCACGGCACTCCCCCACCGTCGCCATTCCACCCAGCGCGGCGTGGTCCGCACTCTCCGAGTGCGGCTCTCTCCTCCCTCCACAACTCTCACTCCACCCATGACGGCCAGCTCATGAAGTACGACGGACACTCCTGTCTGTCGATCAGCGCGCCGCGACACGCTGACACCCGGCGGTCCCAGCTCATTCGGAGACACGACAGCCATAGACGACACTCAGCACCGCCAATCTTCCACCACCTCATCAACTCCTCATCTCGGCCCCCCCTAAGTCCACTAGACCGGGTACTCCCCCCACTCTCCGAGCACGCATCCCATCGCAGTCCCCATCCCGACCAAAACTCCAGCCCTTCTTCTGGAACTCGGGACAACAACCGTTCAGCCACCGTCAACAACGGTAAACCACCGTCAACTCCCCCTCTCACAGCGCCATCAGCGGCGCAGGAACCAGAAACGCATGCTGCTCCAGCAGGCTCCACGCCCCGTTCCATGACACATACGGCATGAAGTACACAAACACCGTGTACGCCACCGCCACCGGCAAGATCCCCAGCCTCGCCGTCCATCGTGCAAACCAGTGCCTCGGCTTCTCATGCCTCACCGCCCGGCTCATCGCCCACCCCGTCAACACCCGCGCAGGAAAGATGAAAATCACAAACAGCAGGCTCGGCAGCCACGCCAGCTCCGTCGGCGTCAGTTCAATTTTCAGCAAATAAAGCGGCACCGCAAACAGCAGCGTGATCAGCAGGGAGAACCAAAACGCCAGCGGCGCACGCAGAAACAGCCTGCGCACCTCCCGCAGCTCAAACAGTGCGCCAAACCGTCCGCTTTGTGCAAACCGCGCCTGCAGAAACGGCAGGTGAATCGCCACCACCAGCAGCAGCCCACCACCCAGCAGGGACAGCAGCACCGATCCCCCCACCGGCAGCCGCGTTGCCGCCAGCAGAATGCCCACCGGCACGATCAGCCACGCCAGCGCCCCCGCAAAGCCCCGCAGCCCCAGCCAGAAATAGGTCGGCAGATGCAGCCCCACCACATACTCAGTGATCCGGCTCTGCACCCCCTCAAACTTCTGCCCCGTCCGCAGCCAGCGCATGAAGCGCAGCGGCTGCGGCCACAGAAAGTGCCTCAGCTTCCCGCCACGCACGCATGACCACGCGATGTGCACCAGCGTGATGACAATCACCACCACCAGCCCCGCATGCCACGCCCGCGCCACCCCGCTCCCCGGGGCGATCAGCTCCGCATCCTTCCACATTTGGGACACCAGCCTCGCAGGCCAGACCACCAGCCAGATCCCGGCGGCAATGCTTCCCAGCACCGCCGCCTTCCGCACGCCGATGAACCCATCCCGGAATCGCCCCGTCCGCGCCACCGTGCCGCTCACCTGCAGCAGGTAGCCCAGGCTCAGAAAGTTCAACACCGGCACCACGGAGCACGCCGCCAGCAGCACCAGCAGCGCCGCAAATCCAAACAGCCAGTCCAGCCCGGAGCCGATCTTTCGGAGCAGACCGGCCTTCTCAATGGGTTGGGTCGGCGGGGCTGCCTCTGCAGGCGCAGGTGCGGGCGGGGGCAGCGGGTCGGGCTCAGGCATGGTGGTGCGGCTATGAAAGCCGGATGCAGACACATAGTTGCAAAGTTCCTGCGGAAACCAAAGATTAAGCGGCGTGTTAGATAAGGGTTCGCCTCAGGCATCCCATCATGAACTCCCCCCCCACCTCCTCCAGTTGGCTGCTCTGGCTGCGCAATGCCGTCATTCTCGGTGCGCTGGCCGCTGCGGCGTTCTGGGGCGTGGCAGAGCTGCTGGCTCCTCCGGTGGTGGCTGCGGGGCGCGGCACAGGAGTGTCAAAGTCAGTCCAGGCAGAAATCCTCCAGACCTCAGCCAAGGTCGATGCAGATTTTGAAAAGGCATGGGCTCAGCAGCAGGTTCAGCCCGTCGCCAGGGCGGACGACCTCACTCTCGTGCGCCGGCTTTCCCTGGCGCTCACCGGCAGCATTCCCTCCCTGCAGGAAATCCGCATGCTAGAGTCCCTGAAAGGGGCCGACCTGCCGCAGTGGTGGCTCTCCCGCCTGCTCCAGGACCGCCGCACCAGCGACTACCTCGCCGAGCGCCTGGCCCGCGTCTATGTCGGCATCGAAAACGGCCAGCTCCTTATCTATCGCCGCCGTCGTCTTGTCGAGTGGCTCAGCGACTCCATCCAGCAAAACCGCCCCTACGATCAGATCGCCCGCTCCTTGATCGACTCTCATGGAGTCTGGACCACCAACCCGGCCGTCAACTTCGTCTCAGTCACCCGGGAAAACAACAAAGGCCCGGATGAGGTCAAGCTCGCTGCCAAAGTCAGCCGCGCCTTCCTCGGCGTCCGCATCGACTGCGTCCAGTGCCACGATGGCAAGCTCGGCAGCACCTGGAAGCAGACAGACTTCCACCAGCTCGCCGCCTTCTTTGGTCAGGCCGACTTTTCACTCAATGGCCTCCGCGACGACCCCAAGCTCAGCTACAAAGTCCGCTACCTCGGCCAGGCCGAAGAGGCCAAGGTCTCCCCCCGCGTTCCCTGGAAACCAGAGATGCTTCCCGCCAGAGGAGAGCCCCGTACCAGACTCGCCGCCTGGGTCACCGACAAAGAAAACAAAGCCTTCGCCCGCACCATCGTAAACCGCATGTGGGCCCTCCTCTTCAATCGCCCCCTGGTCTCACCCGTGGATGAAATCCCCCTCGATGGCCCATTCCCTCCCGGCATGGAAATCCTCGCCGATGACTTCACCACGCACCGCTACGATCTCCATCGCCTCATCCGCGTCATCGTCAGCACCCGCGCCTTCCAGATGTCCAGCCAGTCCGCAGACCCGGATCATCCTGTCACCACAGCCGCAGAAAACGCCTGGGCCGCCTTTCCCGTCACACGCCTTCGCCCCGAGCAGATGGCCGGCAGCGTCATCCAGGCCGCCTCCCTCAGCACCATCGACTCCGACACCCACGTCCTCTTCCGCATCAAACGCGACATCGACGTCTCCAACTTCGTCAAGCGCTACGGCGACTCAGGTGAAGACAACTTCGAAGACTCCGGCGGCACCATTCCCCAGCGTCTGCTGCTCATGAATGGAAACATGATCACCAACAACACCTCCGGCAATCCGCTCATCAACGCCAGCACCCGCATCAGCATGCTCGCCCCCGACACCGCCTCCGCCGTCGAGGCCGCCTACCTCTCCATCTTCACCCGTCGCCCCACGGTCGCCGAGGCGGAGCATTTCAAAGGGCTGCTGGCCTCTGCCAAAAACACCGCCACCCGCAGCAACGCCATGTCCGACCTCTACTGGACTCTCATGAACGCCACCGAGTTCTCCTGGAATCACTGATGTCATGAATGATCGCCTCGCGTTAATAGGCCCCCATCATGGCGCTGCATGGGTAGGGCGGGTTGTCCCCAACCCGCCGCCGTCGAAGCCCACGATCCCCAAACAATCGACATCACGCCTGACAAAAACGAGCTTCGCAAGACGCTTTGAAATAACGGCCGCAAACTCCATCGCTCTCGCCCATTCTCCAGCTCCGGAGCGCGGGCCTCCGAGCCCGCAGCACTCCGCCGACACTCATGGCTCCGCTTTGCCTTCTCGCCTTTGCGCTCATCACGCCATCTTTGACTTCGTCCATCGGCGTTGCGCTTCATTTCCTCAGTTAAGGCCCGGTGCTAGGAGATCAGGAACAACGCGGGATGAGTCGCGGTGTGGCATTTTAAATCTCCATCGGAGCCCCAACGCGTCACCCCTCTCCCCGTCGAGGGCACGTTCGGTATCATCCACCTTCGGGGAGAGGTCGGGTGAGGGGCCATCCAAGCCCTTCAAGTGCCGTTCATTTTTGACGCCCCAGTCTTCAGGCACTTCCCCAGCGCCTCGCCACACGCCTGCCCCAACGCGGCTGCATAACACAGCCAGAATCAGCCAGCGCCCACAAAAACCTCGGACCATCGCACAGGCGCCAGCAAAGTGGTCCGCACAGTCCCCTGTGCGGGGCTCGCAAGCCTCCTGACTCACAAGCCACCCTACACCTGCGCAGAACACAGCGCCCCTTGGCATTCTCAATGACGCCCCTCATCTCCCATAAAAACCGGGCCGCCGCACCCTCATCCTCCATACCTCGCTAACGCCATGAACACCTCCCCCTGTCACGGCCCCTCCCACCTCACCCGCCGCTCTCTCCTCCGCGGCACCACCGCCGCAGGCCTCTCCTGGCTCACTCCTCTGGCCGACATCCTCGCCGCCGAGGCCGCCACCGCCCCCTCTGGCAAACTCGCACGTTCCGTCATCCTCCTCTGGCTCGGCGGTGCTGCCTCCCAGCTCGATACCTTCGATCCCCACCCCGAAACCAAAATCGGCGGCGGCGTCAAAGCCATCCCCACCGCCATCAAAGGCGTCAGCTTCGCCTCCGGCCTCGAACAGACCGCCAGCGTCATGCAGGACGTCTCCCTCATCCGCTCCATGGTCAGCAAAGAGGGCGACCACGAACGCGCCTTCTACAACATCAAGACCGGCTACCGCCCCGATCCCACCCTCATTCATCCCAGCATCGGTGCCATCGTCTGCCACGAACTACCAGACGCCAAAATCGAAATCCCCACCCACGTCTCCATCCTCCCCAATCAGTGGCCCGCACGCGGCGGATTCTTCGGTGCCAAATACGACGCCTTCCAGATGTACGACCCCAAGTCCCCCGTGCCCGATGTCAAAGCACGCGTGAACGACAAGCGCCTCGATCAGCGCATGGAAGGTCTCAGCGTCGTCGAGCAGGCCTTCGCCCGTGGCCGCGAGCCCGACCTCGATCAATCCAAAACTCTTCACCAGCTCTCCATGCAGCGCGCTCGCAAGATGATGTCCTCAGAGCAGCTCAAAGCCTTCAATGTCAGCGACGCCCCCGTCAAAGATCTCAGCGCTTATGGCGACACCCCCTTCGGCCGCAGCTGCTACTCAGCTGTGCGCCTCATTCAGGCCGGCGTCCGCTGCGTCGAAGTCACCCTCAACGGCTGGGACACCCACGCCAACAACTTCGAAGGCCAGGCCACGCAGGTAAAGATCCTCGACGCCGCCTACGCCTCCCTAATTCGCGACCTCAAAAAACTCGGCCTCCTCGAAAGCACCATCGTCATCTGCGGTGGCGAATTCGGACGCACCCCCAAGATCAACAACGTCGGCGGCCGCGACCACTGGCCCCATGCTTTCAGCATGCTCGTCGCCGGTGGCGGCTTCGCCGGCGGCCGCGTCATCGGCTCCACCGATCCGCAGGGCGAAAAGAAAGAACCCGAACGCCCCGTCCTCGTCGAAGACCTCCACGCCACCATCCAAAACCTCCTCGGCATCGACTACTCCAAAGAAGTCATGACCCCCGTCGGCCGCCCCATGGCCCTCAGCAAAGGCGAACCCGTCAAAGAACTCCAAGCCCACGTCTGATCGCAATTCTTTCGGGCAGTAGACCGAGGTCGTTAATTACGGACAATATTAGGCGCTGCTATCCTTGAAAAACTTATCGATTTCCTTCTTAGACTTAGCTGCGCTGGCCCGATAAATTTGTGCCAATCGTGGTGAGACGGAACAACGGCTCGGATGAAACCCAATCCAGCGCGGAAACAACTGTAAGCCGAGTTGCCATTCTTCTTCAAAGCGCCAGCGCTCGCCGAGAATTAGGCCTGTGCGATGGTGAAACAAAGGTCTTAATGACCAAATGAGTCGCGCTCGTGTGTCGGGCGGAGTCTCGTCTGGCCACACGAGTGCGTCAGACATGATCTCGTAAATGGGACGCACGAAGCAACGATGTGTCCGGATGGAATCGAGATGGTGAGCATACTTGCGCAGTGTCTCGCTTGGGTCGTATTGTTCTTCACTCATTGAGCATACCACAAAACCTTAAGCTCAGGTGTTCAAGGTAAATGTAGGGTAGGAATCTGTGTAATCCTGTTTCTTGCAGCGCTTGGCCAGAACCGATCAGATTTTTCATTGCAACACTAACTCACTGCCCCGCCGCCTCAAACGGGCTGCCTTCAATGATCTGCTTCTTCTGCTCCTCAGGAGAGGCCACCGGCTCCGGGTTCAGCGTCATGATGTACGCCACCACGTTTCGCAGCATCTGCTCGTCTTCGATGAACAGCGTTGTCATCTGCACCATCTTCGCCCCGTTCACATCATTCTTCACCGCGCCCCGTTTCCCAGATTTAAACTTCTTCAGCTGCGCTTCGAGATACCAGCCCTGACGTCCCACCAGCGGCGGGCTGCCAAAGGCCATCTCTCCGCTCGCGTTGTACCGATGGCACTCCATGCACCGCTCCTGGAACAGCTGCATGCCCTCCTGCGGATTCGTGTTGGCCATCTCCCGGTCAGCACCCTTCGGCGTCTGCACCGGCATCTTCTCCACATGCGCGATCACCGCCTTCACCTGCTCCGGCTTCAGGGCCTTCGCCACCGCCGCCATCATGAATGACTGCGGATCAGCCGCATCATGGCCCCGGCGTCCTTCGCGCAGATTGCTGAACTGCGTGCTCGTGTACCACGCCGGCATGCCTGCGATCGACGGAGACTTCAGCTCGGCTTTGCCTTCGCCAGACGCGCCGTGGCATTGCGCACAGACGGATTGGAAAATGGTTTTGCCATCAGTCGCATTGATGGCGGCCACAGCGGCAGGTGCCACCGGGTCTGCCCCCGGTGCCAGGGGAGTCACCAAAAAGGCTAGGAAAACTTTGAGGCTGATTTTCATGAGCGAGAAACGCCGTAAGTTGCAGAGGGGTTGCAACAATGCCTCTCCGAACCGGCGCGCAGGCCTTCTTTGCCAAATCCGACACAAAACAGGACAATTTCGGTGCGTGCTTGCGCCCCCTCTCGGCCTGTGCCTTTCTGCCTCATGGCCACCCTCCCAGCGAACGTCGTCGAACTCACCCAGGCTCTCGTCCGCATTCCCTCCGTCAATCCCGACGGCGACCCCGGCACGCCAAGCACTGGCGAAGAACAATGTGCGCGCTTCGTGGCCGACTTCCTCACCGCCTCCGGCGCTGAGGCCGTCCTGGAGGAGGTCGAACCCGGCCGACCCAATGTCATCGGCCGCTTCCCAACCCACCCCTCCCCAGACGGCACCCCCAAGCCTCGCATCCTCTTTGCCCCTCATACTGATACAGTTAGCGTGGGTGGCATGACCATCGACCCCTTCGGCGGCGAGCTTCGTGATGGCAAAATCTGGGGCCGAGGAGCCTCCGACACCAAGGGCCCCATGGCTTCCATGCTCTGGGCCCTCCACGAGATGCGCCACGAAATCCCCTCTCTTCCCGTCGAAGTCCACTTCGTCGGTTTCATGTCCGAGGAGAGCGCACAGCTTGGTTCTCAACACTTTGCGAAGCATCACGGCTGCTACGACCTCGCCATCATCGGCGAGCCCACCAGCCTCAAAACCGTCTTCCGCCACAAAGGCTGCCTTTGGGCAGACGTGCACACCACCGGAATCGCAGTGCACGGCGCTACCCCAGAACTAGGTGTGAACGCCATCGTGAAAATGGCCCGCCTCGTCACCGCCTTGGACACCCAGTTCCGCGCATTGCTGGTCCAGGAAGGCGGCTCTGATGAGTGGCTGGGCTTCAGCACCATCAACCTTGGAATGGTACAAGGCGGCACGCGCAGCAATATCGTGGCAGACTCATGCAAATTGCGCGTGGACATCCGCACCACCCCAGGACTGCAGCGTGCAGGCGGAGCCCTGAAACTCCTGACCGATTTCGTAAAGCGCATCGATGACACCGCCAGTGTCACCGTCGTTAGCGAGGCCTTCCATCTCGATACCGATCCTGCGAATTCCTTCGTCCAAAAGCTCATCTCTGCCGGTTCCGAACTGACCGGCGCACCATGGTTCTGCGATGCCGCTTTCCTCGCAGTGGCCGGCACGCCTGCCATCGCCATCGGGCCAGGTTCCATTGCACAAGCCCACACCAAGGACGAATTCATCGCCGTGAGCGATCTGGAGGCAGGAGTGGCCTTTTTCCGTCGTTTCCTGGCAGGATTGAAATGATCAAGGAATGCCCACGCGGTAAAACTGGCGCGTCTTCTTGAACGCGTTCAGATCCGTCCATGTGGAGGATGTGCCGGTGGCGGTGAAGATTTCTGAGGTCCAGTTCTGCATGTCATCGCTGTACTGGATCAGGTAGTCGTTATTGAGCACGGAAGGGAACTGCAGCGTGGTGCTGGTGGTTTTGGAAAGCACCGTCGTGGGAAAACTGCGGGCGTCAGAATCACTGGTGCCAAACCACGTTTCGAGGTCCGAGTGTACGCCGTCGCCATCATTGTCGTAGTAGATGCCAAACTGGTCCACCAGGCCCGAATCGAGACCGGAGGCGGTGTATTCATCCTTGCTGTAGTCCCACTTCAAGGTGTGCGTGCCGGCAGGAATCAGCCAGCCCTTGCGCGTCCAGCCCACTTCGCCGCTGATGGCCTCTTTTTCGACATCATCGATATAAAAGCGCAGGAAGTCGTAATCTTGTTCAGATGAGACACCCCAGTAGAAGACGACTTTGCACGGGCCCGTCACCTGGGTGGTCATCTGGCTGTGTTGAAGATCCGTAATGGCGCCGCTGCGCGCTGCATCGTCACCATCGTGCGCATAAAGCCACTGCGGCACCCATGTGAGATCTCCGGAACTGGCAAAAGTTTGCGTCGTCGCATCCAAAGCTTCCGCCAGCCCCTGCTCAACAGTTCCCACCTGCAGCGTAATGGTCTTTGAGGTGGTTCCGAAGCTGTTGGTGGCATAAACCGTGATTTGATACGTCCCCGGTGTGGCCACGCTCCCATAAAGCAGGCCGGTGCCTGCATCCAGCGTCAGTCCCGCAGGCAGTCCATCAGCCGTATAAGTCGAGGGGGCGTTGGATGCGATGATCGTCTGGCGGAAATAGACACCCTGATACGCATTGAGAGTGTCAGTGGTGATGACTGGGGTGGTGGTGGTCGGGGTGATGACGATCTGATCGATCCAGCCCGCATCCTGCCCCTTCGCTACTGCCTGGTCTTTCATGTAGTAGATGTCCACATTATGCGCGCCAGGGCCGACATCGGTGGTGGATTGCTTCCAATCGACCTCGCCTGTGATGTAGTCCTTCACATAGCCGTCCACGGTGAGGACGAGGTAGTCATAGTTCTTTTCGGACGAAACTTTCCATTGGAATTCCAGTCGTGCAGGGCCGTTCACCGTGAACTCCATGCCGGAGTATTCTTCGTCATCGACGGTGGCGGTTTGCACCGCATCCACGCCATCGTAAGTGGTGGTGGTTTCAGAATAGGGGTCCCCATACCCGAACGGCACAATCTTTAGGCTGGTCGGCTGCTCCACGGCAACCGACAGGTCAGGCGTGGCCGCCAGGATGTAGAAGTAGGCAAAATCAGTGGTGGTTCCTGTGGTATTGGTGGCGCTTTGCCAGCCCTGATACACCCCGGTCACCAGCGGTGTGCCGGTGATCCATCCCGTGGTGGGATTGAGCGAAAGGCCGCTGGGCAGCTGGCCTGTGGCATAGGTTCCTGCGCCAAAACTGGTGGCGAAATTGGAGGCGGTGATCTGCTGGTTGATCGCCCAGCCTTCCCGGCCAAAGACAATCCAGTTGGAGGTGATGACAGGCTGTGGCAGAGCGCTGCTCGTTGGAGTGCCGTAGAAAGTGATGGTGGCGTCATCCAGTGTGCCCACATCTCCCACCATCTGGTCAATCGCCTGCAGCTTCCAGTCGCCCACGGAACGTTCGCCCCAGCAGTGCGGTGTCATGAAGGTCCAGTCAATGTCGGAACCATTGTCGTTAAAACGCGCACGAGCCAGCCTGATCGAGATGCCGCTGGGGGAGATGAGACGCCATTCCAGGTTGCCACGGTAGGTGTGCGTGGCTTTGACGTGCACGGTGATGTGCTCCACCCGCAGATTGTCCTCCATCGGCACCGTGAAGGTCTTGGTGACACCATTGGCGTCAAAGTCCGGAATGGAGAGGTTCATCGCCGTGGCCGAGTAGCTTTTGGACTGGCGTGCGGGAAGATTCGTCCAGGTCGAGGCCATGCTCACGGCCTGCTGTGCATTGACCAGGCCTGCGCCGTATTTGATGCTAAAGTGAAAACCTGCGCCATTGGTCACCCAATCGCTGTCAAAGGAGTCATTCTGCGTGGCGCTGCTCACGAGGATTTCCTGCACGTCACGTGCCGCCAGGTTGGGATTGGCCTGCAGCATCAGTGCCACGACGCCTGCCACCGCTGGCGTGGCCGAAGAGGTGCCGCCAAAAGTGTTGGTGTAGTCGGTGTTGCTGAAGTCCGGATACTGTACCGTGCCACCATCTTCATTGTAGCCCATGGAGCCGGTGCGGTCGGTGGTGGTGATGCCTTCTTTGCCACCATTGGACGGGGCGCAGACGAGGATGTTGGCCCCGGGTTCGCTGTAAAAGGATGAACGTCCCTTGTCGTTCATGGCGGAGACGGCAATCGCGTGAATGGAGTTGGCGTAGCCGTCGTAGTTGGAATCGTCGCCGCTTTGGTTGCCATTTCCTGCCGCCCAGAGAAACACCGTACCTTTGCCGCCACGCCCTGTCGTAGCTGCATCTGAAAGAGCCTGGGCGCTCAAGGGGCCGGGGCCATAGTAGCCAAAGGCGCTGTCATAGGGGCCCCAGCTGTTGCTCTTGGCGGAGATGAGGTCAGTCTTGAAGGAGAAGGCGTCGGCTTCCTGCTGGTCAGTCGTGGGCGCGGCGATCAGACGCAGGCCCACCAGCGTGGCCTCCGGGGCCACGCCTGATCCGCCGAGGCCGTTGTTGCCCTTGGCCGCCGCCACACCTGCGCAGGAGGTGCCATGAAAATCCGTCGGGCCGGGGGAGGGATCGCCGTCATTGTCATTGAAATCGAAGCTGTTGGCCAGGTCCACGTTGGGAGATAGGTCAGGGTGGGAGACTTCCAGGCCGTCGTCCACAATGCCGATGCGGATCCCGGTGCCCTTGTAGCTGTCCCACACGCTTGTCACATTCACGTCCGAGCCTGCTGTGGCACCGTTCTGGCCGGTGTTGCTCAGATGCCACTGATAGCCCGGATTTGCCGCATTATACGCAAAGTAGGGGTCATTGGGGACAAAGCGGTGAAAGAGCTGGTGGGCCAGCATGGGCTCCGCCGAGATCACGCCAGGCGCTTTGCGCAGGCTGGCGGCTCCCGAAATGGCCGCGTCGGCCGCCCCGGCAAATTCCACGACGGCATACTTCCCGCGCGCCGTGCTCTGCATCACCCCCGCCACTTGAGCCAATGACGTCGCCTGAGTGCCCGGAGCCAGCTCCACGAGCACGCGTTTGGTCAGCCAGCGGCGGGTGCCGTCATTTTGAGGCGCACCTTTCTCATACAGCACCCATTCACCCTTGGTGCCGGATTCCGTCAAAGAGCGCTCAAACTGCTTCCCGCCGACCAAAACCTGCGCATGCAGGAGGCCGCTGGCTGCCAGCAGAATGAGGAGAATCAGGGAACGCATCTGGGTGGAGACAAAAGGGAGGGAAATGATGCTCAGATTTGTTCCGAAGGGCCAGAAATATTGAGTCAATCAGGGCACAAAAAAAGCGCCTTCATTGCTGAAGGCGCTTTTCCAAATCAACTCTGCCCTGCTCTTTACGGCAGGGAGGTCTCGCCCATGAGGTAGAGGTCGCACTCGCGTGCGGCACCACGGCCTTCATTGAAGGCCCAGACGACGAGGGACTGGCCACGGCGGCAGTCGCCAGCGGCAAAGATGCCTGGGATGCTGGTGGTGTACTTGCCGTGTTCGGCCTTCACATTGCTGCGCTGGTCACGTTCCACATTGAGGGCGTCGAGAAGAGGCTGCTCAGGCCCGAGGAAGCCCATGGCCAGCAGCACGAGTTCAGCAGGCAGGACTTTTTCAGTTCCTGCGACCTTTTGTGGGCCGAAGTTGCCTTTTTCGTCCTTCTTCCATTCCACATCGACGACGTGGACGGCCTTCACGTTGCCATCGGCATCGCCTTCGAAGTGGGTGGCGGTGGTGAGATAGACGCGGGGGTCAGCACCGAACTTGGCGGCGGCTTCTTCCTGGCCGTAGTCCATTTTGTAGGTCTTGGGCCATTCGGGCCAGGGATTGTTGGCGGCGCGGGTGAGCGGCGGCTTGGCCATGATTTCCAGCTGGGTGACCGTGGTGCAGCCGTGGCGCACGCTGGTGCCCACGCAGTCCGTACCGGTGTCGCCACCACCGATGATGACGACGTTTTTGCCCTTGGCGGTGATGTAGGGGCTGGAGGGGTCCAGCACCGCCTTGGTGTTGGCGGTGAGGAAGTCCATGGCGAAGTGGATACCCTTGAGCTCACGGCCCGGGATCGGAAGATCGCGCGGCTTGGTGGCTCCGGTGCAGACGACGACGGCATCGAAATCCTTGGTGAGCTGAGCGGCGGTGATGTCGGTGCCGACGCTGACGCCGCACTTGAAGACGACTCCTTCATCTTCGAGCAGCTTCACGCGACGCAGGACGACTTCCTTCTTGTCGAGCTTCATGTTGGGGATGCCATACATGAGGAGGCCGCCCGGACGGTCGGCGCGCTCAAAGACAGTGACGGTGTGACCAGCCTTGTTGAGCTGAGCAGCGGCGCTGAGTCCGGCAGGGCCGGAACCGATGACGGCGACCTTTTTACCGGTCCGCTTCTCAGGTGGCTCGGGTTTCACCCAGCCTTCTTCCCAGCCCTTGTCGATGATGCTGACCTCGATGTTCTTGATCGTCACCGGGGGCTCGTGAATGCCGAGCACGCAGGAGCCTTCGCACGGAGCGGGGCAGACGCGGCCGGTGAATTCCGGGAAGTTGTTCGTCTTGTGCAGACGGTCCAGCGCCTCCTTCCAGAGGCCACGGAAGACAAGATCATTCCACTCAGGGATGATGTTGTTGATCGGGCAGCCGCTGGCCATGCCGCTGATGAGGGTGCCGCTGTGGCAGAAAGGAATGCCGCAGTCCATGCAGCGCGCGCCCTGGTTTTTCAGGCGCTGCTCGGGCAGGTGCAGGTGGAACTCCTTCCAATCTTTGACGCGCTCAAGCGGGTCGCGGTCGGCGGGGATTTCGCGTTCGAATTCGATGAAGCCGGTTGGTTTTCCCATGGTCTCTTGTCTGTAAAAAAGGTGATGTCTGTTGGTGTGTGACGTGTGATGTCGATCCTAGCCGCCTCCGATACGGGCGACGTCGCGGGCATTGGCTTCGAAGGCGGCGCTGAGGGCGTCGTCCCCGGTGAGGCCGTCGTCCTTGGCCTTCTTGATGGCCTGGAGCACACGCTTGTAATCCTTGGGCATCACTTTGACAAACTTGGGCACCATCTGCTCCCAGAGCGCGAGCACCTTGAAGGCTTTCTGGCTCTTGGTGAGGTCGGCGTGCTTCTTGATCAGCTCATAGAGGCTGTCGATTTCGGCTTTGTCCTCGAGTTTTTCGAGGCCGACCATCTGAGTGTTGCAGCGTTTGGCGAAATCGCCCTCTTCATCGAGGACGTAGGCCTCTCCACCGCTCATGCCAGCGGCGAAGTTGCGTCCGGTGGTGCCGAGCACGACCACACGACCGCCGGTCATGTATTCGCAGCCGTGGTCACCCACGCCTTCGACGACGGTGTCCACGCCGGAGTTGCGCACTGCGAAGCGCTCACCTGCACGACCGCGCAGGAAGAGTTCGCCGCTTGTCGCACCATAGAGCGCGGTGTTGCCGGCGATGATGTTGTCTTCGGCGGCGAAGTCGGAGCCTTCTGGCGGGTAGATGAGGATGCGGCCGCCGCTGAGGCCCTTGCCGATGTAGTCATTGCCATCCCCTTCGAGCTCAAGGGTGACACCCTTCGGAACAAAGGCACCGAAGCTCTGGCCGGCGGTGCCGGTGAATTTGAGGTGCACCGTGTCGTCAGGCAGGCCATGCCAGTGACGCTTGGTGATCTCGTTGCCGAGGATCGTGCCGACGGTGCGGTTGACGTTGCGGATTTTGACGTTGGCAGTGACTTTCTCGCCCTTCTCGATGGCCGGTTTGCACAGGTCAAGGAGGGTGGTGATGTCGAGGGAGCGGTCGATGCCGTGGTCCTGGATTTCGGTGCAGAAGCGGCCGACTTCAGGGCCGACGTCCGGCTGGTAGAGCAGGTTGGAAAGGTCGATGCCGCGTGCCTTCCAGTGGTCGATGGCGTCGCGGGCTTCCAGCACTTCGGTGCGGCCCACCATTTCCTGCAGAGTGCGGAAACCGAGCTGAGCCATGAGCTCGCGCACTTCCTGGGCGATGAAGCGCATGAAGTTGGCGGCATGTTCGGGATCTCCGCTGAACTTGGCGCGCAGCTGAGGATCCTGGGTGGCGACGCCCACAGGGCAGGTGTTCAGATGGCAGACGCGCATCATGATGCAGCCCAGGGTAACAAGCGGAGCGGTGGCGAAACCGAACTCTTCAGCGCCGAGCAGGGCGGCGATGACTACGTCACGGCCTGTTTTCATCTGGCCGTCCGCTTCGACGACGATGCGGCTGCGCAGATTGTTCAGGACGAGGGTTTGGTGGGTTTCAGCGAGGCCGAGCTCCCATGGCAGGCCGGCGTGCTTCACGGAGGTCTGCGGGGAGGCACCGGTGCCACCGTCGAAACCGGAGATCAGCACGACGTCGGAGTGGGCTTTGGCCACACCGGCGGCGATGGTGCCGACGCCGACTTCAGACACGAGCTTGACGCTGACGCGGGCTTCGCGGTTGGCGTTCTTCAGGTCGTGGATGAGCTGGGCAAGGTCCTCGATGGAGTAGATGTCATGGTGCGGAGGCGGCGAGATGAGGCCGACGCCCGGCGTGGAGCCGCGCACCTTGGCGATCCAGGGATACACCTTTGTGCCAGGAAGCTGGCCGCCTTCACCGGGCTTGGCGCCCTGGGCCATCTTGATCTGGATTTCCTTGGCCTGGGACAGGTAGAGGCTGGTGACGCCGAAACGACCGGAGGCCACCTGCTTGATGGCGCTGTTCTTGGAGTCGCCCTTCTCGTTGGTCCAGGTGTAGCGTTCGGGGTCTTCACCACCTTCACCGGTGTTGGAACGGCCGCCGATGCGGTTCATGGCGATGGCGAGAGACTCATGCGCCTCCTTGGAGATGGAGCCGTAGCTCATCGCGCCCGTCTTGAAGCGCTTCATGATGGACTCGATGGGTTCCACCTCTTCGATCGGGATGGATTTGCGAGCCTTGAAGTCCAGCAGGCCACGCAGGGTGTAGAACTGCTTGATCTGGGTGTTCACCAGGGCGGTGTACTGCTTGAAGGTCTCGTAATTGCCGGTGCGGACGGCTTTTTGCAGCGTGTGGATGGTGAGCGGATTGAAAAGGTGGGCCTCACCTTCCTTGCGCCACTGGTAGTCGCCGCCGACGTCGAGGGCGTGCACCTGGGAGTCGCGCTCAGGGAAGCCGCGCAGATGGCGCTGGATGGCCTCTTCGGCGATGACCTTAATGTCGCTGCCTTCGATGCGGGTGGCGGTCCAGCTGAAGTATCTGTCCACCACGCTCTTGCTGAGACCAACGGCCTCAAAGATCTGCGCGCCGCGGTAGCTCTGCATCGTGGAAATGCCGATCTTGGACGCGACTTTGATGACGCCCTTGGTGGCGGCCTTGATGAAGTTGTACACCGCCGTCTTGTGGTCCACATTGACCAGCAGGCCCTGGCGGATCATGTCGTCCAGAGTTTCGAAGGCGAGGTAAGGATTGATGGCGCCGCAGCCGTAGCCGATGAGCGTGCAGAAGTGGTGCACTTCGCGGGGTTCGCCGGATTCGAGCACCAGATCACACTGGGTGCGGGTGCCTTTGCGGATGAGGTGATGGTGCAGCCCGCCGACGGCGAGGAGCGCCGGGATGGCGGCCTTGTCTGCGCAGACACCGCGGTCGGAAAGGATGAGGATGTTCCAGCCCTGGGTGACGAGTTCGTCGGCCTTGGCGCAGATGTCCGCCATGGCTTTTTCCAGGCCGACAGCCCCCTGCTTGGGATCAAACAGGATGTTGATGGTGGCGGCTTTGAACTGGCCATGAGCCACGTTTTTCAGCTTGGCCAGGTCCTCATTGCTGAGGATCGGCGTCTTGAGCTCGATGAGGTGGCAGCTCTCAGGCTTCGGATCCAGGAGGTTGCCTTCAGCGCCGATGGTGGTGATCGGCGAGGTAACGATTTCCTCGCGGATACAGTCGATCGGCGGATTCGTGACCTGGGCGAAGAGCTGCTTGAAGTAGTCGTAGAGCAGCTTGGATTTGTTGGAGAGGACCGCGAGAGGAATGTCGGTGCCCATGGAGCCGATGGCTTCCACGCCTTCACGGCCCATGGGGACCATGAGCTTGCGGAGGTCTTCAAAGCTGTAGCCAAAGGCCTGCTGGCGCTGCAGCATGGTCTCATGGTCCGGCGGAGCCACGGGATCGCCGTCCTTGATATCGGCCAGCTTCACGAGGTGCTTGTCCAGCCAGTCGCGGTAGGGCTTCTCGGCGGCGATCTTGGCCTTGATTTCATCATCAGGGACGATGCGGCCTTCTTCCATGTTCACGATGAACATCTTGCCGGGCTGCAGGCGTCCTTTGAGCTTTACGTTTTCAGGAGCAACAGGGAGCACGCCGGCCTCGGAGGCCATGATGACGAGGTCGTCCTTGGTGACGTAGTAGCGGGAGGGGCGCAGACCGTTGCGGTCCAGGGTGGCACCCATCATGGTGCCGTCCGTGAATGCCACGGAAGCCGGGCCGTCCCAAGGCTCCATAAGGCAGGAGTGGTACTCATAGAAAGCTTTGCGCTTGTCGTCCATGGACTCATGGCCGTTCCAAGGCTCAGGAATCATCATCATCATGGCGTGCGGCAGGGAGCGGCCGCCCATGACGAGGAGTTCCAGCACGTTGTCGAACATGGCGGAGTCGGAGCCGCTTTCGTTGACGATGGGGAAGAGCTTTTTGACGTCCGGGAAGAGCGGGCTGGCCAGCAGGGACTGGCGGGCCTTCATCCAGCTGATGTTGCCGCGCAGCGTGTTGATTTCGCCGTTGTGGGCAATGTAGCGATAGGGATGGGAACGCTCCCAGCTTGGGAAAGTGTTGGTGGAGAAACGGGAGTGAACCAGCGCCAGGGCGGACTCCATGTCCGGATCCTGCAGGTCCAGGAAATACTGGCCCACCTGCTCAGGCATGAGCATGCCTTTGTACACCAGGGTGCGGGAGGAGAGGCTGGAGCAGTACCAGAAGCTGTCTGCGTCGGCGGTGCGGATGGCGGTCACCGCGCGCTTGCGGATGATGTAGAGCTTGCGCTCAAAGGTCTGCTGATCAGGGCAGTCGGCGCTGCGCTGCACGAAGGCCATGCGCATGAAGGGCTCGCTGGCTTTTGCCGAGAGGCCGATCATCGAATTGTTCACCGGCACATCGCGCCAGCCGAGCACTTTCTGGCCTTCTTCCTCGGCCACTTTTTCAAAGATACGTGCTGCGGCATCGCGCTGGGAGCGGTCAGGGGAGCAGTAGGCCATGGCCACGCCATAGTGTCCTTCTGCGGGAAGGGTGATGCTCAGCGGGGCGGTGATTTTGCGCAGAAACTTGTCTGGTACCTGCATAAGAATGCCGGCGCCGTCTCCCGTGTTTTTCTCGCTGCCCACAGCTCCGCGGTGGTCGAGGTTGATCAGGATCGTCAACCCCTGCTGCACGATGGAGTGAGAACGTTTGCCTTTCATCTGACAAATGAAGCCGACGCCGCAGGCGTCGTGCTCGAATTGCGGATCATAAAGGCCTTGTTTCGGGGGAAGTCCGTGGTTTCTCATTTTTGCGTCAAAAGGGGGTCGGCATTTAGGCCAGTCCAGGGAGTAAATCAACCAGCATTCTATTTGCCAAGAACACGCTTATTTTACACATGGGCCAGAATCCAAGGCGTTTTTGGGGTCAATACCGTGGCTTATCCGCCTTGCATCTGCCTGCTCAAGCCGCTAAAAAAAGTCATGGTGCGTCTTACAATACTCGGCAGCGGCAGTTCGGGGAACTGTGCTGTCATCTCGACGGAGCGCACCACCCTCCTGGTGGATGCGGGGCTGAGCGCCAAGCAAATCTGCCTGCGACTGGATGCCTGCGGCTTCTCCCTTGACAGCCTGGACGGAATTCTTCTTACCCATGAGCATCAAGACCACACGGGTGGGCTGGAGGTGCTGAGCCGCAAACGCCAGGTGCCTCTTTTCTGCACGGCGCTGACCCAGGAAACACTGATGGGGAACCTCAAATTCCGCCAGCCCCCCACCTGGCGGCTGATGACCACCGGTGCAGCCTTTGAGTTTCAGGACCTGAGGATCGAATCTTTCCCGGTCCCGCATGATGCGGTGGACCCTGTGGGGTTTGTGATCGCGGACGAGGAATCCCGCCTGGGAATCCTGAGTGATGTCGGGTATGTGACCAACCTGATTAAAGACCGCCTCAGGAATGCCGACAGCCTCTTCATCGAGGCCAACTACGACACTCAGCTGCTCGAAAACGACACCAAGCGCCCGTGGTCCACCAAGCAGCGCATCAGCTCACGCCACGGGCATCTTTCCAATGAACAGGCTGCGGAACTCGTGCGTGAGGTGGCGCACCCCGGGCTGAGTCATGTGGTGCTGGGGCACCTGAGTGATGACTGCAACGACCCCGCCACCGCCTCCAAGTACATCCGGCAGGCGCTGGACGCTGCGGGGGCCGTCGATGCCAAGGTGCACTGCGCGGAGCGGCACAAGCCCACCCCCACCATCGAAGTGGTGCGCCGACGTGTCAGCGGTGGCGTGAGCTTCTGTGTGGCATCGGCAGACACCTCGGGTCAGCTGGCACTTTTCTAAGGCATGAACCAATCTCTCATTCTCCGCAGTGTACTGGCCCTTCTGCTCATCGCGGGATTGTGGCTGGCATGGTGGGTCTTTGGGCGCTCGCCGGAAGCGCAGGTGCGGGCGGCCCAGGCCAAATTGCTCAAGGTGGTGGAAAACCGGGACTGGGCGGGCTTGGAAAAGCTGCTGGCACCGGACTACACAGACGCCTTTGGCCACAACCGGCAGACCGCCATCCAGGACGGCCGCCAGATTCTGGGGGGCTTTTTTGCCCTGACTCTCAAGACAGATCAGACCACCATCATGGCTGCGCCAGGCCAGGGGGTGGTGTCCATGACGATCAGGATGGAGGGGAATGGCATCGGCTTCGGCCAGGCTGTCCTGGGGCATGTGAACCAGATGACCGAGCCGTGGGTCTTTCACTGGAGCAATCCCGGGCGCTGGCCCTGGGGCTGGCAGGTGAACATGATCCACAATGATCAGGCCTCGCTGAGCCGGACGGGCCTCAGGGGACGCCGTGGCCTTTGGCTGCGACCCAGAGGCCGTACCAGTCTTCACGATCCAGCTTGATCTCCGCCGCATCGACCACGGCCTTGATGCGCTCCAGCTTGTTGGTGCCGATGATTGGAAGCGGGCAGGAGGGGTGGGCCATGATCCAGGCATAGGCCAGCTGATCGAGCGTGGTGCCGTTGTATTTGGCGGAGAGTTCGGCTGCCTTGGCGTGCAGGCGTGCGGCGGCGGGGTCGGTTTTGTCCATCAGGAGGCCCTTGGCCAGAGGGGACCAGGCCATGGGGAGGATACGGTGGCGCTGGCACTGATCGGCGGTGCCGTCGTAGATCGGGTCCATGTGCAGGAGGCTGAACTCGATCTGGTTCGTCACCAGAGGCTGGTCCATGCGGGAGTTCAGCAGGTCAAACTGATGCACGTTGTAATTGGAGACACCGGCGCTGCGGATTTTGCCGTCTTTGAGCAGCTTGTTCAGGCCTTCGGCGGTTTCGTCTGCGCTGGTGAGCCAGTCCGGGCGGTGCACCAGCAGGAGGTCGATGGTGTCGATGCCCATGAGGCGAAGGGATTTTTCGGTGCTTTTGATGATGCGGGCGGCGGTGACATTGTAATGCCCCACCTTGCGCTCAGGATGGAACTCGCAGGGGATGTAGATGCCACATTTGGTGACGATCTCGATCTTGCTGCGGAAGGAGGGATCGAGCTTCAGAGCGCCGCCGATGGCTTCCTCGACTTTGTAAACGCCATAGATTTCCGCAGTGTCCAGGGTGGTGACGCCCATGTCGGCACAGGCTTTGAAGCGGCTAAGCAGGGCCTGTGGGGTGCAGTTGGCCGGGTCTTTTTCGTCGAGAATACGCCAGGTGCCATAGACAAGACGGGAGAACTCAGGGCCGTTGGGGGCGATTTTGTGCCGGGTGATCATAAATTAAGAAGGGCGATTCTTGCTGGGGCGGCTGCTGCCGACAAACAAAAACGGCATCTCCTGCGAGATGCCGTTCAAAAAATGGGACTTTTGGGCTGGAAAGCCTCTGATTACTTCGTCAGGGCGCCGACCTTGACGGCCAGGCGGCTCTTGAGGCGGGAAGAGGTGTTCTTCTTGAGGACGTTGGTCTTGGCGGCCTTGTCGGCGGCGGAGGCGAACTCGCTCAGGCTGGCAGCGGCTGCGGCGGCGTCTTTCTTCTCCACAGCGGTCAGCACCTTCTTGCGCAGGGTGCGGATACGGCTCTTGACCGTCTGATTGTGGGCGGTGCGAGCCGCTGTTTTGCGGATGTCTTTTTCTGCGGAGCGGATGTTGGCCATAAAAGGGGCGGGGGAAAGGGCGGCGAGGATAGGACGACTGACCGCTCCTGTCAAACTGGAATCTGTTGTGAAGCGGCTGGCAGGTTTTGCTTGGCGCGGATGAGCAATTCCGGTAGAACGGTTTCTCATACCACCATGATCGAAGTCGAAATCTACGCCCCCGGCCTTCGTGCGGAGTCCACCATCATGCAGCTGCGCAACCAGATGGACCATTTTCCCCGGGTCCGGTACAAGGTGGATGCCCGGCATGATCTGGTCTATTTTGAGATCGACCGGCCCGGAGACATCAGCCAGATCGAGATCCACCAGATTTTTGAGGCCATCGACCTTGTTCCGCGATTTGTCGGGCAGATTCCGGAGGATCTCCGCACCGGGCAGACCACCAAGCTGACCTAGGTTGTGCGCTCCCGCAGAGCCTGCGCGGCCTGCTTCATGCGGCCCAGCACATAATAGACGGTCTGGCTGCGCAGACGGATGAGGTCTGCGCCCACGATGCGTGGGATGAAGTCCTGCGGCACCGCCAGCACCTCTGCGAGAGTGCAGCCATTCAGCCCGCGGCAGAGGATGGCTGTCAGTGCTTTGGTCAAAGTCTGCACTTTGGGCCCGAGGCTGATGGCAAAGTGGACGTGGCCGCCGTGCTCCAGCCGCGCGTGCACTCCGACTGTGTCTGTGCATTCCGCATCGTGGCGCACGTCCTCCAGATCAAACTTTTCTCCGTCCCTGGGGGCGCAGGCCTGGGCGGCGGCGGCCATGTCGATCAAATTTTCCCGGCGCTCGCCTTCGGGGAGAGATTCGAAAAAAGAGATCAGTTCGCCCAGAGCGGGGGGGTATTCGGCCATGCCTTACTTCTTGGCCGGTTTCAGCGCCAAATCCACCACGGGCATGCTGGCGAATTTCTGCCACTGGGCCTCACTTTCCGCCTGGGTGGCCACACCGTCATGCACCCAGAGTGCGTAGCGCACGCGCAGTTTTTTCTCCTCGGTGACCTCCACCGGGGTGTCCAGGCTGAGGCAGCAGCCCATCCAGCCGTCATTCCGCACATGGAATGCGGTCGGGTTGTGCGGATTCATAGGGTGATTCATGAGGGTGATGCCACCAAAGCCGTTTGCGTCATTGGTGATCCGCCCGCTGTAGTCGCACCAGCGTGCGGGTTTGCGGAAAACGGCCTCCTCATTGAGCAACCCTTCGGAATTGAGGATTCGTCCGCCGCCATCATGCACACCGATGCTTTTGGCCATGCGGACCGCCACCAGACCGAAACCTGTGGCGCCCAAGGTGGCGGTTTTGCCCTTGGGCGGGGTCAATTCGAGATCGATGATCATGAACCAGCTTTTTGCGCCATCAATGGGGCGAATCTCGGTGCGCCGCACCTCGATGAGCTGGATGGATTTGTCCGCCTCGCTGATCCAGTGGTTCACCATGCGCATGGAGGCGTGTTCATCGGTGTCTTCGTAACCTTCGCGAGATACTTCTACATTTACGATGCGGCCCTGCTTCTTGGCGTAGTCTCCCCAGAAATCGAGGTCGTTGACCATGTTGTGAGACACCCAGACGCCGTTGTGGTGCGAATGGGTCAGCGGATCATGAGGATGGCCCATGCGGGTGAGGCTCACCTCTTTGGACGCGTGGATCGGGTAGCAAAAAGGGCGCATGTCCTGCGGATCAAAATGCATGGCGGTGAGCTCCCGACCGTCGAGCTGAAAGGAGGTGATGTGATGCGGCAGCGGCACCGCCTGCATGTGGGGGATGGGTTTGGCCGAAGGCAGCTGGGCCAGGGCGGCGGTGGTGGAGATCAGGAGCAGGGTCGGGAGTTTCAGCATTTCTTCAGAACGTGACATCGAACGTTCATTTTCCATTCTCGGTTCTTCCATTTCACAGGGAACTCGCCAGACTTCCTATCCCACCCATCATGAAGCATCTTCTTCTCTCCCTCCTGTTCGCCACCGCATCGGTTGCGGCCACCATTCCGGAAACCGCCAAGGTCGGCCAGTTCTTTGCCGGCTGCCAGGCCTACAGCTTCCGCCTGTACAATGTGTTTGAAGCCATCGACAAAACCGCGCAGTGCGGTGGCAAGACCATCGAGTTTTATCCCGGGCAGAAATTTTCTGCGGCCAAGCCTGACGCCAAGTGGGACCACAACGCCACGCCGGAGATGATCGACGAGGTCCAGAAGCATCTGGAGGCCAAGGGCATCACGCCCGTTGGCTACGGGGTGGTCAAACTGGGCCAGGATGACGCAGGCAACCGCAAGATATTCGAGTTCTGCAAGAAGCTCGGCATCGGCGTGATCGTGACCGAGCCGGATGTGACCGCGCTCGATAAGATCGAGGCGCTGGTGAAGGAGTTCGACATCAAGATGGCCATCCACAACCATCCCAAGCGTCCGCTGGACCGCGCCTACATGTTCTGGGATCCCAACTACGTGCTGGGGCTGGTGAAAGACCGTGATCCCCGCATGGGCTCCTGTGCGGACGTGGGCCACTGGGTGCGCAGCGGCCTCAATCCTGTGGACTGCATCAAGATTCTCAAAGGCCGCATCTTTGACAGCCACATGAAGGACCTGAACGCCTTTGGTGATGTCAAAGCCCACGACCTTCCTTTTGGCACCGGCAAGAGCGACATCCCTGCCATCCTCGCGGAATATGCTGCGCAGGGGTATCCCGGCCCGCTGCACTGCGAATACGAGCACAACTGGGAAACCAGCGTGCCGGAGATCACCCAGTGCATGGACTTTGTGCGCAACTGGAAGGCAGCCAAGTAAGCAGCGTCGTTATCTCATGAAGAAGCCGAGGATTTTCAGTCCCCGGCTTTTTTGTGACTGCGGCTCAAGGTTCGCCGAGGAGTTTTTTAACCGTGGGTTCGATGGCCTCGGCCCAGATGCGGTAACCTTTTTCATTCGGGTGCAGGAAGCCGGGCATGATGTCCTGAGTGATCAGGCCCTCAGGGGTGAGAAACTTCGGACCGATGTCGAGGAAGGTGACGTTTTGTTTCCCGTCTAGCTTGGAGATGGTGCGGTTCACCTCGGCGATCTTGCCGCGATGAGGGGCGTCTGGCTTTTCGCCGCGCGGGAAGATGCCGAGCAACAGGATTTTGGACTGAGGCAGCCGTTTATTGAATTCCTGCACGATGGCCCCGATGCCGGCGGCGATGTCAGGTGCCGTGCAGTTGCCGGTGTTGTTGGTGCCGATCATCATGACGATCAGTTTGGGAGAGATGCCATCCACAGCGCCGTGCTGCAGCCGCCAGAGGACGTTCTCAGTCTTGTCCCAGCCAAAGCCGAGGTTTCCGGCATTACGCGGGGTGTAATATTCCTCCCACACCTTCTTGCCATGGAGAGGGTAGCTGTCGAACTGCTCGCCACCGAAGAAGTGGGTGATGGAGTCGCCGATGAACAGGATCTTTGGCTGGCTGCGCTTCACGGCGGCACTGGTGAGCTTGTGGCGCGTGGTCCAGTCATACTGAGGCCAGCTGCGGTCCTGCGTCACGGGGACGACGGTGCTGGGCAGCGGCTGGCGGCCGGGCAGGGGCTCATAGGTGGCCTGAACCGCTTCGCTCTTGGATTTGCGCAGCTTGGAGAAGACCCGTGCCTTCAGCGTGCCGCCGCTGGAGAGGTCGATGGGAGCCAGGTAGGGGTTGGATTTCTCGATGGGATCTGCTCCGTCCAAGGTGTAGAGGATGGTGGCATCTGGAGCAGTGCTTTGCAGTGTCACGACGCCATTGGCATCGCGCTGCACCGATGGCGGCGTGAGCTGCAGGGCGCTTTCGACTTGCAGAAGAGCTCCAAAAGCGAGCAGGGCGAGGATCAGGGATTTGGTCATGACAGGGTCATGCTAACGAGCAAGCCGCGTGCTGTCCACGCGAGCGTGCGGATCCAGTTGGTGAGGGTGACGTGGCGGATGAGTGCGGCGTCGAATTTCCTCATGAGGCGGATGTGGGTGGGGGCCTGAAATACGGCAGTGGAAAGCCAGACGACCAGGATCAAACCCACACTGATGAGAAAGGGGGTGGTTCTCATCCCTTCGTAGAGCAGCCAGGCTGCGGTGGCGGCTTCAACAAACATCGGCGGCACCACGATGAGGGCGATACGGAAGCAGTGGGCGAAATGATAGTCAGGAAACTCCCTGGCGGCGACCCGCGAAAACTGCGGGTAGACCAGAATCTGCACCACCCAGATGAGGCCGACGAGCATCCAGGTGACGGCGAGGTGAGTCGTGGTGATCCAATGCATCAGGGATTCTGCACCAGCCCCGGCTGCTCTGCATCCTTACTTTGTGAAGCAGCAGGCGGGAAGATGGAGTGGGACAGCAAAGAGTCGCTGGTGGGCGGCGTAATGTGTGGATCTGCCAACTCATGCCAAAAACCACGCTTTCGTCATCAGGGCACACCTTTCCGCTGCGCGGTTGGGCAGTGGCGGCTTGCATGGCTTTGTGGGCTCTGAGTGCCGCTGCGGTGGACTACGAAAAGGAGATCAAGCCTCTGCTAAAGGAGCGCTGCTACGCCTGTCATGGGGCGCTAAAACAGAAGGCGGATCTCCGCGTGGACACCGCCGCCGCCATGCACAAGGGCGGTGATGGGGGCGACATCCTGACGAAGGAGCATTCAATGCTTCTTGATCGTGTGACCACGACTGACAAGGATGACCGCATGCCGCCCGAAGGCGAAGGGGCCATGCTCACGGCGGAGCAGGTGGCCAAACTGAGGGAGTGGGTCGCCGCAGGTGCCCCGGCTCCTACCCAGGAGAAGCCGGAGGATGATCCGCGCACTCACTGGGCCTACCAGCCGCCCCGATCATCCGGCCAGTCCATGGATGCGCTGCTGGCCACCCGACTGGCTGTGAAAGGATTGAAGCCGCAGCCGGAGGCCGCGCCTGAGCTCTGGCTGCGCCGCGTGTACCTGGATCTCGTCGGCCTGCCGCCCACGCCGGCGCAGATTCAGGCCTTTTTGCAAGACACATCTGCCCCAGCGCGGCAGAGGGTGGTGGATCAACTGCTGAGCACGCCGCAATACGGCGAACGCTGGGCCCGCCACTTCATGGACATCTGGCGCTATTGCGACTGGTACGGCCTGGGTGCCCAGCTCCGCCACAGCCAGAAGCACCTCTGGCACTGGCGCGACTGGATCGTGGAGTCTCTCAATGGCGACAAAGGCTATGACCAGATGATTGTGCAGATGCTGGCTGCGGACGAACTCGCGCCGGAGGACCGCAGCAACCTGCGCGCCACCGGTTTCCTGGCGCGCAGCTACTACCTTTTCAACCGCACCACCTGGCTGGACGAAACCATCGAGCACACCTGCCGCGCCTTCTTGGGGCTGACGATGCAGTGTGTGAAGTGCCACGACCATAAGTATGACCCCGTGGAGCAGGCGGACTACTACCGCATGCGTGCCATCTTTGAGCCGCTGCATGTGCGGCTCGACCCCTTGGAAGGGGAAGCGGATCTGGAGAAGAACGGGCTGCCGCGTGTCTATGACCTGCACCTCGATCAGCCCACATTCCGCCACGTGAGGGGAGATGAAAAGAATGAAGACAAGTCACGGCCGATGACCGCGGGTATCCCACGTGTGCTGGAGTTTGCCTCCTATGAGCCCAAGGCCATGAAGCTGCCGCCATCCTCGTCGCGTCCGGTGCTGCTGCCGTTTGTGCTGAAGGATCATCTTGCAGCGGCGGATCAGCAGCTCGCCTTGGCACAGAAGGCCGGGGATGCTGGAGCGGTGAAGCTGGCGGGGCTCCGCCTGGCCATGATTCAGGCGGTGTATGCTGCCGACCTGGCCAAGGGGGACAAGACCATCGCGCAGGCGGCGGCGCTGGCCGAGGCGCGGTATGGTGAGGCCAAAGCGGTGGAGGATCTGGCCAAGGCAGAGGCCGCGCCCAAGGCCAAGGATGGAGACAAGAAGATCAAGGCCGCCAAGGAGGCGCTGGAGAAAGCCCGTGCCAAGGTGGCCTCGCCAGGGGATGTGTACACATCGCTGCCGGTGAGCTTTAAAGCGCAGGAAGGGCCTGAAGAAAATGGCAATGCCAAGGTGCAAGCCTATCCTGAAACCAGTACGGGGCGCAGGCTGGCGCTGGCGCGATGGATCGCGGACAAACGGAATCCGCTCACGGCACGAGTACTGGTGAATCACGTTTGGGCGCGGCATTTTGGCGTGCCGCTGGTGGCTGATGTGGGCGACTTTGGTCGCAGATCCTCAGCTCCGCTGCACCAGGACGTACTCGACAGTTTGACCACCGGCTTCATGGAGAACGGCTGGAGCATGAAGTGGCTGCATCGTGCGCTGGTGCTGTCAGAGCTCTACCGGCGAAGCTCCTCGATTGCTGGGGCTGATCCCCAAACCATGGCTGCTGATCCCGACAATCATTTCTTGTGGCGCATGAATCCGCGACGCATGGAGAGCCAGCTCGTACGCGACAGCCTGCTGCATCTGTCTGGCCGGCTGGATCTTACGCTGGGAGGTCCGAGCATTGATCCTGCCAAGGCGGAGACCAGCCCACGACGTTCGCTTTATTTCATTCAGAACGCCGATGTGGAGCACCGTTTCCTGGCTGTCTTTGACAACAGCAACGTGCTGGAGTGCTACCGGCGCAACGAAAGCGTGGTGCCGCAGCAGGCTCTGGCGCTGACCAACAGCAGGCTCAGCAGTGACTGTGCGAACGCGCTGGCCGCCTTGCTGGCAAAGGTGGATGCGGTTGCTTTCATTGATCAGGCGTTCCTTGCCATCCTAGGACGTCTGCCGCTGGAGTCGGAGAGGCTGGCCAGCTTTGAAGGTTTCCACGCTTTGAACGAGGATCGGAGCCTGTTTCTCCAGGCCCTGCTCAACCACAACGACTTCGTGACTCTGCGATGACTCTGCGCCCTGCACCCACGCCCTTTCTCCGCCGAGACATCCTTGGCGGGCTCGGCAGCATTGCTGTCGCATCCATGCTCAGGGCGGAGGAGGCGTGGCAGCCGCCCGATGGTCTGCCGATGATTTCGCAGCGGGCCAAGCGCGTGATCTGGCTCTTCATGCGCGGCGGGGTGAGCCACATGGAGAGCTTTGACCCAAAGCCCATGCTCACGAAGTATGCGGGCAAGTCCATCGGCGAGACGCCATACAAAGACGTGCAGGATCCTGAGAAGCTCAAGAAGGTGCGCGTGGTGGTGGTGAATGACGCGAACGGCAAGCAGCGCAATGTCATCTATCCGCTGCAGACCGGCTACAGGCGCTACGGGCAGTGTGGCATCGAGATCAGCGACTGGTTTCCAAACATCGGCGCATGCGCCGATGAGATCGCCTTCATCCGCGGCATGTGGACCACGGATGACAATCATGGAGCGCAGGTGCAGTTCCACAGCGGCAGGCACATGCTGGAGCCGCGGGTGCCGACGCTGGGTGCCTGGGTGACGTATGGCCTCGGATCGATGACGGACAACCTGCCGTCCTTCATCAACATGGGGCCGCGTTTTTTTGATGTGCGGGACGGGCACTACCTCGGCCCCGCCTATGACGCGGTGAACCTGAAGGTGGATCCGAAGAATCCGCTCACGTATGCCGCGCCGGAGTTTCAGATCGGCAGGCCGCAGCAGGAGGCGCAGTTTGACCTCATTCACCGGCTCAATGCGCTCAATGCGGAGCAGTACCCCGGCGACAAGACGCTGGCCGCGCGCATGAAGAGCTATCAGCTGGCCTTTAACATGCAGACCGCTGTGCCCGAGACGATGAACCTCGATGCTGAGAGCGAAGAAACCAAGAAGCTCTACGGCATGGATGACAAGGTGGCGGAGCCTTTTGCGCGGCAGCTCATTGTGGCGCGTCGTCTGGCAGAGCGCGGGGTGCGCTTTATCCAGCTGCAGCATGGGGATGGCGCTGCGGGGGCGTGGGACTCGCATTCCGGGCTGAAAAAGAACCACTCCAGCCTGGCGCAACAGGTGGACAGGCCCATCTCGGGGCTGCTCAAAGATCTCAAGCAGCGCGGGCTGCTGGACGATACGCTCGTTGTCTTTGCCACCGAGTTTGGCCGCACGCCCGGCAGTCAGGGGAGCGATGGACGTGACCATCATCCGTATGGCTTCAGCGTGTGGATGGCCGGTGGTGGAATCAAAGGCGGGACGATCCATGGCGGTACGGACGAGCTGGGCTTTCATGCCGTGGAGCATCCGCACTACGTGACGGATGTGCATGCCACCATCCTGCATCTGCTGGGCCTGGACCCTCACCGTTTGGAAGTCCCCGGGCGCAAGCGGCTGGAGCGCGATTTTGGCAGGGTGATTCCGCAGATCCTGGCCTGAGGCAAAAATATCATTTGCCGATTTAATGGATGAGTGTCCAATATATCGAATAACCAACCACTATGAAAGCACTCGTCAAGGCTCGGTCTGAACGCGGTCTCTGGCTCCAGGATGTCCCGGAGCCGCAGGTGGGCATCAATGATGTCCTCATCAAGGTCCGCAAGACAGGCATCTGCGGCACGGACCTGCACATCTACAAATGGGATGCCTGGGCGCAGAAGACCATCCCGGTGCCGATGGTGGTGGGGCATGAGTTTGTGGGTGAGGTCGTGGCCGTGGGCTCAAACGTGAACGACTTCCATCCGGGTGAGATCGTCAGTGCGGAGGGGCATGTGGTGTGCGGGCGCTGTCGCAACTGCCTCGCGGGCCGCCGTCACCTTTGCAAGGACACCGTCGGCATCGGCGTGAACCGCACCGGGGCCTTTGCCGAATACATCAGTGTGCCGATGACGAACGTGTGGCATCATCGGGAAGGGGTGGATGAGGAGGTGGCGAGCATTTTTGACCCGTTTGGCAATGCCGTGCATACGGCGCTGGCTTTCGAGTGTCTCGGGGAGGATGTGCTCATCACCGGGGCGGGGCCCATCGGCATCATGGCCATCCCCGTGGTGAAGCATGCCGGAGCACGCCATGTGGTCATCACGGATGTGAACGAGTACCGCCTCAATCTGGCGCGTCAGATGGGGGCGACGCGCGCGGTGAACGTGGCGACCGAGAAGATCGAGGACGTGCAGAATCAGCTCGGCATGAAGGAGGGGTTTGATGTCGGGCTGGAGATGAGCGGCAACGCAGCCGCCTTTCGCAGCATGATCGACAACATGTGCCACGGCGGCAAGATCGCCATGCTGGGGATTCCCAGCGAACAGATCGCCATCGACTGGAACAAGGTCATCTTCAACATGCTCACCATCAAAGGCATCTACGGACGTCAGATGTATGAGACGTGGTATTACATGAGCGTGCTGCTGGAGAGCGGTGTGAACATCAAGCCCGTCATCACGCATCGGTTTCACTTCACGGAATTTGAACAGGGCTTTGCCGCCATGGAATCTGGCAGCTGCGGCAAGGTGGTGCTGGATTGGAGCGTCTAGGGCTTGCCACTGGCCTTCAAATCCATTAGGTGGAGACTGACGATGAAGGCTAAATCCAATCCTCTTCAAAGAGTCGGCGTGGCGGCCGACTCTCCAGCGCGCCGTTACTTTAAAGAAGTTCGCTTCAGGCAGATCCGGTCTCTGGTGGAGCTCTCCCGGCACGGGAGCTTTGCAGCCACTGCGGCAGCCATGGGGCTGGCCGTCCCCTCCGTGTGGCAGCAGATCCGTTCTCTGGAAGACGAATACGGTGTGCAGTTTGTGGTGGCAGACGGCTCCAAGGTCTCGCTCACAGACGACGGGCGCATGCTGGTGGATCTGGCTGCGCCGCTGGTGGAGTCGTTTGATGGTCTGCGGGCCATGTTTGAGGACCGCCGCACCACCGCGGCACGCACGCTCACGGTGGTGGCTCCTTCCAACATGCTTTCGGGGGCGCTGCGCCGCCCGATCATTCTCTACCGCCAGCATCATCCCAAGGTGAAACTGGTGCTGCTGGACAGACCATCCTATCTGGCCAGGCAGGTGATCGAACAGGACGCGGCCGATCTTGCGATCATGGGCATGGCTGCAGGAGACGAGATGATGCCGCAGTTTCAGTGCCTGCCTCTGGCTCGCTATGCCTTCCACCTGATGTGCCCGGCGGATCATGCCCTGGTGAAAGCCAAAATTTTGACCCTGGCGGCCATCGCCAATGAGCCGCTGGTTCTGGCCCCCGAGGAGAGCAGCTCACACCGGCAGATTCGCCGGGTGTTTTCCCGTGCTGGTCTGGCGGAGCGCATGAATGTCACCATGACCGCGACAAACCGAACCCTGCTGCTGAACTACGTGGCGATTGGTTTTGGCATCGCACTGGGTACGGGAGCGGCAGGAGCCAAGCCTCCGAAACGCAGCACGGGAGAGGCCGAAATCGTTTTCCGGGATGCGGCCGACCTCTTTGGGCATGAAGAGGTCTTTCTGGTGCAGCGCAAAGGCCGGTTTGAGCCCGAGCATGTGCGGACCTTTCGGGAGCTGGTCGTGAAGGCCTTTCGCAGCGAGTCGTGATCGTTGAGTGGTGCTTGAATGCCGTGAGCGAGTCATTAGGCGCATACGAATGATTTGTTAATCAATTCAAATTCTTTAACAGCGGGATCAAAGCTGGCGGCTCGCTCCGGCGTTGGTGCAGGTTCATTTAAACCAAACCCCAACACCATGAACCGTCGCTCATTCTTCCATGCCACCGGACTCACCGCCTTTGCCAGTCGTCTTGCCGCACAGACTCCCGCTGCCAAGGCGCAAGCCGACTACAGCGGACCCGTATTCAAAATCGGCAACATCGGCTGTGGAGGCCGGGGGACTTTTGTTTCTGAAATCCTGGCCGAAAATCCCGGCTTTAAGCTCGCGGCTGCGTGTGATTACTTTGAGGATCGCGTCAAAGTTTTCGGCGAGAAGTTTGCCATCGCAGCCGATCTGCAGTTTACCGGTCTCGATGGCTATAATAAGATGCTGGAGCATGTCGATGCCGTGGCCATTCACAGCCCGCCTTTCTTCCATGTGCAGCAGGCGGTGGATGCCGTGGCTGCTGGAAAGCATGTGCTCATCGCCAAGCCGGTCGCCATTGACGTGGCCGGATGCGAGACGATTCGCCAGCTGGCGAAGGATGCAGCGGCCAAGGGCATTGTCGTGCTGGCAGATGTGCAGTGCCGCGGCGATGAGTTTTTCCAGGAGGGCATGAGGCGCATTCATGCCGGGGCGATTGGGGATCTGCAGTTTGGCGAATGCCATTACGAGGCGGATCTGATCCCTCTCAAGAGTGATGCTGACGACACACCCGAAGGGCGGCTGAGCAACTGGATTCGCCATCGCGATCTGGCCGGTGACATCATCACCGAGCAGAACATCCATGCGCTGGACATCGTGAGCTGGGCTTTTGGCCGGCCCGCGCGCATCAGCGGCATCTGTGGCCGGGGCGGGCGGCCGGACAATGTGGGAGATGTGTCCGACCATTACTCACTTCTCTTTGAGTTTGCCAAAGGGGCGGTCAGTTTCGCCTCGCGCCAGTACACCGCCTGGGGTTCCCCCTTCCTCTGCGACAACCGCTTTGTCGGGACCAAGGGGGCCTTCGCCAGCAAGTTTGGCGGACGTGTGATGATTCGCGGTGGAAAGGAAAACTTCTGGGGCGGTGGAGAAACCAAGAACCTCTACCGCGCGGGGTCGGTGAGCAATGTGGAATCCTTCAGGACCGCAATCGCCGCCGGGACACCGAATGGAAACCCAACCATCGAAGGCGCTGTGGAGACGGCGCTGCTGACGCTCTTCGGAGAGCATGCTGCCAAGGCGGGGCATCCAGTGACATGGGATGAGTTTATCCGCGACGCGAAGGCTCTGAAGCCCGATCTGGCCGGATTGAAGGCCTGACCCTGGCTGGCATGGGCGGGGGAGAGGTCAAATTCCACGTTGCCAAAATACAGGATGTGCGTCCATTATATCGGCAGCCATGAATCCAACCTTTGCAGCTCATCTGTCCACGCAGCTCGACGCCATCCGCGCAGCGGGCACGTACAAACGTGAACGTGTGCTCTCCACGCCCCAAGGTACGCTGGTGCGTGCCAATGGCGGCGGGGCGGTGCTCAACATGTGCGCGAACAACTACCTCGGCCTGGCGCAGCACCCCAAGGTGCGGCAGGCGGCGCATGAAACGCTGGAGCAGTGGGGCTACGGGCTGGCCAGCGTGCGCTTCATCTGCGGCACGCAGGGGGTGCACAAGGAGCTGGAGGCTGCCTTGTCGGACTTCCTCGGCAAGGAGGACACCATTCTCTACAGCTCCTGTTTTGACGCCAACGGCGGCTTGTTTGAAACCATCCTCGGTCCGGAGGATGCGATCATCAGTGACGAGCTCAACCACGCCTCCATCATCGATGGAGTGCGCCTGTGCAAAGCGCAGCGCTATCGCTATAAGAACTGCGACATGGTTGATCTGGAGGCGCAGCTGATTGCGGCTGATGAAAAGGGGGCCCGCTTCAAACTCATCGCCACCGACGGGGTGTTTTCGATGGATGGCTTCATCGCCCCGCTGAAAGCCATCTGTGATCTGGCGGACAAATATCAGGCGCTGGTGATGGTGGACGACTCACACGCCGTAGGCTTCATGGGACGGACGGGGCGCGGCACTCACGAGCACTGTGATGTCATGGGCCGTATCGACATTCTCACCGGCACGCTGGGCAAGGCACTGGGTGGGGCCAGTGGCGGCTACACCAGCGGAAGGAAGGAGATCATCGAGCTGCTGAGACAGCGCTCGCGCCCGTACCTCTTTTCAAACACACTCTGCCCGAGCATTGCGGGTGCCTCCATTGCAGCACTGAACCTGCTGAAGCAGTCCACCAGTCTGCGGGACCAGCTAGAAACCAACACACGCTTTTTCCGTGAGCAGATGAAAGCAGCAGGCTTTAACATTGTGCCGGGGGAGCACCCCATCGTGCCGGTGATGCTGGGAGATGCAGCTCTGGCAGCGCGATTCGCCGAAGCCATGCTGGAGCGTGGTGTCTATGTCATCGGCTTCAGCTATCCCGTGGTGCCGCAGGGGAAGGCGCGCATCCGTACGCAGATCAGCGCAGCACACACACGTGCTGATCTCGAAAAAGCAGTGCAGGCATTTGTCGCGGTTAAGCAGCAGTTGGGTGTCTAACTCGGCACTGCCATGAATGCGGAACTCATCGACCATGCGGTGGAACTGGCCTGCCGATTGCAACGGCGGGCCACGGAGCTGCAGACACCTGCAGAAAAGCGCCAGCAGGCGGAGCTGGACCGCATGCTGCAGACGCCCTCAGACAAGGCGACTCTGGTGCAGCTCACTGATCAGGCGTTTCGCCCCAGATCCGCCGCACGCGTGGCGGACCAGTTCACCCACATCCTGGATGTGCAGGGCGTGCCGCGTTTCTTCAGTCCGCTGGACCGGGCGATGCTGCGAGGGTTTCAGACCTTCGGAGGCTGGCTGCCGGGTGTCTCGGTGCCCCTGGTGAAGGAGCACATGCAGCATGAGACGGCCAACGTCATCCTGCCTGCGGAGTCGGAGGTGCTGGCGGAGCACCTGCGCCAGCGCACCGCGCAGGGCGTGCGCATGAACGTCAATTTCCTTGGCGAGGCAATCCTAAGCGAGGCGGAGGCGGAGCGCAGGATCGCCCTGTATCTCGAAGCGCTGCAGCACTCGGAGACGGAGGTCTTTTCGGTGAAGATCTCCACACTGTACTCGCAGATGTCACCGCTGGCGCGTGAGCACACGATTGCGGTCCTGAGCGACCGGTTGGAACGCCTGTATCGCAGCGCCGCGCGCGCCACCTTCACCCGCAGCGATGGCACACAGGTGCCGAAGTTCATCTACCTCGACATGGAGGAGTACCGCGACCTCAGCCTCACCTGCGAGGTTTTCATGCGCACGCTGGAGCGGCGCGGGCTGGAGAAGGTAAGCGCAGGCATCGTGCTGCAGGCCTACATCCCTGATTCATTTCTCTGGCAGCAGCGGCTGAATGACTGGGCGCGTGAACGTGTCGCCAGAGGTGGCGCTGGCATCACCATGCGCATTGTGAAGGGGGCCAACATGGAGATGGAGCGTTTTGAGGCTGCCGTGAAAGGCTGGCCTCAGGCCCCTTTTGAAACAAAGACCGACACGGATGCGAACTACAAGCGCATGCTGCATGAGGGCTTCCGCGCTGAAAATTTGGCGGCGGTGAAGCTAGGTGTCGCCTCGCATAACCTCTTTGATGTCGCTTATGCGCTCACCCTTGCCCGGAGCAGTCATGCGATGGACCGCGTGCAGTTTGAGATGCTCGAAGGCATGGCCAATCACCAGCGCCGTGCGCTGTTTGAGGAAGCGCCTCATCTGCTGCTATACGCGCCCGTGTGCCACAAGGAGCACTTCCTCAGCGCCATCGGCTACCTCATCCGCCGGCTGGATGAAAACACCGGGCCCGAGAACTTCCTGCGCCACACGTTCAAGCTCGTGCCTGGCAGCGAGGACTGGCACCAGCTGGAGGAGGGGTTTCGTGTTGCGTTCACACGGATCGGAGCCCTCAGCGCTGCACCGCGCCGTACGCAGGACCGGCGGAAGATGAGTCAGGACATCAGCCCGTCTGATTCCTTCGTCAATGAACCCGACACCGACTGGTCGCTGCCGCATCATGCCGAGTGGGCGCTGGGAATCATCGCCGCATGGGAGCATCGCCGGGTGGAAATGCCGCTGGTGATTGATGGTGCCGAGATCACCGAGGCACGCAGCACGAGAGACTGCCTCGATCCATCGCGCCCTGGAACGATGATTGGGCGTTATCGGCAGGCTGGCAGCGAAGACATTGCGCGGGCGGTGGAATGTGCAGCGAGGGATGAAGCTGGCTGGCGCGCTTTATCTGCCCGGCAGCGGCAGACCATCATGCGGCAGGTCGCAGGCGAACTGCGCAGAGCACGTGCAGACCTGATGGGGGCAGCGCTGGCAAACTGTGGCAAGACGCTGGCCGAATCCGACCCTGAAGTGAGCGAGGCCGTCGATTTCGTCGAGTTTTACGCGGGCAGCGCACGCGCGTTCTATGAGCTACCCAATGTCACAGCGTCTGGCAAAGGCGTGGTGGTCGTCGTTTCACCGTGGAATTTTCCCATTGCGATACCCTGCGGTGGCATTGCTGCTGCGCTGGCGGCAGGCAACACGGTGATTTTGAAGCCGGCGTCCGATGCGGTGCTGCCTGCCTGGGAGCTGTGCCAGTGCTTCTGGCGTGGAGGCGTCTCGAAAAAGACGCTGCAGTTTGTGCCGTGCTCCGGCGGCCATGAGGGGGCGCAGCTGGTGCAGCATCCGCAGGTGAATGCCGTCATCCTGACCGGCGGCACAGGGACCGCACTGGCCATGCTGCGGGCCAAGCCGAATCTGCCTCTCAGTGCCGAGACAGGCGGCAAGAATGCCACCATTGTCACGGCGATGTCGGATCGTGATCAGGCCATCAAGAACGTACTGCACTCCGCCTTCAGCCATGCAGGGCAGAAGTGCTCCGCAACCTCTCTGCTGCTGCTGGAGGCCGAGGTCTATGACGATCCCGAATTCAAACGCTCGCTGGTCGAGGCCGCCGAAAGTCTGACTGTCGGGTCCGCCTGGGAGCTGCCGACCAAGATGGGGCCGCTGATCAGGCCGCCCTCGGGCGATCTCGCGAATGCCCTGCTCACGCTGGAAAACGGTGAATCCTGGGCGCTGATGCCGCGCAAGCTGGATGGCAATGACCGTCTCTGGTCTCCCGGCATCAAATGGGGCGTGCAGCCGGGCAGCTACACACATATGACGGAGTTCTTCGGTCCCGTGCTAGGCGTCATGCGATTTGAAACACTTTACGAGGCCATCGCTCTGGTGAATCAAACAGGATTCGGCCTCACCAGCGGCCTGGAGAGCCTGGATGACCGCGAGCAGACGGAATGGAAGGCCGGCATTCGAGCAGGAAATCTGTACATCAACCGCGGCAGCACGGGCGCGATCGTTTTAAGGCAGCCCTTCGGCGGAATGGGCAAGAGCGCCTTTGGTCCTGGCCTCAAAGCAGGCGGGCCGAACTATGTGGCGCAGTTCATGAGATTTCAGGAAACCCCAGCGAGATCTGGTGATGAGCCGCTGAGCCATCCAGCACTGGAGCAGCTGACTTTGAAGCTCGTGAGTGAATCCTGCGGTGTGCCGCAGGAGCAGCATTGGCGCACCCTGAAAGCGATTGAGAGCTGCGATCAATGGTGGAGTTCGGAATTTGGCCGGGAGCATGATCACTTCCGCCTGCTTGGGCAGGACAATTTCCGGCGCTATCTGCCGCTGCGTGTGGTGCATGTGCGCGTGAGCCGTGAGGACAGCTTCTTTGAAATCTTCACACGTGTGGCCGCGGTGAGAGTTAGCGGGGCGAGAACGATTGTCAGCAGGCCCCATTGCCTGGAGACACCTGAACTGAGTCTCTTAGAGAAGCTGACACATGACTGGGCTGGCCTGATCGAGTTTGTCGAAGAAAGCGACGAGGTGTTCGCAGAGGCGATTGGCGCAGGGCATGTGTGTCGAGTGCGCTATGCCGCCGCAGACCGTGTGCCCGAAATCGTCCGCCGTGCTGCGGCAGAAGCGTGTGTCTTCATCGCCGACGCACCGGTGCTGGCGGAGGGGCGGGTGGAGCTGCTCTGGTACGTGCAGGAGCTGAGCGTGAGCTTTGATTATCACCGTTACGGAAATCTGGGCACGCGTACGGGTGAAGATCGTGCACCGCTGGTTGCACCGGAGGCAAACGAAGGCTGAATACTGTCATGGACACGCTTTCCGCCACGCTGCTGCTGATCACCATCATGGACCCGCTGGGAAACGTGGCCACGTTTGTGTCCGGCCTCCGCCCGGTGCCGCCAGAGCGCCGGCTGCGTGTGATCGCCCGGGAGCTGCTCATCGCGCTGGCCATTCTGGTGCTATTTCTCTTTTTGGGGCCCTGGCTGCTGGGGCTGTTGCACCTGAAGCAGGAGGCTCTGTTTATCAGCGGTGGGATCGTTCTCTTCTTGATCGCGTTGAAGATGATCTTTCCGCCGTCACGACGTGAGGCGGACGAACCGATGGTCGAGCCTTTCATCGTGCCGCTGGCCACTCCCATGATCGCGGGGCCGTCTGTGCTGGCGACGCTGCTGGTGCTTGTCAGCACGCAGCCGGAGCAGTTGTGGCGTTGGTTTGCAGCGCTGCTGATCGCCTGGTGTGTCACGGCGGCGGTTCTGCTATGCGCCCCCGCCATTGCACGAGTGCTCAAGGAAAAGGGCTCCATGGCAGTGGAGCGTCTTATGGGCATGCTGCTCGTCATGGTGGCGGTGCAGATGCTGCTCAACGGGATTGAACATTATCTGAAGCGCTGAACTATGACATTCATCATGAAACCTGCTGCAGCTCTTTTTCTCTCATGCCTTGGCGTTGCGGGCCAGCTTTGTGCGCACGGGCCTGGAAAGGAGAGTGATTTTGACGGAAAACGGGTGCTGTTCATCGGCATCGACGGCTGCCGTGCGGATGCGCTGGCTGCGGCCATGGAACGTGGTCTTGCGCCGCAGTTGAAGACGCTGTGCGAAAGTAAACAGGGGGTGTTCACCCGGAAATTCTATGCGGGTGGGGAACTGGGCACTCCGACCCACCAGCCCACCGTCAGCGGGCCGGGCTGGAGCAGCCTGCTCACCGGCATGTGGATGGACAGGCACGGCGTGAAGGACAACCGCTTCATAGGCGGACGTTTTCAAAGCCACTCACATTTCATGAGGCGCATCAAAGAAGTGCAGCCAACGGCCTTTTGCGCATCGTTTGCCGACTGGCCGCCTATTCATGATTACATCGCGGACGGATCACGCATCAATGGTGAGGAGTTTCTGGATGTGAAGTTCACCTGCGTGCCCGATGCCGACCGCCACTTTGTGGACAACCCTGAAAAAGACATCGAGGTGCGTGACGTGGCGCTAAAAACGCTGCGTGAAAGCAATCCGGACGTCATGTTTGTCTATTTCGGCCAGGTGGACGAATTTGGGCATGGAGCCATTGATTCCCGCGCCAGCTTTTCACCGGACAGCACGCTTTACCTGAATGCCATCAGCCATGTGGATTCGCACATCGGTGAACTGCTGCGTGCAATGCGTGCGCGACCCAAGTTCAATGATGAGAACTGGCTGGTGCTCGTCACGACGGATCATGGAGGGCGCGGCAACAAGCACGGCGGCGACAGTGACGAGGAGCGCAAGATCTGGCTTGCCGCTCATGGTGCCAGCCTGCCAAGAGAAAAACTGTTGAACGAGGAGACTCCCCAAACGGCACTGGTGCCCATGATTTACCAGCATCTGGGCATCCAGCCCAAGGCTGAGTGGAATCCTGCGCCACCGCCAGAAGAAAAGCCTGAACCGCCTGCCAAGTGATGCCACCCTGGATCGAATACTTTGCCGTCGCTGTGTGCGCCATTTCTGGTGTGCTGGCGGCTGAGGGCAAGCGAATGGACCTGTTTGGCGTGATGGTTCTGGCGCTGGTGACAGCGGTGGGCGGAGGCACGATTCGAGATCTGTGCCTGGGGGCGCAGCCGGTTTTTTGGATCAAGCAGCCGCAGCATGTTTGGACGGCGCTGGGAGCGGCGGTCACGACATTTGTTTTTGTGCGCTTTACTCACGTGCCCAAAAGGCTGCTTGCGATCGCAGATGCGTTTGGTCTGGCGCTGTTTGGCATTGCAGGCACAGAAAAGGCCCTGGCCTTTGGCACGCCGGGCGTGGTGGCAGTGCTGCTCGGTGTGGTCACTGGCGTGGCGGGCGGCATTATGCGTGATGTCCTGAGAAGCGAGGTGCCGTGGGTGTTTCAGGCCGAAGTCGATCTGTATGCCACGGCGGTGTCTGTCGGTGCCCTGGTTTTTGTGCTTCTCCGGCATTGGTATCCAGCTTCGGAAAGTGACCGGTATGTCGGCATGGCGGTTATTCTGACGCTGCGGCTGGCGGCGATGCGCTGGAAGCTGAGGCTGCCAACGTTTTGGACTCGAACGCAGGATTCTGGATAAGTTGGGCAGTGATGAGGTGTTTCAGAAGGCATGAACCGCCGCCATTTCATTGCCACGACCACCGCCCTTGCCGCCCCGTTTGTGAGGGCGCAGAGCAAGACTTCACTTCAGGGAGCCATCATCGGGCATGGGGAGTATCGATATCGGGTGGACCTGGAGTGGTGCAAGGCAAAGCGGGAGGTGCATCCGGTCAAGAACTGCCATGAGATGGTCATGGATGCTCAAAAGCGGCTGATCATGATCACCGACGAGGCGAAGAACAACATCCTCATCTTCGACAAGGAAGGGAAGGTGCTGGACGCCTGGACATTGAAGCTGCGCGGCGGCCACGGCCTGAGTCTGGATGTGCGGGAGGGCAAAGAATACCTGCTGCTGTGCGATCCGGGTGGTGGTCGTGTGGTAAAAACCACGCTCAGCGGGGAGATTGTGCTGGAGCTGCCGCATGCCAAGGACTGCGGTGCGTACGATGCCGTGACCAAGTACGCGCCCACCGAGGCGGTAGTTGGGCCGAACGGCGACATCTACGTGGCGGACGGCTACGGTTCGCAGTTTATCCTGCAGTTTGACGCCGCAGGGAAGTTCATCCGCAAATTCGGAGGCAACAGCACGCAGGCGATGAACGCGGGCAAGTTCATGCAGGCGCACGGCGTCACCATCGACTCACGCGGCACTACGCCAATGGTGCTGTGCACGGAGCGCATCCGCAATGAGTTCCACTGGTATCAGCTCGACGGCACCTATTCGCATTCCGTCTATCTGCCTGGAGCCTTCATGAGTCGCCCCGTCATCGCGGGGGATCTGCTGCTCTCCGGCGTTTGCTTCGGCATGAAGCCCAACGATTACCGCATGTGGCGGGAGCGCGGTTTCATCATCATCTTGGACAAAAACAACCGCGTCATTTCTGCCCCCGGCGGCCAGCAGCCAAAATACGAAGGAGATCAGGTGAGTCTCCTGCTGCAGGACCAGCCCGTCTTCCGCAACGTGCATGACGTCTGTGTGGACGATGCTGGCGACCTTTACGGCTGCCAGTGGAATGCGGACCAAGTCTATCCTTACAAGCTGCACCGGGTGTGATAGAGCCACGTTAGACGGGCGTAGTTGATGACGTCCGTGCAGCCGACTCTTTCAACCACTGCTTGCAACCGCCGCGAATGGCTTCGCGTGGGTGGGCTGGGCTGTTTGGGGCTGTCGCTGCCATCCATGCTGAATGCGAGGTCTCCCAGCAAGGACGCGTCATTTGGCCGGGCGAAAAGCTGCATCGTACTGTTTCTCAGCGGCGGCCCGCCGCAGCATGAGACCTTTGATCCGAAACCGAATGCGCCGCTGGAGATTCGCGGTGATTTCAAATCAATCCCAACCTCGGTGCCCGGGATTCATTTCTGCGAGACGCTGCCACGTACGGCGAAGCTGATGCAGCACCTCGCGGTGATCCGCTCGATGACCACGGGCATCAACGCGCATTCGACCAGCGGCTGCTTCATGCTCACGGGCTATGCACCGGCCTCAAAGGCCGAGAACGTGCCGCCAAGTGCGAATGACTGGCCGAGCATCGCGTCTGTTGCCGGTGCGTTGAAACCGAGTGATCGATCACCGCTTTCGTCGGTCGTTTTGCCGGAACGTCTCGAAAACAACGGCAATGTCGTATGGCCTGGACAGAACGGCGGCTTCATGGGGGCGCCGTGGCATCCTCAGCTCATCAAGTGCAATCCCAGTGCCGAGCGTCTGCGCATCGAAGGCATGAGCCTGACCGACGGCATGACTGACTTTCGACTTTCCGAACGCGGCAGCCTGCTGCGGCAGATGGACATGCAATTCCGCCGCTTGCTGGCAAACCCACTCATGGAAGAGACGGATGCGATGCAGCAGCGTGCATTTGATTTGATTCACTCGGAGGCCAGCCGTGCCGCGCTGGAAATCGAGCGCGAGCCGGTGGCGATGCGGGATCGCTACGGCAGGCATAAATTTGGCCAGAGCGTGCTGCTGGCGCGTCGGCTGGTGGAAGCCGGAGTGCGGATGGTGCAGGTGAACTGGCCGCGCGAGCCTGGCGATGATAAAGAAGGCAGCCCGCTGTGGGACACGCATCAGCGCAACGGTCCGCGTGTGCGTGAGGTGTTGTGCCCGCAGTTTGACATGGCTTACTCCGCGCTCATTGAAGACCTGCATTCGCGCGGTTTGCTGGATGAAACGCTCGTCGTCGTCATGGGGGAGTTTGGCCGCTCTCCCATCATCAACAAAAGCGGCGGTCGTGATCACTGGGGCAATGTGTTTTCCGTCGCCATGGCCGGCGCGGGCATCGCCGGTGGTCAAGTCGTCGGAGCGAGTGACAAGATTGGCGGTTTCCCATCGGACCGGCCGGTGCCACCGCCGGACCTTGCTGCAACGATTTTCCACCTGCTGGGCATACATCCAAATCACGAATTTATGGACGCGGTGCAGCGCCCGCGCACTGTGACCGACAGCGGCGTGCCGTTGCGCGAAATCGTCGGCGTCTAATCTCATTCTCATGCGTCATTTTATTCTCTCCCTCCTCCTTGCCGTCTCCGCACTGGCTGCGGAACTGCCCAAAGAACAGCGCATCGTCTTTCTCGGCGACAGCATCACTCAGGGCGGGGGATACATCGAGTTCATTGAGGCGGCGCTGATCGCCCAGCATCCGGAGGTGAAGAAGGAGATCATCCCACTGGGGCTCAGCAGCGAGACCGTGAGCGGGCTCAGCGAGGACGGACACGCGGGTGGCAAGTTTCCGCGCCCCGACCTGCACGAGCGTCTGGACCGTGCTCTCGAAAAGGCCAAGCCGGAGCTAGTCTTTGCCTGTTACGGCATGAACGACGGGATTTACCTCCCCCTGGGCGCGGTGCGCACCAAGGCATTTCAGGATGGCATGAAGAAGTTGCATGACAAGGTCACCGCCACGGGGGCGCGCATTGTGCATCTCACCCCGCCGGTGTTTGATCCGGTGCCGATCAAGGCGCGCGTGGTTCCTGGTGATCAGGTGAAGCCGGGCCAGTTTTACCAGGGCTACAATGAAGTGCTCGATTTCTACTCCGGCTGGCTGCTGGAGATGCGCCAGAAAGGCTGGGAGGTACTGGACATCCACGGCCCGATGAACGCCGCCATCGCCGAAAAGCGGAAGACCGATCCCGAGTTTACCTTTGCCAAAGATGGCGTGCACCCAGGCCCGGAAGGACATCTGCTGATGGCACATGCGGTACTGGACGTCTGGGGGCTCAAGGTCCGTGCTGATGGCACGCCGGATCATCCGAATGGCGCCGCCATCCTTGCGGTCGTGAAAAAGAAGCAGGCCATCCTGCGCCCGGCCTGGCTGAGCTACGTGGGGCACAAGCGGCCCGGCAATCCTCCGGGACTGCCTATTGAAGAAGCCAAGGCGAAAGCTGCGGAGCTCGATGCGGAAGCTCGCAAGCTCGCCAGCAGCAAAGAGATTGTGTTTCCCAATCAAACGGGGGAGTGGAACGGCTACGCCAAACATGAGCTCACCATCGCTGGCAAACCAGTGACCGTCGTCGCACCGAAAACCGCTGCTCCGGGCCGCCCGTGGGTCTGGCATGGAGAGTTCTTTGGACACAAGCCAGCTCCGGACATCGCCCTGCTGGGCAAGGGCTTTCACATCGTCTATATGAAGATCAACGACATGCTCGGCTGTCCAGACGCTGTGAAGCTGTGGAATCAGTGCTATGCAGAGCTGACCTCAAATTACGCACTCAGCACCAGGCCATCCCTGGTGGGGCTGAGCCGTGGCGGGCTGTATTGCTACAACTGGGCCATCGCAAACCCGGACAAAGTCTCCTGCATTTATGCGGACGCCCCGGTGTGCGATTTCAAAAGCTGGCCCGGCGGCAAGGGCAAAGGCAAGGGTGATGCGAAGAACTGGGCCCTGGTGCCCAAGCTCTGGGGCTTCAAGGATGAGGCTGAGGCGCTTGCCTACAAGGGCAATCCCGTGGACAACCTCGCGCCGCTGGCAAAGAGCCATGTGCCCCTTCTGCATGTCTTTGGTGACGCCGACGATGTGGTGCCATGGGATGAAAACACAGGTTTGATCGAAACACGTTACAGGGAGCTCGGAGGCAGCATCACCTTGATCCGCAAGCCAGGCGTGGGCCATCATCCGCATGGGCTGGACGACTCGACGCCGATCATCGAGTTCATCGAGAAGAATGCAAAGTAGGGCCTCGGAAAAATAAATCTTCCGAAGCTGTAACCGCTGCGCAACCTGCCCGTAGAAGCCGGGAAAGGATGTGTCATCGTGATTTCCAGCTTCCATGATTTTGACCGACAGCGAATCCCGTGCCTGCATGGCGGCGTGGCTGCGATGCCGCGACGAGGGCGCGGCACGGGCGCTGGTGGAGGCTTTTTATCCTTTCGTCGTCGCGCTGATCCGGCGGCACGTGGCGGACACGGTCTGTACCGAAGATCTGGCGCAGCAGACCTTCGCCCGCTGTTTTGCCAAAGCCGCGCAGTGGGATGCCTCCAAGCCGCTGGAGCCATGGCTGGCACGCATCGCCATCAATCAGTGCCGCGATCACTACCGCGCACGGCGTGTGAGGCCGGAGCTGCGCTGGAGCGATCTCACCGAAGGGGAGCAGGAGGCCATGCAGGCCACCCTGACCACCGCAGAGCCGAAATCAGAGGCCCTGAGCGACGAGTCACGCTCCCTCATGCTGCGACTGCTGGACACGCTGAGCGCAGACGACCGCATGGTGCTCAGCCTGCTGCACCTGGAGAAAAAATCGACCGACGAAATCGCCACGCTCACCGGCTGGAGCCGCACGCTGGTGAAGGTGCGCGCCTTTCGCGCCCGCCGCAAACTGCGCGCGGCCTTTGAACAACTCGAAGCATCCCACTCATGAACGACATCGATCAGCGCCTCGAACAACTCGCCGCCCGTGCCCGCAAGGCATCGCCGCCGCCACCAGACGAGCCTCCCTTTGGCTTTGTGACACGCGTGCTGGCCGCCTCAGCCGAGTCTTCAGACGCCTTCGCTTTGTGGGCCCGGTTTTCACTCAGCGCGCTGCCGGTGGCCGCCGTGGCGACCGCCGCCTGCCTCTGGTGGTCGGCAGGCGCCATGAGCGCTGATGCTCAGGATCTGGCGCAGGTCTTCATTCAAACACCGCTTTTCCCATGAAAAAATTCTACATCATCATCTCGCTTATCGGCCTGTTCATCCTCGGTGCCCTGTTCGGTGTCGGGCTCGCGCTTCCCTTCGCAAAAAAGCTGATCAGCGAAGATCACTTCGTCCAGCAGCGCATGAAGGAGGAAGCCAGACGCCTCAAGCTCACGCCGGAGCAGGTGGAGAAATCCAAGCCCATTTACGATCAGCTCAGGCAGGACCTCGCGAAGATCAAAAACGACACCCTGGTGGCCATCGCCCAGGCTTCGATCCGTCAGTCCACTGATCTGGCTGAATTGCTGACACCCGAGCAGATCGAGGAGTTCAAAAAGCTCGGTGACGAGCGCCGGGTGAAGTTTGAAAAATTCATGAAGCCATGAAAGCACTCCCGTTGCTCCTCCTTGCCCTGGGCCTCGCTGCTGCCTCAGCACAGGATGCCGGGCTGCAAAAAAAACTCGAACAGGGCTTTACCACCTTTGACCAGGATCATGATGCAGCCCTCAGTTCCGCCGAGTTCAACACGCTGAGCGAATATTCGCCGAAGCTGCAGGGCAAACCCCAGGTGGTGGACTACCTGTTCCACACACTTGACGCGAACCGTGACAGCAAACTCTCACGCCAGGAGTACATGAACATCGCGGCCATCAGCGGCGGTGCTAAGCCCTCTCCTGAACAGCCTGCGGTCATTGAGACTCCGGGCAGCGCGGAGCAGATCTCGTTTTTCGAGAAGAAGATCCGTCCGGTGCTGGCCGAGAAATGCTACAAGTGCCACGCGGAGAACTCGGAAAAAATCAAAGGCGGCTTTGTACTCGACACACGCGACGGCATCCGCCGTGGTGGAGACAGCGGTCCTGGCGTCGTGCCCGGCGACCTCTCGAAGAGTCTCGTCATCGAGTCCCTCCGCTACTGCAACAAGGACATGCAGATGCCGCCGGAGAAGAGCGGTGGAAAGCTGCCTGACTCCGTCATCGCCGACTTTGAGCAATGGGTGCGCATGGGCGCGCCTGACCCTCGTGACGGCGAAGCCAGTGTCGTCAAATCAGAGTGGGACACCGAGAAAGCGAAGAACCACTGGGCTTACAAAACAATAAAGAAGCCCGCGGTGCCTGCTGTGAAAGACAGTGCATGGCCGCGGAGTGACATGGACCGCTTCATCCTCGCGGGACTGGAGGCACGAGGCCTCAAGCCTGTCGGCAATGCCCAGCCGGAGGCGCTGCTGCGCCGTGTTTGTTTTGATCTGACCGGCCTGCCGCCCACGCCGGCGCAGGTGGACTATTTTCAGGCGAACCACGACCCGCAGGCCTTTGAAAAGATCGTGGATGCCCTGCTCAAATCACCGCGCTTCGGCGAGCGCTGGGGCCGCCACTGGCTGGACGTGGCGCGCTACGCTGAATCCACCGGCAAGGACGTGAACTGCCTGCTGCCCCACGCGTGGCGCTACCGAGACTACGTCATTGAATCCTTCAACAGGGACAAGCCCTTCAATGAGTTCATTCGCGAGCAGATCTCGGGCGATCTGATGCAGGCCAAAGACAGCCGTGACCGCGCCATGAAGCAGATCGCCACCGGCTTCCTGGCCATCGGCTCTCGCAGCCTCAATGAGCGCAGTCCGAAGCAGTTTGCGCTCGACACTGCCGATGAGCAGATCGACGCCGTTTCCCAGGCGGTGCTGGGACTCACCGTCGCCTGTGCGCGCTGCCACGATCACAAGTTCGACCCCATTCCGCAAAAGGACTATTACGCGCTCGCGGGCATCTTCCTCAGCACGGAGACCTTGTACGGGACCTCGCCCAACTTCCAAAATCTCAAGTCCACGCCGCTCATCGAGCTGCCCACCGACTGCGGCCTGCCGCGGATGCCTCTGATGCTCACGCAGGAGCGGCGCGCCGAGATTGAAAAAGACCTCGCCAAAACGGAGCGCTACGGCGCGTTGCAGTTTTATGCCACAGTGGCCAAAGGGCTGTTTACCGGCAAAGGATTCAACGTGAACAACGACCCGCAAAAACTGGTTCTGTTCGTCGGCATCAATGCCAAGATAGGTGAATGCAAAACCGAGCTCGCGTCCTACGACAGCGAGGGCCGCCAGAAACTCCTCGCCATGGGGGTGCGTGATTATCCCGCCACTCCAGCAAGCGGACCAATCACCAAGCCGAAATCCGTGGAGGAGACGTTTCAAATGATCGCAGGACGTCCTGCTAAGTTCAGCTCCATCAATGACAGCCCGCTCTTTGCCCGGGGTGATGTGGAAAAGCCCGGTGGCAAAGTACCGCGAGGATTTGTCAGCGTGATTTCTTCGAATGCGCCATCCATTCCTTCCAAGGAAAGTGGCCGCCGTGAACTGGCCGGCTGGCTGGTGGCAGAGGGCAATCCGCTCACTGCTCGTGTGTTTGCCAACCGCGTCTGGCAATGGCTGTTTGGCCGGGGCATCGTCTCCACCGTGGATAACTTTGGCACCATGGGCCAGCCCCCGTCCGATCCAGCGCTGCTGGATCATCTGGCACTGCGGCTGCAAAGTGGCGGCTGGTCGGTGAAGTCACTCATCAAGGAAATCGTCATGAGCCATGCCTACCAGCTGGCCGCCACGCATGATGCGAAAAATTTCGAGGCCGATCCCGAGAACACACTCATCTGGCGCATGACTCCTCGCCGCCTCGATGCCGAGTGCATTCGCGATGCGATGCTGGCCGTTAACGGCAGCCTGAATGTCGAGGTGCCGGTGGGCTCCGCCGTGGCTCAATACGGAGACGGCATGATCGGCGGCTATCCCATCAAAAGCCTGCGCGCGCCCCTCAGTGATGAGCCATTCCTCACCGCAGGTGGCGACATGCGCAGCGTCTATCTGCCCGTGCCACGCAATGCCGTGCCTGATGCGCTTACCGTCTTTGATTTTGCCGAGCCCAGCGCGGTGAACGGCAGCCGGGAAGTGACCACGGTGCCATCGCAGGCCCTTTATCTTCTGAACAATGACTTCGTCGCCAAACAGGCCAGACGCTTCGCTGACAAACTGCGCCCCCTGCCGGAGGACCAGCGCACAGCCGCCGCCTTCAAGCTGGCCTTTGCGCGTGCGCCCACGGCCAGTGAGGCCAGGGCTGCGCAGCGCTTTTTTGCCGACTACCCGCGCCTCGACAGCGATGTGCTGACGAGCTTTTGCCGTGCCCTGCTCGGCAGTGCCGAATTTCGTTCCATTGACTGATGCCATGAACTCCCGACGTCAATTTCTTCAAACCAGCGGTGTCGGCTTCGGCTGGCTCGCTTTTCAGGCGCTGGCCCAGGCTGAGGCCGGATCTCCGCTGGCCGTCAGGCAGCCGCATTTCAATGCGACCGCCAAACGTGTGATCTTCCTCTGCATGCGCGGTGCTCCATCGCACGTGGACACTTTTGATCACAAACCAAAGCTCGCCGCCGCCTCCGGCAAGGATGGCCGCGCACCGGGAACCAAGCTGCAGGGTTCACGATGGAAGTTTTCGCCGCAGGGAAAAAGCGGGCTGCCCATCAGCGAGCTGTTTCCGCATCTGTCGAAGCGCGCGGATGATCTCTGCCTCATCAATTCCATGCACACCGAGCTGCCCGCGCATGCGCAGTCGTTTCTGAAGCTGCACACGGGGAATGCTCAGTTTGTGCGGCCTTCCCTGGGCGCTTGGGCGCTCTACGGGCTGGGCTCCGTAAATGAAAACCTCCCGGGGTTTGTCACCATTGCACCGCCGTCCTTGTTCGGCGGTGCGCAGAATTACGGCAGCGCCTTTCTGCCTGCTGTTTATCAGGGTACACGAGTGGGTCTCGATTCCAGGCCGATTGCGAACGCGCAGGTGCGCAACATTGCGCCGCCGGTCAGCGCCAATGCGCAGCGCAGGGAGATCGAGCTCGTGCAGGCGCTGGATCGCGAGAAACTTCAGCGTGATCTGTTCAATCCGGAGGTCGAAGGGGCCATCGAATCCTTCGAGCTCGCGTTCAAGATGCAGGGCGAAATGCCCAAGGTGATGGATTTGTCGAAAGAGACCAAGCAGACGCTGGCCGCCTACGGTATTGGCGAAGGCAACGCCACGGACGACTTTGGCCGCAAGTGCCTGCTCGCGCGCCGCATGGTGGAGGCCGGGGTGCGATTCGTCGAAGTCACCCACAGCGACTGGGATCATCACTTCAAGATTTCCAAAGACCTGCCCGCAACCTGCGAGGCGGTGGACCAGCCGATTGCGGCGCTGCTGGCAGATCTGCAGTCGCGTGGTCTGCTCAAAGACACGCTCGTCGTCTGGTCCGGTGAATTTGGGCGCACTCCGCATGGCCAAGGGGCGGACGGACGCGACCATAACAGCAAGGGCTTCACCGCCTGGATGGCCGGTGGCGGTGTCAAAGGCGGCTTGCGCTACGGCAGCACCGATGATCTCGGCTACGAGGCTGTGGAAGACAAGATGCACACGCATGACTTTCACGCCACCATCCTGCATCTGCTCGGCCTTGATCACGAGCGCCTGACCTACCGCTATGCGGGCCGGAACTTCAGGCTCACCGATGTGAAAGGCAGCGTGGCAAAGAAAATCATCGCATAAGAAAGACAGGATCATTCGGTTCGTATTAAAACGGTATACCGAATGAATCTCATTGATCATCCTGCCTTCCGATCCGATTCAGCCGCCTCGCGGTTGCGCGCTGAAATATTGAACGGCACCTCCGCGCCGGGGGCGCTGCTGGCTGAATCCGCCGTGGCCAGGCGGCTCGGGGTCAGCCGTGTGCCGGTGCGTGAGGCGCTGTTTGCACTCGAGCGTGAGGGCTTGGTCGAGTTCAGCCCTACCGGACGTGCCTTCGTCAAAGACCTGACCCCGCAGGATTTTGAGGAGCTGTTTGTGCTGCGGCTTGCTCTGGAGCCGCTTGCCTCACGTCTCGCTGCGCCGGTTCTCAAGACTGACATTTCAAAGCTCGAACAAAATCTGGCAGCCACCCGCCGTGCACGCTCCGTACAGGAGGTGACGGTGCTGGACCTGGAGTTTCACCAGCACATTCTTGAAGCCTCCGGCAATGCGCGCCTGCTGAAGCTCTGGCGTTCCCTAAGAGGCGAACTGGAGCTGTGGCTCGGACGTCTGCACCGCAGCCATCAGCTCCAGACCAAGGAGACTCTTCGGGAGACGGTGGAGGCGCATCAGTCCATCGTCGAGAGCTTCAAAACGCAAGCTCCTGCTGTCTGCGAGCGTCTGATGCGTGAGCACATCCTCGGCTGGCGTGAATGGCTGCCGCTTTCCTCATGAACCGCGTCCTCCAGAGTCTTGGCTTCACCATGATTGCGCTGGCTTCAGCGCAGGCGGGGGATGACATGGCCTTCTTCGAATCGAAGGTGCTGCCGCTGCTGCAGAGCCGCTGCTATGAGTGCCATTCGCATGAGAAAAAGATCAAAGGCGGGCTCGCGCTCGATTTGAAAGCTGGCTGGCAGACGGGTGGAGACAACGGTCCCGCCATCGTGCCGGGTGATCTGACCAAAAGTCACGTTATTGAAGCGGTGCGCTACACCAATCCCGAAATGGAGATGCCTCCCAAGGGCAGGATGACGGCGGGCGAGATCGAGATCCTGGAGCGCTGGGTGGCCATGGGCGCTCCCGATTCACGCGTGCAGCAAACCAGCGCCAAATCCGCACGAGTGATCAATATCGAGGAAGGCAGGAAATTCTGGGCCTTCCGGCCAGTACATGGCAGGACCGCTCCTGCAGTGAAGCAGACGGACTGGCCGCTGGACCCTGTGGACCGTTTTATTCTGGCCAAACTCGAAGACAGCAGCCTCTCTCCTGCGCCAGATGCGGACGCCTACACCTGGCTGCGACGTGTCTCGCTCGATCTCACCGGCCTGCCACCAACACCGGAGGATCTTGTCCGGTTTGATGATTCTCCCGCCTCCCACGCCGCCGCTGTGGACCGCCTTCTGCAATCCAGTGCCTTTGGAGAGCGCTGGGCGAGGCACTGGCTTGATCTCGTCGGCTATGCAGATCAGATAGGCACCTCAAACAACGTCTTTGCCGAGCATGCATGGCGCTACCGCGACTTCGTCATTCATGCCTTCAACACTGACAAGCCGTTCGATCGCTTCATCCGTGAACAAATCGCTGGGGACCTGCTGCCAGCCGCGTCACCCCAGGAGCGAGCTGCCAATATCACCGCCACAGGCTTTCTCGTTTTGGGCGATGTCGAGATCGTCGCCGTGGACAAGCTCAAGATGGAGCACGATCTCGTCGATCAGCAGGTCAGCAAAATCGGCACCGCGTTCCTTGGCATGACGCTCGGCTGCGTGCGCTGCCACGATCACAAGTTTGATCCCATCGCACAGACAGACTACTACGCCATCGCGGGCTTGTTCCGCAGCACCGATGCGACCTACAAGACCGACAACGGAGTCTGGAGCAGCGTGAACAAAACTGAGCTGCCTGAGACGGCGGATCAAAAGGCCGGACGTGAACGATTGCTTGCTGCGAACGAGGCCAGGATCCGCCAGTGGGAAAACGAACGTGACAAAGCTAGCAAAGAAAAGGCCGCTCTGGAGCCACAGATTGCCAGCGCCACCAAGGAAGCGAAGCCCGGCCTTGAAAAAAAGCGTGATGAGCTGGCCACACGCATCAAGACGACCAACGGGCAGATCGAGCACGCCAAGTTCTTCGCCCCAGTGGCACCCAAGGCCTTCGCCGTGCATGACCGTGAAAAGCCAGCCGACATGCGCATCACCATTCGCGGCAATCCCTATGCGCTGGGCGATTCCGTGAAACGTGGCGCAATTCGCGTGGCATCGTGGGCCGCATTCCCTCCGATTCCTGACGGTCAAAGCGGCAGAGCGCAGCTGGCCGACTGGATTGCCGATGCACGCAATCCTCTCACCGCCCGCGTCACGGTGAACCGCATCTGGCAGAAGCTTTTCGGCGAGGGGCTTGTGCGGAGTGTTGATTACTTTGGTGCCCGAGGGGAGACGCCATCGCATCCCGAACTGCTGGATTACCTCGCCGCCCGCTTCATAAAAAACGGCTGGTCGCAGAAGCAGCTCATCCGAGAACTCGTTCTCAGCCGAGCCTACCGGATGAGCAGTGCGCACAATGCCATCGCTGAGGCAAAAGACCCTGACAACCGATTGCTCTGGCGCATGAACCGCCAGCGTCTCGATGCCGAGGCGATCCGTGACTCCATGCTCGCCATCAGCGGCAGGCTCACACCCGCAGGAGGAGGCCCCGCCCTGCCGCTGGAGTTCCCTGAAAATGTCACCAGTCTCAGCCCGAAGGCGGTGAATCCCCCCGCCTTTGCCTTCAAAAAAATGCGTCCTGCGCAGGACTTTGAGCGCACCATCTATCTTCCCGTCATTCGCACGGCGGCACAGCCCGGTTCCGCGAAGCTGCGGGATGTGTTCGACTTCACCCAGCCTGCCCAGATTGCCGGCAAACGCGCCGAGACCGCCGTGCCCACCCAGGCGCTGTTCCTGCTCAACAGCGAAATCGTACGCGCTCGTGCCACCGAGCTCGCCAAACAACTCACCGACACCGAGCCAAACACGGGCGCGCGCATTGAAGCCCTCTGGCTGCGCATCCTCAGCCGCCCGGTCACCAGCACCGAGCGCGAGGATGCCGTGAAGTTTCTCGAATCCATGCCCGCTGACAAAGCATGGATCGAGCTGAGCCACGCCCTGCTCTCATCCAATGAATTTCTGCTCCGCCTATGAACACGCACGCCCTCTCCCGCCGATCCTGGCTCCAGCGCACCGCCACTGGCTTTGGCGCGCTTGCCTTGCATGATTTGGTTCAGGCCGCGCAGAGTCCGCTTGCGGTCAGGGCTCCGCGTTTTCCTGCGAAGGCCAGGCGCGTGATCTTCCTCTTCATGTCCGGTGGTCCGTCACAGCCGGATTTGTTTGATCCAAAGGATTACATCCGGCGCATGCATGGCCAGAAGATCAGCGCACCCATCAACACCAATGAGCTTCGGGTCGGCACGGACAAATTTCTCGCGCTGGCAACTCATGGCGAAGTCAGGCCGCGCGGGCAGTCCGGCATGATGATCTCAGACCTCCTGCCGCACACGGCCAGCATTGCCGATGAGATCTGCCTGCTGCGCGCCGTGCATGCGGACAACAACCAGCATCAGCCCGCCGCGCTGCAGTTTCACACCGGTGTCACGGCGGATGTGCGTCCCTCCATGGGCTCATGGATCAGCTATGGCCTGGGTGCGGAAAATCAGAACCTGCCCGGCTTCATCAGCATTCATCCTGACAGCGACACACGCCTCTACGGCTCCTCATTTCTGCCCGCCGCCCATCAAGGCACGAAGGTCGTCATTCCCTCCGGCGACAAGCAGTCCGCCATCGACTATCTCGCCGATGTCTCCGGCGATGCGAAGGCCCAGCGCGCCCGCATCGACTTCACACAGCGCATGAACAAACGCCTGCTCGAACAGCAGGGGGCCGACGCACGCATGGAAGGCATGATCGAAAGCATGGAGACCGCCTTCCGCATGCAGACCTCCGCGCCTGAACTCGTGGACATCTCCAATGAATCCGAGGCAACGAAGCAGCTCTATGGCATCGGCGGCAAAGACACCGACAAAAACGCCCGGGCCTGCCTGCTGGCGCGCAAGATGAGCGAGGCGGGCGTACGCTTTGTGCAGGTCACCATGGGAGGCTGGGATCACCACGGCAACATCCGCGACGCCCTGCCGAAAAGCTGCGCTGCCAGCGACCAGCCCTGCGCCGCCTTGATCAAGGACCTCAAATCGCGTGGCCTGCTGGAGGACACGCTTGTCATCTGGAGCGGTGAGTTTGGCCGCACGCCTTGGAGCCAGGATCTCAGCGGCACCTCGCCCATCGAAAAGCATGGCCGCGAGCATCAGCCCGAAAGCTTCTGCTCCTGGATGGCCGGCGGAGGCATCAGGCCCGGTGTCACCTTTGGTGAGACTGATGACTTCGGCTTCCGCCCTGTGTCCGGGAAAGTGCATCTGCATGATCTGCATGCCACCATCTTGAACCAGCTTGGCCTCGACCACGAAAAGCTGACCTGGCGGCACCTTGGCCGCGATTTCCGGCTGACGGATGTTTATGGCAATGTCGTGAAGGAGATTCTGGCATGAAGTTTTGCAATTCAATCAACGCCATCGCTTTAGTTGTGGCATTTCATGGTAGAGTTCTTGGCGCAGATGATTTTCAAGGATCGATTCTTCCCCTGATCAAAGAGCGATGCAATTCCTGCCATTCCACCGAGAAGCAGAAGGGCGATCTCGATCTGGAGCGTTTCGCCACCGTCGCAGACATCAAGCGCGAGCCCATGATCTGGGAAGGCGTGCTGGAGCAGATTCACATGGGCGAGATGCCGCCGAAGAAGGAGCCGCAGCTTTCCCCGGAACAGAAAAAACTGCTGACGGCATGGGTGCAGGACCGGCTGGAGGAAGTGGCGCTCGCCAGTGCCGGTGATCCCGGACCCGTGGTGCTGCGACGCCTCTCCAACATGGAGTACACCTACACCCTCCGCGATCTGACAGGGGTGGCGTCGCTTGATCCCGCAAAGGAATTTCCGGTGGATGGAGCGGCAGGCGAAGGCTTCACCAATGCAGGCGCGGCGCTCGTCATGTCGCCCGCGCTTCTGAGCAAATACCTTGATGCAGCGAAGGACATCGCCAGCCACGCGGTTTTGACACCGAATGGCCTGAGCTTTTCTTCTCGCACCTCGCAGCGCGACTGGACAGATGAGGCATTGGCCAGAATTCGTGCATTCTATGCCCGGTTTTCAGCGTCGGGCAGTGGCATGCAGGTGCAGGCCCAGGGCATCAATCTAGACACCGGTGATAGCGGCGTTCTGCCTTTGGAGCAATACCTCACAGCAACGCGTGATGCCCAGATGGCCGCGAAGCTGAACCCGAAATATCTTGGCAAACTTCGTGCGGCTCTTGAAGGAACGGAGCCGAATGTGGTCCTTGACCAAGTGCGCCAGCAGTGGCGTGCAGGAGCCTCGGCAGCACAGATGGCCGGAGCCATCGCACAATGGCAGAAAGCGCTGTGGCGCTTCAGCTCCATTGGACACATCGGCAAGCTCAACGGACCAAAATCCTGGCAGGTGCCCGTACTGCCGCTGACCTCCAGCGAAGTGTTGCGAATCAAGCTGCCGACCAGCGGCGTGTCGAAGCTTCATCTGGTCTCATCCGCCATCGGTCAGGCCAGCGCGATTTGGGAAAATGCCCGGCTCGTCGCGCCGGGCCAGAAAGACCGGCCCATCGCAATCAATGGCGATGAAGTCGTCATGCCTGACGTCATCGGGAAAGATGCTGAATTTGTCATCCACGTCCGGCTGCATCCTGATTCCCAGGGTGCCGTGCAGGTGCGTGTGCTGACCGCAAAACCCGCCACACCACCTGGACTGGTTGCCAGCAGGGTAACTGTCAATAAGCCCACCAAAAAGGGCACATGGTCGGATGGTGAAAAACCCCTGAGCTTCGATGCGCCCATCCTCGTGGGGGACGACAGTGACATGCGGAAGCGCCTCACCGCCCAGATCGCCGAATTCCGCATGCTGTTCCCCGCTGCGCTCTGCTACACCAAGATCGTTCCGGCTGATGAGGTGGTCACGCTCACGCTGTTCTATCGTGAGGATGAGCAGTTGAAGCGGTTGATGCTCAACAAGGATCAGATCGCTGAAATCGACCGCTTGTGGGACGAACTGCGTTTCATAAGTGAAGCGCCCTTGAAGGAGGTCGATGTCTTTGAGCAGCTCTGGCAGTTCGCAACGCAGGATGCCGATCCCAAAGCCTTTGAACCGCTGCGTGAACCCATTTATCGTGATGCCGAGCTGTTCAAACGGCAGCAACTCGCCGCCGAACCGCGCCACATGCAGGCCGCACTCGAATTCGCCGCGCGTGCCTGGCGTCATTCTTTGAGCGCTGCCGAGCAGAATGAACTGCGTTCCTTGTATCAAAAACTGCGAAAGCAGGAGCTGCCGCATGACGCTGCGATGCGCCTGCTGCTCGCCCGCGTGCTCGTGGCTCCGGCGTTTTTGTACCGGGGCGAGAAAGCCGCACCAGGAATAAAGGCCGTGCCGGTGAATGACCAAGAACTCGCCACACGCCTGAGCTACTTCCTCTGGTCATCAACGCCGGATGATGAGCTGAGTCAGCTTGCGGCTGCCGGAAAACTGCACGATTCCGCCGTGCTGGCGGCACAAGCTGGCCGCATGCTGAAAGACGCCAAAATCCGCCGTCTAGCCACCGAGTTTGGCTGTCAGTGGCTGCATGTGCGTGATGTCGAAACTTTGGATGAAAAGAGCGAGCGCCACTTCCCCACCTTCGTCTCCCTGCGTGCTGACATGCAGGAGGAGGTGACACGTTTCTTCATCGACCTGTTCCAAAACGACCGCAGCGTGCTCTCGCTGCTCAATGCCGATCACACATTCGTCAACGCCAGCCTCGCACAGCACTATGGATTCGGCGTGAAGGGAGATGACTGGCGGCGTATCGATGGCCTGCACGCTCAGGGCAGGGGGGGCATCCTTGGCTTTGCCGCCACGCTGGCCAAGCAGTCGGGTGCCTCACGCACCAGCGCCATTCTGCGCGGCACCTGGCTCAGCGAGGTCATTCTGGGGGACAAGCTGCCGGTTCCCCCCAAAGGTGTTCCGGTCCTGCCTGAAGAAACGCCCGCAAACCTCAGCGAGCGGCAGTTGATCGAACGCCACAGCCGCGACGAAAATTGCGCAGGCTGCCATCGTCGCATTGACCCCTATGGCTTCGCCTTGGAAGGCTTCGACGCCATCGGTCGCTCTCGACAGGCCGACACCAAAGCCACACTGCCAGACGGCACTGCCGTGAACGGCCTCAACGACCTGCGCGACTACCTCCTCAACAAGCGCGGCGACGACTTCCTCCGCCAATTCTGCCGGAAGCTGCTCGGCTATGCCCTCGGCCGCAGCGTGCAGCTTTCGGACAAGCCTCTCATCGACTCCATGGTGCGGAGTGACCAGCGCATTGGCACTCTCATCAGTCTGATCGTCCGCAGCCCGCAGTTTCGGGAGGTTCGCGGAAAGGATGCCATCGCCCAGCACTGAATCTTTTATGAACACCCACCGCTACTCACGTCGCGCCTTCCTGCGCGGAACCGGCGTCTCCATGGCCCTGCCGTGGCTGGAGTCCTTCAATGTCTGGGGCGACGAGCCCACACGCGACAAACCCGCCAGCGAAGCGCCTGTGCGCCTGTGTGTGACGTTTTCCGGCAATGGTTTTCATTCCAAAGAATGGTGGGCCAAAGGTGAAGGGAAGGGGATGGAGCTCGGCAGGGTGCTGCAGCCGCTGCATGAGTTTCGTGAAAAGATGCTTTTTGTGCGTGGTCTGTATCACGAAGAGGCCAGAAAAGGGAACATCCACTCCTCGCAGACGGGGAACATGCTTTCGGGTGCGCCGATTGCCTCGGGCGGAGAAATCCGGTCAGGCACCAGTTTTGACCAGGTGCTCGCGCAGACCTATGGCCGCAGCACCAAGGTGCCGAGTCTTGTGCTCGCGTGTGAGAAATCAAACCCCTCCGTGCACAAGAACTACTCGATGCTTTACAGCTCGCACATCTCGTGGAGCTCGCCGACGACCCCGACCCCGCTGGAGCTTTATCCGGCGCTGGCTTTTGACCGCCTGTTCAAGGATGAAGCCTCCCCCGCAGACAAGAGCGTGCTGGATGCCGTGCTGGCCGATGCGCAGGATTTGCGGCGGGAAATCAGCCGCAATGACCAGCGCAAGCTCGACGAATATCTCGATTCCGTGCGCGATGTGGAGAAGCGCATCGAAAACGCAGGCAAACGCGGTGAACTCCAGGGCTGGCGGCCCACACTCGACAAGCCCAACATCAAGCGACCTGCCGATGGCATCCCTCAGGACATCGGCGAGCACATGCGTCTCATGATCGACCTTCTGGTGCTTGGTTTCCAGACTGACACCACACGCATCACCACGCTCAAGCTGAATAATGATCACAGCGCTCTCCGCTTCCCCAATCTCCCCAGCATTCAGCAGGCGGGGCATGGCATCGACTACATGATCCACCACCTGCTCTCGCACAGTGATGGCGAGGACTGGCTCAAGGTGAACCAGTTCTTCATGGAGCAGCTCGCCTATCTTGCTCGGAAGCTGGTCGCCATCCAGGAAGGCCCGCGTACGCTGCTGGACAACACCATGATCATGCACTGCTCCAGCATGATGGCCGGCGCTAAGCACGACAACGACCAGCTCCCTGTCATCGTGCTCGGCGGCGCAGGCGGACGGCTCAGAGGGGGGCGTGCCTTGGATTACAAAGGCAAGCCCGAGCGCCAGATGTGCCGACTCTTTATGTCGATGATGGATAAAATGGGGCAGCGCCTGAAGAATTTTGGCGATGCGAAAATGATGCTGGAAGAGGTTTGAAAAACACGCGTTCTCGTCTTTCCATTTTTGTCTCCGCCTATGCCCATCATCACTGCCGACAAGCTACAGGATTCCTATGACGTCGTCATCGTTGGTTCAGGGGCAGGGGGTGGGCAGACGGCCTACACATTGACGATGGAGGGCCTGAAGGTCCTCATATTGGAGGCCGGGCGTTCGTTTGATGTGCAGTCCGAGGTGGCCATGCTGCAGCTCCCCAGCCAGGCCCCGCTGCGTGGTGAAAAGACGCCAGACAAGCAGTACGGCTTCCACGACTGCTCCATCAACAGCGGCTGGGACATTCCCGGCGAACCCTACACCAATGCCAGCAAGGAGCCGGAGAGCCAGTTTCGCTGGTGGCGGCAGCGCATGATGGGCGGGCGCACCAATCACTGGGGGCGCATCACCCTGCGCAACGGACCGTATGACTTCAAACCGCGCACACGCTATGGTATCGGCTTCGACTGGCCGATCAGCTATGACGACATCGCGCCTTACTACGACAAGGTGGAGATGCTCATAGGCGTCTTTGGCACAAACGAAGGCTTGGAGAACTCGCCGGATTCATCCCCCGGTGTGCTGCAGCCCGCGCCAAAGCTTCGCGTGGGAGAGCTCTACGCGCAAAAGCATGGGAAAAAAGTCGGTGCCCAGGTGGTTTCCATTCACCGTGCCGTGCTGACCAAGCCGCAGGATGCGGAGACGCTCCCGGCCAAGCTCCACCCCGGCAACGCCAAGGCGCAGAGCATTCTGGCGGACTCAATGCGAACACGCTCTCCCTGCTTCTGGGCCACGGACTGCCATCGCGGCTGCTCCATCCGTGCCAACTACGATTCGCAGACCGTGCATCTGCGGCCCGCGCTGGCCACGGGAAACCTCGACATCCTGCCAAACGCGATGGCGCGTGAGGTCACGCTCGACAAGCAGGGCAGGGCCACAGGCATCACCTTCATCAACAAAAAGGACGGCAGCGAAGGCCACGCCAAAGGCCGCGCCGTGGTGCTGGCCGCCAGCTCGCAGGAATCGGTGCGCCTGCTGCTGAATTCGAAGTCAGCCGCTTTTCCGCAGGGGCTGGCCAACTCCAGCGGCAAGGTGGGCAAATACATCACGGACTCCGTGTCGAGCAGCCTCAGCGCACACATTCCCGCCTTTGAGGGCATGCCCATCCACAATGAAGACGGCGCGGGCGGGCCGCATGCCTATGTGCCGTGGACGCTGCATTCAAAGAATGGCAAAGGTGAGCTCGGCTTCCCTGGAGGCTATCATCTGGAGTTCACCACCGGCCGGCAGATGCCCTCGCTGACGACACTGAACGGCATCGAAAGCCGTCTGGGCCACGAGGGCGTGTTGTTCGGTGCCAAGCTCAAGGAAGAGGCGCGCCGCTACTACGGCTGCCATCTCGGCTTTGGCGCACAGGGCACCATGCTGCCGAATGACGGCTCCTTCTGCGAACTCGACCCCGAGCTGAAGGATCAGTGGGGCATCCCGGTGCTGCGCTTCCACTGGAAATGGACCGACTTCGAGCTCAATCAGGCGCGCCATCAGCAGCAGCACATTCGCGAAATTCTCGAAGCCATGGGCGGCAAAGTGTCGGCGAAACCCGACACAGACATCGCCAGGCTGCTGAAAAAAGGCGGCGAAGTGATCCATGAGGTTGGCGGTGCCATCATGGGCTCTGATCGCGAGACCTCGGTGACCAATCAGTGGAGCCAGACCTGGGATGTGAAGAATCTCTTCATGGCCGATGGCGCTCCCTTTGCCAGCACGGCGGACAAAAACCCCACCCTCACCATCATGGCCCTGGCCTGGCGCATGGCCGACCACCTGATGGACGAAATGAAGAAAGGAAACATCTGATGAGCACTCCCGACGACTTCCCACGCATGGATCGCCGCAAGGCGTTGCAATGGATGCTCTCTGCCACGGCGACCATGGCCGTCCGTGATCCGCATCTCCTCGCTGCAGACGCCGCTCCCGTCAAAGCGCAGGGCTACGGGCCAGACCCGGTCATGGTGAAGGTGTACAAACCCGGAGATGTCTGGCCGCTCACCCTCACCGAACCTCAGCGGCGAACCACGCGTGCTTTGTGCGATGTCATCATCCCTGCGGATAATGCCTCCCCCAGCGCCTCGGCTCTCGGCGTGCCGGACTTTATCGACGAATGGATCAGCTCCCCCTATCCGGCGCAGGCCGGAGACCGCCGTCTCATACTCGAAGGCCTGCAATGGATCGACACAGAGTCTAGCACACGCTTTGGCAAGGCCTTTGCCGATCTCTCATTGGAACAGCAGACCGCCATCTGCGCCGATCTCGCCGTCGCCAAGCCGCCGCCTGGATGCAAAAAGTACGCGGCCTTCTTCAAACGCTTCCGTGATCTCACCGCTGGCGGCTACTACACCACGCCCGAAGGCATGAAGGCCATCGGCTATGTGGGAAACATGCCCTCCGGCACCTTCGAGGGGCCGCCCATCGAGGCGCTGAAGCATGTGGGGCTCGCGTGATTTTCAGCAAATACGCTTGAACAATGTCCTTGATCCCCCGGCTCTTTCTTTTCCTGCTAGTCGCATGCCACACGCATGCTGCCGTGGTCCGTGTGGAGGTGCTGGAGCGTTCGGACATGGGAAAGACTGGCTACGAGCAGATCGTCGGACGGCTGCATTTCGAGATAGACCCGGCACTGCCCGGCAATGCCGTCATTGCCGATGTGGCGCTGGCTCCGGTGAATGCCGCTGGCAAAGTAAGCTTTTCTTCGGACCTGCGACTGATGAAGCCAAAAGACGCGACGCACAGCAACGGTGCCGCATGGGTGGAGATCCCGAATCGCGGTGGCAAGGCCGGGCTGAGCGACGCGGTCGTGAAGCATGGCTTCACCGTGCTGAATGTGGGCTGGGAGTTCGATGTGCCTGCCCAGCCCGGTAAATTGAGCATTCAGGTGCCTTCGGCGCGGAACAAGGATGGCAGCCCGGTTCGTGGTGTGGTGAGTGCCATCATCATGCCGGACAAAGCCGCTGCTGAGCAGACGCTCACAGATCTGGCTGATTACCCGCCTGTGGACGGCCCTGAGAGCCGCCTGATCGTGCGCACTCACATGGCCTATGCCGGCGGCCGCGAGGTGCCGCGAAAATCATGGAGCCTGAAAAATGGCCGCCTCCATTTGGAGGGCGGGTTTGAGCCGGGGAAAACGTATGAGATCTCCTATCTGGCAGAGGCACCGCCGCTGGCCGGGCTTGGCTATGCTGCCATTCGCGATGCCGTAGCCTGGCTGAAGCATGATCCAGGCTCACTGGCGCCGGTCAGGCATGCCTATGCGTTTGGCGCTTCGCAATGCGGGCGCTTTTTGCGTGACTTTGTCTATCTGGGTTTCAACACCGATGAGCAGGACCGTCAGGCTCTGGATGGAGTGATGGCCCATATCGCCGGCGCAGGCCGTCTGGTGCTCAATCAGCGCTGGTCCACCCCGCGCGCACTGTCGGGCTATTACACGGCCTCCTATCCTTTTGCCGACACGGCCCAGGCAGATCCCGTGAGCGGCCATTCAGAAGGAGTTCTGGAAAACACCCGGGTGAAGCATCCGCCCAAAATCTTCTACACCAACACCGCCGCCGAATACTGGGGCGCAGGCCGCGTGGCGGCGCTCATACACACGACCCCGGACGGAACGAAGGACATCGTCTTCCCGGAAAATGTACGCTCCTACTTCTTTGCAGGTACCCAGCACGGTCCATCCACCTTCCCTCCGGCAGCTCAGGCCAAAGACGCGCTGCTGGCAAACCCCGTCAACGCCAGCGCTGTGCTCACCAAACTGCGGCTGGCGATGCACCGCTGGGTGACGGAGGGCGCAGCCCCGCCGGACAGTGTGTATCCAAAAATCGCGGACGGCACGCTTGTCCCGGCGGTAGAGGTGCGTTTTCCCAAGATCCCCGGCATGGGCGATCCCCGGCTCCTGAAAGCAGGCGTCCGTGTGTGCAATCCCCAGTGGGCGGATGGCGCTGGCACCGGCACGGAGCTTCCGCTGCTGGTGTCTCAGGTGGATGCGGACGGCAATGACATCGCGGGCATCCGCATGCCCGATGTGGCGGTGCCACTCGGCACTGCGACGGGCTGGGTGTTTCGGTCGGCATCCATGGGCTCGCCGCATGAGCCCGTGCTGCTGCGCGGTGCCTGGGCCCCTCTGGCCGCCACGCGTGAGCAACGCGAAGCCGTGCATGATCCCCGCCCTTCATTGACGGAGCGGTATGCCTCTCGCGAAGCTTATTTGTCCCAGGTGAAAGAGGTGCTCAAAAAGCTCATCAGCCAGCAGCTCCTCAGCGAGGACGATTTCGCACCCCAGCTCAAGCAATCGGGCGAACGCTGGGACTGGGTGATGCACCAGCCCGCCCATTAGACGTCTCACCACCTATCCTTATGCACTGCCATCGCTTTCTCCTCGCCCTCGTCCTTGTCTGCACCATCGTCCAAGCCTCGGCGCAGACCAGCTGCCGCAAGGTGCTCTTTCTCGGCAACAGCATCACCAAGCACGGTCCGAAAAAGGACATCGACTGGTCGGGCAACTGGGGCATGGCGGCCACTGCGGAGGCAAACGACTACGTGCATCTCGTCACCAAGGCGCTGACCGAAAAAGCCGGTGCCGCACCTGAGGTCATGGTGAAAAACATCGCCGATTTTGAGCGCGCCTACTCAGGCTACGACATCGCCGCCAAGATGAAGGACGCCATCGATTTCAAGGCTGATCTCATCATCCTCGCCATCGGTGAGAACGTGCCGGGCCTGAAGACTGCCGAAGACAAGTCAAAGCTGCAGGCCAGCGTGACCACCCTGCTGAGAGCCATTAAGGGCGACGGCAAGCCCACCATCCTCGTGCGCAGCTGCTTCTGGGCCAATGCCTCAAAGGACGAAGCTCTCCAGAACGCCTGCACGGAAGCCGGCGGCATCTATGTGAACATCAGCAGCCTGGGCAAGGACGAAGCAAACTACGGACGCTCAGAGCGTCCCTACAAACACGCGGGCGTGGCGAACCATCCCGGAGACAAAGGCATGGCCGCCATTGCAGCAGCTTTGATCAAAGCGCTGCCGTAAGCTCTTAGCGCAAGGATTTGAAATACTCGGCTGCTGCCTGACGAAACTCAGCCTCGGTAGGCGGCTTCTGTGTGCGTGAGATGCAGTCACTGACAAACCGCCGTGCCCATTGGTAATACTGCCGGTGCGTCTCATAGACCGGCTGCTTCACCCCTTTGTCATCGATCAGCCAGAAGCCACGCTGCCGTCCGTCAGGCTCCAGTTCATTGTTATACAGTTCCCAGTACAGGATGAACGGGCAGCCCCATTCCAGCGCTGCCTGGATGGTGATGCGTGAAAGCCGGTCCTGCTCCTGAGGCGAGTGGTGCGGCTTGCCGTTGTGAAACACTGAGTAGCCGTATTCGCCGATGAAAACACGCCTGCCCTGGATGCCGGGTTTTGGCATGAGCTTGGACTCGATGTAGCCCAGTACAGCTTTGATTTCCTCCGCCTTGGGCACGTTGGTCACGTCGTAGGCAGAGTACGAGACAAAATCCACCGCCACATGCGGCAGCACTTCATTCACCAGTGTGGGTCGGCCTTCACGCATGGAGATGGTCGGATGGTTGAGCTCCGTGTAGTGCCACACCTTTACATTTTGATGTGGCGTGTCGCGTTTTGCATCGTCCACGGCCCGCTGCCTCACATTCAGCCAGTCGATCATGCCTTGTACTCGCTGAGGAGTCATTTTCGCATCGGCTTCTTTGCTGATGCTGCCTCTCAGCAGATTATCTCCCTCCCAGTGTCCCAGATAAAAAGCCTTGCTGCTGCCGCTGTAGGTTTTCAGCAGGTGCACCACCAGCGCATGCATTTCCTGATACTCCAGCTCGGCATGTTCTCTGGACAGGCCCTCTTTCCATGAGGTGCTGGCAAAAGGCTCCGCCCAGAGCTGAAAATTCGCAAAAGGCATGTCCAGCACCCTGCGGTGGTTGGGCTCATCGCGGGCCAGCTCCACCAGCGAATGAATGCCCGGATAAGCTTTGCGTTTTGGTCGCAGGTCAAATTTCATGCTGCTCGCCCCCATGGCCCGGATGACCTCGGCAGACTCCACCAAAGGATCCCCGTCGGTAAAATGGTATTGGCCTCCAATGGCTTGGGTGCCCAGAATGTAATTGAAACGATCCACTTCAGGCAGTTCAGCAGCCGCAATCGTGGTTGCTGTCCCGGCTGCGAGCAGCAGCAGTGGCACCATAAATTTGCAGGGGCAGGGAAGCATGCGGTGCCCAGAAAAGCACGCTTTTGCCGCTGCGGCACTCAAACAGGCGGGAATTTGCCATTTTTCGTGTCCAAAAGCGTACTCCTCCCGCCTTTTGCTACTGACATGACACGGTCACGCCTACCAGCCTTCCTTCTCCTGCTCTCCTGCCACGCGGCGGGCGGGGTGCTTGCCGCAGACGCCGATGCTGAGCGCGCGGCCATGAAGTTCTTCGAAAACGAAGTGCGACCCATCCTGGCAAAACGCTGTTTTGATTGCCACAGCAACACCAAGCAGAAGGGCGGCCTGCGCGTGGACAACATCGGCTACCTCAAGACAGGCGGCGACACCGGTCCGGCCCTCGTGCCCGGCCATCCGGAGAAGTCTGCGATGATCGAGGCCATCCATTACAAGGATGAAGACTTCCAGATGCCGCCCAAAAACAACGGCGGCAAGATGCCCGATGCCGAGATCGCCGTTCTGGAAAAATGGATCAAGCTCGGCGCACCTTGGCCGGACAATCCCGCGCAGAAGGTGGTGGTGACCGAAGGCGGCTTTACCGAGGAGCAGCGCAACTACTGGTTCTTCAAGCCGGTGGCCAAAGTCTCCCCTCCCAAGGTGGCCGGCAAGTGGGTGCGCAATGACATTGACCGCTTTATCTTCGCCAAGCAGCAGGAGATGAAGCTCAATCCGGCCCCTGAGGCCGAACGCAATGAACTGGTGCGCCGCGCCTATTTTGACCTGCACGGCCTGCCGCCCACCCGCGAGCAGATCGATGCCTTTGTGAACGACAAGGACCCGCGCGCTTATGAAAAGCTGGTCGATGAACTGCTTGCCAGTCCTCAATACGGCGAGCGCTGGGCCCAGCACTGGCTGGATCTCGCACGCTACGCCGAGAGCGATGGCTACAATGCTGATGAATATCGTCCGTCCGTCTGGCCCTACCGTGATTACGTCATCAAGTCCTTCAACGACGACAAACCCTATGATCAGTTCGTGCGCGAGCAGCTCGCAGGTGATGAGATTGCCCCTGACGACCCCAATGTGCTCATCGCCACCTGCTTTCTGCGCAATCCGGTTTACGAATGGAACCAGCGAGATGTGAAGGGCCAGTGGGACATCATCCTCACGGACATGACGGACACCACAGGAGAGCTTTTCCTCGGCCTGAGCATGGGCTGCGCCCACTGCCACAATCACAAGTTCGATCCCATTCTTCAAAAAGACTACTACCGCCTGCGCGCCTTCCTCGCCCCGGTGCACTGGCGTGATGACCTGAAGCTTGCCACCCCGGCGGAAAAGAAAGCCTTTGCCGAGCAGCAGGCCAAATGGGAAGCCGCCACCGCAGACGTTCGCGCCAAGATGGATGCGCTGACGGGCCCTCTGGTCGAGCCCAAGGTGGAGCGTGCACTCACGCGCTTCACAGAAGATCTCCAGGCCATGGTCCGCAAGCCCGATGAGCAGCGCGAGGCCTTGGAAAAGCAGCTTGCCGGTCTCTGCCAGCGCCAGATGCAGCGCGAGCGCAAGACCTTCGACCCGATGAAGAGCCTCAAGAGCGACGAGAAAAAAGCAGAATACAAAGCGCTGGAAGAGGAACTGAAGAAGTTCGACAACCTCAAGCCCAAGCCCCTGATGGACGCCTTCGTCGCCACCGACGCAGGACCCAAAGCGCCCTCGGTTTCGCTCAAGACCCGCAAAGGGGAGCAGGAAATCGCCCCCGGCTTCCTCACTCTGCTGGAGCCCAAGGAGCCTGAGATCAAGCCCATCGGCAACTCCACCGGCCGCCGCACCGTGCTGGCCAACTGGATCACACGGCCGGACAACCGCCTCTCCACCCGCGTCATCGTCAATCGCATCTGGCAGTATCACTTTGGCCGCGGCATCGTCGCCACCGCCAGCGATTTCGGCAAGCTGGGCGAGAAGCCCACGCACCCCGAACTGCTCGACTTCCTCACCTCCAAGTTCGTGGCCGGCGGGTGGCACATCAAGCCGCTTCACCGTGAGATCATGCTCTCCGCTGCTTATCGTCAGACCGCACGTCGTGAGCCGACCTCCGACATCGCCAAGATCGATCCCTCCAACCACTACCTCTGGCGCTTCAATCCCCGCCGACTGGATGCCGAGCAGGTCCGCGATGCACTGCTCGCAGTCAGCGGAGAGCTCGATCCGAAGTCCGGCGGCCCCGCTGAAGATGGCAATGGCTCACGCCGCTCCATCTACACCATGAAGAAGCGCAACAATCAGAACGAGCTGCTGCGCGCTCTTGATGCCCCTGCCGGATTTGCCAGCACGGCTGAACGTCAGAGCACCACCACGCCTACGCAGGCGCTGCAGCTCCTGAATGGCGACTGGCTCCTGGCTCGTGCGCGCAAGCTGGCCGGACGCGTGGAAAACATCGACGACGCCTGGCTGGCCGTGCTGGGCCGTCTGCCCACCAAGATGGAGCGCAGCAAGGCGGAATCCTTCCTCAAAAAGCGCGCCGGCACCTCGGCTCAGCCCGTCGCCGCCACCGCAGCTGCCGATGAAAACAACAGCGGCTTCAAAGAAAACAGCCCGCACGAGCGCCTGCTTGTTCAAAGCGGCACGGAGGAAGGGGATGAGTTCACCGTGGAAGCCATCGCTAGTCTCAACAGCATCGATGCCAATGCCTCCGTGCGCACCATCGCCTCCCGCTGGAATGGTGGGAAGGACAGCCTCGAATCCTTCGGCTGGAGTCTTGGGGTCACGGGTGTGAAATCACGCTTCAAGCCGCGCAACGTCATCATGCAGGTCGTGGGCGAAGATGAAAACTCCAACATCGGCTATCAGGTGGTGCCCTCAGACATTCATATCGAGCTGGGTCGCCGCTATCACATCGTCGCCCGCGTTTCCTGCACCGGCCATACCGTTGCCTTCACCGTGCGCGATCTCGACACACCAGGTGCTGCACCTGAGTCCGTCGTGGTGCCCATGGATATTCGAGCCAAGCTCAGCGCCGGCACGGCTCAGCTCGTGGTCGGTGGCCTGAACAAACGCGCGCCCACCCACCAGTGGGACGGGCAGATCGAGGCTCTGCGCGTGGCTGGCAGTGTGCTGGAAGACAAGTCCCTCAGCAGCGATCCTGAGAAGTGGTCCGCCGGTATCGTCACCTGGCGCTCCGCTGATCCTCTCACCTCGCAGTTTGCCTGGTCCGGTTCAGACACCAAGACCGTCGAGACAGACGACCCCTTCCGTCAGGCCATGAATGACCTCTGCCAGGTCCTGCTGAACACCAACGAGTTCTTTTACCTCCACTAACGCCATGAGCTGCAACCGATTCGACATTCCTCACTCTCGTCGCGACTTCCTTCAGACCGCCGGTTGTGGTTTTGGAGCCGTGGCTCTGGCCGGCCTCATGAATGGGCAGAGCTCCGCTGCCGCTGCTCAGCTGCCGCAGCGTGCCGCCAAGGCCAAAAGCGTCATCTTCCTCTTCATGGAGGGTGGTCCCAGCCATCTGGACACCTTTGATTACAAGCCCCTGCTCAACAAGCTCGCGGGGCAGTCGCTCCCCGCCAGCTTCAAGCCGCCGATCACTGCGATGGGCGAGGCCAAGTCTCCGCTGCTCGAGTGCAAGCGTACCTGGAAGCAATATGGCCAGGGCGGCCTGTGGATCTCGGACTGGTTTCAAAACGTGGCGCAGCATGCGGATGACCTCGCTGTGATTCACTCCTGCGCCTCCAGCGGCATCAATCATGCCGGCGGTGTGTGCTCCATGAATACCGGCTCCGTCTTTGGCGGGCGTCCCTCTCTTGGAGCCTGGGCCTCCTATGGTCTCGGTACCGAAAACAAGAACCTTCCCGGCTTTGTCGTCATCAAGGACAGCGAGGCCACCGTGGTGAACGGTGTGCGCAACTGGGGCACTGGCTTCATGCCTGCTGTGTATCAGGGCGTCGAGTTCAACTCCGACGGCGTTCCGATCAAATACCTCGACAACCCCAAAGGGGTGGATCGCAAGCGTCAGCGTGACAAGCTCGACCTCCTCGGCTCGCTGAACCAAGACTACGGCGCCTCTCGTGCCAGCAATACCGAGCTGGATGCACGCATCCGTGGCTACGAGCTCGCTTACAAAATGCAGGCCGAGGCCCCGCTGGCGGTGGATCTCAGCAAGGAAACCGAGGCCACCAAAAAACTCTATGGCATGGATAATGAGGCCACCGCTGTCTATGGCCGCAACTGCCTCCTCGCTCGCCGCCTCGTCGAAAGTGGCGTGCGCTTCATCCAGCTTTACAGCGGTGCAGGCAGCAAGTGGGATAGCCACAAGGGCATTGAGGTCAATCATTCAAGGCTCTGCAATGCGGTCGATAAACCCATCGCCGGTCTGCTCGCTGACCTCAAAGCGCGTGGCTTGCTCGATGAGACGCTCGTCATTTGGGGCGGTGAATTTGGCCGCACTCCCATGAGTGAGCAGGGAGATGGTCGTGACCACAACCCCACCGGCTTCACCATGTGGATGGCCGGCGGTGGCGTGAAAGGCGGCCAGACCTACGGCGCTACGGATGACCTCGGTCTCTACGCGGTTGAAGACCGCCTGCATGTCCACGATCTGCATTCCACCATCCTGTATCTGCTGGGCATCGACCACACCCAGCTCGTTTACACCCACAAGGGCCGTCCTGAACGCATTGATCAGAACGAAGGCCACCCCATGACCAAGCTTCTGGGGGCCTGATCAGACAGCCCTGCTGGTGATGTGGCTGGACCATCGAGATTCCTTTGCAAAGCCTGCACGGAGTTGCCCGTTTGCATTCCTATGCATCTCCGCTCCATCGTTCTTGCTGTCCCGCTTCTGCTTGCCTCCGCTTTTGCCCAGAACGGGCTGCAGAAAAAGGATGTCGTTCTGGCTCCTCCGAAAAACCTCAAGACCAAGCTCGCGCCAGGCTACACCATCCCTGTCGTTGACATCAGCGGCGAGAAGCAGCGCCAGGTCATCGTGGATCAGGAAAAGGGCCAGTACTTAGGCCACCCCACCACGCTTCTGCTGGAGGACAACAAGACGATGCTCATCGTTTATCCCAAAGGCCACGGACGTGGCCCCATTGTTTACAAACGCAGCACCGACGCTGGCTTGACCTGGAGCGATCGCCTCCCCACACCCAAATCATGGGAGACCTCTCTAGAGGTGCCCACTCTTCACCGCGTCGTGGATGCCGCTGGTAAAAAGCGCATCATCATGTTCAGCGGCCTCCATCCCATCCGCATGGCCGTCACCGAAGATGACGGCGCAAACTGGAGCGAGCTCGCCCCCATTGGCAACTTCGGCGGCATCGTCGCCATGGGTACGGTGATCGATCTCAAAACCCCCGGTCACTACCTCGCCTTCTTCCACGATGACGGCCGCTACATCCGTGGCGCACCTGCCAATCCCTGGCGCTTCTGGGTTTACACCACGCTTTCCAAAGACGGCGGCCTCACCTGGAGCGCTCCCACGCCCATCGCCATGCTGCCGGACGCAAACCTCTGCGAGCCCGGCGCACTCCGTTCGCCAGACGGGAAGCAGATCGCCGTGCTGCTGCGTGAAAACTCACGAAAGTACAACTCCTTCGTCATCTTCTCCAATGACGAAGGCCAGACCTGGACCGAGCCCAAGGAACTTCCAGCCGCGCTTACAGGAGACCGCCATGTGGCCAAATACACCCCCGATGGCCGCCTCTTCATCAGCTTTCGCGACACCACCCACGTCAGCCCCACCAAAGGCGACTGGGTCGGCTGGGTGGGCAAATACGAGGATATCGTGAATGGCACCGAGGGGCAGTACCGCGTCCGCATCATGGACAACACCAAAGGCGCCGACTGCACCTACCCCGGCATCGAAGTCCTGCCAGACGGCACCATCATCACCACCACCTACGGTCATTGGACCGAAGGCGAGGCACCCTACATTGTCAGCGTGCGCTTCAAGCTCTCAGAACTCGATGCCAAGGCGTCGAAACAATAAACAGCCATTTTCATCCATGACCTCTCGCCGTCACTTTCTTTCCACCCTCGCCCTCGCGCCCTTCGCTGCGCGTGGGCAGGACGCACCCAAGTATCCGCCAGTCCGCGTCATCACCAAGGGGCCCGGCTTTCACTGGTTTGGCTACTACGACAAGCTCCAGTTCTCCCCGGACAATCGCTTTGTGCTCAGCAACAAGGTGAACTTCGAGCATCGCTCTCCCACTGCCGATGATGAGATCGAGGTCGGCATGGTCGATCTTCAAGAGAACGACAAATGGATCCCTCTCGGCAAAACACGCGCCTGGTGCTGGCAGCAGGGCTGCATGCTGCAGTGGATTCCCGGCACCGAGTCCAAGGTGATCTGGAACGACCGTGGAAAAGACAAATTCGTCAGTCATATCCTCGACGTCAAAACCGGCGAAAAGCACACCCTCCCCAGCCCCATCTACGCCCTCGCTCCGAATGGCAAAGAGGCTGTGAGCTGTGACTTCGCCCGTGTGGCAGACTGCCGTCCCGGCTACGGCTATGCCGGTATCAAAGACCGGTTCTTTGACCAAATGGCACCCGCAGGCAGCGGCGTCACTCATGTCAATCTCGAGACCGGCGCGGAGAAGCTCATCGTCTCCCACGAGACTCTCGCCAAGACCGGCGAAATCATCCAGAACCTCCCTGACTCCAAGCACCACGCCTACCACCTTCTCGTCAGTCCAGACGGCAAACGCTTTATCATGCTCCACCGCTGGACGCAGCCGAAGGGCGGTCACCTCACGCGCCTCATCACCGCCAGCATGGACGGCAGCGATCTCCGCATTGTCATTCCCAATGGCTACGCCTCCCACTTCATCTGGCGGGATCCCACCCACATCCTCTCCCAGGCCAAAGACTGGCTCGGCAACAAGGAATGGGGAGACTTCCTCTTCGAGGACAAGGACAGCGGCATCGTCTCAGAGATCGGCCATGGCGTACTCGACAGCGGCGGCCACCTGACTTACCTCCACCATAATGAGTGGATCCTGAACGACACGTATCCAAAAACCGTGCGTCGCGTCCAGACTCCGCATCTCTACCACAACGCCACCGGCAAGCGCATCGACCTCGGTGAGTTCCATTCCCCCCGCGAATACACCGGCGAATGGCGTGTGGACAATCACCCCCGCTCCAGCCGCGATGAACACTGGGTCTGCATCGATGCCCCGCATGCCGATCAGGGACGTCAGCTCCACCTCATCGACATCCAGGGGCTTCTCACCTGACCAGCCAGTCACTTGCTCTTTCGCTCTGTCCCATGCCTCCTCTCAGCACCCGCCGTCATTTCCTTGCCGCCCTGCCTGCCATGGGGCTGGCCGCCCACGCAGCCGATGAGCCCCCATTGCAGGACATCGTCTTCGGCTCCTGCCTCGACACGCACGATCACCCCATGCTGGATCGCACGCTCAGCCTGCCACGCGATCTCTTCATCTTCATGGGAGACAATGTCTATGCCGACAAAGGCGGCATCCCCATGATGCAGGAAAAGTACACGCTGCTCAAAAACAGCCGCTTTTTCAAAGGTCTCAAAAACAAGCCCATCCTTGCCACCTGGGACGATCACGACTTTGGCGAAAACGACGGCGGCGGCAGCTATCCGCACAAAAAAGAGGCGCAGGTGGAGTTCTGGAACTGGCTCGAAGAGTCCGCCACATCTCCGCGTCGTCAGCAGGAGGGCGTGTATCAGGCCCAGACCTTCGGTCCTTCAGGTAAGCGTGTGCAGGTGGTCTTGCTGGACACTCGCTACTTTCGCAGTCCGCTCAAAAAGGTGTCAAAGGACAAGGCCATGCTCGGCGGCTCCTACGTGCCCACGGACGACACCTCCACCACCATGCTCGGTGCCGCACAGTGGGAGTGGCTGGCCCAGGTGCTCCAGCAGCCTGCGGACCTCCGCCTTATTGTTTCCAGCATCCAGTTTGCCCCGGAGGCGCACGGAGGCGAGTGCTGGGCCAACATGCCGCATGAGCAGCAGCGCCTGTTGAAGCTTCTGCAGGGACACACCGCCGTCATCTTGAGCGGCGACCGCCACTGGTGCGAGTTCTCGCACCAAGGCCTGTACGACTTCACCTCCAGTTCCATGACGCAGAAGCACCCGCGCGGCTCGCCCACACCAAACAAATTCCGCTGCGTCTCAAAGACCTATCATCTTCCCAATGTCGGCCACCTGCACATCGACTGGGCTGCCTCAACTCTCACAGCGAAGATCTTTGGCATTGAAAGCGATGCCAAAATAGAGCAGACGCTGGCCTTCAAGGATCTCAAAGTGACCTAGCGCATGCGCTTCTTGATTCCACTCGCGTTCATGATCTTCCGCAGCGCTCTTGCTGCGGAGGCGCACGTGGAATTCAACCGCGACATCCGTCCCATTCTGGCCGCCAAATGCTACGCCTGCCACGGCCCCGATGAAGACAAGAGGGAGGCAGATCTGCGGCTCGATGTCCGTGCCGAGGCCGTAAAGTCCGCCATCAAGCCCGGCCATCCTGACACCAGTGAATTCTGGAAACGCATCACCCATGCCGATCCCTCGGATGTGATGCCTCCGCCGTCATCCCCCAAGCAGCTTAACAAGCAGGAGCGCGACCTTTTCCGCCGCTGGATCTCTGAAGGCGCCGAATACCAGGATCATTGGGCCTTCGCGCCGGTCACACGTCCCGCTGTGCCTGAAGCGGACGGCACAAATCCCGTCGATGCCTTTATCCATGTCAGACTCCGCACTCACGGTCTTCATCCTGCACCGCCAGCTCCGCCTGCCACTCTTCTCCGCCGCGTGTATCTCGATCTCACCGGCCTGCCTCCCTCGCCATCAGATCTCTCCGTCCTTTCCACATGGTCAGACAAAGCCTACGAGCAGGTCGTAGATCGCCTTCTTGCCTCACCCGCCTTTGGCGAGCGCTGGGCGCGCCATTGGCTGGACATGGCGCGCTACGCTGACTCCAGCGGCTTCCTCGGCGACGGCCTCCGTGCCAATGCTTACCTCTATCGCGACTGGGTCATCCGCGCCTTCAACTCGGACCTCCCTTTCGACCAGTTCACCATCGATCAAATCGCTGGCGATCTTCTTCCCAATCCCACTCAAGAGCAGCTTGCTGCCACGGGTTTCCATCGGAATGCCGCGCTCAATACTGAGGCGGGCGTGGACAAGGAAGAAGCGCGCTACCAAAACCTCGTTGATCGTGTCAATACCACCGGCCGCGTTTGGATGGGCCTCACTGTAGGCTGCGCGCAGTGCCACACGCACAAATACGATCCCATAACCATCCGCGACTACTACAGCTTCTACGCCTTCTTCGACAACACCGAAGACCGCGACGACGCAAAGACAAAGGCGCAGACCCTCGCTGAAGTCACCAAAGACCGCCGCCAGACCTACGTGCACATGGCGGGAGACTACACACGCCGCGGCCCGGATGTCATTCCGGCCAGTCTCTCCGCGCTGCCTTCCATGAAGAGGTCCGCGCAGCCCGAGCCCAGCCGCCTTGATCTCGCACATTGGCTTGTCTCCCCTCAGCACCCGCTTACCAGCCGCGTCGCGGTGAATCACATCTGGAGCAAGCTCTTCGGCTTCGGCCTCGTTCGCACGCCGGATGACTTCGGCACCGCCGGGGAGTCGCCCTCGCATCCTGAGCTTCTCGATTGGCTCTCTTCCGAATTCATGCGCAACGGCTGGAGCCGCAAGCAGCTCATCAAGCTCATCATCATGAGCCGCACCTACCGCCAGTCCTCCGCACATCGCGAAGACATCGTCGAAATTGATCCGTTGAACTGCCTCCTTGCCCGTCAGAACCGCATCCGCCTCGATGCCGAAATCCTGCGAGACTCCGCCCTCTCCGTCAGCGGTTTGCTCAAGCGCAGCATCGGCGGCCCCAGCTTCCGTCCGCCATTGCCCGAGGATGTCTTCGATGTCGGCCGTTCATCAAACTGGAAAGCCAGCCCTGGCGACGAGATCTACCGCCGCAGCCTCTACATCATCACCCTGCGCAGCGTGCTTTATCCCACGCTCACCACCTTCGATTCACCCGATGCTGCAGACGCCTGCGTGCGCCGAGAGCGCAGCAATACCCCGCTCCAGGCCCTCGCCATGATGAACGACGGAGTCTTTGTGGATGCTGCGCGCGCCCTTGCTCTCCGCGCATGGCGCGAATTTCCCTCAAATACCGCAGACCGCCTTCGGCACCTCTTTGCACTCACCCTCAATCGCTCTCCTCGGCCCGAGGAGCTTCAGCGCCTGGCTGCCTTTCACGCAGAGCAGAAAAAATCTGTGAAAAGGGAGGGGGCGTCGGCCCTTCAGATCCTCGGCGGCATTTCCTCGTCAGATCAGGTGGAGGCCGCCACGCTCGTCGCCGTCGCCCGCGTGCTCTTAAACCTGGATGAGTTCATCAACCGCGAATAGTCCTCTATGTCCCCTGACGAACTCATCACCCGGACACGCCGCGATTTTCTCGCCACCAGTTCCTGCGGTCTCGGCACGCTCGCTCTCGCATCTCTGCTGCGGCAGGATGGTCTCCTCGCCGCTGAGGCCGGTGTTCCGGCCAATCCGCTCGCCACTCGCGCGTCCCACTTCGCGCCCAAGGCGGAGCGCTGCATCTTCATCTTCCTCGAAGGCGGACCCTCGCAGATGGATCTCTTTGATCCCAAGCCGCTGCTCAACAAATACGATGGTCAGCCGCTGCCCGATTCCATCGTGGGAAACGCCAAATTCGCCTTCCTGCAAAAAGACACCGCCACGGTCATGGGCACCAGCCGCGTCTTCAAAAAGCACGGTCAGTGCGGCATGGAAATCAGCGATCTTCTACCCCACATCGCCACCTGTGCGGACGACATCGCCCTGGTGCGCTCCATGCACACCAATCAGTTCAATCACCTCCCCGGCCAGCTCATGCTGAACTGCGGCGAGTCCCGGCTAGGCCGTCCCAGCATCGGCTCCTGGGTCACCTATGGTCTTGGCAATCCATCGCAGGACCTGCCATCTTACGTCGTCATGGTCAGCAAAGGTCGCGGCCTTCCCGGAGGCAGTTCCACCTGGTCCAGCGGCTTCCTGCCTTCCTCCTACTCCGGCGTGATGTTCCGCAACGGCGCCTCACCGGTTCTCAATTTGGACAACCCAGATGGCATCACGCCGCAGATGCAGTCTGCCAGCATCCGTGCGCTGAATGATCTCAACCGCCTCCAGCACAAGCACATCGGAGATCCTGAAATCGCCGCACGCATCAGCAGCTACGAACTCGCCTTCCGAATGCAGAGCGCCGCCCCGGAGTTGGTCGATCTCAGAGGCGAATCCCGGTCAACGCTCGATGCCTACGGCGTGAACCGCATCGAGCCTCCCATCAAGAGCAACCTCGGCGGCATCGGCAACTTCCAGACCTTCTCACGCCATTGCCTCAATGCCCGCCGCATGGTGGAGCGCGGCGTCCGCTTCGTGAACATCATCCACGCCTCCTGGGATCATCACAGTTCTCTTGATCCCCAGCTTGCGCACAATTGCCAGATGGTCGATCAGCCCATCGCGGCCCTTCTCAAAGACCTCAAGCAGCGTGGTCTGCTCGACACCACGCTCGTCGTCTGGGGCAGCGAATTCGGCCGCACGGCCCTTGGAGAAAATCGCAAAGGCTTCAAGAAAGTCACGGGTCGTGACCACCATCCCTATGCTTTCAGTCTCTGGATGGCCGGCGGCGGCATCAAAGGCGGCCAGGTTTATGGCGAGACGGACGACTTCGCCTGGCACGTCGCCCGCGATCCCGTCTCCATCCACGACTTCCACGCCACCATCCTCAATCTCTTCGGCCTCGATCACAACAAGCTCAGCTACCGCTTCCAGGGCCTGGACTTCCGACTCACTGGAGTCAACCCCGCCAAAGTGGTTAAAGGGCTCATTGCATGAGCCATAACCTTCTTCTGCATTGACTGATGAAACATCTCCTTCTTCTGGGGTTCATTGCTGTACGTAGCGCTTCGGCAGACATTGACTGGGTGCTCGAATCCACTGCGCCCTGGCAGCCTCGTGACTCGCAGGCCGAGTGGGTCTTTAAAGATCAGCTCTGGATCGGCGGCGGCTGGTTTCAGTCCTTCCAGGAGCCGCCGCGCGATGTCTGGTCCTCAGCCAATGGCCGAGATTGGAAGCTCATCAATAGCAACGCCCCCTGGCTGCATAGCGACCTCGCCATGAGCCTCACCTTCCAGGATCGCCTTTGGATCATGGGCGGCTGGTACAAAGGCCGCCTCCCAGGTCATTCAGCTAGTAACCAAGTGTGGACCTCCACGGATGGCGCTGCTTGGAATCAAGTTGCCCCAGGCGCCAAATGGTCCCCGCGCCTCGCCGCTGGCTTGGTCGAGCATCGCGGCAGGATGTGGCTGCTCGGCGGTATTGAGGACTACTACTTCGGCAATGACAGCAGCCTCAAAAACGACGTATGGTCGTCCGCCGATGGCAAAGAGTGGAAACTCGAAGCACCGCAGGCTGCCTGGTCCCCCCGCGCCTACCACCAGTCCGTGGTATTAAACGACAAAATATACGTGCTCGGCGGCGGCAACTACGTCCCCAACTACCACTCAAAGAACGACGTCTGGTCGTCGTCTGATGGCGTGCACTGGGCCTGCGAGACCACATCCGCTCCCTGGGCTCCACGCTTGTGGTTCAGCGCTGCAGTCTATCGTGGCCGGCTCTGGGTTCTCGGTGGCTGGTCAAAGGAGAAGGACAATCACGGTGACGTCTGGCACAGCACCGATGGCAAAAACTGGCAGCGCCTGGAAACAAACACCTGCTGGAAGCCGCGCCATGAGCACTCCGCGCTCGTCTTTCAGGACAAACTCTGGCTCCTCGGCGGCCACGCCCGCCCGCTTTCCAATGAGGTCTGGTCCCTCACTCTGCCCGCAGACTGGAAGCCGTGACAAAATTCCTGCAGAACCTCTGTATTGGTTCCATGCGTTTTTTCTTTCTCACCTTCCTCGCCGCAGTCTCGCTTCATGCCGCAGATGCTGCCCAGGCCCCGCTCATGGCCGGTGCCGCCACCAGCAACATCACTCCACCGCTAGGCAGCGAGGTCGTCGGTGGCTTCCTTCCTTACCCCTGCACGCACATTCATGATGAACTGCACGCCCGCTGTCTTGTCCTCGATGATGGCAAAACCAGGCTCGCCCTCGTCGTGTGCGATCTCCTCGGCATGCACCGCAGCCTCTGCGTCGAGGCTCGTGAGCTCGTCGAAAAGGAAACCGGCATTCCCGCGGCCAATGTCCTCATCTCCGGCACGCACACCCACTCGGCGGCCAATGCCATCGGTGGTCCCGTTCGCTTTTACACCTCCGACATGGACGAGCTGACCGACTATCAAAAATTCGTCGCCCGTCGCATCTCTGACGGCGTGCGTCGTGCCATCACTCTCCTGCGTCCGGCGGAGATCGCCTTCAGCACCGTCAGCATTCCCGAGCATGTAAACATCCGCCGCTGGTTCCTTCAGCCAGACAAAATGCCACCCAATCCATTCGGCAAGATCGACAAGGTCAAGATGAACCCCGGCGCTGGCAATCCCGCCCTCATCGAGCCCGCAGGCGAGCCCGATCCTATCGTCTCCTTCATCGCCCTGCGCGAGCCCGGCGGCCGCATGATCTCCGTCTATTCCGCCTACTCGCTCCACTACGTCGGCGGGGTAAAAGACGCGGACATTTCAGCAGACTATTACGGCATGTACTGCGAGGCCCTCAAGCGTCTGCAATCCGGTGGCACCGACGATCCGCCCTTCGTGGCCCTCATGGCCAATGGCACCAGCGGCGATGCCAACAACATCAACTTTCGCAATCCCCAGCCGCGCAAAAAGCCCTATGAGCAGATGCGCTACGTCGCCGAAGACGTCGCCACCAAAGTCAACGCCGCCCTTGCCAAAGTCACCTGGCAGAGCAGCGCTCCTCTCGCCGCCCGCTATCGCGAGCTTCCCATCACCTGGCGCAAGATCGATCCCGAGCTCATTGCCTGGGCCAAGGATACCGAGGCCAAAACACCGCGCATTCAGGGCAAGGCCGACCTCCCCCTCGCTTACGCAGGCCGCGTGCAGCGTCTCGCGCAGGCCAGCCCTGAGACCAAGGCTCCTGTGCAGATCTTCCGCATCGGAGACATCTGCATCGGCACCACCCCCACGGAAACCTTTGCCGAAACCGGTGTCGAATTCCGCAAGCGCAGCCCCTTTGCCAAATCCTTCATGGTCGAACTCGCCAACGGCTACTACGGCTACATGCCTACCCCCCGCCACTTTGAGCTTGGCGGCTACGAGACCTGGCCCGGCACCAACAATCTCGAATCCCAGGCCTCCGTGAAAATGATGGACGCCCTGATGGAGATGGCGGCGGAGCTGAAGTGACTGCCTGCTATTGACGCAGATCTTTGACCAGACCAGGGCCATAAAAATGGCTCACACCTGCAAACCCGCCGCTTTGGTGGATCCAGTAGCGTCCTGACGGCGTGTGGAGATAGACTATGTATGAAAAGTAATCGGCCACGCCTTGTGGGTAAGGTACTTCACACACCTCAAATTCAGCCATGTCTGTTTTGTTCGGAACAGTCTTGGTTTGGTCCTTGGTCAGCTTTTTGACATCCAAATCATTGGGGCCGGATTTGTAATGAATCAAAATCAGCATCATGTCTTTGCTGGGCTTTTGAGACTTGGCGTGGGTTTGGCCTCCAAGGAGATGCAAAGCAGCCAGGATCGTCAGAAAAATGAAAGCCCGGTTCATGTACTCTTATGCTGAATTCACATACAAGAGGCGGCAAGAGCAAACTTGCCCTGACAACTCTACTATCCGTGTGCGTATGTGCTGCTCACCCGATCCCCATGAGACACGCCCTCGCCCTGCTGCTGTTCATCTTTCTGGCGGCCGCAAAGCTGCCTGCTGCGGAAATGCGTGGCATGTGGATCTACAAAACCGACGCCATTGCCGCTTCTCCTGAAGCTGCCGATCAACTGTTCGCTTTCTGTGCCCAGCGGCACATCACCGAACTATTCTGGCAGGTGCATTTTGAGCGGTTGCCAGACGGCGGCCGTCCGCTCAAAAACACTGAGCCCACTCGCACTTTCCTCCAGCGTGCCCATGCCCGCTCGCTCCGTATCCACGCCCTCTTTGGCGATCCCTCTCACGCCCTGCGCGCCAAGCACGGCATCGTGCTCGCCAGCGTGGACGGCATCCTGACCTTCAACCGTGAAAGTCCTTCGGACGCACGCTTCGATGGTATGCATCTCGACATCGAGCCCCACGGCCTGCCCCAGTGGAAGAAAGCCGATCCCGCTCAAAAGTGCGATCTTCTGACCCAGTTTGTGGAGGTCAATCACAAAGCCGCTTCCAAGGCTCACACAGCGGAGCCCGGGTTGATCTATGGCGTGGACATCGTCTTCTGGCTCGACAAAACCACGCCCGAAGGAAAGCCCGACTACCCAGTCACCTTCCAAGGCACCACCAAAGACGCCGCCAAGCACCTGCTCGATTGCGTCGATCACGTCGCCATCATGAGCTATCGCGACACCGCCGAAGGAAAAAACGGCATCGTCTCTCTCGTCGCCAAAACCATCGCCTACGCAGACACCACCAAGGCAAAAGTCTTCGTCGGTGCCAAGATGGCGGACATCGGCCCCAAGATGGAAGGCTTCTACGGCAAGACCGAAACACAGATGATGGCCTCCCTGAAGTCTGTGGATGACACCTACCACCCCCACCCCGGCTACGCCGGCCTCGCCTTCTTCATGTACGAAGCCTTCAAAATCATGCCGCCATGAGATACGCCTTCATTCTCCTTCTCATTCTCCACGCCACCATGGCCTCCGCCGCATGGCAGGCTGGCGCAGCGAAAGCTGACATCACGCCCTCAGAGTCTGTCCCTCTGGCAGGCTATGGTGGCAAAACGCGCATGTCCCAGCGTGTGGAGCATCCCATCTGGCTGAAGGCGCTCGCCATTAAAGATGACTCTGGTGCGACATCCGTCCTTGTCACCGCAGACCTCGTTGGCCTGAGCGGTAAAATGGTCTCCATCATCGCCAAGGCAGCGCTCGAAAAACACGGCATTCCGCGCGAGCGCCTGATCCTCAACACCTCTCATAATCACTCCTGCCCCATCACCGAGGATGTGCTCTGGCTCTATTACGAGCTCACGCCAGAAGAAGCGATGGTGAAGGACCGCTACACCGCCCTGGTTTATGCGAAGTATGCAGAGGTCATCGGTGCCGCTATCGCCAACCTCGCACCCGCAGAGCTCGCCTTTGACCAGGGCCTTGCCGGTGTCGCCGTGAACCGCCGCCGCTCACGCGGCCCCGAGAGCCGCGCCTTGGGCGGTCAGGTAGATCAGGATGTGCCAGTCATCACCGTCAAATCGGGCAATGATCTCAAAGCCATCCTCTTTGGCTACTCCTGCCACACCACAGCCCTCGGCGGCCTCAGCATCAATGGCGACTACGCCGGCTTCGCTCAGCTGGAGCTGGAAAAATCATTCCCCGGCTCCGTCGCCTTGTTTGTACAAAACTGCGGCGGCGATGCCAATCCACTGCCTCGCATTCGCGGCAAAGATTTGGAAGCGACCGAACTCGCCCGCATGTACGGCAGCATTCTCGCCGAGGCCGTGCGTCAGGTGCTCACTGGCACGATGACTCCTCTCACCGGTCCCATCCACGCCGCCATGGACCGGACAGAGCTTCAGCTCCAGCCCGGCATCCCTCTCGATGAACTCAAGCAGCGCCTTCCCAATCTCACCGGCATGCCCAGGCGCGAGTTCGAGCATTTCATCCGCCAGTATGAAACTCTCGGTTCACCGCCGGACCGCGTGCCATACCCCATCCAGGTCTGGCGCTTCGGCTCCGGCTTCCAGTTCATCGCCCTCACTGGCGAGACCGTGGTGGACTACTCCCTCAAGTTCAAAACCACCTACGGCTGGAACACCACCTGGGTCTGCGGCTATAACAACGACCTCACCAGCTACGTCCCCAGCCTTCGCGTGCTTAAAGAGGGCGGCTACGAAGGTATCACCGGCATGTTCGAATACGGCCATCGCGCTCCCTACACTGAGGCCGTGGAAGATTCGATCACCTCCAAAGTCGGGGAGCTGATGCAGCAGACGAAGAAATAGCCTACTTTACCACCGGAGCCGTCTGCTCCGGCGTCACTCTGCCGCCCGGCAGCTCCAGAATCCGAATGTTGCGGAAATGAATCTCCGCCCCTTCCGACTCCAGGCACAGGTACCCTTTGCGCACCGTTGACTGGCTGATGCCGTTCACAAACTTCCCGTTGATTGAGAGCTTCACCGTGCCGTCCACGCACACCACGTCATACGTGTTCCATTCGCCCTTGCCTTTGCAGCGCATCTCCCACGACATGCTGCGCTTTCCACGCGGATTGTCCGGCACGCCCTCCAGCCCGTTCGCGCCAAAGAGCTCGCCAGACACATAGCCCGGGTGGTTAGGCAGGCCATCTTTGTCCGGGTGCAGCTTCGGCCACTCCAGCTCCAGCATCTGCACTTCCATGCCCTTGGGCAGATTTCGGCCTGCAGGCACCGCGCCCTCGCTCCACACAAACACGCCGGAATTTCCACCCGCCTCCATGTGCATCCACTCGATGTGCAGGATGAAATTCTCATACTGCTTCTCGCTGCGCATCACCCCAATGGGCAGCCCCTTGCACACCAGCATCCCGTCTTTGACGCTCCATGTCTCCGGGCTCGTGTTCACATCCACCCAGCCGGTGAGGTCCTTCCTGTTGAAGAGATCGCAGAAAGCCGGGGCATCGGTCGCTTGGCCGGAGAGCTGGGTCTGCAGCAGGGCAGTGCAGAGCAGGAGTTTCAAGGGGGGAAGCTTCATTCAGGATTCAAACGGACATTTCGGAGATATTGATCATTCGACCTGTTTTCTGCACTTCTCCTCTGTCGTGAAAGCCATACTGGCTGAAAAACTCCCACCCCCGCTGGGTCAGTTTCCGTTTGAGCCGCCCCGGCTTTCGGGCTAGGCAACCGGCCACCATTTTCCCATGAGCAGCTCCTCCGCACATACCTACAAACAAGCCGGCGTCGATATTCACGAAGCAGCATCGCTGGTCGATGACATCGGCGTGCTGGTCAAGCGCACCCAGCAGAAGCGGAAGCTGGCAAACCCCTTTGGCCTGTTCGCCGCCGCCTACGACCTCAGCGGGTACAAGCACCCCATCATTCTCACCGGCTGTGACGGCGTCGGTACCAAGATCGAGCTGCTGCTCAAGCACGACCAGCTGGAAGCTGCGGGTAAAGACCTCGTCGCCATGAACGTGAATGACGTGCTCACCACCGGCGCTGATCCCATCATGTTCCTCGACTACGTGGGCATCCCCAAGATCCAGAAGACGCAGATTACCCGCATCATCGCTGGCATGACCGAATACCTGGAGGCCTGCAATTGCATCCTCGCCGGCGGTGAGACAGCCGAGATGCCCGGCATGGTGCCCGAGGGCATGGTCGAGCTCAGCGGCTTCGCCATCGGCGCTTGCGAAAAGGAAGACCTGCTCGACCCCGGCACCATCGCCGCTGGCGACGTGCTCATCGGCTGGCCCAGCGCCGGCTTCCACGCCAACGGCTTCAGCCTCGTCCGCCGCATCATCGAGAAGGAAAAGCTTCAGTTCAGCGAAGACGAGATGCGTACGCTGCTCCTGCCCACGCTGCTTTATCATGAGCAGCCCGCCGCTCTCAAAGCCGCAGGCATCCGCCCCCGGGCCATGGCCCACATCACCGGCGGCGGTCTGCCGGAAAACCTCGGCCGCATGTTCCTCAAGCGCGGCCTCGGCGCCAACCTCCGTATCCCCTTCTGGCAGAACGACGTCGTCCAGAAGGTCCTCCGCCACGCCGACCCCAAAGACGCCATCGACACTTTCAACATGGGCCTCGGCTGGGTCGCCATCGTCTCCGCAGCAGACGCCGACAAGGCTCTCACCTGCGGCAAAGGCGCCAAAATCATCGGCGAGATGGACACCAGCGCCCAGGTCAGCGTCGAGATCGTCTGAAAGATTGGCTGATTTGAGCAGTGAAAGGAGGCATGCACCGCCTCCTTCCTGCTCTCTCCTTTCTTCTCCTTGGTCTCCTCAGCGCCCCGGCGCAGCAGCCTCCCAAGCCCAAACCGGCACTCAATCCATCACTGGCTCCCATCCAGGATGTCGCAGGGTTGCCTCGCGTCCTCCTCATCGGAGATTCCATCTCCATGGGCTACACCCTGCCCGTGCGCAAGCTTCTGGAGGGCAAGGCCAACGTCCACCGTATCCCCACCAATGGCGGCCCCACCAAAAACGGTGTCGCCAGCATCACCAAATGGCTTGGTGCCGGCAAATGGGACGTCATCCACTTCAACTGGGGCATCCACGACCTCAAATACATGCCCGATGGCAAGCGCCAGGTGGAGCCCGCCGACTATGAGGCCAATCTGCGCAGCCTCGTGGCCACCATGAAAGCCACGGGCGCAAAGCTCATATGGGCCACCACCACTCCCATCCCCGTGGGCGAGCTCAATCCGCCCCGCAAGTTCGGCCAGGTGAAGGAATACAATGAAATCGCCGCCCGTGTCATGGCTGAAAACGGCGTCGCTATCGACGACCTGAACGCCCACATCACCCCCAAGCTCGCCACCCTGCAAAATCCCCACGACGTGCATTACTCCGCCGCAGGCAGCGAATATCTGGCCCAGCAGGTGGCGGCGGAGATCACCAAGGCGCTTGGCAAGTAGCACTGCCGCGACAGCGTCCTGGAGTGCGCCGGTCCTCCGGCGCTTTCGAGCGTGCCTCCGAATCCGGTGCCAGAGAACCAGCGGTTACAAAGCACGCCTCCAATTGTGCCTGCCTCAAAGGTAATAGCGTGCATGATAGAGCGCACCCAGCCCGCATCTGCCATGAATACCCCGTTCAAGCGCCGCCTGTTCGTCACCCTTTCTGTGTTGCTGTTGGGCAGCTCCATTCTTCACGCGGCTCCTCCGACTTCAGACTCTACCCCTGCTGCAAAGCTGAAGGAGTCCATGCTCCTCCCCGGCGTCAGCCTGTCTCAGGGCGTTTCCGAGATCACCGGTGTCGCCATCAGCCCGCTCACCGGCGTCAGCGTCGTCGGAGCATGGACGTATTACAAAACACAGCCACACCTGCGCCATCGTCTGCCCTGGTACTGCCATCCAGGCGTGTGGGGCACCGGGCTGGCGCTGCTCGCCATCTGCCTCATGAAGGACTTCCTCGGGGCTGCTGCACCTCCACTGGTCAAAAAGCCCCTCGATTTTGCCGAACTCTTTGAAAACAAGATCAGCGCCCTTGTCGCCAGTGCCGGCTTTGTCCCTCTCGTGGCCCTCGCCATGTCTCAGGTGGAGAGCCTGCATCCACCTCAGGCCGCAGCTCAGCTGGCAGAGTCTGGCCTGGCCGTGATGCCCCTCGCCACTTTGGTCGATCTCAGCGTGCATACTCCTTGGATCACCATTCCCGTCTCCATCGTCGCCTTTGCCGTGGTCTGGCTTAGCGCGCATGCCATCAATGTCCTCATCGCACTCTCCCCTTTTGGCATCGTCGATGCCGGGCTCAAGCTCATCAAACTCGGCCTCATGGCCCTCGTGGCTGGTGCCACCTTCATCCATCCCTACGCCGGGGCCGCCGTGTCTCTGGCGCTCATCTTTGTCGCCCTCCTCGTCGCGGGCTGGTCGTTCCGTCTCACCTGGTTCGGCACCCTGATGGGAAGTGACTTCCTGCTCGGCAGGCGCGCTGAGGCGGCCGATCTCAAAGTCGGCGTCCGTGGTTTCCTCGCCCGCCGCACCGAGGGCGTGCCGGTCCGCACCGCAGGCAGGCTCACGCATGACGCCTCTGGCGGGCTGGTGTTCAGCTACCATCCGTGGCTGGTGCTGCCAGAGCGCCAGATCCCTCTGCCAGCTGAGGTTCCCAGCGTCATCTGCAAAGGGCTGCTGCATCCCTCTTTCTCCCACCGGGAGGACTCCGCTTCGGCCTCCACCCGCAGCGCCCTCATTCTGCTGCCACGCTATCGGGGGCTGGAGGACATGATCGCCCGCCACTTTGGCTGTCAGGAGGTCATGGACGGGGCCCTGATTCGCGGCTTCAAGGCCATGCGCCAGTGGCTGGTGGACGTGCTCTCCTCCGGCAGAAAACTGGTGGAAATGCACCCAGGATGAACCGCAGCAGGGTTGCGCAGGCCTGAATCCCGCCTATCTACGCGGCCCGCTATGCATAGTTTCCGCTACCACCAAGGCCAGCTGTTTGCCGAAAACGTCTCTCTCCAGTCCCTCGCCGAGAAGCACGGCACGCCGCTCTACGTCTATTCCAAGGCCACCATCACCGGCCACTTCACCCGCCTGGACGCGTCCCTGGCCAGGCTGAACCACCTTATCTGCTATGCGGTGAAGGCCAATTCCAACATCGCCGTGCTCAGCACCATCGCCAAGCTCGGTGGCGGCTTTGACATCGTCTCCGCAGGCGAGCTCTACCGCGTCATCAAGGCCGGTGGCGATCCCGCCAAATGCACCTTCGCCGGCGTGGGCAAAACCCGCGACGAGATCGAATACGCCCTCAAGCAGGGCATCTACTGCTTCAATGCCGAGTCCGAGGCCGAGCTGCACTACATCAATCAGGTCGCCGGAGAGCTGGGCATGAAGGCCCCCGTGGCCGTCCGTGTGAACCCCAACGTGGACGCCAAGACCCACGCCAAGATCACCACCGGCAAGAGCGAGAACAAATTCGGCATCGACTTCGACCAGATCCTCGACGTTTACGCCCGTGCTGCAGCCAGCTGCCCCCATCTGGTCATCAAAGGCCTGCAGATGCACATCGGCTCTCAGCTCACCAATGTGGCACCCTTCCTGGAGGCCGTGCAGAAGGTCATCCCCCTCGTCACTGAGGTGAAGGCCAAATACGGCATCGAGTTCTTCAGCATCGGCGGTGGCATCGGCATCAACTACAAGCAGAGCCTCGACTCCGGCGACGCAGCCTGGTGGCAGGAAAACGCCGAAGTCCATCCCCTCACGGTCAAAGCCTACGCCGAGGCCGTCGTTCCCCACCTGGAGCCTCTCGGCCTGCGCATCCTCTGCGAGCCCGGCCGCTTCATGGTTGGCAATGCAGGCGTCATGCTCACCAAGGTGCTCTACGAAAAGCGCGGCTCCGCCAAGGTCTTCAAGATTGTCGATGCCGGCATGAACGACCTCATCCGCCCCACCCTCTACGAGGGCTGGCACCAGATCGTCCCGCTAAAGCAGCCTGCGGACGCCACCGTGGAAAAGGTCGATGTCGTCGGCCCCATCTGTGAATCCGGCGACTTCCTCGCCCAAAACCGCGAAATCCCCCTCGTCAAAGAAGGCGAATACCTCGCCGTTTTCAGCGCGGGCGCCTACGGCTTCACCATGGCCTCAAACTACAACACCCGCCCCATGCCTGCCGAAATCCTCGTGGATGGAGACAAGGCCACCGTGGTGCGTGAGCGCCAGACCCTCGAAGACGTCCTCAAAGGCGAGCACCTCGCCTGATCAACCTGCGAACTTCCGACATGCACATCGCCGATATTCTTCAGTCCCAGCGTCCCACCCTCTCGTTTGAGTTCTTCCCCCCGAAGACCGCCGAGGCCTTCGAGGCGCTGTACCAGACCATCGGCGAGCTGGAGGCCTTCAAGCCCTCCTTTGTCAGCGTCACCTACGGTGCAGGCGGTTCCACGCGCGAGCTCACCCACGATCTGGTGGTGCGCATCAAGACCACCACCAGTCTCGATGCGGTGCCGCACCTCACCTGCGTCTGCCATAGCGAGGCCGACATCGCCGCCATCCTGGAGCGCTATGCCCAGGCTGGCGTCAGCAACATCCTCGCCCTCGGAGGCGATCCTCCCAAAAACCTCGCCGGTTACGATCGCTCCAAAGATGCCTTCCAGCACGCCGCCGATCTCGTGGCCTTCATCAAAAAGTTCAACGACAGCGGCGCGCATCCTGACAAGCGCGGCTTCGGCATCGGCGTCGCCGGTTTCCCAGAAGGGCATCCCTCCATGCCCAACCGCGTCCTTGAGATGGACTACCTCAAGGCCAAGGTGGATGCCGGTGCGGACTACATCTGCACCCAGCTCTTTTTCGACAACCACGACTTCTACGACTTCCGCGAGCGCTGCCATCTGGCCGGGATCCATATCCCCATCATCGCCGGCATCATGCCCATCACCAGCGCCTCAGGCATGCGCCGCATGGCCGAGCTGGCCGCCGGTGCCCGCTACCCCGCCAAGCTCCTCCGCGCCATCCAGCGTTGCGGCAGTGATGAGGCCGCCGTGCAGAAAGTCGGCATCCACTACGCCACGGAGCAGTGCCTTGACCTGCTCGATCACGGCGTGGACGGCATCCATTTCTACACTCTCAACAAATCCCACGCCACGCGCGAGATCTACTCCAGTCTCGGCATCCGTGACTCCGCCGCCGTCCGGCCCCATTCATGAGCGAAGAAGCACCCCTCATCGCCGCCATCGAGGCAGGCGGCACCAAGTTCGTCTGCGCCGTCGGCACCGGGCCGCATGACCTGCGGGATGTCACCCGCATCGCCACCACCACCCCGGAGGAGACCCTCTCCGGCGTGACGCGCTTCCTGTCCATGGCCAAGTCAAAACATGGCCCTATCGCCGCCATTGGCATTGGCTCCTTCGGCCCCATCGGCCTCGACAGAAACAGCGAGACCTACGGCTACATCACTTCCACGCCCAAGCCCGGCTGGCAGTTCACCAATGTGGTGCCCATGCTGCATGACCGCTATCACGTGCCCATTGCCTGGGACACCGATGTGAACGCCGCCGTGCTCGGAGAGTATCTTTGGGGCGCAGGGCAGGGGATGGATCCGGTCATCTACATCACCGTTGGCACCGGCGTCGGTGGCGGCGTGTTGATGAATGGTCAGCTTCTTCACGGCCTGCTGCATCCGGAGATCGGCCATCTGCTGGTCCCCCCGCCTCAAAATTCCTCGGCCATCCAGCATGCCTGCCACTGCCCATTTCACAAAAGCTGCGTCGAAGGTTACATCAGCGGCACCTCTCTGGCCTCCCGCTGGGGGGTGAAGGCAGACGCCCTGCCGCCAGATCATCCTGCTTGGGAGGAGGTGGCGGACGTCATGGCGCACGCGCTCATGAATCTCACCCTCAGCCTCTGCCCCAAGCGCATCATCCTTGGCGGCGGTGTCATGAGTCAGGAGCACATTCTGCCGCTCATCCGCGGCCGTCTCAGCAAGCTTAACAACGGCTACCTGCGCGTGCCGGAGCTGGATCGCGGCATCGATGACTTTATCGTCTCCCCAGGTCTTGGAGCCCACTCCGGTCTGCTGGGAGCTCTCGCTCTCGGGAAGTATGAGCTGGATCGTCACAAAAACGGTGTGGCCGCTCCTGCAGGCGCTTGATCAACTCCCCCCTCTGGTTGCCTTGCCAGCCTAAGTCTGTTCGCGACAATCTGACTCATCATCCATTGGCGGCTGACCATTCACCTTGTCGGCGGCGTATGGATTTCCCTGTTGCTTGCAAGACGCCTGCCATCAGAGTTGATTTACTTCCATGAAACCGCCGCTTCTTTCAGCCGCTTTGCTGGCCATGGCTGTGCATGCCCTGGCCCAGCAGCCGGAAACACTGCCGGACACCCAGCCGCTGATCAAGGACGGAGACATCTCCGAGCAGATGCATGCCGCTGCACTGGAAGACATGGACCAGCTGATCACCGACTCGGTGAAAACCCGTGCAAAGCACTGGCATCGCAATACCTCTTCGCCACAGGCCTATGTGGAATCCATTCGCGAAAATCGCGAGCACTTCCGGCACATCATCGGCCTCAAGGACAAGCGCGTCCCCGTGGCTCTGGAACGCTACGGAGATGAGACGAATCTCGCTCTTGTCGGCAAGACCAAGACCTACCGCGTTTACCAGGTGCGTTGGCCCGTGCTGGAGCAGGTTTCTGGCGAGGGTTTGCTGCTGGAGCCCAAGGGAAAGCCCCGTGGGTACATCATCGCCTTGCCGGATGCAGATCAGACACCCGAGCAGATCGCCGGTCTGGCTGGCGGCTTGCCCGCAGAGGCTCAGATCGCCCGCCGCTTTGTGGAAAACGGCTTCGCGGTCATCGTGCCCGTTTTGATCAACCGCAGCGATGCTGGTTCCGGCAATCCGGCCATCCTCATGACGAATATGCCGCATCGTGAGTGGATTCACCGCCAGGCCTATATGATGGGCCGCCACATCATCGGTTACGAAGTGCAGAAGGTGCTCGCGCTCGTGGACTGGGTGAACATTCACCGCCATGACCAGATCGGCGTGGCCGGATATGGCGAGGGCGGCCTGATCGCGATGTACGCGGCTGCGGTGGATACCCGCATTGATGCTGCGCTGGTCAGCGGCTACTTCAAATCCCGCCAGCGCACCTGGCGCGAGCCCCTCTACCGCAATGTCTGGGGCCTGCTCGCCGAATTTGGTGACGCTGAAATCGCCTCCCTAATCGCTCCTCGCGGCCTCGTCATCCATTACACGGACGAGCCAGATGTGGACGGTCCTCCTGAGCCCAAAGGCAAGAAAAGCCAGGCCGCACCCGGCAGGCTCAGCACGCCTGAATTTGACGAGGTGGAGGAGGAATACCTGCGCATCGACTCCCTCGTGCCCGCCAGCCTGCAGCGTCGTTCTCTTGTGCGCAGCGATGCCGCTGCCGCCAACGCCCTTGCAAAACTTCTCAAGACTGAAGCAAACATGGCCCTCTCCAGAGAGCTGCCGCAAAACCTGCGCCAGACCTACCTGCCTGCGGTCCGCCAGCTTGCGCAGATGAAGGAGCTTGAGGCCCATGTGCAGCGTCTTCTTCGCGGTTCCGACCAGGTCCGCAATGAGTTCTACCTCTACAAGATCATGCCGGAGTTCCGCAACGAAGCCTGGACCTACGCCCAGTTTGCCGACAAAAAACCGGACAAGTTCATTACAGCTTCCAAAGAGTTCCGCAAAATGTTCTGGGATGACGTCATTGGTCGCATCGACTCCCCGCTGCCCACCCCCAAGCCCCGCACGCGCAAGATCTACGACAAGCCCAAGTGGACCGGTTACGAAGTCGTGCTGGATGTCGGTGGCGAAGGCTTCGCCTGGGGCGTGCTGCTGCTTCCCAAAGACCTGCAGCCCGGCGAGAAGCGCCCCGTTGTCGTCTGCCAGCACGGACGCCATGGCGTGCCGTCAGATGTCATCGAGGGGGACAAGCCTGCTTATCATGACTTTGCCGCGCATCTGGCGGAACGCGGCTTCATCACCCTCGCTCCTCATAATCTCTACAAGGAGGAAGATCAGTACCGCACCCTTTCACGCAAGGGAAATACCGTGAAAGCCTCCATGTTCTCAGTCATGTTGCGGCATCACGAGCAGTGGCTGACCTGGCTGGCCTCGCTGCCGCAGGTGGATGAAAAACGCGTCGGTTTCTACGGTCTGAGCTACGGAGGGGAATCTGCCGTCCGCATTCCTCCGCTGCTGGATGGTTATTGCCTTTCCATCTGCTCCGGTGATTTCAACGACTGGACCCGCAAGGTGGCCACCACTGAAGACAAGCACAGCTTCATGTTCACCGACGAGTGGGAGATGCCCTACTTCAACATGGGCAGCACCTTCAGCTACGCCGAGCTCACCTACCTCATGTTCCCCCGCCCCTTCATGGTGGAGCGCGGTCATCATGACGGCGTCTCCATCGACCCCTGGGTGGCCTACGAGTACGCCAAAACCCGCTGGCTCTACGCCCAGTTCGGCATGGAGGACCGCACCGAGATCGAGTTCTTCAACGGTGGCCACACCATCAACGGGCAGGGCACCTTCGAGTTCCTCCACAAGCAGCTCAACTGGCCGAAACGGTAGCCGGACGGTTTCAGGCCAGCTCCTTCGTCCAATACGTCAGCGTCTTGGGGGACTCTTCATCCTCTCCGATCTCCTTCCACACAAAGGTGGCCTGCAGTTCGGGGCGTCGGGTGTAGCCCTGGCTCCGCCAGAACTCATCCAGTGGCCGATATCCTTGCGGGCGCAGAGGGTGTGTCTCCGGGCGGTCCACCGCACAGAAGGTGCTGAGCTTCAGCCCCAGCGCCCTGGCATGCGCCTCACGACGCACAAAGAACTCCTTGCCGATGCCTTTGCCGCGATACTCCGGCAGCAGGATCGATTCGCCGAAATAACAGATCGTGGAGATGTCATGGCCAGCCTCAACAAACGGGGCTTTGAATTCCGGCCCCTCATCTGGCATCGGCAGGCAGGTCGTTGCACCAACGACTTTTTCATCATCAAACACCAGCACCACCAAGCTGCCACTGGATCTCACATAGGTGCCCAGATAATCACGTTCGTTCTCCAAATTACCCACATAGAGATACGGATACTCATGGAACACTGCGATGCGCAGAGCGCCGAGGGCATCAATGTGCGGAGCCAGTTCGGCACCGTGGAAATTTTGCAGACGAAGCATTGTCAGTGAGAAGCGGTGGAGTTTGTGAATTGATCAGCCATGGCGCGGATTTTGAGCCGCATGTTGGCCAGGCCATTAAGGCGGGTGGGGGACAGCATCTTGGTGAAGCCGCAGGCCTCCCACACGCGGGGCCCCACGGCCACGGCCTCAGCAGGAGTCACACCACTGTACAAATCGCACAGCAGTGAGGCCAGGCCCTTCACCATCGGCGATTCCGCATCGCAGGTGAATCGTGTCAGGCCTTCTGTGCACTCACCATGCAGCCACACGCGCGAGACACAGCCTGGAACGAGATTGGCTTCCGTCTTGAATGCCGCATCCAGTTTCATCGCCGTGCCACGGGAGACCACGGCGTTCAGGCGTTCGTGCGGATCGGGGATGAAATTCAGGTCGTCGATCAGCGACTGCTGTTTTTCCGCAAGACTCATTTCAGCTTTGCCAGACGGCCCTTGCTCCAGTTCAGCCCTGTCTGGATGGCCTCATCATTGGCGATGGCGGCTGCCAGCTTCTCCCAGATGGCCACCGCATTGGCAAAGGCGGCCTTGGCTTCGGTCTTCTTGCCGGCGCTCTCGCTGGTGTGGCCTAGGGAGCCGTAGAGCTGCGCCAGCTGGCTGGCCCACATGCGGCGCTCTGGAGTCAGCTTGTCGCTCATCGGTTGTGCCTTGATCAGAGCTTCAAGCGAGTCCACCGCCTGCTTCGCTATGGGGATGGCGGCGGCCGTCTTGTTGCCGTCCGCTAGAAGTTCGGCGTACTCACCGCGCAGCTTCGCCAGCAGGAAACCGTAGCGCACGTTCTCCTTGTCGTCGGCCAGGATCTCATTCACCAGCTCGATGGCGTCCTGCTTTTTCTTGCTGGCCTCTGCCGGATTCCCGGCGTCACGGGCCAGGGAGGCCAGGGCACCGTAGTTGCGCGCCAGCAGGTACTTCACCTCCGCCCATTCAGGCAGCAGGCGGTTGAGCTCCAGCAGGATCGGCACGGCCTGGTTGTGCGCCTCCTTGGCATCCGATCCGCTGAAATGACGGCCGATCAGCTCGGCCAGCTCGGTGTAGGCTTCAGCCAGCAGCAGCGCCTGGTCCTGGTTGCGCGGGCTGCTGCCCAGCACCAGCTCGCCCATGTCCTTCACGGAATCGATCAGCGTGTTCAACGCCTCCTCCACCTTGCCCGCATCACGCTGGCTGATGCCCTTGGCAAACTTGGCGCGGGCCAGGATGAATTTTTCGTCGGTGATCAGTTCGTGCCCGATCTGTTTGGCATCCAGAATGGCAGGCACTCGTGCCAGCGCCTGTTCGGCGTCCGCCACATCGCCATTGCGCAGTGTGCGCAGGCCATACTCCAGCCAGGCACGGGCGCATTCGTTGCGCGCCAGACGGTTTTTCGGATCCGCAGCCAGGCCTTTGTCCAGATTCACCGTGGCCTCTTTGAGCAGGGTCAGAGATTCCACATGGCGTCCCTCTCTGCCACGAATGTCAGAGATCAGCAGGCTGTAGCGCCCCAGCCACTGCTGGAAGAGGGCTATTTGAGACGATTCCACCTCTCCTTTGCGGATCAGCTCGGCAGCCTGATCGCGCGCTTTGGTCAGGTAGGCGACCGCCTGAGTGGTGTTGCGCAGTTTGAGATGCAGCTGGCCGATGTTGCCATAGGCGCGCAGGCGCTCGATGCCCAGCGCGGGGCTTTGTTCCAGCGCAGGCAGGCCGCGCATGCAGTAGGCCAGCGCATCATTGAGCTGCTCTTTCTGGAAGCTTGCTTCCATCTCGTTCCCCGTCGGGGTCTGCAGCAGCTGGGTAAGGAACTGGTCCACCGCATTCTGCGAGTTCTGCAAATTCTGATCCGCCACAGCCTTGGCACTGCGTGCGGTGTCACGTTCGCCGATCAATGCGTCAATACGGCTGTGCAGGGAGTCGGTTTCCGCTTTGTGCACGCTGTAGTTGCTGGCGATCTCGCTTTCTGCTTTTTGCAGATCTCGCTTGGTTTTGAAGGCATACACAAAGCAGAAGATGAAGATCGTCAGCAGCGAAATGGCGGCGGCCTGCCAGGTGAGCACCCGCTTTGCCTGCTTCTGACGCTCGCGCATCGTCTGCTCGCGGGATTCCTCCAGCAGGTAGTCGCTCTCCAGCACCTCAAATTCACGCACCACTTCGCGCATGTCCACCCAGCGGGCGGCGGGGTTCAGGTCCAGGGCGCGTTCGATGATGTTGCGGCGGCGCTCCTCCCATTTGGACTGCGCAGTCTGCGGCCAGTAGATTTTCGGCTGCGCCTTGACGGCGTGCAGCAGTGCATTGCTGTCGATCTGCACCGCGAGTCCTGAAGCCGCCTTCTGGCGCGCTCTTTCCACTTCAGCTTCCCACATTTCAGCGCCACGCGGCAGTGTGCCATTCAGAAGGCGGTAGGCCAGCACGCCAAAGCTGTAAACATCCCATGACGGGCCGTAGCCGGCGAAGACGCCATCGGGGTTCTCCGCCTGCTCCGGGCAGAGATGCACAAAATGGTCCGTCAGCTCCAGATGATGAATGCCGCCCACCCAGCCCTGGGCGATGTCGCTCAGGCGGATGGAAGACTCAGGATCATCTTCCAGCAGGATGTTGGAAGGGCGCAGGTTTCCGTGGGGAATGCCGTGCTTGTGCAGCCAGGAGAGCGCATCGGCCACCTCATAGATGTGGCGCCAGGCCTGTTCTGGAGGCAGGCCGGAGCAGGCTGACTCCAGCGTGGGCGTCTGCCACAGGCGGCGGCCGTGGCTGTCCTTTGTCATCACGCCCACCAGCGGCATCACGCAGAAGTAGGGCGTGCGGTCAAAGCTGTAGTTCTCCACCGGCAGCACGCCGCGGTGGTGAGGCATCTGCTGCAGGGCGCGGAAGGCGGTGGTCAGCGCCTTGCGGTTGATCGCCATGGAGCTGAAGACCTTCACAGCGCAGGCTTTGCCATTGGATGCCACTGCGCGATACACGGCTCCACACCGTCCGCTGCCGACCAAGTCCTGCAATTCATGTCCGGCGATTTCGGGCAGACTCATGCGTGCTTCTGTTGTCTAGAGGATGGTGGTTGACCCTGATGCCGCCAAAAGTGGACTGGTGCGGCGTGGCGAGTGGGTACGATGGGGGCGGAATGAGAAATCTCAAATCCAAATGCCAGTTTGCAAAAAACGCATGCCTTCACCCCCATTGAAGCCATGCTGGGAATGAACCGCATGAAAAACCGCAAGCCAGCACCGGAGTTCCGCCAGGAAATCGAGGCCATTTATGCCGAACTGGAGCGCCGCCCGCTGCCCCGCCAGTGCGAAATGCGCACCGGCTGCTGCCATTTTCGTCTGGCCGGGCATACCCCCATGCTCACCCGTGGAGAGGCTCTCCATGCGGCCCAGGGGGTGAGGGCCAGTGGTCGTAAAGAACTCAAGCCCCATCCGGACGGAGCCTGCCCGCTTCTGGGAAGAGACGGACGCTGCACGATCTACAAACATCGTCCCTTTGGCTGCCGCACCCACTTCTGCGCGGAAGCCGGTGGCATGTACCCGCGCAAGCATGTGGCAGACCTGATCCAGCGGCTGGAAGCCCTGGACGAACGGCTCGGCGGCAGCGGTTCCCGCCCGTTGGAAGCGGCGGTCAGCGATGCTCTGGCCGCTTTTTGATCAGGGGGCCGCGCAGTCACGGGCCTGCTTCTGGCTTTCCTCGGAGAGCTTGGCCAGCGGGTAGGCCACCTCGGCGGCATTCAGCGGCATGCGCAGCACTACATTGTCTCCGTCCAGACGCACAAAGCCAGCCTTGATCTTTTTGCCCTCCATGTTGGTCCAGCTCATGATGGGCGGGAGCGACTTCTTGGCCGCCACGGGCGTCATTTTGGGCGCATCTTTGTCAAAGCTGGCCCCTTCAGAGATCCATTCGGTGATCTTTTTGATGTCCGAGGTGGAGAGCTGCTCATCCGGCGGCATGTGGTTCTTGCCGTTGTTGACGAGAATTTCGAGGAAATGGCTCTCGGCGGGCTTGCCCGGGCGGATCTGGGCCACGTCGTTGTCCTTGATGTCGAGCTTGAAGGTTTCCAGGTCGTCGAAGACAAATCCTGCCTTCTTCTTCCCGGTTTTCACGCTGTGGCACTCGTAGCAGTTGCGCTCCAGAATGGGCTGGATGTCCTTTTTAAAGTCCGCAGCCAGGGCGGAGGATGCCGCAAAAAGCAGCGTGGTGTACAAGGGGAGACGAAGCTGGGGCATGGCGCGCGTTTGAGACCATCTGCAACGTGCCACCCCGCTTTTCCTTAGCCAGCATCTTTTTTCCGTGGCATGTCATCCCATGTCCGAGAACCGCACCGTCAACGCTCCCACCACCCTCCTGCCATATCTTTTCGAAAGCTGGCCGGATGTGAAGCGCACGCGCATCAAGCAGTGGCTGAAATACGGCAGCGTCCGGGTCAATTCCCGCGCCGTGACGCGCCACGACCACCCGCTGGAAAGCGGGGATAAAGTCACCATCAAAGTCGAACGCGCCCCGCGTGTGAAGGCCGCGCCCATGCCTGCCGGGCTCAAGATTGTTTACGAAGACGACGCCATCATCGTGCTCGACAAGGGGGCTGGGTGGCTGACCGTGGCCACGGATTCCGGCAAGGGCCGCACTGCCTACGCTGCGCTGACAGACCACGTGCGTGCCACGGATGCACGCAATCGCGTCTGGATCGTCCACCGTCTGGACCGGGACACCTCGGGCCTCATCGTCTTTGCCAAGACTGAGCCCTTCAAGCGCATCCTGCAGCGGAACTGGCACCAGTTTGACAAAACCTATCTTGCTGTGGCTGAAGGGATTATCAAACGTGACTCCGGCACCCTGCGCTGCCACCTCAATGAGGAGTTTTCCCTTCGCGTCCGCAGCGTGCCACCCGATGAAGATACGCGCGAGGCCATCACCCATTTCAAGGTGCTCAAACGCACCCAGAACACCACCTTGGTGGAACTGAAGCTGGAGACCGGCCGCAGGCACCAGATCCGCGTCCACCTCTCCGACATGGGCCACCCCATCGTGGGAGACAAGCCCTACGGAGCCACCACAGACCCCGCCAAACGCCTGGCCCTGCACTCCAGCGAACTCCATTTCACCCACCCCATGAGCGGGAAGCCAATGGACTTCGTACTGCCCCTGCCGGACCCCCTGGCCAAGCTGGTGTGATACTTGGCTGCTTTCCCAGCCAGAATGGGCTCGACGTTTGACGGCCCGCACGACTCGGTTCCATGCCGGTCATGGGGCAAAGTATAAGCGTTATTTCATGCAATCTTAAACCTAGTTTTTAACATAATTAAAAACATATACGTTTTTATTTGGTTACATAGTTCATCTTGATGAGGCGGAATTCGTCATGAACAACATTGGAATTCTGAAGTGACATTCGCTTTCTGCGTGCTCTGCTGAAAGCAGAAACCTATGAACTCTCTCAAGACCTGGCTCGTCGGTGAAGGTGAAGCATTTTCCTTTCTCGGTTGCAGGAAAAAGAAGTTCCCATCGGTAGAAGGCGTGATGAGGTTCAGGCGGCTGTGGCCAGATGTGTGGCTGCGAAAGACTGCCACGTGGGTCGTGTGGGGAGTCGGGTTTGCCAGTGCGATGCTGGCTCTGGGACAAAGTCCGCCGCCGGAGAAGCTCTTGCCATCGTTCAATCCCGGGCCGGATCCAGCACTTAAGCCGCCGTTGGTTCTACCGCCGGTACCCAAGCGCATTCCAGAGGTGCCATCTGGCATTTTTGTGCCTGAAGCCAGAGCCGAACAGACCCGGGGCGTGGTCGGAACAGAGTCTCAGTCGGCGGAGGGAACGACAGTGAAGAAGCTGGCCGTCACCCAAGTGGTGGTGACGGCGAAGACGCCGTTGTCTGAGGTGCGAAGGCTGGCGGAAAACGGACATGTTGTGGCGCAGCGTGTGCTGGGGCAGCGCCTGGGCGAGGGCTCTGGTGGCGCGGCGAAAGATGCCTCGGGAGCACTGAAGTGGCTGCAAGCAGCTGCGAAGCAGGGAGATACGGCGGCGCAGTTTGACCTCGCGCTGGCCTATCTGAAAGGTGTCGGAGTGCAAGAAGACGCGCATGAGGCGATGAAGTGGGGGCTGATGGCTGCTTCTGGCGGCGGGGGGATGACACAAGAAGCGCTGAGGTGGCATCATGCCGCAGCTGAGCAGGGGGATGTATTGTCCCAGGTCGTTCTGGGCGGGGCCTACAGCACGGGAAATGGTGTGACGAAGGATGCAGCGCAAGCTGCAAGGTGGTACCTCTCGGCGGCAAAGCAGGGGGATGCGGCCAGCCAGCTGGCGCTTGGGCGTGTGTATTTTGCAGGAACGGGGGTGAAAAAAGATGATGCAGAGGGACTGAAATGGATGCGTGCTGCCGCCGACGAGGGGTATCCCCCGGCCTATTATGAGATGGCGCGGGCTTCCCTGCTGGGCCTAGGTGTGCCAAAGGATGTGGCCGAGGCCAGGCGGTGGTTTGATAAGGCGGTGGAAGAAGGCGGAAATGCGACGAAGGACCAAGGGGCGGCGAAACTGAGGTGGTACCAGGCGGCAGCGGAGCAGGGAGATGCCGCGGCCCAGCTGGAGCTCGGCCGTGTTTTGTGGGAAGGGGAGGGCGTCAAGAAGGACTCAGAAAGTGGACTACGCTGGCTGCGCAAAGCTGCGAAGCAGGGCTATGGCCCTGCAGAGAGGGAGCTTGGCGGACTGCTCTGTGGAAGGACTGAGGTCCAGGACTTGCCGGAAGGTGTGGCATGGCTGCGCAAAGCCGCCGCACAGAATGACGCTGATGCACAGTGCTGGCTGGGTCAGCTGCATGCAGAGGGACGCGGCGTGGACAAGGATCTTGTGGCTGCGGCGGAGTGGTACCGCAAAGCAGCTGAGCAAAACCAGACCCATGCTCAGCTCAGCCTGGGAGACGCATTCATGTATGGCGAGGGGGTGGCTAAAAATGCCAGAGAGGGTGTGACATGGTACCGCAGAGCAGCGGAGCGCAACTCCGCGACGGCTCAGTATTTCATGGGGGTGTGCTATCGTGACGGCAACGGGGTGCCAAAAGATGCCGCACTGGCAGCGGAGTGGTTTGGCAAGGCGGCTTCGCAGGGATATGCCAAGGCGCAGCACAGCCTGGGGCGGCGCTACATGCGGGGCGAAGGGGTGAAGAAGGATGCGGCGCTGGCGGTCATGCTTTACGGTCTGGCCGCGCGTCAGGGGTATGCCATGGCTCAGCATGATCTGGGCATCGCCTGCCTGACGGGCACGGGCAGGGATAGAAATGTGGAAGAGGGGGCGGACTGGCTGCGCAAGGCGGCGGAGCAGGGCGATGTCCGGGCGCAGTATGATCTGGGTCGCGTGTTGAGCGGGGACGACGGAGCTCCACTGGATGCGGTGGAGGCGCTGAAGTGGTTTCTCCTGGCTGCCGCGCAGGAAGATGAAGATGCGATAGGCAGCGTCAAGGTGATGCAAAAAGAGCTCAGCGCGGAGCAGATCGCCGAAGCCGAGCGCAGGATGAAGGACTTTCGGTCCCGAAACGCCAGCCGCTGACGAAGGCGCTGTTCTGAGCAACTTGCAGGATGCTTCTGACGGTGTGTGACGATTCTGAGGGAGAAAAACCGCTTGCCGTACGAGGCTATGCCGGTAACATCGCGCCCCTTTTGCCGGGCCACGTTGGTCAGGCCAAAGGGTTTTAACACTTAGCCCGTTCGACCGGATCAGCCTCAAGCTGAGCGTTTTGTGACCCAAAACGTGCGGAAGAACTGGCGTCAGATACCCTACACATGTCAACACAGATCCTTGCCGAGCTCGTCGAAGCCGGCGTCCACTTCGGACATCAGACCAAGCGCTGGAACCCCAAGATGAAAGGCTTCATCATGGGCACCAAGAACCAGATTCACATCCTCAACATCGAGGAAACCGTCAAGCAGATCGACAAGGCCGCCGACTTCCTGGCCGACCTCGCCCGCCGCGGCAAAAAGATCCTTTTCGTGGGCTGCAAACGCCAGGCCCAGGAAGCCGTGAAGCAGGCCTCCGAAGCCTGTGGCCAGTTCTACGTCAACCATCGCTGGCTGGGCGGCACGCTCACCAACATGGAGACGATCAAGAAGAGCATCGCCCGTCTCAACTACCTCGAAGACATCGAGAACAAGCCCGAGTTCAAGCTCATGTCCAAGAAGGAGCTGGCCGGCCTGAACCGCGAGCGCATCAAGCTGGAGCGCAACCTGCGTGGCATCCGCCACATGGGCCGCACCCCTGACGCTGTGGTGATCGTTGACTCCGCCCGTGAGCACATCGCCGTGCACGAAGCCCGCCGTCTGAACATCCCGATCGTGGCCCTCGTGGACACGAACGCCGACCCGAACATCATCGACTACCCGATCGCCGCCAACGACGACGCCATCCGCTCCATCCGCATCATCCTGCAGAAGCTGATCGACCCCGTGATCGTGGCGACCGCCGAAGCCAAGAAGTAACCCTTTCACCCCCAATTGATTAAAACCATGGCTGAAATCTCCGCCAAACTCGTCATGACCCTGCGTGAAAAGACCAACGCAGGCATGATGGAATGCAAAAAAGCCCTCACGGAAGCCGGTGGCGACCTGGAGAAGGCAGAAACCATCCTCCGCAAGAGCGGCACCATCAAGGCCGAGAAGAAGGCCGACCGCCAGACGAAGGAAGGCATCATCGCCTCCTACATCCACATGGCAGGCCGCATTGGCGTGCTTATCGAAGTGAATTGCGAAACCGACTTCGTCGCTCGCAACGAAAACTTCCAGGCGCTGGTGAAGGACATTTCCCTGCACATTGCTGCAGCCAACCCACGCTACCTGCAGCGCGAAGACATCCCAGCGGATCTCATCGCCAAGGAACGCGAGATCGGCGCTGAGCTGGTCAAGGGCAAGCCCGCGAACATCGTGGACAAGATCGTTGATGGCAAAATGGAGAAGTTCTACGCAGACAACTGCCTCCTGGAGCAGGCTTTCATCAAGGATCCCGATCTTACCATCGCGAACCTGATCAAGGGCAAGATTACCGAACTGGGTGAAAACCTCATCGTGCGTCGCTTTGTGCGTTACGCCGTGGGTGAGGACATCTAATCCATCAGGCTCTAGAAAATCACATGAAAGGCGGTCGGAAACGGCCGCCTTTTTTGCGTTTTTGAGCGAGTTTAAAGGTGTTTTTTTGTGTCGGATTCAGCAAAAGGTAAATTGATATTAAGTTTTGCCAAAGCTTTCGGTTCATGCAAAATTTCCGTAATTGGCATATTTGCTATGCGTGGCAACCCACCCCTGGCCGCTCATGCCTGATCCAGCGTTCGCTCCAGCTTTCCGGCGATCTGTCATGTTGCCCGAGTCCCAGGCACCAATGGCGGCAGCTTGTCGAGGGGATGGTATTTCACATCTTCCTTCAACTTTCGGTTTCCTAGCTGGCTAGAAGACTCCATTCTGCATGCCCGCTTTTTTGCCCCCTATTTGCCGTGAGCCAGTCGCATCCAACTGATGACCTTCGGGTCGCCGAAATCCTTCCTCTGATCCAGCCAGCCCTGCTCATGCATGAGTTTCGGCTTGGGGAGATGGAGTCCGCGTTTGTTGAGGAATCCCGTAAACGTGCGGAGGCGATTCTGACGCTGAAAGATGACCGCCTGCTGGTGGTGGTGGGCCCGTGCTCGATCCATGACACGAAGTCCGCGCTGGAATACGGGCAGCACATCGTGCAGGCCCGCGAGAAGTACGGCAAGGACCTGGAGATCGTGATGCGCGTGTATTTTGAGAAGCCGCGCACGACTGTGGGCTGGAAGGGTTTCATCAATGACCCGCATCTGGATGGCACCTTTGACATTAATGCCGGTCTGCGCGGCGCGCGTGATCTGCTGATCAAGCTGACGAAGCGCGGGATTCCGGCGGGGACGGAGTTTCTCGATGTGATCACGCCGCAGTACATTGCGGACGTGGTGGCGTGGGGAGCGATTGGCGCACGCACGACGGAGAGCCAGGTGCACCGCCAGCTGGCGTCCGGGCTTTCGATGCCGGTGGGATTCAAGAACGGTACGGACGGTGGCATTCAGGTGGCGCTGGACGCGATCGAGGCCGCCAAGGGGCAGCACTGCTTCCTCTCTGTGACGAAGGACGGCGTGGCCGCCATCGTGAACACGAAGGGCAACAACGCCTGCCACGTGATCCTGCGCGGTGGCAAGGGAGGCACGAATTTTGACGCCGCCGCCATCAAAACGGTGACGGACCAGCTGACCGCACGCGGGCTTCCTGCGAGCGTGATGGTGGACTGCAGCCATGGCAACAGCCTGAAGGACTACCGCAAGCAGCCGATTGCCTCCGCCTCGCTGGCCGAGCAGATCTCGGGTGGAAGCAAGGCGATCACGGGCGTGATGATCGAGAGCCATCTGGTGGAAGGCCGCCAGGACACCAAGCCGGGCCAGCCGCTGACCTACGGGCAGAGCATCACGGACGCCTGTGTGTCCTGGGCAACCACGGAGACGATGCTGGAGGAGCTGGCCTCCGCTGTACGCGAACGCCGCAGCCGCAAATAATGACCTTCACCCGCAACTGCCTCGAAAACCTGGCGAAGTGCCGCATCCTCGTCATTGGCGACGTGATGCTGGACCATTTCATCTGGGGGCATGTGCGCCGGATTTCGCCGGAGGCACCGGTACCGATCGTGGAGGTGACGAAGGAGGAGTTTTACCCCGGTGGTGCGGCCAACGTGGCGCGCAACATCTCGCCGTTCTCGCCGAACACGCACCTGATGGGCCGTGTGGGCAAGGACATGGCGGCAGACAAGCTGCGCACGCTGCTGGTCGAGGACCAGGTGGACCCCGCGCCACTGCTGGTGCATGAGACGCTGCCGACGATCTCGAAGGCGCGTGTGTCCGCACGGCAGCAGCAGATCGTGCGCGTGGACCGTGAGAAGCTGATGCCGCTGGCGGACAGCGAGCTGGCGGAGATCGAGCAACGGCTGCGCAAGCTGGCACCGAATCTGGATGCGATCATTTTGGAAGACTACGGCAAAGGGTTTGTGACCACGCCGCTGATGGAGCTGGTGGCGAAGATCGCCGCAGAGCACAAGCTGATCGTGACGGTGGATCCGTCTCCACGCAATCCGCTGCCATGGGCGGGGGTTTCGCTGGTGAAGCCAAACCGTCTGGAGGCGTTTGCCGCCGCCGGACTGGAAGACCATCTGCTGCCGGGGCCGCCGCTGCAAAACGCCGAGCTGCTGGAAGTGGGGCGCGTGCTGCTGGGGAAATGGAATGTGGCCAGCGTGCTGGTGACCCTGGGCGAACACGGCATGATGCTGTTTGAACGGGGCAAGGAACCGCACCACATCCCGACGCGTGCACGTGAGGTCTATGACGTCTCAGGCGCGGGTGACACGGCCATCGCGCTGCTGACGCTGGCGCTGGCCGCCGGATTCACGCTGCAGGATTCTGCGGACATCGCCAATCATGCCAGCGGCATCGTGGTGGGCAAACTGGGCACCGCGACACTGACGCCAGAGGAACTGCTGGCAGCCTTCTCATCCAAACCATGAGCACTGATTTCGCCTCTCTTTTCAAAACCCATCTCAGCGAACACCAGGACGCCATCGGCCGACTGAGCGCGATGAGCGAGCAGATCGCACCGCTGGCCGAGGCCTGGCTGAAGGCGCTGCGCGATGGCAAAAAGATCATCTTCTTTGGCAACGGTGGCAGCGCCGCTGATGCGCAACATCTGGCCGCCGAGCTGGTGGTGCGCTACCGCATCAACCGTCCGGCGCTGGCGGGTCTGGCGCTGACGACGGACACTTCCATTCTGACGGCACACAGCAATGACTTTGGCTACGAGACGGTGTTTGCGAGGCAGATCGAAGCGCTGGCGCAGCCGGGGGATGTGGTGATCGGAATCTCCACCTCCGGGACGAGCAAGAATGTGCTGCTGGGACTGCAGGCAGCGAACAAGCGCGGGTGCGTGACGATCGCCTTCACGGGCGAGAAGGGAGCGGACTGCGCGGTGGAGTCGACTCTGAGTTTCAAGGCGCCTTCGGGCATCACGGCGCGTGTGCAGGAGTGCCATCTGCTGATCGGGCATCTGCTGTGCGATGTGGTGGAGCGGGCGTTTGCGGGGTGAGTTTTTGGAAGTGCGTGCTGGGATGCCGTGCGCGGGTTTGAAAATGGGCTTGGCAAAAGGCAACGGCTGTTTCCAAGATGCATCATGGGCCTCGTTTGTTGGGAGGCATGTGTGCGCGCTGGCTGCGGCGGCAGGGCGGTCAGACGCTGCTGGAGGGCGCGGTGTGATGAAGAGAGCGCTGGGTTTGCTTTCCGGAGTGGCTGCCAGAACCCAGGGGCGCCTCGCTGAGGCTCGGCTGACCCTGGGCTGAAATACGCAGCCCCTTTGGGGCTGGTGCGAAGCGAGGAGCTAGTGGCGAAGATGGACGGATCTGTTTTCAATAGCTTGTGGTGCAAATCACCCATGTTTGTGAGTGCAGAGCCTGCCTGGGCCTAATGCAAGAGAAGGGCCGTTTGTGACATGAGATCGAATCCTATCATTACTATTCTGGTTGCGTTTGCGGCGGCTATTTATGCCATCGTGGATGTCATGATGGGGTATACGGGGCCGCTGGCGATTGCGGCGAAGTGGATGGGGATCGGGCTAGTAGTCGCGAGCTTTGTGAGGCCGAAGGCGGGGCTCTTCATCCTGGGAATTTTGTGCTTCTACGGCGACTTCTACAAGAAGCTGGCGGTGGTGTATGGCACGGCGAGCATGCAGACGGTGATCGAGGTGCTGGCGATCAACATGGCGGTGGTGTGCGCGATCATTGCGGGAACGCTGAACCAGATTTTTCTCAATGGCCGGGCGCCGCACAAGTCGGTGATCATGGTGTGGCTGCTGAGCCTGTTTATCGCGGGGCTGCTGATGCTGACAGAAGGACCGCTGAGCGGACGTGCGCAGCTGGCGGTGAACGGCGGGCTGTATCTGGCGCTGGCGGGTGTGATCGGCTATCTGTACCCCAAGCCGGGGGAGAGCCTGTCGATCAGCCGCATGCACTACCTGCTGGGGATACCGTGGGTGATCGTGGCGGTGTACCAGTATTTCTACGGCTTTTCTGACATGGACTATGTGTATGCCCGGACCAATCTTTCTCCGGTGTTCTCCGCGCAGTTTTTCATGGAGAACCCGCGTGTGTTTGGGCTGGCGGGATCGGCCTCGGCGTATGGTGCGGTGACGCTGCTTCTGACTTACGGTCTGTGGCGGGTGTTTCAGCCGGGGGGGAGGTCGGTGGGATGGCTGATCGGGAGCGTGATTTATTTCATCGGGCTGGTGGTGTCCACGCAGCGTACGAGCCTGCTGCAGCCGCTGATCGTGCTGATCGTGTGGAGGCTGTTCATCCACCGTTCGAGCACGCGGGCCTTTTACATGGTGACGGTGTGCTCCGCAGTGCTGCTGATCTCGCTGGCGAATGTGCTGCTGAGCAGCCTGGAACCGGTGGACGCGGTGCTGAGGCGAATCACCGGAGACCAAGGATGGGCGGCGCAGGTGGTGCGCGTGAGCACCTTTGCGGACCGACTGAAGGGCTGGACACGACTGACGAAGCCGGAGAGCTACAGCTTGTTTGGAACCAAGCAGGGGCATGTGCAGGAGGTGAACTTTGACGATGACGACTATGCACATGACATGATCAACAGCGTGCTGATGAACCATGGCGTGGTGGGGCTGCTGGCGTGCATCGTGGTGATGGTGGTGGCGGTGAAGAAGACGCATGCGATGGTATTCCGCGTACAGGATGTGAGGGACCGAAGTACGCTGGCCTTCATCCTGGCGAACCTGACGATCAACCTGCTGCTGACGATGATGGGAGGGAGCAACATCCACACGGTGCCGATCAACCTGATCTTTGCGACGCTGGCGGGGCATGCGGTGGCGATTCTGGCGCGGACAGGAACAGCGGCGACGCAGGCACCGGTGCAGCCACAGCCGCGTGAGGCGGCCTGGGGCGCGCCGATGAGGCCGCCGATGGCGGTGAATCCGGGGTGGAGGAGGGAGTAGAAATGACGAATGAGTAAGCCCGAATGACGAAATAATGACGAAGCTCGAATGCGGATTGGGGGCGTGGGTGATGATATGAGACGGCTTAGGAGATGCGTCTTTTTTTGGGCATGGCGATGAGAGTGGCAGGGCGACAAGTGCTGGCATCGCTACGCGATGCGAGGGCCATCTTATGCTCACGAGGCTTGCATTCGAGGGGTGTCGCTTCGCTCAACCCCTCGCTACAGGCTGGGATGGCACCGCCATCCTTTGGTGCAAGCCGCATGGCTGCGGAGTGTGGCATGCTGGCGACTTCATGCGCCTTGGAATCTGCACACCTGCATGACATGTGATTTTTTGCAGGGTAGTGATGGAGCGCCGCTGTGATAAACACAGCGAAGGAGGAAGGCTAAGTTTGGATGTGTTCGATTTCGAAGACCTGTTTTGGGGCTGGGATGATTTTTTGTTTTGAGTGAGGTTTTGGAAGATATGTCTGCTTCAGCCACAGTGACTGGGACTGCGAAGGCGGGAGGGGGATCGCTGCTGCGGAGGCTGGTGGTGAACCTGGGGTGGCTGGGGGCGCAGAAGATTTTTGTGATCCTGCTGGGCGTGGCGGCAACGGGACTGGTGGCGCGGCATCTGGGACCGACGCAGACGGGGCTGCTGGCAGAGGCGCAGGCGCTGGCGGTGCTGTTTGGCGTGGCGTCGATGGGGGTGGACGGGACCGTCTTCATCCGACACCTGAGAAGCCACCCGGAGAAGGAGCCGGGCATCCTGGGTGGCACGGCGTGTGTGCTGGCGGTGACCGGGACGGTGAGCTGGCTGCTGCTGGCGGGCTATCTGATGTGGGTGGACCGAGGCCCGCTGCCGCTGCGTGTGGCTGCGGCGGTGATCGGGCTGAGGATGTGCCTGATGTTTCCCGCGCCGGTGGCGCTGTGGTTTCAGTCGAGGCTGGACACGCGCGAGGTGGCGCTGGCAAACACGGCGGGCACTCTGGTGTACCGGCTGTGGCAGGTGCTGTGCAGTCTCTCGGGGTGGAGTGTGATCCGGATCGCGTGGGCGGATGTGCTTTCGTTTTCGACGGTGACGGTGGTGTCTGTGCGCGCGTATCTGGCGAAGGGCGGGAGCGTGAGGAAGTGGAAGGCTGACTGGCGAAGCGGCTGGGCGGTGCTGGCGGAGTCTCTGCCGGCGCTGGTGGCGGCGAGCCTGGTGACATTCATGTCCCGCATCGATGTGATCATGCTGCGCGCCCTGAGAGGCGAGGGGGAGGTGGGCTTTTTCACTGCGGCGTCGTCGATCACGGAGAGCCTGATGTTTCTAAGCGGCATGATGGTGACGGTGTTCAGCCCGGTGCTGGTGAGGTCGTTTCATGATGATGAGGCGGCGTATGCGAGGCAGAGCGCGGCGTGCACGCGGGTGACGGTGTGCGCGGGCTGGGGGCTGGCGCTGGGGATCTGTGCGGCGAGTGCGTGGATCATCGCCATCGTGTTTGGCGCGGCCTACCAGTCTGCGGCGCGGGTGCTGGCGGTGCATGCGTTTCTGCTGGTGCCGGCGATGCTGGGGGCGATGACGCAGTGCCGGCTGACGATCGAGAGGCGGCTGCGGTGGCTGCTCATGATTCTGGTGGCGGCGCTGGTGCTGGATGTGGTGCTGAACCTGGTGCTGATCCCAAGCATGGGAGCGACGGGAGCAGCGCTGGCGAGTGTGATGGCGGCGGTGTGCGCGTATGCGATCGTGCCGGTGCTGGTGCCTGCGACACGAGGAGCGGGGCTGGTGGCGCTGGGTGCGCTGCTGATGCCGCTGCCGAGGCGCGGAGATCTGGCGGCGTTTGCGGGGAAGGTGTGAGGCGGGAGTGCACAGAGTGTCGAGGTGCTTCATGCTGACGAAGGTCAAGAGTGGCCCCTCACCCCGACCCTCTCCCCCAAGAAGGACATAACCCTTTGTCGTGTGTCTGGGGTGGGGAGAGGGAGAGACGAGTTTGCCGCCCTGGGCTTAGAGAAGAAATTTTTGCGGCTGATTTGATGCGTATTGCGATTACATCGCGGCTGTTTTTTCCGCTGAAGGGCGGGGTGCCGGTGATCGTGCGGCTGCTGGCGAATGCGTGGCAGAGGCAGGGGCATGAGGTGAGGCTGCTGACGCGGACGGCTGCGGATGGGAGTGATGCGCCGGAGGCTGACTGCCCGACGATCCGGATGCCGAGCACCGTGGACATGGTGAGCGCGGCACGCTGGTGTGATGTGGTATTTCAAATGGAGGTGAGCCTGAAGATGATCTGGCCGTTTGTGCTTTTCCGTAAGCCGTGCGTCATCAGCCATCAGACGCATTTCTCGGACACGGAGCAGGTGTCTCTCTCGCGGCGGATGCAGAAGTGGGTGGCGGCGTGTTCGCACCCGGTGGCGTGCAGCGAAGTGATCCGGAAGAGCTGGGGAGGGCATGGGATCGTGGTGGGGAATCCGTATGAAGATGAGGTGTTTCACCTGCCAGGAGAGGAGGCGGCGAGGCCGAATCAGCTGCTGTTTGTGGGAAGGCTGGTGAGGGCCAAGGGGCTGGATGTGCTGCTGCGCGCGCTGGCCATGCTGAGTGCGCAGGGACGTGATGTGCATCTGCGTGTGGTGGGGGATGAAGTGCAGGATGGAGCGAGCCTGCTGCCGGAGTGGCGACAGGAGGCCGCGAGCCTGGGGCTGGCGGAGAGGGTGACGTTTCTCGGCGGGAAGAACTCGGAGGAGATCGCTGAAGAGATGAGGCTGGCGAGGATTCTGGTGGTGCCGTCCACATGGCAGGAGCCGTTTGGCATCGTGGCGCTGGAAGGGCTGGCGTCCGGCTGCCGAGTGGTGGCGTCTGCCGGCGGCGGGCTGAAGGATGCGGGAGGCCCGTTTGCGAGCTATTTTGAAAACGGCGATGCGGAGGATCTGGCACGTGTGCTGGGACCGCTGCTGGTGACACCGCTGCCTGACTGCGAAGATGCGGCGCTGTGCGGACACCTGGAGCGGCACCGGGCTGCGGCGGTGGCGGAGAGGCTGGTGAGTCATTTCCATGCGGTGCTGGGGCATCCGGTGGTGGCTGCTGCACAAATGGCATGAAGATGGAGCGACTCTTGAAAGACCTGCCATGTCCGGATGGCAGAGCGACTCATTGCGGCGGCGGGACGGTGAGACGCTGCTGGAGGGCACGGTGTGGAAAGAAGGCGCTGGGTTTGCTTTCCAGTCGTGTCCGTGCATACCCAGGGTCTGCCTCGCTGAGGCTCGGCTGACCCTTGGGCTTAACTACGCAACCCCTTTGGGGTTGGTGCGATGAAGGGGGGCTTGCGGTAAAAAGAGAGACCTGTTTTAGACAGATCGTGGTATTAAAACTTCGATGGTGCACGCAGAGGATCGCTGTGACCCGGGCTGTCATAGACCGCAACTTTGGTGCTGAGATGAGTGATGCCAAGTCCAAGGCGCGAGTGAAGATCGCATTGAACAGTCGGTATTCATGACAACTTTCTTGAGAGCTGGACCTGGAGCGACGCGACTGGTGCTGGCGATGGTGGTGTTTGGCAGCCACTTCAGCGCGCTGGCGATTGGTGCGCCTGCGGTGGCGTCGTTTTTTGCGCTGAGCGGCTACTGGATCGCTGGGCTGTGGGAACAGCAGGGTGGTGATGGAGTGAAGCGGTACGCGGGCTTTGTGGCGAGCCGGTGGTTGCGGATAGCGCCGCTGCTTTTTATCGCGATCTGCGGGCAGATCATTGTCAATGCCTGCCTTGGCCTGACGTCTCCGGCCGGAAGCGGGCTGAGGTGGTGGGTGGCGCAGGGACTAATCGCAGGGAGTGCGAGTGAAGGGCTGGCGCTGCCGCAGCAGTGGTCGCTGGATGTGGAGATGCAGTTTTACCTGCTGGCACCGTTGCTGGCCGTGGTGGCGGGGAAGCTGTCTCGCGTGGCAGCGTGGCTGCTGGTGGGGGTGCTGATGGCTGCAGGGGCGTGGATGTTTCAAACCGGCACGGCTGTGAGTGCGGCGAGCGTGCTGCCGCATCTGGGATTTTTCATGGCGGGAATGCTGTGGCGTGTGCATGCGCCGATGCCGGGGGATGGTGTGCTGAAGTGGGCGCCGCTCGGTGTGGCGGGGATGCTGGTGGCCGTGCCGAGTGTGAGGCCGCTGCTGAGCAGCCTGCATGTGACGGAGGCCTCTGCACCTGAGGTGCGATGCCAGCAGGCGCTGCTGATGATGGGGATGGGGGCTGCGTTTCTACCGCTGGTGCTGAGGAGCGTGAGGGTGAAGTCTTCGAAGCTGGACCGCTGGATCGGAGATCTGGCGTATCCGGTGTATCTCTTTCACTGGTGGTTCCGGAGCATCGTTTATCATCTGAGACCCGATGATGCGTCCGGGCTGCACAAGCTGGTGGATACCGGACTGGCGCTGCTGGGCACGCTGGTGGTGTCTGCGGTGATGCTGTGGCTGGTGGACCGGCCGGTGCAGCGCTGGCGAAGGCGGCTGGGCGGTAGTGCGGATGCGGCACCGGGGCTGGTGCATGTGTGAGTTTAAACTGAGCTTCTCATATTCAATGAAACTGCTACGCCGATTTTTACGACGCTATCTTCTGACTGCGAACACGCTGCGCTACCGTGTGGAGTGGCCGAGGGTGAGGGATGCCATGCTGAAAGTGCCTGCGGTGGAGACGCTGTTTGACGGAGGGGCGGGGTCGGGGGAGTTTCTGCGGCTGGCGCTGAATGCGGGCTTTGCGAAAAAGGTGATCGCCCTGGAGTATGATGCGCAGAATTTTGTGAGGCTGGAGGAGAACCTGGGAGGGGAGCCGAGGGCGAAGCTGATCCGGGGATCTCTGCTGGAGATACCGCTGGCGGATGAGTCTGTGGACATGGTGATGAGCACGCAGGTGATCGAGCACATCGCCGAGCATGAGAAGGTGGCAGCGGAGCTGTGCCGGATCCTGAAGCCGGGAGGGCATGCGGTGATCACGGTGCCGCATCCGCCGGAGCCGTTTCCAAATGATGACCACTGCCGCGAGGGATACACAGCGGAGGAGCTGGCGGCGCTGTTTGCCCCCTACGGGATGAAGGCGCTGCACACGGACTACTTTCTGGTGAGGGGAACGACGGACCGGCTGCTGGCGGCGTGGAAGCTGCCGATGCGGGGTGTGTTTATGCCGGTGGCGTGGGCGGATGTGGAGACGGGGCTGAGTGCGGCGGAGCGCAAGGCCGGAACGCCGTTTGGGATCCTGACTCTTTTCCGCAAAGAACCGACGCAGTGAAGCTGCTGATCATAGATCCGAATGTGAGCACCACGAGCCCGTCGATGAGAGGGGTGGTGCTGGCGCTGCCTCATCTGGTGCAGCGAGGGTGGAGAATCGAGGTGTGGTGCTGGTGGTGTGATGAAGGGCTGCCGGTGGAGCGCGTGGTGAAGCTGCCGCGACATGGGAATGTGCCGGTGCTGGGGCTGCATGTGTTTGGCTGGTGGGCGCGGAAGCGGCATCGACAAGAGGGGCGTGTGGCGGATGTGGTGCTGAGCCTGTCGCCGTATGAACCGAACTGTGATGTGTGTCTGGTGCAGTTCTCGCCTTTTGACTGGGAGCGGCGGCAGCGGGTGCTGGGGATGCACTCGATGCGCGATGCGTATGAGCGTGCGGTGAATGCGCTGGGGCTGTGGATGGCGCGGCGGTTTTTCCGAACGACGAAGGCGCGTGTGGTGCTGGCTGTGTCCGAGGCGGTGGCGGAGGATCTACGAGAGGAAAATGCGGCGCTGAGGATCAAGATTTTGCCGAACAGCTATGATCCGAAGCGGTTTCATGCGGGAGTGCGGGAGCTGTTTCGAGGCGAGATGCGGCAGAAGCTGGGGTATGAGGATGCGCAGCGGGTGTTTGCGTTTGCGAGCACGGGGCACTACCGGCGGAAGGGATTTTTTCTGGCGGTGGAGGCGATGAAGGAGCTGCGTGTGAAGCACCCGGAAGCACGGCTGCTGGTGGTGGGTGGAACGCCTGCGCGGCTGGCGGCGCTGCAGAAGGAGCTGGGCGGCGGGCACGAGTGGATCTGCTACACGGGGATGGTGACGGATGTGGAGCGCTACTTTGCTGCTGCGGATGCGTTTCTCTTTCCGTCGTACTCGGAGGCGTTTGCGCTGGTGGAGGTGGAGGCAGCGGCGTGCGAGCTGCCGCTTTTTCTGACGCCGCATCATGGAGCAGAGATGATCCTGGAAGAGGGAGTGAACGGAAGACAGATCCCCTTTGAGGCGAAGCAGGCTGCGGCTGTGCTGGCGGAATTTCTGAACGGGAGCTGGAAACCGCAGAAGGCGATGCTGAAGCATGCGATCGACAGCGAGACGTATGCGGTGCGGCTGGCGGACATACTGGAAGAGGCTGCTGCATGAGTGATGCGAAACCCAGGCTGCTGATGGTGGGGCATATGTATGCGACCGCCTTTAACCGGAGGAAGCTGAATCCGCTGGCGGATGAGTTTGAGATCACGTGTGTGACGTGGGTGCTGGATGACTCGACGCTATTTGGGCTGCCGCTGGCGGAGTTTGAGCAGGCGGATCATGAGCCGCAGTATGAGCTGGTGAGACTGCCGGTGTGGCCGAGGGGGGCGGGCATCACGCGATATGTGCATGAAGGGCTGAGCGAGGTGCTGCGGGCGAAGGCGTATGATGTGATCCTGGTGGACAGCGAGCCGTGGAGCCTGATCCGCTGGCAGGTGTGGGTGATGGCGAGGATGATGCAGCCGCAGGCGGTCTTTGGCGAGTTTACCTGGGAGAACATCGAGAGGCGCGGGCTGAAGGGCGGTATGCTTTCGATGATCTACCGGCTGGCGGCATGGACGCATGATTTTTCGATCTCGGGGAATGAGGCGTGCCGGGCGATCCTGCTGAAGCATGGGGCGAAGGCGGAGACGAATCTGGTGGCGGCACAGCTGGGGGTGGAGAGTGCGGATTTCCGCCCGGCGAGTGCTGCTGAGAAGGCTGAACTGCGGGTGAAACTGGGCGTGCCGAAGGAGGGATTTCTGGTGGGATTCTGCGGACGACTGACGGCGGCGAAGGGCATCGGCGAACTGCTGGCTGCGGTGGAGGATGTGCGTGCGAGGCTGCCTGAGCGTGACATGCAACTGGCGCTGCTGGGGCATGGTGACATGAGCGCGGAGCTGCAGACGATGGCAGAGACCAAGGCCTGGCTGCATGTGCTGGCACCGAGGCCGCACCGGGAGGTGGCGGAGTTCATGAGGAGCCTGGACATGTTTGTGCTGGCGAGCAAGCCGGTGCGCACGGGACCGAATGTATGGGAGGAGCAGTTTGGGCATGTGCTGATCGAGGCGACTGCGGCGCGTGTGGCGACGCTGGGGGCGAGCTCGGGGGCGATCCCGGAGGTGCTGGCGATGCCGGAGGCGGTGTTTGCGCATTCAGATGCGAAGGCGCTGGCGGCGATGATGGAGCGATGGGTGCGTGACGATGCGGGCAGAGAGAGGCTGGCGGAGGCGCAGCGGCAGCGAACGCTGGCGAACTACACGCACGAGGCGCTGGCGCGGACGTGGGGCCGTTTTTTGATGAAGATCCTGGAACTGAGGAGGGCGGACAGCTGAACATGGCGGCCATGTCTTTTTTTGAAAAGCTGCGGCGCACCGTGCGCGATGCGCTGCCGCCTGCGCTGGGGATGTGCCTGACGCTGCGGGCGAATCCGCTGCTGGGGCTGGCGTTTTTGATCTTCCGCCGACGGTTTCATCTGGGCGGGATGGTGTTTGAGGTGCCGCTGGAGGGGGAGAGCTGGAGCGCGCTGGCGACGTATTGGTTTGATGACTACGAGGCGCCGGAGAGGGAGTTTTGTGCACGGCTGATCCGTCCAGGAGACAAAGTGTGTGAGCTGGGGGGATGTCTTGGGATCGTGTCCATGACGATCAACCGCAGGCTGGAGGCACCGGAGAGGCATGTGGTGCTGGAGGCAAACGCGAGGCTGGTGCCGTTTCTGGAGAGGAACCGGGAACGGAACGGGGGGCGCTTTACGGTGATGCATGCGGCGATCGGGGATGGGAATCCCGTGGCGCTGGATTTCACGCAGGGGGTGCTGACGAGCACGCGTGCGGATGGGGGGGATGCGAAGCGGCTGGAGGTGGTGCAGAGCCGCACGCTGGAGCAGCTGTGCGCGGAGCGGGGGCCGTTTGATGTGCTGGTGATGGATGTGGAGGGAGCGGAGCAGCAGGTGATTTTGGGCGAAGGACCGGCGTGGCGCGGGATGCGGCTGATCATTGTGGAATGGCACCCGCCGCTGATCGGGATGGAGATGATCGAGCGCGGGAGAAGGGCGCTGGAGGGGGCGGGGTTTGAATGTGTGGCGAGCCGGCAGGGGGATCTGCACATCGTGGAAGCATGGGAGAAAGCAGGAACATGAACGCGGATGTGATGTGGCTGCCGGCTTCTCCTGAAGAGGGATGGGCGAGCATGGACCGGTACTGGCGTGAGCTGGAGGTCGTGGTGCGTGATGCGCCGCCTGCGGATGTGAGGATCGGGTGCGTGCTGAAGGGAGGAGCACCGGCGAAATCGGGGGCGGCATCGAGGCTGCGGCGGATGTTTGAAAAGTATGTGGCGTATCCTGTGCGTGCGAGACGGGTGAGAGCGCCGCTTTGCCATGTGCTGGACCACAGCTATGCGCATCTGCTGAGGCATGTGCCACGAGGTGCGCGGAAGGTGGTGACGGTGTTTGATCTCGTGCCGCTGGAAGATCCGGGGACGATGAGCGCGGGGCAGGTGGAGAGGTTTCGGAAGACGGTGCAGAATTTGCGACTGGCGGATCATGTGATCGCGATCTCTGAGGAGACGCGGCGGAAACTGGTGGGGATGCTCGGGATCGCGGAGGAGAAGATCACGGTGGCGGTGCCGGGGACGGATGCGGCGGCTTTTCAGAAGGCGGTGCCGGAGGGCAACATGGTGAGGAAGAGGCTGCAGGAGATGCCGAGGGTGATTTTGTCGGTGGGGAGTGCGGTGAAGCGGAAGAACCTGGAGTCGCTGCCGGGGATTTTTGAGCGGATGCGAGGGGCGTTTGAGCAACGGCACTGCTGTTTTGTACGAGCAGGGGAACGACTGCCGGAGGGACTGAGGCGGGAGATTGTGGCGGTGACGGGAGAAGAGGGCTTTGTGGAGCTGGGGCCGCTTTTTGGAGAGGATCTGGTGGCGGCGTATCAGGCGGCGCGAGTGCTGATTTTTCCGTCAACGCTGGAGGGGCTGACGTTTGTGATCCCGGAGGCGATGGCGGCAGGATGTGCGGTGGTGACGAACCGGCTGACGGCGAATCCGGAGGCGGGTGGGGATGCAGCGCTGTACTATGACGAGCCAGATGAGGCGGCGCGGCATCTGCTGACGCTGCTGGAGGATGACGCGGTGCATGCGCGGTGCTGCGAGCTGGGGCGTAAACGTGCGTGCGAATGGACGTGGAAGCGCCATTTTGAAACAGTGATGGTAGTTTACCGCCAACAACTGAAACGAGCATGAAGCACCGTGGTGTCATATCGTGGTGCCTTGTGGCCGCAGGGCTGGTGCTGCTGATGGCGGTGCAGCCGTATGCGGCGGGCTACGGGCATTTCCGGCGGACGATTTTTGAAGAGCTGCTGATGAAGTGGCGGGATGCGACGTGGCAGCATGGGGCGCTGGTGCCGTTTATCGCGGGCTATCTGCTGTGGCGGAGGCGCGAGGAAGCGGCGAAGCTGCCGGAGGCGTGCAGTCCGTGGGGGATGGGATTGATTTTCTTTGGGTTGTTTCTGTACTTTGCGGGGTTCAGGGCGAACAGTTTTTACTGCGGCTATGCGGGGATCATGAGTCTGGTGGCGGGGGCGGCGGTGTGGCTGGAGGGGGAGGTGCGCGCGAGGAGCAGGCTGTTTGCGTGGCTGGTGCTGGGCTTCATGTGGCCGCTGTCGTTTCTGGAGGAGAGCCTGGGCTACCAGATGCGACTGCTGATGGTGAAGACGACGGGCTTTGTGCTGAACACGATGGGCGTGGAGTCGCTGGTGGCGGGGACGGCGCTGCAGTCGATGCCGAACGTGGAGCTGGGGCGCAAGGCGGGGGATCTTTTCAGCGTGGGGATCGCGGCGCCGTGCTCGGGGATGAGGTCACTGTTTGCGCTGCTGGTGGTGGGGGTGCTGTTCAGCTATTTCCGGCAGCGGGCGATGTGGAGGCGGGCGGTGCTGTTCAGCACGATCCTGCCGATCGCGATCGTGGCGAACATGGTGCGCATTTTGGTGCTGATCTTTGCGGCGATGATTTTCGGACAGCACTGGGCGATCGGTGATGCGGAGAAGGAGGTGTCCACGTTTCATGAGCTGACGGGCATCGTGGTGTTTCTGGTGGCGCTGATGCTGCTGCAGGCGGTGTCGTGGCTGCTGAACCGGTGCTGTGACGGCGGGGGAGGCAGGCGATCAAAAACAGTCTCGCGGCAGGTGGCCGCTCCGGTGACATGATGGCGCGTGCGTTCATTTTTTTGATGCTGTGCGGGATGACGGTCCTGCTGTGCCAGTTTTCGCCCCAGCCGAAAGGCGGAGGTGAGACGGGAGTGCTGCCTGAGCTGCCGATGGTAGCGGGTGATTTTGTGGGAGACAAAGAGGAGGCGAGCGAGAGGGAGCGAGAGCTGCTGCCGGCTGACACGATCATCGTGAAGCGGGAATATCACACGCCGGGGAGAAGCATCGCGAACCGTGATCAGGCGCATGCGGCGCTGGTGATCGCGGGAAATGACACGCGGAGCATTCACCGCCCTGAGGTGTGCCTGGACGGGCAGGGGTGGACGATCACGAACTCGACGGTACGCGAGGTGAAGATGAACTCGGGGGTGGTCTTGAGAGTGAGGGATCTGAGCATCCAGCGGGAGGTTTTGATGCCCGACCGGACGAAGCTGCCGCTGAGGGCGCACTATGTGTACTGGTTTGTGGGGGATGACATCAGCACGCCGAGCAATGTGGAGCGGCAGCTGATCAGCCTGAAGGACAGCGTGCTGAGGAATGTGAACCACCGCTGGGCGTACCCGTCTGTGATGGCGCGTGTGACGGACAACCTGACGCCGCAGCAGTGCGGGGAGAGGCAGCGGAACGACGAGGAGACGGTGAAAATGATTCTTTCCCTGATCCGCAGCCTTGCGCCGAGGATTCAGAAGGATTTGATGACGACACCATGATTGAGAAACTGCTGGAACATCTGCGCCCGCTGGGACGTGTGGCCGTGGCCTATTCAGGAGGAGTGGACAGCACGCTGGTGCTGAAGGCCTGCCTGGATGCGCTGGGCAGTGAGAATGTGGTGGCGCTGCTGGCGGTGTCTCCCAGCCTGCCGCAGAGCGAGAAGGACGAGGCCGTGGTGCTGGCGCATGAGATGGGTGCGAGGCTGGAAATGCTGCCGACGCTGGAGGTGGATGATCCGGCGTATCAGGCGAACGCGCCGAACCGCTGCTACTTCTGCAAGGACCATGTGTACCGTGCGCTGAGGAAGTATGCGGAGCAGCATGACATCGTGCATGTGCTGGATGGAATGAATGCTGAGGACACGCTGGATGTGCGGCCCGGGCGGGCTGCGGCGCGGGAACTGAAAATCCTGAGCCCGCTGCATGACCTGGGCTTCAGCAAGAAGGCGGTGAGGGAGGCGGCGAAGGCGCTGGGCCTGCCGAACTGGGACAAGCCAGCGGCGGCTTGCCTGGCCTCCCGCGTGCCGTATGGCACGAGTGTGACACCGAGGCTGCTCTCACAGATCGAGCGTGCGGAGGCGGCGCTGTTTGACCTTGGCTACCGAGAGCTGCGTGTGAGGCATCATGGAGATGTGGCGCGGCTGGAGGTGCCGGAGGGAGATCTGCTGCGAGCTTTGCAGCAGAGGGAAGCGATTACGAAGGCACTGCGTGCGACGGGGTACACGTATGTGACCCTGGATCTGGCGGGGCTGAGAACTGGAAGCATGAACGAAGTGCTCAAGGGGCGGACGGCATGAACGAAGGGAAACTGGGAGAACTGCTGGGCCAGGTGGCCGACGGAACGCTGAGCGCCGAGCAGGCGCTGGAGCGGCTGAGGGTGCTGCCGTTTGCGGAGGCAGGGCAGGTGCTGGCGGATACGCACCGGGTGATACGCCAGGGCTTTCCTGAGGCGGTGTATGCGGAGGGGAAGACGCTGGAGCAGACCTCGGATGCGCTGGCAGCGCTGGTAGCGGCGCATGGATGCGCACTGGCCACACGGGTGAATGCGGAGATGGCGGGGGCGCTGCTGCAGAGATTTCCGACGGGCTGCTATGATGGTGTGTCGCGGCTGTATCGCATCGGGAGGATGAGCGGTGATTTCAAGGCGCTGACGGTGGCGGTGGTGTGCGCGGGGACCTCGGATGTGCCGGTGGCGGAGGAGGCTGCGCAGACGCTGGAGTTTGCCGGAGTGAAAGTAATGCGAATTACGGATGTGGGCGTGGCGGGGCTGCACCGGCTGCTGGCGCGGCTGGATGATGTGCGCGCTGCGAGCCTCGTGATCGCGGTGGCGGGGATGGAAGGGGCGCTGCCGAGCGTGCTGGGCGGGCTGGTGGCGGCACCGGTGATCGCCGTGCCGACGAGTGTGGGCTACGGGGCGAATTTGCGCGGAATAGCTGCGCTGCTGGGGATGCTGAACTCGTGTGCGAGCGGGCTGAGCGTGGTGAACATTGACAATGGGTTTGGGGCGGCGATGGCGGCGATTCGGATGCTGAATGGGATGGTGAAGGCCTCCTGATGAAGAGTGCAATCTCAGAGGGGCGTTCGTCATGCGGAACATCGAAAAGAGAGATGAAATGCCACCCCTCACCCAACCTTTGACTTCGTCTATCTTCGCTGCGCTACGGTTCCCCGAAGGATGCTCAGAGCTATGATGTTTTGGGCGGGGAGAGGGGATTCGCGCTGGAGAATTTTGAAATTCAATTTGAGTAGCATTCCAAGCCTCTTCCGCCCGCTTCAGGCCGCGAAGCCATCCTTCTTGCAACGTACTCTTTAACAGTCATGTCTCTGGAAGATGCGCTTTATCCGCTGCTGAAGGTTTATGAGGCAGCGCCGCAGGTGATTAAGTCGCTGGTGGGGCGGGTGTATCGGGCGATTCCGGCTTCGATGCGCTATGGGGCCGAATATGCGCGGTTTCAGCGAGAGGCGCGGGAGGTGGAAGGGTGGGATGAAGAGACGATCCGGCGGTATCAGGTGCAGGCTTTGCGTGAATCGCTGATGGCTGCGGGCAAGGCACCGTATTATGCGGAGAGGTTTGCGGCGTGCGGGGTGGATCCGGCGAAGTTTGAGGCGCTGGAGCAACTGGCGGACTATCCGCTACTGACGAAGCAGGACATGATCTTGAACCGGGAGCGGATGGTGAATCCGGAGATTGATGCCATGCGAAGGCTGTACATCACCACGGGTGGATCGAGCGGGGTACCGGTGGGGTTTTATCTGCAGAAGGGTGTGAGCCGGCCGAAGGAGCAGGCGTACCTGGAGGCTCAGTGGTCAAGGCGTGGGTATCGCGTGGGAGACCGGGTGGCGGTGATCCGAGGCGGGGTGACGTCGAGCAAGGCGGCGGGGGGCATCAGCTATTATGATGCGACGCGGAACTGGCTGATTCTTTCGTCGTATCATCTGACGCTGGAGCGGCTGCCGGAGTATGTGGAGGCGCTGAATCGATTCCGCCCGCAGCATCTGCATGCGTATCCCAGTGCGGCGCTGATGCTGGCGCGGGGGCTGGAGCAGACGGGGAGGAAGCTGGGGTTCAAACTGACTTCACTGCTGTGTGGATCGGAAAAGCTGGGTGCGGAGACGCAGAGGTACCTGGAGGGCTTTTTTGGCGCGCGGGTGTTTCACTGGTACGGACACAGCGAGCGCGTTGTGCTGGCGGCGCAGGGCAGGGAGTCGAACGATCTGCAATTCTGGCCGACGTATGGGTATGTGGAATTTGGAGAAGCCGACGCGGAAGGGAATCGGGAGATCATCGGGACGTCGTTTCATAATCGCGTGATGCCGCTGGTGCGGTATCGGACGGGGGATTATGCGAAAGTGGTGAACCACGCTGTGGTGTCGGAGGTGGTGGGGCGTGAGTATGAGTTTCTGGTGAGCGCCACGGGGCGGCGGATTTCGCTGACGGCGATCAACATGCATGACCGGATTTTTGACGGGCTGCTGGCGGTGCAGTTTTTTCAGGAGCGTGCCGGTGCGGTGGAGTGCCGGTATCAGCCGGGGCCGCAATGGCAGCGTGAGCGCGAGGATGCGATGCATGCGGGGCTGATGAGGAAGCTGGGGGATGATTTTGTGCTGGAGATGCGCGAGGTGAAGGAGGTGGAGAAGACCCCGGCGGGGAAGCATAGGTGGCTGGTGACGAGGGTATCAGTATGATGAAAATTGATTTTGATATAGGTCGAAGTCTCCAAGAACTCGAAGGGGTAGACTGGGGGGAGCCGGGCTATGAGTCATCACTTGTCATTGAGTGCCATCGTCTGAGACAAGTGCCGTTGAAGGAATTTGATGTGGAAAACATCCGGCTCATGATTGGTCAACAAATCAGCCTGAAGTATCTAGTTCCGCTAGCGTTGCGAGAGCTGCGCCAACGACCACATGCCGAGGGGAATCTCTACGAAGGAGCGCTTTTACACGCTGTTTTGAGCATTGATGCTACCTTTTGGGAGACTAGGCCTGACCTCGCGGGTGATTTGCTGACTTTGGTCAACAACCTTTCGTCTGAAATCGACCACATGACCTCCTTTGAGAAGAATGGTGTATTGAAAGTGCTGAATGAAACAGGTCCTGTGTTTTTGCGGCGCTGCAGCATTCCTGGCGCAAACCTAGTCGATTACGGCAAACCCCAAAAGGATGCAGCTTTCACTGATGACGACCTGCTAGCATGGTTGAAAAAAGCAGCACCTCATTGAACCGACAACTAGCATGCTATCATGCTTTGCAGCCTGGAAATTAAGGGTGCCTGGATTGCATCTAGAGGACTGCAGGGACGTGAGTGCTGGCATCGCTACGCGATGCGAGTGCCATGAGGGTGCGATGGGCGAGCTTACGAGGGGTGTCGCTTCGCTCAACCCCTCGCTACAGGCTGGGATGGCTCCGCCATCCGGAGATGTGAGGTGTCTTTCGTGATGGGTGGCATTGAGCGGTCGTTACAGTGAATGAAGTGGGATTGCCATAGCGCTGGATTTTTTCAACGCGCATGAGCTCGAATGGCAGCGAATTTTTATGAATGGGCTTGGGGTGAAATAGCAGCTGACGGGGGATGATGCAGGATGGGTGAATAAATGCTGCGAAGAGGCGGAAAGTGGGTTTGCTCCGAGACTTTAACGATTGATCGAACGATGAAACAAATCGCCCAATATCAGGATGGACGGCTGGAACTGCAGGAGGTGCCTGCGCCTGTGGCGCCGCCGGGAGGGATTGTGGTGAGGACGACGTGCTCGGTCATTTCTCCGGGGACGGAGAGGATGAAGGTGGAGCAGGCGAGGATGTCGCTGCTGCAAAAGGCGAAGGCGCGACCGGATCAGGTGAAGAAGGTGATCGATACGGCGAAGACGCTGGGCTGGAAGGCGGCGATGGAGAAGGTGCGCAACCGGCTGGAGTCGCCGACGCCGCTGGGGTATTCCGCCGCAGGCGTGGTGGTGGCGGTGGATGAGATGAACTCGCGCTTCCGCGTGGGGGACCGGGTGGCGTGCGGCGGGGCGGAATGTGCGTTTCATGCGGAGATGATCGCGGTGCCGGATCTGCTGGCGGCTCCGATTCCGGAAGGGGTGGAGGACTGGCAGGGGGCGTATACGACGCTGGCGTCGATCTCGATGGAGGCGGTGCGGCAGAGCGGTGCGCGGCTGGGCGAGCGTGTGCTAGTGATGGGGCAGGGGCTGGTGGGGCTGCTGGCGACAAGCCTGCTCAAGGCCTCGGGTGCGCGGGTGATGAGCGTGGATTTTGTGGCGGGGCGGCTGGAGACGTCTCTGGCGATGGGTGCGGAGCGGGTGGTGAATCCGGCGCAGTCGAAGCTGGAAGATGAAGTGCGTGCATGGACGGACGGACATGGCGTGGACGCGGTGCTGCTGTGCGTGGGCGGGAAAGGACGTGATGCAGCAGACAGCGCGATCGCGTGCCTGCGTGACCGGGGCGTGATGGTGATCGTGGGGATCTATGACGCGGAGCTTTCGTGGAAGACGGCGTACATGAAGGACATCCAGGTGCGGTACTCGCGAAGCTATGGGCCGGGACGGTATGACCCGCAGTATGAGTGGGGCGGGCAGGACTACCCGATCGGGCATGTGCGATGGACGGAGAACCGGAACTTTGAGGCGTGCCTGGAACTGATGCGCACGGGGCAGCTGGATCTGAGGGCGGTGACGACGAGGCGGGTGGGGTTTGAGGATGTGCTGGGAGTGTATGACGAGCTGTCGAGCGAACTGGGCGTGGTGATCGAGTATGGGGGCGGGGTTTCAAGCGTCGGCACGAGCAGGAGCGATACGTGCGAGTTTCCGGAGCGTGCGAAGGAGGCACTGAGAAGTGGTGTCGGGATGCTGGATGTGATCGGGGCTGGGAACTTTGCGAGGACGATGCTGCTGCCGCATGTGAAGGGGCAGATGACGCTGGGGACGATAGTGAATGCGACGGGGCTTTCGGCGCGGCATGTGAAGGAGAAGTTTGGCTTTGCGCATGCGGAGACGGATGCGGCGAAGGTGCTGGAGGGCGGGACTGCTGATGCGGCGGTGATGATCGGGACGCGGCATCATCTGCATGCACCGATGGTGTTGAAAGCTCTGAAAGCGGGCAGGCAGGTGTTTGTGGAAAAGCCGCTATGCCTGACGCGTGAGGAGCTGGGGGAGATCGATGCTGCGGTGGTGGAGTCGAAGGGGAGCGTGATGGTGGGATTTAACCGACGCTTTGCGCCTGCGACGGTGGCGATGATGGAGCTGCTCAGCAAGGTGTCGGGGCCGAAGACGCTGGCCTTTCATGTGAATGCTGGCGTACTGGCTCCGGACCACTGGTATGCGAATGCGGCGGAGAGCGGCGGGCGTGTGCTGGGAGAGGCGTGCCACTTCTTTGACTTTGCCTGTCATGTGCTGGGGAGGCCGGTGAAGGTGACGGCGCAGACGGTGGGCCGGCCGAAGGTGCCGGACTCGGTGACGGCGCAGATCGAATTTGCAGACGGGTCGGCGGCGCAGGTGGTGTACACGGCGGAGGGTGACACGAGCTACCCGAAGGAGACTTTCCGGGTGTTTGCGAGCGGGCTGGTGGTGGAGTGTGAGAACTTCATGAAGCTCTCGGTTTTCAAACAGCGGAAAACGACGGTGAGGAAGTACACATCCAAGGGACATGCGGAGGAGATGACGGCGTGGGTGGGCTTTCTGAAAGGCGGGGCGGAGCATCCGCTGCCGTATGAGGAGGCGCGGCGGAGCATGAAGCTGACATTTGCGGTGCTGGAGTCCATCCGCGAAGGTAGAGGCATCGAACTGTGATGACACTTGTCTGGTACCTGCAACGGCTGCGCGCGATGAGCGCGGGGGAGGTGGTGCATCGTGTGAAGGAGCGCCTGGGCCGATGGAATGAATCCGGCAAGCTGAAGCGGGTGGCGAGCCAGAAGTGGGACGCGCGCTGCAAGGATGTACCGAGACTGCCATGGCGCGAACGCGTGCCGCCGGAGCTGGGCAAGCAGCTGGCGGCGGACGCGGAGAAGCTGATCAGCGGGGAGTGGCAGCTCTTTGGCTGGAAGAGTGTGGCGGTGGGTGCGCCGCCGTGCTGGCACCGTGATGCCACGCTGGGCGTGGTGGTGGATCCGGAGATGCCCGCACGCAAGCTGGACCATCGGAACCTGGAGCATGATGCGGATGCGCGGGCGATCTGGGAGATCAACCGCTGGAGCGAGGTGACGCGGCTGGCGATGCACAGTGCGCTGAACGGGGATGAGCAGGCGATCCGCACGGCGCAGATCTGGCTGGAGGACTGGTGCGAGCGCAACACGCCCGGACGCGGCATCAACTGGACGAGCCCGCTGGAGGCGGCGCTGAGGCTCATGAACTACTGCTGGTTTGACGCGATCGTGCGCGGGTGCTGCGATGCGGAGCTGGTGCAGAGGCAGGATGCGCTGACGGCGCGGATCGTGCCTGCGCATGCGTGGTGGATCTGGAAGCGGCGCTCGTTTGGGTCATCGGCCAACAATCACCTCATAGGCGAGCTGAGCGCGCTAGTGATGGCGACAGCGCGGTGGCCGGGGCTGGAGAAGATGACGTGCCCGGCGAAGGAGGTGAAGGAGCTGCTGGAGGGGGAGATTTTGAGGCAGTTCGCCACGGATGGAGGCAACCTGGAGCAGGCGCTGCATTACCACCTCTTTGCATGGGAGATGTGCTGGCATGCGGGGCTGGCGGTGGGGGGATTCAAGCCGGAGGTGATGGAGAGGCTGACGCGTGCGGCGCAGTTTTTTGTGGATGCGGTGGAAGCGCCGGAGTGCTGGGATTTTGGAGACTCTGATGATGCGCAGGTGCTGCCGCTGACGCTGAGGCGAATGAATGCGGCGGCGGAGTTTCGCGGATGGTTTCTGAACCGGGCGGAGGGCGCGACCCTGCGCTTCTGGCTGGGGGAACCGCCGAAGGGGATCAAGGCGGCGATGCGCGGGAAATGGCTGACGTATGAGGAGAGCGGGCAGGCGCTGTGGCGTGATGCGCGCTGGACGGTGCGGGCGGATGCATCTGCGCTGGGCCTGGGCAGCATGGCGGCGCACGGGCATCTGGATGCGCTGCATGTGTCCCTGTGGTATGAGCAGCATGCGCTGGTGATCGATCCGGGGACGGGGGCGTACTATGGGAATGCGGCGCTGAGAGCGAAGCTGGCGGCGTGGGAGGCGCACAATGGACCGGTGCCTGTGTCAGGACGTGCGACTCCGCGAAGGATGGGGGCGTTTTTGTGGGCGGATCATCATGGAAAGCCGGAGCTGGATGTGCATGATGAGATCTGTGTGGTGAGTCTGCAGAGCGAAGGCGAAAAGCTGAAGCGTGCGGTGCATGCGACGCATGATCTGGTGGAGATCTGTGATGAGGTGGGAACGGAGAGGAGCTACGTGATCACGTGGCAGCTGGCGCCAGGATGGCGTGTGGAGAGGGAGCGGCCGAGAGGATTTGTGTGCCGGCATGCGGAAGCGATTCCGGCGGCGGTGACGTTTAATGGAGAGGGAATCGAGAGCTGCGAGGTGGTGGAGTGCGAGGCTGCGCCGCATTTCCGTGAGCGGGTGATGACGCAGGCGGTGAGGGTGACTTTCCGTGGGACGATGACGACGGTGTGGCGGCGGAGTTGACGGTTATTGGCGACAGGTGGGGAGATGGGATTGGGGGAATGACGGATAGCCGAGCTGTGAGCTGGTGAGTGGGGAACGCGCTAGGGGCGTGGCGAAAGCGGCGCTGAAGCGCCGCAGTCCGAGGACGCTGGCGCGATGCGGGACGGGTGGTGTTTGATTGTGGATCACCGCCCAAAGAGCTCGGCTGGCTTTGCTTTGTGCGGACCACTATGCTGGCGCCTTGGCGGGGCGATGTGGGGTCTCCATGTTTCGAATGGGCATGATCACCCCTCACCCCGGCCCTCTCCCCCGAAGAAATGTTTGTTTGTCATGGTGTGCCATGGGCGGGGAGAGGGAGCGCCGCGGTTGCCTCCCAGGTTAGTTGGCTACATCATTGTTTAATTTATTCATGATGCGGTAGGTTGTAAGAGGGCTGACGGAGGTAATGGCAATATGATAAGAGGCGCAGGAGAGATCCTGTGCCTTTTTCGTTTTTGCGGCTTACGGTTTCAGCTCGATGGCCTTGTAGCAGCGGTGTTCGAGGAGGGAGGGTTTGAGGCCTTTGACCTCGGGGCGCATGAGGTAGGAGTGGGTGTACCAATAAATGGGCAGGATGGGGGCGTCTGTGAGGAGGATGGTCTCGGCTTCATTGAGGAGCTGGAGGCGCTTGGTGACATTGCCTTCGCTGAAGCTGCGGTGGATGAGGTCATCGTAACGGGGGCTGCTCCAGCCAGTGTTGTTGTTGCCATCGCCGGTCTGCCAGATGGAGAGGAAGGTGGAGGGATCGAGGTAGTCGCCGACCCAGCCGAAGCGGGCGATGGTGTAGTCAAACTTGCGCTGGGATTCAATGTAAACGCCCCAGTCTTGATTGAGAACGCCGGCGGGAATGTGGAGGTGCTCTTTCCACATGGACTGCACGGCTTCTGCGAGGGAACGGTGTGCCTCGCTGGTGTTGATGAGGATGTCGAAGGGCGGGAAGCCTTTGCCGTCTGGGAATCCTGCCTGTGCGAGGAGGCGGCGTGCCTCGGCGGGATCGAAGCGCATGATGCTGGGGACGTGGTAGTCGGGATTGCAGCCGGGCGGGGTGAGGCCGGTGGCGGGCTGCTGACCGGCGCGGAGGATATTGCGAGTGATGCTGTCGCGGTCGATGGCGAGAGCGAGGGCTTTGCGAACGAGGGGATTGTCGAAGGGTTTTTTGGTGGTGTTGCAGCGATACATGTACACGCTGAGGAGCGGGTCATTGTGATAGAAGGGGGATTTGCTCTCGCGATAGATGGGGATCTTGGAGAGGGGCATGGTGAGGGTGACATGGAGCTGGCCGTCATTGAAGGCGCGCTCTTCGGTGGTGTCGCTGGAGATGGGGAGGAAGACGATGCCATTGAGCCTGACGGTGGCGGCGTCCCAGTAGTGGGGGTTGCGCTCGACGGTGACGGCCTGATTGACCTCCCAGCTTTTGAGCTTGAAGGGGCCGTTGGTGACCATGTTGGCGGGGCGCGTCCAGCGGGTGTTGCGGTCGGAGATTTTGCCGAATTTTTCGATGACATGCTGCGGCACGGGGAACCAGGAGTAGTGCTTGAGCATGCTGGGCAGATAAGGCGCGGGGCCTTTGAGGGTGATCTGCAGGGTGAGGGGATCGAGCGCTTTGACACCGACCTGGGAGAAGTCGGTGATTTTGCCGGTGTGGTACTCCTCGGCATTGAGCATGGGGTAGAGCATGCCTGCGTAGTCGGCGCCGAGCTGGGCGGTGAGGATGCGCCGGTAGGCGTAGCAAAAATCGGCGGCGGTGAGCGGTTTGCCATCGCTCCATTTTCCGTGAGGCTGGAGCTTGAAGGTCCAGACGGTGTAGTTGTCGGAAGTCCAGGAAGCAGCGGCGCCGGGGGCGTCGCCGTCGGGATTGTCAGCGGCGGGAGCGATGAGGCCCTCGAAGAGGGCGTGGAAGATCATGTGCTCGGGCTGGCCGCTGACGATCTGGGGATCGAGGGCGGCGGGCTCGGAGCCATTGCCGAGGAGGAGGATGCCGGCGCGGTTGGCGATCTCGACACGGGTGGGACGGTGGGTGCGGACGTGATGGAACCACGCGATGCCCCCGCAGAGGAAGGTGAGGAGGAGGGCACGGTAAAGCCAGCGCATGCGCAAACATGACACGAGGCGGGAGCTTCGTGCAACGAGGCATCAACAAAACGGCCCCGTCAGTGCACTGACGGGGCCGAGCAGGCAGCCATGCCTCAGGTCTTCACGCTACTACCTGTGAAAACCGTGATGGTGATGGCCGTAACCGTATCCGTAGCCGGGGTTATAGCTGCGGTAGCCGGAGTTGCAGCTGCCGCCACCGATGCCGAAGCTCAGATTGATGCCGGGCTGGACGTAAACGGGGCGAGGGGTGTTGCAGCCATACTGGGCACCCTGAGTGACCCACTGGTAGATGGGGTTGCCGAAGTTGTCATAGCCGACCACCTGGAAGACCGAGACGATGGGGCTGCCGTAAGAGGTGTAGCCCACGATGCGGGTCTGGCCGGGGAAGTCGGCCTTGGCAGTGGAGGGAGCTGCGAAGCCAAGAACTGCGGCTGCAGCGAGGACTGAAACGATTGTTTTCATTGGGAGGATGGAATTGGTTTCCATCATCTGAGACGAGACTGCTTCACGGGTATTCATGAAGCGTGAAAATATTTTTTCAATGCTGTGACATCGACTTGGGATCGAAGGCATCGCGGAGGCCGTCGCCGAGGAGATTGAGGGCGAGGAGGGTGGTGGAGAAGAAGAGGCCTGGGTAGAGGAGGAGCCAGGGGTAGGCCTCCATGGAGCCTGCACCTTCGCGGATGAGGACGCCCCAGCTGGCGTCGGGAGGCTGGATGCCAAGGCCGAGGAAGCTGAGCGCAGCCTCCAGCAGCATGACGCCGGGCACGGTGAGGCTGGCGTAGATGATGACCTGGCCGGAGACATTTGGCAGGAGGTGCTTCCAGACGATGTGCCAGAAGCCTGCACCGCTGGCGCGTGCGGCGGTGACGAACTCGAGATTTTTTAATGCCAGCACCTGGCCGCGAACGACGCGGGCCATGGTGAGCCACTCGACGGCACCGATGGCGACGAAGATGAGCCAGAACTCGCGGCCGACGATGACCATGAGGAGGATGACGAAATTGATGAAGGGGAAGGCGTAGAGGATGTCCACGATGCGCATCATGGCGGAGTCTGTGCGGCCACCGGCGAGGCCGGAGATCATGCCATAGAAGACGCCGATGATGGCGGCGACAGCGGTGGCGAGGAGGCCCACCTCAAGCGAGACGCGGCCGCCGTGGAGGATGCGGGTGAGCATGTCGCGCCCGAGGGGATCGGTGCCGAACCAATGGGATGCGCCGGGGGAGGTGGCCTTGAGGGCGAGATTTTGCTGGGCCTGATCGTAGGGGGAGAGCCAGGGGCCGACGACGCAGAGGACGATGAGCGCGGCGAGGAAGCCGAGGGCCCAGGCATTGAGGCGCTGGCGCATGAGCCTGCGCCAGGCGGCGCGCATGGGTGAGATGCTCTGGTGGGGATGGGGGCTCATGCCTGGAGGCGGATGCGGGGGTTTAGCATGGCCTGGAGGATGTCCACCAGCAGATTGAAGGTGACGATGAGCGCGGCGTAAAAGACGGAGATGGCGATGGTGAGCTGGTGATCGCCATTGGTAGCTGTAGCGATGAAGAACTGACCGAGGCCGGGAAGCTGGAAGACGGTTTCAACAATGAAGGAGCCGGTGAGCAGTCCTGCGGCTGCGGGGCCGAGGAAATTGAGCACGGGAAGGCTGGCGAGCTTCATGGCGTGGAAGAAAACGACGGAGGATTCACTGGCACCTTTGGCGCGAGCGGTGCGGACGAACTCCTGGGCGAGGGTCTCGCGCAGGCTGCCGCGAGTGAGGCGAGCGATATAGGCGCTGTAGATGATGCCGAGTGTGAGCGCGGGAAGGACCCAGTCTGAGGAGTCGAACCAGCCGGAGGCATTGAACCAGCGAAGCTGGAGGCCGAAGAGCATGGCGATGAGCGGGCCGAGCACCATGCTGGGGGTGCAGATGCCCAGCGTGGCGGCGAGGGTGCTGGCGCGGTCTTCCATGGTGTTGGGACGCAGGGCCGCGAGTGCGCCGAGAGGGACGCCGACGGCCAGGGCAATGAGGAGCGCGGCACCGCCGACGGCTGCGGAGACGGGGAAGCCGGAGGCGATGATCTCATCCACGCCACGGCCTTTGTAGTGGTAGGACTCGGGGAGATCGAGTGTGGCGTAGTGTTTGAACTGCAGGCCGAGCTGGACATACCAAGGCTTGTTGAGGCCGTAGTATTCCTCCTGGGCTTTGCGCGCTTCTTCGGTGATGTTGCGCTCGGTACGGATCGCGCCGCCGGGCACCATCTGGGACAGTGCGAAGGTGATGGTGATCACCGCGAAGATCACGATGATGCCCTGTACGAAGCGGCTGACGATGAAGCGGATCATTTGGGCTGCTCGTAGAGGGAGCTGATGTCAGCAGCGGCGAGCTCGACGAGGTAGGAGGCGATTTTGGCGGCGAGGGCTTCGTAGTAGCGTTTGCCTTTTTCGGCGGTGCTGTGCTGGGGATCTCCGGAGCCGGTGTCGTTGGTGGCCTTGGTCCAGGCGCGCTGGGCCCAGGCCCATTTTTCGTTGATGGCCTTGAGCTTCCAGCGGTTGTCGGTGCCGGGACCCCACTCGGATTTGGGGAGAACGAGGTGGGGGTGGAAGTGCATCATGAGGCTGGTCTCGCGCTCGTCGGCGTGATCTCCGACGATGTTGAAGATGTCGTCTCCCTTCACGGCGTTGAACCAGGAGACGGTGGAGAGGAACATCTTGGGGTGGCGGGCCTGGAGCTCGCGGAGCATCTGGCGGAAGTCGTTGCCGCCGTGGCCGTTGAGGATGACGAATTTCATGATGCCCACGCCTTCGAGGCTGCTGATGACGTCTTCGAGGACCATCATCTGGGTGGTGGGGTTCATGTTGATGCAGAAGGGGATGTCGAGCTGGCCGGTCTGAACGCCGAAGGGCATGTTGGGGAGGATGCCGACCTTGGCCCCGGCCTCCCAGGCGATGCGCCCGGCCTCGGCGGCAATGGCGTCGTTTTGGAGAGAGTCGGTGCCGTAGGGGAGGTGCCAGTTGTGAGCCTCGGTGGCGCCCCAGGGAAGCACGGCGGCGTCGTAGCGGGTGGCTTTGACGTTTTTCCAGTTGGTTTCAGCGATAATCCAGGGACGTGGGCTCATGGTGTGGGGATGTAAAAGAGGCGAGTGGGAGATGCAACGTCCGACAAAGTCGGGCAGAAGGGGGCGTTTCTTACCGCTCTCATGTTTCGATTATTCGTTTTTACCGCCCTGACGGCATGCGCCGGTGCTGCTGAGATTTCGTTCTCACGGCAGGTCGCGCCGATTTTGACGGACCAATGTGTGGAGTGCCACCGGGCGGACAAGGCGAAGGGCGGCTACCGGCTGGACACGGTGGAGCGGATGCTGAAGGCTGGGGACAGCGAGGCTGCGCCGGTGAAGGCGGGCAAGCCTGAGGAGAGCGAGCTGTACCGGCTGATAGCGACGCATGATGAGGATGACCGCATGCCGAAGAAGGCAGATGCGCTGCCGGAGAAGGAGATCGGGCTGATCCGGGAGTGGATCGCCAGCGGTGCGAAGGTGGATGTGGCTGACGTGAAGGCGGCGCTGAGGAGCGTGGTGCCAGAGCAGCAGGCGAAGACGCCGGAGAAATATCCGCGACCGCTGCCGGTGACCGCGCTGGCGCTGAATCCGGCGGGAGATGCGCTGGCGACGAGCGGGTATCATGAGGTGCTGGTGTGGGAGGCGGGAAAGCTCAAGGCGAGGCTGGGAGGCATGCCTGAGCGGGTGCTGGCGCTGGTGTGGACTGCACCGGGGCCACTGGCTGTGGCCGGAGGTGTGCCCGGTCGCTCAGGCGAGGTGTGGCTGGTGAATCCTGCGCAGCCGAAGGAGCGCAAGCGGCTGGTGAGCGCGCGCGACTGTGTGCTGGCGATGGTGGCGAGCCCGGACGGGAAGCTGCTGGCCTGTGGTGGCGCGGACAATCTGGTGCGCTGCTTTGAGCTGCCGTCTGGCAAGCTGAAGTGGCAGATCGAGCCGCATGCGGACTGGATCATGGGCATGGCGTTTTCACCGGATGGAAAGCACATCGCGACGGCTAGCCGGGATCGAACGGCGAAACGAATCGATGCAGGCAGCGGGCAGATCGAGGCGACCTACACCGGACATGAGAGTGCGGTGCTGAGCGTGGTTTTTTCCGCTGACAGCCAGGATACGCTGAGCGGGGATGTGCAGGGGGAGATCCGCCGCTGGGATGGCAATGGTGATTTGAAGAAAGATGGAACGCTGAGGCCGGGCGGACGAAATGAGGTGCTGGCGATGAGCTTTGCTGAAGGAGACAACCTGGTGACCGCCGCCGGTGATGGCTCTATCCTCTCCGTGGATGTGAAGGCGCGGAAGGTGAAGGGCAAGGTCTCGCAGCATGAGGACCGTGTGAATGTGCTGCTGGTGAGGAGAGCGGACAAAGCCATGCGGATCATCTCGGGCTGCCATGACGGGCGGGTGAGGAGCAACGAGCTGGAGAAGGCGGAGCCGGTGTTGCAATTTGTGGCTTCGCCGGGATGGTAGGGCCATGTTTGAGTCGCGCACCGAGCCTCTTGCCAGTCGATTCGTTTTCATACGACGAGTGATCAAGTATGTCCTCCTGGGGATGGGCGTGTGCGGGGGTGCGCTGGGGATCGGGATTCTGGGGTATCACTACATCGCGCGGTTCAGCTGGATCGACAGCGTGCTGAATGCGTCCATGATCTTGGGAGGGATGGGGCCGATGGGGGATCTGCCCAATGATGATGCGAAGCTGTTTGCGTCGTTTTATGCGCTTTTCAGCGGGCTGGTTTTTATTTCGGTGATGGGCATCATGCTGGCACCGGCGGCGCATCGGGCACTGCATCTGTTTCATCTGGATGATGAGGATCAGAAGTGAGAGGGTGGGAGAGGGGGCGGCGTTCTGCGGCTTCAGGGAGGTGAGGCGCAAGCAGTGTGGCTGCGTGCGGCGAAAGCACGTGGATCCTCGGTGTGGAGAAAGCGGAGCGTGGTATAAGAGCCCTGCCTGTGGCGGGGAGCTGCGGGCTCGGAGGCCCGCGCTCCTTGCGCGCTGGGGATGCAAGGCTTGTTGGTGGCGATGCGGGCGAATCAGCGCCTTTTGCTTGAAGCCATTCGTGCATCTCGACGTACCAGGATGGTCGTAATTTATGTGTGTCCATTCGCCGTGCCAGAGACAGCGAGAATATGAATCGTCAAAAGCCAATCACCTTATGAGCCAAGAGAGAGTTGTCATTATTGGAGCGAGCGATAATGCGGAGCGGTACAGTCATCGTGCGCTGCTGCTGCTGAGGAAGCATGGGCATGAGGTGGTGCCGGTGCATCCGAAGCTGGCGGAGATCGAGGGTGTGCCGGTGGTGGCGGATGCGGGGCTGGTCACGGGGGCGGTGGACACGGTGACGATGTATGTGGGGGCGGCGATCTCGGCGGGGCTGCAGGACAAGCTGATCGCGATGAAGCCGAAACGAGTGATTTTCAATCCTGGCGCGGAAAATGCGATACTGGAAGATGCTTTGCAAACAGCCGGAATTGCCTGCGAGGAGGCGTGCACGCTGGTGCTGCTGAATACGGGGCAGTTTTGAACACTGCGGCGAGTCTGACAGTCTCAGGCTTGCAAGACCCCATGCTTGAGATCCACAAATACCGAATCCTCGAACGCAGCCGGCTGAGGGCCAAGGGCGTGAGCGAGGATGAAATCGAGAAGATGCAGCACCTGCCCTTCAGGCCCGCATTCGTCGATGGCAAGCGCCGGGAGAGAGAGGCCAACGGAGACAGCCAGCTCTCTGCCGAGCAGTTTGCCTTCCGGCGGAAGGGCTGAAGCAGCGGCCTTGCCCACCTGCGACGACCTGCTAGCATCGCGGCATACCCGCATGCCAGCGAACCGCTTCTACACCGCCTTTGACCTCGAAACCCTGGATTCACGCCCGGTGCATGCCGGGGAGTACCGGAGTGCGTTTCAGATTGACCGCGACCGCATCATCCACAGCAGCGCCTTCCGGCGGCTGCAGAACAAGACGCAGGTGTTTCTGTCGGGGGAGTATGACTTTTACCGCACGCGGCTGACGCACAGCATCGAGGTGGCGCAGATCGGGCGGAGCATCTGCGGATGGCTGATGCAGCAGAGCGAGTTTCTGGATGATGGCTGCTACATTGACTCCGACCTGGTGGAGAGCGCGTGCCTGAGCCATGACCTGGGGCATCCGCCGTTTGGCCATGCGGGGGAACGCACGCTGCACAAGCTGATGGCACCGTATGGTGGCTTTGAGGGGAATGCGCAGACGCTGCGCATCCTGACACAGACGCTTTTCAGCGAAGGGCGCAGCGGGATGAACCCGACGCGTGCGCTGCTGGACGGGGTGCTGAAGTACAAGACGCTCTTTGTGGAGGATGCGAAGGCGAAGAACCACTACCTGTATGATGAGCAGGAGCGGTGGCTGGACTTCACGCTGGGCGGGCAGGCCTTTCCGGTGGAGCTGACGCCGGGGAAGGTGCGCAACGGGTTCCGAAGCATCGAGTGTCAGGTGATGGACTGGGCGGATGACACGGCGTATTCGCTGAATGACATCGCGGACGGGATTCATGCGGGATTCATCAATGTGCAGCGGCTGGAACGCTGGGCGGGAGAGCAGGAGCTTTCGGGGACGGATCAGGCGGATGTGGAGTTTCTGTGCAAAGCGGTGCGTGAGGGGCGTGTGGAGGGGCGGCTGAACCGGCTGATCGGCGAATGCATCCGTGCGACGAAGCTGGTGCCTGCGGCGAATTTTCTGAGCCAGAGCACGAAGCGGCACCAGTATGCGCTGGAGATTGATCCGGTGCAGCGCCGAAGGGCGGACCTGCACAAGAAGATCGCGCTGGAGCTGGTCTTCCTGAGCCCGCAGCTACAGCAGCTGGACCACAAGGCGGACTTTATCCTTACGAGGCTGTTTGGTGTGATGAAGGAGCGCTATATCGACACGGTGCAGCCGCGCGGTCTGCACCTGATGCCAGCAGCAATCGAGAAGGAGATTCAGGCTGCGGCGGATGCTCCGGCACGCGCGCGGCTGGTGTGCGACTGGATCGCGAACATGACGGACCACTTTGCGTTTCGGACGTACCGGAGGCTTTTTGACGCGGACTTTGGGTCGATCACGGATTTTGTGTGATGGAGGGGGTGGCTGAGAAGGGGGATGGTGGCTCGTTAATCAACGTGTTTGCGAGCCGCACAGGGCATTGACTTCGGCTGGCTACTTGTGGTGCGGAGCACTATGCTGGCACCATTGCGCGCTGGATGCTTGCGGCGCAGAGCCACTTGGCGGGAGGCGGAGCAGACGCTGCTGGAACCCGGCGAGGTATGGCGGAGTTGTGGGTTTGCTGACCGGATGGGCTGACAGCGTCCCTGGGCGGCGCTCGCTCAGGCTCGCTGTGCCCAGGGCTGCGATAGGCCGCCCCTTTGGGGCTGATGTGGAGTCGGGGGGATTGTCGGCAAGGAATCAAGCCGTTTTCGATGGAACGGTGGATTAAAAGGGAATAGGCGCTGGGCTTTGCGTGGGGGAGTGGTGGTTTGTGCATCAGGGGGCTGGCGAGCCGCACAGAGGACTGTGCGGACCACTATGCTGGCGCTTGTGTGGTGCGACGGGTGTTTTTCAGCAGGTAAAATAAACATGGGACGAACTTCTCGGTTCGTCCCATGTGAGGAGTTGGTGATGTGATCGGGAAAAACGAATCTGGAGATTCGTTTTAGAGCTGAGCGATACGGCGGCAGACTTCTTCGACGTTGGCGCGGCTGTTGAAGGCGCTGATGCGGAAGTAGCCTTCGCCGGCGCTGCCGAAGCCGCTGCCGGGGGTGATGACGACGTTGGCTTCATTGAGCATTTTGTCGAACATCTGCCAGCTGGTGAGGCCGGAAGGGCAGCCCACCCAAACGTAGGGGGCGTTCACCCCCCCATAGACGGAGAGACCGGCTTTTTTGCAGGCTTCAACGAGGAGGGCGGCATTGCCCATGTAGTGTTCGATGAGTGCGGTGACCTGCTGCTTACCCTCAGGTGAGTAGATGGCCTCGGCGCCGCGCTGGACGATGTAGGCGGTGCCGTTGAACTTGGTGCTGTGGCGGCGGCTCCAGAGGGGGTGGATGGCCTGCTTGGTGCCGTCCTTTTTCTTGCCCATGAGGCCCTTGGGGATGACGACGACGCCGCAGCGGACGCCGGTGAAGCCGCCGTTTTTGGAGAAGCTCCGGAATTCGATGGCACAGTCGCGCGCGCCTTCGATCTCAAAGATGGAATGGGGCAGCTCGGGGTCGCGGATGAAGGCCTCGTAGGCGGCGTCGTAGAGGATGATGGCCTCGTTGGCGAGGGCGTATTTGACCCATGCCTCAAGCTGGGCGCGGGTGGCGACGGCTCCGGTGGGGTTGTTGGGGTAGCAGAGGTAAACGAGGTCCACGCGCTCGGAGGGGATCTCAGGGACGAACCCATTTGCGGGGGTGCACTTGAGGTAGTGCAGGCCGGCGTAGGCACCGTTTTCGTCGGCGTCGCCGGTGTTGCCAGCCATGACGTTGGTGTCCACGTACACGGGGTACACGGGGTCGGTGATGGCGATCTTGTTTCCAGCGCCGAAGATGTCGAGGATGTTGCCGGTATCGCACTTGCTGCCGTCGGAGATGAAGATCTCGTCGGCTTCGATCTGGATGCCGCGGGCCTTGAAGTCGTGTTCGGAGACGGCGTTGCGGAGGAAGTCGTAGCCCTGCTCGGGGCCGTAGCCACGGAAGGAGGCGCGGTCGCCCATTTCATCGACAGCCTTGTGCATGGCGGAGCGGACGGCCTCTGGGAGGGCCTCGGTGACGTCGCCGATGCCGCAGCGGATGAGTCGCTTGGCGGCGTCGGGATTGGCCTCTGTGAAGGCCTTCACACGGCGGGCGATTTCGGGGAAGAGGTAACCGGCTTTGAGCTTGTTGTAGTTTTCGTTGATGTAGGCCATGGCGGGAAAGGGGGGCGGCAGTGTGGCGAATCGGCGCGGGGATGCAAGGCTGGCGAGTTTGTGACACAGGCCTGAATTAGTATTTACAACTCTTACATTTGAGAATTACTATCATGGGTGAGATTCAAATTCGAATAATCTCACGAAGCCATGAAGAAAAATGCATTTGCGCTAAGCCTTTGCTTATGGACCGCCTGCCTAGTCAGCAACTGTGCGTACCATGAGATCGCGTGGCAAAACAAGGAAATCAGCGGAAGCGGTGTGAGCCCGCTGGGAGCGAACAAGGCGGTGAGCTACAACAAGCCGCAACTGTGGAACAAGCGGCATCTGACGTGGCAGCTGGACACTGCGAAGCCTGTGCCTGCGCGTCTCAGTGAGGAGGAGCTGATCCGGGAGATCGATCAAAGCTTCAAGAGCTGGGAAGCTGCGGGGGTGTTTACTTTCTCGCGTGCGAGAGCTGGAGAGCCTGCGGATATCGTGATCAGCTTTGGTACGCCGCCGGGGAAGCCGTGGGACGGCCAGACGGGGCGGATGGGGCATGCCTCCTTTCCCTGGAGCCGGGATCGCGGGCACATCTATCTGGACCCCTCCGAATGGTGGAGCACGCGGTCCTTTGCGCTGGTGGGAGACCCGATTACGAAATGGCTGCCGCATGAAATCGGCCATGTGCTGGGGCTGCAGCACACGCATGCGTCCAACCAGACGATGAGCGAGAACGGACCGTACAAGATGCCGGACAAGACCAGCTATGCGCAGCTGCGCCACCTGTATGCGCCGCTGACGCCGGTCTTTACCTGGGTGCACTGCGTGATGGATGTCTCGGCGGAGGCTGAGTAAGACGTACGTTTTTTATGAGCCGAGAGGCACGGGGGCAAGAAAGTGCCGCCTGCGGGCGTCCTCAATGGATGCAAAAACGACTGACTGGCTGGCTGGCTTTGTCCCTGTGCGCACCTCTGGCCGTTTGGTCGGCGGAGGAGCTGAAATTTCCCACGTCGCCGTCGGTGGCGCCGAAGGATGCGGCCAAGACATTCCATGTGCTGGATGGCTTTGAGATGCAGCTGATCGCCGCGGAGCCGCTGGTGACGGACCCGGTGGCGGTGACCTACGACGAGGACGGGCGCGCCTATGTGTGCGAGATGAACGACTACCCGTACACGGACAAGGAGCACCACAAGCATGCGCAGGAAAATCCGACGGACCAGGCGATCGGGAAAGTGAGGCTGCTGACGGACACAGATGGTGATGGTGTCTTTGACAAGGCGACGGTGTTTGCGGAGGGGCTGTCTTGGCCGACTGGGGCGGCGTGCTGGAAGGGGGGCATCTTTGTGACTGCTACGCCGGATGTGTGGTACCTGAAGGACACGAATGGTGATGGCGTGGCGGATGTGAGGCAGAAGGTCTTTACCGGATTCAAGAAGCTGAATGTGCAGGCGGTGATGAACAACCCCATCTGGGGGCTGGATCACCGCATCTATGTGGCAGGAGGGAGCAATGGAGGGGAGATCCAGCGGGTGCCTGGCAGCGAGGCGGTGATGCCGCTGCCTGCGGATTTCCAACCGCTGCCGATCAAGCGCAATGACTTCAGCTTTGACCCGAGCACGGGTGATGTGCGGCTGGAGAGCGGCGGTGCGCGGTTTGGCAACACTTTTGATGACTGGGGGAACCGCTTTCTGTGCAACATCCGCAACCCCTGCCAGCATGTGGTGCTGCCGTACCGTTATCTGGCGCGGAATCCGTATCTGGTGGTGGCTAGCGCGCTGAATGACTGCGCGGAGGCGGGAGACCAACTGCCGGTGTACCGCACGAGCCCGGCGGAGCCGTGGCGGGAATTCCGCGCGAAGCGCTGGGTGCAGGAGGGCAGCACACTGCCGAAGAGCGAGCTGGTGGGGGCGGGCGTGGTGACGTCGTCGGCAGGGATCACGGTGTATCGCGGAGATGCGTATCCGGCGGAGTATCGAGATTATGCCTTTGTGGCGGATGTGGCGGGTAATCTTTTTTACCGGATGAAACTGGTGCCTGACGGGGTGACCTTCAAAGCGGTGCAGGTGGATGGGAACAAGAACTTCTGCACGAGCGACGACCTGTGGTTTCGGCCGGTGAATTTCAGCAATGCACCGGATGGATGCCTGACGGTGTGCGACATGTACCGCGAGGTGATCGAGCACCCGTGGAGCATCCCGGATGACATTCATGCGGCGGTGGATCTGCTGCGCGGGAGGGACAAGGGGCGGCTTTTCCGACTGGCACCGAAGTCATTCCAAAAACGTGCGACGCCGAAGCTGAGCAAGGCGAGCACGGCGGAGCTGGTGGCGCTGCTGGATCATGCGAATGCGTGGCACCGTGAGACGGCGCAGAGGCTGCTTTTTGAGAGGCAGGACAAGGGGGCTGTGGAACTGCTGCGGGCGATGGTGAAGGAGGGGAAGACGGCACAGGGCAAGGTCTGCGCGATGTGGGCGGCCGGGATGGTGACGAGTGACCAGGGTGTGATCGAAAGCGTGATCGGGGCAGCTGTGACAGACCAGAATGCGATGGTGAGAGCGAATGCGGCGCGCTTTGCGTGTGAGTGGCAGGATGCACGCACACCCAGCCTGGCTGAGCTGGCACAAAGACTGAAGTCTGACGAGACGGCAGGGAAGAGTGACGCACTCTCCAAGATGTCTGCCGCGGACATGGAGCCTGCGCCGGTGGCATTTTGGGCAGCTTTGCATGCAGGCAATCTGGATAATAAAAACCAGCTCCGCCGGGTGGCGGCACTGCAGTGGCAGCATGGTGGAGATGTGTGGATGCAGCCTGCGCTGATGAGCTATCGAGACAGTACGACATCGAATGGCTACCTCGTGGGGATGCTGGCGGGTCAGATGCAAAAGGAGGGGCGTAGCGAGCATCCGCTGCTCGCAGAGCTGTCCAGACGCATGGGGATTCCTCTGTCGGCAGCCGAGGGCGTGGCGCTGGCGCAGGAGATGATCAGCACGGCGATGCCTGACGCGGTGAAGCGGCAGATTTTGCAGAACATTCTGAGAGGAATGCAGTCGCGAGGAACGAGCACGCAGGAAGTAGTGACGCAGCCGACGATGGCAAAAGCGAGCCGTGAGTGGACTGATCAAGCACTTGAGGCGCTGAAGAGTGGAGAGGCTCTGAAGGTGAGGGATGCGCTGAGCACGCTGGCTGCCTTTGAAACGTCTGAGAGCTTTGTGAAAAGGGTCCAGCCTTTGATTCTCCCGAGTCATACGAGTGAAGTACAGATGGCTGCGCTAGAGGCGTTGAGTTCCAGTCGTGAGCCAGCGGTGGCGGACATTCTGATTGATGCGTGGCCGAAGCTGACGCCGACGCTGAGGGAGAAGGCTGCGGGGATCATGCTTTCGAGGACGGACCGGATCGCGAAGCTGCTGGATGCGATGGAGGCGAAGAAGATTCTGCCTGCGCAACTGAGCGCAGCGACGAAGGCGACGCTGGGGCGGCAGAAGACGCCGGTGCTGGCGGAGAGGATCGCGAAGCTGATTGGCGGGGGTAGTTCTGAGAACCGGAAGGCGGTGATCGATCAATACATGACGGCGATGTTTGGCGGTGATTTGGGGGCTTCTGCCCGCAATGAAGCCGCACCTGCGGGCAGGAGTGCCCGCATCACAGGGGACGCTGGCCGCGGTGCCAAAGTTTATGAAACCCTATGCATGGTTTGCCACCGGCATCTGGACCGTGGGAATGATGTGGGGCCGAACCTGGGAACGATCAAGGCGTGGACGGATGAGCAGATCCTGACGAACGTGCTGGACCCTAACCGTGAGGTGTCGCCGAACTTTGCGCTCTACATCGTGGAGACGAATGACGGGCGTACGCTTTCGGGACTGATCGCGAGCGAGGCGGCGGGGAATCTGACGCTGAAGCGTGCGGATGGCGGCACCGACAGCGTGCTGAGGAGCGAGATCAAGTCGCTGACGAGCCCGGGGATCTCGCTGATGCCGCAGGGGCTGGAGGGGGCGATCACGCCGCAGCAGATGGCGGATTTGATTGCGTATTTGAAGGCGCCTTAACGTCAAGCCACGACCGGTGAGATGACATCGCCATACACATCGGTCAGCCGGAAGTCGCGTCCTGCGTAACGGTAGGTCAGCTCTTCGTGATTGATGCCCATGAGATGCAGGATGGTGGCGTGCAGGTCATGGACGCTGGTGGGGTTTTCATGCGCCGCGAAGCCGAATTCATCTGTGCTGCCGTGCACGGTGCCGCCTCTTATGCCGCCTCCGGCCATCCAGACGGAGAAGCCGTAGTGGTTGTGGTCGCGGCCGAGCTTTGACTTTGCCCCGCTCATTTCCACCGTGGGTGTGCGGCCGAATTCGCCGCCCCAGAGGATGAGGGTGTCATCGAGCATGCCGCGTTGTTTTAGGTCTGCGATGAGCGCGGCAATGGGCTGGTCGATCTGCGCGGAGAGCTTGCGGTGGTTGGTTTCGATGTTGTCGTGATTGTCCCAAGGCTGACCTGCGCCATGCCAGAGCTGCACCATGCGCACGCCACGCTCCAGCAGCCGCCTTGCGATGAGTGTCTGCCGCGCATGCACGCCTTCGCCATACATGTCGCGGATGTGCTGAGGCTCGCGCGAGACATCGAATGCATCTGAAGCCTCCATCTGCATGCGGTAGGCCAGCTCAAAGCTCTGGATGCGCGCCTCCAGCCGGGGATCGCTGCGTTCCCTGCGGTGCGCTTCATTGATGCGGCGCAACAGATCGAGCTGGCGATTCTGCACATGTGCATCGGCATGCGGACTGCGGATGTTTTCAATCAGGCGGTCCACCTGCTCATGCTTGGAGTCAACATAGGTGCCCTGATAGGCTCCTGGCAGGAATGCGGCCTGCCAGTTCTCCGCGCTTTTGATTGGCATACCGCCGGGGCACATGGCGATGAAGCCGGGCAGGTTTTCGTTCGCACTGCCGAGACCATAGGTGAGCCAGGCACCGAGGCTCGGGCGTGCCTGGATCGAATCTCCGCAGTTCATGAGCATGAGCGAGGGCTCATGGTTTGGCACCTGCGCCTGCATGGAACGGATGACTGCGATATCATCGATGTGGGCCGCTGTTTTGGCAAAGAGCTCGCTCACCTCAATGCCGCTCTGGCCGTAGCGCTGGAATTTGAACGGCGAAGGAAAGGCTGCGCCGGTTTTTCGCTCGGTGAGGCGATGACTCGGCACCGGCTTGCCGGCATAGCGCTCAAGAGCGGGCTTTGGATCAAAGGTGTCCACATGCGAAGGGCCGCCATTGAGGAAGAAATGGATCACGCGCTTCGCCTTGGGGGCATAGTGCGGCTTTGCGCCCGCCATCACATCGCCCAGACCGAGCATTGCCATCCCCATGCCGGAGCGGCGCAAGAAATCGCGGCGTGTGAGAGGGAGAGTGTTCATATCAATCGACAAACATGAACTCGTTGGAGAGCATCAGCACCTGCGCCAGCTGCTCCCAGGGATTGAGAGGCTGCTTTGGCTGCGCGGAGAAATCTTTTTCGGCATCCCAGGTTTCTTGTGAGGAGTCAGCACCGGAGCCAGTGGCTTGGGTGCTGGGCATGATTTTGGGCGACCAGAGGAACTGATCGCTGTTCAGTCCGTCGGCGATGTCCACGACGAAGTCGAGTGTGTCGCCGGTCTGGAACTCGATGGCGGTCAGGCTGAGGTCTGCCTTGGAGTTCTTCAGACGGGTGTCGCGCAGCTTGCCAAGGCGGGAGTGGCTCATGAAGCCGCGGATGCCATCACCGACATCGGGCTCGTGGATCAGCAGGGACTGGATATCGTATGTTCCACTGGCAGGGGCGATCCACCGGCGCACCACCGCGTGTTTGCGGTCATTGCCAGGGTGCCCACCAGTGGCGGTGAGCTGAGCCCAGCCGAGCTGCGGGTTGGGCCAGGCATCCGCGCCCTGCCAGGCGCTGCCGGTGAAGTGAGGCAGCACCTTGAAACTCTTCACGCGGCCGGTGTCTTCATCCCATTCGCCGTAGCCATACTGCCAGGACTTTGAGTGATCTGGTTCCACCGCGATGGCGGGCTCTTCCTGCACGAAGCGAAGGGCAGCTTCGACTTCGGCCTGGGTGGGATGGCGCTGGAAAAGCTGTGCGTAGATCCGGTTGATCCTGGCGGTGGCTGAAGGGGCTGATGCTTTGGCTTTCACCAGCGCCCGGGCCTGCTGCACCACAAATGGGTGGTTCATCCCAAACAGGGCCTGCTGCGGCACGCTGGTCTCGCTGCGTTGTGGGATGGAGAGGTCGGGATTGGCGAAGTCGAAGGTGCGCATCACTGCGGGGACATTCTCGCGATCCACGAGGGTGTAGAGCGTGCGGCGCTTGTTGCTGGCGCTGAACAAGGCCTCGGGACGGCCTCCGACTTTTAGATCCAACTGCCCCGCTGCGGTCAGCCAGGCATCGCGGGCTTCCTCGAAGCTCAGGCGATGCGGGTTCATGCGCGCGAGCAGGCGGTTGTCAGGATCGCGAGCATCGCGCTTCAGGCTGCTCTGCTGGTAGGTTTCCGAGAGCATGATGAGCCGGTGCATGGTTTTGAGGCTCAAGCCGGAGTCCATGAATCGCTGGGCCAGCCAGTCGAGCAGCTCCGGGTGAGTCGGGGTGCCGCCCTGTTTACCAAAATCGCTCGGCGTGCTGACCAGCCCGCGTCCGAAGTGGTGCTGCCAGATACGGTTTACCATGACGCGGGCAGTGAGTGGATTGCGAGGATCAATGATGGCCTGGGCGAGTTCCAGCCGTCCGCTTCCTTGGGTGAAAGGCTGCTGATTCCCAAACAGGCTGAGAAACTGTCTCGGCACCGCATCGCCCTTCGTCAGAGGATTGCCTCTCAGGAGCACGCGTGGGCTGCTGGGCAGCGGGCGGTCCACGAGGACGGTGGCATGCGCCGGGGCGGTGCTGGTGCTGAGAAGATGGCGGTCCACTTCCGCCTGGGCCTTCCAGAGCTCGGTGATGATGCCCGTAGGGAAGTACATCTCATTGTTGGCGATGTGCTCGTCAGGCACGTAGGCGGGGGAATCTGCCTGCTTGAGCGTTTGCTCGGTCAGCTTGGCTCCGGGATGAGCGTCCATCCATGCCTTCCAGCGATGGACGATGAAAGGATTGAGATCCTTTTCATCGATGATCTGGTCAAAGCCCTGCTCGGGGTACTTGTCCAGTTCTGACAGCGCTTGCTGATAATCGGCCGCACGAGCACGTGTGCGCGCCATCTGCTCCTCACGGCGTTTCGTCATGAGGTCCCGATTCCTCTTCACCAGCTCGGTGAGTTTTGCGTCTTCCCCCGTCGCGCAGGGCACCAAAGCCTCCGCGCTGCTCTGGAAGATGCCGTAGAGCGAGTAGTAGTCGCGTGTGGGGATGGGATCGAACTTGTGATCATGACAGCGTGCGCACGCCACTGTCAGGGCCTGGGTGCCACGCATGACCACATCAATGCGGTCATCAATGATGTCATGCGACACGCCGAGAAAGCGGCGACCGAGCGTGAGAAAACCCATCGCGGCCAGATCGGGGGACCGGGCAGGCGCCACCTGGTCTGCGGCCAGCTGCAGCAGCAGAAAGCGGTCATAGGGCATGTCTGCGTTCAGCGACCGAACGACCCAGTCACGATAGGGCGTGGCATGCACCCAGTTCTTTTCTTCGCGCGCATACACGTAACCTTTGGTGTCGGAATAACGTGCGACATCCAGCCAATGGCGCGCCCATTGCTCGCCATAGTGTGGCGAGGCCAGCAGACGCTCGATCAGACGCGGATAGGCATCTGGAGAGGCATCGCGGACGAAGGCTTCTGTTTCCTCCGGTGACGGGGGCAGCCCGGTGAGGTCGAGGCTGGCGCGGCGGATCAGCGTGCGTGCATCCGCGCGTGGGGAAGGTGCCAGTCCCTGCTCCCGCAGCTTGTGGTGAATGAATTCATCCACGCCCGATGCTTTCACGGGCTTGAGCGGTTGAAATGCCCAGTGCTCCGCCGAAGCAGCGATCAAGGGGGCAAGCAAAGCACCCAGATGGACGATGAAGCGTGGCATGGCTGCGGGTACTACGTGGCCGTGCGAAGTGTTTTTCCTGCCAAGATTTGCCACAACACCGCATCGACAGCGGCCTTCTGCCCGTTTATCTCCGTGCATGTTTACAGGTCTTGTAGAAACCACCGGCAAAGTCATCACTCTGGAGCCTCGCGGCGAAAGCGCACGCCTGACCTTGAACGTCGGGAACATGGCCGGAGAACTGGCGGATGGGGAGAGTGTGGCGGTGAATGGATGCTGCCTGACAGTGACGGCGAAAGATGCAGCGGCGCAGACGGCGTGCTTTGACCTGCTGATGCAGACGCTGAAGGTGACGAGCCTGGGGGATCTGCATGAGGGATCTCTCGTCAATCTGGAGCGTGCGATGGCGCTGGGGGCGAGGTTTGGCGGGCACCTGGTGCAGGGGCATGTGGATGCGACGGTGAAGGTGCTGGACTGGAGCGAGCATGGACAAGACCACAGGCTGGAGGTGGAGATACCGGCGGAGCAGCGCGGGCTGGTCATTCCGAAGGGATCGATCTGCCTGGATGGCATTTCGCTGACTGCGGCGGAGGTGACGGACAGCACGGTGGTGTGCTGGATCATACCGCACACGTTTCAACTGACGAACCTGCACACGAAGAAGGCGGGGGACCGGCTGAATGTGGAGTTTGACATGCTGGGCAAGTATGTGCGTGAGCTGATGCGTGCGATGAAGTAGCATCCACGCAGGATGGCAGGCCGTTTCCTTTTCCGATGCCGGTTCTCGAAGTACAGTCACTGACAAAAAGCTATGCGCAGCGTGCGATCCTGCGCGGGGTATCGTTTAAACTTGATCGAGGTGAGCGCGTGGCGCTGCTGGGGCCTTCGGGCAGCGGGAAGACGACGGTGCTGAACTGCACAGGAGGCGTGGACCAGGCGGACAGCGGGAGCGTGGTGATCGCGGGGCAGGCGCTGGGTGGATTGAGTGCGGACGGGCTGGCGCAGCTGAGGCGCAGACAGATCGGGACGGTGTTTCAGTTTTATCATCTGCTGCCGACGCTGAGCGCGGCGGAAAACATCGAGCTGCCGCTGCAACTGCTGGGCGTGCCGACGGGTGAGCGAGAGGCACGGGTGCGTGAACTGATGGAGCGGGTGGGGATAGCGCACCGTGCGGTGGCGCTGCCGGGGCAGCTTTCGGGAGGGGAGATGCAGCGGGTGGCGATTGCGCGAGCGGTGGTGCACCGGCCTGCACTGATCCTTGCGGACGAGCCGACAGGGAGCCTGGACACGGCGACGGGCGAGCAGGTGCTGAATCTGCTGGCTGAGGTGGTGAAGGAGACGCAGGCGGCGCTGCTGCTGGTGACGCACAGCCCGGAGGCGGTGAAACATTGTGAACGCGTGCTGCGCATGCAGGACGGGCAGATCGTCGAAGGCGCATGAGCACGGTGCTGCTCATTCTGAGGCGCTGTGCCCTGAGGCACTGGCGGCTGGCCCTGAAGCAGCAGGTAGCGCTGATGCTGATCCTGGCGCTGGGGTCGAGCGTGTATCTGGCGGTGAGGCTGGCGAGCAATGCGGCGCTGGCGGGCTTTGAGACCTTTACGGATGGAGTGACACGACAGCCAGACTGGACGGTGCAGGCGGAGGCTGGGGCGCTGCATGAGGCTGATCTGCGAGAGATGCGAAAGATGCTGGGAGTGCGGCCGGTGAGCCTGATTCCGGTGGTGGAGGAGACTGTGACGCCAGAGGGAGATCGGGGGAATGGAGAGATCGGATCGCGCGCGACATGGCGGCTGCTGGGCGTGGATTTTGTGGGGCTGCTTAATTTGCGCGGGGAAGCGCCTGCGGGACTGGGGGCGAATTTGCAGGCGGTGAAGAGCGGCGTGTATGTGAGCCCGAAGCATGGTGCGAAGGCGGGCGATGAGCTCCGAGTGATCGTGGATGACCGGGTGATTGTGCTGAAGGTTGCAGGCGTGGTGCCGGAAGTACCCGGGGTGCCGGGATTGCCGGCGCATCTGCTGCTGATGGATCTGCCCGATGCACAGGCGGTGCTGCAACGGGGTGATGCGGTAGACCGTGTGGAGGTGCTGGCGCAGGATGGGGCGGCGTTTCCACGACTGAGAGAAGAAACGGGGGAACTGCTGAAGACCCGATGGCAGGTGAGAGGCGGCACGGACCGGCGGCAACTGGCGGGGACGATGACGCAGGCTTTTCGGCTGAATCTCACGATCCTCTCCCTGCTGGCGCTGCTGGTGGGCGGGTATCTGATTTTTCAGGCGCTGGACGGGGTGGTGCTGAGAAGGCGGGAAGAGATCGGGATTTTGAAATCTCTTGGTGTGACGGACCGGGCGATCCAGGCGGCGTTTTTGTGTGAAGCTGGAATGCTAGGGCTGTGCGGAGGCGGGCTGGGAGTGCTGCTGGGATGGCTAGGCGCGCAAGGAGCAGTGGGTGGTGTGACGAAGACGATGAATGCGCTGTATGGTGCGACCAGCGAGCAGCAGGCGGCGCTGAGCTGGAGCGAGGCGCTGCTGGCTCTGGGGATCTCGGTGACGGCGAGCCTCGTCGCGGCATGGTGGCCGGCGCGCATGGCGGCACGGACGCCACCGGCACACATGCTGGGCAGGCATGCGGCGCCGTTTGAAGGCGGGCGTGTGTGGCGGGTGGAATGGATTGGCTGGGCGATGCTGGCAGCGGCGGTGCTGCTGGCGCAAGTGCCGGTGTGGAGACTGGCGAACGGCACACGGATGCCGCTGGCTGGTTATGCCGCAGCCTTTTTCTGGCTGGTAGGAGCTGGCTTGGTGGCGGGTGCGGTGCTGCGCTTTCTGGCAAACAAGAAGGTGATGTCTGCGGTGTGGCGCGTGGCCTTGTCCCAACTGCGGAGGCCGACGGTGAGGCACCGCTTTGCCGTGGCGGCGCTGACGAGCGCTGTGGCGATGACGACGGGGATGGCGGTGATGGTGGCGAGCTTTGACCACACGATGCGGGGCTGGATCGACCGCACGATGAAGGCGGACATCTATGTGAGCAGCGCCGGTGCGCAGAGCGCGTCATCGACGAATGCCATCTCTGCGGCGACGGTGAAGGAACTGGGCCAGGGCGCAGAAGTGGTGGAGCTGGCGGCCATTCATGCGAAGACGATGATGTGGCGCGGCGGAGAGGTGCTGATCCTGGGAACGCAGGCGGGGTTTGCGCACAAGCATGGGCTGTATGCATGGGTGCAAGCACCCAAGAACGAGGAGTGGTGGAGGAGTGAAGATGGAGCCGCGAATGCGATCATCAGCGAGAGCTGGAGCGAGCGATTTGGGACGAAGGTGGGAGAGGTGATCGATGTGGCGGGGCATCCGGTGCGAGTGGTGGCGATGAATGCGGAGTATGGGAATGAGCGCGGATCACTGACGCTGCCTGCGGAGGTGTTTCGAGAATGGTTCAAGACGGACGAGGCGTGGCGTGTGGCGCTGATGCTGAAGCAGGGGGTGGATGCGGAGGCGGTGAGGAACCAGATCGAGGCCCGCCACGCCGGGCTGCGGGTGTTTACGAATGCGCATCTGCGGCGCGAGGCGCTGCGCATTTTCCGGCAGACCTTTTCGGTGACGCACGCGCTGGAGGTGATTGGTGTGATTGTGGCGGTGGCTGGGCTGGGGCTGGCGTTGACAAGCCTGCTGCTGGAACGGCGTGCGGTGCTGGCCACGCTGCACTCTCTGGGCATGACGCGCAGCGAGATCGCACTGGCGGCGGCGCTGGAGGGGCTGGGAGTGGCGGGTGCGGGAGCGTGCACGGGCATCGTGGCCGGGTTGTGGCTGGGATGGCTGCTGGTGTATCGTATCAACAAGCAGTGCTTTGGCTGGACGCTGCAGTTTCATGCGGTGTGGTGGCACCTGGCGGTGCTGGGGGCTGCGGTGGTGGCCGTGGGCATGGCGGTGGCGGCGCTGGTGGGACGATGGGCGGCTCTGCTGCCTGCTGAACATGCGGAGGAATGACATGAAGCTCTTCTTTTTACTCACCTTGATCCTGACGAGCGTGCTGCATGCGCAGACGACGGCGGACGGTTTTGCGCTGCCACAGGCGGGCAGAGTGTTTGCGTTTCCGCGTGATCATGGCAGCCACCCGGACTTTCGCACAGAGTGGTGGTATGTGACGGGGCACCTGGACGGGAAGGATGGGAGGCGGTTTGGATTTCAGGTGACGTTTTTCCGGCAGGCGCGGCGCGAGGATGGACGCACGCTGCATCTGCACCTGGCGCATGCAGCGCTGCTGGATGCGGCCACAGGAAACTTTATTCATGAGGAGCGGCTGAACCGGGAAGGGTGGGATGCGGAGGCGTCTGAGACAGCGCTGGCGGTGAGGAATGGAAACTGGTCACTCAAAATGGATGAGCAGACACAGCGCATTCACATTGCCGCAACCGTGAAGCATGAGGCCGTGATGGAACTGGAGCTGGAGCCAGTGAAGCCGCTGGTGGTGTTTGGGAAAGACGGGGTGTCGCGCAAAGGGGCGTCGGAGTCAGCGGCGAGCCATTACCTGACGTGGCCGCGCCTGAAGACCAGCGGAATGGTGAAGGTGGGCAAGGTGGAGCACGCAGTGAGCGGCGAGGCGTGGATGGATCATGAGTTTAGCAGCAGCCAGCTGGATGCGGGGCAGGTGGGCTGGGACTGGGCCGCACTGCAGCTCAAGGACAGGCGTGAGGTCATGGTGTACCGCATGCGGCGGAAGGATGGCACGGCGGACCCGGCCTCGACACTCGCGCTGGTAGGGGCTGATGGGAAGGTGAGGCATCTGGCGAGCGACGCCTTTTCATGGGAAGTGCTGGGAACGTGGAAGAGCCCGCGCAACGGGGCGGAGTATCCCAACCGCGTGAGGGTGCGGTTTGAAGGGGAGTCTTTTGAGCTGAGGCCGCTGGCGGCGGATCAGGAGCAGGACGGGGGGATCACGCGGCTGCCGTACTGGGAAGGGGCGTGTGATGTGGTGGATGCGCAGGGTAGAGTGGCTGGCAGGGCTTTCCTGGAGCTGGCGGGATACGCGGGGGATCTGACGGGGTATCTGGCGCCGAAGGTGGAGTGAGGGCGGAGGCGATGTTTCGTCTCGCGAGGGGGATTTGATCCATGCCTCAGTGCCGCGCCCGCTCCTGCGCGATCACATCCCGTATGTGCTCCATCCGGTTCGCCGGATTCGGATGCGAACTCATAAAGTCAGACCGGTTGGCCCCGCCGCTCACCTGCGCCAGGATCTCCATCACTCCGATCAGCGCCTCCGGATTGTATCCCGCCTGCATCATGAACCGCACGCCGAGCGCATCTGATTCAGACTCGTCATCGCGGCTGAACTTCATCACCCGCCACTGTGCCACCATCTGGGCTATCTGCGCCCCCGAGCTACCGTGCCCGTCCGAGGTCATCACGCCCAGCCCTTGGGCGATCCCGCTCCACAGCCGTGTGCTGGCCATCTGCTCATTGGAGTGCCTGCCCACCACGTGCCCCATCTCATGCCCCAGCACGCCTGCCAGCTGATCCTCCGACTTCAGCCGGCGAAACAGGGCCTCGGTGATGAAGATCTGCCCGCCGGGCAGCGCAAAGGCATTCACCGTCTGCGGATCCGCCAGAAGGTGAAATTTAAACTGGTAGGGTGTCTGCCGCGCCGCCGTCGAGGCGAGCAAACGTCCCCCCACGCGCTCCACCAGCGCCCGCCCCGCCGCATCGCGCGAGAGGCCGCCGCTCTCACGGATCATCTGCGGTGTGGACTGCAGCCCCAGCGCTATCTCCTCCTGCGGCGTGGCCAGGGCGAGCGTCTGCTTCCGCCCGGTAAACTCGTTTTGGTAGCTCGTGGTGCTCAGCCAGTTGTAGATCAGTGAGCCGACGATGATCAGCAGCCCCAGTATGATGCGCGGGTTCAGCCCACCACCACCCCTGCCCCGGTCATCTCCAAAAAAGTAAACCCGACCCGGCTGATGAAGGCGCTTCAGTGTCTGAATCATGCCCGGCTTTATAGCGTATGGAAAAATCTTGAGCCAGCGCCTATTTTGCGGCATTGCAGCTCATGTCGTTGTTTCAGGATCAAGATCACCCGGTGGATTGGGGCCGGAAAGGCTCTCAGGCGGTGGTGACTCTGGCCTGTCTCTTTGTCGTCCTCACCGGACTCAAGATCGCAGCCAATGTGCTCGTGCCCATCGTCTATGCCTTCTTCCTCGCGGTTCTCAGCTACCCGATGGTGCGCTGGCTGCGCCGGCACCGAGTGCCCGCCGGTCTGGCTTTGGGCATCACCATGCTGGTAAATCTCAGCGCTCTGGCCGGTCTCATTACCGTCGGCGTTCGCCTGCTCATCAGCTTCTGGGCGGATCTCCCCCGCTACCTGCGTGGCCTCCAGATGTATTCCAACGAAGCTGCCGCTTGGGTTGAAGCCAAAGGCGTCGCCGGTGCCAAGGCCACCGTCAGCGGCTTGTTTGACTGGAACAACCTCATCAGCTGGGCCACCCAGCAGGATGTGATGAGCAATCTCGGCTCCCTGGGCATCAGCACCTTTGGCACCCTGGCCACCTTCCTCGCCAGCCTCATCATGGTCATCATCGTCATGATGTTCATCCTCATGGAGGCACACGGCACGCAGAGCCGCCTGCAGGCCGTCAGCCTCTCCGGCGGCCCCGACCTCAGCGGCCTCATGCGCAGCGCGGACGACATCCAGAAGTACCTCGGGGTCAAAACCCTCATCAGCGCCCTCACCGGCCTCATGGCGGGCTTCTGGTGCTGGTTTTTCGACCTGCACTACCCCCTCCTCTGGGCGCTGCTTGCTTTCCTGTTCAATTACATTCCCGCTGTCGGCAGCACCGCCGCCTCCGTGCCTGCCATCGTGGAGGCCCTCGTGCAGCACGGGCCTGGCACGGCCATCTTCGTCGCGCTTGGCTACGGCGGCATCAATTTCTTCCTCGATAACTTCGTGCAGCCCACCATGCTCGGAAACCGCTTCGGCATCTCTCCGCTTGTCGTCATTCTTTCCGTCATCTTCTGGGGCTGGCTATGGGGGCCGCTAGGCATGTTCCTCGCCGTGCCGCTCACCATGGTGCTCAAGGTCCTCCTCGACAACAACGCCGAGTTCCACTGGATCTCCGTCGCCATGGCCAAGAAAAAAATTCGTCACGGCGAGGTGGAGGTGGCAGGCTATGACCTTCAGCTCAATGAAGATGAAACCATCGGCAGCGGTGCCAGCACAGAAATCCCCGGACGCGAAAAATAAGACCGTTCCGAGCGCCGTCAGCGCGTGCCATCTGTCGTGGCCAGTCCTCTGCCAGTCTTTCTTCGGGTGATCCGAGCGGGGGCGGCGTGTTCGCTGTGAAGCAGGGAAGCATGTCTGCAAATCCACGAGGAGCGGCACAAAGAGAAGTTACTGGAGTGAGTTTTGACAAACAGCCTGCGGCAGGACCGGCAGCAGCACCGCGCATTGTCATGCAGCATCCAGGCATTGTGCCTGCGCAAGAGGCAGGGCTGCGGGGGGGCAAACAACGAATGATTCGTCTTTTCTCTTTTGTGTGCCATGATAGCGGATGGAAAAGAAATTAATGGGGCTGCTGGGCAGTGAGGATTACATACCCTCGAATGTGCCGGAGCTGCTCTCACAACTGGGCCTGAAGCCCAATCAACAGCAGGTGCTGCAAGGCCTGCTCAAACGCCTGGAAAAGCAGGGAAAGATTCTTCGCACGAAGGGAAACCGCTACATCGAAGCCGAGGAGGCGGACCTGGTGCCTGGAGTGATCCAAGTGACAAGAGGCGGCCGTGGATTTGTGATGCCGGATGAAGGAGGGGGCGCTGAGATCAGCGTGCCTGAGAGCAAGATGGACACCGCCATGCATGGCGACCGCGTATTGGTCCGACTCGATTTCAAGCCGGGGCAGCAGGACAGAAGCGGAAGCGTGGTGCGCATTTTGGAGCGCAGACGTACGCAGGTGGTGGGAACGCTGCAGCGTACGAAGCAGTTTCTGCACGTGACGCCGGATGATCCGCGCCTGCCGGGAGTGATCTATGTGCCTGAGCCGCGTGATGTGGGCCGCAGGGCCAACATGGGTGACAAGGTGGTGGTGGAGATCACGCAATGGGGCAGTGGGAAAGTGGCTCCTGAGGGCGAGGTGATCGAGGTGCTGGGACCGCCAGATGAGGAGGGTGTGGACATGCTCTCCGTGCTGCGGAACTACGACCTGCCGCTGCACTTCCCCAAGAATGTGCTGCATGAGGCGCATGCGATTGCGAAATCGCGCCCTGACAACCAACCGAGCGCGCAGGAGTGCGCCGGGCGTGTGGACTGCCGCCCGCACAACGTGGTGACCATCGACCCGGATGACGCGAAGGATTTTGATGACGCCATCTGCATGAAGCAGGAAGGTGAGCAGTGGAGGCTGTGGGTGCACATCGCGGATGTGTCCCACTATGTGAAGCCGGGCAGCGCACTGGATGTGGAAGCGAGCAAGCGTGGAAACTCGACCTACCTGGTGGATCGTGTGATCCCGATGCTGCCGGAGGCACTGAGCAACGAGCTGTGCTCCCTGAAGCCGAACGTGGACCGCCTGACGAAGTGCGTGGAGTTTGTGATGTCCAAGCACGGAGAGGTGGTGAATGCGAAGTTTTACTCCGCCGTGATCCGCTCGAAGAGACGCTTTACCTACAAGGAGGCGTTTTCCGTGCTGCAGGCACCGCCGAACAATGAAACCGAGCAGATGCTGCACGATGCCCATGCGATGGCGCAGAAGGTCCGCCACCTGCGTTTCAAGAATGGCTCGCTGGATCTCGACTTCCCTGAGAACAAGATCCGTCTGGATGAACACGGCAAGGTGCTGCGCATCGAACGCATCGAAAACGATGTCTCGCACCAGTTGATCGAGGAATACATGCTGCTGGCCAACGAGGCCGTCGCAGGCCGTCTCATGGGGCTGAACCGTCCGTCCGTGTACCGTGTCCACGAGTCACCGAAGGAAAAGCGGCTCAATGATTATCGTGAAGACGTGCTGAGCCACCGCGTGCCCTGCGGAAACCTCACGCATCGCCCGGAGGTGCAGAAGCTTCTCAGCCGCCTAGATACGCTGCCGATTGGCCCGGCATTGAAGATTGGTTTCCTGCGCTCAATGATGCGGGCGCGGTATGCCGTGGAGCCGCTCGGTCATTACGGTCTCGCCAAGACAAAGTACACGCATTTCACCTCGCCCATCCGCCGTTACGCCGATCTCGTCGTGCATCGTTCCTTGTTCGACAAAGTCGAGCTGCAGGCGGGCGTCGCCAGGCAGATCGCAGATCACATCAGCACGACCGAAAAGAACTCGGCGGATGCTGAACGCGACAGCAAGGAGGTCAAACTCTACGCCTACCTGAAGGCTCAGCTTGTCTCGAAAAAGCCGCAGCCTTATGACGCGCTTGTCACCGATGTGAGGAATTTCGGTTTCTTTGTCGATGTGCCGGACCTCGGCCTCAGCGGTGGCGTGCCGCTCTCCGCGATCCAGGACGACTTCTATGTGTTTGATCCCTCCGCACGTCAGATCACGGGGCGTCATACACGCCGCGTCTTCAAAGTCGGCGACCACGTCGCCGTGCAGATCTACAAGGTGGACAGCATCAAGAAGCAGGTGGATTTCATGCCCGTGCCGCAGCGCGGCAAGCCGAAGCATGCCGAAGACTCAGATCGGCGGGATCGGCGCGGGCCGCAGAGTCGTGATTCCAAACGGCCTGCCGCACCGCCGCGCAAGCCGGGACACGGTCACAAGCGTGCGCAGCAGAAAAGAAAACGGTAGGGAAATCCGCCCTCGTCCAGCGCATCGCGCACACAACTGAAAGTCTCGCGCGCGACAGCGCGGACGAGTTCAGTTTCGTTTGCGCTCATCAAGCCTTTTCACCTGCAAGGTGGTCTGTAGCATGCCCGAGGTTAAAAACATGGAATGATCGTCAACGGCATTCATTCATAGGTGTATTCTTAATATGATATTAAGAATAAAAAACAAAATTAAGTATTATGTTGAGTTAATTGGAGTTATTAATGTAAGATGTTGGAAAATGTCCGAAATCATGAGCTCCGTTTTACAACATCCCATTGGCTCTCAGTTCGTTAGAATGGCCGCATTGTCTTACGGGTCGAAAAATCAGGCGGTCATGTCGTTCCCGCCGACTGCAGCAAGGGGCAAGCAGCCTTCAGACTGCCCGCCTCCAGAAGCTCCCGCTTCCCTCTTGGAGAGAATGTTTTCATTCTCTCCTGTTCAATCGTGTAACAGCGCTTGAAGCGCATCATCGGCGCAAACGCTGCGGGTCACTTCATTCCGCGTCAAGTACATTTGCTTTGTCAAACTCCTCATCATCATTCTATTATGCCTGCTTTTCCTCCTGTTACCGACGGTTTAAGTGTGTGGTTGTGCTCGGACACGAACGTTGACTTTCAGTTGGATGGCACGGTGGTGTCGTGGGGGGCGGCGGACATTGAAGGTGTGCGGGCTGCGGCGATTGGATCGTCCCGGCCGCAGTGGCTGGAGGACCAGATCAACGGCTACCCGGTGCTGCGTTTTGAAGGGGCACAGGGGCTGTTTCTGGAAATGGGGGTGATCGCGCAAAACAGCTTCACATTGGTCGTGGTGGGCCGCAGCCTGGATCAGCGCCAGCAGGGCGGGGAGGGGCTGCCGGGGCAGAAGATGGTGTTTTATCAGGACGGCTCAGAGACGCTGACGCATGCGGCGGTGTCGGTAGGGTGGAACGGGGTGGGGGTGTATGAGTTTGGAGCCAGCGGTTATCCGCGTGCGGAGGCCGAGGCGGACGCCGCTTGTTTCTGCCCGCTGGTGGTGCGCTATGAGAACCAGGCGCTGAGCGTCTGGCTGACGGGAGACAATGTGATCAGTGATGAGAGCACGCCATCTCAGCCGGTGAACGCGCCGCATGGGATCGGCGGGCCGGGAGGGGGCATAGGCGGGTTTGCGGGGGACATCGCGGAGGTGCTGATCTACAACCGTGCGCTGAGCGAGTGGGAACGGCACCAGGTGGAGCAGTATGTGCAGAACAAGTATGCCTGCGGGCCGTCGTCTTCCAGCAGCGCGTCGAGCGAGATGTCGTCGTGGTCTTCGCAATGGAGCAGCGAATGGAGTTCGGAGCAAAGCTCGAGCAGCAGCTCGGAGCGAAGCTCAGAGCAGTCCAGTGAGCAGTCGTCCTCGCAGGAGAGTTCGTGGTCCTCGCAGGAAAGCTCGTGGTCCTCGGCGTGGAGCAGCGAGCAGTCCAGCGCGCAAAGCTCGGAGCAGTCGAGTGCGGAGTCGTCGTCGTCCTCCTCGTCATGCAGTTGTGAGATGCCGTCAGACCCGGTGCCGGTGACGGAGGGGCTGGTGGCATGGCAGCGTTCGGATTTGAACGTGAACCAGGATTTTGACGGGATTAGCACCTGGGGTCCGGTGTGCCACTGTCTGCCGGACATGGTGCGTGCGGGCACCCTGGGGCCGCAGATCGTTGAAAATTCATTTGGGACGTGGCCAGGGCTTGAGTTCACTGAAGGGCAGATGCAGCAGTTGACCCTGCAGTCGGGAGCGCTGGGAGTTAACAACTTCACCCTGTTCGTGGTGGCCCGACCGGAGGCAGAACGTGTGTGGAATGGCAGCGGGGTGGCCGGGCAGCGGATGCTGCTCTCTGACGACGGTGGCGTCGGCAGTGCAAATGCGGATGTTTCGGCAGGCACGCAGAGCCTGGGTTTGTATGAGTTGGAGTATGTCAGCAGCCCCCGTCTGGAGGCGTGGATGGCCGGATGCCTGTGCCCGCTTGTAGTGCGGTATGAGAACAAGCAGGCGGCGTTGTATGTCAGCGGTGCCTTGGTTGCCCAAGACAGTGCGGCGCCCTGGTATGATGTTTTCATTCCACACAATCTTGGCGGTTGGATCAACAACGATCCTACTGCGGGCTTCGTGGGCGAGGTGGCGGAGGTGCTTTTTTACAACCGGGCGCTCTCAGATTATGAGCGCGAGTTGGTGGAGCAGTATGTGCAAAACCGCTACGGCTGCCAGAGCTCTTCCAGCAGTGCGTCGAGCGAGGTCTCGTCCTGGTCGTCACAGCAGTCGAGCCAATGGAGTTCGGAGCAGAGCAGCGAGTGGAGTTCACAGCAGTCGAGCTGGCAGAGTTCCGCACAGTCCAGCGCGCAGTCCTCCTCGCAGGAGAGTTCGTGGTCTTCAGCAAGGAGCAGTGAGCAGAGCTCCATGCATTCGAGCATGGAGCCCTCCTCCTCATGCAGCCCGGTGCTGCCACCGGACCCGGTGCCGGTGACGGACGGACTGGTGGCGTGGCAGCGCGCGGATACGAACGTGAGTCTGAACGTGAACAACCAAGTGACGATCTGGGGCGGCGCGGACGGCTGCCTGCCGGATGCGGTGTGGGCCACCTATGCAGCGCCGGGATGGCAGGCGGCGAGTTTTGGGGTGCAGCCGGCGGTGGTGTTCACCGGTGCAGAAGGGCTGCTGCTGGAGCTCGCCGGAGAACTGGGGGCCAACAGCTTCACGCTGGTGGTGGCGGCCTGTTCGGACTTGCTGTGGGAGCCGGGCAGCCTGTTCGCACCGGACAGCAGCCAGACCGGCGCAGTGGCTGCGGTGGCCGCCAGCATGGGGCAGGTGACTCTGTCAGAACCCGGCGGCAGCGGCTCGACGCGCCTTTCGGCCTCGGTCCAGGGCTGCCTGTGCCCGCTTACCGTTATCTACGACAACAAGCAGGCGCGGATCTACTGGCAGGGGCAGCTGGTGGCGCAGGACAGCAGCACGCCTGCTTACATGGTCTGGTTGCCGAAGCTCATCGGTGGCACGGGTTCGGGAGGATTTGTGGGGCGGGTCGCGGAGGTGCTGTTCTACAATCGTGCTCTGGGAGACAGCGAACGCCAGCAGGTGGAGGGCTATCTCCAAGATCGCTACCAATGCCTGTCCAGCGAAAGCAGCGGGCAGAGCAGCAGCGGGCAGAGCAGCAGCGAGGAGTCCTCCAGCATGTCATCGGCATCGGTGCAAAGCTCCAGTTCGTCGTCATCGCATTCTTCGGAGACATCCCATGGCAGTTCAAGTATCAGCAGCAGTAGTGAAAGCACATCAAGCGCTCTTTCCATTGAAGGACCGAGTCGTATTGGAGTGACTACACCCCAAGCCGACCGGTCAAAGGAGGTGACAGTTACGACGAATAATGGCAATCCCAATAATATCCAATTATCAGCTACTCAGGGAGCAGATAAAGTCACCATTGAAGCTCTAGGTGTCATCTCCGAATCGAGCGCTAAGTTTAAAGTTACAGGGACTACGGCGAGCAGTACTGAGGCTGATGTTACCTTAGAAGCTATATGCGAAGGCATCACCGCCACCAAGACCCTGACTGTGGTTATACCTGCGGCAGTAGGATCGCCTAGACCATTAAATCAAGAGTTTAATGTTCAGGCAACCCCCCTTGCTCAGAATAGTACAACTACTCCGCCGATGCAGGGCGTTAATCCTCCTAAAAAATTCTTGTCCGTTTTCGCAATGACCACTTTGGTTGTTCAAATCAAGGATCAATTTGGAGAGGATCTTCGTGGGTATAGTGGGGCTGCAGTGACCGAATCACTCGATCAAGGTGGCTTTACTTCGATCAATCAAAATCTTTCGACATTAGGCCAATATTCAGATCCAGTTGGCCTAGGAGCTCCTGCGCCTAATCCTCCTTATTCAGAGAATCCAACTGATAATCAGAACACGATTAATCAGTGGCTTAATACGCAGCCATCAGGGCCATCATCAGGGCATAAGACAAGGACAATTAGAATAAAAATTGACGACACCTGGGAGTTAGATGCTGGAACCCGTGACTTGTTGTTAAAAGATGCGGAAACCCTTCAGATTAACTGGCCATGAAAAACACTGCTTTGGCTTGCGCCATATTAACTTTCATTGTCTCTCCCACTATGGTGCGTGCTCAAGTATTCGAGGGCTTGCACACGAATAAGATTTCGGCCATCACTAAAAATCATTTATACATCGAAAATCGTGTGGTGGGATTGGAGCACTCACTCCTTAATCAGAATAATATTCGTTTAATGATGTTGGCTAATTTGATCGATACAAGCAACGCACCACCCGATTTCATTAAGGCTTTGAAAATGGCCATTAAAAATGCCGACATTACCATCCCTGCCAAAAATGAAATACTAATTGTTCAGAAGGACCTGTTGGACAATGAGCGAAGAATATTCAATGCAGATGTGGAGATTGTTAAATTCAATGGAACCGCCAGTGGGTTGCTTCAAGGATTAAATTTGCCCGGGACTAGCATTGAACTAGATAAAACTTTTTCTCTGGGTGTCCCAATTATTGACTCGTCAAAGATCGATTGCAAGCTCACCAATTTTTCATTCAAAGGAACCCTGAGGGATCTTTTGAAAGAACTGGCGAAGAAACGGGATGCCTTGGGTGGGTATGTGGTTATGGTGGGAAAAAATTTGAGATTGAGTGTTAAATTGATTCCGTGAGCTTGTCGGTTTCGAAAAAATGACATCCGTCTGCAACATAATTATAGATCCCCTGAAGAAGGGGGGCGTACTCTTTGGCATCTACTTTGACACCTTGTGAAACGGTTGCGATTGCTCAACAAACTCTCTCCTGGCGATGTTGTCATGCTGACGGCTGCCGTGCGGGACCTGCACCGCAGTCATCCAGACAAGTTTCAAACTTCGGTGCAAACTTCCGCAGGCTCTCTTTGGGACAACAATCCGTTCGTCAGCCAACAGCCTGCAGCCGATGCAGAAGTCGAGGACATTCTTTGTGCCTATCCGCTCATTCATCGCAGCAATCGAACGCCCCACCATTTCATTCATGGCTTCATTCAAGACCTGGGGGACAAACTGGGCGTGAAGATCGAGCCCACGGACTTCAAGGGGGACATTCACCTTTCGGAGCCAGAACAGAAGTGGATGAGCCAGGTGCAGGAAATCACACGGATGCCGGTGCCGTTCTGGATAGTGGGAGCGGGTGGCAAATTCGATTTCACTGCCAAGTGGTGGCCCAATGAACGCTATCAGCAGGTCGTGGATCATTTTGCGGGACGCATCCTGTTTGTTCAGGTGGGAGAGAAGCACCACCATCACCCGCCCTTGCGTGGTGTGTTGAACCTCATGGGAAAAACGAATCTAAGGCAGATGGTCCGATTGATGCATCATGCGCAGGGTGTGCTGTGTCCGGTGACGCTGCACATGCACCTAGCCGCAGCAGTTCCAGTGAGAAAGGGGATGCCGAAGAACCGGCCCTGCGTGGTGGTGGCGGGCGGGCGTGAGCCTGCTCAGTGGGAAGCCTATCCGCATCATCAATATCTGCACCGCAACGGCATGCTGCCCTGCTGTGATCAAGGCGGCTGCTGGAAAGGCCGGGTGGTGCCGCTTGGCGATAACGATCCCAAGGACGCTCCTGACAAGCTCTGCACGCATGTGGTGCATCTGCATGATCCCGCCAAAAGCTTTCGCCGCAAATCCAATGAACCTCTGCCTCCGCATGCCCTGCCAGAGGCACCGAACCGAGTGCTGACCGATTACCTGCCCCAATGCCTGGACCTGGTGACGGTGGATGATGTGATCCGGGCCATCGAACTGTACTTCGCCGGAGGTGTGGTACGGTATCTGGATGCGCCTCAGGCAGAAGCGGCGAAGTCAGCCATCTCTCAGCTGAAGACCGCAACGATAACGAAAATAGCTGAAACTGCCGCTGCCACCTCAGTCAAAGCAACCTGTGCCCAGAACTGAAAGATGGCGTGCCCGTGAGGTGCAACTCCACCACCCGATCCAGTCGAGCGAGCCCGCCATGGTGTGATCTGCCGGCGATTGACCGACGTTGACGAACTTCCACTTCGAGTATTCCCAAATGACCTCCCCCACCCAACCATCTCCGCACAACAAGTTTTGGGAGAAAGCCCCCCAGATTCCAGCGATCGCTCATTTCGTTTGGTTGGGCGGGCCTCTGCCCCGGTTTGTGGACGAGTTTGTCGGGCGGTTCCGGCGGCTGCATCCGAACTGGGAGGTGATGGTGCACCGGACGGTTCCGCTGGACTTGCCTGAGCGCTGGCATCGCCACCTGCTTTCGCTGAAAAGCCACGCAGGCCGCTCGGACTGGGTCCGGCTGTGGTTGATTCATCGACTGGGTGGCTTCTATCTCGACACGGATGTGTGGGCATTTCGTTCCTTCGACGAGTTGCGGCACTATCGGTTTCTGGCCTTGGGCACAGGAAAAGGCTGGTCCAACAACGCCCTGTTCGCGGAAGCGGCCGGGGGACCGGCGGTGGCGGAGCTGATCCGGCGGCTGGAGACACACACCTTTGAACTCGGAAATCCTTTTTTCGTGGAGCCAAAGTCAGGATGGCAATGGTCGAAATACTACAACGCGGGACCGGCACTGTTCACCATGACGGGAATGGAGCGGCCGGATTTGTTTCACCTGTCCCCGAATCATTGGTTTCAAGGCACCCACAACAAGGACGTCCGGCTGGAATTGGTTCGGGCGGGCGATGCGGAGCTGCCGGCATTGTTCCAACGCTGCATGAAAATGCCGGACGGCGTGTGGCCCTTTGGGCTGCACTGCGGCAGTGAATCGGACCGGTTGGCGTTTCCCGACCCTGAATGTGGGTCCCCGCGCGCGCTGAAAAAAGCGACAGCTATTTTGAAGCGGCACCCTCTCGGCCAGAGGGTGGATGGTGTAGTCGTTGGGGATAGGGATGGCACAATATCGGGCGAATGGCTTGCTCACGCACCCCGGCTGCATTTGAGCCTTGCGACGGGCATGAACAATCGAGATCGAGTGGCAGAGGCGACGGACTTTGCAGCGGAGCGGAGAGTGATATTGCCAGTTCATCCGGTGGAGGCCTCGGGCGCGGTCCCCGACAACAGCATGGATGTGGTTTTCATCGACTCACCTCCAGAAGGCGAATCCATGGCGGCAGCCTTCCAGCGGTGGCGGCCCAAGCTCAAACCAGGCGGCTGTCTTGGCTGGGCCGGTGCTCGTGCTGCGGCACATCCATTGGCGGAAAGCCACGGCCATCACATGGAGCGGGACGAAGACGACACTAGGTTTCTGCCGCTCTTGTCAAACGAGAATCCATTGCCACTCACCAGATCATGAATGCTCCAAAAAAAACCGCCCTCCTGACTTATCGCACGGGAAACATCGGTGACGATGTGCAGTCGTTGTCGTTGTCTCAGCCCCATTTGCTCGGCAAGCCGGACCTGTGGATCGACCGGGATCAGTTTTCCGACTATGCGAATGAGGGACCGGTCGATCTCGTGGCCAACGGTTTTTTTCTTTGCGCCAGTCGCTCGGGAAAACTGGCCTTTCCGCCTCCGCCCAACATACGAACCCGCTATGTGGCCCTCTGCGCGTCAAACGTCCCAAACACTGAGGAATCCATCGCTCATTTTCGTGCCAGCGGGCCTGTGGGGTGCCGGGACCTGCACTCGGTCAAATGGTGCAAAAACCGTGGCCTGGAGCACTATTTCAGCTCTTGTCCTAGCTGCTTGCTGGAAAGGGATTTCGATGCACCGGGCAGGCCTGCGACACCCTACGACCCGGATGGACCGGTTGTGCTTGTGGATGTGAATCCCAAACACTTGCCGCCCTTTGGGACTTCAAGCCGGCAGTTTTTGTGTCTGACCAATCGAGTGCGTCCCGGAGATTATCGGGACGCGGCAGCGCGGTTTGCCGCACTGCAGCGGCGGCTCCGTGTCCTGCGCTCGGCGGCCCTCGTCATCACGAACCGGCTGCATGTGGCCATGCCCTGCGTGGGTTTGGGAGTCCCCGTGGTGGTGGTGGAGGCAGACAGCCTGGCTTTCCGCCTCTCAGCGCTGCCGCCTTGGTTGAAAATTCATCGCAAACAGGAGCTGAGCAGGATCAGCCTGGATCCGGCACGTCACCACACCGATGATTTTCTCAGAAATCGCGCGGAGTGGCGCTCCATGGTGCGGGAGCGGTTGGAGGCTCGTCTTGCTGTGCGTTGATCCTCAATGGACCTCATCCCAGGCCCACCGCATCGCGCACACGACTGAGAGTCTTGCGCGCGACGGCGCGGGCTTTCTCAGCGCCTTCGGCGAGAACCTTGTCCACGTAGCCTTTGTCGGCGACGATTTCATCGCGGCGGGCGCGGAAGGGGGCAAAGTAGTCGGTGACGCCCTGGAGGAGGCGCTTTTTGAAGTCGCCGTAGCCGACGCCGCCGTTGAGGTGGTCGGCGACCATGGTGTCGTAGTCAGACTGTGAGGCGACGAGCTTGTAGAGGGCGAGGATGCTGCTGCCTTCGACGGGCTTGGGTGCCTCCACAGGAGTGGAGTCGGTCTTGATGCCCATGATCTTCTTTTTGAGCGGGCCGGGTTCTTCGAAGAGCGGGATGGTGTTGTCGTAGCTCTTGCTCATCTTCTGACCATCGAGTCCGGGGACGACAGCGGTGGTCTCCTGAATGCGCGGCTGGGGAAGCTTGAAGAGGCCCTCGCCAAAGGTTTCGTTCATCTTGATGGCGATGTCGCGGGTGACTTCGACGTGCTGCTTCTGGTCCTTGCCGACAGGGACGACATCGCTGTCATAGATGAGGATGTCTGCCGCCATGAGGACGGGGTAGGCGAAGAGGCCGTGGGAGGCGTGGATGCCGCGAGCGATTTTGTCCTTGTAGCTGTGGCAGCGCTCCAGCAGGCCCATGGGGGTGACGGTGCTGAGGATCCAGGAGAGCTCGCAGTGCTCGGGGACATCGCTCTGGCGGAAGAAGACGCACTTCTCGGGATCGAGGCCGCAGGCGAGGAAGTCGACGGCGAGCTCGCGGACATAGCTGCGGAGGGCCTTGCCGTCGTGGACGGAGGTGAGGGAGTGGTAGTCTGCGATGAAGTAGTAGGCGTCGCCTTCGTGCTGGAGCTTGAGGGCCGGCTCCATCATGCCGAAGAAATTGCCGATGTGGAGTCTGCCGCTGGGTTGAAGGCCTGAAAGGATGCGCATAGGAGCCCCTGATATGGCGGGAGGGGGCGTGTTCGTCAAGGTGTGCGCTTGGGCGGGACGACGAAGAGGGGGACGGTGGCTTTGTGGCGGACGGCATCGATGGTGCTGCCGTGGATGATGTCGCCGATGAGGCGGTGGCCGTGGGAGGCGAGGGCGATGAGGTCGATGCGCTCTTCGGCGGCGACTTTGAGGATCTGATCGGGGGGCTCTCCGAGGACGAGGCGGAAATGGACTGTCAGGCCGGATTCGGCGCGGAGTTTTTCGGCGGTGGTTTCGAGGTAGCTGAGGTCCTGTTTCATCTCCTCAGATTCGGCGAGTTTGAGCTGGTCGAAGTTGCGAGCAGCCCAGCCGTCGGCGACGTGGACGAGGAGGAGCTGGCTCTGCATGAGGGTGGCGAGCCGGGTGATGGCGGGCAGGAGCTCCTGATCGGAGGCGCTGGCGTCCAGGGCGACGAGGATTTTCTGGTACATGGCGTTAGATTCCGAGGGCGTTGATCCAGGACTGAGGGGCGAAGAAGTCGAAGAGGAGCTTGAAGTTCAGAATGATGATGACGACGGCGCTGGCCCAGGCGAGGAGCCTGACCCAGAGCGGGTTGGAAAAGCGGCCCATTTTGGCCTTTTCGTCGGTGAAGCAGAGCAGGGGGACGACAGCAAAGCTGAGCTGCATGGAGAGGATGACCTGACTCCAGATGAGGAGGTCGGTGGTTTTTCCCTCGCCATAGTAGCCGATGATGCAGACAGCAGGGACCACGGCGATGAGGCGGGTGATCAGGCGGCGCAGCCAGGGCTTGAGGCGGATATTGAGGAAGCCCTCCATAACGATCTGACCGGCGAGTGTGCCGGTGAGGGTGGAGTTTTGCCCGCTGGCGAGGAGTGCGACGGCAAAGAGGGTGCTGGCTGCGCCGACACCGAGCACCGGGCTGAGGAGCTCGTAGGCCTCCTGGATTTCAGCGACCTCCTTGTGCCCGCTGGTGTGGAAGGCGGCGGCGGCGACGATGAGGATGCCGCCATTGATGAACAGCGCAAACATGAGAGCGAAGGTGGAGTCGATGGTGGCGAACTTGATGGCCTCGGACTTGCCGGCGTCGTCGCGGGCGAAGTTGCGGGTCTGCACGATGGAGCTGTGCAGGTAGAGATTGTGAGGCATGACGGTGGCGCCAAGGATGCCGATGGCGACGAATAGCATCTCGCGGTTTTTGAAGATCTCGGCAGAAGGCACAAAGCCGCCGGCGATGCCTGCGAGGTCCGGCTTGGCAAACACCATCTCGGCGGCGAAGCAGCCGCCGATGGTGAGGATGAGGGTGATGACGAGCGCCTCGACGTAGCGGAAGCCACGATTTTGCAGGAGCAGCACGATCATGACATCGAGCGTGGTGATGACGCAGCCCCAGACAAGGGGGATGCCGAAGAGGAGCTGGAGGCCGATGGCGGAGCCGACGACCTCGGCGAGATCGCAGGCGGCGATGGCGGCCTCGCACAAGATCCAGAGGCCCCAGACGACGGGACGGGGGTAGTGGTCCCGGCAGGCCTGGGCGAGATCGCGCCCGGTGACGACGCCGAGCTTGACGCAGAGGTGCTGGAGCAGGATGGCGATGAGATTGGAGATCAGGATGACCGAGAGCAGGGTGTAGCCGTAGCGCGCACCACCTGCGAGGTCAGTGGCCCAGTTTCCGGGGTCCATGTAGCCGACAGAGACGAGGAAGCCGGGGCCTGCGTAGGCGAGCATCTTGCGCCAGAAGCTGCCTCCCTGCGGGACGGGGACGGAGCGAAAGACCTCGGGCAGAGAATTGTCTCCGCGTGAGCGCCAGCCGGTTTCGGGGGTGTTTTCCATGGGAGTCGAGAGAATTAGAAGCGGAAAGAGACGCCGACAAAGGGATTGATGGCCTCCTGGGCGTTGTAGTACCAGTTGATGCCGATGTCGAATTTGAGATCTGGTGTAACGAGATAGGTGAATCCGCCGTCGAGGGAGGACTGCAAGAAGCGGCCTTCGTCGGTGAGCCAGCCCTGGTAGGTCTCCACGTAGAAGCCGATTTTTTCAGTGAGATCACGACCGATGGCGATGGTGAAGGCGGGCTCGAAATAGCGTGTCTGGTGGTCGGTGACGGCCATGGAGAGGAAGATGCTGGAGCCGAGCTCCCAGCCGCCGCCGATGTCGAGCTCCTGATTGATGGTGAGGCCGTATTCCCAGCAGTCATTCCCCAATCCTTTGGTGGCGGTGGGGGCTTTGACCCAGGGCAGGAGGGCGATGGCGTAGGGCCCCTCGTCGTTGCCCACGAGATTGGTTTTCATGCGGAGGTACAAGTCTCCGCTGCCGTTGTTTTTGCCGATGAGGACGCTCTGGGCGTCCTGGCTGCGATGGAGCAGGCGGGGTGCCCAGCCGACCTGGAGGTCAGTGTTGTGGGTGACGCCGTATTTGAAAATGAAGTCGCAGAAAGAGGTGTCGTCAGAGCGTTCGCCAGCCTGGCGGGTGCGGCTGAAGGAGATGAGGTTGCTCTCGACCTGGAACCAGCCTTTGGGGACGGTTTGGGCGGATTCGGTCTGGTCGGGGCGGTCGGTGCTGAGGGGGCGGGTGTTTTTGCGCTCCATCGCGATCCAGTCGTCCGCCATGCCCCAAGGGCTGACGGCAGCAAATAAGAGGGTGATAATTTTTTTAGCCACTGTGAACTGAGTTAGTCATGACTAACTTTCTTTGCAAGGGCGAAAACAGGTTTCTTCGTTGAAGACCGCGAAGGGTGATCCATTTTGACGGTGCTCATGCCAGCCAAACGCAAGGAACACACCAGCCACCTGGGCTCCCCAGCCATCGAGGACTACCTCGAGCAGATTCACAATCTCATCATCGCGAAGGGTTATGCCCGGGTGGTGGACATCGCCAAGAATCTGGGCGTCTCACAGGCGAGCGTGACGAACATGATCCAGAAGCTGGATGCGGAAGGCTTTGTGGTGTACGAGCGCTACCGGGGTGTGATCCTGACGGAAGAGGGGGGCAAGGTGGGGGCTGACATCGCGCGGAGGCATGAGGTGCTGACGCGACTGCTGGCCGGTTTTGGACTGGATCCGAAGACAGTGCACGAAGATGTCGAAGGGATGGAGCACCACATCAGCCGCCAGACTCTGGATGTGCTAACCCTGCTGATGGAGGAGCTGGAAGGGAACACGGTGCTGATGCGAAAACTGAAGCGAAAGCTGGCTGGACTGTCATAAGCCTATCGAGCATAAAGGACTGGCGCACAGTGATTAAAGAAAGAATCAAAAGCTTGTGATAGCTGCCATGACAAGGCATCGTTGAACTGGGTAATTCGACTTATTGATGCGCCGCTGTCTGAACATTTTAGCCGTCCTGATCCTGCTCACGCTGGGTGTGGAGCTGTGTTCTGCGCGCGGCGTTGGACATGCCGGAGGAGCTGCGCCACTGGCATGCACAGTGGATGACAACGTGGATGCCGAGCTGGAGCCTGAGGCACAGCGCGAAAGTGCTCCGCAAGACGCATGCTTCTGGGGTATTACCGGACAGCAGGCTCCGGAGCGTTTGGGGACGGTGGAAGTGAGCCGATCATTTCAAGAGCCTGTAACGGTGGAAGCTTGCCTGCATGTTCGCAGGCACCGGTGGCTGTGTGTGGAGTGTTGCTGAGGAGGAGGCTGTTTTCCGGCATAGTTTCGGCTGTAAAGGGCTCGATCAAGCTGAGCAGCTATTTTTCCGCAAACCTCATTTTCAATCACCTACATACCTCCTCATCTCATGAAAAATTACTTGGCCATCTTGTTCAGCCTGCTGTTTGCCAGTGTGGCTTCTGCCGGATCCGTCACTCTCAACGTCAAAGCCGCCAGTGAAAACAAGACTGCCGACAAAAAGAAGGCGGAAGTCACACGGGCCTACTGGCTTAATGTGCGCGTCACCAACCCAAGCGGCACGAAGCTGGAGGGGGCGACCTTAAAGTGGACGCTTTTTGCCGCGAACCTCCGTCGAGGCACTGACACAATCGTGGTGGAGAAATCAGGTGAAATGAAAATAAACGTGGATGCCAACGGACGTGCTGTTGACGTCGCGACTCCCAAAGTGTCGTTCGTCTATACGCCGATGCACACAGAAAGCTCCGGCAGAAGGTCGACCAAAACGGTTGAGGAGTCCGGACATAGGTACCACGGCTTTCATGTGCAGGTGGTGAATGGCGACACCGTGCTTGGAGAAGCCATCAGCAATGAAGGACTCCGGAAACAATTGAAATAAATTTGTTCAACAGCCCAGCCCTGCAAGAAATGAACTGACGGGGCATGTCTGAAGAGCTCAGGCCGAATACAACTCCTGGATCCATAACGAGCTGCCGCACCATGACGTGGGCTGCAGGGGCGTTTTTGGATTCACGAAGCGGATTTCGCCTGATATGCTGAGATGAAATAATCACTAGTCCATGACGCGCACTATCAGGCTGACGTGTTCTGATGAAAGGAGCCGGAATACTTTTGGAATGACCTTTCGAGAGATCGGGGAGGGCACCGGAGGTTTTGATGGGCGAGGAGCGAGAAAGATTGCCAGTGAGAAATGGCATGGCATATTCCTAAACAGGTGTCATTGAAAACGCTACAAAGAATGAAAATACGACCGCACTGCCTGCTGTTTGTCTTGCTGCTGAAGGTACATGCAGTGGCTACAGACAAGCCACTGACGCCAGAGCAGCCGGAAACGGAAGGACCATCACAGGAGCGGCTTGCCGAACTGAGCAAGACATCCACCAAACGCACGCCTATCAAGCTGGAGGATTACCTGGCGAAGGTGGCAGCTTCAAATCTTGGCTACGCGGCGCAGCGTTACAATGTGACGATTGCCGAGACAGCCATTGCGGCTGCGAAGGTTTTTCAGAATCCGGTGCTGCAATTTAACAACGGGAAAGACCTGACGCACATGGGGTCGCAATCCCTGCCGGGGTACTATCAGACAAGCATCTCGCAGACGTTTGAAACGGGGGGCAAACGGACCAAGCGCTGGCTGGTGGCCCGGAAGAATTATGCAGCGACTTCAGCCTCGCTGCAGGCATTCCTGCAGAATCTGCGCCTGGATGCCTCGGCAGCCTATGCAGATGCGATTTCCATGGGGCTGGTGGCGTCCCAATTTCAACGTACCGCCACTTTGCTGAGGGAGCTTCTGCAGGCGCAGCAGGAACGGCAGAAGGCGGGGGACATCAGCGATGTGGACCTGCTGCAGACGAGAGTGGAAGTGCGCCAGTTTGAGGCTGAGCTGCTGGATGCGCAGGCCCAGGCCACGAACGCCGAGCTGGGGCTGAATGCATTTTTGGGGCCGCAATTTGCAGGCATCCACTGGCAGCCAGCAGGCACGCTGGATGTTTCGCCGCAGAACACGGATCTCTTCAAGCTGCTGTCCAGCGCCATCAAAAACCGGCCGGACCTGATCGCCATGCGTTATCTGCGAGATGCAGCGCAGGCAGGCATCAATCTGGAGAAGGCCAAGCGTGTGCCGGATGTCACCATCGGAGCGATCTGGCAGCAGAGCACGCCATCCTACAATAATGTCTCTCCGCAGCCCATTTACAACATGGGCGGGGTGCTGTTCTCGATCCCGCTGCCAATCTGGAACCGGAACAAGAGCGGCATAGCCGCCTCCCAGGCCATGGCGCAACAGGCGCAGATGAATCTGGAAAATGCCGAGGTGCAGGCCGGGGTGGATGTGAGGCAGGCGCTTTCCCTTTATGGAATGGCGCGGGAGCGCGTGGACCTCTACAAAGCGGGTGTGCTGAAGGACGTGGACTCGGCGCTGGAGAAGCGAGTGGTCAGCTACAAGCGCGGCGGCTCCTCTCTGCTGGAGCTGCTGGATGCGCAGCGCAAAGCGAATGAGGTCTGGATGAGTTTCTACACCGCCCAAAGCGACCATGCCCGCGCGGTCATCGAGCTGCACCGTGCAGCAGGCATCTGGATCGTACATTTTTGACCCCCACCTCACCTCTCATGCAAATCGTCAGATACTCATGGCTATTGGCGCTGTTTGTCGCCGCCTGCAAACCGGCAGCAGTCGTTGAAACGGATCCTTATCCCGTGAGGGTGGAAAAGAACGACCTGATCTTCACACCGGGGGATCCGCAGCTCAAGGCGCTGGCAGTGCAGCCGGTGAAAGAGAGAGACACTGTGGTGCTGCACCTGACTGGCAAGCTGGTGTGGAACGAGGATGTGACGACCAACGTCTTCTCTCCGCTGGCAGGGCGTGTGGCAAGCATCAAAGGCGCACGCGGGCAGAAGGTGAAGCTGGGTGATGAACTGGCCCGGATCACCTCGCCGGATTTCGGCCAGGCGCAGGCGGATGCTGCCAAATCTGAAGCCGACCTGGCGCTGGCCAAGCGTGTGCTGGAGCGTACGAGGGATCTGCTGAAGCAAGGTGTGCTGCCGCAAAAGGAGCTCGACTCCGCCGAGAATGCCTACCGCGACGCGCAGTCTGAGCGAGACCGGGCTGTGGAAAGGCTGGCTGTCTGGGGAGGGAAAGGCGGGTATGTGGACGGGGCGTTTGCTCTCAAGGCACCGATGGATGGCGTCATCGTGGACCGCAATGTGCAGCCGGGGCAGGAAGTGAGATCGGATGCGATGCTGGCGGGGATGGCGGTGGTGGCGGCGCCGATGTTTGTGATTTCAGATCCGGAGTCGCTGTGGGTGCATGTGGATGTGAGCGAGCAAGATTTGTCCAATCTGCAGATCGGGCAGAAGCTGGAGATTCGTTCGCGTGCGTACGGGGACAAGGCGTTTCCAGGGGTGCTGACGGTGATCGGGCAGTCGCTGAATCCGGACACCCGTACGGTGGTGGCCAAAGGCACGGTTTCGAATCCCGAGAAGCTGCTGAAGGCGCAGATGTATGTGAACGTGGACATCATCACCCATGTGCCGAAGATGCCGCAGGTGCCGATCAAGTCGGTGTTTTTGCGTGACGGGAAGCCGTGTGTGTTTGTCCGCATTTCAGACAGCCGTTTTGAAATGCGGCAGGTGGTGACGGACGCCGAAGATGCGGGGCAGGTCTTTGTGAGCAAGGGGCTCAAGGCCGACGAGGCGGTGGTGTCCGAAGGAGCGCTGGTCCTGGAGAGCCTGCTGGATGCAAACACCAGCACTGCGAACGCTGGAGCTGAGAAGTCCGAACACTAAAACGTCATGGGCACGCTCACCAAATACGTTCTCAAACACCGGCCCATAGCGATGGCGCTGATGGTGCTTTTTGTGCTGGCCGGAGCGCTGGCCTTCAACCGGCTGCCGGTGGAGGCCTACCCGGATGTCACCAACGTCTCCGTGCAGATCATCACGCTGCTGCCGGGGCGCGCCGCCGAGGAAGTGGAGCGCCTGGTGACGGTGCCGATCGAGAATGCGATGAACAGCATTCCCAAGCGGGCATCCATCCGCTCGGTTTCGCTGTTTGGCCTGTCGCAGGTGACCATCGTATTCGAGGACGATGCGGACCGGGCGTACTGCCGGAACATGGCGTTTCAGCTTCTTTCCAGCGTGAACCTGCCGCCAGATGCGGACACACGACTGTCTCCGGACACGACTCCTGTGGGCGAGATCTACCGCTACACGCTGGATGCGCCGCGGAGCATGCCCTCGACAGAGCTGCGTGCGGTGCAGGACTGGATCGTCGAGCGACAGTTGCGCACAGTCTCAGGCGTGGTGGATGTGATCGGGTTTGGAGGCGCCACGAAGCAGTACCAAGTGCTGATCGACCCGATGAAGCTGCTGTCTTATGACATCTCGCTGCGGCAGGTGCTCGATGCTCTCTCAGCCGGGAACAAGAACGCGGGCGGTGCGTATATCGAACACGGGCCGGAAATGTTCATTGTGCGCGGGCTGGGCTTTGTGCAGTCGCTGGAGGACATCGGGCTGATCGCGGTGGTGACGCGCGGGGGGACGCCTATCCGGGTCAAAGACCTGGGGCGGGTGCTGATCGGCGAGCAACTGCGCCTCGGACGTGTAGGGCGCAACATCCCTGCAGAGCATTATGAGCTGGATGACGCCATCGAGGGGATCGTGATGCTGCGCAAGGGGGAGAACGCGATGGATGTGCTGGAGCGAGTGCGTGAAAAGATCGAGATCATCAACACCAAGTTCCTGCCTGCTGGAGTGAACATCCACATGCACTATGACCGCACGAACCTGATCAACCGTACGCTGCACACGGTGCACAAGAACATGGCGGACGGCATCGGGCTGGTGCTGCTGGTGCTCATCATGTTTCTGGGGATAGGGAACATCCGCTCGGCGCTGGTGGTGGCTGCCGTGGTCCCTCTCTCGCTGCTGGGAGCCTTCCTGATGCTGGATCTGCGGGGCATCCCGGCCAACCTGATTTCGATGGGGGCCATCGACTTCGGCATCATCGTGGACTCCGCCGTGGTGGTGATCGAAGACCTGCTGCGGCTGATGCATGAGCGGCGGGAGAAAAAGGAATCCCTCTTCAAGCTGCTGCCCAAAGCGGTGGGGCAGATGGGACGGCCCATTTTGTTCTCGAAGGCCATTCTGCTGACCGCCTTCCTGCCGCTGTACACGATGCAGCGCGTGGAGGGGAAGATCTTCAAGCCGATGGCGCTGACGCTGACGTTTGCACTGATCGCGGGTACGATTCTGGCACTGACGATTGTGCCGCTGCTGGCCAGCTATGCGCTGAAGAAGGGGCCGGGAGAGCATGAGTCGTGGCTGGTGCGCATTCTGGTGCGCCTCTACCGCCCGTCGCTGGCATGGACGCTGAATCATGGGCGTGTCATCGTCCTCAGCGGTGTGGCGATGCTGGCTGTGGCCGGCGTGGTGGCCTCACATACGGGGACAGAATTCCTGCCGAAGCTGGATGAGGGATCTCTGTATATACGCTCCTTCCTGCCGCAGACGATTTCGCCCTCGGAGTCTGCACAGATCGTGCGGCGCATGAGGGCCGTGCTGGCGTCCTTCCCGGAGTCGAGGTCCATCATCACCCAAAATGGGAGGCCGGATGATGGTACAGACGTCAATGGCTTTGATGTTTGTGAAACATCGGTGGACCTTTATCCACGCGAGGAATGGAAAACGGCCAAAGAACGCGACGGTCTGGTGAAGGCGATGAAAGCCAAGCTCAACGTCGAGGTGCCGGGGGTGCAGTTTCAGTTCAGCCAGATCATCGAGGACAACGTGAACGAGGCCATCTCAGGGGTGAAGTCAGAGCTGAGTGTGAAGATCTTTGGTGACGAGCCAGAGAAGCTGCAGCAGCTGGCCGATCAGATTGTGGACATTCTGAACACCGTGCCTGGTGCTGCGGACGTGGGTACGGACCGCCTGATGGGGCAGCCGCAGGTGCAGATCGCGGTGGACCGGTCGGCCATATCGCGTGCGGGGCTTTCGATGACGGATGTACAGTCTGTGATCGAGACGTCGATGGGCGGCTCGGTGGCCACCAAGGTGCTGGAAGGGGAGCGTACGTTTGATCTCGTGGTCAAAATGATTCCGCGATCGGTGGCGAGCATCGACGGCATCCGGCGCATCCCGGTTTCCGGGTCTGATGGCGAGCGATTGACGCTGGGGGCGCTGGCTTCCGTGGAGGTAAAGCCCGGCTTTGCCCGAATCTACCGCGAAGAAAACGCCCGTCTCACGGCAGTGAAGCTGGCGGTGCGCGGACGTGACCTGGGCTCTCTGGTGGCCGAGGCGCAGCAGAAGGTGGATGCGCAGGTCAAACTGCCCAAGGGATTCCACCTGGAATGGACGGGTGCCTTTGAAAACCAGCAGCGTGCCGTCAAGCGCCTGATCCTGGTGGTGCCGATCACGCTGATCGCCATTTTCTTCCTGCTCTTCACAGCATTTGACTCCGCCAAGCTGGCAACGCTGATTCTCCTGAATGTGCCGTTTGCGGCTGTGGGTGGGATTCTGGTGCTGCCGCTGGCGGGGCTGGCGATGTCTGTTTCCGCGCTGGTCGGATTCATCGCGCTCTTTGGGGTGTCCGTGCAGAACGGGGTGCTGCTGGTGGAGCGAATCCGAGAGCTGCGCAAGGAAGGTATGCGAATGGCCGAGGCGGTGCGAGAAGGTGCGATCAGTCGTGTGCGTCCGGTGGTGATGACGGCAGCCATGGCCGCGCTGGGCCTGCTGCCTGCGGCACTGTCCCATGCGGTGGGAGCGGAGACTGCGCGTCCTTTTGCCTGCGTGATCATTGGTGGTCTCGTGACAGCTACCCTGCTGACCCTCTACATTCTGCCGGTGCTGTATCCGCTGTTTGATGCCGGGGAGGAGGGGCTGCACAGCAAGTATGTGCTGATCGAAGGGCCTGGGCATCAGCCGTTCCTTTCTCTTCACAAGAAGAAAAAGCAGGAGGAGCCTCCTGCGCCGGAGAATCCGGGGGGCGCTCCGGACTGACCCGGACGATTTTTCGCATTGGAATTTGTTACAAGGGCGTGCTAGCTTTCGTTACTACGGACTGACATGCGCGCGCCTCGTCAAGATTCCAAGCCGCTGAACCGGCTGGTAAACCTGCTTCTCCTGCTGGGATGGCTGCTTTCCTCTCATGGGGTGGCGCCTGCCGTCTGCATGGCTGCGGCGCTGCTCGACGGTGATCATGAGGTCAAGGTCGGGGTGTCTAACAACGGAGCCATGGCGGTGGTGTTGTCCCATGAGGGCAAGTCCGCAGCTGAGCTGATCTCGCATCAGCACGATGCGCTTTGCCGGGTGCTGATGGCCTTTGCCAAAACTCCTGAGTCCAATGCCGGTGATCATGTCCTGGCATTCAAACCTGTGGATGATGCAGCGCGTGCCCAGAGACTGGCCGCAGCGGGAAACTGTGTGGCCAAGGCCAAGGCTCCCGTGGTGGTCGTGCAGGATTTTTACGCGGCCAAGCCCGTATCCCGGGAGGGAATGGCGTGGCAGGTGCGACGCAGCGCGTGGTCGCAGGGACAGGTACTGAAGACCGGCAGGGTCGTCATGCGTTGTTGAGAATGGCTGGCAGACAATCAGGGCCGCGAATGCGGGCCCCTTTCGTCAGGTGATGGCAAAACCGCATCGTCCTGACCATCTACCAACTTCAATTCTCATGTGTCATGAAACCCTCCCTTTTAATTTTTTGTTTGTTCCTTGGCTCCTCTCTGCCCGCTGCCATGGGTGTGGAGCCTGTCTCTGTTAATTCGCTGGTTCTCAAAACCCTCGCCACACACCCTGAGCTTCAGTACTACGAAGCTCAAATCGATGTGGCACGTGGTGGCAAGACCAAGGCTGGCGAGATCAAAAACCCCGAGCTGATGGTGGGGAAAGGCAACTGGCGACTGCGAGATCTGGCCTCCAACTACGTCACCGACGGACCTACGTGGCAGGCGCAGCTGACGCAGACCTTTGAGTGGCCGGGGCGCATCTCTTTGCGTAAAGCCATCGCGCAAAAGGACATCGAGCTGGCGCAGCTGGGGCTGGCGCAGTTTCGTGCTGCGCTGACCGGGCGTGTGCGCAGCATCGCGTGGAGGATGATCGCGGCGCAGGAGCAGACGCGTGCGGCCGAGGAAGTGACCAAGCGCTTTCAATCGCTGGCGGCGGTGCTTTTGCAGCGTGATCCGGCGGGCGCCGCACCGCGGCTGGAGGCGCGTATTATCCAAGCGAATGCTCTGACCCTTGGGGCGGAGGCCACGCAAGCGCGCAATGACCTTGCGGCGGCGCGGTTTGAGCTGAATCAGCTGCTGGGAGAAAGAGCGGAGCATCCGCTGGAACTGAAGACCGAGCACTTTGTGGTGCTGCCACCGCCACCCATGGATGTGCTGCTGGCGAGGGCGAGGGACAAGAACTTCGCGCTGCGTGCGCGGTTCCTCGATGTGGAGCAGCAGGGCTTTCAGGTGGCGCTGGCCAAAAACGAGCGGTGGCCGTCCATCACGGTGCAGTCCTACATGCAGAAGCAGACGACGCTGACGCGGGAAACGCAGGTGGGCTTTACGCTGTCGTTCCCGCTGCCGCTGTGGAATCACAACAAGGGGGCGATCGATGCGGCTGAAGCCAAAAAACTGCAGGCGGAACTGATGCTGACCGCGCAGATGCGGCAGCTGGAGCGCGATGTGGCGGCACAGGCCAGCCATTACCGCATCTACATGGAGCAGCTGACTCAGTTGCCGGCGGATACGCTGGAGAGCTTTCGCAAAGCGGCTGCCGAGGCGGATGATCACTACCGCATGGGAGCCCTGCCACTGGCCACCTATACGGAGCTGCAGCGGCAGTATCTCTCCTCTGTGAAAGCCGTGCTGACGGCGCAGATGGGGGCGGTGGATGCCAGGCAGCAGCTGGAGCAGCTCACGGGCAGCGTGCCTGAGCAATAAGCTGTGTCGTTTCAGAAACACCCCGCTCTCCTGCGACCATGCTCAATTTCATTCTCGATTTTTCCGTACGCCAGCGTGCCCTCGTGCTGCTGGGCGCGCTGGGCCTGCTGATAGCCGGCCTTTTTTCGCTGTTCCATCTGCCCATCGATGCGGTGCCGGACCTGACGGGGCCGCAGGTGCAGGTCAATGTGGCCGTGCCAGCGCTGGCACCCGAGGAATCCGAGCGCGCTGTGACGCGCCCGATCGAAATGGCGCTCTCCGGCATGCCTGGGGTGCTGGATTCCCGCTCACTGACGAAGTTTGGGCTCAGTCAGGTGACGATTGTGTTTGAGGATGGCACAGACATCTTTCGCGCCCGTCAGCTCGTCACCGAGCGCCTCACCGCTGTGATGCGTGACCTGCCTCCGGGCAGCGCGCTCAGCCTCGCGCCCATCAGCACCGGCCTCGGAGAAATATTCTATTACACACTGCACTGGAAAAAGGGAGCCAAGGAGAAGCCTGCGGATGAACGGGAGGGGCTGATGCGCCTCTGGGAGACGCATGAGTACATTGTGAAACCTCACCTGCGCGTCGTGCAGGGCGTGGCAGAGATCAACAGCAACGGCGGGCATCAGCGGCAGGTGACGGTGGAGCCGATGCTCGACAAGCTGAAGGCGGCGAACATGACCTTTGGCGAACTGGCCGACATCATCCGCGGTAATGTCGAAAACGCCGGCGGCGGCGTCATCAACCGTGAAGGCGAGCAGCTTACCATCCGCAGTGTGGGCCGTGTCGGCACGGCCGAAGAAATTGCCGGGCTGCCGATCAAATTTGGCGCCGCCATAGAGCCCCTGCGCGTGCAGGATGTGGCGAAGGTGCAGTGGGGTTCCGGCTTTCGTGGCGGTGCTGCCACCATGGACGGCGAGGAGGTCGTGCTAGGTACCGTGATGATGCTCATGGGGCAGAACGCGCGAGTCGTCTGCCATCGTGTGGCGCCACGTCTCGAGGAGCTGCGCGAAAAGCTGCCTGCGGGCATGGATGTGACCGTGGTGTACGAGCGCTCCGACCTCGTGGAGGCCACGGTGGGCACGGTGGAGAAAAATCTCGTGGAAGGCGCTGTGCTCGTCATCGTCGTGCTGCTCGTCCTGCTGGGGAACTGGCGCGCGGCATTGATCGTGGCGCTGGCCATTCCGCTGTCGTTCCTGTTTGCCATCTGTGGCATGGTGCAGGGCGGCTGGTCCGGCAATTTGATGAGCTTGGGGGCGGTCGATTTCGGCCTCATCATCGATGGTGCCGTGGTCATGGTGGAGAACATCATCCGCAGGCTTGGCATCAAACAGCATCATCTCGGCCGCGTGCTCACCGGCGAGGAGCGCTCCCGTGAAGTCCTGGCTGCCAGCAAACAGATGGCCAGCCCGATGTTTTTCGGTGTGCTGATCATCACCATCGTCTATCTGCCGATTCTGACGTTGACCGGCATTGAGGGAAAGATGTTTCGCCCCATGGCAGTGACTGTGATCTTTGCTCTCGCTGGCGCTCTCCTGCTGGCGCTGACGTTGATGCCCGCCATGTGCTCGTTCTTTCTGGGCGGCAGCATCGCCGAAAAAGAAAACTGGATCATTGCCGGACTCAACCGCGTGTTTCAGCCGATGCTGCGCGTCGCCATCCGTCTGCGCTGGCTCGTGGTGCTCGCTGCCGTGGGTTTCTTTGCCTTCTGCGGCTGGCGTTTTGTCACGCTCGGCGCGGAGTTTGTTCCGAAGCTCGACGAAGGCTCCATCGCCATGATGGCCTATCGCAAGGTGGGAATGAATTTGAATGAATCGCTCAGGCAGGATCTGGCCATCGGCAAATTCCTGCGCGAGAAGTTTCCGCAGATCACCTGCTTCTTCTCCCGCATCGGCACGAGTGAAGTGGCGACGGATCCCATGCCGCCCAATGAGACGGACATGTATGTGTTTTATACACCGGTTTCGGAATGGCCGCAGGGGCCCGGCCTTCCACGCACGAAGGAGGAGCTCATCACCGCCATCGACACCGAGGTGAACAAGATTCTCCCTGATCAGAACTTCAAGTTCGGCCAGCCCATCGACACGCGCTTCAATGAGATGATGGAGGGCAGCAAGGCGGCGCTCACCGCCCGCATTTACGGCATTGATTTCGATGTGCTGGAAAAGCTTGCGGAGCAGGTGCGCGACATCATCAACACCACGCCGGGAGGTGAGTCGGAACTCGAAACCGACGGGCGCCCCAGCACGGTTGTATTGCAAGTGAAGCGAGAGGTGCTCACCAAGTACAACATTCCTCTGGCCGAGGTCAATCGCGCCGTCTCCGCCGGCCTCGGGGGAGAGGTTGCCGGTCAGGTCGTCGAGGGCAACCGCAGGCGCGACATCGTGGTGCGCCTGCCGGAGGCCGAACGCTCCAAGGAGGGCATGATCCAGGGGCTGCCCTTGCGCGTGGGAGATTTTGGCATGCTTTCCCTGGGAGACGCGGTGGACATCCGCACCGAAAAAACGGTCGAGCCCATCCGCCACAGCCGCACACAGCGACGCGCCGCATTGCTGGTGGAGGTGAAGGAAGGGCGGGACATGGAGGGATTCGTCAATGAAGCCACGGCACGCATCAAAAAAGAGGTGAGCTTTCCCGAAGGGTACAGCTTTGAATTTGGCGGCACGTTTGAAAACCTGCAGGAGGCGCGTGCGCGCCTAGCTGTCGTGGTGCCCACGGCGCTGCTGATGATCTTGATGCTGATCTTTTTCGCCTTTGGCAGCATCCGGCAGACGCTGCTGGTGGCCACGGGCATTCCGCTGGCGCTGACGGGGGGAATCATTGCACTATGGCTGCGCGGCATGCCTTTCAGCATCACGGCGGCGGTGGGTTTCATCGCCCTCAGCGGCGTGGCGGTGCTGAACGGACTGGTGCTGGTGAATTACTTCAATGAGCTGCGTGAGGAAGGAATGAGCGTGCGAGATGCGGTGCTCAATGGGGTGTCCACACGTCTGCGGCCGGTGATGATGACCGCGCTGGTGGCGGCGCTGGGCTTTGTGCCCATGGCACTGGCGCATGGCGCAGGGGCGGAGGTTCAGCGCCCGCTGGCCACGGTGGTCATTGGTGGCATCATCAGCTCCACTCTTCTTACATTGCTGCTGCTGCCAATGCTGTATGACTGGATCGAAAGCCGTGCCAAGCGCAAGGAGGCTGCGGTTTAACGATAACCGGGCGGAGGAGGTGGAAGACCTGCAGGGGGTGAGGTGGTGCCGTACCCTGCAGGAGGGACCGAAGAGGGTGCGTAGTAGGGTTTTACTGTTTTTGGCTTCGGCGCGGAATAGGTCGTCTTGGCCGGGGCCGGGTTTCTGTAAGCAGGCGGGGGCTGGCTGTAGGCTGTGGCTGGGGCCTGGCCATAGCCGGATGGCGGCGGAGCACTGTAGCTGGCAGGCTGCGCAGGTGCATTTGGAATGGTCTTGGCTGTGACTGTGACATCGCCGAGCTGGCGGTAGGGCAGCTGGATGTACTCTGCTGCAGCGCGGGAGAGATTGATGACGCGGTTTGGGTAGCTGGGGAAGCGATCATTCACGGTCACATTGACGGTGCGGCCGTTCTGATTGTTCTTCACCTTGACCACGGTGCCAAAGGGCAGGGTGTTGTGCGCCGCTGTCCAGCCCATAGGCTGGTAGATGGCCCCGGAGGTGGTGTAGTGGCCTGCGTACTGGTCTGCGATGTAGGAGGCGTATCCGCGCATCTCGTAGGCGGGCTTGGCACAGCTGGCAGCGAGGGCGGGCAGGGCGATGGCGAGGAAACGAAAAAACGCGAAAGGGCTCATGATCTACTGTCTGCTGGTCTGAGCATAACCGAATTGGCATTAGGCACAAACCCGGGCATCATTTGGCGAATGAAAAGAAGGCATGTCATTCTGGTGGCAATGGTAGTGATGGCACCCATGGCGGCCGGATGGCTGGCGGCGGGGCAGCTGGCGCATCCGCCACGCAGACCGCTACAGGATTACCACCGTGATTTTTTGTCTGATCCTGCGGCGCATGGCGTGGTGCTGAAGTCCTTTGATTGTGCAGATGGCACTCCCAGTCTCGTGTGTGAGCCGCTACATGGCGGAGTGCTGGGGAAGCGTGGGCGTGTCATTCGCGAGCAGCTGATGCAGAAAAAGGTCAAGCTGCCGGAGGCAGGCAGCATCATAGGGAACGTGGTGCTGGTGCATGGGCGGCGAGGGAGGAAGGAGGACTACCTGCTGATCGCGGAGCGTTTCTGCGCGGTGGGGTTTCGCTGCATTCTGTTTGATCTGCCAGCGCACGGCGACAACCCGGGGGAGACGGCGTGCTATGGAGTGAGGGAGGCGCATCTCCCGGACACAGTGCTGAAGGAGGCTGCGGCGAAGTTTGGTTTTGCTCCGCAGCCTGCTGGCATCATGGGGATCTCGATGGGCGGTGCCGTCAGCATCCGGTCGGCTGCTGAGACTGATGCGCCGTGGAAGGCGGCCATTTTTGTCTCCACTTTTGACACGCTGGGGCATGTGGTGAGCCATCAGGCGTCTCAGCTGGCTGGAGAGTGGCCCGGCTATGTCTGGAGCCGGATCACGGGCTGGTTTTACCGGCGGAAAACAGGTGTGGATATCGGTGACATCAACTCCATCGCGCTGGTGCGTGGGATTCAACGGCCGGTGATGGTGGCGCATGGGACTGCCGACCATGTGGTGCCTGCGGAGTGCGGGCGCCGGTTGTATGCGGCGCTGCCAAATGGGATCGAGAAGCGCTGGGTGGAGATCCCTGGAGCGGATCACGACAATGTGCTGATCACTGATTTTCCGATCTACGCAGAGATGACGGAGTGGATGCTGCGGCATGTGCCGGAGTCATGAGGCTGGCTGCTTGGCCTGGAGGGTGGAGATGAGAGGCAGCATGGCCACCAGCATGATGCGGGGCATGAACGAAGGCTTCATGAGAGGGCGGTGTCGCCGGGTGGGAGGTGGATCGTCAAGGTGTGGTTTTTACGAGATTCGTCATTGGCAGCGTAGGCGGCCGCCCCCATCTTGACGGAGCTGCTGCCCTCAAGATCCACTGCATGTCTGAACCCGCTCCTGTTCCAGCACCTGCTCCGCGACGCGGTCCGGGATGTTTCACCACGATGGCACTCACGTTTCTGGTGGTGGTGATCGTCGGAGGTGCCGTGGTGTGGAAGATGGTGGATGCCGGATTTGGGATGAAGTGGCTAGCGGAGCATTTGCAGAAGCGGAGCATTTCCGAATCCTTCCGCGAGAACGTGAAGCGGATCGCCTCGACCCAAGGGGATGTGCTGGAACTGGCCACACTGGACACGGAAGAAACAGTGACGAAGTATGACACAAAGACACTCTTCAATGACGCCATCTACCTGGGCACCACGGTGGCGGAGATCCGGGCGATGGTGGTGTATCGGTACCATTTGAAGCTGTCTGACGAGTGGAATCTCAAGGTGGAAAACGGGCGTTGTATGGTGGTGGCGCCAGCGATTCGTCCTTCGCTGCCGCCGGCGATCCGTACGGATACCATTGAAAAAAAGTCAGAGGCGGGCTGGCTGCGCTTCAACGCTTCCGAAAACCTGGCGCAGCTGGAGAAGGAAATGACCTCTATCCTGGAGCGGCGTGCGGGAGTGGCCGGCAAAATCAAGCACGTGCGCGAGGCCAGCCGGCTCTCAGTGGCCAAGTTTGTACAGCACTGGGTGCTGAAAGAGCACAAGGAGCAGGGGGAGATCAGGGAGATCGTGGTGATCTTTTCCGACGAGCCTGCTGCTGCTAATGCCGAGGAGGCCATGAAGCAGCCGAGCACTCTGAACTTGGATGCAGGCAAGGATTGAATATGAGAAGGCAGACCTGCTCAGCTGGAGGGCTGCTGGCCGGTGGGGTCGTAGAGTAGGAGGCCGTTGTCGTATTTGACGTAGGGCATGGCTCCGGGGAGGTCTGCCTGAGTGAGGCCACCCAGACGAAAAATCTGTCCCTTCCACGTTCCCTGTCGTCCGGTGACTCCTATGATGAGATTGATGGAGGTGGCCAGTTTGTCTCCTTTTACCACGAAGTCTGCTCCGCTCATCGTGGCGCAGACGCCCATGGACACGATCTCCTGGGCATTGCGCATATGGCTGACCCGCTCCATGGCTGTGCGCATGTTTCCGCCATACCAGCTGATAGCGACAGCGCAGAGAATCCCGATCACGGCGATGACGACAAGCATTTCAAAAAGTGAAAAGCCTCGGTGCAGGCGGATTCGATGTGGGGCGGGGAGCACGCTTATAATTACCATAATAACCAAGTGCCGCAATCTCTCGTTTTGACGCGTAACGAAGTGCACTTTAGGACAAAGAAACATGAAACCAGATTTGATGGCCCAACTCTCCCGGCAGCAGCGTGAAGCCGTGGAGTCTGCCGGCTACCGTGTGGTGCGCTGGGTGGCCGCCCGTGCCGTGCTGCAGGCTCGAGTGGCCAAAGGAAGAATCGCCGGGAAACTGGGTGAATATCTGGGGTATTGGATGTCGCAAATCATTGTGGATGAATCGGATGATGGTCTCTGGCTGTCTTTTGACTGCAGCGGGGGGCAGATCACGCTTGTGAAAAGCGGGGCGGACCTGGCGAACTCGCCCTTGGAGCGTGCGCTGCTGCATCTGCCAGCACTGCGCGCTTTCTGGAGTCAGGAGCTGCGCCAGCAGCATTTCGCGGCCTTGAGGAAGCTGGTGCCGCAGGCCTGGCTGCTGGACGCGGCCGCCGTCCCCCCCGGTGCGGTGATCGAAGGGCTGAGCGCTGTTTCCTGGGAGCAGGTTTTCCAGAGGACCGAAACAGGCTGGGACATCCTTGAGCGAAATGGACGGAAACTTGCCGAATGGCGGCTGGCTCTGGCAGGGCGGAACAGTGTGCTGACTCACGCCCCTGCCGCTGGAGCAGCCAAGCTCAGTGCCAGGTATCTGCGGACTGAGCAGGGCCAGGTGGTTTTGCACTCTATTGAAGAAGCGTCATCTTGACGTGAGTCGGGCTTTTGTGCGACATTACTACATCCCCTGAAATTCATGGCACGCGGCTCCAACGTTACTCTCTGCTCCTTTTGTGGCAAAAGCCATGCGGAGGTGAAAAAGCTCATTGCAGGCCCGGGGGTGTACATCTGCGACAACTGCATCCACGTCTGCAAAAACATTCTCGACAAAGAGGCCTCTGCAGATTCCGAGGGCGTGCCGTCTCTGCTGGTGCCGCGTCCGGCGGACATCGCAGCCTTGCTGGACCAGCATGTGATCGGTCAGCCGCAGGCGAAGAAAGTTCTCAGCGTGGCGGTGCACAACCATTACAAGCGCATCCTCCACACGCAGCAGCAGGGCGCGCGTGCCGGCGGCTCCTCCCGTAAAGTAGCGACGGCCATGCCGGACCCGAATGACGTGGAGATCGAAAAGAGCAATGTGCTGCTGATGGGCCCCACAGGCTGTGGCAAAACACTGCTGGCCAAGACACTGGCGCGGATTTTGAATGTGCCGTTCAGCATTGCCGATGCGACCACGCTGACGGAGGCGGGGTATGTCGGGGAAGATGTGGAAAACATCGTGCTGCGGCTGCTGCAGGCGGCGGATTACGATGTGGCACGCGCCGAGATGGGCATCGTGTACATTGACGAGATCGACAAGATCGGTCGCAAGACGGAGAATGTGAGCATCACGCGAGATGTGTCCGGTGAGGGAGTGCAGCAGGCGCTGCTGAAGATCATCGAAGGCACGGTGTGCAACGTGCCCCCGCAGGGCGGGCGCAAGCATCCGCAGCAGGAGTACATCCAGGTGAACACGGAGAACATTCTGTTCATCTGCGGCGGGGCTTTTGTGGGGCTGGAGAAGATCATGGAGCGCCGCCGAGGCGGAAAGACGATGGGTTTTGCCAGCGCGCACAACACGGCTCCTGAAACGGGCAAGGCGAGAATGGAAGTGGAGCCAGAAGACCTGCTTTCCTTTGGCTTGATTCCTGAATTTATCGGACGTCTGCCGGTGGTGTGCTCGCTGGAATCTCTGACCGAGCAGGAGCTGATGCGAGTGCTGACCGAGCCGAAAAATGCGCTGATCAAGCAGTACTCCAAGCTGATGAACATGGACGGTGTGGAGCTCTCGATCACCCGGGACGCCATGCTGGCGATGTCCAAGGAGGCGGTGACACGCGGGACCGGTGCGCGCGGATTGCGCAGCATCTTTGAGCGAGTGATGCTGGATGTGATGTATGACGTGCCCAGCCGGATGGATGTGCGCGGCGTGACGATCAACGAAGGCGTGGTGAAAGGCGAGCGTGCCGCGATGCTGCGCAAGCGTGTGGAACGCAAGGCGGCGTAGGGGCTGTTTCAGTTACAAGGCGGAGCGAAAATTCTTCTGGAGCTTTGGTGGTGCCACGCACCATAATGGGTGGACCTGCACATGACCTCCCGTACCTCCTCCCGCCGCCGTTTTCTTCAGCTTGCCACTTCAGCGATCGCCGCCGCCGGCTCCCGCCACGTCCTAGCCGCTGACAAGGAGCCTCCGTTCAAGATTTCGCTGGCGGAGTGGTCTCTGAACAAGGGGATCTTTGGCAAGGGGAATGCGGAGCGGCATGAGCATCTGGATTTCTGCAAGATCGCCCGCAGCCTGGGCATCGAAGGAGTTGAGTATGTGAACCAGATGTTTTTCGACAAGGCAGCGGATGCCGCCTATCTCGGCGAGATGAAGAAACGCCAGGACGGCGAAGGCGTGAAGGGCCTGCTGATCATGTGTGACCGAGAGGGCAATCTGGGAGATCCGGATGACGCGAAGCGCGCGAAGACCGTGGAAAACCATCTCAAATGGCTGGATGCCGCCGCCACGCTGGGCTGCCACAGCATTCGCGTGAACGCCGCCAGCAACCCCAAGCTGAGCTGGGACGAGCAGATGAAGCTGGCTGCCGACGGCCTGCACAACCTGTGCGTGGAAGGCGACAAAAGGGGGCTGTTTGTGGTGGTGGAAAACCACGGAGGACTCTCAAGCAACGGTCTCTGGCTGACGGGTGTGATGAAGGCTGCGGACCATGCGCGCGTGGGCATTCTGCCTGACTTTGGCAACTTCTACACCGACCGCGTCAAAGGCGAGCTGTACAATCCCTACAAGGGGCTGCGTGAGTTCATGCCGTGGGTGAAGAAGGGAATGAGCGCCAAGGCCTATGACTGGGACACCAGCGCTGGCAAGTTTTACACGGAAGACCGCCGTGAAGGGCGCGAGATTACCCTCGATTATGAGCGCCTGATCAACATCGTCGTCAAAGCCGGGTACAATGGATACATCGGCATCGAGTATGAAGGCGACAAGCACACCGAGATCGAGGGCATCAAGCGCACGAAGCAGGCGCTGGATGAACTCAAGGCCATGCTCTGATTTTCCAACCGCATCCTTAACCCAAACTCCCCGCACATCATGCCTGCTGAAGACACACCCATCTCTGCTGCCAATGTGGCAGAAACCACCCTCTGGTCCGGTCACACCTCCCAGTGGGTTCACTTCTGGTACTACTTCTTCTGCGTGCTGCTGGCGGCGGGGATCGGAGTGGCGGCGACGGTGTTTGGCCTTGCCACGGCAGGCATCGGGGCGCTGGGGTATCTGGCGCTGGTCATCCCGCTGCTGATGTGGATGATTCGCTGGTGGGTGACGAAGAGCACTAAATATGAACTGACCACACAGCGCCTGCGCATCACGGCCGGGATTCTGGACCGGAAGGTGGATGAACTGGAGCTCTTCCGCGTACGTGACTACAGCATGGAGCAGCCGCTCCTTCTGCGGATGGTGGGGCTGGGAAATCTGACCCTGATCACCTCGGACGCCACGACGCCCACCGTGGCCATGCGGGCCATCCATGGTGTGGAAGGGGTGCGTGAAAAGCTGCGCACGGCCGTGCAGAACGAGCGTGACCGCAAGCGCGTGCGCCAGATGGATGTGGACAATGTGGTGGATGGCGGCGCGGATCTGAAATAGTCAGCGTCCTTCCGGATCACGAGCCCTCGAGCTTTTCGCTCTTCACCACGCTGAATTTGCCGTCCTTGGATTCGAGGCGCACGCTCAGCCGTGCGAACTCCTTTTTATAGCTCCAGCCGACTTCGGCCTCCCAGGTGGTGGCGCTGGTGGTCTTGAGCTTGCGAAGCTGGAGGATGAAGGCGGCGAGCCGGGTGGCGGGATCCGCAATGGTGTGGTCGGGTTCGATGTCCTTCAGATTCTGGGCGTTGATGAACTTGAGCTTCAAGTCGTCAAAGCGCTTGGTGAAGGCGTCGGTGGCCGGGGTCATGCCGTCGCGGTTGATCTCTCCGAGGACGATGGAGTAGCTCTTGGCCACGCCGGGATTGAGATCGGGGAGGGTGGAGATGAGGTGGCGCAGGGCGGCCTCTCCGGCATCGCACTCGTACATGTTCAGCGGCAGGGGGGCGGTGTCCGAGGAGTCGCAGGCGGCGAGGCCAAGGCAGAGGCTGAATAGCAGAAGGCGGCGGGTCATGCTTTCCTCATGGCATGGAATCCGCAGCTTGGCAATGCGCCGACGCGCTTCATAGTGACGTCTTCCATGTTCGACATCCGCGAAAAACCCAACCAAGTAGAGAACGCTTTCCTGATTGCCGCCTACTTTGACCGCCGGCAGAAGCAGGAGGCCTCCGATCTGCTGGAAGAGCTGTGTGAACTGGTGGGGACGCTGGGGATCGGCATCGTGGGCAAGGAGCTGGTGTATGCCCGCGAGCACACGGCGCGCCACCTGATCGGCAGCGGCAAGGCGGCCGAGCTGATGAAACAGGCAAAGGAACTGGGGGCGGACTGCATTGTGTGGGACAACGAGCTGAGCCCCGGTCAGCAGCGTGCCTGGGAAAGCGAGGGGGACATCTGTGTGATTGACCGCCATGAGGTGATTCTGGACATTTTCAACATGCGGGCGAAGACGCGCGAGGCACGTCTGCAGGTGGAACTGGCCCGGCTGGAGTACTCGATCCCCCGGCTCACACGCATGTGGGCACATCTTGACCGCCAGGGCGGTGGTGCCGGCGGGGGCGTGGGTGGAGCCGGGGCCGCACGTGGTGAAGGTGAAACGCAGCTGGAAGTGGACCGCCGTCTGGCCAACAAGCGGCTGGACAAACTACGGGCGGATCTTGAGGAGGTGAAGAAGCAACGCGACACGATGCGCAAGGAGCGCAGCCGCGTGCCGGTGCCACATGCTGCGATCGTGGGCTACACGAATGCGGGCAAATCCTCTCTGCTGAACAAGCTGACGGCGGCGGACTCCTATGTGGAGGACAAGCTCTTTGCCACTCTGGACACCACCACCCGCCGCATGGAACTGCCAGACGGGCAGCCGCTGCTGGTGACGGATACGGTCGGCTTCATCCGCAATCTACCGCATGATCTGGTGCAGTCTTTCCGCGCCACGCTGGAAGAGGCGATCCAGGCGGATTTCCTCATCCACGTAATCGACGCCAGCTCGGCCCAGGCGGTGGAGTTTTACCAAACGACCACGCAGGTGCTCAGTGAACTGGGGGCAGGGGAGAAGAAGGTGCTGCTGGTTCTGAACAAGGTGGACCTGATCGACGATACGCGTGTGGTGGAACTGCGTCGGGAGTTTCCCGAAGCGGTGCTGATTTCTGTCAGGTCGGGGCAGGGGCTGGATGATCTGCTGCACCGTCTGCATGACTTCATGATCGACCGAGTGGTGCGGCTGACGCTGACCCTGCCGCTGGAGCGCATGGATCTCGTGGCGCTGGCTCATCAGGAGGGCAAGGTGCTGAGCGAAAACTACGACACCGGCCGGGCGGAGATCCAGTGCGTGATCCCCAAGCGGCTGGAGAGCCGTTTTGCGGCATTCCTTCCCGCCAATCCAGAATTGGCTGGCCGAAAAAAAGGAAAGAAGTAAAAAAGCGGGAGGAATCGTTGTTTTCTCCCACTCATGTTTTCACTCGCCAACAAAACCGTCATCATCACCGGAGCCGGATCGGGCATCGGTCAGGCTATTGCCGTTCTTTTCGCCAAGCAGGGGGCGCACGTCGAAGTGCTGGACCTGAAGCAGGAGGCCGCCCAGGAAACCGTGGACCAGATCAAGGCCGCCGGAGGCAGCGGACGTGCCTCGGCCTGTGACGTGGGCAGCTATGCCGAAGTGAAGGCGATCTTTGACGAGGTGGCGGCCACCCACGGCAAGATCGACATCCTGGTGAACAATGCGGGGATTGCCCACATCGGCACGGCTTTGAGCACCACGGAGGAGGACATGGACCGTCTGCATCGGGTGAACATCAAAGGCGTGCACGCCTGTGCACAGGCGGCTCTGGCGCACATGACCACCCGGAACAACGGTGTCATCCTGAACATGTGCTCCATTGCCGCACAAATGGGGCTGGCGGATCGCTTTGCCTACTCCATGACAAAGGGGGCGGTGCTGATGATGACGTACTCCATTGCCAAAGACTTCATCAAGCAGGGCATCCGCTGCAATTGCATCGCTCCGGCGCGAGTGCATACCCCCTTTGTGGACGGCTATCTGGCCAAGACCTATCCAGGTCAGGAGGCCGAGATGTTTCAGAAGCTCAGCGCGGCGCAGCCGATCGGGCGGATGGCCAAACCGGACGAGATCGCCGCGCTGGCGCTGTATCTGTGCAGTGATGAGGCGTCTTTTGTGACGGGCAGCTCCTACCCGATCGACGGTGGGGCGGTGAACCTGAGATAACACTTAATCAAGCACGGCAGGGGAGTGGCTCATGCCGTGCTTTGAAATGGTTGAGGGCGGCGCCTCCCTGCCGTCTGGGATGGGGCGATAGCGATCTAGTTCTCATTCCAGTGGCTTTGAAGGAGAGCCTAGTTTGTAAATCAAGGTGTAGCGACTATTTGGTGTGGTATTACTTTATGCGATGTTTTGACAGATAGCTGGGAGGTGCCGACTGTAAGAGGCATTTCCTGTTGGTGCCAATGGCACCGAGCCCTCCCCGATCTTTAGTCAGCTTTTTTCCGTGCGTTCAGGTCGGGCAGGGAAGAACCGGGGCGAATCATGACTTTTCCCACGTTCCACGGAAGCTGATGTGCTCCATATTATAAAATGCCTGACAAACTCTGCCGTCAAAGGGTGATGCCAGCCAAGCGCCGAGAGGCTGCTTCTCCTTTGCCATTTCCCGGCCTCAATCGCTGCTGACCGCATTCAGACTATTGAAGATCCTGTGGCAGCGGGGGGGGGCGGGCCATGAGCAGGCAGGGAGTGCCGACGAAACGAGCAGGCTTCTCATTTTTGAGATTTTTTTTGTGCCCAGTTGAATGCCGAGCAAGGACGATTGCATGAACTTACCCGCTGGATAGAACCTGCATTCCCAGTTGAATCATATCCCGTACGCGTGATAGAAGCAGCCTGACCGTTTGTCCCCGTAGTTCAATGGATAGAACGAGGGTTTCCATCATTGATGTTCGAGGATGTTTAAAGGCATTGGTTATCAGCTGATTAGTCTTCGCAAAACATCCTGAAATTTCCTCGACAGGTGCAACTTTTGGTGCAACTATTTTTAGAATTGAGCAAGCCATGGCATCCATTAGAAGAGTCCCAAAGTCACCATTTTGGATCGCCAAGTTTAGGGATGGTGACACTGTATCATATCGCTCGACGAAGCAGAAAAACAGATCAGACGCACTCCGCATAGCATTGGAGTGGGAACGACTGGCAAAGGAGGCCAACAAAGGCGAAATCACGCAGGCGGCTGTCATCAAATTCGCAAATGAGTTGCTTGATAGGGTTGGCCAGGATTCCATCGGAAAAGTCTCAACGCATGTGTTCGCTACAGAATGGCTGACACGGGGAGTCAAAGCTGAATCGACACGCAAGAGATACGAGTCAGTGATTCAAAATTTCCTCAAGTTCGTTGGAGCGAAGCGTGCCAAGGCGACGATTGCGAGCGTGACCTCTGACGAAATTGAGCGGTTTCGGGATCAGGAACTGGCACAAGGGAAGGTCGCCAGCACTGCTGATTTTGGCGTCAAAGTTCTGCGTGCGATGTTTGAAAGTGCGAGGAGGAAGAACCAGCGCCTGGATAATCCGGCTGATGGCGTTGAGTCCATTCAGGTCAATCAACAAGAGCGACAGGCTTTTTCCGATGAACAATTAGCCGTCTTGTGTGCCAATGCTAATAGGGAGTGGAGAGGGATGATTCTTTTTGGTGCCTTTGGTGGGCTGCGTCTGAATGATGCAGCAAACATCCGGTGGGATCAGCTTGACCTCATCCAAGGATCCCTGACGTTTAAGCCGGCCAAAACCGCTAACAGGACCGGTAAGTCCATCACCGTAGCCCTTCACACCGAGGTGGTGGAGTATCTTAAGGCACTGCCGAAACCCAAAAAAGACACCGATGCCGTATTTCCATCATTGTCGGGAAAGAAATCAGGCAGCGCTGGAGGACTCAGTAATCAGTTTGCAGCAATTCTGGTCAAGACTGGCCTTCGCACAAATGTGGTAAGGGATCCGTCAGAGAAGAAAGCGACGTTGGGCCGAAAATTCAACGCGCTCGGTTTCCACAGCACGAGACATTATTTTATCTCCAAGCTGACCAATGCTGATGTTCCTACAGTTGTTAGCAAAGCTCTCGCGGGCCATTCTGCGGATGATGCCCACTCTCGTTATATTCATCTTGAGGTCGATACGCAGAAACGAGCACTGGAGAAAATCAAAGGGCTTGAGGTGAATGAGCAGAAGACGACAGAAAAGTGAGTGGTGTCATTCCACGGTTTGCGCCATACCGCAGTGACCCTTTTGAAAGAGGTCGGCATACCTGCAGCGGTCGTGATGGAACTGATCGGCCATGACTCCGAGCAGATGAGCGAGCATTACACGCCCGTCGGCAGCGAAGCACTCAAGAAGGCTACTGAATCATTGCCGGATGTGACCAAATGAGGCGGTTGCCAAAGATCGGCGATTCATCTTTGTTTGCAGATGCCCCGCCAAGACAAGAATTTTGAGAAGCTCATCAGAGAGGAATGGGATTTCAACCCGTCAGAGAATAGGGATACCCGCTTTGGTGTTTCAGACGATGAATTGTATGACTGCTTTGAATACGAGTATTCGCGAGCCTGGGTCTTTGATGGGGGAGCAATCGAGGCAGTCATTCAAAAATCATCTTCACTGAAGAGGTTCTACAAGTTGTTCGCCAAACACTTCCCCTCGACTCCATGGCTGAAAATACCTGCTGAAACACGCGCCGCAATTTTGACCCAGCACAGAAAGGATTCACCGTCATTTCCACCGTTGTTTCGATGTGGTCTTGCAGCTCTGGATACAACAACAGATGGCCTGGTGGACGCTATAGGCTTTGGTGAACAGGGACTTGTGCACGTGACAGCCATGCCGTTTGTGTTTTCGTGGCACTATCCGAACGGTGAAATTGTTGCGGCTTTTGAAAAATGGCTCGATGAAAACGAGCCCAAAGCATCCGACCATTGCAAAGTCAAGAAGCCGGGAAAAGACGAACGTGCGACTGTCCGGAAAGCCCTGAAGGCTCTAGGCGCTATGAGATTGCTGAAGGCTGGAGATTACAAGTCGGCGGTGAAGCGCTCAAAAATCGGGAGAGGCAATGCGCAGGAATTGTTCGCAGAAAAAGCGTCGGTTTGGAACAGTGCAGCGAAACAGGCGGACCGTATCATTAAAGCTTGGGCGACTCCAATTCAGGATCTATTCGACAGGAATATAAACCTTGAGGTTCATCTGTCGTCCCAACTTTCAAAGGAAAACGCCAAGGATTGCGGCAATAAGGCTCTGGCGACATGGATGGCAGAACGTGCCCCTCTACCGGTCGCACGGAGGTTTTTAACGATGTCGCGGGAAAAGGCGGAAGAGCGCATGAGCTGGGTATGCAGATTCCCGGTTGATGTGAGAGCGCAGCATGTAGCAAAAGCGCGAAGAATCGATAATTGGGAAGAGGCGCTGATGTCAAAGAGGAGGCGTTAGGTGCCGGTTGGGGAAAACGTCTCGCTTGCTACAATGGCGGTGACTGATTGGCGAAGGAGAGCGCCAGTATAAGGATGGTCAGTGCGAACGTGCTGAAACATCTAAGGATCAAAATTCCTATCGATGCGACAGATCCGGACGACCTGGACGGCCTTGGATCACATCAGGTTCAAATACGCGCCGGTGCATTTGTATTCTGACGGAATAGCCGTGCTTCGCTGAAAGAGGGATGAGGTGGCAGCATCTCATCGTCATGAAAAAACCACCTCATACGAAACCAGAATCAAAGGCACCCCTCACGAATAAGGTTGCCCCACACACGAACACAAATAGCCAAAAGGAGCCGGACGACCTGGACGACCCTCAGACAAAACTCCGCAATAAGATTGTGGATGAGTTCGGTCCCATCCTCATCATTGACGGAGAAAAATCTGTTCTCAATCAACTGGCGTTTGCAGCTTGGTTCGCAGCCAAACATCAGGTCGCATTCCGGGCCATGGACGGCTCTCTGGTTCAGTATTCGGACGAGGAGGGCATCTGGCGTAAAGTCACCAAAAACTCCCTGATCAAGCAGATGGCTGCGATGCTGAAGGAACTGGCTGACGAGGCCAAAGTCCCGGAGCTGCTGGCAAAACGCAAAAATGGGCTGCTCAAGGACCTGCTGAACCTTGTGGGGGCCTGTGCAGTGTTTGGTGAGCCTGCCATCCCTGTTGGTAGTTTGCTGCCCGTCGCAAATGGCGTCCTCGATCTCTCCGGTAATGAAGCCGTCCTGCGCCCTTACACCCCCAAAGATTGGTTCACGGAAAAGATTCCCTTTATCTATAACCCTGAGGCAAAATGCGAACGGTTCCTTAATGAACTGATTCGTCCTGCCCTGCCTGATCCAGATGATGTGCTTCTTCTGCAGCGTGACCTGGGTCGCCAGCTCTTTGCCGGTAACGACGCCCAGACCATCACCCTTTTACAGGGGGAAGGTGGATCTGGCAAAAGCGTCCTTGTCTCAATCATCGAAGCCATCTTCGGCCTCGGCAAGATTGGATACCTCCGCAGTCATCAACTCACCGGTCGCTTTGAAACGCACAGTTTGATTGGCAAATCTACGCTGGTCGGCAAGGACGTTCTTCCCGACTACCTCAACAACCAGGGTGCGGCAGTCATCAAGTCGATGACGGGTGCCGACCGTGTTCAGACTGAGCAGAAGTACGGTGGCAAGCATGATATGCGTGGAAATTTTTACGTCATCATCACCACGAACAGCAGACTGAAAATCAAGCTGAATGACGACCTGAGTGCATGGAGTCGGCGCTTGGTAGTTTATGAGTTCAGTCGCAAAGCGCCGGATAAAATCATTCCCAACTTTGACCGTGTGCTGCTGAATGAAGAGGGGGAGGGGATTCTGGCTTGGCTCGTGAAAGGTTTCCTGGCCCACCGCAAGGAGCTTGAAGAGCATGGCACGCTGAAACTCACCGAGGCACAGCGGAAGCGTGTCGACGACTGGCTGGAAGAAAGCGATGCGTTGAGGGTGTTCGCAAATGCATCAATCGAGAAGGGAAAGGATTCGATTTCTGTCGAGGAAATCTGGAAGTCCTTCAAGAAGTTCGTCCAAGAACGCAAGTGGATGCTGCCTAGGCAGCAGAAGTTCCACGAGGAGTTTCCTGCCGTCATGTTTAAACTGTTTGGTGTCGAGCGGAGCAACCACATCAAAAAAGATTGCGTCGAAGTTCGCGGTTACATGGGGGTGAAATTCATCAATGAGGAATAACGCCTTATGAAAACGCTGAAAAACCCTCTTTATGAGATGCCGTTAACGTCGGACTCCGATTCCGAATGGAGCCTGTTTAAGTGTCCAGAAGATCAACTCCACTGGTGCGAGCTATATGAGCATGCTCGTGATAGTCAAAAGGTGATTACTGCCGTCATGGAGTATCGGGAGAAAAAGCAATGGCCCGATCCAGACATGTTCCAGAATTCGTGTCATCAGTTGGTGGCCTGCCGCTTCTTTGATGCGTTCCCAGATTTTCCCGAAAAGCCATTCTTGTCGGTGCCTGAGAATGATCGCCGTTCACGATGTGCTGCGCTAAATATGGAGCGCGATGGAATGAGGACTCGACATCACCCAGCACTCTCGCAGACAGTCGTTCCACAAGGCATGCATCTCTTGGAAATCACAGCCGACATGAATAGTGCTGACTGGAAACGACTTAAGCGATGGTTCAGTTCGAAGGCTGGACGCCAGAGAAGCTCGATCGACCGCCTTAGGGATCTCAGCATCCTTCGTCTCTATCGCAAATGCCGCTCCTGGGAGCGAGTTGAACAGTTCCTTGATGAAATGCGCATCCGGTTGTTCAGCGACCATCATAGCCAATTGAGTCGCGGGGCTGCCAAAGCAGTCAAGGATGTTGAGAGCGTGCTTTGGCGTGTACTCTAGTCCTGCAGAAAATTGTGCTTTTGGAAGGTGCTTTGACGACAATGCGGGTTTGCAGCGACAGCCGAGTATGGCGGCGTGAAAACGATACCAACCCCTGACACAGTCCAAGAGAAATCCTATCGCCCAGAATGGACTCAACTTCCAAAATCTGGTGCCCGTTGCTCCATAACGGGTTTGTCCAGATCAGCAATCAACGCCGCCATTCTGCCCACCAAGGCCAACGGCTTTAATCCCCCGGTAAAATCCCGGTCAATCAAAAGCCAAAAGCATGCAAGCAGAGGCGTGAGGCTTGTGAATGTGGAGTCGCTGCTGGCTTACATCGAGGCCCAACCCACAGGCGTCCGGAGCGACGAGACCCCTTCTTAACCCTTTCAGATCGGTTGGGGGTCGAGTGATCTCTATCGGTCGAAACACCGCCTGCTAGGCAGGCAATCCACAAACACACAGAAATAAATACCATGGCTAAAACCACACCCCCGCCGGTCATCGACGTTGAAGATGACGAAGACGAAAAGGCAGCACTGAACGCGCAAAACAAACTGAACGAGGCTATTGCCACACACCTTATCGAGGTCCTCAAGCGCATCCGGCGCTTGGAGAAACTTGGAGGGGAGCTTGATTACACCTTCACCATCATGGAGGCGCTCAAAGCCTTTGGTGGCGCGGTCAATCTTACGTTCCTTAGCTCGGTTCTTGCTGATCACGCTCTGCTCTCTGCTGCTCGCAAGCAGCTTAGTGAGAAGGGCCTGATCATCGAGGTTCAGGAAAAGAATCGCAAGATCCTCAAACTGGTCGGCGAGGCTGAATAAGTAGAAAACCACGGGGTCGCTCATGGATGCACAGGCGGAAGTGAGCGGCCCCATTTTCCTATTTTCTATCGTATGAAAAAACCGCCTTATCCCATCCGCAATTCGTCAGATGACCTTCAGGATTTCGAAGTCCACCGCGCCAATTCTGTTCGGCCCCTCATTCCCGTCTCACACCCAACGTTACGCGCATTAATCGCTGATTACTCCCTTCAGCCTGATTTCGAAGCCAAACTTCTGCAGGAGGCATTGAGCTTCGATTATGGTCGCACTGAACTTCTGGATCGTTACGGAGAACTGGTTGCCAATTCTCCCATTACTACGCATAACGTGTCGGCAGAGGATTTTCTCTCCCTCCTGTATCAGCCAGGCGAAAGTGTTATTGTGATGGAAGACCTCATGTCGATTGCCGCACCTTGTCTTTGGGAAAAAATCGCGTCGCCAAGGGTGTCTCCGGCGATCGGTTCTTTCTGGCCCCTCATCGTTAACCCTGAGATGGTCCAGCAACTTCTGGCAGGTGCGGTTCTCAATGCCCCAATAAACGCTGAGTTGATCACCACAGGCTATCGCTATGCGTCGGCCTGCATTCGCGGTGATGACGTGGCCACCCAGTTTGCGGATATTATTGGCGGTCGCTGGCCCGTTGTTGCCGTCATGTCGGTGGGGGAACAGGAGACTCATATCCTCTTCCGCATTGCTGCTACTAGCTACCGCGATTGGAATAATCGGGCACGCGGCATCATACGTGAATTCTCTGCTGATCTCCCTCGCTATTCAAGCACCCTTCGGGATGCCTTCCCGTTGCCGAGTCTGTATAAACGTCAACGGTTAGTGTATTTGTCGGTGATCTAATCGGCGGTGTCATGTCCACCTCACTCTGAATCGGTGTGGGGTGGCTTTTTTATATTGGGCGGAGGCATTCGAAATGCCAAGACTGGAGGTGGCAGGAGTGTTGAGTATCAAGGCCCATTCGTGGAGGGGAGTGATTACGCCAGAATTTGGTTTTAAGGCTGCTGGTGGAGCGGTGATGGGTCGAGGTGGCTTCGGAGGGTAGGAGCGCGTAGGACGAAAGTCTGCGCCTTTCAGAGGCACCGCAGGAACCGGGGCAGTTCATGGGCGGATAATAACTGAAAGGGGTTGGCGGCGCAGGATTTATTGGAGCACGGAAAACAATCAGCGGTCAGTCTATAAGATTGCACTGACTGGCGAAACCAAACTAATAACTTTTGTAACTATGCTCTTGACAATTGCAAGTTATGTGCAATAATGATCTATTGTAAATGAATAAGGCTGCGTTCGGAAAACTACTATCAGAATTGCGGGAGAAAGCTCGGCTCACAAACCGAGAGCTCGCAGTCATGGCAAAAGTTCCGCATTCGTTAATTGCAGGGCTACAGGGTGGCAGCAGAACAGTGGGGGAACATCAAGCTCGTAAGATCGGACTGGCCCTGGACCTTGAAGACCGTGCCCTGGATTCATTTATTCTCAACGCAATCGACACCTGCACAGATAAGGTTTTGGAAGAGTCGAAGGAATACCCTGCATCATTCCTTAACATGATAGCCAAACAACTGCGTCTGGCTGGCATCCTTCCCCAAGATCTGAAAACTTTTCAAATCAACCGTGACAAGGGTGACCATCTTCTGAAGATTTATCTTCTTGATGGTCGCATTGCACAACTATCCTCGACACTCACACTTAACTAAACCTCTTTTTTTGTCCTTAATGGTACCTCAACGCAATCCAAAAACTATGAAAACCAACACTCAAACCGCAATAAAGGCATTGGCACAGGTCCCCGCTCATGTCTCAACCCAAGGGGCAACGTTAGAACTATGGAAACCAAAACAAATCGGCAAGAATGCCAAAGTAAAGAACAGTCAAAATTAACCGCTTCTTGTGAAAGCCCTGATAACGAATCCAGGGTTTCCACAAGCAGTGAGTCAACGAAATACGAGATAGATGCCAAGGAGCTGAAGGAAAGCGTTTCCTTCGCAAAGCTGCTTGGACGCAACGGAAAGAAAGTCATCGAAGCTGGAGGCCGGCTGAGATGCATGTGCCCTTTCCATAAAGACGACCAATACCATTTTTATATATGGTCAAACGATAGCGGTGGCAGATGCTACGGCTGCGATTGGAAGGGTGATATTTATGCCTACCTGATGAAGAAGCATGATGTCGGTTTTTACGACGCTGTGCTGACTCTGAATGAGCAGGCTCACAAAATCTTACGCGATGAGGAGGGTGTGCGATGAGCGTTATCAAGCCAAGCAAGCACCTTGGGCAGCCGGTTTCAATACCGGCTGATCCCGACTCTCCCAATAAGCTGCCGCCAATCATCAAAGCCTCTGAGTTGTTGGCTACTGAGATGCCACTCCCCAGGCCAGTGATTCATGGGGTGCTGAGTGCCGGATCAACGATGGTTTACGGTGGCGCGTCGAAAACAAATAAGACCTATGCTCTGATGGACATGGCAGTGAGTGTGGCAAGCGGCCAATCTTGGTGGGGGTTCAGAACTGAGATTGGAAAAGTTCTATATATCGACCTGGAAATACAACGGGAACACTTCCGATCACGTTTAGAGGACATCAAAGAAGGCAAAGATTTATTGAAGCATAAGTTAGACCTTGAAAACCTGCATATATGGAATCTCCGAGGAAAAGCTGGGGACATCTCTGATTTGATGCCGGAGCTGGAAATGAAATTAAAAGGAAAGGGATACAGCCTCATTATCATTGACCCCATCTACAAATTGCTGGGTTATCGTGATGAGAATTCAGCTGGTGATATTAACTCATTGATGAATGACCTGGATAAGCTGGCTGTGGCTACTGGGGCAGCCATAGTTGTTGGGCATCACTTCTCAAAAGGTGGGCAGGCAGGAAAAGAGTCCATGGACCGCATTTCTGGTTCGGGTGTATTTGCGCGTTCCCCTGATGCGATCATGATCATCACCAAGCATGAAACAGAGGGTGTTTTCACAGTTGATGTCACGTTGCGAAATCACAAGCCAATAGCGCCGTTTTGCGTGAGCTGGGAATATCCATTCATGATGCCGACAACGAAATACGATCCAAGAAAGCTGAAAGTGCCTGGCCAACGTGTCGAACAATTCACAACCGAGATGCTTTTGGAAACTCTTGGTGACGAGGAATTAACCAACAGCGAATGGAAAGATAGGTGTATTGAGGATCACAAAATGAAGGAAAGGACGTTCTCGGTAAAAAAGAAAATTCTAGAAGACAGTGGGAAGGTGAAAAAGTTAGAGAATGGAAAATGGAAAGTCACACCTGAACCAAAGTCCATAGACGTTAAAGACATCAAGCCACCCCAGAGCAATCAGGACAAGGAAGTGCAGCAGCAGCAAAAGCCCATTGCTGCACTCAATCAGTCAAAGGTATCCAATCCCGAAAAAGTAGTGCAGCAGCGGCAAAACACCTCTGCTGCATTCAGCGAGGTGTAGGATGTAGTGCAGCAGCAACGGTTTTCTTAACCGTTGCTGCAGTAGTGCATACACCAAAAGAACAGAAACCAATAATTATGACGAACCAAGAAACAAATGTACTGCGAAATTGAATTCGGGAAGCACAAGGGGAGGACGTTTGAGTGGGTCTTCTTCAACGATCCCTCATACGCCACGTGGCTGTATGAAAATAAAGTGGTTAAAAGACGGAAAGATTTAGACCCATACGAGAAAGATTATTTCGAGGAGCTTTATGCTAGAGCCTCATGTTTGGCCGGCATGTGTGAGGTCTGCAAAGCAAAGCCAATAACGAGAAAAGCTATTTACTTCAATCAGGGCGAGTGCGTCAGCTATCGCTTGTGTGAGGACTGCAAAATTCCGTGGTTGAGAGCCAAATTCTTTTCGAGTCTGTCGATGATGGATTTCGGAACCTGGGCAAATAAATATCACTCAAGGGCTTTTCATTCACTAGCGGAGCAATACACAGGGCAAGAGAACAAATATTCCCAAGAGGAGATGGAGGCGTTTTTTCGAAGTGATGCCAATTTCAAGAATGCGACACCCGGATTTTTCGAGGAGTGGGAGAAGGAGGTTGAGAAGCCATGACCCTCCCTCTCCCCATTCACCACTTTCAAGAACGAATTCTTTTAGCGCAGCAGGATCTTAATGGAAACGTCACTCGGCCTCTGATCAATAAACGCTCACTGCTGCTACTCTCAAGACCAGTTCAGCAACTCAACAATGCCCTGATCATGGATTTCTTCGGGGTTCATTGGATCGTCACAACTCTGGGGTCTCTGGGGTTCTTTGCTGATCTCGATGAAGCAGTCCGGTTTATTGAGGCGAGTGGAACAATGGCGAATGGTCAACACATTCCACTAGATTTATAATTTTTTAAAAACGGTCCAGCTTGAATAGAGGCACAAGGAACCACTTTTTAATGACGGTCCGAGATGTTTAACAATGATCTCGATGCAGCTCGTTCAAGGGCTTCACTCTCTGGCCATTCTTCTCCTCTTCGTCCTGTGGCGTCTGTGATGCTTTGTGACGCAGATGCTGAAATCCTTGAGTTTTACGGCCTCTACTGGGTTCAGGACGCCAATGGATCAAGGACTGGCTTCTTTGACCGGGAAATGGATGCCGTGCGCTATTTGCAGTCCCCTTTCGAGTGCTCTGCAGCTTGAAAAATGAGCAGCGTAGGCATTATGGCGCTGCAGAACGATATTCCTCCATAATCAAATCTTTGATCCATTCCGTGAGCACTTTACGCGCCTCAGGAGCGAAATCAGGGGCTGTGCCCTACGGCGCGCGCTGCATGGCGCTACGGCCCAATTATCAGCTCATAAGTAGTTGTGACACCTCCACCACCTGCGTTTTTGATTCTACCACGCTTCTCAAGTATCTGAACCGCTGTCCGCACCTGGACCGCAGGGAGTTGGACAGTGGCGATTATCTGTTTTAGCGTCAGCCTCTTTTCTCGGCCAAATGCGCGCGCTACATGATCGCAGTCTTGGTCAACATCTTCAGAGAGGTTTCTGCCGGATCCCGAGCGGACCTCGATCCAGTCGCGAAGTTGATAGCCTCCGCCCCTCATTGTCCCAATTACGGCGTCCTTCGGACAATTGATGCCAGCTTGGCGAAGCTTTTCAGCGCACAGATCTCGGAACTCTTTAATTGCTGCAGTTATTGATTGAGGATTGGTAGAATTGCTGATCGCAGAAGCGAGCGACTGAGCGGAATGTTTGCGATACTTGTCGCTCTTCTTTACTGAAAGAATTCCAACAACGCTTCGAATCATCGATCCTGCTCTTACGCCTCCGACAAGGGTTCCAGATAGCATAATTCCAACGTCGTCAAGCAAGAGCACACCTCCTTCAAAAGGCCTTAAAAGGTCGGGTTGTGTGAAAGAGGTGTTCCTATTGGCCCCGAGAATCAATTTAATTTTCTTCTCTAGATGCCCCCCGTCAAAAGGTTTGGCTACGAATGATTTTGCACCAATCTCCATCATTTCCACGGCCAGCTTGTGACCATCCAGGCCATAGGATGTAATCACAATCACGGGTGGCGCGCCAGCCATTGAAACGATTCTCTCTAATGCATTTCTACCATGTTCAATCATGGAAACGCCCTCTATTTTGACCGGAATGTTTAAGTCCAATAGAACACAGTCGTATTGAATACTATGGACCTTAACAAGTGCCTCTTCCTGGCAGGTGGCCTCGTCTGCTACGTAGCCGAGTGATTCAATCCGTTCTTTAACTTCGGCTCGAACTTGGCTCTGGTCATCGACAATAAGAACGTGTGGTGTGCTCATGCTAAGAAGGTTGAATTTCCGGTAGTACGATCACCACTTCAGTTCCTTTGTTCTCCTCGGACTGCATTGTAAACGAACCGCCGTGCGCCTCGGTGTATTTCCTGCAGATCGGCAAACCATAGCCCATCCCGCCGGGTTTGGACGAGTTGCCTGGGACGAAGTCGAGAAGTCTCTGGAGGTCTTTGGTAGATATGCCCTTGCCTGTATCGGTTATGGAAATCCGTATGCCCGCTTCTGATTTGCTCAATGTCACATCCACTCGACCGGCCCGAAGCTCCCTTTCAGAAATGGCATGAGACTGAATGGCATTTTTGATGAGATTTGTCAATACCATCGAGAAGTGAAACCGCGATATAGTGACAATTATGGAAGAGGAACCCGACACTACGCACTCGACCGGTGAAGATATCTTCCCCTCGATTAGCACTTGTTCACGAGCGGCTTGAACTGACTCATTTACAAGCCCAACTAAATCCTCGTTCTGAAATTTCATGTCTAAATCGCGGGAGTAAGCCTCCATCATGCCGACCAGCCTGATCAAATACTCACGGCCCTTGTCGAGTCTGTGCAAACGCGATTCCGTTGCCTGATCTGGCCGCAGTTTTAGCAACTGCAGAGTATCAACATTGAAATGCGTGAGGATGTTTTTAATGTCATGGGCCGCAGTGCGGATATGCAGGAAAGCTGTTCGCTCCGCCAGCCGGAATGCCTCTTGACGTGCTTCGATTCCGAATTTACGTTCGATTCGTTCTAACTCGTTTTGGATTATGCTTGAATGCGAGGAGGAAAGAGCAGAGGCGGGACTACGGCGCGTGATTGAGCGATGCGCTGCAGCACGAACCATGGCATTGCTATCCATGGCAAGAACGGTGCCCAGCTCGCGCGACAGTGCTTCAGGATAAATTGCCAACCCCTCGGCAATCACCTTGCGGATTTCCCATTTTTGATCGCAGGCAGATTTCCGAATTCTCGCGGCGCAACGCTCGTTCTCAGGGTGCTCTGAGATATGTTGTGTATCGCTCTCGGCCTGCCGCCTTCTGTCACGCCAGGAAAGTGCTTCTTCAGTATCAGGCATTTCAGATGGTTTCATTAGCTTGGCACTCCGTATTTCTCACTACGCTTGCGAAAAGCCTCCGCCCCACCTTCAAGAAGATCAACAACATCTTGACGACACGAATCCACGTCACCAATAACTTTTATTCTGCCGGTGCGTCCGTCAGACTGCATCACCACTACTTTTTCTGCGTCGCCGAGAACGGGAATGTTCGGATTGTGGGTGACGAAGATGAGCTGGCGTGTCTCTTTGGCGGCGTTCACGCTAGCGACAATTGCTTCAAAAACAAAGCGGTTATCGAGGTTGTCTTCGGGTTGGTCGATCAATAATGGGTTCGCACGTTCGAACATTAGAATAGGCAAGATGGCTGTGCATTTCTGACCCGTGGATAGTTCCGTGGAACTCTTGTAGATGCCATTGTCGCACAACTCGATGTTCGGCAAATCCTCCATGTCGAGAACTTGAAGATTCATAAGACACTCAGCGTTCCCGAGCGCTCTCAGAACGGATGCCGCCTGTTGGGGATTGATGCCGCCACGCTTTGCGAGGGTAGAGGCGTCTTGTTCCTTCACAAGGCCGCCCAGCTCTTCTGGGGAAATTGCAGCAGAAATCAAAGCAGCCACTTTCCTCTGCTGAATTCCAGCTCCTTTGAGATTTTGCTCAAGGAAATCGCGATACACTTGCTGGTCGGCGTTTTGCTCGACGGAGACTTTAATGTGTGGCATTAGCCGTTCATTCAACTTTCCCCCAACCTGACTGCGCAATGCAAAGCGACAATCGCGTTCATCAGATAAACGCGCGAGGAGTTCGTCTCGTTGTTCGTGTAGAATTTTGAGTGCCACTACGATCTCATCCAGCCGGGCCTTTTTGAATAGCAAATCGTTTTGCTGTTTCTCCAATTTTGCGCGCTCTGTCGACTTCGCTTGGCTCTGCTGCTGCTTTTCAATGAGAGTGCGGAACGCTAATTCCTGAGGAACATGCGCTTGATCAAGAACGCTGGTGAACGACAATAGTTCACCTGCCGCTTCATCGAGCAGCATTGACGCATTCCTAAGCGCCGCTTCTGACTGTTGGACCGCTGAGCGAATTTTTGCGACTTGGTCTGTAAGCGATTTACCATTTGGCCCCGAAAGTATGTCTTCGGAGAAAACTCCTGCCGTTTTTGCTTCGACGCGGCCCATCAGTGCTCGGATTTGATCCGATTGAGATTGGAGTGCCTCGGTAGCGTGACGAACAGCTTTTGTCTCTCGGTCGCGGAGCGCCTTGACAGCGTGCGCCTTATTTATGGCATCTGCATCCTGTCCCTCAGTGACAGTATAGGCCTTCAGTTTTTCCTTTATAAGATCAAGCTGCATCAGCGCAGTGTCGATTCCCTCTTTTTCGATGAATAGTGGGCTGATCTGCGTTGCGTTCGCCTTCAACTCTCGCATTGTGCCTTCGATACGTAGGCGATTTTGCTGGAGATTTTCCTCCTCAAAGCGGTCGATGAGATCGAGTTGGTAATGGGGAGTTTCAGCAATGTTCTCGATCTGGTTCTGGCTGTAGATGTCAGCCGAAAATAGCTGCTGGATCTTGACAGAGCCCTGCACGGGTTTGTGTTCATCATCCAACAAGACAGGGTCTTCACCAGACGCCCGGCTCACAACATATGTCAATCCCTCCTTCGTTTCGATCGTGACTTCGATTCGGCCTCCGTCGAGGTTGCTGTCGATTATCGACTGGATGCGGCGGCGTAGGGGGTCACCCTCGCGTCCGGGCATAATTCCAAGGGCATATCGAAGCAACTCAAGAACCGTGCTTTTTCCTGTTCCACGAGGGCCAATCAAGCAGTTGAGTCCTGCATCGAACTCAAGGTTGAGTCCGATCAGGAAACCTCCTGTGACTTCGATTCGTTTGATGCGGTGGGTGCTCGCAAGTTGTGTCATGGCTGGATTATATCCTGGGACGCGCCTATTGTCGCCGAATAAACGGGTTTACCCTATATAGGATTGCGAACCCTATGTAGCCCTATGAGCGAACCTCTTCGTATGAGGCGGCTTGCGAGCGGGCCGAGGGTGATCCACAACGATCCTTGGCGACGTTGTTTTGCCGTCGTCCGTGCAACTCGTGCAGTGGGAGATCTGGCAGAATATGGGAAAATGCCGGAAATGGCGCTGGTTTACCGACGACCCCGGCTCGGCGGCGCTGCAGGGCTGGAATAACGGCTCTGGACGCACTCGTAGAGGGGAGGCAGGGCCCTGAGGAGGATGGACGATGGCCCGGCCTGGGACGCGACAGCCGCACCAATTGATTTCAACAGCGAGGTAAGGACATATTTTGAGATGGGCCTGTAGGAGATAACAGTGGGCGAAACTTCATCGAGACGGGTTTCGGGGTAGACAATGACTCAGATGGTTGAGAGCTGCTTGAGAGGCTTGGTTGATGATTGTTTGTGCTGTTTGAGAGAGGAGGTTATCACCTCATTGTGGGGATGCGTAAAGAAATGAGGCCCAGCAGTTCGTTTAGAACGGGCCCAGCACAGCCATTGTTTCCTATATAGGGTTACATAGCCTATATCAGCCCTCATCGACTGGAAGCGCATTTGGCCGCATGTTAACTATAAGCCGAGGAATCAATTCAAGGCGCTATCAGAAAATACATATATGAAACAGACCACACTCGCAGGAGAGAGCAAGCAACATCATAGCACGACCGTAAATACAGAGTCTATCGTCATTGACGAAAAAGTGTACGATGCTAGCCATCAAGATATGAACGGTCGCCGCGTTCTTCAGATCTGCGGTCGCCACCCAATCGATGAGTTTCTCGTGTATGCTTATCGAAAGGACGGCATCCTCGAGGACTTGAGCCTTGATGAAACGATCAATATTCGGGACGTAAAAGAGTTCCGAACTTACAAGAATGACCGCTCCTTTCGCTTTACATTGGAGGGGGTGCGGCAAGACTGGGGCGCGGCAAATATCATCAATGAGCCCACTCTCCTTAAACTCGCTTGTGTCAGTAATGATTACCGTGTGTGGCTTGAATGTTCGGGGAAACCTGATCGTATGCTAGATCGCGGCGAGGAAGTCGACCTTTCCGGACCGGGCATCGAGAGGTTCCGGATCGAGATGCAGCAGGCTGATGACAGTTGTGGCGGAGAGCCGAAGCTCGTGGAGATTACAATCAACAGCAAGCCCTACCAGCTGCGTCCTGGAGATCACAGCGTCGTTGAGATTCGTAGTATCGGGCAGGTGCCTGCCGATGAGACGCTAAATATCTTCGAAGACGGTGAGTTTAGGCCGCTCGGCGAAAATCAACACGTTAAGATTAAGGGCGGTGAAAAATTTGCCAGCAGCGCTATGAGCGGAGGGGCGAGCTAAGATGATCTTCCCACAAGAACAAATTGACGAGTTGAAGTCAATCTATCCCGAACTGGCCGCCGCCAGCGAAGGGGGGGTAGACTTCATCCGTATCGATAAACTGACGCTTCCTACGCCTTGCAAACCTAAATCGGTTGTAGGACTCCTCTGCCCGACCGAACGGGATGGTTACCCGTCTCGTCTCTTCATCTCAGAAAAGGTGGATTACCCTGGAAAGGCAAATTGGAATCCGGCGACTGGCTCCGTCATTCTGGGGAAGCAATGGTGGGGCTTGTCCTGGAAAACAAAACCGGGCCAGACGTTGCTGCAAATGGTGATCGACCACTTAGGAGGGTTCAAACCGTGAAAGCCTTGGTCAAAATTCCGCGTGACTTGTTGGTCCAAGCCCTTGAGGATCTTGAGCGGCCGCATCAGTTTGCTGGCGAAAGGCTCGGTTTTTTCTCCTTCCGCGAAGCCAAGCATGGCAGTCGTCCATTCATTCTCTGCTATGACTACCATTCCATTCCGGACGAACACTACACCTACGATAAATCCTGCGGAGGGCGCATCAATGGTGTTGCAATTCAGGTCGCGATGGGCCGTGCATTGCGAGACGACTGTGGGCAATTGTGGGTGCACACTCATGGGCGCCGAGGCCACCCTGGCCCGAGCTCAACCGATTTGCATGAAGGCCCGAAGGTCGTGCAGAGCTTGGCCAATGCGCACGACAAGAGGATGCAGGGATGGAGTATCATCTCCGAGAACGGTGTTTGGGGTCAAATACGTGCCACAAATGGAGTTCTTTATGACTTCGAGGATTTAGCCGTTATCGGCTATCCCATGATTCTACCTCGCCGAAATGCTCATGCAGTTCCAAAGCGAGGAATCGCAGCAAGGCTTTTGGGCGTGCTGATGAAAAAATATGGCGCCGAATCCGCCGCTCGCTACGACCGCCAGAGTTTCCTTGGCGAGAATGCGCAGGCTATTTTAGAGAGTTGTAAGGTGACCATTGCAGGTCTTGGAGGCGGCGGATCGCACATTTCCCAGCAGCTTGCGCATATTGGTTTCCAGAATGTCATCCTGTGTGATAGAGACCGGGTCGAGTTTACGAACTTGAACCGATTGGTTGGAGCCACTTGTTGGGACGTCGTTTTCAAGCGGCATAAGACCTTCATCGCGTCGCGGCTGTTCCGGGGACTTCAGCCGAACGCACACGTGGATGACCGCCCATTAAATTGGCAGGACAAGATCGACGAGGTGCGGGAGTCAGACATCGTATTCGGCTCGATTGACAGCTTCGACGGTCGACGTCAGCTCGAAGCCTTCTGCCGGGCCCACCTGATTCCGTTCATCGATATCGGAATGGTGGTAAACCGGCCCCAGAAAAGGTCTCCTGAAATTTACGGCCAGACCGTTCTCTCAATGCCCGGCAAACCGTGCATGCACTGTCTAAGGGTTCTCACCAAGGAAACGCTGAGCGCCGAAATTCAGGATTATAACGCTGGTGTCCAGCCTCAGGTCGTTTGGCCGAATGGCATACTGGCTTCGACCGCCGTTGGAGAGGCAATTGCGCTCCTAACAGGCTGGTCCGATGGCTCTATACCAGCGGCAAAGATCGATTTGCGAGGAAGCCGGCTGACGATGTCTGATTCTAAACTGGCTCCGGCATTAGAAGGGACTGTTTGCTCTCACTACCCCTTGAGCGAGGCCGGAGATCCCCTGTTTACAAAACTGTGAGGCTTCCCCTTGCGTCTATGAGTTTTGACTTCAATGGACCGGAATAACTCCCACCAGACCATCAGGGGCCTCAGTATTCCATTTAACTTCGATCTGAGAGCGTGATGTAAAGCAGGGCTTCTTCGCACAAGGGAGTTGATCTTTAGGCGCTCCCTGATGTCGAGCATTTAGCAATGGTATGGTTATGCCTTCGGTGCCGCCTTCTTCTGAGCTGCCCAACGCTTTTTCTGGGCTTCCGCAATACGCTTTTTGCCCTCTTCAGACATGGTGCGCTGCTTCCTTGGGCGTCCTGGGCCTCTCTTTGCCGTGTCTGAGGATTCACCCAAGATGGAAGCGAGTTCAGACTGTGCTTCTTCGAGTTTGATTGCGAGTTTGAGGGCTTGTTTGAGCTGAGATACGGAGGGGAGGGGCATGGTGTTAAAGTGTTGGGGCTTTGCCGAATATCATGTCGAATGCTGGATCTTCAAGGCTCATCATTCTGAGGTCTGGATTGATTCTGTGTGCCTCTCGGAGAGCCAAGATACATGCTTCACGGTCGCCCAATCCCGCATGACACCTAGCCCTGAGCAGATGGAATTGTCCTGTGTGCTGGCATTTGGGTTCCACGGACCTAAGCCATTTAATCGCTTCAGTGAACTCGCCGGCGTCATGCTTCAACTGTGCCACCTCAAGCATCAGGCCAACGTTGTCAGGACCACCAAAGCACAGATTCTCGCCCAGGTACGATGCTTTGAGTGGCTGTCCCGATTTCACGAGAATGGTCATGTGAAGGATGATGGCCTCCTTGGAGATCCTGGCTTGAGTCGGCAGATCCTCCAAAATGTTCAGCGCATCATCAAAAGGCCCAGATCAATGTAGCCTTCTGCGACTTCACATGCTTTGCGGAATTCTTGGGCGGTCATCGCTTCAATGTGCTCCGGCTGTCCTCAATTGCAAAACAATGAACGCTCTAAAACCAGCCTCACCCATTCATTGATCCCTGGTTCCTTGCTCTCTCTCGATCCAGCAATGTTGAGCAATTTGATGCCGTGCTGCTTGATGAAGTCGGTCACCAATAGTTCAGGTGGTTTCGAATCTGCCTTGGACACATGGAGGCAGGGCTTGTTGTGCTTTTTTGCAAATTCAACGGTTCGCAATGATCATCCTGTGACCTCCTTGGCCATCGTGAAGACAATCGTGCCATCCGTATCATGAACATTCCACTCGGTGCGTTGGAGATAATTGGCGCTTGGGGTTTCGGTGAGACCGTATTTTGCAACTATCGGGCCATCCTCTGCCTTCCGGCCCTTCGGACACCATCCACCATAAGGAATGTTCAGAGCAATCGCGACATCAAGTCCAGCTCTGTCTGCGCCGGTTTGTCCGCCTGAGATGATTTTCAAAATGGTATTCACAATTGCATGGAGTGCTAGAGCCACTACGACATGGCCGAATTTTACTGCATTAATCTGCTCATCCGTCTTTACTGCGCTTTAGCTTATGCCGCGTCATCCGTTTTTGCATAGTTGACCGCAGCATGTCGCAACGGCTGCATCAAGATTAATCCCTGTGCGCAGTGCATCAGACAGTGCACTCAACATAGTGAAGGTTAATCAATCTTTTTTGATCACACCTGAACCCACCACACATGCCCTGAGGGGGTCACTGAGTGCGTAGGATATCGCTGTTTAATGGCATTTGTGACGGATTCACATCCATAATCATCTCCAGCAATGATCCCTCCCTTCCTAACTTTCGAAGACCAAATATCAATGTCATTCAAAACAGCGGAAGTGTCATGACTGCCATCAATGAATAAGCAATCTATGCTGGCATCGGCGAAGAGGGACGCGTTGTATAGGGAGTCACCTGCAAGGAGTTTTACGCGGGCTGAGGGAAAACGGGCAATATTTGATAAAAATTGACTGCGTGATGGCAATCGCCCGCCATCCATTGTTCCATCAAAATTACCCATGAACGACTCGATCGCATAAAAGTCAATATCTCGGTTTTGAAAGCGTAGCGCTATGGTGAGAATAGAGCCGCCCTCGTAGCTCCCGATCTCTACGTAACGACGAAAATGCAGATGTGAAGCAACCAAATCAATCATCTCGCTCATACTATCTCCTCCCAAAGTCAGAAAGCGCGGAATGCCATGAATGGCACGGTTGAGCAAAGCATCAGTGACTTCCTCCCAGAGTTGTCGTGATGTAGGATGAACAGCCATAATTTGGGGTAAAAAGGCAAACAAGTCTTCCACCAAATGATAGCATGCTTGTGGAAGGTACTGAGCCGGGTCTCGAATCCATTCCCGACATGTCCCAAACCAAAACATAGCAAGATACCAAACGTAAGGATAAGTTTGCAATGGATGGTCGAGCACTACGCGATCGCGATGCTGCTTGTTCCAGAATTTCTCTGCCCCACCACAGTGGAAGGAGCGCTGATTCTTCATACCCACTGAGCGATTGATAAAAGATCCATTTTGAAAATCAGAGATTGTATTCCAATAAACCCAGTGCTGGCTCCAGAGCTCATTGGGAAGCAGTTCAACTTTCTGGGATTTGTTTCTGGTGAACAGAACGGCGTTTAAAACGCCTTGGTCACCGTGTCCGGGGAAGGGCCCTTGGCCGTTAAAGACCGCTTTGCTGCAACACTCAGCCCACCTGGCAAGAATTTGGCGGTTTTCTTCTGTAACAGCACAGAAATATAGAGAAGTGCTCATGTATTTGAGGTTCTTAGTAGGGGTCTGCATTCCGTATATGTTGTAGTCATTCCCATAATTAGTTCCATCGCCATCTTTTCCTCCCAGCCAGCCACCGCTCTTATAAGCGTGGACGATTTGTTCCTCTACCGGCGAGCAGAGCAGGCAATCCGAGTCAATTCCTACAATCACATCAAAGCCTACGCATAGATCATTAGCGGCATAAGCTTTCAACTCCCATGCATTGATATAGCGGTCATCACGTTCCATGGTTTTCGAATGGACCAACGTCACCTGCGGGCTCTGACGAAGCAGCATAGCTTGAGGGCCAGACAGAGGAGATTTATCGTTCTGAACTACATAAATCGTAGCGTTGGGGTGGAAATATAAAATACTATTGACCGTCGCCACGGTCCCAGGAAAAAATGAGTAATCAGTGATTGTGACAAAACAATATTTTACATTATTCATGCTAGGGTAATAAATTATTTTAGGTGTATCCTTTCGGCATACTCATTGCCGATTGTGCAAATTTGGCACTACATTCATCGGGCCTGTGGGGTATTAGTGCTTTTTATCTCTTATCGCTATGAGAATATACGATGTTAGGATAGCATTACCCGCGTTTATCACGATGTGCTGACCTGGTGAATAGGGTCGGGTGTCGGTGCTTTGTTCGATAATGGAGTTGCCGAACACGTTGTTCTGTTTGATTTTAAAGTCCATTTCACGAAGCATATCGACGATCTTATTCAAAGACTCTTCATGGACTTTAAAATGAGATTTGATCTTGTCTCCAACATGAACCTGTATGTCACCTGTGACAATCAGTGCCCGAGTAGAGGCTGAGCTAATGTATTCAAGGAGGCCGGGGGTGGATTCAAGCACCTCATCAAAACGAGAAAGAGCTCCTTGCATAATCACAACGGTTTTTTGGTTCTCTAATAACGAAGAAGTCATGGAGACGGGCCACATGTTTAAGGAGACGGCTTTCGTGAATTCATCCGGCTGTGAAACGGTTCTGTTGCTGAGCTCCGATTTCAGGGTGCGGCACCAGTGATCATCTGGAGATTTATTGACGGACCTGTTTGCTAGTTCGAAGCAATTGACCTTTATTCGAAGGGAGGCAAGAGCATCCACAAGCGGGTTGAACTGCGGGGATATCACTGTGGCGGTCGAACTTGGTGTGAGGATATCTCTGGCGGCGGCAAAGATCGAAGCAACCTCCCATTGCCCCCTGTTGTAGATGGGCTTTTCCTTCAAGATTTCGCAGACGGAAGCGTACCATTGGCTGGAAATGTCTGCGATTGCGGCCGGTCTTGAGGTTGTCAGGTTACTCATTCGACGAGATTTTCTGTCGCGACGCAGGACTTTATGAAGTTCCATGCGATTATCTCCTGTTGCATCGCTCTGCCATGAGTCTCGATCCTTTTTGCGTAGGGAAACATTGATCTGTGTGAAGTCGCTAAGGTGAAGAAAAACCTGGGAGTCTTTCTCCTCGATGTGCCAACGCGACTCAAGGGTGCCTGCACCGTTGGCAATTTCACCCCGCTTCCCAAATTGCATCAAACGTCTTACGCCGGGCTTAAAAATGTACAACCATTCATGTGCGATTAATTCATTTTCCAATTTAGAGTGAGGTATTTCTGAGTTGCGCCAGGCACAAACAGATACATGGACGGACTTCGCTCCTAGGTTGAAAGTTCCCACCCATGAATTCTGCGAAGTTTTTGAAAGTTCGCCGACGATTTTTTCCTCATTGCTAAAAATCAGTTTAGAGGATTCGGCTTCGGTCTCTGTATCCCAAAAAACGATCTTGTCTGATTCGGTGATCACCGTCCCATCCTGCATGAATTGTAATCGCAAAATTTTTTCACCAGTGATGTGCAACTCCCAGCAGTGTCCCAACAATTCTTTGGAAAGTTGCAAAGAGGCTTCAGATGCTATGGAGTCATCCCAGCGCTTCTGCCCATCCATTCGGCCATCCCATTTCTGACGCAACTTCCTTAAGTATTTCAAACAGCGATTCTCTGCAGTGAATCCTGGAATAGATTTGTTTTCGCCAAACATCTTCCACTTGGCCCGATTTCGATGCTGAAACACCCTTTGCCCGTCAAAATCATGCTGGCACATGACAGCGTCAGATAGATTTAGGATGCCATAGGAGGTCATCGAATAAGGTTGTTTTAAAAAGCGGAAGGCAATATGAAACGTTTCTTTGTCGCCCATGAAATGTCTATAAAAAAAGGCAGAATTCGCGTTATACCAGTGAGCAAGGTTCAGCGCCTTCCAACATTTGCTCTTGTTGACCAGGATTTGGCCGCTTTCGAACTCTGGCTCGTCCTGGTATTCCACTCCACAGACTGACCAGATCGGGTCGTCGCAAGCAAGGCGTCCGTAATCTGGCCAGAACACAGCACCGTTGGACAAGTATTCTTTAGTTTCAAAAAGGTAAGTGGGATCTTTCACAGGCATGTTGTCTGCATCTAGATACAGAACTTCTTCGAAAGAACTGTGAACAATGGAGTAGCTCTTAAGCTCCCAGCCGGATTTTGGTGCTCCTGACTGCAAGCTCGTATCGCCTGCATTTCTAAATATCACTCCCTCACCTTCAAGAAGATTACGGAAGGTGTCAGGCACTTCATGTGTTCTATGCCATAGCTCCACTGCAAGCTTACAGCCATAAGCGCGAAGTATTTTAATATTGATATAGACGGAGGGTAAATAGCGCAATCCTCCTCCGCAGATGACGATTCCACGATCTTTGAACAAATTTGGATATGGCGATATTTGTTTGACGGCAGAAGATGTCCGGAATAATGCATTCTGGTCATTGACTACTGAAAAATGATTTGGTAACCAATTTCCCCGGTTTTCGAAGGCATCGGTTTTCGGTTGCGCGAATCTTACGGACCTTGCATTCCATCCCACTATTCCTGCAACTTGGTCTGCTTCCCACGGACTGAGTGGAAACCAATTATCACCAGCGAGATAACTCTCTATAGATTCGATAACCTTTTCGGGGCTGATCATTGACATGCATAAAGGGTGTGCATCTAGCACTTTTGTGCAAAGTCCTCCTACAGCATCTTTGAGATCACCGTCTCCAAGGGGTAGTGTCCGTGATTTCCAGCAACCACCATTAGCGCAACATGACAAGGAGCCGATGGTGTGCAGAAATTGATGGCCTGGATACTCCTCCCAATGTGCCGGTTCTCTTCCCCCTGCAATAACGACACATGGTCTCACTTTCCTATTTGCATGCTTAGTCTCGACGGCGGCTGCCAAATGCATTAGAGAGGTTACCGGACAAAGAACACCCTGACTATGATGGATAAGGCGAATCAACTGACGAATATTTGTTTTTCCACGCAAGTCAAAAACGCGCTCTAATTTAGGGTGATAGTGCTGATTATCTCCAACTTGAACAAATAGGATCCGACCCTGAAAATGGTCTACTACTGCTTGATAATTATCCTTCTTCCACCACTTGATGGTATAGTCGAATTTGCCACCGGCATTGATAACCCAGAAGGGGGTATCAAATCCGGTGCGTTCATGAATCTGTGAAATCCACTTTTTCTCTTCGGCTCTTAAGTGAATATCACCATGAAACTTTGTTAAATCGAGGCGAACATGAAGTTTGTTTGCAAGATCTTGCGTGTATCCATGCAGAAAATGATATGGTCTCTGATTGCTGTAGTTAATGAGAGGATAATCACACCTGATCGTTTTCGCTTTAGGATCATCATCTTTCAATTGCGTGATATAGGGATTGTTCTCCCAAACGGCAGGAAAATGCGTTCGTACATCTGTTATAAATTTGCCAGGATATTGGAGGTGTAGCTCCCTGATCGCTGCCGTCATTACGACGATGTCACCTAATGCTAGATCGCTTTTAAGTATAAACTTTAATGGCATAAAACAAAAACTTTATGCTATGCGCAAAATCATTATAACACATAGCTTTGAAAGCAGAATATGTATTACAATGCAGGATTCGGGCGGGGCAAATTGTTTTTTGTTCGGAAGTGAAAGAAAAAACACAATAAGAGGGCATCGAATCAAGATGATTTTATGAAAACGAGTGAAAATAGGCAAACAGCTTATTATACACCGCAGAAGCCGACCTAGGCTCCCTAAGACACCAACTTTGTAAAAACACAATCCAGATATTAAAAAATCTTGACTGAATGAAAGCCTCTACTAGGGTTTCTAAATTCCTTCCCAATTGACGAGGGATAAACATTAAAACTTCAACCGCACAAAAAAAATGCCCTCTTCATCAGACATGCCTAGTTCAGCCGGGCCCTCATCTGAGTCCAGCTTCTCATCTGAGTCCAGCTTCTCATCTGAGTCCAGCTTCTCATCTGAGTCATCGAGCCTCTCCTCGGAGTCATCAAGTTCCTCCTCGGAGTCATCAAGTTCCTCCTCGTCAAGTTCCAGTGGTTCCCTGTATCTGGATCAATCGACTTGCAGGCTAACAAACCCTAACGCAGGCGATTTCACAGGCTATGAAATCGGCTTTACAAACAACACAGGAAAAGAAGTGACAAGTGTGGCTAGTGACAATGCTAACATCACAGTCCAACTTGGTTCGACTTCATCTGCTCGGAAAAAAGCACGTAAAATTGGGCGGCTCAGCGCTGCATCAGGGGATGGAACAATCACTGTATTTTCAGCATCTTCGGTAACACCTGCAGGTCTTGCGTCAATCCTGGCAAAAATTCAATTCTATGGCCCTGAAGGTGAGCAACTAGCGAACCCAAGCTTGGAAGCTACGATTGATCAAACGCTAATTAACCTTATGGAGGATTCGGCAAGTGAAATTCAGGCTCAGGTAACGATGTCAGAATCTGTGTCGCAAGAATTCGAACTTTTTGCTGAGGATTTGGTAAGTTCTGGAGCATTGCTATCCGCTGATGCTCCAACTCTCGTTCAATCAACAGTCGCTGCTGATTTTAGCACATCTAATTTTGATGCTAGTCTTCAGGCGGCCTTTCAAAGTTCGTTGAGCACAATTACGCAGGAGCAAAATAAATCCGTAGAATTCACCGCTACTGCGAATTACGAGTTCTTAGATTATGAAATTGGTGACTTCCAATTCACAGGAAGTCTTCGTTCCGATTTAACATGGTCTCCTGATTCAACGAATTCTTTGAGCGCATCGATTGCAACAGAGCTCATTATACAGAGTATTACGGGCAATGAGCTTAATGGCAAATGGTATGGGATAATACGTGCAAGTAGTGAAATTGTAACTCCTGCTGGGAATAGCGATATTGCACCTACAAGATTTGAGGGGCTAATCAGATTTACTTGGTAAAGACTGAAAAACAGTTGGTTTATAAAAAATGAAAAATTTCATCAGATTTAACCTAGCCATTAGCATAATTTTCCTCAATTGGAGTGCTTATGGTGGTGATATACTATATAAAAGAAGTATAAAACCATTTCCTACTTTTATCACAGTTGATACAAGTGTTGCGAATCATTCTCTTGGTATGATTTTCGACACTGGTGCGTCTCAAACAGTGGTCGAGCGGGGGGGGGGTAGTGACATCATTGTTTCTGAAGAAAAGGAATTGACTGTGGATGCAACCGGTAGTGTCACTGAACTTTTTAAGGCAAAGTGTCAAACAATGAAACTAGGTGATTATGCAATTAATGAAAATCTACTAATTGCCCCCACTTTTAAAATGTTTAGACTGCTAACAGGAGAAAAGATAGTTGGGTTTCTTGGCATAGATTCATTTCAATCTTCCATTATTGAAATAAACTATGATAAAGGTATTTTTTGCATTAGTAATACCCTGCCTCGTTTAGATGATTATGAGATTGCTCCAATCTATAAAAATAAAGGTTGTCCAGAAATCATTTGGGAAATTGGTGGCGAGAAGGTCAAGTGTTTGATAGATACCGGCTTTAATCATACCTTCAATCTCAACAAAATTGTTTTCAAATCGCTTGTTGAAGCCGGTGTCATATTAGCTGAAGACACTGCAAATGGGGGCGTGGCTGTTAATAAATCTCTAGCAGATGACAGAAATGTTCTCAGTGGATGGTTCGCCAAGGGCGAATTCATGGGAAAACCTCTTCAAGGTGTGAAGGTGGCGACCACAAATAATGGCGGTTCAAGCATGGGGTTGTTATGGCTTATTAGATTTAATTCCATAATCGACATGAAGAATTCGAAGTTTTATTTTCAAAAACGCAATACCGGATCTCCAGTTAATCTTGTAGGAACTCTTGGAGCCGTTTTTGTTTTTGAGAATAATGAAATGAAGGTAGCACAATTAAAGCCAGGCACCCCTGGTCCAGTTGAACTTGCTGGTTTAAAAGTAGGCGACATTATAAAAACATTTAATGGAGTTAGTGGAGCCAAAATGAATTTACTAAAAATTGAGGAAATTCTAGCTGGCGCTCCTGCCAAAATCGATTGTTCATTCTTTTCGCAAGAGGCCGGAAACATTCAAAATGTTGTAATAGAAGTGGAACGTGTAAAATCTGTCGATGAATAAAATTGGCAGTAACTCCAGGCGCTAAATAAAATGATAAAGGCGATTTTGAGATGCTCCCTATCGCCGGGCGACATCATTATGCTGTCCGCAGCTGTTCGTGATCTGCACCGAAGCCATCCTGGTAAATTTTCCACATCCTTACGGACCTCTGCGGCTGCAATTTGGGATTTCAATCCAAACGTAAGTGTGCACCATGGCGAGGATTGTGACATTGATATTTCCTGTGAATACCCGCTAATTCATTATAGTAATACAGGACCTTGGCATTTTATTCACGGCTTTATACAAAATCTAAGTGATAAGTTGGCTTTAAAAATCAATCCAACTGAATTTAAGGGTGACATACATCTCTCTGTTTTGGAAAAAAAATGGATGAGCCAGGTGCAAGAAATAACAAGGATTCCTATTCCTTTTTGGATCATCTCTGCAGGAGGGAAGTTTGACTATACAGCAAAGTGGTGGCCGGCAGAGCGCTATCAACAAGTTGTCGACCACTTTGCTGGGAGAATATTTTTCGTTCAGGTCGGAGAAGAATCACATCATCATCCTCCACTCCGAGGCACGCTCAATTTAATTGGCAAAACAAACCTACGCCAAATGATTCGATTGATGCATCATGCGCAAGGTGTCTTGTGCTCGGTAACTATGCATATGCATCTTGCAGCGGCGGTTCCTGTGCGCTGTGGAATGCCGCAGAATCGTCCTTGTGTTGTGGTAGCCGGCGCTCGGGAACCTGCGCAGTGGGAGGCTTATCCTCATCATCAATATCTCCACACGAACGGCACATTATCATGCTGTGAACAGGGGGGGTGTTGGAAGGCGCGAGTTGTGCCCCTGGGGGATTTGGACCATAAAGATTGCCCTGGTTCCCTTTGTAATAATGTGGTTCACTTGCGGGATTCAACGCTTAGTTATACACGTTCAAAATTAGATGATGTTCCTTCCTATGCTAAGCCTGCTTTCCCTGGACGCCAAGTGACGGATTTTCTTCCGCGTTGCCTTGACTTGGTGACCGCTGTTGATGTAATTCGTGCTATCGAGTTATATTTTCAAGGAGGGGTAGTGGAATATTTGGCTAAATTAGAGAGTCAAGTTGTATTAGATTTGATGAAAACACAATTTATTCGATGATGCGTTTTGGAATCACGCGAAATTGTTGAAATGATATATTACTGAAAATGCGAATAACATGATAATTAAGAGGTGTCACCTAGTGCCAATTGCATGAAACAAATTAAAATGATTGGTTCACCAGGTGTTAATCCGGAATAGAAAAAATTACTTTTACCATGATCTTCCCTTATCCGCCTTGCAAAGTTTTGATTAGTACCACGCAGAGGTGCGGATCCACTTGGATTGCTTCTATCTGTTGTAAAGTCGTGGGACAAGTGGGGATGGCTGAATACGTATCTGGGCTTTCGCAAAACCTTCTCGACTTTACTCAATTTGGAATAGATGAGGAGCAAAGAATCGCCGATTTTTCTTCTAGCCTTTTATCACTTTCAAAATCGACGGGTTCACACGTTTTCAAAACACATGATCTTCCGCTGCAATTCGTGCCACTATTTCTCGATAGAAATCCCGACTTTTTTGTGGTGAACGTTGTCCGTGATTTCAGAGACGTTCTTGTTTCCCGGTTAATGTATAACCGCTACTATCTTCCAGCCATAGGCAAGCCCTCTGAATGTGCTTTTGTGGAAGCCAATTCTCAACTTTCTGACATTGATATCGTGCGTCAATTCTTCGGAACTCGTGAAATGATCCAATGGCTGATTCAATGGAAGATGTTCAGCGGTTTAGTCCATCACAAAAGATATCTAAGATTTGATTATGAGCGGCTTCTCACCAGGCCATCTCTTAAATGTGCGGTTAAATCTATAAGCCAATTGCTTTTGCCGGACGAGCTCTCTGACAGTCGTATTGATGAGATTACATCGAGTTCAGAATTCAATAAAATAGACATCAATTTGCACCGAGACAGAGAACAGCTTGAGGTGAAAACCGCCTTTTGCCGTAAAGGTGTGGCGGGAGATTATTTGGAGATGCTAACACATCGGCAGAGCGAGGCCCTCAAGATATTAATGCAATGAATAATTCAAGTCATATAACGATCAGCGATGTTTACCCAAGATACTCCACGCAATTGCTAAGCATATTTCTAAAGGATTATGCGGCGGATGTTACGTCATACCTTAATTCAACAAATAGAGCCCATTACGACTTTATAAATATGTTTGCGCATGAGTCTCTTAACTTTGACATTTATCCTGAAGATATCATCATCAGTGCGTCCCTATTCTTTAAAGGATGCAGCTTTAATAAACGAAATGAACATCCTTTGCGAGATTCGTCAGGGCAGATTCCAATGAGTGAGATTGAAAAAATCTCTCATCCAGTTTTTCAAGGAACTAATCGGGAATCGAATAGCTTTCTTGACAATTACGTTTGGCCGTTGCTTCGGGGGGATCGGAAGCCCTTCAAAACTGTCGTCTTCCTGGCATATGACCTTTTGTGCCTTAAGCCAATTCTTATAAATCATGGAATCAATGTAATTGTTATGAAGCATTCAAGTTTTGCACAAAGCCCTGGGGTAATGTGGCGCTTCCTTGCTTTCAATTTTAAATGCCGTGCAGTCTACATCGCTGACTCCGACAGGAAATTTGAAGCCAACAGGGTCCAGCGGCTTTTTAAATTACTAGAAGAAAATCCTCAAGTTGCTTTATCACGCCCACTTCAGTCGACTGGGCCTGGAGGACAGATGGCGTTAATACTAGGCAACGATTTCATGGTCAATCCTCTCAATGTGGATTTTGATGTGGTAGAAAACATGCTCGGATACATTGCACTCAACATTCTCAGTGAAGATCGGCCGGTGAATTTTGCACATGAAAACCTACATGGGCGGAAATATTCTCCCTCTCGCTCAGTAAATTCAGAATACTGCGGTCCGAACCCTGGCGAACGTGTCCCATTCAAATGCTTTCCCTACTACGGATTTGATGAGAGCTGGCTTAAAGAGGTGATTTATTACCACTTTTCTAATGGTAGAATAGCCACGCTTATGCAGCGATATGATTCATCCGACCTGATTCAAAGCCTAGATCTACAACATCAGCGCGAGAATGGAAATTTACTCATATGGCCTTAACTAAGCTTAGATCTTCCAAAAATATTAACAGTCGAGTATTTTGGTTTTATGGCCTTTCCGGTGCTGGTAAGTCAACACTTGGTTTAGCTGTGGCTGAAATTCTAAATCAATCTAAAAAGCCGACGATTATCTTGGATGGAGATAGTCTTCGCTTGGGGGTTTGTCAAGATTTGGGCTTTTCACCTGAGGGCAGGTTAGAAAATGTTCGGCGGACGGCCGAGTTAGCAAAGTTGCTTCGCGAGCAAGGATTTTTTGTGATTGCTGCTTTAATGACACCACGTGAGATCATGCGCCAATTGGCTCGATCAATTATTGGTGATGATGTTTTCAAAGAAGTGTACGTGAAATGCGATTATGCAACTTGTGCAAACCGAGACACGAAGGGATTGTATGCTAAAGCTGCCTCGGGCATGCTCTCTCAGTTTCCTGGTAAGGATTTTGTATTTGAAAAACCAGTTAAACCTGACTTGATCTTGGATACAGTAAACTCTTCCATCCAAGAGTGTATAAATACGCTGATGGATAAATTCAAGCTTCTCTAGAAATTGCGATAATGGGAATAGAACGGATGACCTTGAAGTAGCTTTGTTATTGCTATGTCATCGCCATCATTTATCAATTTGAAGTAAGTTTTAGTTTGCCTGAGACCGCAATGTCCAAATTTCGCAATTCCGGTGGTTCCTGATACATGGAAATGCAAAAAGTAAGAAGTCCCTAGTATTTTACGAGCAAGAAACTTTGTCTTTGGCATATGAGAATGGTGCGTAATAATCACTAACTTCTTGATGTTGGCGGATTCTAACAGCTTTTTCGAAAAGTGAAAGTTTCCAATCGTATTCAATGACTTTCTTTCGATCATGATGTCTGACCTCGGGATTCCCAAGGAGAGTGCATACTTGGTCATAGCATCAGCCTCAGTAGTATAAGGTCGTTTTGCCAACCCTCCCCACCACCTTCCGCTAAAAATAATTCTTTTTGCAATGCCCTTGTCATATAGGGTTTTTGCATTCTCAACGCGTTCTTTGAACAGCGATTTTTTGATACTTGTTCCAAGTACCAAAATTGCATCGTACTGAATCATCTTTTAAAGATACCAAATGAGGGGGGACAGTCAAAATTTACATTTTACCACCAGTGACTCTTTTTTTGCATTTTCAGCCGCTTCATGGCATCGGCTTCAAGGGGCAGTTCACTTCGAAAGACAGACCCGTAGATGTGACTGAGCTTTAAACCAATGAGGCGGACACTCACACGACGATCCCAGGCCTTTTTGAGCAGGCTGGAAAACAAAGGGAATATGTCTTCTGCCAGGTCGGACGGTTCTTCCAAGCTCGTGCTCCTGGTCACGTCCTGCATGTCGTTATAGCGGAGCTTGAGTGTGATGGTGCGGAAGCTGCATCTGTCCTCGCGCACCTTGGCCGTCAGATTGTCCGCCATCTTGTAAAGCTGGGCGATCAAGACAGCTTCCTCGTTCACATCAGACTCAAAGGTGTGCTGTTCGCCGTAGGATTTCGCTGGCTGTTTCTCCACCACCAAAGGCCGCTGATCAATCCCATGGGCAAATTCACGAAGCTGCCGTCCATATCCTCCAACCAGAAGAGCCAGCATTTCCACCGGTGTTTGAGCCACCTCACGGATCAAAGCTAGGCCTGCAGATTTTAACGTCCCTGACAGTTTTGGACCGACGTTAGGGAGCCAGTGATTGGGAAGGGGAGCGAGAAAGTCACGCTCATGACCACGGGGAACCTGAATGAGACTCGCTGGCTTTTGGAGCTTAGATGCGACCTGAGACACGAGTTTGTTGCTGCCTATGCCTTCTGAAACGGTGATCTTCAGTCGCTGGGCTATGGCCTTCCGAATGGTTTGAGCCACTGCTTCGGGCGTTCCTTTTCTCAGCCCCTTCAGGTCAAAATATCCTTCGTCTATGGATGTGATCTCAACCTCTGGCGTAAAGTCAAAGGCGTAGCTGAACATGAACCGGCTGAATCGCTCGTACTTTTCGAAATCCCCAGGCAGCACGATCAGCTTGGGACACAGCTTTCTTGCCCTTGCTGTAGGCATAGGCGTGTAGATCCCCAGCTTCCTCGCCTCGTAGCTGGCTGATGCAATGATGCCCCTCTTTTCACCTCCAACAGCAATAGGCCTTCCTCTCAGCTTTGGATCTGCTGCTTGTTCGACAGACGCGAAATACGCGTCAGCATCGAGATGAACGATCATGTGACCTGACGGAACAAGGCCACCATAACACCTTGAATCACCAGTTCTTGGGCCGGAATCAGGGCAGGGAAGGCCGGGTTTTCAGCTTTGAGGAAGGGTTTACCACGTTGAACCACGTAGCGTTTAAGCGTGGAATCTCCGTCTATAAGGGCTGCAACGATGTCACGGTTCTTGACCTGGCGTTCAAAGTCCAGAATGACCACATCACCGTCATGGATGCCGGCGTTGATCATGGAATCACCTCGCACCTTGAGTGCAAAAGTCCGCATATTCTTGGGAATGCGGAGACTTTCCATGTCAAAGTCATCCAGCCGATCTAGTCGTGGGGATTCAGCAACGGGAAGCCCAGCCTGAATGCGCCCGAGGAACAGGATGCGTTCCAGGTAGGTCGAGAGCATTGCTAGGGCGTTCATGTTGAAGAGTGTTCATAAGAACATTATCCAACCAGTTCCCTCTGCAACTGAAAAAGATGAGGAAAATGTGGAAAGGTTAAAAAGTTATGAATTTTACAGTTTTCGGGTGATTGGGATTAGTGCAGAGAAAGTTGAATTTTAATCTTGTTAGGGAGAGTGCGTAATGTGATAAAAAAGTGACTTGATAGCACTTGAGCAAATGACGCAAATGACTCCTGCACTCGATCTCGAAATTGAAGGCTATGAAATTTTGAAATGTATAGGAGGAGGGGGAATGGGGGAAGTGTACCTGGCTAGAGAATTAGCGATGGAAGGCCGCAACGTGGCCATCAAAATAGCGAAACGTAAAGGACTACGCCTTGAGCGTAATGAAAAGATTATAGAAGAAGAATCAAAAATTCTAATCAGCCTTACGCATCCGCACATTAACAGAATAATTCACCGAGGTATAATTAATCGGGATGGTGAAAAGATGCTGTATATCGTGCTGGAGTACATTTCAGGACATAAACCAATATACGCACACTGCCAAAATTTATCCAATAGTGATAAGTTGGTCTTGTATCTACAAGCATGTAGTGCGGTTCATGCAGCTCACAGGCAGGGAATTATCCATTGCGACATATCTGGAAATAATGTTCTTGTAGATAATTTAGGAAATCTATACGTTACCGATTTCGGCCTTGCTATGAGGCTATCAGCTGAAGGCTATATTAAAGCTGGCAGGCGAGGAACAAAACCATACATTAGTCCGGAAGCGGACTTGGGACAACCTCTAGACGCTCGAAGTGATATATTCAGTCTTGGGGTGTTGCTATACATTCTCTTCGAGAATCGCCCACCATATCAAATCCGACATTCTAGCGAAGAAGAAGTAGGTGGCCCGAATCATAATCTTGTTCCTTTGCCAATGGCAAAAACACCAAGGTCAATTTCTGCTATTATTCGCAAGGCAATTGCAATTAATAAAGAGGACCGATTTGCAAATGTGCAGCAATTAATTGAATCTTTGCTTAACGCTCAACAGCATGACTCAAATCTGAATTTGCCGATAACAAACTTTGTTTATGAATTCGACAGTATTGCCGATCCTATCATTGCACCCAATTTCTCTAGTGATTCATCATTTCGAGTTGATTTGCTCAACGAATCAATTCAATTTGCAGAAGACCAAATCATCAATGCGCTGGGGCAGTTAGCTGAAAAGCATAGTGCCTCCTCCGCTGGTCTATTCATAAGAACAATTGAAGCGGATGGCGAATACTTAACTTTAGACCCGTATCTATCGCACAATTTGCCACCTGAGGATTCGCCAAAAGTATTTCAAATAAACAGGGGAGTGAAAAAAAAGCAGGTTTCGTCAATTGTTGCGCATGTAGCAGAAACAGGAAGGCCCTATATATGTTATGACGTAAAAAACGATCGTCATTATCATGGGTGCCAGGAGGGGATTCAATCTGAACTTGCTATTCCTATTTACACAGGTGATGGAAATGAATTGTGTAATTTGATTGGTGTAATTAATTTGGAATCAAATGAACCAAACGCATTTTTGCCAACACAAATAAGTTGTGTTGCCGCGATGGCGACATCGATACCGCGACATATTGAGGTTCTCAAATCTTGCCGTAAAGCTATAACAGAAGATAATAGCTATGCTTGGCATCCAGAGCTATTCGGTTGGAGCATTAAGAAACTGCTTGATCGATTTACATCTGCGGCATCGACATGGCTTGCAGAACTTCTACGGGACGGTTCATCTCAAATGATAGCGCCTCCTAGTTGCTCAATCTGGCATTGTGCGAGAGTAGATAATGAACTTTTTGTCTTGTCTACTTCAAGATTTGATCATGAATATGCAGCAAAGTTTACACTTCCGCTTAATAGTTTTACAGGATCCCTTCAATCGATCAAGGAGGGCGAGGTGGTATTCATTGATGATCCTACAACTGCTCCAAATTTTGTGAGGAAAGGAAAGGTTTCAATAATGGGAGTTGAAGCTATTTACGCAACTCCAGTGAATGTTTCCAAAAGTAGATGCTTTGAAGGGTTCAATGGTTCAATAAGTGTTTATCTATTCAGGAATTCAAATAGTGTTCTGAAAAACTCAGCGAAAAGACAAAAGTTAGCATTAGCCACTCGATCTTTGGCCAAAAGTTTGTCAATCTTGTTAGAATCAGTTGTTTACATACTTCAGGATTCAATTCTGATGTATACACATGAAGAGTTGAATTGCAAATCGATGCCTGGAATAAGCGATCAAAGCGGCCTTGTGAATTTAATAGCTCAAGTAACACAATCCAGCGCATGCACAATCTTTGCAAAACGAAAGCTTCACCAGGGGAGTGGTCTTCCTGGAGAAAAAAATATACTGCAAGGTCTTGCTTCAACTAGTGATCTAATTGATGCGAATGGGGAAATCACATTGCCCAAGTATGCCATATATAATTTGGACACAGGTCTAGATGAGGGTTTGACGGTTTCAATCTCTCGGGATTCTAGCAGAATCATTCGTTTAAACAGCACTGAACCGAATTGGCGAATGCGTATCAGCAATCTATCTCGAAAAGTGCTAAATAAATTCAGGGAAAAATTTGCGCTTACCGAGTCTGAGCACAGGCCTTTTATTGGCTGTTCTGTTAAATTTGAGGATCAAGTTGTGGGAGTAATACGAGCAGTCAGAAAATCCGATTCGCCCCCGTATTCAGTTTTTGAAGAATTAATTTTGTCAGTTGTTCGTAAAGCTTGCGCGAGTAAGTTCAAAAGGTGGTCGTCATTCGAATATCCGACAGATTTAAAACTTAATTTTAATCTGGGCGTTCAATTTCCTTTTGCCGCAAAGCTCATTAAAGGAGATCATTCTTCAAAATTACTTCGGTCTTTGCGAAGAATTGCGTCCCCTTTTCCTGAAGATGTTCTATGGAGTTACAGGCATCTGGATGCGTTGCTTGATGATTTGCTTACAGTTCTCTCCCCGCTGCGGCCGTGTCTTTCTGTTATGCGAATTGCGGAACCTATGTCAGATAGAATGCGCATTATGGCTGCAAGATCGCCTTTTCGAAAAAATCCTTTGGGTGCATATGAATTCAGTATCCGTCAGGAGGGTGATGTTTATTTAGAAATGGAGGCTATGAACTCGGGTAGGATTTTGTCGCAGATAAGGCCTAGCGCAGTTGTTGGGTTGGATGATGAAATCCCTCAGATGAATCGGTCGATTTGCTTCCCATTTACAATTATACCAGAAGATAGCGTTACTGAAGTTGTAGTGAAAGGCGTTATTACCTTGGAATTCTTGGATCTAATTGAGGTTATACCTGAAATTCTCAGCACAATTCATTTGGCTGTCGTTAAACTATCGATGACATCTCGAACGATAGATGTGATTCCGCCGATTCTTTCTGATCGCGATGACTGGCTAAAGTCAATGCGCAATTTTTGCAATAAACTTATTGAATTTGAACCAAATGTTTTGGCTTGCGATATTAAAGATGTGGTTAGTCATGGTATAATCGCTCGTTGTTCCTCAGTTCGTTGCGATAATATTGAGGCGGCTGTGCGCGGAATGAAAACGCGTTTGACTCTCAGTGGTGAGGAATTAGCGAAAGCTTCTCGCTATGGCTTTGTATTTAGGCTTTTATACGGAGGGTTTAAATCTAATTATGAAATCCGTTGTTTGACTTCTTCAACGCTATCACGCAGCAATTTGCGGCAGTTGATTTCACGAATAAATAGTTCTTGGCAACAGTTCACTCTTTCTAAAACTGGTTTCGAAACAGCCCCTCTGTTTTACTCTCTTTTCACACGCGAGAGTGAGGAAGATGATAGATCTAATGAAGTTTGGAAGGGGGAATCGAAGTGTCGCATTTCCATATAAAGTGGCAAAGTTGACCTTAACTTTGTCACAGAATATGGGCTTCGAAGATGAAGACGCCCACTTTTACCTGGAATCGCTCAAATGAGGACAGGAACGCTTTTTTGAAGAGCTCCGCGTTCAAGAAGTGCTCGTTCGGTTTTCCGGCCAAAGCACCAAATCGATGCAGGTTTGTATAGGTCTTGATGGTAATGGTGTCCGTGACCTTGAAGCTAAATTTGAATGAGTCGGGGACTTGCCTGCACAAACCCTCGACGTATTGCGGGGAAGGGAACTTGTAGTAGCCGGCATCCACACAAACGGTTGGAAGGATCTCAGCGTATTCAGCCAGGCATTCACGCTCAAATTTGGCCTCTGAGAATTTGTTGCGGGTGGTGTATCGGGACTCGTCATAGATCTGCCCAAGCCAGCCCGGATATTTCCATGACGACGTGCCGATAAAAATTGATTCCACTACGAGCTGTTGGAGCAGTTTGTGCGTTGGCTCGAACATGATCAAATTTCACATCGGAATTAAAACGCGCAACAGACGCAATTGTCATCGTGTCGCCTTTTGCCCAGGATTGGTCCAAGAGGTGACTATAATGTAGACTCTTCCATATCTGCCCCATCCGATTCATGTCCGAAATCGCCCCATAAAATTGGCAGGAGTTGAAGTCGATCCTCAACGACGAGGCACGGATTTTTTGGGTTTGGCTGCGTTTTTCGGTTTCTTGAGGGCCGATTCATTCTCCTCAATCGCTGCATCAAAAATAGCGCGGAGAAACTCGGCCTTGTTTTCAAAACCTTTCAGCGCAGCAATTTCGGCCAGAGCCTTATCTTTGTCGGCGTTGATGTAGGCTCCGGCCAGTTTGGTTCCGGCTTGTCGTTGGTTGGGCATGGCTGAATGGGGGAGGGAAGAGACCTGATTCAACCGATTTTGACCATTCAAACAAGTGCAGCAGTAGCCTTTTTCACTTCTGCTGCATTCATTTGGTGCAGTGAGTGCAGATGCAGCAGCAGTGCTATCTTAAGCACTGCTGCAGCGCTGTATGCACTCCTTGCTGAACAACCAGAGAGATGACGAACCCGCGATGAATTGGGGTGTTGCTGCTTATTTTCGCTCGCGGATTCGTCGTGAATGGTGCCGTTGTTGCAAGGCGTTAAAAAATTCTGAGAAGGAAACGCATGTGCTGAAACCATTCAATTTCAGCCCTTGGGAGGATGAATCATATTGGGCAGGCATTTGATGTGGTGGTTCCTGTTTCAGTTTCCCCTTTACTGCGTTCTCCTCCCCGTTAGCATTTGAACAGTTCTGGGAGACCAGAACCGGGGCTTAAGAACCTCGTCCACTAGCGGCAGACGTGTGCCGCAAACACGTCGCCTAACGACCATAAACAATGGCCGGGAGGCGACGGCGTATGTCCAGAGCCCACCGGCTTAAAGGCCGTTGCGGTCGTCTAGTGGCGACTTCTTAACTCACCGGCCACCTCGGCGGATTCCTCAGAGTCCGTCTTTTTGGTGGCGAGTTTTGAATCTTGCCATCATGACCATCCGAGCCATCTCTCTTGCTGCTTTCGTTGCTCTGCAGTCCTTCAATGGATTGGCACAACCCCCCACTCCCCCAGGCACCCTCGTTCTGGACAAGGGATGGGCCACGCCGATTCAGGGAGGTTCAGCAACCATGGAGGATCTGGGTGTGCTGCTTTCCCCATTTGCCCAGCCTTCGGCAGACACCTCAAAGGCACCCAGGATCAAGATTTTCCAGGGCGTCACGTATTTGATGCCCTACGCAGAAGCCAGGCAAAAGCTCAATCTCATCCAAAAGGTTGTGGCTAAGAACAAGGTTGGCTGTCCCGGTTTCCCAAAAGATTCGTTCTTCCACTACGCCTTCGACGGGAATTTCGAAGGCCAATACAACAAGCTCTACATCGTTGTCGATAAGGCGGACCAAGTTGTGGCTATTCAATTGGTCGCCGAATCCCCCAAGGTCGATCAGGTCCACGCTCCCTACAAAGGCACTGACTATCACACCTACAATTTTGTGAATTCGCGTAGCAAGGCTAGCAAACGGCTCTGGATCGACCATAAGCCGGCATTCGAAGATCAGTATGGCTGGCACGAATACCGGCAGATCAACGGCTACCCTATGCCCAAGGAAGGGCTGAACGTGATCCGCATCGACAGCCTGCTCATGAATCCAGATCTCACCACAAGCGGAAGCCGGGGATCGAATTGGAAACCGCTGGAGGCTGTCAGGCTTTATCTGCCGAAGCCGATCATGGAGCTGATCCTGTTCAACGTTCGTGCTACCAACAAATGACCCTCAAAAATATGCCGATCTTTATTGCAAACACTTGGGGACAGGAGTTCTCGAATTTCATCTTCATCGCAATCATCACTGGATGCGTCATTGCAGTCGGTGTGTTTTTCAGGGACTGGCTAATCTCGGTATTCAAAATCAAGGCGGTTCTCGACAAGCTCGATGAGGTCTCGAAGAAGCTCGATCAGGCGTCCAAGAAGCTGGATCAGGTAGAGAAGCAGGTGGCCAAAATCGAAAGGCTCTGATCCTGATGTTCTCCCTTCCAACCCCCTCCCGAAATTCAAGGTCGTCACGGGTATAGCAAACTGAGCAAGGAATTCCTCCAAAGCTCATCAAACCCAAACCACACCTCAAGAAAATGAACATCGATCTCGAAAATATCCCACCCAAGACCAAATGGCTCGGCGCTCTGGCCCTCTACTGCATCGTAATCGCCAACATCCTTCTGAGCCTGTGCAAGGACTCCCATCTCATCTCAGTGCAACAGGGGGATGATGGCGTTTCGCACATTCAGGTTACGAATGGTTTCCTTTGGCTGGTGCTTTTGGTCAATTATGCCGTTATCATCCACTTGATCGCCAGAGCCTTCAACAACCACCCAAGAGCCGTCACGTTCTGGGTCTGTCTTGCAGGTGTCGCGATTGTGCCATTGTACACCCTGCTTGGTTTCTGTGTGTTGGCGTATGTCCTTTATCCATACGCTAAACGTTGGATGTCGGCAAAATTCGTTCAGGCGGTCAAGTCAGCCACAGCAGCGGACATTCCACCCACTGAATAGCCCCCCCTGCTGAATCAGAAGGGAAGGGGGTATAGTACTATGATCGCGTTGATCATCACCAATGGCAAGACCACGTCATTACTCACCGCTCATCTGTCGGTTCCTCGTGTCAGTCCTGTTCCATGAAGCGAAAAGCCGGAAAATCCACATGACCAAACTCGTGGACATTCTTCTTCGGCAAGCGCTTCAAGGCTCAGCAGGATGGATTACAGCGACCACCCTCAGAGAAGCGGACACCGAGCCCACACCACGTTCTGAGCTGCAAAAAGCGGCTTAGAACTCAAAGCAGCACCCACTCACGCAATCAGCCAGGCCCTCATGGGTCTGGCTTTTTTCGTGCCCTCATCCCACCACCACAGACAACACCATGGCCATCAAACTCAGCGCCAACTACAGCAAGAAGCTTGGTCTCCCCCATTATTCGAGCCACAGTTTCGCAGCATCCGTCGAAGTCGAACTCACCGACATCAGCCAGGTCGAAGGAGAAGTGCAGAAGCTCTACCAGCTCCTGCAAAACTCCGTCGATCAGGAAATCCAGCATCCCGGCTTTGTTCCTGCCGCCAATGATCGTCCTCAATCCAACGGTCAGCAACGTCCCCAGAACAACGCTCGTCAGCACAACAGTAACGGTCAGCAACCTCAGGCCCGTCCTGGTGGTGATTCCTGGAACTGCACCGATGGACAGAAGGGTTTTATCCTTCGCATCGTCAACGAGAACCCCGGTATCACCAAACAGGTAGCCGAAGATCTGTCCCAGCAGCTCTTCGGTATCGGCGTTAAGCAGCTCAATAAGATGCAAGCCTCACAGCTCATCGAAGATCTGCTCGTGAAGGCTGGTAAACCCGCCACGCGTCAAAACCGATGGCAACAACGCACACCCCAACAACAGGCAGCATGAATACTCTCGCTGAAGCTCCAAAACAAACAGAGCGCAGCGAAAGGGAAATCATCCAGTCATTGCAGGAGGAGGTATCGGCTTCGCGGCTGAACCTCTTCCTGCAGTGTCGGTTGAAGTTCTACTACCGCTACGTTCTCCGACTCAAAAAGCCAAAGACAGCCTCGCTCCATCTCGGCAATTCGGTTCACTCCGCATTGAAGGCATGGAGCAAAGCACGATGGCTCAATAAACCGCTCACACTCCGGGAACTGCATGACGCATACTCGAAAGCGTGGGCAGACATCTCTGAAGGCTCTGTTCCTTGGGAGACCGGTGAGGAAGAAGAGGCTAAAACCACAGGATGGAGGCTCATTGATACCTACATCAGGCAAAACACCTCCATGGCTCAAACCAAACCAGACGCCGTGGAAGTATCCGTAGAAGCCGACCTGTCCCACCATGGTCTACCTCGCCTCATCGGCATCCTCGATCTCGTTCAAGAAGGCAAAATCATCGACTTCAAGACGAGTTCATCCACCCCAAACCAAACCACCATCGAACACCTGCATGAACTCCAGGTGAGCAGCTACGCCGTCCTCTACCGTCACAACACGGGTAAACAGGAAAAAGGCATTGAGCTGCATCACCTGGTCAAACTGAAGAACCCCAAGCTCAGCATCACCTCTCTACCTCCCATGACACAGCAGCAGGAACATCGCCTGTTTCATCTCATGGACACTTATTACGAGGAAGTGGGGCGTGCTGAGTTTTATCCATCCCCCAGCCTTGCCTGTATGGGATGCGAGTTCTTCGGTGAGTGCAGACGATGGACCTAACCACAAACACACCACCCCATGAAACACCTCCTCAACCTCATCATCGGCCTGCTCCTGTTCTCGCCAACAGCACATGCAGGCTGGTTCTCATCGAAGCCCGATCCTTTGCTCGTCATGCAAATCAAGATCGACGGCTTGGAAAACAAACTCGCCGCACAAACCCAAAGCCTCAACCGCTGGCAAATCGCTACCGGTTCTCTGGCTGTTGGCTGTGCGTTTCTCCTCATTCTCGGAACCGCCTTAGGCTCCAAAACCCGCAAACACTTCTATGACTCATTCACCCGACGAATGGGAGGAGGATCAACACCTTCCCCAGCATCCATCAACGGTCGTAAGCCCCACATGGCCCAAGCGACTGAAGAAAATGTTCACGCAACATTGGCGTCCTAGACCGCTGCCAGCGCCCGTAGTCGATAATGAACTTCCACACCTCAACGGCATCGAAAGAGCTGCTGAGGTGATCCGGTTCATCCTCACCACACTGGAGCACTGGCTGTCTCCATCGGGGCAGCTTCGTGAGTTCGTCAAAATGAACGCACGTCTATCCATCGCCATTGCCGTTCCTGTGGTCATTGTGGCTCCGTTGGTCACACTGGCACTGGAACAGCTCAAAAGCTGGATTGCATTGCTGAACTCGACCATGAGCAGCTTCATTCTGTTCCCGTTGTCAGTCCTGCTCTGCATCCTTCTGGTGTCGGGCATGGTCTTCATCGGGCGAAGCATCCTTGTCATGCGCATACGCTCCAGCCAACAAAGGCGAGACCCCTACGGCTACTAACACTCCCCAACGACAAAACCCAAGAGCCGGATCGTCCACTATATGGATGGTCCGGCTCTTTTCATTTCAACAATATGGAAAGCATCACCCTCTATTTTCGCGAAGGATCATCCGACAAGGTTTACCAAGCCAGCATCCGTCCTCAAGGCGAAGGCTTCATGGTTCACTTTGCCTATGGCCGTCGAGGTTCCACGCTCAGCACCGGCACCAAAACCCCAAGTCCTGTCACTCATGAAGAAGCCAAAAGGATCTACGACAGGCTGATCCATGAAAAGACCGCCAAAGGCTACATCCCCGGCAATGACGCTGGTGAGATGCAGCCTCCTTCATCTCCAACCAAGCACACCGGCATTCAATGTCAGTTGCTCAACCCTCTGGAGGAAAATCGGCTCAACGACATCCTCTTCAATCCTGACTATTGGATGCAGGAGAAATACGATGGACGCCGGCTTATCATCAAAAAGGAAGGCGACACCATTACAGGCATCAACCGTCTGGGCTATCCCACGGCGGTTCCTGAGGCCATCATTGAAGACGCCCGACGCTACAAAGGCAGCTACATCCTCGACGGTGAAAGTGTAGGGGATCAGTTCCACGCCTTTGACCTCCTGACCATTGGCCCGGAGGATATGAAGTCGAAACGGTTCGCTGTCCGCTATCTTCGGATGCGTGACATGCTGGCCTCCTTTGATCACCCTCATATCGACTGCGTTCCGGTTTACGTCCATCCTCGCAAAGATGGCGTGTTTCAGGATCTCAGGAGGGAAGGGAAGGAGGGAGTCGTTTTCAAGCACTAGGACTCGCCATACACACCTGGCAGGCCCAACGCCGGAGGCCAACAGCTGAAATTCAAGTTCGTGGAAACCGCCTCGTTCATCGTTTCCAAGATCAACGATAAGCGCAGCGTCCTCCTGGTCTTGTTTGAAAATGGCAAGATCCGTCCTGCTGGGAATGTGACCATTCCACCCAACCATGGCATTCCCAATCCCGGTGATGTTGTGGAGTGCCGTTACCTCTACGCCTTCAAGGACTCAGGCTCCATCTATCAGCCTGTTTACCTCGGAGAGCGTGAGGACATCCGCCATACGGAATGCACCACCGCCCAGCTCAAATACAAAGCTGAGCCTGTTTAAGCTCAACCACCATCCACGTCCCCAAGCCCATGTGTCATTCCGGCGCATGGGCTTTTTGCATTTAACCCCAAACTCTCAAACACCATGCAACCCATCGCCCTGCCCATTGCGGAGCTTAAAACCGCACTTCTAGGCATCGGCAAGGTCATCAACCATAAAGCCACCTTGCCTGCCTTGCTCTGCGTTAAAGTCGAAAGAACTCACGAAGGATGGATCGCCCTTACCGGTTCCGATCTGGATCGTTTTGTGACTCTCAGACTCGAACACCCATCTGAAGGCCCACCTCTCGCTGTGCTCATCCCGTATGACCAGCTCTATCAGCTTACCAAAAGCTGTGACAAAGCCGAGCGCCTTCTAATCGAAAACACACCCCAAGGACCAATCATCCGGTTCGCCCTGGCTGCAAACCTCGGCGCATCCAAGGTCAAACCGATCTCCTTGGAGCTGTTCCCGCAGATCCCACGCATCAAAACCGAAGCCGTAGTCCTGTCTCCTGCCGTTCGTGAGTCCCTTCATCAGGCTCTCGAATGTGCCAGCTCAGATCAAACCCGCTACATCCTCAACGGTGCCTTCATCGACGCCAGCAACCCCAAGGCCTTCAATGTGGTAGGGACAGACGGAAAGCATCTCTTCAGTGCCAATTCGTTCACCCTGCCCATCCAAAGCTCAGTCCTCATTCCCTCCAACAAGTTCATTGGCTGGAAGGAGTTCAATCAGGACGGGGAATGGCAGATGAAGTCAGACAATGAGTTCGTCCAGCTCTCATCAAGGCGCTGGCGATTCATAAGCCGTCAGATTCAGGGAAAATATCCTGACTGGCGCATCACGGTTCCAGACCAGCGTGAAGCCAAAACCCGCATCACCTGGGACCCGGCAAAACTGGAAACGCTGATCAAACTCATCCAACGCATGCCTTGTCACGATCCAGACCGATACCAAACAATTGGGCTGGAATGGGCAAAGGGACAGTTCCTGCTTCTAGGCAAAGACAGCAACAACGAGCCCTGGACACGAGTTCCAGTCTCAGACGTCAAAGCAGAAGGGCCGGAGGTGACGATCTACCTGAGTCGTCGCTTCCTCATCAAGGCCCTCAGCTTCGGTCTTAACACCATCAGCCTCATCAACGACATGAGCCCAATGCGGTTCCATACGCCGGCGAAACAAATGATCGTAATGCCGCTGAGAATGACCGCACCAGACCCAGCACCATCCGAACCGGTGAACAAGCCACAACCTCGGCCTGTTTCACCACCACCCACCCCCAAACCCATGCTCAACAACCCCACCCCAGAAATACCCCCCTCAGACGGCCAGAAAACGGCCATGGAAGAAGCCATCGACATGACCTTGATCATTCGCGACAAGTTCAACGAGGGCTTCAACCTGCTGCGAGATCTGTCTTTGAAGCTTAAAGTCATCAATCGTGACCAGAAAGCCAGCGCCAGGGAAATGCAGTCAGTCCGGTCAACGCTTCGCTCTCTCCAAGGAATGAAGCTGTAACCCCCCCCTCCAACCCAAGCCCATGTCCTTCTTTATATTGAGGGGCATGGGCTTTTTTTATGAAACGCATCTCGTCCATCGTCTTCGACAGACACGAGAAACTGAAACGAGCCACCATCATCACTCCACTCGGCACCATCAAAGTCGAATGGAAGAATGGTTACTGGATCTCCTCTGGTGACCTGGCTGCTCGTCTACTCGCTGTCCCTGTCATCCAAAGAATCGAGCGCCTGGTTCAACACACCTGACGCTCTCACCCCCAACACAGAAAGGAAAACACCGTCATGATCTCGAATCTTGACCCGCTACCCCAACCACCCCCAACACGTAAAAGCCCCAACCTCATCCTGCATTGTGGCGCCTCTCATGTGGACCTTAAAGACGTCCGCAAAGTGAAGACCCCGCATGCCACCCCAAGCTGGCATCCGATTCCTCACCACGAGTTGATCGCCACCGTGCAGACCACCCTCAAACGGACCAACCTTCGCATTGGAAACCAGGCCCATTCTCTGTCCCACGAAGGGAACAGGTATTTCGGGCTCATGGAGATACATGCGAAGAGAGAAGCCCAAGGAGAGGATTATTGCTGGATCCTCGGACTCAGAAACAGTCACGACAAGATGTTCCCCGCTGGTATTGTTGCCGGTGCCTCGGTAATGGTCTGCGACAACCTCTCATTTTCAGGAGAGATAAAATGGGCACGTCGACACACCCGCTACATCAACCGTGACCTTCCACAATTGGTCAGTCGATCCATAGGTCAACTCATGACGAAATGGCACTCGATGGATAAACGCATCGCCGCCTACAAAGAGGCTGAGATCGATGACGTCAAAGCCCACGACCTCATCATCCGCTCTGTGGACGTCGGCGTGTGCTCCAATCGTTTGATCCCTGACGTGCTTCATGAATGGCGTGAGCCCAAGCATGAAGAATTTGAGGGGAGGAATACCTGGAGTCTGTTTAATGCGTTCACGGAGTCTCTGAAAGATGGGAATCTCCAAGAGCTGCCAAAGAGGACAGAGGCCCTTCACGGGCTGCTGGATACTCACGTTGGCTTGTCCGCGTGAAAAGCGAAGCTCTTCTCCTACGGAGGGGAGCTTTTCTTTAGCCCCGAGGATCGTTCCCATCTGGTGAGCAAATGAAAAAAAGTCAGAAGGCTGAGGGCGTTCAGTTTGAACCTTAGTCGCACTAGATACTTGTTGCTTCACGGTCTGTAGACTCGGCGGATTTGCTGCATGGTATCCAGCGCGGCTGTGGCTGGGCTAGCAAGAGCCTCGGGGCAAGGAGGTGGAGGCACTTGGGAAGACCAGACGACAAGGGCGCTTGCATGGGGGGCGGGGAACGTCCAAACGCCGCTGATGAAAAGCCGACAAACGCATGTAGCAAGGTCGGCTGGAAAGGCTTGAGTTCCACCCAGCTCCGCGATGCCTCCTTAGCTATGCTCAATGCCTCCGCCGTGCCACTCGCCGGTCACAAGCCAAATCTCATAGTAATAGAGCCACCTCGAAGTCCACGGCACGATGGTGTGCGCCAGAGGCATTGAGGGATTCCACTCATTGCTGGGGGGATGATAGAGACAAGGCTGTTGATCGCCATAACGATGTGGGCAGCCTTTGTCACCGCGCTTTTGTAGGAGCGGGTTCAACACAGATACCACCGGGCGGGGGCGATATCGCGTGTCGGTTCGATAGTCGATCATGATCTCATACTCATCACAGTAGGGCGCAGGCAACACCTTTCCGATCCATTCCATGTGGCACGGACCTTTGACGGACTTCGAGATTGTAACGCAATGCTTCTCCAGGAGGAGACCCTGTAGGGCCATCCCCAATGGTTTTGGTCCTGGAATCCTTCCTCTCAAAGCACGTTCCTCCCAAAGTTGGTGTGAGCAGGCATAGGACGAGCACCGGCGATAGTTGAGCCAAGCGTCGCAAAAGCCGAGGTCACACCTAGAGTCTTCGAGTCCTGCATGGTTTTGATTGCACTGGCATGTGCAGCAAATGCCGCTCCTTTCGCGGCATCTCCAACCAGCTTTTCGAGAGCGCCTGAAATGGACACAAGCTTGTCAGCAATCAGCAAAGCTTGAACATCTCTAGCAAACGCCTCGTGCCACTCGAAAAAGGCTCGGCGGCGATGCGGCTTCAGCGGCCACTTATCCGCAAAGTTCTCGCTTGATAGAATGGGATTCAAAACCACGGAACGCCCTGCACCATCGTCAAACTGATTCAACATTCTCGCGGTTATGTTCTTGAGCGATTCCAAGATGTCGCGCTCACCTTGGTATGCCTTCGCCGCTAGTGTGGTGATGATGATGCTAATGGGTGCGTCTGCCGACATCTGCCCCTGGAATGAGAGATCACGATGACGCTTCATTGCTTGAATGACCCATTGCAGAGGCATCTTCTCGTTTGCTTCTGGCTGTTCTGGCGCAGGAGCCACATCCGCTTTCTTAACGTTTGAAAAGGAATTTAGGGCACTCGCGTATTCAGTTACCTTCTGACGGACTTTGAACCACTCAATGTAACTGCGTGGGTCAGAGCCTACCCATTGCTCCGCAGCTTTGTCCGGAATTTGAACAGCGGTTCCGGTTCTGCTTAGCCATCGGGCAATCCTGCCAACCACGATGTCCAAATGAAATTTCTCGGATTCGGCGTAGTCGAGGCGCAGGCACCGCATCTTCGATGTGTTCAACATTCGAGCGTAGTTCGCGTCCTCGCGTAGTCTCGCCTCAACTTCTTTTCTGACCTGGTTCGACGTTAAGTGTGCAGGCGGAGTCACTTCGCAGGACACATCGAAGTCAAAATCGTCTTTCCCGAGCGGACGAACGGCAAGGCCGAGAGCAGCGCTGCCCTGAACGAACTGCGATGGATTCCATGCGGCAACTCGTGTGCCGGGCTTCTCCAGGAATGCGGTTACGGATTTGTATCGCTCGACAGCCTTGTCGTAAATCCCTGGTGGGATACTCAGCGAGTCGATGGCTGCCTTTAGCAGCTCTACTTTGAGGTCATGGGGGGTCTTTGGTATCATAGAGCGTTGGATTTAAAAGGGTTCAGGGGTAAATGACGCTGCCTTGGTGTCGAAGAAGCGTCGTCTTAGTTGCCTGCTTGCATGTTCGGCCTCACGAGCCCCCAGTGCGATCAGCGACTCAGATAGACGATCAAGTTTGAACTCTCCCTCGGTTACGGGCGGGTTAATGCGCACGTAGCGCATCGCATCTTCATCGGGGTGGTCTCGGAGCAGAAGCTCAACCATGGCATCAGTCGCTGATGAGTCCGCGCCGATGAAGACATCAGTGGCTTTCAATGCCCATGTTGTGATCCCGCCGTTCTTCTTGATTGCGTCCATGCGATTCACCTCTCGTGTTGTCCCGATGCTTAGAACGGAGATATCACAACGGTTGTAGCCAAGGACACCCATGGCCTCGACAACACCTACCATAGCCGGATTGTTTGCCCAGACTCCTCCATCCACATACTGGATGAGCGAATCATCAACAAAGGAGGGCAGGTAGGTTGGGGCTGCTGCTGAAGCCATGGCCACGTCCACCGCAGACATTTTCCAGTCTTTAAGGAAGCGTGGCGCGTGGCGGGTCTTGAAGAGCTTCACTTCTCGTCGCTGGATGTTAAACGCAGGAATCACGAGACGGCTCCTTGAGTCTCCGAGCGTCCGCTCGCCGAAGACATCCGTGAGAGCCTTCTTCAGCGGTTCAGCCGCGTATTTGGAGGAAAGCAGCCCATAGCTTGGGGCATCAAAGATGGAAGGCCCCTTCTCCCGATAGAAGGAGAGGAGTTCGCTGGCGGGGATACCCAAACCAAGGCCAATCGCGATGATTGCCCCTGTTGAGGTTCCCGTGATCAGATCAAAGTGTTCGGCGACACGGATGCCTAGGTTGGCTTCGAGGTCAGAGAGGAGTTTAGCGGTGAAGAGGCCTTTGAGGCCCCCACCATCGAGCGAGAGAATGCGGCAATGTTCGTCCATACTGCTCTATTGCGGGGCTGAATCTCTGAATTGCCTTTCACCGAGAAAAACTTTGAAAAAATTCAATCCTTGCGGCCAATTCGCCCAAACACTCCGCAAAGGAACTACGTGACATGAGATCAACCGACCCACCAACCCCCGAACTGCTTGCCCAGATTGAGGCTGCTTCGGTCAACGACGAGCTGATGACCGCCCTGGGGGCTCATGCACTCTGCAAGCTTAGAGGACTGGATTGGCGAGGTCGCAGAGGAGGAGCAGTTCCAGGAGGCGTTGATGCTCAGGATGTCGTTCAGATAGCATTCGAGCGGTTGCTCAGTGGTAGCCGCAAGTGGGACGCTGCCAAGAGTCCTGACTTCGGACAGTTGTTGCTCAGCGTCATCGACAGCATCGTCAGCGACCTAGTGCGAAGTCCAAAGAATCATCGTGAACGGGAAATCTCGGCGTTCGCCTTCGAGCCCGACGAGCGGGAGAGTGCGATAATCGAGCGGTTGCACAGTCGGGCAGACTATTCGGATGCCAGTGAAGAGGATGAAGTAGCGAACAGTGACTTTCTGATTGCTATAATCGGGGAGGTTGAGAAGGACGATCCTCAGCTACATCGAATACTCGAAGCCATTGTCTTCGAACAAATAGCCAAGCGCGAACATCTCGCTGCCCATCTCTCGTTGGCCCCATCCGAGATCACCAATGCGTTTAAGCGTCTGAGACGACGCCTGCCAAAACTCTCAACACAGTTTGTCCAACTCAACCCACCAGCCATCCGCCAATGAATACCAACGCTCATCCGCAGCCGGGCACCAATGCTCTGCGAGCGATCTCGCAGTTGATGGAGGATTCCAGCGATCAACAAACCATCCAGAAAGAAATCGTGAGGACGGGCTTCAACCTTGAGCAACTCAAGAAGAACGTTGCTTCCGCGATCGCAGAAGCAAAAGGCCGCATCGAACTCGCATCCGCTAAATCGAAGCGGACGTCTTTGCTTGGCAGAGCACGTGAGTTGCTTGCCAACTTGCCCAAAGTTCCTGATCCGCGACGCGTGATTGGGGAGTATCTGGATGAGGCTCTTGCCTCACGTCCAAAGTTCGCAGTTCAATTTCGAGGGAAGCTCGAAACTACGAGCGATGCAGAACTCGAATCCCTCCTCGAAGATATGGCTATAGCCGAAATGATGGAAGATGAACCCGATTCCCCCCAGTGACCAAAAAGCCAAGGCTGCTGCTTGCAAGCTTACGCAACGCTTTGGTATTCGACACCCCAACGCCATCTGCTTGGAAGACATCGCAATGGCAAGAAAGGTTCTGGTGCTGCCTGGGCCGCTAGAAGGCTGCGAAGCTAGGCTGACGCGCAAAGGTAATAGCGGAATTATCCGAGTGCGGGCAGGCGAGGATCAAATGGGGCGTCGAAGATTCAGCATTGCGCACGAGCTGGGTCACTGGGAAATGCACGATTCCAGCCAGTGGTATGCATGCACGGCAGCCAATCTTCGAGATTATCGCGTTAGCCCTGAGGAGCGTGAGGCCAATATCTTTGCCTCAGAGCTACTGATGCCACGGTTTCTTGCCGAGCCACTACTCCAAAAACCAGAACCCACTCTCGCTCTCGCGAAGCAGGCTGCTGCTGAGTTCAACGTCTCACTGACTGCGGCCGCCATTCGGATGCTGCATCTCAGTCGCCACGAAGCCATCTTGGTGTGTTCAAAGAACAAAGAAGTACTCTGGTGGGTAATTGCCAAAGATCGCTTTGGCGTGTGGTTCAAATCCAAGCAGCATCTTCACCCAGAGAGTATCGCCTGCTGTCTGGAGAACGGTGAAATAATCACTGGGGTTCAGGATGTGAATACTGAGATTTGGTTTCCAAACACCTCAGCGAGCTTTGGGATTTCCGAAGAGTCGATACGATTCCCCAACTTGGGCATGACACTCACTTTATTGACTGTCTCTGACTGAGGAACTGGAAGAATTGTAGTGCGGGTTTAGCCGCATTCCTTGAATCAACTCGACCAAAGCCGCAGCAGCTTCACCTTCCGAAATGATCATCCCACAGCGGCGTTGCACATGGCGGTGGGGGGCACCACCTGGCCAGCCAGCAGGGGGCCGCAATTGAGGCAGTTCTGCGCTTCTGTTATCATTGGAGGATGGGAACCAACCGACTAGAGGCCTTCAGCGACGGCGTGATCGCCATCATCATCACAATCATGGTGCTTGAATTGAAGGTGCCGCAGACCGCCGAGCTGGCAGGCATGAAGCCCCTCGCCCCAGTGCTGCTGAGCTATGTGCTGAGCTTCATCTATGTCGGCATCTACTGGAACAACCACCATCATCTCTTCCAGACCGTGCGGCAGATTTCCGGCGGCATCCTCTGGGCGAACCTGCACCTGCTTTTCTGGCTCTCGCTGCTTGCATTTGCCACAGCCTGGGTGGGCGAAGACCTCGGCGCGCTCGTCCCAAACGTGCTGTATGGGGTCGTTCTCCTGATGACGGGAATCGCCCCCTTCGTGCTGCAGCGTGTCATTATCAGGCACCAGGGACCCGGGTCGGTGCTCGAACCTCTCGAAACTCGCTCCCTATTTGGCTTTTATGATCCGGGCTGCATATGTTGGTCAAGACGCCTTCTACCTCCCAGAATCCAACAACGATCCAATCCCCGGCAGTACTGAAGCCTCCCTGTCCGTGTAGAACTTCGAGGTGATCGTTGGGCTCGTATGTATCAAGAGGCGTTGAGCAGCATGGATCCCGAATTTGTTGGCCATGAGAGAGCCGATGGACTTCCTGAGGGCGTGAACGGGTTTGGCATTTTTGGCACCATGGACTAAGACGAAAGTCATTGCCCTCCGAACTGAATCTGCCCATCTTTCAGGCATGGATCCGGATCCTTTCCAGAACAAGCGACATGCATTACGCCACGTCCTTGAGCAACAGGTGCTACCGGAAGCGGCCTTTTCAATGCACCCCAGGTTGCTCGAATGTGTCAGGAAAGGCGATGGTCCGGGATTTCTTCATTTTTGTTCAATGGCATTGGTGAGGTGCTTGAGGCTTCAATTGATTCAGGGCGACCCAGAAAGCGATGAAAACCAGCAGATGCTCGTTGACCTGTCTTCCAAGATGAGACTGCGTTCAGAGTCTGGAGGTGGGGTATTTATCCAAGTGCTGACCATGCCTGACCCTGAGGTGGAGACGGAAGCCTACCGTATCGCATTTGCCCAAAGAGGGGGCATAGAGGGGGCACCAGTTCGATATTTTCTACTTGAGAAGGCACTTGGTGTGAAACCAATGCTGTGCGAGAGAACACGCGATGGAAGCCACCTAAACTATGGGGAACTAGAGCCGGACACTCTTTCGTTATTCTCTCTTGAAGTTGAATTCATTGTGTCCCGCTCATTGCCTCCGAAGTCGTCGCTTGGAAAGCTCCTGGGTTGAAGGCGTGGTTCTAACAAAAGGTTACGCATCGGGGGCATCAACCACGGTTTACTTGTTGAGCATGGGCGGCATCGTCCAAGGGCTTCGCAATCTCCTCATGCAGCTTGCTCCAGTGGGCCTTGACCTGCTTCTTGATGTCGGGTTCGTTCATGATCCTGGCGGCATCATAGGCTCCGTCATAAGCGGTCGGTCCAGGAGCCATATCGTTGCAGACAATTGATGGACAGGGGCTGAAAGAGGAGGAAAGGGGGGAAACGGAATGAGCCGGTGTGGCCTGCTGAGCATGTTCAAGAGATCTGGAGAGAGGATGCTTCTATATAGAGGTGGCCTGACCTTGGATTTCGGATTGCCCTGGGAAAAGTTAAGGAGGGTGTCATTGGCACCATTATTGGTTCATCAACGGGGTGATTGGGGGATTCAGCGGCGCAGCGGTCGAATCGACGGCCGAGACCAGTGCCATGGTTTTAAAAGAATGCCGAACAAGGCGAAACAACTGTTGATGGGGTGTTGCAAAGTGAGGGTAATGATGCAGAAATGTAGCGGAAGACAGTGGTGAACATCGCCGAATTTCCTCAATCTATCCTTGCCTCAGGTGCAACTTTTGGTGCAACTTTTGCAAATTCTGAGGAGTGAAAGTGTTGTAAGACATTGATCTTCAACGAGTCTCCGTAGTTCAATGGATAGAACGAGGGTTTCCTAAACTCTAAATGCAGGTTCGATTCCTGCCGGGGATACGGGTGGCGGGCTTTTCAGAGCCGAGGAGCGTAATTGGAGTTCGCATCTTTCACACTTTTTTGCATCCGCATGCTTTCTGCTTAAGAGGTGGGCTTGGGATTTTTCTGTAAAATGAAGCGGTTGGCAAATTGATGCTATTTGACTCATTATCAATGGTTTGAATTTTTTTTGCGAAACGGCAAAAAGAGGTTGTCTGTTAAGGGTTCATTGTGGTTTGATGCAAAGACTATCTTTAGATGCCACCAACCATAGACTGTTTTGTTTTAAAGAGTGCAGCAGTCGCGCTTCTGTTTGAGAGAAGCGCGGTGCTGTTTAGCTGCATTCTTTAGACCGAGATTGCTCAGGTTGATCACCCACTTTTCACTATGAAGACACTACGCCAATACCGCCAATTCCTTGGATGGTTTATGATTTGCCTCATGGCATCATGGCTGCCGGGACCAGCGCGAGCTGCTACTCTTTATTGGGACAGCAGTCTTAGTTCCGGGACAACACTCGGTGGCAATGGCACATGGGATACGACCACGGCCAACTGGTGGAATGGAACGGCAGATCAGGCTTGGAGCAACAGCGTCAATAATGCAGCCATCTTGAGCGGCACAGCGGGAACGGTGACGCTCGGAACGCCCATTACGCTGGGAGAACTGATCCTCGACACATCGGGATACGCCATCTCTGGCAGCACGCTGACGCTAGGGGCTGGTGCCAACGTGATTGCAAACAACAATGCGACCATCAGTTCAGTGATTGCAGGAACGAACTGGACGAAAGGCGGACTGGGCAGCTTGACTTTGAGTGGTGTGAACACCTTCACAGGGGCGCTGACCATCGCCCAAGGTACTGTGCGAGCAACGACCAGCACATCGGCTCTTGGAACAGGGGCGGCAACACTCACTCTCGCGGGTGGCGTGCTGCAGCTCGCGGATGACACTGGAATCAACTTTGGCCGAAACACGACGGTGAGCGCCACATCCATCATCACCGCTGATCGAATCAGTGCAGGTTCGAGTTCGGTGACTCAAACACTTGGCGCGCTGACCATGGGATCAGGGCAAAACCTCATCGTCACTGGCGGCAGCAATTTCACCGGGGGGACTGCAGGGCTCACTGTGGGCGCGGTAACGCTCAACGGTGCTGCTACATTCACCGTGGCCAATCCAGCGGCGGGTGGATCAACGCTGCTCACACTCGGCGCCATGAGCACGGGCACGAACACAGTTACATTCAGAGGCAATGGTGCCGCGACGTTTGCAGGATCCACCTACACTGTGAGCGGCAACTCGACGCTCATCAACAACGGGTATGGTGCGACACCGCTTAATCTGGGCAATGTTTCAACTGGTGCGGTGCAGACGATCGGTGGAAATGGCGCGGTGACTGTGGGGGGGGCGACCACTTTCACGAACACCAACGGTTTTACCAATGCAGGCAACGCCACGCTGACCATCGGTTCTGGAAACATAACCAACAGCACATTTACGACAACGCTGTCATCCACCTCCACGGGCAACATCAATGTCACCGGCAATTTCACCGGTGGCACCTCGGGCGGAGTGACGGTCAACAGCAGCGGTCCTGGCGTGGTGACACTCTCAGGAAACAACACGCAAACCGGCACCACGACGCTGACGACAGGCATCCTGCGAGCGACGACGAGCGCAAATGCCCTGGGGGCTGGGGCTTTGCAGATCAATGGTGGTACGCTGCAGCTTGCGGGCGGATTGAATTTTGCGCGCAACACAACAGTAGGCACGGCAAATTCCACGATTTTGGCAGATAACACGGCGGTCGGCGCAGGCACGACGGACACGCTTGGGACATTAAGCCTGGGAGCCTTCACTGTGACGATTAGTGCCGGCCAGTTTGTTTCGAGTGGCACGGCTGGGGTGACGTTTGGTGCTGGAACACTGACAGGTGCGGGGACGATCAACACCAACAACAGTTTCTTTGCGGCGAATCCATTTTCCAGTTCGCCGACAGTGGGTGTCACTACAACGCTGGCCAGTTTGAACGGTGCCTTTGCACCGACTTTCGGCGGGACGGGCAATATTACCATCACCGGTGGTTTTGGCAACACGATCACCACAGTGAATAAAAACGGCACGGGCACCCTCACACTGGGCGCGAGCGGTGGTGCGGGTGTCACCAACGCCGACACTGGCACGATTTCCATCAATGCGGGCACGCTCAATGTCTATGGAGCCAACGCCACGGCTGCAAACGGTGCTTTCAGTGTGGCGACCAACGGTGTGACATTTGGTGCTGCGAACAACGGGGGAGGCACCTTGATTATGAATTCGGGAACCGCCGCCAGCGCCTACACTCAGGCTATGGGAGCTTTGACGCCGACAGGTGGCTCGAATACGGTGCAGTCTGTTTTGAATGCTGGTGCCACCTCGACATCAGTGACATTCAGCTCGCTTGGCACCTATACAGCCGGAGCAACGCTCAACTTTGTCATCACGGGTGGCACCAATGGCAGCACCAATACAATCAATCTTACCGGTGCTGGTGCCGCTGGTGCTCTGCTGGGGAGCGCGGCGGTCGGCAGTGGCGCTTATTTCTTTAACGGAGTGGATTTTGCCTTCATGAATGGGGCTGGAACTTACGTGCGGGCACCTGTGTATGGCACAGACGCAGCCACCTACACAGTGGGCAGCGGCATCTCCGGCTGGAACACCTCCCCTGGCAGCAATGGCCTGGTCGCACAGAATGGGCTTCTCCTTTCGGGAACGCTGAACTCTGAACGTATCACGATGAGCAGCGGAGCGTCGGGTCTTGTCGCGCAGAATGCTGCTGTCACCATCGGAACCCTCAAACTGGTCGGACCTGGCGGCGCAGGAAGCGGACCCACGCTTGCCACTGGTGCGCTTGTGACCATTCAAACGGCCGCCAACAGCACCGGCGGCATCATTGCGACTGGGGGCAGTTCAACCATTTACGGCATTGGTGGTGTGTCATCCGGTGGAAGCGGTGCATTGATCATCAACACTCCTTTGTCCACCGATTCTCTGGCCATCAACGCCCCTATCGGCGGTACTGGTGGTATCATCATCACAGGCGCGGGCAAAGTAACGCTGTCCAACCCAACCAACATAGCGAGCACCAACAGCGGGTTTACCGGGAACATCTATCTGAACGGTGGTTCTCTCTCGATTACAAGCACGGGGCTGAGCGACCCTTTGACACTGGGTGCGACTGGAGCGAGGAGCCTTTTCTTTAATGGTGGAACATTCCAGCTGACCGGTACCAGCGGCATGTACACCTCCAACAAGGTTTTCAACGTGGGGGGGGCGGGCGGCTTGCTGGATCTTGGAAACAACACCCTTGCCATTTCCTTGGTGGGTACGACTGCGACAAACAATCTCACGGGTACGGGCAATCTGACCATCGGTGGAAGCACGACGAATGCCGGCCTGTTGTTTCTCAATGATGCCAGCAACTTTACCGGCAGCATTTATGTATCCGCCGGCACCCTGCGAGTCGGGGGCGGCTTTGGGACTTATAACACTGGCGCCGGCTCAGGCACTATCATCATCAACAACGGCGCCAATTTTGACGTGGCTGTCCCGGGGGTGGTCAACAGTACCGGTGTTGGAAGCGCCATCGCCAACGCTTTGATCATCAGCGGCACTGGCGGGGGCATCAACGGTGGGGGTGCCCTGCAAAACACCTCCTCCTACACAAACATCCTGACGGGAGGCATTGTGCTGGCAGGCAACTCCACCATCTACACCAGTGCGAACGGCAACATCATCGAAAGCGGGACAATCACTGACGGTGGCACCGGCTTGAACTATGCTTTGACCAAAGCCGGTGCCGGTACGCTCTACCTGACTGGCACAAACAATTACACGGGTGGCACCATCATTGCAGGCGGCACCCTGCAGGTCGGATATGGTGCGCAATCTGGCGTCATCATTGGTAACACCGTGGTGGCCGGAGGAGCAACGCTGGCTTTTAACCGGACGGACAGCGCCTTCTATGCTGGTAATATTTCGGGGGACGGCTCTGTGGTGCAGGCTGGAATAGGCACGCTGACTCTTTATGGCAGCAACAGTTATACCGGAGCCACAACGGTCAACAGTGGTGGTACGCTTAGTGTGGTGCCAACCGCCCTGGCAGGCACTCAGGTCATCAATGTCGGTACTCAGGGCAGCAGTTCGACTCTGGACCTGACTGCAGATGGCGTGGGGGCGGCGGTCAATCTTGCTGCCAATGCGAGTGTCAATCTGGGCGGAGTCGGCACTATCGGACGCCTGAATTTGCAGGTGGGTTCGACCAGCGCGTATGATGCGCTCAATCTCTCTGGCACCGGAGCGGTCGTTGTCGGATCTGGCGGCGCCATTCTGAATGTGACGGCGCTGCCTGGCTTTAATGCAGGCACCTACAGCCTCATCAGCGGAGCGGCCAGCATCACGGGCGGTTCATTTACGCTTTCACCAGTGACCATTGCCAACCTTGCCAGCGGCATCAAGGCGGTGATCGCTAATACTGGAACTGCTGTCACGATGACAGTCAGTCAGGCTGCGGCAGGAAATTTCTACTGGAACGGTGCCAATGGAACCAGCTGGTATGCCAACACCTCCAATGGTGCAGCAAGCAGCTGGTCCACTGCCAGCAATGGCATTGGAGATGCGGGCTTTACACCGGGTGCCTCCAACATGGTGAACTTCAGCGGCACCAACATAGCCGGCACCACGGCAGCCGCCACTACGCTCGACCAGAATTATAGCATCCTGGGCATTGCAGTGGGCAGCAACAGCACAGGCAATGTGACAGTCAGCCAGGGCAGTTTTGGAACCATAACGCTTGGCGTGGGCGGCATCACGATCAACACTGGTGGGCCCTCTGTCACAGCGTTGAATGTTCCTGTGCTGCTGAATGGTGCTCAGACCTGGATGGTGGCGGATGCTGGCGCAACTCTCGCCATCAACAGCGGCAACCAGGCTCAAGGCATTGTATCAGGTGCATACGGCGTCACTCTGAGCGGGGCGGGAACTCTGGCACTGGGAGGATTTAATACCTTTACCGGCGGAGTCACGACCAGCGGGGGCACATTGATCATCAACAACGGCGGTTCAACCACCACCAATTCGGCACTGGGCACCGGCGCAGTCGTCTTTGCTGCGGGCACGACCTTGGACAACACCAGCGGGATCTCTCAGGCAGTCCAGACCAGCAACAATCAGACATGGAACGGTAACATTGTCTTCACTGGCACCAACTCACTCAGTCTGGGGGGCACGGTGACCCTGGGTGCCAATCGTAATCTGACCGTCAACGGCGGCACTCTTATTTTGACAGGAGTGGTTCAAGCAGGGGCCTTTGGAATCACCAAGCTGGGAACAGGTGCGCTGACATTAAGCGGCACCAATCTTAATACGGGTGGTGCCACACTGAGTGCAGGTACCCTCAACATCAATGCCGCTGCTGCGCTCGGCACCGTGGCGGGCACATTCGTGATCAACGGTGGCAGCATTGACAACACCAGCGGTTCCTCCATCACCACGAATGCCTATCCTATGACATGGGCGGGTGATTTTACTTTCAAGGGCAGCAGTGCGCTGAACCTCGGTGCGGGGCTGACCGCAATCACAAGCTCAGACCGCACGGTGACAACCAATGGGCCAGGCTTGGGCGTCAATACCAACTCGTTGACCGTGGGTGGTGTCGTCAGCGGTGCCTTTAATCTGACCAAAGCAGGGGCTGGCGCATTGATTCTCACAGGTGCCAATTCATTTGGTGGTACTGGCAAGACGGTGACTTTGAGCGCCGGCACCCTGGGGTTTGGCAACGCGGCTGCTTTTGGCAGCAGCTCCAACAACTTGATCATCAACGGAGGCGCCATCGATGCCAGTGCAGCTTCTCTGACGTTGAATGCCTATGCGCAGAACTGGAATGCAAACTTTGCCTTCATTGGTTCAAACGCAACGAATCTCGGGGCGGGCACGGTGGATCTTGGAGCCGGAACCCGGGTGCTGACGAATTTGAGTGCCGCCAACGCATTGACCGTCGGCGGAGTGATTTCCAATGGCGGATTGACTGTGAACGGTCCTGGTACTGTTGCTCTGACAGGAGCAAGCACCTATGCAGGTGCCACTACAGTTAATGCTGGGAGCACACTCAACCTGGGCAATGGGGGAACCACCGGCTCGCTGGCCAGCACTTCATTGATCCTGAACGGAGGGACATTTGCCAACACGCGAATCACAACCAATAACACCCAGGCATTCACAACCACAACATTGGGCTCGGGCGCATCGCAGGTCACAGCTAATGTGGCCGTTGTTGACACGGTGGACCTGGGGGCGATCACCAGGAATCTTGGAGGCACCCTGAACATCACCGCCACAGGTCCTGTGCTGACCTCGAATTCAAACACAAATGGCATACTGGGCGGCTGGGCCACCATTGCCGGCGGGGCCAACTGGGCGGTAGGAAATGGTGCGAGCAGCGTGACCGCATATGCATCGTACACCAATGATGCCTGGTCTGCAGCCAACAATACCACAGTCACCCTGAGTTCCGCGCCAGCCGCCGGTTCCACCACCAACAGCCTGCGCTTTAACAATGCCACGGCCTACACGCTTACATTGTCAGGGACCAATACAATCTCATCCGGAGGCATTCTTGTCACGCCAACAGTGGCGGGTGTCACAAACACCATTACGGGAGGAACTCTGCAGGCCGGCGCTGGCAGCGATTTGATCATCAACCAGTGGAACACCACCGGCAATTTTGTGATTAATTCAGTGATCGCAGGATCCAACGGGCTGACCAAATCGGGCACGGCCACGGGGGCCACCATCATTGGGGGATCGTTGAATTCCGGGCTGGGTGGTTCAGTCACCAACACCGTCACCGGCGGGATCTTTGTCAATGCAGGTGTGCTGCAGGCCAATGGCACGAACATCGCCGGGGGCAATGGTGGCACTGGTGCTTTGGGGAGCAATGCCATCACTTTGAACGGCGGAACACTGGCTCTGGCCATGGATGGAGATGCGACTGGCAGCTCAAACGCCATCAGCCTGGGCAATAACTTCACCTTGAATGGTGCAGCCACCCTGGTGGCAAACCGGCTTGGCCAAGGATCCAATCTTGCCTCCACGGCAGCTGTTCTGTTTACGACAGCTCTTAACAAGGACGTGCAGCTTGGTGCGCTTGGCTTCAACAATGCCGGCATCAATTTCACGGTGACTCCGAGCAATGGCTATGGAGTCGAGTTTGCAGGAACCACCACGATCGACCAGTCTTTCACCACCTTTACGGTCAACAGCAATGGAGCCACCAGTTCGAACGTGCTGCCGAGCTTGATTCTAAGCGGTCAGGTCACAGGTGCTCCATCGAGCGGTGTGTGGACCAAGGCCGGCACCGGCCAGATGCTCCTCAACAATGCAACCAACAACTTTGCCGGAAACATCCAGGTTACGGGCGGAGTCCTCGCCTTTACCAGCGATGCCGCACTGGGGGCGGCCACGAATGGAATCTTCCTCAATGGCACCACGGCTACGCTGGAGGCCACAAGCGCGAATGCCACTGCGTTTAACACCACGCCAACGACCATCATTCTCGGCGGCAGCCGGACGATTACATTCAACGGCACAACAGCCAATAACGTCATCGCTGTTGCTGGAGGCACAACTCTCCAAATCAACTCGGCCTTTGGTCTCGCCAACAATGGGTTTACCAAGACAGATGTTGGCACCCTTGTTCTCAATGCAAACAATGATCAGTGGGCTGGTGCGCTTAACATCGTGGCAGGCGCTGTTCGTCTTACCAACAGCGGTGCCATGGGTCTGAACACGGGGGCCGCGAAGATTACCGTGTCCAACAATGTCGGAGCGGCTCTTCAGCTTGCAAACAATGTGAGTATTTTTGAGGGCATCACGCTAAACGGCACTGTGGGCATCAATACCGCCGGTGCTTTGCAGTCTGTCAGTGGCAGCAACATCACCAACGCCCTGATCACACTGGCCACGGCAGCCAATGTCATTGGCGCTGACTCTGGCACGCTGACCATACGCGGCGGGATCACCGGTGCGCAGGGGCTTACTTTTGCGGGTGCAGGCAACATTGTCATCGACACGACGCCTGTCGGGGCGGTCAGTTCCATTACGAAAATCGGCAGCGGAACCACGACGCTGGCGGTGAACAGCACTGCATTTGTCGGCGCTACTACGGTTAACAACGGCAGCTTGTACATTGGCGGAGCGGCCGGAGCCGGTGCCGGCAGCATGGGCGGCGCCGCTGTGGCATTTACCATCAATCCTGGCGCCACGCTCACCGTGGATGACAGCGTGGGCCTGTCGGTGGCCAACCGCTTGGGGGGCGCTTCCAAGACTCTGACCATCAGCGGGGGCACCTTGAATTACATTGGCAGTCCCGTGGGGTATTCCTCGGAAACACTCGGGGCATTCACACCTGGCACAGGTTTTGGCACGATCACTCTGACGGCGCAGTCTAACACGACTACTGCGCTCAATGTGGCCAGCATCGGCTCAGTTGCCACAGGTGCTCAGTTCTTGATCCGTGGCACCAATCTGGGGCTGGGGGCGGCGGGGGGCAGTAATGTCGCAATTTTTACTTCCAATTCTGCGCCAAGCTTCATTGGAGCAACAGGGCTCACGGGCACCGCCAACAAGGGCATTCTGCCATGGGCCATCATTGACACGACTGCGACAGGAACCGGCAGCTCGTTTGTCACACTGGACAGCCAGACGGGTGCCGCCAATGCGGGCGCCATCTGGCGTCCGTTGGCCGCGAACGAATACGTCACCTCCATGACCAACGGATATGCTCCCACAGTCAACAACCTGGTGTTCAGCAGCGCACAGACTGTGCTGGGCAGCTTCACAGACAACTCCTTGAATCTGGCCAGCGGGGGCAGCCTGAACATCGTGCCCATGCAGACGCTGACGCTCAGCAGCGGGGGGCTTCTGCTTCAAAACGGCAGCGGTGGCATCACCGGAGGTTTCCTGTCTTCAGGCGGCTCTGCGCTCAATATTTTTGCCCCTGGATCCACTGGAACCAATACGATCAGCAGTGCAATTTTGACGACAGCAAGTGTCAACGTGGCTGCTGGAGCCGGAACCGTGGCTCTGACGAGTTTCAATCCCTATACCGGACAGACGACAGTCAACCAGGGTACGCTGCAGCTTGCGGCGGGCACCAACACCATTGTGGTCGGAGTCGCCACCACGGGTGGTGCCTTGGTGGTGAACAAAGGCGGGACGCTGGACCTTGCAGGCAACGTCCAGGTGGTGGGAGCCCTGAGCAGCACTTCAGCTGCCATCAATGGCGGGCAGCTGGGGGGCGTCATCACCTCCAGCACGGGCACTGGGACGATTGTCAGCACTGCAGCCTCCACCTTTGAAGGTTCGGTCAATGGAGCGGTTAACTTCGTGCATTCAGGTGGTGTGATGAGCATTCTTGCACCTCAGGGATACACAGGTGTCACGATCATCAACGGTGGCGGAATTTCCAACGGCAGCAGCCTTGCCGGTGTGACACTGGCCGACAACGGTGCGCTGGCCAGCACCAGCATCCTGCTGAACTTCGCGTCGCTCAATCTCAACAACACCTCGGGCACGCTGACGGACAGCTCCTCCCGCCTTGCCTCCAATGCGGCTGTCACGATGAATGGCGGTGGCCTCAACTTGTATGGACGCGCCGCCTCCTACTCCAATCAAGCCGTAGGTGCGGTGACCTTGCAGTCAGGTGTAAACTTCATCAGCTCGACAAATCAGAGCAACGGTGGAACGGCCCCTGATTCCGCGACGCTGACACTGGCAAGCCTCTCACGCAGTGCGGCAAATGGCGCCACACTTTATTTTGCCCAGAATTATCAAAACAACAGCGCCGGCCAGCTCGGCTTGATTTCTGATGGTGCGGGGCACAGCGAGAACATCTTTATCACTGCGGCCCCCGCCCTGAGCAGCAACATCATTGGTGGCTGGGCTGTGGCTTCCTCCAGCTATTTCAATTACAGCCCTGTCGAATTTGCCAGCTACAATTCGACTCTTGGCATTGGTGCTCTCAACACTGCGGGTTTTGCAGGCTATGATTCCAGTGCGTCCACTCTGCCGGGAACCTTGACGGGTACGCAAAACATCAGACTGACCGCCACGGCCACTCTGCCATCCGGCGGGGCCACCGTTAATTCGTTCAACTTGGTCAACACAGCTGCTTCGACCAACATTGCTCTAAATTTCGCCACTGGAACGGACAAGTTGATCCTCAACAGCGGCGGACTTATCGCCCAGAACGTGGTCAATGGCACCAGCGGCACGGTCACCATCGGCGCCAGCGCCGGTTCAGGCATCATCACCTCTGGATTCAATCTTGGGACGGTCAGTGGTGGTGTCAGCAGTGTGAGCAATCTCAATGATCTCTATCTCTTTTATCAGAACAGCACTCCTGCCAATGCGTTGACGTTGAACTCCATTGTTGCCGATAATGGAGCCAATGCAGTGCGCTTTGTGGTTAACGGCAACGTTTACGGAAATACTGGCAGTGTGACTCTGCAGGGGACGAATACCTACACGGGCGGCACGGTGGTCAATGGCGGCACTCTCACCATCGGTGCGACCGGCACTTTGCCTGCTCCGTCTGCGGCTATGACCAATGCCGGGTTTACAGGACTGACGCTGAACAATGCTTTGGTGACGCAAGTGGCCGGCGGTGTCATTGCCAGCCAGTCAGTCGCTCTCAACGGTGGATCGACGCTGACATTCGTCGGCACGAATTCCTTTGCTTCAGCGCTGACCTTTAACAACATCGGCGGCGGTGCGCCGACGCTGGCAGCGGGTACTCTGCTGAATCTCACTGGAGCAAGCAGCATCACGGCGTCATCGAACAATGTGGCCGTGATCAATACCCTCTCTGGAACGGCGCTCGATATTTCCGGGGTGGCGGGCGGCTCGCTGGCGCTCAATGTGAACCCGGTCACTTTGGACGGAAGCTCAGGCGGGCTCTCTATCTCTCCCTACACCGCGACACTGAACATCACCGCAGTCATCCAAAGTGCGACCACTGCGAATGTTGCGGCAGGTTTGTCCAAAAACGGCAACGGCATTCTTCAGCTGAGCGCTGCCAATACATTCCAGGGCGGAGTCACAGTTAACGCAGGCGGACTTTACATCACCAATGCTGCAGCCCTTGGGGTGGCGGGGGCTTTGGGCAATGGCATTCTGACCTTCGCAGGCAACAACACCTCGATCACTAGCACGGCTTTGACGGCGACAAACACCGTGGTCATCAACAGCGGAGTCAATGCAATCACCGTTGGCAACTATGGGGGGGCTGCCCTCGTGCTTTCCGGGGTGGAAAACTGGAACACCACAGGCAGGCTCAACATCACCACCAACGCGGTCAATGGCACGACTTTTAACACACAGACCCTCTCTGGTGTCATTGTGGGAAATACGGGTCTGACTGGTCTGGTCAAGTCTGGCCCCGGCACTTTGGTGGTCTCTGGCCAGAATGCTGGCTCCCTCAATCTCACCGGGGCCAATGCCATCCAGGTCATCGGCGGCATGCTGCAGCTCGCAGGAGGCACCAGTGCCGATGCTTCACTCGGCGCAGCGCCAGCTGTGGCGGTGTCGAATAACATTGTCATTGACGGCGGCGTCTTCAGCATGGGCAACGGAAGTTCGTTCTTGAACCCCAATCGCGGCATCGTGCTCGGGTCTAGCCTGTCAGGAGCCAACACCGGGTATGGCACGATTCTTGCCGCTGGAAACAATCCTGTCATCGCAAGTGTCATCAGCGGCGGCAGCTTGATCATGAGCGGTGCCGATGTGACTCTTGCTGGCGGCAACACCTACACAGGAACAACGACGATCGTCACCGGCAGCGGTGGTTTCGTGACGACTTTTGCGGCCAATAGCAATGCGCTCGGCAGTGCGACTGGTGGAGACATCTATGTGTTCAGCAACGGATCGCTTTCGATCGACGGCAATCTGTCCGGTGCCGGTGTTCTTATCGGAGTAACAGGGACACCCATGACGAAGGTGCTGCATCTGAACGGTGCCAATGTGACCGGCGGCATTGCCACCGGTGCCTTGCAGAACAATGCCGGTCCAAACACCTATGCGGGAGCCATTGTGCTGGACAGCAATGCGGAGATCTTCTCTCTTGGCGGCCTTCTCCGGCTGACAAACACCATCAGCAGCTCCGGCAATTTCGCGCTGACTCTGGGCGGCAATGGCAATGTGCACATCGCTGGTGTGATTGATTCCAGCGTGGTCAACCTGCTCAAATACAATGGCGGTACGGACATTCTCAGCGGCAACAATTCTTACAGTGGCCAGACCAGCCTTTACAGCGGCGTTCTGCGACTTCAGAACAGCAACGCACTGGGGAGCTCGAACGCCATGGTTTATGGTGGTTCCCTGCTGCAGCTTGACGGCACCAGCGCCAACGGCGGTCTGAATGTGGGCAATGCCCTCACCCTCAATGGCTACGGCCTCGTCGTTCTTAGCGGGGTGGGAGCCAATGCGGGAACCAGTTCGGGTGCTTTGCAGAGCACAGGCGGCCAGAACATCTACTCTGGCGCCATCAATCTTGAAACGGATTCCCAGATCAATTCAGATGGAGCCGGAAGCACTCTGACCCTCTCAGGCGGCGTCAATGGCAATGGCTTTGCACTGACTGTCGCGGGTTCTGGCAACACGACCATCAGCACTGCGGGCATCAGCGGAATCAGCAGTCTTACCAAAATGGACGGCGGGGTGCTTACTTTGAACACCGCCAATGCATACTCTGGCGCCACCCTCATCAAAGCGGGTGTGGTCAATCTCAACAATGCAGCGGGCTTTGGCACCACATCCAGCATTGCAGTCACGGCCAATTCCAGTCTTCGTCTTCAGGGCGGCATTGCTGTGGCGGCCATACCCTTGACTCTCAATGGAAGCGGCTCCGGAGCCGGGCAGACTGGAGCGCTGGTCAATGCCGGTGGCAGCAATTCCTATGGCGGACTGATCACCCTCGGCTCCTCTTCCACGATCTCGTCAGATGCCGGCAGTCTGAATATCACCAATACGGGAGCAATCACCGGCTCCGGGTTCAACCTGACACTTGGGGGGGCCAGCACAAGCAGCGGCAATATCTTGGCAGGAAGCATCAGCACCGGCACCGGCGGAGTCATCAAAAGCGGGGGTGGCTCCTGGACTCTGACGGGAAGCTCCACTTACAGCGGCAGCACGACCGTGAATAGTGGTGTCCTGGTCCTTCGGGGAACGAATGCCTCCTCTGGAGTGGCTGTCAATGCTGGTACACTTTCCCTTGATCTATCCGTCAACTCCAGCGGAATATTGACTGCAAGTCCGACCATCACCATGGCGGGCGGAACGCTTTTGGTGACCGGTGCAGCCACCGGTTCCAGCAGTCAGGCCGCTGGCAATCTGACGCTCCTGGCGGGAACCTCCAGCACCATTGTGGTCAACCCCAACGGAGGTGGCGGCACGGTCCTGACTCTTGGCGGCGCTCTCACTCGTGGTGTAGCATCAATGCTGCTGATCGACTACTCCAATGGAGCTGGCGCTTCCGTTGCCACAAGTGCATCAGGCAGCGGCGCGAATGGCATCCTGGGCTATGCGCTGGTAAAAGACAGCGGCGGCATCACCGGTGTGGCGCGGATCAGTGGTGGCAGCATTGTGCGGTATGACAGCACATCCGGCACGACCCTCACCAGCAGCAGCAACAGTGCCACCACCGACTTCACCACACTGAACACGACTTACACCGGAGGACTGCTGGACTGGTCCAACGGGGGGACGCTGGGCGCCCGTTCGGTAAACTCTCTGACCATCGACACCACCAACAGCGGGGGCTCCATTTTCCTGGGTGGTGATGCTGGCTCAGCCACTGCCAGTGTGTTGACGATTTCCTCTGGAGCCCTGGTGTTCCAGGGCGGCAATGACGCCACAATCTACGGCGGGCAGATCGGTGCAAGCAATGCCGAGATCGACATTTACAATCTTGGTTCGGGCACTTTGACACTGGACAGTGTGCTGACTGGCGGCAGTGGCAGCGTGGTGATTGGCGGAGGTGGCACAGTGTCGCTTGTGGGCAATTCCAGCCAGCTGGGCACGCTTTCAAGCAGCACGACCGTCACGGGTCTCGCCAGCACAGCTGGTCTCTACGTAGGCCAGGCTGTCAGCGGCAGCGGCATCAGCGCAGGGACTTACATAGCCTCCATCGTGAATGGCACCACCATCACGCTCACGACCGCCGCAAGCACGTCGAATCCGACGCAGCTGACTTTCGGCACGCAGAGTTCTTACACCGGCGGCACTTATGTAAACAGCGGCACTCTCAAGGCTGGCGGCGCTTATGCATTCAGCGCCGGCTCCGCTCTTGTTCTTGCCAACGCAGCCGGGGCGTCGGTCAATCTTAACGGGTACAATCAATCGGTCTTCACACTGTCCGGCGGAGGCAGCAGCGGTGGGAACATCAACCTCGCTGGCGGCGCCAATTTGATCATCGGTGGCAGCACATTGCTCGGCGGGGGGCTGAATCGTGCCACCAACATCGGGAATGCGTTCTCCTGGAACACCTACGGCGGCCAGCTTACCGGCACAGGCGGGCTGACGCTCATGGGGGGCAGCACTCTGTATCTGACCAACAACAGCAACAGCTACTCCGGTTTCACCAACATCCTCAGTGGCGTGCTGGTGGTCAGCGACATGGGGGCGCTGGGCACATCCACCACGCCCATCAATATCATGGGAACGGCTTCGGCCGTTGTCCCGATGGGTTCTCTGGTGCTCCAGGGGGGCAGCAGCGGGCTCACCGTCAATCGCAACATCAACTTCAGCGGCTACGGCACGGGTCAGGCTGCGAGCGGCGTCAGTTTCGCCCTTCAGAGCATCGGCAACAACACCTTCAACGGCATCATCAGCAACGGAAACCAGGACTCCCGCATCATCAACACGGGCGGGACTACAGTGTACTCTGCGTCTTCAGTGCTGAACCTCGGGGTCAGCGGCGGCAACGGTGTGCTTTTCACGGGTTCAGGCAATCTTCTGATCAATGGCCTGGTGAGCGGGGGCGTCTCAGGCCAGCCCAGCTTTTTCCGCTGGAACGCAGGCACCTATGTCGGTGAGGTGACAGTGAACAATCCGCTCAATAATTATGTGGGGGATTTCAACAACGTCGCCAACACACGCATCACTTCGGCAGGATCGCTCGGCGTGAGTGTCAGCAGTGCATCAGTGCGCATCAACGGCGGCACCCTTGAACTGCGTTCCGATCCTGTTTACAGCAACTACACCATCAAGACCATCAACATGACCGGCAACGGCACGATCCTCGCCTCACGTTCCGCAGGCGGTGTCGGATTTGCCCAGACTTTTGTCTTTGGCAACGGCACCAGCGTCAACGGTGCGATCATCCAGGGATTGAACGCCAACACCAACAACAACATCACTCTGACCTTCAACGGCCTGGATGGTTATGGCATTACAGCAGGACCGGGAGCTGGAAACAACATTGCGGTCATCACCGGCAACCCCAGCAGCTTCACCACCAACATGAACGGCTTGGTGACCATCAGCGGCAACATCAGCACGTCTGACACCACATCGCGCACAGGGAGTTTCACGGCCTCGGGTGACATGCTCATCACGGGCAATCTGCTGAACACCGTGACGCAGGACTGGATCTGGCAGAAGGCTGGCATCGGCACACTGGCGCTGCAAGGCACTGCTTCCACGGGAGTGGGGGTGTTCAACATCAATGCTGGTACGGTGAACGTGAACTCCATGAATGCATTCAATGCCGCTCTCAGCGGCGGGGTGCATATGGGCAGCGCCCTCCTTAATGCCAATCTGAACTACCTCGGCAGCGCCGCCGGAGGAGTGGGGGAAACTTCTGCCAAAGCCATCATACTCTCGGGCACTGGCACAGCCGTCATCGGCGGTGGTGACACCATCTGGGCCAATCAGCAGCAAAACAGCGCCAATACTTCGGCCACTGCCCTGGTTCTCACCAGCAGCATTGCCAACATCGGTGCCACGACTGGAACCAGCTCCACAGGGGCCAAGAATTTTGTCCTTGAGGGCATGAACAACACCGGCAACGCCTCTGTTGTTAACATCATCGGCGGTGTCCTGCAGGACAATGCACCGACCCTCGGCACGACGACCCCGGTGACTTCGCTTATCAAGGGTGGCAACAGCACATGGCTTTACTCACCTGCGACGAGCACCTATGCGAGCGCGAATGTGAAAGCGTCGTCAACGGTGGCCACCAACAACACCACCAACAGCGGTGCCAACACGCTGTTCTTTGCCAATACGTCTGGCATGGTTGTCGGTCAGGGGGTGACGGGCACCGGTATTGCTCCTGGCAGCTACATTCTTTCCATTACCGCCAATACTTCCATAACTCTGAGTCAGAACACCTCGGCCGCGATCACAAATGGTCAGAACATTGGCTTCTCAGGCGTGGCGGCCACGGGCACAGTTGCCACGGGTGGTTCTGCTGCAAACACGAATTTCATCACTCTTACAAGCGCGGCGGGCTTGATCGTCGGCCAGACCGTTTACAGCGCCAGTGGTGCGACAGCCAACGTGCCTACAAACACCATCATCACCGCGATCAACGGCAACACAATCTACGTTAATAACAACATTGGCAGCGCAATCGCCAATGGCACCACTCTCGCCTTTGGCAGTGTGGGCGTGGCCAACAGTGGCGGCCAGTCGTTTACTGGCAGCATCACTGTCGGTGGTGGCATGCTTCAGTTTTTGCCCACCGCCAATACTGGTAACGGGTCTGTACTTCTGGGGGCTGCTGCAGGAGCAACCACGGCAAACAATATCATTTTCAGTACAGATTCGGCTTTTGGTAACGGTTATGCGGGGGGCACCTTCCAGCTTCAGGGATCAGCTGCTTCAGGCACTCTGACGCAGAATGCAGGCCAGTTGCAGATCACCGCAGGTGCCGGCATGCTTTCTGTGATCTCTGGAAATACAGGCGGAGCTGCAGGCACCGGCGTGCCGACCTTGAACTTTGTCAACACAACGCCGATCACCCGTGCCGCTGGCGCAGTGGTAAATTTCAGCCTCGGCGCCGGTCTGGGGGCGGGGACGGGCGGCATCACCTTTACAACCACCCCCACCCTGGTGGGGGCGGCATCCAGCGCCATCATCGGCACTGGGACCAACAGCGGCTTTGCCTACTTTACCAGCACGTCGGGTGCCATCGATTTCGCAACCTATGCGGTGAATGGCGTAAATGGAGCTACCTTTACCGGCGTGGCGGCACTCGGAGCAGCCAATACCGGCACCAGCTATACCAATGGTCTTGTGGCATCCGGTTCTACGGCCAATGCCACCTACTTGATGGCTTCTCAAACTCTGACAACAACAGCCGCTGAGACCATCAACGCGCTCAAGCTCACCGGCACCTCTGCTCTGACGCTCGGGGGTGTTCTTACCATTGGTACGGCAGGCTCTGCCAGCGGCGTGCTCTATGACAATTCGAGCGGCGGTTCGGCCAGCATTCTGGCAGGCAGTTCCTCTGCTTTCACCCTTGGCGGAGCGAATTCTGAAATCATTGTCACTGTCGGCGGGACCAATTCGGCAGGGGCTCTCAATACGAGTGCGGCTAATGCGCTGACCATCAGCGCTCCCATCAGCAGCGGCACGGGTGCGCTGACCAAGGCTGGCGCGGGCAAGCTGATCATCAGCGGGCCGCAATACTTCACTGGCAACGTGAGCATTGATGAAGGAACCCTGCAGCTCTCCGGAGCCACTGCATCTCTGGGATCCATCACCACTGCGGCCAATACCACCACTCTCCGCCAGGGAGCCGTCTTGGATCTTAATGGGGCCGGTGCAAACGCCAGCACGACCATTGGAGCGCTCGTCGGTGCGGGTACTGTCACCAACAGCTCCAGCACGGCGGCCACATTGAACATCGGTTACTTTGGCATCACCTCGGGTAACGGAACCTTCGCCGGCCTTCTGCAGGACGGCGTGGGTGTGCTCAATGTCACCAAGAATGGCAGCGGCACTGAGTGGCTAAATCCCCTGAACGGCCTCACCACCAGCACCAGCCCCGCGCAGGTTCTCAGCCTCGCCACCACCACCGGCGGCAGCGCGAACGTGGTCACACTGGCCAGTGGCAACACGAACGGCCTCATCGTTGGCCAGGTCCTCAGCGGCAATGCCGCCATTCCAGCTGGCGCCACCATCACAGGTGTCATCGACAGCACGCACTTTACCATCTCGGCAAATGCCACTGCGGCCACCACCGCCAGCACTACGGTTACCGGGCAGACACTTGGCACACTGGGCTACAACACCTATTCCGGTGTGACGACAGTTGCACAAGGTACGCTGTCCATCACCAACCTGGGCAATTACGGACAGCCAAGTTCAATCGGCACCGGCCTGGCCCAGGGCAACGCCGCCAGCCTCGTGCTTGGGACCAATAGCACCACGGGCATCCTTCAGTACATGGGGGCAAGCACCACCAGCCTGCAGGATTCGCTTTTGTTCCAGTCTCCATCGGTGACGACCAACCGTCTCTTTACGCTGGCGGGTAACGGCGGGATTGATTCCTCCGGATCTCAGGCACAGGTTGACGCTGGCGTCACTGGAGTTCAGAACAACGCCGCGATTTGGTTTACAAACAAGGGAGACGTGGCGTTCTCCACGGGTGGTTCCAAAGTGTTGACCCTGCAGGGGAGTTCCACGGGTGACAACCAGATCGACCTGCACTTGATCAACAACACCATCGACAGTTCTCCGCTGAGTCTTGTCAAGACCGGCGGCGGTACCTGGGTGCTGGGCAACCCGAACAACACTTACAGCGGAGTAACTACCATTTCCTCTGGCGCGCTGCGTGCACAGGACGCCGGCTCTAACGCACAATCCGCCACCGTGGCGGCTACCGCAGTGAACAACAACATTCTGACACTGGTCAGCACAAACGGGCTCAGCATCGGGCAGAGTGTTTCGGGCGCGGGCATTGCCGATGGAACCACGATCACCAGCATTCTGAGTCCCACACAGATCCAGCTTAGCAGTGTGCAGAGCGGCGTTGCCAGCGGAGTGGTGCTCAGTTTTGGCAGCATCAACAGCCTGTCTGCCAGCTCAAACCTCGTCTTCAATGGTGGCGTGCTGGAAATGACGGGCGCATTCACCCGGGCCTTGGGCTCCGCTCCTGGTCAGGTGCAGTGGCTTTCAGGTACGGCATCAGGCGGTTTTGCTGCCTCCTCGTCCCCGCTGACAGTGGCCATCGGCGGCAGTTATGACGTCAATCATAACCTGGTCACCACAAACCTGACGCAGCTGGTTTTCGGCACGGCTTCCTTCACCAGCGGGTCCCTGCTGCTCGGGTCAGCCAGCGCTTTGGCTGACACGACGATCCTCAACCCGATCGACCTCAACGGCGGCACCCGGTATATTACTGGAACAGACAACACCAGCACCAGCTTGGATTACTACACCATTGCAGGGGTGATCAGCGGACGCAGTGGCAGCGGCGTGGTTTACACCTCAAACGGTCCTTTGTTCATCATCACGGGAGCCAATAATTACTCTGGCAACACCACCCTCAACTCTGGTTCATACCTGGTTTCAAATGTGGGTTCCGGAGGTGGCAGCAGTGCCTTCGGAGACAGCAGCGGGGCACTCTACATCGGCGGCGGTGGTATTTCCTCAGCCGTCAACCTCATTTATGATGGTGCGGGTGAAACGACAACCCGGGCCATGTACCTCAATGCCGACACACTTACCTCCAATGCGGGCGCCACCAACATTGATGCCAGCGGCAGTGGTGCCTGGGTGATCACCAACCTGGTCAATCTGACTCCTGGCCAGAAGGTTTTGAGCCTGCGTGGTGTCAGCCAGGACGCCAATACCATTTCCTCGGTACTGGCCGACAACGGCGGCGCTCTGCAGCTGGCCAAGAATGACGGCGGCACATGGATTCTCTCCGGAGCCAACACTTATTCGGGGGGCACACAGATCAATGGCGGTCTTCTGGGCATCTCCAGCACAACGACCGGAACTGCCGGCACGTCGCTTGGGGCGTCTGGCCCCACTGGCCTGGTGGGATCGGTCAGCAATGGCACGACGATCACCCTCAGTTCAGGGACAACCGCAGGACTCATGCCCGGAATGACCGTTTTTGGCACCGGGATCGGATATGGCGACAGGATCAATACCATCATCAGTGCTACTCAGTTCACCATCTTTGACACTGCACAAAATGCCAGTGCGAGAACGACGGCCAGTTCAGGATCAACTGGATCCAACGTGCCTCTTATCTTTGCGGCCCTTGGCTTCAGCAATGGCGGCATTTTTGCCGCCAATCCCGCAGGACTGACGATCAACCAGCCGGTGGTGATCAATAATAATAGCGCTGCCAGCTTTGCAGGCAACTACTCGATCACGGTCAACGGCAACGTTTACGGAGGCTCCGGCAACCCATACACCATTAACAATACCATCAACGGTGGTACATTGACCGTCAGCGGCAATCTCACCGGGCTGGATCTTGGCACGGCCAGAAACTTTGCCTTCCAAGGTACGGGTAACACTGTGATGAATGGCGGCGTAAGCGGCACTGGTGCCGCGGTGGGGCTTACATTCAACATGCTGAACACTGCCACGGTGACGTTTTCCGGCAGTGCCAACAGCGATCACTTCAGCAATGGCATTACTCTGACTGAGGGCACCATTCTGATCAATCGCACCACGCCCTTCAGCAACACCGCTGGAGGAAGCACCCCTGTGCAGACCCAGACAGCGACTCTTGCCAGCAGCACGACAGTCACCGGCCTGACCAATGCCACCACGACAATGTATGTGGGCCAGACAGTCACAGGTGTGGGCATCCCTGCGGGCACCACCATCAGTTCCATCACAAACGCCACCACCATTGTGCTTTCTGCAGCTGCCACAGTCAGTGGCTCACAGCCGCTCACCTTTGGCGTCAATTCCGTCTTCATGAATGGCGCCACGGTGCAAAACATCACCGGAAGCACGCTGACGCTGAACAACATTGTGCAGCAGTCCAACACCTTTGCCACTTTGCTGGGTTCCGGCGCGGGCAGCTCCATCATCTTTGATGCCAATGCCGCAGGCAGTCCCAGCTTCATCAACAACGGCGGCAACCGTCTTTTCTGGAACAGCATGACCAGTGGAGCCACGCTGACTATACAGAACAGCACAGCCAGTGGTGCCGGGGTAGCTCTTTCGGAAGGAAACACCGCGCGTAGCTGGAACCTGGCGGGTGCGGGAACGACGAACATTGCCTCGGCAATCTGGAACTATAATCTGAACGGCGCTGCCGGCTTTGCGGCTAATTCCAGCCTCGTTTATTACGGAGCTGGTCCTGGATCGGGCTTCCTGAATCTGACTGCTGCAAACCTGCCTACAGGTACAGTCACACTGAACGGTGGTACGACAACCATCAGCGGGGTGAATGGCTCCTTCACCTACAACAACACCAGTGTGCAGTCGGGCACTGCGACCACCGCTTCTACAACCCTGAACGTGGCTAGCGGTGCCGCATTCGTTGTCGGTGAAACGATTTCCGGCGCCGGCATCGCTCCTGGAACCACGGTCACGGCCATTTCCACGAACGCCCTTACCTTGAGCCAGAGTGCGACCGTGGCGGGTGGTGCCACCGTGTATGCCGGTGGCCTCAGCGGCATGGTGGTGCAAGGTGGTGCGGTGCTGACTTTGAGCAATTCCGGCGCCAACGCAGCCGTGAGCCGCCTGGGTAATCGCAACCTGACTCTTGGCGCTGGCACATTCAACTTCATCGGCAACAGCGGCGGCAGCACGGAAGGCACCGCGACCACAGCAGCCGGCAGCACTGCTGGCACACTGATCCTCGCCAACGGACAAAGTCAGATCAACATCACCAACAACGGCGGAAATACAGCCCTTAACTTTGCAGACATCAAAGCTAACAACACTGGCAGCACCCTGGACATCGCCTCCACTGGAGCTGCTCTCGGCACGGCCAGCAATCGTCTTAACGTTGGCATTGCCACTTACACGCCGACCGGTGTGACCGCTGCCGGAGCCACCACATTGGCAAGTCTGCCCAGCACCGCATCTCTCTACAATGGTGAGGCAGTGTCGGGTCTGGGCATTCTAAACGGCACGACCATTAATGCTGCAGTCTCCAGCGGGACGTCGGTTTCGATCAGCCAGGGTGTGCAGGTGGGTGGAGTGGCCTCTTCAGGCAACACACTCTATTTTGGAGTCCCGCTTTATGGCGCGAACACCAATATTCTGAACGGTCTTCTGCCGCGCATCACCGTGGGTGGGGGCGCTTTCGCTACTATAGGAGCCAATGGCCTGCAGGCTTTCACCAATTATCAAACGCCTGCAGATGTCACCAGCAAGACCTTGCTTCCGTCTGCGGGTTCCTGGGCTGCTGCGCCCGCGGCATCAACGTTGACCAATTACTCCAATACACTGCAGGTTAACAATTCGACGGCAAACGCGCTCTTTTCGGCAGGCACGACCGCTCCTGGCGGCCGTATCTTCAATGCTCTGGCCATCACGCCGACTTCGGGCAACATCACCGTCGGGGTCGGAAATGACGCCGCCTCTGGTCTCGCATCTGACCTTTCGCTGACAATAAGCAGCGGTGGTGTGCTTGTCACCGGTGCCTTTACCAGCACCTTGAATGCCACGCGCATCGTCATGGCCCCCATCAATACAACGACCACGACCGCCGCTAGTGCGACCGGCACGGAAGCCATCTTCCAAGTGGGTGCCGGCGCGACTCTGAATCTGGCCGGCACCATCGTTGGCACCTTGGTTCTGAACCAGAATGTGGCGGGCAACCAGTTCTATCAAAACTTTGCGGCGCCTGTGGCCAGTGTGGCCACGGGGGGGCTGACCAAAGGATTGTCTGGAAACTTGAACATCACCACGCGCCAGTTCTATACCGGTGCGACCACGCTGAATGGCGGCACCACGGTTCTTGCCGCAGGCAACAACACCCTTTTTGACAATGCGGGTGCGATTACGGTGAATTATGGTGCCACACTGGACCTCAACGGCACGAAGCAGTATATCGGCCAGCTCAACAGCAATGGCGGGGGCATTTCCAACCCTGGCACGGGAGGGACCATCACCAGCACAGGCGGCGACGCACTCCTGTTCACCAATTCGTCCAACAATAACACCTGGGCAGGCAGCATCACGGGCACGAGCACTAATGCCATCACCCTGGCTCGTGTGGGAGGCAACACGCTGACCCTTGAATCCGCGAACCCATACTACGGAGCCACTGTTATCATGGGCGGGGCTGTCAGTCTGCAGGACAATGCCACCTTGCTGAACACTTCGGGCATTTATCTGAACTACTCGACACTGAACCTGAACAACAACAGCAATCTCCAGGTGAACATCAATGACCGCATCAATGACGCGGCCCCGATCACGATGAATGCCTCCACGATTGTTCTGAATGGACGCTCCAACACCTACACCGTGGAAAACTTTGGTGCGCTCACGGTCGCCTCGGGCGCCAATACGCTGACGGCCTCGATCGGCGGGACAGGTCTTTATTCAAACGCCGACATGGTTTTTGCCGGCATCACCCACAGCGCTGATGCGACGCTGAACTTTACCACCGGCGGGACGCTTGGTCTGGGCGGCAGCAATCCGCGCATTCTCTTCACCGACTCCTCAGGCCTGGCCTACAGTTCAGGTACAGGGGTCATCGGAGCATGGGCGATTGCCAACACAGACACCTATGCCGCATACAATCCGGCCCTTGGGGTTGGTGGCGTGGGCAACACAGGATATCAGGGATATTCGACCGGCTACATGGCCGGCGGCACGGCCACGGTGGTCAATTCCGGCACTTCGACGCTGACTACTTACTCGGGTGGCACCCTGTCAGGCTTTGGCGCTGGCAATGTGACCAACCTCTTTGATGGCACGGTGGGTCTGAACCAGGTTATCGTACTGCCTTCGGGTGGTGCCAGCACCGACTATTTGCGCATGGCCGGCTCTGGTGAAAGCGACATCGCCTTCAGCGCTGCCAATGACGTGCTCAACCTGAACATGGGCGGCCTCATGCACAGCAACAGCGCGCAGGGATCTTCCACGTTCGGCACCACGGCGGTGCGCGGTGTGCTAACTGCCGGCGGCACCGCCTCCAGCGGCACCACGAACCTGATCATATACAACAACAGCAACACCACGACCGTCACTGGTGCTGCGGTGACAGGCACGCTGATCAACAGCAACGTCATGACATTGACTTCGACTGCAAACGTGTTCGCTGGGCAGTCGATCACGGGCGGCGGCCTTGCTCAGGGAGCCTATGTGACGTCGGTGGTGGATGCCACCCACATCACGATCAATTACAATGCCACGAGCACCACCGTGGGCCAAACCTACACGCTTGGTTCAAACATCGTGATCAACTCCTCGATCAATGACAATGGTCTGGGCAATTCAGTGCGTCTTGACAAATCAGGCACTGCCGTGCTGACCCTGACTTCAGGGACCACGGCTGACTCCACTGCCGCGACGGTGGCTCTCGGCAGTCCGTTGGTGACCATTCCCGGAACCTTCACCACCTTCAATGGGCAAAAAGTTTCGGGCGGCGGTCTGGCTCCTGGCACTACGATCGTCAGTGGAGGCGGCACTGCCCTGCTGACGCTTTCCAACAATATCACTGTCAGCGCCGGGGCTGCATTGCTGACGTTCGGGGACACAGGCGTGTCCTCCGCTCAGAATGCCACGCTCAATCTCGGCAGCGCCACGGTCAGCGGTCTCAGCACATCCGGTCTCTACATTGGTCAGCCGGTCTTTGGCGCCGGCATAGCTGCTGGAACAACAGTGGCGGCTGTCAATGGAAGCACGGTCACCCTGTCCACTGGTGCAATCGCGGGCGGTGCCACGAGCCTGACCTTTGGCGCCACTGGAAACTCCTACACGGGTGGCACGGTCATCACGGAAGGCACCGTCAATCTGAGCGCACCTGCTGTTGGCAGTGTGGTCATTCCGGCAGGCGGGCTGACATTGATCGGCAGCCCTACAGGCATCGGGGCTACCACCCTCAATGTTGGCATCACAGGCCTGGGAGGCAGTGCCGTTGGCATTGGTGGCCAGATCGACGCCTCCAACGATGTCACACTCATTGGCAGATCCACAATGAACCTGGCGGGAATCAACACTCTCAACAGCATTGCGTTCAACAATAACGGAGGTGAGGGCGCGCCGACTGTCAGCATCGCGGGCACCACGACTGTCCCTGCCAGCATACTCAATCTACTGAGCTCCAACCCCATTACCGCCACAGGAAGCAATCCCTCTCAGGTTTCCATCATCAGCAGCGGCACGCTGGGGCTCTCCACAGGGGTCAATACGATCAATGTCGGGGCCATCCAGCTCAATGGTGCCACCATTACCCAGCTCACTGCCAACCTTTCCATCAGCTCCGCCATTGCGGGTATTGGAACCGCTGGCGCGGGCGTCTCCATCCAGAAAACAGGCAATGGTCTGCTTCAGCTCGGTGGAGCCAGCACCTTTGATGGTGGTGTGAGCTTGGTCAGCGGTGGCATCGCCATCGGTGCCAGCAGCACGCCCAGCACGCCAGGCAGCACAGTGACCAGCGGCCCTCTCGGCACCGGCACCTTCACAATCGGGGCTGGAACTTATCTGACATCTACCGCCTCCTCCAATGCCGTGGCCAATCCGCTCGTGCTTGCCGCCAATGACCTTTCATACAAGGGGGGGAATGGACTTTCACTCAATGGGGCTCTCAACCTCAATGCGGGTAACACGACGGTGAACGTCGAAGTGCCGGGTGCATTCATCAATTTGGGCGGTGTGATCACTGATTCTGACGGCTCTTCAACCCTGACAAAGACGGGCCTCGGCACCCTGGCCCTTACCAACAACAACACCTTCGGCGCTTCCGCCTCGGCTCCTGTCATCATCCAGGGCGGTGTGCTGGCCCTGGGCGGGGCGACTGGCAGCTCGGCGACTCCTCTGGGAGCCAACGCCAACATCACCATCAACAGCAACGGCACACTGGCCCTGCAAAACAACGGATCCGGCAACAACGGCCTGATCGTGTACTCCGGCCTCAACGTGACTGTTGATCCGGCCACCAACTACGCAAACATCTTCGTGGGCAATGCCAGCACGATCGGTGTTCCCGTCTCTGGCAATGGAACAGGCAATACCATCCAGATTCCTCAGCTGACCATGACGGGCGGCCAGACCATCAATCTGGGAGCCTCCAACGCTTACAGCCTGATCATCGCCAACATTACGGACACCACCGGCGTGCCTCAGATCAATGTTCCTGCAGGCATGACGGCATACGTTTACACCTACAGCAATGGCAACAAGCCGGTCAACATCGGGCCGGGCAGCCTCATCTTCCCAGACGTGCTCAGCATAGGCAGTTCCGCACTTGCCTCTGGCAATGCAACGGTGGAGCTCTCCAGCTACAATGGCAGCAGCTACTACCCATTGGTCATCAATAATCCCGGCTCGATCCCGGCAAGTGCGCCGACGGGCTATCAGGCAGGTGGATTGAACGCATATTTCAGCAGCCTTGCTGCTGCCGTCACGGGGGCGCCGCTGACAGCCAACGTCGCTGGTATCGGCTACTCTGGTTCGGGGTATGTTCTAAACGTCGCAAATGACGCTTCGTTGAGCAATCGCCCGCTGGCTGCCAATGCGACATTCGCCACCGGGGTCATCGCTCTCAACGGACTGCTCAAAATCACCACGGGGGGGACCTACACCTTCCGCAGTGCCACGGATGACGCCGGTGTGCTTTACATTGATGGTACTGCGGTGCTCAATGATACGCCGGGAGGCCATGCCTTCCAGCAGTCTCCAGGCACTGGACAGATCACCCTTTCCGCCGGCTACCACACCATCAACTACAAGGTTTACAATGGAAGCGGCGGTGGGGCTTACTCCCTGCTCTACGCGGGTGCTGACACAGCCTCCAACGGCATTGCTGACAGTGTTGCTGGTGCAACGGGGGGCTTCCAGGCCATCTCCTCCAGCAATCTCTTCTATGCCTCTTCAAACATCCCGACCGCTGCCAATGGCTACAATTACGCAGCGATTGACCTGACCAACTACACACTGGCGGCCTCCTCCACGGCGACCATTGACATCCTGGGTTCACAGTATGGCGGAGTCGTGGCGCCAACTTCCGGCGCCTCCCTCACCATGGGCAACAACGCCATTCTCAACATTGTCAATGGCAGCTCTGGCAGCTACAGCACTGGATGGGTTGGGTTTGATGGAAACAGCGGTGCCAACACCAGCGGCATCGTTCTTGGCACTGGTGACATCCTGGCCACCACCAATACCGCCACATCTGCCGCCGGCACGCTGAATCTGATCGGCAAGGTCTCCGCCACGGGCACCGGTATCGCCACAGGCACTTCGGGCAGCAATGGAGGCACGGTCAAAGCTGGCACCGGCACGCTCATCCTGCAGGGCAGCAACACCGCAACTTGGACAGGTGACTTGATCGTTCAGGGCGGATTTGTCCAGCTCAACAACGCCAGCGGGCTTTCCAGCGGAGCCACCATCATTCGCAACACAAACACCAGCACCGGAGCCACCGCCCCCACGGCCGCCATCGGCACCAACAGCATCACCCTCAGCGGCACAGACACTGCCAACACACTGTCCTTGCAGATCGGCATGGCGGTCTCCGGCACAGGCATTGCCGCTGGTTCGTACATTACCAGCATCACGGATGCGACCCACTTCGTCATCTCACAAAACACGACGGCGGCCCTGACCGGCACTTACTATTTCAATGCCTCGGCAGCCCTGGATCTCAATGGCCAGAACAGTGTTGCTGGAAACTTGACCCTCAATGGCGCTGGTGCGGCGATTCCGTCCGCCAGCCTTACTCCCACAGCGATCCTGGCCGCAGCCTCCAGCGGGGCGCTTTGGAACAGCAGCAGCAGTGCTGCCAGCTATGTGGGAACACTCACGTTTGGATCCAACACCTCCATTGGTGGCAACGGAAACGTGACCTTGAACCTGTCTTCTCCCATTGCCGGAGGCGGCTTCACGCTTACCAAAACCGGCACGGACACTCTGACGCTGGCAAATGGCAACGGCACTGCATCCTTCAACACGGTTGTAAGCCTGGGCACTCTCCAGCTTGGCAATGCTCTGTCGCTTGGTGCTTCGGCTAACACACTCACGGTCTCCTCCGGTGCCGTGCTTGATCTCAACGGCCAGTCTGTCACCAACACCAACCCGCTCACCATCAGCGGTGCAGGTTACGGCGGTAGCGGCACGGTGACCGGTGTCTCCACCGTGGCCACGGCTGCGGATGCAAGCTCTCTAGGAGCCTTGATCAATACCAGCACCAGTGCTGCCAGCTACGCTGGCAACATCACTCTGGGGGCTGCCACCAGCATCGGCAGCAGTTACCTCAATGCCACCAGTGGCGTGACCCAGGGCGGAAATATCACTCTCTCAGGACAGATTACTGGGGCCTTCGCTTTGACCAAGGTCGGCACCAATACCCTGACCCTGACTGGCATGACCAGTGCTTCGACCAACACCGGTCTTGTCGTCGCTCTTGGTACTCTGGCCCTTTCAGGCGGCTCCACCGTCCAGAACGGAGCGGGGGCATTGTCCGTCAGCGCAGCTCCCTTTGCTGTCTCCAGCGGCACCAGCACAGTGCCTTTCGGGGCCACAGCGGGGGCAATTCTCAACATGGACTACTCCGGGCTGTCCACTTCTGTAAACCGTGCCAATGCCCATTCCGTGACCCTCAACGGTGGTGAGCTCCTGCTGAGCATCAATTCCGGAACAGTGACGGAAAATGAAAACCTCGGCGCTAACAGCATCACGCTTGCAAACACGTTCAACCTGATCCGCCTGACCACAAATGGGACTTCAAGCCTGCAGCTTTCCAATACAGGTGCGGGTGCTCTGACCCGCACAGGAAGAGCCACAGGACTCGTTCAGGCCAACAACTTGGGCGGAACCATCGGCACTGCTGGTGGCACTAACATCACCGTGGGTACTGCTCCGACATTCACCGGGCAGACTGCAGTGACGGCGAACGCCACCAACACCGGTATTCTGCCGTGGCTTGTGGTCGACTCCTCTTCCACTGGTGTGGCGGGCACTTACAGCTTTGCCAGCTACAACAACAATGCCACCACGACCGGCCTCCAGGCGCTGAGCGCCGCAAACTACAACACAGCCACCTGGGCCACTCTGGCGAACATCACCAACAACAACCAGTTGTTCAATGCCACCCTGGGGGCGCAAACGCTTGCGGCATCGACCACTGGTCTTCAGATGTACGCGCCGAACTCGATCACGATGAACGCTGCGGCTGCCGCGACTCCGCTGACCATCAATGCACTTGAGTCCGTCACTGTTCAGAGCGGTGGCATTCTGGACTTCAGCGGCGCGACGAACACGATTGCCGGCACTGGCTATCTCAATGCTGGCACGGGCTCTCTGACCAGCAACACAGCAGAAATCATCTTCCAGATCTTCAATGCAGGCGGCGCCTCGTTCAGCTCCACCACCTTGCAGGTAAATGCCAATCTTGGCGGTGCCCTGGCTCCGACCACAGGAGGCATGACAAAGAGCGGTGACGGCACCCTGGTGCTGAACAACGGCAATGTGAATGCTTACACGGGAACGACGACCCTGAACCTGGGCACCCTGCAATTTGGCGCCAGCAGCGTGGCCAACAACCCGCTGTATTACAAATTCTCCGTGCCGGATACCATTGCGGTGCATACCTTGGTCACGGCCTTTGCCGCTGATGCTCTGGCGCTGAATTCCGGCGCAGTGCTTGATCTGAACGGCAAATCCCAGACGGTTGGCAATTTCTCCAGCGCCAGCACGCTGGCGGGTGGAGGCGGCACTGTCATCAATACAGCGGGAACTGCACTCGATTTCTATGTGATGCTCAGTGGCACTGCCACAGACTTTGCAGGTCAGATCAATGGCGCCAGCATCAACTTCATCAAGTCTGGTGCGGTGCAGCTGACTTTGCGCGACAACAATCAATACACGGGCACTACCAAGGTTGTTGGCAACGTCCTCTCCATGGTGGACCAGGGCCGCATCTCCAACAGCACCAGCATCACTGTCAACAATGCGGTGCTCAAGTGGGATGACACTGGCATCCAAGCCGTAGCCAATCGCCTCTCCTCCAGCGCCAGTCTGACGCTTGATGGTGGTGCATTCTATTACCTCAATCGTGCAGGCACGAACGGCAGCGTGACACTCAACAACCTGACACTCAATGCTGGTGCAAGCGAACTCCGCATCGATGCCGCCATTGGCAGCGCAGCCCTCAATTTCACTGGAACGCTGACCCGTAACACCGGTGCCACCCTCAATTTCTATGCGGGGTCTGGCGGCATTGGCGACAACCCATTCATCACGTTCTCCAACAGCGCCCCTGCGCTGACCAATGGCATCATGGGTGGGGCTTACACAGTCTACGGCCAGGATTCAGTGGTTGCTGGCACCAACGTGGAGTTTGCCACCTATGACCCGGTCACCGGTGTGAGAGCTCTGACTGCAGCAATGCAGTATGTGTCGTTCAACGCCGCCAGCGGCATCCCTGCCGCCAACGTGCGTCTCAGCGCCTCCGCCAATGTCTTTGCAGGCGGCCAGACCATCAATTCCCTGACGCTCAATGGTGCGGCGATCAATGTGAATTTCATCAATGCCTCGGATGTCCTGACTCTTTCCAGCGGCGGCATTATTTCAGGCACGGATGCAAACAATCGTGCCATTGGCTCCACCACGGTTCGTGGTGTCATCGACACAACCGGTCCCGAGATGTTCATCCACCATGGGGCCAGCACGCTCTTCATCAATTCTCAGATCGGCAGCAGCACCAACAGCAATTTTGCCCTCGTGATCGACGGCCTGAGCTTTGCCAACAGCCAGGTCATCAATCTGACCAATGCAAACATCTACACAGGCAACACCTATCTCACAGGAGTCATTCTCAATCTGGACAACCTGACCGGTTCCGGATATGCCCTGGGAGCAGGCTCCGGCAAGAGCATCGTCCTCACCGGAGGAAACAACAGCGCCACCGACTCTCTGGCCATGGGCAACACCATTCTGCGCCTGCTTGCCAGCAATCAGATCAACCCCACTGACAGCCTGACCATCCGCAGTGAGGCCCAGTTTGATCTCAACGGCTACGCCCAGTCTCTGAGTAATCTGGCCTTCAACTCCATCGGCGGCAGCAACGGCGGCAATGGTCCGACTGTGACCACGGGCTCCGCGGCATTGACCCTGACAGCAGCCACCGGGACCATCACCTCCGACACTCTTACGGACCTGCGTGAACTTCCGAGCCTGTTCGGCAATCTGACACTGCCTTCCACGGCTCAGATCACCGTTGGGGCAAATGCAGACGGCGCAGTGACCAACAACGGATTCGTCAATCAGCAGGCCGGGCTGGCCATCAACTCCAACATCACCGGGGCCACCACCATCACGCTGGACGGCGTTGGCGCCACCTCCTTTGGCGGAGCCAGCACGGCCGCCATCACGATGAATGTCTCCACGGGCGAGATCCTGCTTGGGGCCGCCTCCAATTATCAAAACACCACCATTGCACTTTCGAACGGGGCTGCGCTCGACATGCGCGGGCTCACAAACCTGCAGGTGGGGTCCATCACCGGTGTGGCGGGCACTTATGTTAAAAACTTCAATGCAGCCTCAGGCGGTACGCTTGTGACGGGCAGTGACAACACCAGCGGCACCTTCTCAGGCACTCTGACCAGTGACTACACCAGCGGCTTCCTCAATGTGACCAAGATTGGTTCGGGCAGCTGGACTCTGGGCGGCAATAACGCCAGCCAGATTCTTGGCACCCTCACCGTGGGTGGTGGTTCTGTCATTCTCGGCGGCAGCACGGCCGCCAACGGAGGCACGCTCGGCTTCACCACCTACACGCTCAATGCTGGCGGTACCTTGAACTTGGACAACTCGACAAACGATGTGTCCGGCAGGCTCGGCATCAATGGCATTGTAGCAGGTGGGGCAGCAGGTGTCGGTGCAGCCTACTCGGGCTCATTGCGCAACCTGACAATGCAGGGCGGCAGGCTGGTTATCTCGGGCAACAGCAGCGGCGCAGCCGTGGTGGAAACCATCAACAACATGACAGTCATCAATGGTGGCGGGGTCATTCAGTTGAACGCAGGCGGCACCACCGGCGTCGCCTTGAACATCGTTGCCGCCTCCGGTAATTCGTTGAACACGCAGAACGCCTCTGGCTCGCTCTTGATTCAGGGGGCTTCCACGACCGGAGGCACCATCGGCATACCGACTGCCAGCTTCAATGTCACCGGCACGCAGGGCGGTGGCGCAAATGGCACCACCAGCATGTCTGTGCGTGGTGACATCATTGTGGATGCGTCCTCCACTGGAACGGGCACCGGTTTCGCTGTGCTGGACTCTGTGGCAAAGGTGATTCGTGCGCTGAATCAGACCACCGAACTCAATGGTGGAACCACCTCCACTGCGCTGACCACCAGCACCACCACAAGCAACGTCGGTCTTTTCAGCACGAGCGGTGCTGCGCTGACCAACCTGTTTGGAAACGTCAATGCCAACACCCTGACCCTGGTTTCCGGCAATGGCTTTACCAACAACTTTGGCGGCACTGGCGGCCTCTACGGAGCCTCCGGCCTGCTGACTGTGACTCTCAATCAGGCTGCCGCCGTGCTGGCCCTTGGCGGTTCACTGGGGAATGTTTCTCTCTCCAGCGGTGGCGGCACCGCCATGGTTCTTCATGTGACTGGCAGCAGCAGCCTGACTCTGAACAATCCCATTGTTGGCAGCACAGGGGGCATCCTGAAGGCAGATGATGGCACCCTGGTTTACAACACGGCGCAGTATTACACTGGCGGCACCGTCATCAACGGCGGCACCTTGAAGATCGGTGCCGGCGTGGGTGGCAATGCCATCCTCGTCAACCAGTCTGCCACCGTTCCCACCATGAACGCCCTGGCCCTCAATGGTGTGGGCAGTGTGCTTGACCTCAATGGCAACAATCAGGCCGTCGGTGCTCTCAGCAGCTCCAACACTCTTGCTGGACAAGCTGGCAATATCATCACCAGCACGGGGTCAGCCACCTTTACCACTGTCACCACCACAGCGACCACCTTCGCAGGGAACATAGGTGCAAGCGGTGGCACGCTGAACTTCGTCAAGGAAGGTTCCGGGGCGACCACGCTGACCGGCGCCAATGCCTACAGCGGTTCCACCACCATCCTGGGGGGCAGTCTCATCCTTCGTGACAGCGGAGCACTGACAAACACCACGGGCGATATCAAGGTGGTCAATGGAACCCTGACTTTGGACAACAGCGGCCTGGCTTTCGTGACCAATCGTATCCCGACTGCAAACAACCTTGTGCTGAATGGTGCCACCCTGAACTACCTGGCAGGGCAGGGGAACAACACAGTGAGCCTGGGCGCAGTATCTGTGGGAACGGGGCTCAGCACCATCAACGGCGCCCTGTGGGGCAGCTCTTCAAACTATGGCAGCAGCATCTCCTTGCTGCTTGCAAGCCTGGCCCAGGCCAACACCACCGGCACCCTGAACTTCACCAACGCCGGGGGCACGTTTGGCGGGCCCGTCAGCCAGGTCAATGGTGCCCCTTACGGCAGCGGCGGCAGCAATGTGCAGGTGCTCGTCACCAGTCCTCTGAGCATGACCAATGGCATCATTGGCGGCTGGGCAGTCGTCAATGGTTCTGACTGGGCGGTGTACCGTTCTACGGCAGACAGCGTCACAGGTGCTGTGGGTATTGGCAGCCTTGGTGCGTCAGTCGGTGTGGTCAATGGGGTCACCCAGACGCCTTATGGCGCCTACTCTGCCAATGCCATCACAGCCGGCACGGCTGTGGACAACATTCAGGCTACTGCCAACACCAACAACATCACCTCGAGAACCATCAACTCTCTCAAGGTCACTGGCTCTTCCACAATCACTGAAAGCGCCCTTGATCAGATCATCAGCGTCACCACGGGTGGTATTCTGACCACCGGCACGACCAGCTTCCAAAGCGGCCGCTACACAGCAGGCACCGCCGCCGGTGCCAGCATGTATGTTTACAACGCCGCAGGCACCACCATCCAGTCGCAGCTGGTGGACACCATTGGCGGCGGAATGAACGTGGTCAAATCGGGGGCGGGCACTCTCTCCATCGGTGTTTCTCCGATCATCCTGTTGAATTCCACTGCTGTCAGCAGCCAGGGGGTTACCCAGGCGGTCGTCACCGTCAACAGCGGCACCACCAACGGCCTTGTCGTCGGTGAAATGCTCCCTGCTGCTGTCACCGGCATCTCCGCCAACTCGATCATTACGAGCATTATCAGCGCCACCCAGTTCACCGTGAACACCGCAGTGGCGACGGCTAACAGCACTGCTGCCAACACCGCGCTGGCCTTCCCGACGACTCAGGTCATCAACAACCTCACCATTCCTGCTGCCGCGGCCAATACTCCCTTCACCGTTACTGTGCCTGCGGGTACATCGGTGCTGCCGGGCATGGTTGTCACCCAGGCCGTCGGCACCGGCGGTGTTACTACAGGTGGTCTTTTCGCCGGCACCACGACGGTGCTCAGCGTTTCGGGCACCACGGTGACTCTGATCAACACGGGGGCCACGACGGCAAGCACGGCAAACACGACCCTCCTCTTTGCCCCTGTTGCTGCCCAGACCACTGCCACAGGGCCGACTCTGAGTGCCGGTTCAAACACCTTCACCGTGGCCGCCAACACCTACGGTCTCAACGTGGGTCAGATTGTGACGGTGACCGGAGGTTCAGGCACCCTGGCTGCCGGCACCTACATCACCGCCTATAATCAAAGCACAGGACTGGTGACGCTTTCGGCGCCTGCGCTGACGAGTGGCACGCCCACCAGCGCTACCTTCGCAGCACCGGCCGCTGCTTCGCAGATCACCAGCACTTCCACCGGCAGCTCGACAGTGACGGTTCTCAGCAGCTCGGGCATGTTCGTTGGTCAGCCAGTGGTGGGCGCAGGCATCCCTGCGGGGGCGACAGTGGCAGGCATCGTCGATGCTACTCATGTCACACTGTCCACCCCGGCAACCGCCTCTTCTACGGGCAACGTCTTCTACGGCGTCGCCCCGGTGGGCACCACAGTGTCCGGTGTCAGCATCCCGACCAGCCTTTCTACCACGACGACTGCTTCCAGCACCGCATCCACCACTCTTTCGGTGACTGCTACGAATACAGTCAATGGTCAGACCATCACAGGGACGGGCATTCCTGCCGGCACCACCATCCTCTCGGGTGGCGGCACCACCACGCTGACACTCAGCCAGCCCGCGACAGTCGCCAACGGTGCGACGGTGACTTACAGCAATCCTCTGACACTCTCCAATACGCAGATCGCAGGCATCGCCGTCGGCATGAGCGTCATTGGCTATGGCATCAACCCTGGCACCACAGTCGCCAGCGTTTCGGGCAACACGGTGACTCTCTCCAATGCCACCGCAGCAGTGGCTGGAGGGGCAATCGGCACGCTGACCTTTGGCGCCCCGATCAATGCCTCCGCCAACAACGTCGCAGTCATTGGCACAACCGCGAACAACAATGCCACCGTCACCCTCGCCAGCACCGTGGGGCTCTACCCTGGCATGTCTGTCACCGGCTTGAACATTCCTGCCGGGGCGACCATCGCTACTGTTGCGTCTGCCACCACCATCACCCTGAGCACCAATACCAACCTCAGCGGCGCATCTTCCGGCACCCTGACATTCAGCTCGCCGTCCACCTTGGTCGCCTTCTCTGAGGCTTACACAGGCAACACGGTCGTCAATCAGGGGACCCTGAACATCGGCGGAACCGCAAACCCTGCCGGCAGCGCCTTGGGTTCGATCGTCATCCCGGGCAATCTCATCCTGAACAATGCCAGCGCCACGCAGATCACGAACAATGGATCCATCGCCAACACCAGCAATGTGATCATCAATGGTGCTGGCACATTGACCTTGGTCGGCAATAACACGCTCAACAGCATCACCTTCAATGGCACTGGTGGCACCAGCGCCATCAACGTGACCGGCGGCAATCTGTTCATCACCAATGGTGTGACGGCTGTTAACGATAATCTTGCCACCACGCCGACCATTGCTTCCAACATCGAACTGGCTGGAGCTAACCTGACGGTCACGACTTCGGGCGCCTCCCTTGATGATCTCTCGATTACGGGCCAGCTGCGCAATGTCATGGGTGGGGCTACGGCAGCAGGGTTGATCAAAGCAGGTGCAGGCTCCTTGGTCCTGACCAGCACCACCAGTGATTTCAACGGCAATGTGCAGTTGAACAATGGCTCCGTCATCCTTGGCGCAGCCAGCGCTCAATCAAATGGTGTCGTGACGGCCGGCCCGCTGGGCATCGGCAGACTGGTCATCGCTGATGGCACTGCACTTATGGCTGACGGCACCGCCCGCACCGTGGCCAATGCGGTGACCGTGAACGGCAACTTCACCTTTGGTGGTGGTTTGTCTGGCAACAACCTGACGCTGGGTGGTTCAGTGATCCTTGGCAGCAGTACACGCACAGTGACAGTGGCATCTCCCTCTGTGACTGCCACTCTCGGCGGCACCCTCGGCGGTGTCACAGCTTCCGGCAGTGCAGGCCTGACCAAAGCTGGTGCCGGCATCCTGAGCCTCGCCAGTGCCGGTGACAACTGGGCAGGCGCCACCACCATCAGTGGTGGTGTGCTCCAGTTTGGTGCCACTCAGGTGCTTGGCAGCTCCGCCTTCATTGTGGCGGCCGGTGCTGAGCTGAACATCAACGCCATCGCTGGCAATGTGATCGGGTCGCTTGCAGGTGATAGCGCCACTACGGGTGGCCTTGTGACCAACAGCGGCGCCGCTCAAACGCTCACCATCGGCGCGGACGGCACCAGCACCACCTTCGCGGGCGCATTCACGGCAGCCACGGCTGCAAACCTCGCGGTGACCAAAATCGGCGCTGGCACGCTGACTTTGACCAGCGGACTGAACAACGCCACCGGCGCACTCACTGTCAATGGAGGCAGGATTCTTCTCAGTGGCAGCGGTGCCGTGCAGTTCGGCGGCGCCACGGCGGACACCCTCAACAGCGGCGGCACTCTGGCGATGGATAATACCGTGGCAAATGTGGTCAATCGCATTGCCGGCCGCAGCGTCACTCTCCAGGGCGGAAATCTTTCCCTCACCGGCACAGGAGTGGCCGCCTCCAATGCTTCGGAAACCATCGCCACCCTCCTCGTTCAGTATGGCGGCAGCACGATCACCCTCAATGGAGGCGCGGTCGGCACCACCACCCTGACTGCTACCGCGATGACGGCTGAAGCAGCATCGAGCGGAGGCAGTGCCTTGTTCCAGGGCCTCTCAGCCACCTCGGGCGCAGGACTGGCCAACATGACCACCTCCACGGCCTTCAGTGCCACGGCTGGTGCAACGATCGCCGGGGTGACCCAGGGCGGCGGCAGCAACGGTGCCACAAACATGACCATCCGAGCGGACATCATCGCTGATGCCTCCGCCACTGGCACGGGCACCGGCTTCCTGGTCAAAGACACCGGGGCAGGTTCCTACCTGCGCGCCATGACGACCAGTGAACTGGCCGGCACTCTGGGGGCTGGCAGCCTGACCACCAACTATGGTGCCTTCAGCTCAGTGCAGACATACAGCTCTGCTACCTCGCTGAACAGTCTGACGCTCACCAATGGGAACGCCATCAATTCAACAGGCGGTGGCCAGGCCATCCAAGGCGCCACGACACAGAACTACACCAGCGGCGCCATTCTCAATGCGCTGACGATCAACACCGGCGGTATTCTCGACACCTTCGTCGGCACAAATACCATCAACGCCGGGTCGATCACCACCACTGGCAATGTTCAGCTCGTGGTTCACGTGACTGGTTCCTCCAGCTCGATCCTCAACTTCAACACCTTCCTGCTTGGAACCACTGGCGGCCTGGTCAAGGCTGACGGCGGCACGCTCAACGTGAACAACGCTCAATACTATGCGGGTCCGACGACGGTCAACGGAGGTGTGATGAGCCTGAACGGTGGCACCAACACCCTGCTGGTCGCGCCGACAGCAACGGTGGCCACCGTGTATGATCTCCAGGTCAATGCCGGCACCCTGAACCTGAATGCAGACCAGGCCGTGGCCCGGCTTGGCAGCCTGAACTACACCTATACGGCCGGCAGCACGGCTGGCACCATCAGCAATACCAGCGGTTCCGCTGTAAATCTGATCACCAGCGCTACAGCTGGAAGCGCTTTTGGCGGCGTCATCGGAGGTGGCACTGGATCCACCAACGCCATCAACTTCTACAAGGAAAACTCTGGAGCTCTCACGCTGACCAATGCAAGCACCTACACTGGCAGCACCAATATCTTTGGAGGCAGCCTGACGCTGCAGGACAATGGCAGCCTGGCCAGCACGACGGTCAATGTGAACGGCGCGTCTCTGAACCTGACCAACAATGTCCTGAGCAGTGTTGACGGCCGTATTTCCAGCAGCGCGCTCATCAATATGAACAACGGCACCTTCGCTCTGACCGGTGCGAACTACGTCACCTCCAATGTCACGATCGGTTCCACTGGCTCTGGTGTGACTCTCGCAACGGGTGCAAACGTGTTCACGGTCACGCCGCCGGCTCTTGCCACTGGCAATACGGCGATGCTTGCCATCGTCAACCTGACACGCACCACCGGGGCTTCGGCTGTGTTTGCGGGAACAGGCCTTGGTTCCAGCATCGCTGGCAATGCTCAGCAGTTCGTGACCAATATCAACGGCAGCGCGCCGGTTCTTGTCGGGTCCTTTACCGGCACAGGCACGGGTGCCATTCTTGGTGGCTGGGCTACTGCAGGCGCCGCGTTGGCCACTGCTGACAACTGGGCAACCCTCGCTTCCGCCCAGACTCTCAATGCCTCGACGGTCCAGGGAAGCACCACAGTGACGCTCGCTTCCGGCAACACCTCACAGATGGTTGTCGGCCAGTCTGTCAGCGGCACCAACTTTGCTCCTGGCACCACAATCGCCTCGATCACAGGCCCGACGACCTTCACGGTTTCGCTCGCACCGCTCGCCACCTCGACTTCTGTCTCCACGACCTTCGGAAACTCCGGAGTTGTGGCGCTCAACTCGACTGCCTACACGAATATTGCTGCTTATGGCACCCAGGGTGCTGCTCTCAATGCTGCTGGCAACTACAGCATCAACACCGTCACCACCACCGGCACGGTCACCTTGTCCGGTGGCGTCCAGACCATCAACTCGCTGCAAATCAATCCTGGTGCGGCTGGGGTTCCGACACTCGACATTGCCGGTGGCACGCTCATCATCACCAGCGGCGGCATCCTGCGCACCAGCCTTCAGTCCGGAGTTTCCACCATCCAGAATGGTACTCTGACGGCAGGCACGGGATCGGCACCCGCTGAGCTGTTCTTCAATCTCAACAACACCACCAATGCCATGACGGTGTCGGCGGTGATTGCAGACAACAACAGCAATGCCGTGACACTCGTCAAGACAGGCGCGGCCGGAACGGCCAGCTTGCTGACTCTGACTGGAAACAACACCTACTCCGGCGGCACCTATGTGGATTCAGGCACGCTCACACTGAGCACCGCCAGCGCCAATGGCACCTCGATCGTGGCGGTTCCCGGCAACCTGACAATCAACAATGGTGCCACAGTCACTCTGACGGCCGCAGGTGAAATCAAGAACACCGCAAACATCACCATCAACGGCGGCGGCACTCTGACCATGAGCGGCACCAACACTCTTGCCAGCCTGACCTTCAATGGCATTGCGGGCACTGCCACTCCGACAGTGGCCGTAAACACCTCTCTCACGCTCAGTGCTGCCAACGCCATCACGGTGGTCAATGACAACCTCGCCAGCACTCCGACCATCTCGGGATCCGCGCTGGTGCTCAGCAACGCGGCTCCTGTCATCAATGTATCCGGCCTGTCCCCTGAAGGACTGATCATTTCCGCTCCTCTCAATACGACGGGCGGCGGCACCATTCAAAAGACTGGCGCTGGCTCTCTCATCTTCAGTGGCTCCACTGCCAATACTCTTTCGGGCGGGCTCAATATCAGCGCCGGCTCTGTCATCTTTGACAATACAGCAGCCTCCAACGCCTATGGCACTGGCACCATCACCCTGGGCAATGGCACCGCCATTCTTGCTGGCACTGCTGCCCGCACCATCAGCAATGCCACCAGCGTCACGCAGGACTTCACCTTCGGCGGCACCGCTTCCACCAACAACCTCACTCTCAGCGGCGTCATGAGCCTCGCCGCTGGTCCGCATACAGTCACCGTGACCGCTCCTCAGGTCACCGCGACTGTCAGCGGCAAAATCACTGGATCCACCAGCACCGGCATCACAAAAGCAGGCGCAGGAGCCCTGATCCTCTCCTCTTCCTCCAACGACTACAGTGGCTCGACCACGGTTGCTGGTGGTGTGCTTCAGCTGGGGGCCGTTGGTGTCATTCCAGATGGTTCTGTCCTCAGCGTCTACGCAGGTGCCGCTTTTGACATCAATGGCAAGGCCGAAACCGTCGGCTCCCTCTCCGGAGATACCACTGCCACAGGTGGTCTGATCACCAATTCCAGCACGGCCGCAACCCTGACCACTGGCGGCGACAACACCAGCACCACTTTTGCGGGTGTGATCACCAACAGCACCAATGCTCTCAGCCTCGCCAAAATAGGAACCGGCACGCAGACTCTCTCCGGCGCCAACACCTACACCGGCACCACGCTGGTCTCGGCTGGCACCCTCCAGTTTGCCAAAGAAGTGGCGCTCTATAACAATGTCACCTCCAACTGGACGGCTGCCAAGGTGACGGTGAGCAGCGGTGCCACTGTGGCCTTCAATGTCGGTGGCACGGGAGAGTTTACTGCTGCCGACACCGCTACGTTGATCGGCAACCTGACCACGGTGAGCAGCAACGGCCTGCAGGCTGGCTCCGCGATCGGCTTTGACACCAGCAATGCCGCAGGTGGCAGCTTCACCGTCAGTGCAGTGGTGAAAGACAGCACGGGCACCGGTGGTGGTGCCGTGGGACTCACGAAGCTGGGTGCCAACACTCTCGTGCTCAACAACTCCGAAACTTATTCCGGTCCGACGATGGTGCAGGCAGGCACTCTACAGGTGGGTGATGGCGCCACAGGCTCTCTCAACGGCTCTGGTGCCGTGACGGTCGCTGGAGGCAGCACACTTGGCACTGCTGCAGTTCTCTCTGGTGGAACTGGCGCCATCAACGGCGGTGTCATCACTGGCTCCACCACCATTGGATCTGATTCCACTCATGTGGGTATTGTGGCTCCAGGTGTGGGCACCTCGGCAAATCAAGCTCTGAGCTTTGCTGGAAACCTCACGATCACCTCCGGCTCGCAGATCGACCTGAGGATCACCAATGCCACGGGCAACCTCGCTTTGGTGAACGCAGCAGACTACAACACCCTTCAGTCAGCCCTGCAGAACAGCACCTACGATTCCACCACCAACAACGTCCTGGCCATCCTGGGAAGCAATCTTGCGGCGGACAGCAGCGCGCTGAACGCTCAGCAGTCGCTCTCCAGCCATGACTTGATCAATGTCGGCGGCACGCTCACAGTCTCTGCCGGCTCTTCCACCCCTGCCTTCCAGCTCATTGATAATGGTTACAGCTCCGGCACTGTTGTCGTTGGCGACATGTTCAAGCTGGTGGACTGGTCCTCCCTTAGCGTGGTGGGCACTGGCACTCTGACAGCCGCAGACTTCAGCCTGCCCTCTCTCGCAGGTGGTCTTGCCTTCGATACTTCAGCCTTCCAGAGCTATGGCATCATCGTTGTGGTGCCTGAGCCCTCCCGCGTGCTGCTGCTCTTCCTCGGTCTTTTCGGCTTCTGCCTGCGCCGCCGCCGCCGTGGCTCTCTCTAGCAGAGTTGTTGCTTTCCGTCTGCCCGGCCTGCTTGAGCAAAGTGGGTCGGGCATCCTTGGCCCTCCATTCTCTGTTGATCTCTGTTTTTCCACCACAGAGCATGGTTTCAGGCCTGCGAGGCTGCGTTCACCGCAAATATCGTCTTCTCGAGCAGCATTGAGGCGCCTTCATCACCCTAGTTGCGCCGAGGTCACCTTTCCAGGGCTCCTTGATTTTCACGCCCTGCGCTGTTTTTCTTCAGATCAGGCTGGCAGCAGCTTTGCTGCAATGCTCCGCGCAGCCTGGATCAGCCTGGCCTTTTCTTCAGGGGAGAAATCATACGGCACCAGCTTGCCGATGCCGAGCGTGCCACACAGGCGGCCTCCATCCAGCACTGGCACGGCCAGAGAACCCTGCACCTGCGTTTGTTTGGCACCTGGCTTGGCCACTCCGGAGGTGTCGGTTTGCAGGTTGCAGATTTCCACTGGCTCCAGGCGTTCAGCGGCTGTCCCGGCAATCCCTTTTCCCACTGGGATGGACTGGATGATCGGCATCAGCGCCTCTGGAATGCCTTGATGGGCCACCAGCTTGAGGTGGCGGTCCGCAGGGTCCAGCCGGTGCAGAGTCCCCGTTGTGCAGCCAAATTCCTCGATGGTTTGATAAAGAAATTCAGCCCAGGTGGGGTCAGTGATGGCGTTCATGGCTCGAAAGTAGGTGGGGGAGGGCGGGATTTATCATTGTCGGCGCTTGAGCCGGGCGTTATTCTGCCGTCATCATCGGTTCTGTCATGAAATCCTGCTCTGCTTTTTTTGTCCTTCTTTGGCTGACATCTGCCGCCATGGCCCAGCCTGCCGCACCTTCGGCCACCCCCATTGTGGCCAGGAGTACCTACCACCCTGACAATTCTCATTCCGAGACCGTGGTGGACAAGACGACCAATGAACTCATCGAGTCCACCTACAATGCGGGCGGGGCTCTGGTGGCCAAAAAGCACTACCTCCTCAATGAGCGCGGCCTCCCCACCCAGGGGCACATTTATGACGGGCGTGGAAATCTCGTCGCCCGCTCCCAGGTCTATTTTGACGCATACGGTCGCGCCCAGGAGATGCGCTCCTTCAATCTCAGTGGTCAGTGCTACCAGCAGGTCATCTACGAGTATGACGACCGTGGGAATGCCAAAAAGCCCAAGGTCATCAATGTGAATCCCGGCGCCGCTCCGTCGATCAAACCCGGCATCATAGATTTTACTCAAAACACCCAGCCTCCAGGACAGGCGATGCCGCAGCAAGCCGTGCCCGCACAGGCTCAGCAGCCGGCGGCAGAGCCCAAGAAAAAGGGGTTCTTTGGCCGCCTGTTTGGAAAAAAAGACAAATAGCAGCACCGGCCACGGATGGAATCCATTACACCCGGTCAGCGCTGGACCAGCCAAAGCGAGCCAGAGCTGGGCCTTGGCATCGTCACTGGCATTGAAGGCAATTTCGTCGATCTGCGCTTCCCCGCAGCGCGCGAAACCCGCCGCTACGCCCGCAGCGGGGCTCCACTGCGCCGCGCCAGCTTCCAGGCAGGGGACAAGATCACACTCCGAGACGGCTCTGAGCTTCAAATCGAATCGGTCAGCAGTCTTCACGGCACCTTGCTCTACCACAGCGGGGCCAGATGTGTCCCCGAGGAGGATCTTGCAGACACCCTTGCCCTGGGCGGACCGCAGGAGCGGCTCCTCTCCGCCAGCGTGGACGATCTCCAGGCCTACGCCCTGCGTGCCGAGGCTGTGGAATGGCGCTGCCGCATGCAGGCCTCGCCGGTGCGTGGATTTATCGGAGGCCGTGTCGATCCCATCCCTCATCAGATGTCCATCGCCGCAGACGTCACAGGCCGCCTGCTGCCGCGTGTCCTGCTGGCCGATGAGGTTGGCCTAGGAAAGACCATCGAGGCGGGTCTTATACTGCACCGCCTGCACCTCACAGGGCGTGCCTCACGCATCTTGGTGCTGGTTCCAGATGCCCTTCCACATCAGTGGTTTGTCGAGCTGCTGCGCCGCTTTAACCTGATGTTCAGCCTCTTTGATGAGGAGCGCTGTGCCGCCATCGAGGCCGGGGATCCTGAGGGAAATCCCTTCATGGACAGCCAGCTTGTCCTTTGCCCGCTTTCCCTGCTCAGTGCTTCGGAAAAGCGCGCCCAGCAGGCCGCCGAGGCCGCCTGGGACCTCCTCATTGTGGACGAGGCACACCACCTGGAATGGACCGTCGAGGCCCCGGGCGTGGCCTATCAGGTCGTCGAGGCCATTGCCCGTCGTGCGCCTGGCGTGCTGCTGCTCACCGCTACGCCGCAGCAGCTCGGTGCCGAGGGGCATTTTGCACGCCTTCGCCTGCTGGATCCGGATCGCTATGGCGATCTGCAGACCTTTCTGGCCGAATCCACCCGCTATGAGCAAGTCGCACAGGTGGTTGACCGCATTCTGCAGGGGGGCGGAATGAATGAGGCGGATCAGACGCTTTTTGCCAGTCATTCCCCCCGGGTGCAGCAGCACGCCACCCAGCTCGCAGGTGGGGATGAATCAGCACGTCAGCGTCTCGTGGCCGACCTCCTCGATGAATTCGGCACCGGGCGCGTCATGTTCAGAAACACCCGCGCTGTCATTCAGGGCTTCCCCCCTCGCCAGTGCCACCTGAAGCGTTTGGAGGTCGTGGCCGACTCGACTCCGGAGGACACCCTCATCCGCTGGCTGGCCGCCACCCTCCGGGATCTGGGCGAGTCCAAAGTCCTGCTCATCTGCCGCACGCGCAAGCTCGCTGAAGACATCCACGAGCGTCTTCTGCGGGAGATCAATGTGCACGCCGTGCTCTTCCACGAAGGGCTCACTCTCATGCAGCGCGATCGCCATGCGGCTGCATTCGCCGATCCTGAAGGAGCACGCATTCTGATCTGCTCGGAAATCGGCAGTGAAGGGCGGAATTTCCAGTTCGCCCAGCACCTTGTGCTTTATGACCTGCCGCGCGATCCCGAGCTTCTGGAGCAGCGCATCGGTCGCCTGGACCGCATCGGTCAGAAGGGGGCCATCAATATCCACGTCCCGTTTGTCTTGGGTGGGGAAGGGGAGGTGCTCGCCCGATGGTATCACGAGGGGCTGGATGCCTTTGAGCACAGCCTGCAGGGCGCCACACAGCTGTTGCACAGCTTTGCAGCAGAGATCGAGGATCTATGCACGACCTTTGACTCTCCAAAGCTCGCCGACTGCATCAGCCGTTCCAAAAAGCTGCGTCTGGAAGTCCGCCAAAAACTCGAGCGTGGCCACAACCGCCTTCTGGAGCTCAACTCCTGCAAGCCCAGGCTCGCGGCACGAATGATCGAGCGCATTCGCGACATTGACGCAGGGCTCGATTTTGAGCGCTTCTTCATCCGCCTGCTGGACCATCTGGGAATGCACGTGGAGGAGATGACGGACCGCACCTGGTACATCAGGCCGGACAATCTCATCACCGATGCCCTGCCTGCCTTGCCAGAGGAAGGCCTGACTTTCTCATTTGACCGTGAGCGTGCACTATCGCGGGATCATGAGGCATTCCTCACCTGGGATCACCCGCTTGTCTGTGCGGCGCTTGATGCACTGCTGGGCTCCCATGACGGCAATGCCGGATTTGCTTTCTGGAAGGCCTCCGGTGGAGAGGGGCTGGTGCTGCAGACGTGCTTTGTCGCCGAATGCATTGCCCCGCCCGCCCTGCATGCTGCACGCTTCATGCCAGCCACGCCTCTGCGCGTGGCGGTCGATCATCAGGGGCGCGATCTCAGCGCCGACCCCGCCTTCACCCGTGCCAGACTTTCTGCGGGAGACCCAACCCGCACGGTCGAAAATGAAACCGTCCGCCACAAGCTTCTGCCCACCATGCTCGGCAAGGCGCAGCAGCTGGCGGAAGCTCAGCTCAAAACACTGCAGCAGCGTGCTGTGGCAGCCATGCGCAAGCAGTTGGATGAAGAGATCTCCCGCCTGGAAGACCTGCAGGCACGCAATCCCCATGTGCGTCCTGAGGAAATCACGGCCCTGTGTGATCAGCGCGATGCCCTCGCCGCCGCCATCAGTGCCAGTGCTCTGCGCCTGGATGCGGTGCGTCTGGTGCTGCGGTTGAAATAAAAAAGGGGAGCCTGCTGGCTCCCCTTCTTCAATCATTCAGCATTAGGCAGGCACTCCGGTCAGCCCAGGTGCCAGGCCGCCTTCGTCTTCGTCTTCACGTTTCACGGGGCGGGCGTCGCTGGCCTTCGGCAGCGGTGGCGGGGGCGGCGGCTTGCTCTTGTTCTCAGGCGGATTGATGAGGCGGCCGTGCTCCATGATTTCCTTGATGTGGGAGCCGTCGAGCGTCTCGTATTCGAGCAGGGCGTGGGCCAGGGCATCCAGCTTGTCCTTGTGCTGGAGGAGGATGTCCTTGGCCTTGGCGTAGGCACCATCGATGAGGCGCTTCACTTCCTCGTCGATCTTCTGCGCGGTGTCAGGGCTGTAGTTGCTGCTGCCGCGGCCCATGAAGCCGGCGCTCTCATTTTCGCCGTATTCCACCATGCCCAGCTTGTCGCTCATTCCCCAGGAGCAGATCATGTTGCGGGCAATGCGGGAGGCCATGTGGATGTCTCCGCTGGCGCCGCTCGTCACGTCTCCGAACTGGATTTCCTCCGCCACACGGCCGCCCATGGTGACAATGAGGTTGTCGATGAGCTCGCTTTTACGATGGGTGAACTTGTCTTCCTCAGGCAGCATCATGGTGACACCAAGAGCTGGGCCACGGGGGATGATGGTGACTTTGTGCAGAGGATCAGTGTGTTCCAGGACCTCGTTTAGGATGGCGTGGCCGGCCTCATGGTAGGCGGTGTTTTCCTTCTCCTTCTCGGTCAGGGCCATGCTGCGGCGCTCGCGGCCCCAGCGCACCTTGTCACGGGCTTCTTCCAGCTCGGGATTGGTGATGGACTTCATGTTCTTGCGCGCGGCCAGCAGGGCGGCCTCGTTGAGCAGGTTGGCCAACTCGGCACCGGAGAAGCCAGGGGTGCCTCGGGCGATCTTGGAAAGGTCGGCGCTGTCAGCCAGTTTCACCTTCTTGGCGTGCACGCGCAGGATTTCCTCGCGGCCCTTCACGTCGGGCAGATTCACGGTCACCTGGCGGTCAAAGCGGCCCGGGCGCAGCAGTGCAGGGTCCAGCACGTCAGCGCGGTTCGTGGCAGCGATGATGATGATGCCTTCCTGGGTGTCGAAACCGTCCATCTCAACCAGCAGGGCGTTCAGGGTCTGTTCACGTTCATCGTGACCACCGCCCATGCCATGACCACGATGGCGGCCCACGGCGTCGATTTCGTCGATGAAGATCAGGCAGGGGGCGTTCTTTTTGCCCTGCTCAAACATGTCGCGCACACGGCTGGCGCCCACGCCGACAAACATTTCCACGAAGTCAGAGCCGCTGATGCTGAAGAACGGCACATCGGCCTCGCCAGCGATGGCCTTGGCCAGCAGGGTCTTGCCGGTGCCGGGAGGGCCGGTCATTAGCACGCCTTTGGGGATCTTGCCGCCCAGGCGCTGGAACTTCTTCGGGTCCTTGAGGAACTCGACGATCTCCTGCACTTCTTCCTTGGCTTCCTCCACGCCTGCCACGTCCTTGAAGGTGACTTTGTTGCGGTCCTGGGCCAGCATCTTGGCCTTGCTCTTGCCGAAGCTCATGGCTCCACGGCCAGCGCTGCGGAGCTGCTGACGCACCAGGAAGTAGAAGAAGGCCAGAATGACCAGCAGCGGCAGCAGGAAGCCGATGAGGGAAGACCACATCTCGTTTTCATAGACTGGGATGAGCACCAGCTTGTGGGCATCCAGCATCTTGTGCAGTTCCTCTTTCTGGAACTCGATGTTCACGGCCACAGAAAACTGCTTCGAGTCACCAACATTGCCGACCGCCGGGCTTTTGGCAGTCTCGTCCTTGGCGGGTTCGATGATGATGGGCTTGCTCAGGTCCGTAGGGGCGGCTGCTTCGGGTTCGCCCGATTTCGCTACCTGCGGAGATTTCTGCAATTGGGCGGGGAAGTACCAGCCCCGGATGGTCTGCTCCGAGGTGGTGTCGAGATTGACGAGTTCGAGCTTTTGCTTGGGATCAATGCCGTTGTTCTCGACGATGGCCTTGAATTCCGCGTAGTTCAGCACCTTGCGGCTTCCGGCCAGCCCCTTGTTCATCACGAAGCCCGAGATCAGCAGCGTGATCGCGAGCGCGAAGAGCATGAAGCCGCGCCAGTTGAACTGCGGATCCTGGTTGCGACGGCCTGGGCCGTCGGAGCGATTGTTAAAAGGGTCGTCGGACATGAGCGGGGGGTGTTACAACAAAGTAACGCGGGTCCAAGCATACACGCCGGTAATTTTTTTGCAAAATGCGTTTCGCTTGGGCTAAAGGCACACTTAGACGCCTGAAATCCGGGGAGTTAGCGCCCGATCGGGACGCGTTTGAACTCCCTTGTCAGGCTGGTCAGTGAGTCTTCCACCCCCATTCGTTCCAGGCTGCTGGCTCCCACAAAGCCATCGGCTGAGGTCTTGCTCAGGATGAATTCCACGTCCTTGGGGGTGTTGATCGGGCCGCCGTGGGTCAGGGTGAAAACGTTCGGATTCACGCTCTTGGCGGCGTCGATGATCTCCTGGGTGATCTTCACAGTGTGGTCCCAGCTTACCACGGCATTCGTCACGCCAATGCTGCCTCCCACGGTGGTGCCGACGTGGGCGATGATCGCATCCGCCCCATTCTGGGCCATTTTCACGGCCTCCTCGGGGGTGGCCACATAAACGATGCTAAAGAGATCCATGCGCGTGGCCAGACCGACCATTTCAAACTCCTTTTCCACACTCATGCCGGTTTCTTCCAGCACGCCGCGGAAATGCCCGTCCACAATGGTGTGGGTGGGGAAGTTGTTGACCCCGGAAAAGCCCATTTCTTTGACACGGCCCAGCCAGTGCCACATGCGGCGGCGGGGGTCCGTGGCATGCACGCCGCAGACAACCGGGATCTCCTTGACCACGGGGAGCACCTCATACTCGCCGATTTCCATGGCGATGGCGTTGGCGTCTCCATAGGCCATGAGGCCGCAGGTGCTGCCATGGCCCATCATGCGAAAACGGCCGCTGTTGTAGATGATGATCAAATCCGCGCCGCCCTTTTCAATGAACTTCGCGCTGATGCCCGTGCCTGCCCCTGCAGCGATGATCGGCTCGCCTTTGGCGCGGGTGGCCTTGAGGCGGTCCACGACTTCTTGCTTGGTGTAGGGATTTCCGATTCCGGTCCAGGGATTGGGCATGGCAGGTAGAAGTTTGCGGTTGTTGACGATGGTTGACGGTCGTTGACAGTGGTTTTGAAAACAACGGTCAACCACCGTCAACGACTGTAAACAACCGTAAACGGCTTCACATGCACGCACGAACTGCCATCCAAGAGCTATCCGAAACGCACACCCACGGAGCGGAGACCCAGTACCGCATGGTACGTGGGTCGGAGCGGGACACGCGCTCCTGGCTGCGCAGCGCCCCGCTGTGCGCCACGCTGGCCACGCACCGCATCGCACATGCTGGCATCATGACGGCGCGTGCGCCCTACCGCATTGTGCGCATGCATCAGGGGGGACTCTATTTCCTGGCCTGCCTGGAGGGGGAGGGGCGTGTGCTGGTGGACGGTGCTTGGAAAAAGTGCTCGGCCGGAATGGCCGTGGCCCTGCCACCATTCATGGTGAACGCCTTCCATGCCGTGCCCGGCAAGGTCTGGCGCTGCTGCTGGGTGCGCTATGAACAGCAGCCGGAGCAGACCCCCATCCTCAGCAGCAGCTCCCCCCTCATGGCCCCATTTTCAGGCGAGGCATTGTGGAACGCCATCGAGGGACTCGTCGAAGAAGCTGGGCGCTCGGCCCAGCCTGCGGCCATGTTTCACTGGGTGGAGCTGATCCAGCACTACATCGAACGTTTTGCCCAGCCGTGGCAGGTGGATGACCGTCTGCACCGAATCTGGGAGAAGGTTTCCGCAAACGTCGGCTATGACTGGACTTTGGACGAACTGGCTCATCAGGCCCATGTCAGCGCCGAGCATCTGCGCCGCCTCTGTCGCCGCACTCTTGGACGCACACCGATGCACCACGTGACATGGTTGCGCATGCGCAAGGCGGCTGAACTGCTTTCCACCACGAACCTCAAAGTGGAGACCATCTCCCATGAGGTGGGCTATCAGAACCCGTTTGTCTTCAGCAACACCTTCAAGAAGTGGATTGGCTGGCGTCCCAGCGAGCACCGGAGCCGGGTGGGAGCTTAAAAGTGCCGACAAGCCTTCTTGTGCCCTCTACTGGCAGCTTTTGCATTCCTGCACGCTGCGCCGGAGGAACTCTATCTCATCCTGCTGTCGCTTGAGAAGATTGACCAGATTGGTGAGCAGCAGATTAAGGTTGTCTGCCGTGCTCCTGGGAAGTTCGTTACCGCTGGCGATGCGAATGGCCGCGAGCTCGATGACTTCCAGTTTTTGTTTCATTAGTTGTGAATAACTCCAATTGTCTTCATACGCCAGTCATTACTTTTATATTCAAATAAGTTGGATGCTCGATGGTGCTAATCATCGCCATCGTCACGTGAGATTCCGGCATAGAGCTCGGGGAAGCGGCGTTCGAGGGATTTTGGGGTGATGTAGCCGATGAGCTGGGCCTCGTTCCAGTCAGCAAGACCCCAAAACTCGTGAGGCAGGGCCATGATGACTGCTGTGCAGGTGGGAACTTTGGGAATGTTGGCGCGGGCGAGGATGTGATCGGCAAAGTCGTGCAGACCAGGGTTGTGGCCAAAGATCATGGCGTGGTGCCAGCTTTCCTCGAAACCACGCATGACATCGAGGATGGTGTCTGCTTCAGCGAGGTAAAGTCTGGATTCCAGACGCAGCTTCTCGACTGGCATGGCAAAAACCTCCCGCATGATCTGTGCAGTGCTCAGTGCGCGCAGGGCGGTGCTGGTGATGATGCGATCAGGAAGCGGGAGAAGAGGAGGGGAGTCGCCACCGCCGAAGTAGGTGCGGTGGAGGAAATTAGCGACGGCAGGAGCGGCCTTCTTTCCGCGCTCATTCAGCGGGCGGTCATGGTCGGCCAGACCGGGCTGACCCCAGCTGGACTTGGCATGACGCACGATGGTGAGATACTTCATTATTTAATGGCGGGAAATGGCGCGGAGTTGTGTCGGATTCAGCAAAAAACCCCGCTCGTAAAGCCAGAAATGATTTCGAGGCGGTCAGGCGGCGATTTTTTCGAGCTTGATGGGGTAGGTCTGGAAGGCGTTCCACTGGCAGACGATGAGATCGCCGTTTTCGAGGACGCAGACATCGTGCCCGTGATCAAAAATACGTTCGGCCTGGATGAGGGGCTTGAGTTTGCCGTCTTCATAGACGGGTTCGCTTCCTCCAGGAGCGCTGATGACTTTGCCTGCAGCATCGAGCACGACGGTGAAGCCGCTGGGGTTTTGTGGCAGCTTGTTGATTTCCGGTGTTTTGGACCAGCAGACACCCGCGTAGAGCTCCTGGCCGGAGATCACAGGGCGGCAGACCATGGCGCCGGGGACGGGGAGGGTTTCGAGGTATTTGCCGTCGAGGGTGAAACGGCGGAAGCAGTTGTCGGCGCGGGAGGTGACGATGACGGTGGCCTTGTCCACGCCCTGGCGGGTGTCGATGGCGATGCCGTGGGCGTTGTTGAGGCGCTGCTCTGCGGGCACGCCCTCCTTGCCGCCGAAGCGCTGGATGAAACGGCCGCGGGAGTCGTAGCGGAGGACATACTGCGATCCGTAGCCGTCCACTACGTAGATGTCGCCGTTTGGCGCGATGGCGGTTTCGGTGGGATTGAAGACCATGTCCGGCTCATAGGCACCGACGCTCATGGGGTGGCTGATGGAAAAGATTTCCTTCCCTGTGAGATCGATCTTGGTGACGCGGCCGGTCTGGCGGTAGCCGCCGCTGCCGGACTTCCAGAGGCCGCTGTCGGTTACGAAGAGGAACTCCTCGCCGTTTTCATGGTCGAGTGTGAGGCCGTGCCCGCCGGGCCAGACGGAGCCCCAGGAGTCGAGGATGGTGCCGTCCGGCTTGAAGATGAGCATCTGGTTGTCCCAGTGGTCTCCGATCATGAAGAGGCGGCCGTCTTTGACCTGGACCATTTCGTGGCAGTTGAGGATGGGGTGGTGGCGGCCCTGGCCTGCGGGAACCCATTCCTTGTTCACCTTGTAGCGGTGGGTGCCGTGGCCGATGACGACGTCCTTTTTGGGATCGGGGGCGGCGCGCAGCGTTTCGGTGAAGGTGGCGGCGGCTGCAGTGGCGAGCCCGGAGAGAAAGTGGCGGCGTGTTTTCATGAAGAGCGGGAAACGGTCACACGGGCATTTCCTTTGCAACGCTCACTGCCGTTTCATCATGGTGGCCACGCGATGCACCATCTGCGTGAGCTCGCCGGCCTCGTAGGGCTTGGGCAGAACGCCGACGAAGCCGCGTTCCAGGAAGGCCATTTGCACCTCCTCGGTGACGCTGCCGCTCGTGCAAACGATGCGGGCGTCCGGGTCGAGGTGGAGGATCTCGGCTGCGGTTTCGTTTCCGTTCATGCCGCCACGCAGGGTGAGGTCCATGAGAACGACATCCGGGGGCGTGCCGGTGCGGAAAAGGCTCTGGTAGATGCGCACGGCGTCCTGACCGTTGTCGCACTGCACGGCTTCGTAGCCGCAGCGGGTGAGGATCATGTGGGCGACTTTGCGCAGGTCGTCCTCGTCATCGACGATGAGCACCTTGCCCTTGCCGTTTTTGAGAGGGACTGGAGCAGTGCTGGCCGGCACCAGGGGCTTGCTGCTCGTGCCTTCCGCAGCGGGCAGGTAAACCGTGAACTCGGTGCCGATGTTGGGGGTGGAGCTGACACGAATCTCGCCGCCCATTTCATCGATGAAACGTTTGCAGGCGGTGAGGCCGATGCCGTTGCCGTCGGGCTTGGTGGTGAAGGATTCCTGGAAGAGGCGGCCAAGATTTTCCTTGGAAATGCCACAGCCGCGGTCGCGCACAATGATGCGGACATGGCGGCCGGGCTTGAGCCTGCCCTCGCCGGCATTGACAACGTTGTGGTTGAGGGCCTGCACATCCATGTAGCCACCGTGAGGCATGGCCTGGATGCCGTTCATGACGAGATTTTGCAGCACCTGGCTGAGCTTGACGGGATCCGCCATGGCCTGACGCAGACCGTCTTCATGACGTACGCGGACGTGGACATTGGAGCCTGCACCGGCGAATTCGACAGTGTCGCGCATCAAGGAGGTGACGTCGGTGGGCTCCAGTCTGCGAGGCGTGGATTTGGAGGCGGTGACAACCTGGGAGGTGAACTGCTTGGCGCGTTTCAGGCCGGCAAAGACGAGCTGCAGCTCCTGCGCCAGCGCAGGCTGATCCTGCACCTGCTGAAGCAGGGCGGAAAGGCGCACGGTAACCGGGCCGAGCAGATTATTGACATCGTGAGCGATGCCCTGGGCCAAGGCGGCGAGGTTGTCCTTGCGAAGCTGGACCGACTGGGCGTCGAGGTCATCGACGGCCGGTTTGGGCTCGGGTCTGGCAGGGGCGGGAGCCGCAGCGGCAGCCTGCGCGGGGCTGATGAGGATGGTGAAGTTCAGCAGCTTGCGCATGCTGTTGAAGACTGCCCGCACGCGCCATTTGCTGGGCACGGGAGCCTGGGTGCGCAGACTCTGAAGCTGGCATTCGCATTCATGGCAGCCCCCCTGGGCCACGGCCAGACGAAGGCTTTGCTGGAGGGTGGCCGCGTCTTTGGTGCCAGCCACGAGATCATTGAGGCCCAGGCCACGGAGGCCGGTTTCCGGCTCGGCCCCTGCGAGCATGGCGGCGGCGGCGTTGCTAAAGAGCACTTTCTGGCCGCTCCTGGGGTCGCTGGCTTCATTCTCAACGATCACCACTCCGTCGGCGACCTGATCCAAGGCGACCCTGAGATAATAATTGGCCACTTTCAGATGCTCCAGCCCCTGCTCCAGTTCAGCAAGAGCTGCTGGAGGTGCGGAGGATGTGAGTGGGGAAGAGATCATGAAATATCCGCAGAAGTCTTACTCATTTAGCAATCTCAGATAATTAACACAACTTTAATTTTTGATATTTCGTAGTTTTCTGACTCCCATATTTGAGAGGGTGCTGGGGGTCAAGGGTGGTGGAGACCGCAAGACACCGTGAAAAACCCCTTGATGAAATGAGGTTCTCCACTACCATCGCCGCCCCTATGTCCAAAAATGCCGGTATCGCCAAGACGAGGAAAGCTTACGCCAAGCGGTTCAAAATAACTGCCACGGGTAAGGTGCTGCGCCGTAAACAAGGCAAGCGCCATATCCTGCAGAACAAGAGCCGCAAGCGTAAACGCAACCTCGGTAAAGTCGCCCTCGTGGCGGAAGTGGATGTCAAAGCAATCAAGGCGAACATGCCGTTCTCCCATCGCTAAGACGCCCACGGTCTCATTAATTGAGACCACGATGAACTTGCCTGGCCTCATTCGTGAGGCCTTCGACCAGGTGAGGCAAGCCATCGCTACCCAAACAACAGCCTGATCATAGACCAAGATACATGTCAAGAGCCACCAACTCCCCCGCCAGCCGCAAGCGTCGTAAGCGCGTGCTGGCCAAAGCCAAAGGCTACCGCGGCTTCCGTTCCACGCATTTCCGTTATGCGAAGGACGCCGTGCGCAAGGCCGAAACCTACGCAACCCGCGACCGCAAGGCCAAGAAGCGCAGCTTCCGCAACCTGTGGGTCCAGCGCATCAACGCAGCCACCCGCCCCCTCGGACTGAGCTATTCCCGATTCATGGAAGGCCTGAAGTTTGCCGGCATCGAACTGGACCGGAAGGTTCTGGCCGATCTCGCCGTCAAGGACATCGCTGCCATCGAGGCTCTCGTTCTGCAGGCCAAGGCCGCGCTGGAAAAGAAAGCCGCCGCAGCTCCCGCCGCTGCCTAATACACAGGTTCAACCAACCTTTCACCACAGCCGGGATGCCATGCGTCCCGGCTGTTTTTTTGGTGCTCGCTGGAGGGGGGCTTGCTTGGCGACTCAAGTCCGCCGCAGATCAAATGACGGCCTCACTCCTGTTGATCACGTGCTCAGTGTTACAGAGTCACAGAGGTGGGAAATGCCGCCGCCAATGTGAGCTGCATCTACGACGCCTTGAATACAAAATGCCTGGCGAATTTTTTTCACGGGAAACGGCCCCTTGTTACAACCTATGAGTGTCCTTGTCGCCTGTCGGGGCCTCGCGCGCAGAGCGGCGAGCGAATTCGACCGCCGCCCCATCGCTACGCTCTCTCGGGCCAAGTCCTACTTGGAAGCCCTTGCGTTGTGGCAGGTGCCCGATCTGCTGGCATGGGAGGCCATTACTACGTGCCTTGGTCGCTCGTGGGGTGATCTCGTCAACGATGCCACTGCCGATCTGGAGGCTCGCAAAACGCTCGTCGAGGCACTTAGCACAATCGCACGTTCGTGTGACGAACTCGCGCTTTGGTATGCGGGCTTTCCAGACGATGTCCCCTGCGTCGCGACGCCCAGCGAGTTTGAGCGTGTTGTAGAGGAACAACTGGCCACTGGAGACTTGGAACCTGCTGTCCGAATGGTGCGCCATTCTTACCAATGTCAGCTATAGAAAGATGCCAAGCATGCAAGGTAGGGAAAAGAACGGGAACCGTTGACTGGCCTATGCATTACGTGAAAGAATAGCTTGTGGAGTTTAATATTAAATTTACAACGCCAGTGGCCGGGGGGGCTTTGGGCGAACTGCACTTTGGAGGAGAGATTGAGTGTTTCGAAACAGGCTTTTCCTACTGGAATAAACAGCAATACGTTCATTCCTGGATTGATTCTCTTGCGCGTGCATTGGAAACAAATGAACGAACGGCGCTGATTGTTCACATGAACGATCCTAAATTGAAGTCCAGCATCCACTGGTGGCCCGTGTATCCAGTAGGAGAAAATGTTTACTTTCAGGAGCAGTATTTTAGCCTGCACGCTGTTCCTTTTACTGAGGATGTGGATTTATTCAGGTGTGTGCCAAAGCGGGGGACAAAATATCGTATTTCGGAATGGGTTGTTCGTAGAGAGGCTATTGCCGAATGGGTGTTGCAAAAAAACAATGAAAAAATGCCAGGTGTTTAGCTGGTTATCGCCTCAGTGATGAACCCGCAGCGCCCCGTAAAAAGATGCCAGGCATTTAATTGATTGACTCTGTACGATTTCCACCCACGTTCTCGCCATGAAAACTGCCCAATCCACTGATCCCCAGTCCCTCCCGCTTGAGGAGCAGCTTGTCGGTGTGAATGCCAAGACGGGGCTCTATCCTGCCGCGCGGTCTTGGTCGGGTGGGAGGCGGAGGATTCTGGGAAAGGGGCCGCTGGAGTCCTATTGCTACCACGTCATGTCCCGTACCTGCGGCGGGGAGATCTGGTTTGATGACGTGGAGAAGGAGGAGCTACGCCGCGTCATCTGGCGCATGGCCGAGTTCTCCGGCATCAAGATCGTGACCTACTGCCTGATGGGGAATCATTTCCATCTGCTGGCCGAGGTTCCCCACAAGAGGACGTGGCTGGGACGTTTCGAGGGGCCGCAGGGCGAGACCAAGCTCTTTGAGCACCTGAGCATCCTCTACAGCAAGGCCTATCTGGGTCTGCTGCGCGACGAGCTGGCGGAACTGCGCCAGCGCGGCATGGGCATTCTGGCGGAGCAGAAGCTGGAGGCGCTCAAAAAGCGCTTCTGCGATCTCTCACTCTTTGTGAAGGAAATCAAAGAGCGCTTCAGCCGCTGGTTCAACAAACGCCGTGGTCGTCGCGGCACGCTGTGGATGGACCGCTTTAAGAGCGTGCTGGTGGAGGGCAAAGGTGAGGCGCTGCGCACGATGGCGGCTTACATTGATTTGAATCCTGTGCGTGCGGCTTTGGTGCAGGACCCCAAGGACTACCGCTGGTGCGGCTACGCCGAGGCGCTGGGTGGCAGCCGCCGTGCGCAGCGTGGCCTGTGCAAGGCCTTGGGCAAGCCGGTGGACGGCTGGAAGAGTGCCGGTGCTGCGGAAGCCTACCGGTGCCTGCTGCATACTGATGGCCGCGAGGTGAAGGATGCGCAGAATGAAAATGTGGTGCGCCACGGCGTGAGTGTGGAGAGCGCACGAGCAGTGCTGAAGGAGAGGGGCAAGCTGAGCACTGCGGAGCTGGTGAGGCTAAGAGTGCGTTATTTCACGGATGGTGTAGCGCTGGGTAGCAAGGAATTTGTGGAGGGCCTCTTTGAGGCGCAGCGGGAGCTGTTTGGCCCCAGGCGGAAAGAGGGCGCGCGGCGCATCACAGAGTCAGTCACGCCTTTTTATAGTCTGCGCAGGCTGAGAGTTAGTGCGGTGGGATAGGGCGGAGAATCTTGGCAGTGTTTGTAAACCTTGGCGAGGTAGGCGCTTTGCGTTTTGGAGTGCGCCGGTCCTCCGGCGCTTTCGAGTAACTCATGGCCTGCGTAAAGCTCCAAAAAAGTTGCCAGGCATTTAGTTGATTGATTATTCTTAAATTTCACCCATTTTCCCGCCATGCAAACTGCCCAACCCCCTCATCCCCAGTCGCTCCCGCTTGAGGAGCAGCTGCTCGGTGTGAATGCCAAAACCGGCCTCTATCCTGCCGCGCGATCCTGGTCCGGCGGGCGCAAGCGCATCCTCGGCAAGGGGCCGTTCGAGTCCTATTGCTACCACGTCATGTCCCGCACCTGCGGCGGGGAGATCTGGTTTGATGACGTCGAGAAGGAGGCGCTGCGTCGCATCATCTGGCGCATGGCGGAGTTCTCCGGCATCAAGGTGGTGACTTACTGCCTGATGGGGAATCACTTCCACCTCCTTGCCGAGGTGCCGCATCGGCGGAACTGGCTGGAACGTTTTGACGGACCCGACGGCGAAACCAAGCTCTTCCAGCACCTCAGCATCCTCTACAGCAAGACCTACCTCGGCCTCCTGCGCGATGAACTCGCCGACCTCCGCCAGCGCGGCATGGCGATCCTCGCCGACCAAAAAATCGACGCCCTGAAAAAACGCTTCTGCGATCTCTCCCTGTTCGTGAAGGAAATCAAAGAGCGCTTCAGCCGCTGGTTTAACAAACGCCGTGGTCGTCGCGGCACGCTGTGGATGGACCGTTTTAAGAGCGTGCTGGTCGAAGGCAAAGGTGAGGCGCTGCGCACGATGGCGGCTTACATTGATTTGAATCCTGTGCGTGCGGGTTTGGTGCAGGACCCCAAGGACTACCGCTGGTGCGGCTACGCCGAGGCGCTGGGTGGCAGCCGACGTGCGCAGCGTGGTCTGTGCAAGGCCTTGGGCAAGCCGGTGGATGGCTGGAAGAGTGCCGGAGCTGCGGAAGCCTATCGCTGCCTGTTGCATACTGATGGCCGCGAGGTGAAGGATGCGCGGAATGAGAATGTGGTGCGTCATGGTGTGAGTGTGGAGAGCGCACGTGCGGTGCTGAAGGGGAAGGGCAAGCTGAGTGCTGCGGAGCTGGTGAGGCTAAGAGTGCGGTATTTCACGGATGGCGTGGCGCTGGGTAGCAGGGAGTTTGTGGAGGGCCTCTTTGAGGCGCAGCGGGAGCTGTTTGGCCCCAGGCGGAAAGAGGGTGCGCGACGTATCGCAGAGTCAGTCGCGCCTTTTTACACACTGCGCAGGTTGAGAGTCAGTGCGGTGGGATAGGGTGGGGGGCCTGTTTTGCCAGCCGCTGGGCACTGCGGGGCATGTGGCTGCGACGGGGCTTCAGGAGCCGATGTGGACATCGGCGCTCCCAGCAAAGAGCTGGGCCGCGTTAGAGACTGTGCAGGCTGGGAGTCGGCTTGGTGAGATAGTGTGGGAGAGTTTTGGTTGGCTGGCGGGTGGGCAAAGCGGGGCATGTGGTTGTGGCGGGGCTTCTGGAGCCGATGAGGACATCGGCGCTCCCGGCAAAGAGCTGTGCCGCGTTAGAGGCTGCAGGCTGGGAGTCGGCCTGGTGAGATGGTGTGGGAGATTTTGATTGGCTAGCGAGAGGGCAAAGAGGGGCTTGTTCCTGCGGCGGGGCTTCCGGAGCCGATGTGGACATCGGCGCTCCCAGTAAAGAGCTTCTGGCTAGGCCTACGGTCTTTTCTGGGAAATCTCGGAAGTGGCAGGCGGAACCGGTTGGCCTGCTTCTGCTGGTTTGGCCTCAGCTGCGGGTTGCGAAAGGGGCGATCTTCCCCCATCATCCCGGCCCCCTGTGGGCTGCCGGTGTTTCGGCGGCCTTTCCAGAGGCATTCCCCGGCGAATGTCGCACCCTTCCTATTCCGATCATGCTCTCCCAACTCGACTCCCTGAAAACTGAAGCCCTAGCCGCGCTGGACGCAGCGCAGGATGAATCCGCGCTGGAAGCTGTGCGGGTGAACTTTTTGGGCAAGAAGGGCAGCGTGACGGCTCTGAGCCAGGGGATGAAGGACGTGCCGGTGGAGCAGAAGAAAGAGGTGGGCGCGAAGCTGAATGAAGTGCGCACAGCGATCACCGAAGGCATCGACGCGAAGAAGCTGGCGCTGCAGGCTGCGCAGGATGCGAAGGCGGTGGAGGGGATCGACATCACGCTGCCGGGACGTCCGGGTGCAGGAACTGGAGCGCTGCATCCGCTGACGCAGATCCGTGACCTGGCGATCCGCACGCTGCGCAGGATGGGCTTTGCGCTGGCAGAGGGGCCCGAGATTGAAACGGAGTGGCACTGCTTTGATGCGCTGAACACGCCTGCCGACCATCCGGCGCGCAATGAGAAGGACACCTTTTACCTGCCTGACGGACGCCTGCTGCGCACGCATACCTCGAGTGTGCAGATTCGCACGATGGAAGCGGCGAAGACGCTGCCGATTCGCATCATCGCGCCGGGCTCGGCGTATCGTCGTGATGAGATCGATGCGACGCATTTGAGTGTCTTTAACCAGCTTGAGGGTTTGTATGTGAGTCAGGACGTGAGCCTGGGTGATCTGAAGGGCACGCTGGAATACTTTTTCCGCGAAATCTTTGGGGCAGGCACGGCGGTGCGTTTCCGCCCGCATTTCTTCCCGTTCACGGAGCCGAGCTTTGAGATCGATGTGAAGCTGGAAGCGAAGGGCAAGGATGCGCGCTGGATCGAGATCGCGGGCTGCGGCATGGTGGATCCGGCGGTGTTTGCCGAGATCAACAAGGCGCGTGGCGACAACCTCTTTGATCCGGAAACGACCACAGGCTTTGCCTTCGGCCTGGGCCTGGACCGACAGGCCATGATCATGCATGGCATCACCGACATCCGTCATCTCATTGAGAATGACGTGCGCTTCCTGCAGCAGTTCGCGGCTTAATTTTTTCAAGACTCACATGAACGTTCGATTTAACCGCAGAGGGGCAAAGAGGCAGAGGACGCAGAGTTTTTAACTCCGAGACTGTTGTTTCTTGCCTGACCTCTGAGGCGAACCTGAACTTCCCAAACGTTTTCTTTTTTTATCGCTATGCAAGTTTCTCTCTCCTGGCTCAGCACCCACATTGACCTGAGCTCCTACACTGTCCCGCAGCTTTCGGATCTTCTCACCTTCGCGGGTGTGGAGGTGGAAGGCATCGAAGAGCGTGGTCTTTCCACGGACAAGGTCGTGGTGGCGCAGATCCAGTCCTTTGTACCGCTTCCGAAATCTGACAAACTGAGCATCTGCCAAGTTGATGACGGCAGCGGTACGCTTCGGCAGATTGTGTGCGGTGCGAAGAATTTCAAGGAAGGTGACAAGGTGCCGCTGGCGCTGCCAGGAGCAGTGTTGCCGGGCGGGTTTGAGATCAAAGAAGGCAAGCTGCGCGGCGTGGACTCGATGGGCATGATGTGCAGCGGCAAAGAACTGGGCCTGGGTGAAGACCACAGCGGGCTGCTCATCCTGGATGCGGAGGCCCCGGTGGGCACGCCCTTCAAAAAGCTCTATCCGGTGGAGGCTGATGTCCTGTTCGATCTGGAGATCACGCCGAACCGCCCGGACCTGCTGAGCCATCTGGGGCTGGCGCGTGAACTGGCGGCGCTGACCGGGCTGCCGCTGAAGGGCGAGCGCCATCATGCGAATGCGAGCACGAAGACGAAGAAGGCGGCTGACGAGCAGATCGTGATCAAGGCGGCGGAAGCGTGCCCGCTGTACACCGCGCGCCTGATCAAGGGCGTGAAGGTGGGGCCGAGCCCGGAGTGGCTGCGTGTGCGGCTGGAGAGCATCGGGCTGAGGCCGATCAACAGCATCGTGGACATCACGAACTATGTGATGATGGAGATGGGTCAGTCTCTGCACTGCTTTGATCTGGACAAGCTGAGCGGCGGCATTGTGGTGCGGATGGCGGACGAGGGTGAGAAGATCCTGGCGCTGGATGGGCAGAGCTACACGCTGCAGGCGGATGATCTGGTGATCGCCGACAGCAAGCGGCCTGTGGCCGTGGCGGGTGTGATGGGTGGTGAAGAGACTGGAGTGACGGAAGCCACCGTGAACGTGCTGCTGGAAGCGGCGTATTTCGCGCCCAGCGGCATCCGCCGCACCTCGCGCCGTCTTGGCCTGAGCAGCGACAGCAGCTACCGCTTTGAGCGCGGCATGGACCCGCAGCAGGTGCTGGGCGGCTCTGAACTGGCGACGAAGCTGATTCTCTCCATCGCCGGTGGCACGGCTGAAGATGTGGTGCAGGTGGCTGGTGAAGCACCCGCGCTGGTGGGTGAGGTGACGCTGGATGAAGAGCGCGCCCGCAAGCTGCTGGGAACGCCGGACATGAGCGGCGATGAGATGCATGCGATTCTGGAAAAGCTGGGCCTGACGAAGAAGGCTGCAAACAAGCATGAGAGCCGCTGGGGAATCCCGAGCTATCGCCTGGATCTGCTGCGTCCGGTGGATCTGGTGGAGGAGCTGGCGCGCGTGATCGGGCTGGACCGTGTGCCCTCACGGCAGGTGGCGGTGGCATCTCCGGTGGAGGCTGCGGACCGCACGTATGACTTTGCGATGGGGCTGCGCCAGACGCTGGCGGGCCGCGGCTTCTATGAGGCGCAGACGCTGCGTCTGGTCTCGGAAGCGCAGCTGGCGGACTCGCTGGGTGGTGGGCAGGGTGTGGCGGTGAAGAATCCGCTGAGCGAAGACCACACGACGCTGCGCCCGAGCATTGTGCCGGGGCTGGTGGCGACAGCGGCGCTGAACATCCGACAGGGGCTGCACCGTCTGCGGTTCTTTGAGATCGGCCGTGTCTTCCTGGCGCTGCCGAAAGGCGGCAGCCGTGAGGAGGAGCGTCTGGCTGTGCTGCTGAGCGGGCCTGTGTCTCCCACGAGCTGGCATGGACGTGAGCCGCAGGCTGCGGATGTGCATGAACTGGTGGGGCAGATTCAAAACCTGACGCGCACGCCGATCGAGGTGCGCCCTGCGAAGGAGAACAGCGCGAACTATCTGCTGACGAGCGAGCTGCGCGCGGGGAACCGTGTGCTGGGGTGGATCGCGCAGATGCATCCGGCGCGTGCGCGCGCCATTGATGCGCGTCACCCGGTGTATGTGGCGGAGCTGCTCTTGAGCGCGCTGCGTCAGGGCAGCACGGGGCCTGCGAAGTTTGAGGAGCTGCCGCGCTTCCCCAGCATGACACGCGACGTGGCGATGGAAGTGCCTGTCGATCTGGCGAATGCGAAGGTGGCGGCGTTCTTTGCGAGCCAGAAGCATCCGCTGTTTGTGGGGGCGGAGGTTTTTGACGTGTTCATGGATCCGTCAGGGGCGAAGATCGCGAAAGACCGCAAGTCGATCGCGTGGACGCTGACGTACCGTTCGTCTGACAAGACGCTGGAGACGGCCGAGGTGGATGCTGCGCATGCGGCGATCCTTTCGGCGCTGGAGAAGACGCTGCCGGCGACGGTGAGGCGGTGATTTGCTTCAACATTTTTGCAATGAATACAGCCGCGACATTTCTTGCCAGTTTCGCTTGGATGCTGCTGCTAGCCTCCTGTGCCTCGCCTGCAAAACCGAAGGCTGCCCTGCCTCTGGATTTTGAGGCATGGTGCCTCCAGTCCAAGTTGGAGTGTGTCAGTCCGACGGAGGTTTCTGAAGCGAAAGCGTCAGAAGTTAAAGTCCAAAAATTCGCGGCTCAGCTCGGCGGTGGGCTCACGGTGAAGCTTCACCGTGGCATCACGATCAGAGGTGATTCATCCTATTCCACAACCTCCTATTACGAGCTTCGGGACTCCAAGGGCAGCTCTCTCGTGAAATTCCCCAGCCGGTTGCCCTCGGACGGCTTCAAGGGGGATTTTCGCCTTTGGTCCTCCCCAGACGCTTCATTGATTCTGGTTTATGAATGGATCGTGACGGGTGTTGATTCCCATGAAATGTATTTCGTCTTTCAAAAGCAAGAGAGTTGGTGGAGCGCGAGGGGTATCAAAATCCCGATGTTTCCAGGATCGTTTGGTGAAAAGTTTGCGGATGACCCCAATCACGGAGCAGGGAACACCGGCCCATATGGACCCGACGTAATCGGTGTTGCAGGCCGCTCACTCATCATTATTCCACGACGTGGCATCCATCGCCGTGTCCGTGCTGAGGACATGGAGTCAGATCACCCTTTTCCGTTTATCGTGGGCTGATGCATTCATAGCTCACGCAAGCGCTGATGCACGGCCACGGCGGGTAAAGTTTTACCCGCAGCCATTTCATTCAGGCTAGTTTGAATGGATTTGGTGACCTTGAATTCCGGTGTCTTCTCATAAGCTTTGCGAGCGATCAGAACAGCCTCGGCACGGCTATTGATGAAATTCGATGTGAGGCGGGCTCCCATTTGCTTGTCTTGTTATGCTGCCTCACCAATCACCTGCGCCACGCGGTCCATTTCGGCTTCGGTGTTGTAGAAGTGGGGGCTGAAGCGGATGAGGGGCTGGCCGGCGCGGTTGTGGCGGAGGGAGGTGATGATGTTGTGCGCGGTGAGGTGCCTGGCGATGTCTTCCAACGAGCGTGACGGGTGCTGCACGGTGGTGATGCAGGAGGCGTTGACGCTATTATGTGGATCAGGGCCGAGGAAGGTGAAGCCCAGAGGCTGGAGTCCGGCGTGGAGGCGGGCTTTGAGCTTTAAGAGCTGGGCACTGATGGCGGGGAGGCCGACTTCTAAAATCAAGTCGATGCCGGCTTTCATGCCGAGGATGCCGGAGATGTTGAGGGCGCCGGGTTCGTAACGGCGGCCGCCGCGCTCGAAGGCGATCTCCTCCTGGGCGATGAAGTTGGGGCTGCGCACGTTCCAGGAGCCGAGGAGGCTGGGGCGGAGGAGGTCCTGAAGCTCCTCGCGCACGTAAAAGATGCCGGCGCTCATGGGGCCGAGCATCCATTTGTGAGAGTCGGCGGAGAGGAAGTCCACGTGATCGACGAGGGTCTCGAAGGCACCGACGGTCTGGATGGCATCAAGGCAGAAGAGGATGCCGCGATCTCGCAGCATGCGGCCGATGCGGTCGATCTCGATCCGGTAGCCGCTTTGGAAATGGCAGGAGGCGAGGGCGACGAGCTTGGTTTTGGGGGTGAGTGAGGCCTCGACGAGCTCGGGGGTGATCTCGCCGGGGGAGGCGGGTTTGAGAAGCTTGAGGACGACGCCATGGCGCTCCAAATCGGTCCAGGGATAGACGTTGGCGGGGTAGTCGTCGAGGTAGCAGACGACCTCGTCTCCGGGCTGCCAGGGGAGGCCATTGGCGACGAGGCTGAGGCCGACGGAGGTGGGGCCGATGAGGGCGATCTCGCTGGCTTTGGCACCGATGAGCTTTGCGGCGACGACGCGGGTCTCGTTCACGGCGCGCCAGGCCTCGGGGTATTCCTGCATGCGGAGGCTGCACTGCTCCAGGTAGTCCTGCATGGTGCGGGTAACGCGCCGTGGCAGGATGGTGACGCCGGCGTGGGCGAGGAAGAGGCTGTCTTTGATGACGGGGAACTCCTGCTGGCGCAGGGATTCATCAGACAAGAGGGCGTCGAGCGTGAGCATGAGAAAATGACGAATGTCGAATCAATAACGAACTCCGAATGACGAAGGGATCATGGATTCGTCATCTGGCATTTTGCATTCCTCCTTTCGTCAAGGAGGTGATGATTTGAACCGCGAAAGATTAGAAGACCGCAGAGAACACCTTTCGATTCAAGGCGTTGCGATTTTCCATGTGCGCGGGATTGGCTTGCTCAGAGCTTCACTAAGCGACCTTGAGGGTCTTGGCGCCTTCGTCGATGAGATGCCAGAAGCTTTTGGACTGGCTGAGGGCCTCGTCCTCTCCGCCGCCGGGGAGATTGCTGCGGAAGAGGAAGTCAGTGAGGGTGTTTTTGTGGAGGACGCGGTGCACGCGCACGTTGCCATCGACGATGGCGAAGTAGATGCGGTGGTCGCCTGCACGGCAGCGGTAGAGTTTTTTGCCTCCACGCTCGAGGACGCCGTAGCGCCTGGCGAGGATGGTCTCGTCGATGTCTGCGGGCTGGATGTTCAGGGCCTCAAGGAGGTGGAACTGCACCTGGGTGGGGAGGTGGGAGAGCTCTGAGGCGCTGATGTCATTAAAAACGATCTGGATCATGGCACTGTGGGTGCAGGGGATGGGGCGGGGGCGGCGGAGATGTAGCGTTTGATGACGTGCTTTTTGCGCACGGCTTCCATCCATTTGTCGATGCTTTCCTTGGATTTTTCCTGGTTGATCATTTTTTCGATTTCGGGGCGGTACTGCTCCAGGGGAGGGGCGGTGCCGAGCTTTTTGGCGTCGCAGGCGACGATGATGTAGTTGGTCTCGAGATCGAGCACCTGGCTGATGCCGCCGGGCTTGAGCTCCATGGCTGCATTGGCGATGGCGGGCATGAGGTCGGTCTTGGACATCCAGTCCCAGGAGCCGCCGTTTTCGGCATGGCTGTCGAGGGAATTGGCCTTGGCGACGGTGGCGAAGTCGGCGCCCTGAAGGATCTTGGTGCGAAGCTCCTGGATGAGTTTTTTCTGCTTTTCGGCGGTGGAGCCGGCTTCGCCGGTGAATTTGGGAAGGGTGATGGTGGAGATTTTGATCTGGTCACCCTCGCGCCATTTGTCGACGTTCTTGTCGTAGTACTCCTGCACTTCGCGGGGGGTGGCGGGCCTCTGCTCGCCAGCATTGCGTGCGCGCATGACGTTCATAATGACCATTTTCTGACGGAGCTCGCGGAATTTGACGAGGGTCATGCCGCTCTTGTTGAGCTCGTCGATGAAGGCGTCGCGGTCGCCTTTGAAGTTTTCGCGGATGATGCCGTTGATGTCGTCGTCGACGTACTGGGCCTTGAGCACGCCGCCGATTTTTTTGAATTCAGCGAGGAGGATTTCACGGTCGATGAGCGTTTCGACGGCCCCCTGGCGGAGCGTGGCCATTTCTTTTTTGAGGCGATCAGGGTCGTTGCGCAGCTGGAACTGAAGCATCTGCTCCTGGGTCTTGATGGTGTCTTCGACCTCCGAGGTCGGAATGGGGACACCGTCAACGACGGCTGCAATGCCATTGGAGTAGTGGCGGGCAGCGGGGGGCTGCTGGGCGCTGACAATGGTGCAGGCGGAGGCGAGGGCAATCAGGCTGATACGCAGTGACATCATGATAAATGAGGAGCCTACCGTAGGGCGTGGGGGCGCGTAGGCAAGGTGAAGTTCGCCTGTCGGGGGGCGGGAGGACGCAGCTTGGCCTTGCGCGCAAGCGGGCTCCGGTTTCTACTCTGCGCCTCCCAATCGCCGACCTGAACCCGCCATGAGCAAGAAAGCCTCCGCCAAATCCGCCCCGAAGAAAGCCGCCAAGCCCGCCGCCAAGAGCGGAGGCAGCACGAAATCCCTGATGACTGAAAACCGGGTGTTCAAGCCCAGTGCTGAATTTTCCAAGAAGGCGCGCATCAGCTCGATGGCGCAGTACAAGAAGATGCACGAGGAGTCGATCAAGCATCCGGAGAAGTTCTTTGGCCGTGAGGCGAAGGAGCTGCAGTGGAGCAAGCCTTTTGGGAAGGTGCTGGACTGGAAGTGCCCGAATGCGAAGTGGTTTCTGGGTGGCAAGCTGAATGTGAGCGAGAACTGCCTGGACCGGCACCTGAACACGGCGCGCAAGACCAAGGCGGCGCTGATCTGGGAAGGGGAGCCGGGAGAGAAGCGAGTGCTGACCTACCAGCAGCTGCACCGCGAGGTGTGCCGCTTTGCCAATGTGCTGAAGCGCCACAAGGTGAAGAAGGGTGACCGAGTGATCATCTACATGCCGATGGTGCCTGAGGCGGCGGTGGCGATGCTGGCGTGTACACGCATCGGCGCGATGCACAGCGTGATCTTTGGCGGATTCAGCGCGGAGTCGATCAAGGACCGCGTGATGGACTGCGGCGCGAAGATTGTGATCACCGCCGACGGCGGCTACCGCCGTGGCGCGGTGGTGCCGCTGAAGAAGAATGTGGACGACGCGCTGAAGGCGAAGGACACGCCGGTGGAGACGGTGATCGTGTACAAGCGCACGGGCCAGGATGTGCACATCGAGGAAGGCCGTGACGTGTGGTGGCACCGCGAGCTGGAGTATGTGGACTCACACTGCGCAGCGGTGGCGATGGATTCGGAGTCGCCGATGTTCATCCTTTACACGAGCGGGAGCACGGGCAAGCCGAAGGGCATCCTGCACACGACCGGGGGCTATCTGCTGCATGCGCAGATGACCTGCAAATACGTCTTCGACCTGCACGATGACGACGTGTACTGGTGCACGGCTGACATCGGCTGGGTGACGGGCCACACTTACATGGTGTATGGACCGCTGGCGCTGGGTGCGACCTCGCTGATGTTTGAAGGTGCGCCGAATTGGCCTGAGAACGACCGCTTCTGGAAGATCATCGAGGAGTATGCGGTGACCGTTTTCTACACCGCACCGACTGCGATCCGCGCCTTCATGAAATGGGGCGACGAGTGGCTGAAGAAGCATGACCTGAGCAGCCTGCGCCTGCTGGGTACGGTGGGCGAGCCGATCAACCCCGAGGCCTGGATGTGGTACCACAACAAGGTGGGTGGTGGCAAATGCCCGATCGTGGACACGTGGTGGCAGACTGAGACGGGCGGACACATGATCACCCCGCTGCCGGGTGCGACGCCGACGACGCCGGGGACGGCGACGCTGCCGTTCTTTGGCGTGGATGCGGCGATCGTGGATGACCTGGGCAAGGAAGTGGGCGTGAACGAGCAGGGCAAGCTGGTGATCCGCAAGCCGTGGCCGTCGATGCTGCGCGGCATCTGGGGCGACAAGAAGCGCTACCAGGATGCGTACTGGGGCGAGTTCAAGGGCTGGTATTTCGCAGGCGACGGAGCGCGCCGCGACAAGCAGGGCAACTTCTGGATCATCGGCCGTATCGATGACGTGCTGAATGTGGCCGGACACCGCCTGGGCACTGCCGAGGTGGAAAGCGCGCTGGTTTCCCACGGCGCCGTGGCCGAGGCTGCGGTGGTGGGCCGTCCGGATGAGATGAAGGGCCAGGGCGTGGTGTGCTTTGTGACGCTGAAGGAAGGCGTGAAGTCAGGCCGCGAACTGAGCGAAGAGCTGAAGAAGCATGTGCGCAAGGTGATCGGACCTGTGGCGACGCCGGATGAGATCCGCTTTGCAGCGGCGCTGCCGAAGACACGCTCCGGCAAGATCATGCGCCGCCTGCTGAAGCAGATCGCCGCAGGCGAGCTGATCAAGGGCGACACGACGACGCTGGAAGACATCAACGTCATCGCGCAGCTGGCTGCGGGCGGGGAAGATTAATTCTGAGTGTGCTGTTTAAAGGCCAGCTCCTCGTTCGTGGGGAGCTGGACTACTCAAGAGCGGACTCCAGAAGTTTTTTCAGTTCTGCGGCTTCTCTGGCCTGGCTGGGGTGTATAGCTCCGGACCAGGTGCCGTCGGGTACGCGGGCGCAGATTTTAGAGACTTCCTGGCCGAGTTCGATGATGCGCTGCATGCAGCGGCTGGACTGCTGCAGCAGGGGGCGTGCGGTGGTGGTGTCCACCAGCTTTTGGTCGGTGGCGACCAGGAGGATGCGAGCGGCCTCCATTGCCTCTTGAGCATTACGGTGGGGAAGGAAGAATTTCGCGCTCTGAATGCTGTCGGAGTAGAACTGCCAACTGACATTGTGCAGGTCAAAGGAGAGCACTTCGGACAGATAGGCCAGGGTGGCATCACGGTGGTGGGCGCTGAAGAATTCGTGCAAGTCTGCATGCGAACGCCATGCAAGTCGCATCTGCAAGGCTGGCATCCAAGGTGCAGGAATCTGGCGGCGGTGCAACTCGGCCAGAACGGCGACCTGATAAGCAATGCACTCCCTGCCTGAGGCCGGTGAGGGAGGCGGGCTCTTCCGTTTGACGCCGATTACGCTTTCTGCGTCCATGCCGAACGACCGCTGATCTCCCATGACATCAATGAGTGTGTGAGCCCATGCATAGGACTCAACGGGGGCGTCGTCGGGCCATCGCTGGAGAACATGCAGCGCTGACTGCATAAGAGGCATGCCTCCAGGCTTGAGTTCAATGGAAATTTGGTCGCGCTTCAGGCTGAACACCAAGGTTTTTGAGGCTTTGCGCGGATCTGCCTGCGCCATGGTGAGGCAGCGCTGCTCAAACTCATCCAAGCTTTCGCCTGCCTGGGCCAGGATGATGCCGTGGTCCCACAGGACGTAGCTGCTGATGAACGCCGTGCTGAGAAGCTGAGCATGCAGCTGGAGGACGGTTCTCAAGCTGGTGGGATCTGTCTTGGCGGTGGTTACGAGCATTGAACTCGTGTCAGTCATCCATGCGCGGTTGCCGTCCTGCGGCCAGAACTGAATCATGCCGACCAAGATCCGGGCCGACCAGAGCCGCTCCTCGGTGGTGGTCTCCCGCTGCCTCAGGCGTGAGCACCAGTTCCAAATCTGACGATTGATGAGATCCACCCGCTCACTGAGCGCAGACTTCTCCACCTCGAAGGAGGATTTAATCTGCTGCAGCAAGCTTTTCCATGGCGCACCCTTGGCAAACTGAGCTGCTGCATACACATCCAGCAGCTGCGGAGAGAACTCCAGGCTGGAGGTGAAGCTGGTCATGAACTGGCCATGCAGCACCGGAAGCTCTTTCCACAAAGGGCTTTTCGGCTCAGACGTTATGATGTGGCAGAAAATGGAGAAAGATTCCAGGCATGCCGCCTGATTCTCTGGAGGGGCCGCAGAACTTTGTTTCTGCAAGGCTGGCAGCAGACGGAGCAGAAGCCGCGCCCATTCAAGGCGGCGTGCAGGCGGGCTGCGAGCTTCGCTTTCTTGAAAAATCGACCGCAGCCCGTAGTAGAACTGCCGCGGGTCGCGGGCGAGCACGCGCTGGAAGCTGGTCAGCACGAGGTCCGGCTCCTGGGAGAGATGAACCTGTGCGTACTCCTGGAACACCTGGGTCTCCAGCGCGGGCTTCTGGATGGCCAAATGCAGCAGGTGAAGGTAGGTGGCATAGCGCTTCTGCGAAGCGGGGAGATTGTGGTCGAGATCGCACTTGAAGCTTGAATTGCGGCTCCACCAGACGCCTTTGATGATCGGGATGCTCAGGCCCAGCAGGGTGGAACGGATGGATTTGACCCATTCCGTTTGGGTTGCGTCATCCGGCCACTGCTTGATAAAGGCCTCCACGATTTCGGCTGCGGAGAGTTCACTTTCCAGCTTATCCGGGCAGGTGTTCAGCAGGTCATAAAGCTTGGAGCCAAGCTTGGCCGGATCCTGCTGCAGCCTGCGCATGACAGGTGCGGTGTCAGGAGGTGTGCGCGCCAGGAGCAGTGCTGTGTAGTTACTGAAATCACCACGGGGCGGGGTGAGTGACAGAGCCAGCTCGTGGCCTTCGATGATGAGATCATCCCGCGCACGGAGCAACTCAGCCGGAGGGAACTGGAGAGGGTCAAATCCGCCCTCTGGCCGGCGGGCGACATCGTGGCCTTTGCCACCTGGCACGGGCGGGATGGCCAGCCAGTTGGCCTTCATGGCCGCGTTGAGCCATGCCTCGACCCAGCTGTCAGACTTGATGCTGTGGTAATGTTTGTTCAGCTCGCGACCGATGCGCAGTGCCGCAGCCATCCATGCATTGCGGTGTTTCAGGTCCCAACAGCCGTCGAGGCAGCCTTCCGGCTTGTTGTTCTTGTCATCTCGTTTTTGAAATGAGCCATTGGCATCTGAGATGAAGCGTTTGAGCGGCTCCTCCATGTCAGCGGATTTTGCTGGCGTCATGGCGATCAACTGTCTCTCTATCTCGCGTGTGTCTGTGTCATTCAAAATTTTGACACGCAGCAGGTAAAACAAAGCATCGATGGATGTCTCGGCGTGGCCCACGAGCTTTTCCAGCAGCTGTACGTGGGCTTCACGAGCGCGTTTGATCATGAGAAGGTTTTCTGCGCTGGCCCGGGGCTTTGTGAGCCAGGCGGCAGTGTCTGCCACAGCGCCTGCCGTGTTCTCGTCATTGAGGATCTCAGGTTTTTGGAAAACGATGGCATTGATAAAAGCCGCCAGCCTGATCTGCTGCTGAAGCGGAGGGATCTCCCACGGCCCCTGAGGCCCGCAAGCGCTGATGACCGCCCGCAGAAAGAAGGGGGCGCGGCTGTCAGATGTGAACTCCTCGGCGTGATGGAGGCATTTGCTGATGTCGTCTGAGAGCTGAAACTGATACGCCGCCCAGTACGGAAAGACGGCGCGACGCGCCATGGAGTCCTGTTCTGCGCAAGCCTGGCGCCAGATCTCGTCCATGAGTGAGCAAGGCTGGCCGGGGTGAAGACGCGCCTGGTTCATGATGCAGACAATGAAGTCCAGCGGCCTGCTGCTGTGGAGATGGCCCTCCTTCAGCGCCTCCATGCCCAGGGGGAGAGCCAGTTCCAGCATTTTCACGCGCTGTGCTTCACTGAAGCGGCCCATGAAAGGAAACCTGATCCAGGTGCTGAGAAAGCTGCTAAAGTCCTGTGCGTTTGAGAGGTGCTGGCTGCAAGCCGCCATCGCTTTTGTGAGATAGGCCCGCATTTCCTCTTTTGTGGGAGCGCCGTCCGCGAGCCAGGCGGCCGAGAGGGAGCTCAGCACATATTCAGCCCAGGCGGGTTGCTGCAGCGAGATGGCGCAGAGCTCTGCATGCAGCTCGCGACGTCGTTTCAGGTAGTGCAGGGAGGGGGCATCGCGAGGACTGGCATTCTGGTTGCTGTCATTACGGCTGAGAGCAGGGTGCAAAGGGGGGATGAAGATCTGTTCTTCCTCCTCCTCCACGGAGTCGGAAAGCAGCATGAACAAGCCTTCGATGGCTGATGATTGGACCGAGCCTTCAAGACCTGAGAGTTTTTGACGCATCCACTCCGGGTGATGGCGTGCCAGCCACACACCTGCCTCCGCGGTTTGCAGTCTTGCTGCAAGATCGGTGAGGCGCGCAGCCTGATACATGAAGCCGCCCAGCTCACGGGAGGCTTCATAGTCAGGCAGGCCCTGTATTTTTTCCATGAGCCCAAGGATGGCAGGACTGGTGGGTGCAGGTGCTTCAGCGGCCTGCGAGAAGACCTGCCATCCAAGAAATGGAATCAGCCAGAGGAATCGCATTTTTGTAAGCGTAGCGGGGTGGTGCCTGAATTTGAATCCTTTTTTGAGGTAGGATATTCTTGGGCGACCGGTCTGACGATGCGCGAATCTTTGAAGAAGCAAAGTGCGCAAAGAAAAGCGAATTCAGGCGTTTTTATGATTCAGAGATCCAGCCATGAAAACTACTCTCTTCATACTTTGCGCGGTTTGTCCTGTGTTTTCCGCCCTTGGTGAAAACTGGCCCATGTGGCGGGGGGCGAACGGGGATGGGACGTCTGCAGAGTCCGGGCTGCCGGAGAAGTGGAGCCAGACGGAGAATGTGGTGTGGAAGGTGGAGCTGCCGGAGCGGGGGAATTCGACGCCTGTGGTGTGGGGGAACAAGGTGCTGGTGACGCAGGCGATCGAGAAGGAGGGGAAGCGGTTGCTGCTGTGCTTTGACAAGGCGACGGGCAAGAAGCTGTGGGAGGCGGGGACGGTGTATCGTGAGCCTGAGCTGACGCATGCGACGAATCCGCAGTGTGCGGCATCGCCTGCGACGGATGGCGAGCGGGTGGTGGTGTCCTTTGCGTCGGCAGGGGTGTTTTGCTATGACATGAATGGCAAGGAGCTGTGGAAGCGCACGGATCTGGGCAAGCAGCACCACATCTGGGGCAACGGGGCCTCTCCTGTGCTGGCGGGTGACCGGGTGTTTTTCAATTTTGGCCCGGGAGAGAACACGGTGCTGTACTGCTTTGACAAAAAGACCGGGAAGACGCTGTGGCAGCACCAGGAGCCGGGGGGAGCTTCGGGCGAAGGCGAGGGGAAGAAGTGGCTGGGCTCGTGGGGAGATCCGCTGCTGCGCAAGGTGGGGGCACGTGATGAGCTGCTGATGTGCTACCCGACGCGTGCGTGTGCGTTTGATCCGCAGTCGGGCAAGGAGCTGTGGACGTCCGGAGGGCTGACGAATCTGGTGTATAACTCGCCCTTGTATGCGGATGGGGTGATGATCGCGATGAGCGGGTACAATGGTGCGGCGCTGGCGGTGAAGGCGGGTGGAAATGGAGATGTGACGGAGAAAAACCGGGTGTGGCAGCTGCCGAAGGTGAGCCAGCGGATCGGCAGCGGGGTGGTGCACAACGGCTATCATTACATTCTGAGCGACGGGGGGATCGCGGAGTGCCGCGACCTGAAGACGGGAGAGATGGTGTTTCAGGAGAGGATGAAGGGGAACAACTGGTCGTCTCTGGTGCTGAGCGCAGATGGGAAATGCTATGCGGCGAATCAGATCGGCGACTGCTTTGTCTTCAAGGCGAGCCCGAAGTTTGAGCTGCTGGCCACGAATTCGCTGGGGGAGAAGATCATCGGGTCTGTGGCGGTGAGCGACGGGCGGCTTTTTATCCGGGGGTACAAGCACTTGTGGTGCATCGGGAAGCCATAGCGGCGGGTATCGGCAATTGCCCGGGGGAGGGAAGTCCGCCCCCCTGCATTTCCCTTTGACCCCACGGGGGCGAGACGCTAACAAACGCGCTCCCAGCCTATGGCCGCCTCAGACCGTCAGCATACCCTCGCCAAGTCCGTCTCGATGACGGGCACCTCCCTGCATACTGGCGAACAAGTCACCCTCACCCTTCAGCCGGCACCCGAGAATTTTGGGTTTAAGTTCCGCCGAATCGACCTGGAGGACAAGCCCTTCATCCCGGCGCTGGTGGAGAAGGTGCAGAAAGTGGAGAGAGCCACCACCATTGCCGAGGGCGGGGTGAATGTGCATACGGTGGAACACGTGATCTCGGCTCTGGCCGGGATGGGCGTGGACAATGCGATCATCGAGATGGACGCGAATGAGCCGCCGATCGCTGATGGCAGCTCGATGCCTTTTGTGGAGCTGATCAAGTCCGCCGGACTGCAGGAGCAGAATGAGGCGCGGAAGTATTTCGAAGTGCGCGAGCCGATCTACCAGGAGACGCGGGGCGGGACGATCCTGACCATCGTGCCGGACAAGAAGTTCCGCATTTCGTGCACGAATGTGGGGCCGGAAGGGCGCTTCACGCAGTATTTCAGCACGGAGATCACCCCCGAGACGTACGAGAAGGAAATCGCGGCTGCGCGCACCTTTGTGTACTACGAGGACATCGCGCCGCTGATGGAGAAGGGGCTGATCAAGGGCGGCACGCTGGAGGCTGCGGTGGTCATTCGTGGTGAGACGCTGCTGTCCAAACAGCCGCTGCGGTTTGCGGATGAGTTTGTGAGGCACAAGATCCTGGACATCGTGGGAGACCTGATGCTTTCCGGGAAACGGATTCTGGGACACGTGATTGCCGTGCGTCCGGGACATGGGCCGAACACGGAACTGGCGCGTGCGATTGTGGCGCAGTACAACCAGATGCGCAGCATGGTGCCGGCGCCGGTGAACATTCCGGTGGGCGAGGCCGTGCTGGATGTGAACGAGGTGATGAACATCCTGCCGCACCGCTACCCCTTCCTGCTGGTGGACCGCATCATCGGGTTTGAGGGTGAGTCGAAGTGCACGGGGATGAAGAATGTGACGATCAATGAGCCTTACTTCCAGGGGCATTTCCCGGGACATCCGATCATGCCGGGGGTGCTGCAGCTGGAGGCGATGGCGCAGGTGGCCAGCATCGTGCTGCTGCGCATGCCAGGGAATCACGGGAAAATAGGCTACTTTATGAGCGCCAACAATGTGAAGTGGCGCAGGCCCGTGCTGCCCGGCGACACGCTGATCATTGAGACCGAAATCCTCAAAACGAAGCGCAGCATCGCCAGCGGCATCGGCCGGTGCAGTGTCAACGGACAGATCGTCTCCGAGGCTGAGCTGATGTTCAGCGTGGTGGACCGCTAAAAGATACTTTGTTTACGCATGCCTGCCACGATCCACCCGACCGCCATCATTGATCCGACCGCCAAGATCGGAGCGGACGTGCATATCGGCCCCTACTGCATCATCGGTGCGGATGTGGAGCTGGGTGACGGGTGCTGGCTGCAGCATCATGTGACGGTGATGGGGCCGTCGAAGATCGGGAGGAACAACAAGTTTTACGCCTACGGCTCGATCGGCCAGCAGACGCAGGACCTGAAGTACAAGGCCGAGCCGACCTGGCTGGAAGTGGGTGACAACAACACCTTCCGTGAATTTTGCTCCGTGCATCGCGCGACCGCGCCGGGAGACAAGACGATCATCGGCAGCCACAACAATTTTCTCTCTTATGTGCACATCGCGCATGACTGCGTGGTGGGGAATCATGTGATCTTTTCCAACAACGGCACCCTGGCAGGCCATGTGGTGGTGGATGACCATGTGATCATCGGCGGGCTGACGGCGGTGCATCAGTTCTGCCGGATCGGCACGCGTGCGATCATCGGCGGGTGCGCGAAGGTGGTGCAGGACATCCCGCCCTACTGCACGGCGGATGGGCATCCGGCCCGTGCGCGTGGACTGAACCTGGTGGGCCTGCAGCGTGCGGGCTTCAGCCGCGAGCAGATCCGAGAGCTGAGGAATGCCTTCCGCAAGGTGTACCGCAGCGGGCTGAACAACGCCCAGGCGGTGGAGGAACTGCGTGCCGGGGAACTGACGCCGGAGGCGGCAATCTTCACGGACTTTGTGGCATCGACCAAGCGCGGTATCATCTACGGCGGCAAGGCTGTGGAAGAGGACGCGGAGTGAGGTGAGCTGGGGGGATTAAGAACGTGTTGAGGGGCGGAGTGCTGCGGACTCGGAGGTCCGCGCACCACGATCCGCAGGGACTGCTGGCGGGTTTTCAAACCGTGCTTAGATTGGCGGTCTTCGATGAGAATCCTACTAGTCACTGAGCCCGGAGTGGATGGCGTGTTCCGGCACGTGGAGGCGCTGGCGTCGTATCTGCTGGAGCAGGGGCATGTGGTGCATCTGGCTTATTCAAATGTGCGGGGCTCTGACCGGCTGAACCGGCTGGTGGAGAGGGTGACTGAGGCGGGAGGGATGACGGCGAATCTGGCGGTGAGCAATGCGCCGGGGCCGGGGGATGTGGGAGCTCTGCTGAGGCTGCGCCGACTGGTGAGAGAAGCGAAGCCGGAGGTGATCCATGCGCATAGCTCCAAGGCGGGGGCGCTGACGCGTGCGCTGAGACTGGTGGGAGTGCGGCAGCCGATTTTTTACACGCCGCATGCCTACTACGGGCTGTCTGGAAAGGGCGGGATGAAGGCGCGGTTTTTCAATGCCATCGAGACGGTGCTGGGGCGTGTGGGCACCTCGATCAATCTCTCCGCCGGTGAGCTGGCTTTCGCGAGGGAGAATCTGAGGATTCCGCAGCGGAGGCTGCGGGTGATTGCGAATCCGGTGGACTGTGCGCGCTTTCAGCCTGCGAGTGAGAGCCGAAGGAGGGAGATCCGTGAAGCGCTGGGAGTGCCTGCGGATGCGGTGCTGCTGGGCTCGGTGGGGAGGCTGGCGTTTCAGAAAGATCCGCTGACGCTGTATCGTGCCTTTGCGAAAGCCTGTGAGGGGCGAGCGAATTTGTGGCTTTATCATCTGGGGGATGGTGAGCTGGCGGCGGAGTGTGAGGCGCTGGCGGATGAACTGGGGATTCGCGGGCGCATTGTGCGACAGAGTTATCTTTCGGAGCCGCTGTCGTTTTATCAGGCGCTGGATGGGATGATCCTGACGTCGAGGTATGAGGGACTGTCGTTTGCGGTGCTGGAGGCGCTGGCATGTGATCTGCCGGTGATCCTGAGCCAGGCTCCGGGGAACAATGACTTTCTGGAGATGGGGCTGACACACTGCTGGTCGGCGGCGAAGGAGGATGCGGATGGGTTTGCGCGGGTGATTGGGGAATGGGCGGCAGATTGTGAGAAGAAGAGGGCGTCCAATCACCGGCAGGTGGCGGAGGAGAGGTTTAGCCAGGATGCGTGTTTTGGGGCGGTGGTGAGGGAGTATGAGAAGGCTGCATGACGGAGGCAGCGGCGTGGAGAGGGAAGTGAAATGGCCTGACGTTTTTCAGGCCGGACGGCAGGATGAGGCCGAGGGATATTCTGCACCTCGCGAAAGCGGTGTCGCCGATGCAGGCTTGCGCCGTGCATCTCTGCCACCGCACTCCACGACGCTGTCGCGTTTGCGGAGGGCTCAAGCTGCGCAAGTGAGGTGCGTAGCATTGACGCAGCTTGATCTCGTGAGAGCGGGGGCTTAGCTTTCTGGACTTCATGCACCATTTCCGGCCTATTCTCTGCATGCTCTGCTTTGCGATAACTGCCTTGAGTAGAGCTGAGGTGCCGTGGGAGGCGGCGAAGAGGGATGAGACGGCGTACTGGGCTGGGGTAGTGAAGGAGCAGGCGGAGAGGATGAAGGAGGTGCAGGCGAAGATTGTCTTCATCGGGGACTCGCTGACGGAGAGCTGGGACAAGGGGCTGTGGGAGTCACGCATCGCGCCCGCGAAGGCGTTGAATTTTGGGATTGGCGGGGAGGGACCGCAGCATGTGCTGTGGCGGCTGGAGCAGGGGATTCTAGACGGACCTGCGCCGGAGACGGTGGTGCTCATGATCGGCATCAACAACTACTGGCGGCATTTCAGCGCGGTGGATACGGCGCGCGGGATTGAGACGATCGTGGAGCGGATTCATGCGGTGCAGCCGGGGGCGAGGATAGTGCTGCTGGGGCTGCTGCCGGTGTATGAGGCGGCCTCGCCGATTCGCCCATGGATTGGCGAGATCAATGCGCGGCTGAAGAAGCTGCATGGCAGCCAGCAGGTGGAGTTTCATGATTTCTCAGCGGCTTTTCTGGAGGCGGATGGGAACCAGAAGCTGCAACTGTACCTGGAGGATCATCTGCATCTGTCGAAGGCCGGGTATGTGGCGCTGACCCGAGAACTGACCCCTGTGCTGAAGCTGCCCTCCGCCCTGCCATGAAGTCGATCAATCCCACTTTAAGAATTGCTGAACTGGATGCTCTACGCGGTATCGCGGCGATGGCGGTGCTGCTGTTTCATTTCACCAGCGGCATCGCGAAGAACTGGACATTTCATCTGTATGATCCGCCATTTGGATTTCCGTATGGGGGCCTGGGGGTGGATCTGTTTTTCATGATCAGCGGCTTTGTGATTTTCATGACGCTGGATCGCGCCAAATCGGCGGCGAGCTTTGTGGTGGGGCGCTTTTCGAGGCTGTATCCTACTTTCTGGGCCTGTGCGCTGATCACGCTGCTGGTGACTTCACGCTATGGCCTGCAGGGGATGGAGGTGAGTGCGCGGGATGCGCTTTGGAACATCCCGCTGCTACCGCGTTTTCTACGGGCGAACATGATCGATGGTGTGTACTGGTCGCTGGAGTTTGAGCTGCTGTTTTATGTGGCGATGCTGGTGCTGCATCAGCTGGGGGCATTCAAGAAGCTCACGGTGCCGGTGCTGCTGCTGTGGCTGGCTGCGGCTGCCGGGGCGCACTGGGTTTTGACGCATGGGCAGCCGGAGTCGCTGGTGTACCGGCTGACGGGGAAGATCAAGGCGGTGACGAGCCTTGATTATATTCATCTCTTTGGCGTGGGGATGATCTTGTATGATGCACACCGCAGGCGGGCGTGGAGCGTGGGGCATACGCTGGTGCTGCTGGTGTGCGGGGGGCTGGCATGGTGGAAGGCGGCGTTTCCGCTGCATTTCCCGCTGGTGCTGGGCTTTGCGCTGCTGCTGCATCTGGCAACGACGGGCTGGCTGCCTTTTCTGAATGCGCGGCCGCTGGTGTTTCTGGGGGCGATCTCGTACCCGCTGTATTTGATTCATCAGAACATCGGGCTGGTGCTGCTGGATGCGCTGGGAGCGGTGACTCAGTCGGCGTGGGTGAGGCTGGGAGTGACGACGGTGGCGATGGTGCTGCTGGCGTGGGTGATTTCGGTGTGGATCGAGAAACCGTCAATGAGGTGGGTGAGGGAGAGGTTGAGGAGGTTTACGTGAGAGAGTGGTCCGCACAGTCCTCTGTGCAGTTCGACAGAGTCTCCTGATTCACTTCCCAGAAAAAGACGGCACATAAAAATGCTTCTGTCTGACAAGGGGTGACTCGCGTTAGCGGAGCGCCGCACAGGGGACTGTGCGGACCACTTTACAGAGTCTTCTGCGCCTGGAGCCACGCCTGAAACATGAGGATGTCCCAGAGGTAGAAGTGCCAGTTGCGGGTGCCGCTGAGGTGTTCCTGCCATTTCTGGCGGATGGGGGCGGGGTGGAAGAAGCCTTCGCGTTTGAGGCGGGATTCGGAGAGGAGGTCTTCGGCCCATTCGCGCAGGGGGCCGCGCAGCCAGATTTCCAGCGGGATGCCGAAGCCCTGTTTGGGGCGGTCGATCAGGGCCTTGGGCACATGGCGATAGAGCGTCTCACGCATGAGCCATTTGCCTTTGCCGTCGCGGACTTTCATGGAATACGGGATGCGCCAGGCGAACTCGATGAGGTCGGTGTCTAGGAGAGGAATGCGGCCCTCCAGGCTGACGCCCATGGCGGCGCGGTCCACTTTGACGAGGATGTCTCCGGGGAGGTAGGTCTCCATGTCGAGGTACATCATGCGATGGGTGAAGTCGCTCACGCGTGGCCATGCCTTGGTGTTGGTGATGGCGGTGACGGGGTCCCTGCCATCGATGACGATGTCCGTGGGCTTTTTCCAGTAGGACATGATCGTGAGATAGAGCGACTCCATGCCGGGCGCGGCGACGACTTCGGCGAGCTTGTGGAGCTTGTCTCCCACGGGGATATGGCGCTTGCTTCTGGGGAGGACTTTGGAGCCGAGGGCGTTGAGCGGGCCGGGAGGGACTGCGGTGAATGCGGCGGCGGTCAACTTCTTCAGCGGCGGGGGCATCCAGGCGAATTTATTCCAGAGGCTGCGGCCCATGGCGTAGCGCTCGTAGCCGCCGAAGAGTTCATCGCCCGCATCGCCACTGAGAGCGACGGTGACGTGCTGGCGGGCCATCTTGCAGACGAGGTGGGTGGGGATCTGCGAGTAGTCGGCGAAGGGCTCGTCGTAGAGTGCGGGGAGCTGCGGGATGACATTGAGTGCGTCCTCGCCGGTGACGTACATTTCGGTGTGCTCGGTGCCGAGATGCTTGGCCACGCTCTTGGCGACTTCGGCCTCGTTGTACTGCTTTTCGTGGAAGCCGATGGTGAATGTGCGCACGGGGCGGGCGCTCTGCGACTGCATCATCGCCACGATGAGCGAGGAGTCGATGCCGCCGCTGAGGAAGGCGCCCAGAGGCACATCGGAGACCATGCGCATGCCCACGGCTTTTTTGAGCATGGACTCAAAGGTGTCGATGGCTTCGGCTTCGGTGCCCTTGAAGGGATTGTCAAGGCCGCGCTCCACGGCATGCGGCAGGCTCCAATAATAGCCGGGTTGTGGATGATCGGAGGGGGCCTGCAAACTAAGCATCGCGGCAGGGGGCAGCTTTTTAAAGCCCTGGTAGATGCAGAGGGGATCTGGGATGTAGTTGAAGCGGAGGAGGGAGGTGAGGGCCTCGCGATCGATGGCGGCATTGAAGCCGGGGAAGCGGCGCAGGGCTTTGAGCTCGGAGGCGAAGACAAAGGTCTCGCCGATCCAGCCGTAGTAGAGCGGCTTTTCCCCCATGCGGTCGCGGGCCAGGTGCAGCACGCGCTCCTGCTTGTCCCACACGGCGTAGGCAAACATGCCGTTGAAGCGCTTGGTGGCCTCCACCACGCCCCACTGACGGAAGGCGGCGAGCATGATCTCGGTATCTGAGTGGCCGCGCCAGGTGTGGCCGAGGGGTTCGAGTTCGGCGCGGAGGTCCTGGAAGTTGTAGATCTCGCCATTGAAGACGATGACGAAGCGGCCGTCGGCGCTGGTCATGGGCTGATGGCCCAGAGGCGAGAGATCGAGAATGGAGAGGCGGCGATGGCCGAGTGCAATGCCGCTGGAGGAGTCCACCCAGGCACCGGAGTCATCGGGGCCTCGCAGGATGATGGCGTCCGTCATGGCGGTGACGATGGCGTTCATCTCGTGCGAAGGGCACGCTGAGGGAGGATTGAAGAAGCCAGCGATGCCGCACATGGTCAGGAATGAGGAAGGGGAGAGGCGAGAGCGGAAGAGGGGCGAGCTGCCGATGCTACTGAAGCCGAGTGAGGTGAGTCCAGCAGGGAGGCGAATTTTTGCAAAACGCTCTCGATGGAGAAGTGCTGCGCGATGCGTGTGCGGGAGCCGGGATCGTGGAGGAGGCCGGAGTCGAGAACATCAATGCAAGCCTGAGCAAGCGCTGCGGGATCTCCCGGCGGCACGAGATGGCCGGTGTCTCCCGTCACCCAGCGGGTGTCGCCGATGTCTGTGGCGACGACGGGAACGGAGCAGGCCATGGCCTCGCCGACGACGTTGGGAAAGCCTTCGCCAAAAGCGGAGGAGGAGACGGCGATGTTGAGAGAGGCGGTGAGCTCGGGCAGGTCGTGGCGCTCGCCGAGGATCTGGATGCAGGCGGGCACCTCGAGTTCTTCGGTGCCAGCGCCGACGATGATGAACTCGGTGCCCGGCTTTTTCTCCGCGATGATTTTAGCGGCAGCGATGAAGGTGGCGTAGTCCTTCATGGGTGCGTTGCGGCCAAAGCGGCCGATGCGTCCGGGGACGGGTGTGCCCGGCTGCCATTTGCCGAGGTCAAAGCCGTTGGGGATGAGCTGGGTTTTGGACGCGCGGTAGCCCAGAGACTCGTGCTGGCGTGCGCCGGTCTGCGTGTTGTAGGTGATGCGTGCGGGCAGCCAGGACAGCGATGCCAGCGCGCGGATGACGAGCGCGGAGCCGCGCTTTTCGTGCTTCAGATCGTAGAGGCTTTGGCGCACGTTCCAGATGACGGGCACGCTTTTGAAATGCATGAAGCGTGCGAGCACGGCGGCAAAGCAGCCGTGGTACATCCAGCCCATGAGAACATCAGCCCTAGTCTGGTGGACGATGCGGAAGAGACGCCAGAGGGAGGCGAGCGTGGGCTTGCCGGCGGGCATGTCGAGGCTGTGGACTTCGTAGCCGCCTTCGCGCAATGCGGTGGCGTGTTTGCCGCCAGAGGTGAGCGAGATGACACTGTGCTGGAACTGCGGGAGGCCACGAATGAGCTGCGCCAGCATCATCTCAGCACCACCGCTGCCGAGGCCGGTGGTGAGCCAGAGGACTTTCTTTGAGAGCAGGCGGCTGGTGCGTTGGATGAGCTTTGAGATGCTGAACTCGTCCACGATGCGCTGGCGTGGATCGTGGGGCGTAAAGGAACGCATGCACTGTGCGAGTGCTGTGTGGTCGCCCACAGGGAAGATGCGGGATTTTTCGCCGATGATCCAGGCGCTGTCTCCCACATCGCTAGCGATGCAGGGGACGCCGCAGGCCATGGCCTCGCCGATGACGTTGGAGAAGCCTTCGCCAAAGGCGCTGGAGTTAACGAGGCAGTCGAGCCTGGCGTAGATGGCGGGCATGTCCTTCTGCGCGGGCAGCCAGGTGAGGCGGTCGTCGAGTCCCAGACTCGTGGCAAGGCTGCGCATCTGCTGCTCGTAGGCGGCATCTCCAGAACCAACGATGATGAACTGCGCATGAGGGACGAGAGCCGCCGCGCGCAGGAAGGTGGCGATGTCCTTCATCGGGTTCATGCGGCCCACGAGGCCGAAGGTGGGCAGGGCTGAAGGCGTGCGCGGCTGCGGCTGGAACTTCTCGGTGTCGATGCCGTTGGGCACGACGTGCATCTTGGCCTGCGGATAGCCGCGTGCGGCGTAGTAGTCGCGCCCGGCCTGGGAGTTGCAGATGATGACATCGGCGAAGCGTGCGAGCAGGCAGTTCAGGCGGAAGCTGGCCCTGCCGAGGACGCCCCAGAGATGAGCGTCTGTCTGGGAGTCGCGAACACCCCACACCACGCGGGGGAAGCCGCAGAAGGGCTTCAAAAACAGCGCCATGAGGTTGGATTCGGCGAGGTAGCCGTGCAGCACCTCGGGGCGGATGCTGCGTGCTGCTTTGACGAGGCGGATGAAGAAACCCGCGAGATCCCAGCGGCTTTTTTTGCCGATGCAGACGGTGCGTGCGCCTGCGGACTCAAGTTCGTCACGAAAGGGGCCGCCGTAGAAGTGCAGCACGCTGACCTCGTGGCCCTGCTGCACCAGTCCACCCGCAAGCAGCACGAGCTGGCGCTGAGCACCGCCGTGGCCGAGATCGCGGATGATGAAGGTGATCTTCATGACTGCGGCAGAGGAGCGTGCGGGGTGGTCTGCGGTTTGGAGGGGGCTTTGAGCACGAGGCGGAAGCGGCCAGCGAAAACGAGATTGCTGCAGACGGCGGCGGCAAACCAGTAGTGCGGGGATTCGACGAGGATCTGGCTGCAAGGAATAAACAACCAAAGGGGTACGAGACAGTAGGCCCCGCGCAGGCCCATGGTGAGGCAGCGGAAGGTGAGCAGCGCCAGACCGCCGATGTAGAGCAGCACGCCGGGGATGCCGATGTCGATCCAGAGGGCGACAATTTGATTGTGCGGTTTCCAGACGCTGGTGCCTGCACCGGTGCCGTGGCCCCAGAGGGGTTTTTTGCCTGCGGCCTCCCAGCCATCCTGCAGGTCCTTGCCGCGTTCGGGAGATTTGATGCGTTCAAAGTCGAGCTCGTAGATGGCCTTGAGGCGGTCGGTCGTGTCCTTGTTGGTCATGAGACCGTCCTTGGTGGAGGTCTGGGCCAGGATGGTGACGCCGCCAATGGCGAGCGGGATGCTGACGGCGGCGGCGATGAGCATGCCCATGAAGTGCTGGCGCAAATTGGCCAGGATGTAGCAGAACATGAGACAGGAAAAGACGGCCATGCCGCTGCGGCTGAGCGTGAGCGCGATGGCGGGGGTGACCACGCCCACGAGCACCATGTTCCACCAGAAACGCGGGTTCAGCGTGAAGACGGCGCTGAGCATGAGGCTGATGATGATCGGCGGGTCATTTGGGTCTGTGGAGTATCCAGCCATGCGGCCGGGAATGCGCGTGAAGGCGCGGAAGCCAAGAAACTCATAATAAACACCGGCAGCCGAGAAGAGAGCGGTGCACACGCCCACCCAGATGGCCACGCGACGCCAGGGCTCTGAAGAAAGGCACAGGACCGTGGTGAAAGTGACGAGGAAATTGGAGATCAGGGACATCACCACAATGCTGTGATCTCCGAGAGCGGTGATGGTGAAACGCTGCAGAAAGGTGGCGTCCAGCACGCGGAGGAGCGGCACGATGAGCATCAGGAAGGCAGGCGGGCAGATGCTGGGCCTGTTGAACATGACCATGAAGCTGACAGCGGCCACTGTGAGGAGGGTGTAGTCCCGCGGCTTGAAGGGCAGCACCCCGACGCTGTCCGCCCAGGGGAGATATTTCGTCATCGTGGGGACCAGCAGGGCCAGGGAGCAGAGGATGAGCAGGCGGGTCATGCGCTCGCGGCTTTTTTCTGCCGCCCTGACGAAGGCTGGCGGCATGTGCATGGCGGGAGCGGGGCTCATGCAGCCTCCTTTCTGCGAATGACGGTGAGGCAGACGAGGCAGGTGGCGATGGCGCAGATGAAATGGACGAGGGTGGTGGAGAGGGCGATGCCCGCCGCGCCCATGTGGCGCATGAGCAGCCAGTTGAGCGAGGCATTCAAGGCCAGAGCACTGAAGGCAATGCCAAGCATGTAGCGCGATGCCTGCAGCGAGACCGCCACGCGCGCAGCGACGATGCCGAAGATGTAGAAGGGGATCTGGAATGCGGCGTAGCGCAGCACTTCGGCCACACGAAGAGTGTCCTGCGGGCCGAAGGCACCACGCTCAAAGAGGATGCGCACAATCCACGGAGCCAGAAAGCTGAGTGCGAGCGTCATGGGCAGCGAGGCCAGGGCGATAAGACCCGCGCTGGTGAAGAAGCGCCTGCGCAGCCCACCCCAGTCCCGCTGGGCCACGAGTTCGGCAAAATGGGGGAACAGCACGTCCGAGGCGGGGCCAGCGGTGATGGAGAGCACGATGGTGCAGAGCTTGTCCGAGTAGCCGAGCACGGCCACGGAGCCGGCGGTGAGCCAGGCGGCCATGGTCTGATCCACCACACTGGCGCTGCCAAAGGCGATGCCGCCCATCAGAAAGGGCAGGGCATTTCGCAGCACCACACGCAGGCTGGGCTCCCAATGACGCAGCAGGCTGCGCCACCAGTACTGGCGGCGAGGCAACTGACGCACGACGGCCGCCAGCAGAACACCGAGATGCGCGGCAGCCCCCCAGACGGTGCCAGAGACGAGCGTCCAGGCATTGACCCTGTCCCCAGCGAGCAACAGAGAGGTGATGATGCCGGCGGGGACGAGCATGGGAGTCGATGCCGCGAGCATGAAGGTTTTGCCCGCGCGCAGCCATGCGCCGATATTCAGGGCCACGCCGTAGCAGATAAAAAACGGCAGGAGACCACGCAGCAGCTCCACGGCGAGTTTCTGCTTGGCGGGGCTGAAGCCCTTGGTGGCCCATCCTACCGCCCACGGTGCTGCCAGAGCCAGCAGGAGGCTGCATGCGAGCAGGATACCCAGCTGGAAAAACACACACTGCGCGCCGAGGCGATAGGCCCTGCGCAGGCCACGGTGCTCGCGCAGTTCGGCATAGGCCGGGACCAGGGCTTCAGGCAGGCCACTGGTCAGCACGCTGATGACGAAAGTCAGAAAGCCGAAAACGAGCATGTAGCTGTCCAGATCGTCAGCGGTGCCGAGCTTGGCGGCGACGACGGCGTCTTTGGCGAAGGCGACGATCTTGCCGACCATTGTCATGACTGCCACCACGAGGAAGCCCGAGACCACGGTGGAGCCAGCGCCCCTGGATAGAAGGGCGCGGAGCGGGGCTGGCAGGGCAACACGCATTGGCGGCATTTACATAAACTATAAACACCATAAAACGATTGGGCAAACTTGAGCTATCGATATTTAGGGAGGCGGTGGGAGGCCTAAATCTACCCGGGGCGGGCGGCTGTCAGACCAAGGTGACGGCTTACATTTTAGGCTCAAGCGTCTCGCGGTCTCCTGAGGCCAGGGTAAGGCATACAACTCCTTGGGCTTGAAGGTTGTATGAGCCTCCTCCTGCGAGGCCGGGGTGGGGTTTGGCTGGGAAAGAGGGACACATGGCGGTGTCGAAGACGAGGGACCAGACAATGCTGTCATCCCCCGGCAGGAGGAAGGGCTCGGGCTCGGCGCTGTTGTTGAAGATGAGGAGGAGGGTGCTGGAGGAGTCTGAAGATGAGCCCATCAGAGCGCCAAAGCAGCGGCGGGTTTCCTGATGCCACTCCTCGTGATGGAGGAGGGTGCCGTCGTTTTCCAGCCAGGTCACGTCCCGGAGGCCGGTGGTGGGGTTGAGCTTGCCGTCGTAGTAGGCGGAGCGGCGGAAGATATCGTGGCTGCGCCGGAAAGCGGTGATCTGGCGGGTGAAGTGGAGCATGTCGTCATCGCAGGTGCTCCAGTCGATCCAGCTGATTTCGTTGTCCTGGCAGTAGGCGTTGTTGTTTCCCTTTTGCGTGCGGCCGCGCTCGTCGCCAGCGGTGATGAAGGGGACGCCGAGGGAGCACATCATGGTGGCGATGAGGCCACGACGGAGGCGGGCGCGGGTCTGCAGCACTGCGGGATCGGTGGTGGGGCCTTCCACGCCGCAGTTGCAGCTGTGGTTGTTGCTGTCGCCATCGCGGTTGTCCTCCTTGTTGGCTTCATTGTGCTTCTCCGTGTAGCTGACGAGGTCCAGCAGGGTGAAGCCGTCGTGAGAGGTGAGAAAATTGATGCTGGCCAGGGGCGGGCGCTGATTCCAGCCGAAGACGTCCTGGCTGCCGCAGAGGCGCTTGGCGAATTCGGCGGTGGCTCCGCTGTCTCCGCGCCACCAACTGCGTACGGTGTCGCGGTATTTGCCATTCAGCTCGCGCCAGGGTTCGGGGAAGTTGCCGACCTGATAGCTGTCCATGCGGGAGATGTCCCAGGCTTCGGCGATGAGCTTGACCCGAGAGAGCACAGGGTCCTGCGCCACGGCGCTGAGGAAGGGGGACTGGCGGTTGAAGTCGTCTTTTTCATCCCGCGCCACGGTCACGGCGAGGTCAAAACGGAAGCCGTCCACATGCATCTCGGTGACCCAGTAGCGCAGGCTGTCGAGGATCAGACGGAGGACTGGCTGGCTGGCGGAGTCCACGGAATTGCCACAACCGGTGACGTTGACGTAGTCGGCGCCGTTTTCGCCGAAATGATGGCGGTAGTAGCTGTGGTCATCCAGACCGCGGAAGACCAATGAGGGGCCGTATTCATTGCCCTCAGCGGTGTGGTTGTAAACCACATCGAGGATGACCTCGATGCCTGCGGCGTGGAGGGCTTTGACCATGGACTTGAACTCGCGCACCTGCTCCTGGGGATCTTTGGCGGCGGCGTAACAATTGTGAGGGGCGAAGAAGCCGATGGTGTTGTAGCCCCAGTAGTTGGTGAGATCTCGGCCGAGGAGGAATCCATCGTCCAGATGCTGGTGCACCGGGAGAAGCTGTACGCTGGTGATGCCGAGCTGGCGCAGGTAGGAAGTGACGGAGGGATGGGCGAGGCCGGCATAGGTGCCGCGCAGTGCGGCAGGGATGGAGGTGTGCGTCTGGGTGAAGCCTTTGACATGCAGCTCGCAGATGACGGTGTCCCGCCACGGGATGCGCGGTCTGGTGTCGCCGGACCAGTCGAAGGATTCATCGACGACCACGCTTTTGAGGGCGTTGGCCCCGTTGTCAAAGCGGCCTTGGGAGTGGCGTGGGTCAGGCAGGGTGCGCATGTGGTCTGCCTCGTCCGGTTTGCCATGGATGGCGCGGGCGTAGGGGTCGAGCATGAGCTTTTTAGCATTGAAGCGCATGGCGTTTTGCGGGAGCCAGGGGCCGTGGGCACGGTAGCCGTAGAGGGTGCCGGGGCGCACCCCACGCACGGTGGCGTGCCAGAGATCGCACTCGGTGCGCTCCATGCGGATGCGGGCGGTCTCGCGGGAGGCGTCTTTGGGATCGTAGAGGCAGAGGTCCATGGCGATGGCGTGCCGTGAGTGGACGACGAAGCGGGTGCTCTCCCCCAAAAGGGTGACGCCGGGGGAGAGGGGCTCTCCATTGATCTCAAAAGACACCGGGAGGGGAGAATCGCTCTGGGCAGACGCGCGGGTGTGGGAGACGGCGGCGGGTTTGCGGGCAAATTTGCGTTTCAGGCTGGTCAGCAAAGGTTGCATGAGTCCCACAACGCACAACGTTTGCCATGCCGCCATGAATTATCGTCAATTTACCCTGCTTTTTCTGTTTCTGAATTGTTCCCTGGCGCTGGCCCTGCGGCCAGCCGACCCGGCACGCTTTGAAAAAGCCATCCAGGCCTTTGAGGCAGCGGATGCCGCCAAGGCACCGCCAAAGGCTCCGGTGCTCTTTGTCGGGGCGTCGAACATACGGCGCTGGGAGTCGCTGCAGGAGAGGTTCAAGAAAACGCCGGTGCTGAACCGGGGCCTTGGCGGGTCGCAGATCAGCGATTTGGTGCATTTCGTGGACCGGTGCGTGATCAAGTACCATCCGCGCCAGATCTACCTGAATGCCGGAGGCAATGACCTGCATGCGGGGCGCACACCGGAGGAGGTGCTGGCGTCCTTTGAGGCCTTTGTGAACAAGGTGCGTGAGGGACTGCCGGGGACGCCGGTGGCCTTCATCTCGATCCCGCCTTCGCCGGCACGCTGGGACGAGGTGGAGCAGGTGAAGAAGGCGAACGCACTCATCGCCAAAGCCTGCGCGAAGCAGGGGGTGGATTTCATTGAGACCTTTTCCTTGATGCTGGGGGCGGATGGCAAGCCGCGGCCTGAGCTGTATGTGGAGGACAAGCTGCACTTCAGCGAGGCGGGTTACGATGTGGTGACCTCCGCGATCCGCTGGCAGAAGGAGATCCTGGCTTTTGGCAAGCTGGACAAGCAGAAGGCACCGCCGGAGAATCCGATCGTCTTCACCGGAAGCTCCAGCATCCGCAAGTGGGTGACTCTGGAGGCTGACTTTCCAGACCTGCCGGTGATGAACCGGGGATTTGGCGGCTCCGAGGTGTTTGATTCCTTCAACTACGCGCACCTGACCGTGATCAAGTACAAGCCGAGGCTGGTGGTGATGTATGCAGGGAGCAATGATATCTCAGCGGGCAAAACGCCGCAGCGGGTGTTGAAGGACTTTCAAGCCTTTGTGGCCAAGGTGCATGCAGCGCTGCCGGAGTGCCGGATCACCTACATCTCGAATGCGCCGAACCCGAGCCGCTGGAAGATGATGCCACAGATGCGTGAGGCCAGCTCATTGATAGAGGCCTATACGAAGACCGATCCGCGAATGCAGTTTATCAATGTGTGCCCGCACATGCTCGGTGCGGACGGCCTGCCGAAGCCGGACATCTTTGTCTCGGACCAGCTGCATATGAATGCGAAGGGCTATGCGATCTGGAAGGAAGTGGTGGGGCCGTATTTGAAGTAGTGGAGGATAAAATCTTTCTCTTCCTTCTACTCCGCCTCCCTCATTCAGGTGTCTGGATGCCTACAGGGAGGAAGAGTAGGAGCATGAGGAAGAGGAGGATTGAGGCAGAGCCTCTCTACACCAGGCCCTCTTTCACGGCCTTGGCGATGGCGCTGCCGCGGCTGCGGACCTGGAGCTTTACATAGACGCTGCGGATGTATTCATCGGCCGTGTAGTAACCGATGCCGAGCTGTGCGGCGGCGTCTTTGATGGTGCTGCCATCCACGAGCAGCTTGAGAATGTCCAGCTCCCGTGGTGTGAGGCCGTAGTCCTTTTGAGGCATGTTGGCCTTGGAGAACATTTCCAGGACGCGGCGGGCGATGTGGGGATTGATGGGCGAGCCACCGGCGGCAGCACTGCGAATGGCGGCGGCAATGTCGTCGGTGCTGGATGTTTTGAGAAGGTAGCCGGCGGCACCTGCACAGATGGCGCGGAAGATTTTGTCATCCTCCTCAAACACCGTGAGGATGACGATGGCGGCCGCCGGTGCGAGCTGGCGCAGCCGTGTGATGCCATCAATGCCATTCATGCCGGGCAGGCCCACATCCAGCAACAGCACCTGTGGTACGGGCTCGCTGCCGAGGGCGGCAAAGGCGTCCTCACAGGCTGTGAAGCGCTGCGTGCAGGCGATGCCATCGATGCGGTTCAAGGCGCGTGCGAGGCGCTCGCCGTAGGTCTTGTGGTCTTCGATGATCCAGAGATGGATGGTGTCAGGCATGCAGCGGCAGGGAGAGTGTGAAAATGGTGCCCTGGGGGGAGGAGGTGATTTCGGTGCGGCCGTGGTGTTTGGCGGCACGGCGGTGGAGGTTTGTGAGGCCCATGCCGGTGGTGGGAATGGTGGTGTCAAAGCCGTGGCCGTTGTCGCGGACGGTGAGAATGAGATCGTGGTGTGTCTGTGAGAGGGTGATGTGGACCTGCGTGGCGGCGGCGTGGCGGGTGATATTGTACAGCGACTCCTTGAACATGAGCATGAGGTCGCGCTGACGGTCCACGGCCAAGAGGCGGGTTTGCGCATGCTCGTCGAGATCAAGCGTGTGGGAGATGCCGCGCAGCATGCGGGCGGCGGTCTCTCGCAGAAGCGTGGGCAGGTCGTCGGTGCCGTAGCGCTGGCTCTGCATGAGGCGCGTGATGTCGCGCATGGCGTCCACCGTTTCATCCGCGATGACTTTGATCTCGGTCAGGTCTGCGCGCGCCTGCCCGCTCTGGCCGCCATCCGCCAGGATGTCCTGCGCGATGAGTGCGATGCTGCCGAGGCTGCTGCCGATCTCGTCGTGAAGATCCTGAGCGATGCGCTCTCGCAGACGCTCGAGCTCCTGGCGGCGTGCTTGCCGCTGGCGCTGCAACCAGATGAGCAGGGCGATGACGCCTGCCAGGACCACTCCACTGAGCAGCCCCAGGACGATGCGCTGCCAGTAGCGGGCGATGGATTCACGCTTTTGCTCGATCAAGCCCAGCTGATGCTGCAACTCGCGGCGCAGAGACAATGCTGCGAGCCAGCCGGGCCAGTCCACAATGTCTGCGCTGCTGGCGTAGCCGTCCACGAGGGCTTTGCGGGACCAGCCGTCCCGCTCGGTGGAGTCGGGGGAATTGACATCGCAGCCGAGGGCGATGTTTCTGCCGGAGGACCAGACCTGCATCTCCGCCATGGCGAGGACGACGGCTCCATTGCTAACATGTGGATCGAGGACCTGAAGGCGTGCGAAGCGTGCGCGGTGCGCGCCGACAACCGTCACGACATTGTCTCCAGGCAGGGCATTGTAGCTGCCGGATTGAGGAGCAGGAAGAATCCGAGGCTCGTCATTTTCATCTTCGCGCAACTCGATCTGATAGCTGACTGGAAAGCCGTAGCCGTGGCTGTGAGAAAACTGGGGCGGATGAGCAGGGAAGAAGCGGATTTCATCGATGGGCTGAACGGTGCCGAGATCCACCTCGACCCAGGGATTGAGGTGAGGGCGGCCCTCGCTGGTGGGCACGCTGCGAAAGCCAAGCGTGGGGCTGGGGCGGGAGCCGAGAGGTGGGCCGAGGACGGTGTGGCCATCGACGAGATTGATCCGGCCCCAGTCCGGGCGTGTGCCCTGGCTGCTGCTGGCGCGAACGGCGGGGGGGCCGAGCGCCTCTAGGCGTGCGCCCAGATTCTGACCATCCTGCAGGAGCATGACCTCTCCGAGGGCGCAGAAGCAGCGACTGCCGGTGGTGTAGAGCCGCGTGGCGGTGACGCGTACCTTCTGAGCCATGCGGCCCCCTGCTGGGATGACCACGGGGAGGAGGCCGGGATTGGGGAAATCGGCGCCGGTGTAGTCGGCGATGATGGTGCGCTCATTGTCCTCTCCCTCTTCGAGAAGCTCGACGTAAAAGCGCAGGGGGAAGCCGTAGCCTCTGCCGACGGATGCGCCATTGGGCGGTGGTGCGATGAGGACCACAGAGTCGATTTTCTGGGCCTGACCGAGATTCAGCTCCACCCACTCGGCGGTGTCGGGAGAGGATGAGTAGTCGCTATGCCAGCCGAGGCGCTGGGTGAGCTGGACCTCTGGTGCGGGAGGCATGGAGGCGAGCTTTTCCTGCAATGCGTGCTGCTCAGCGGCCAGAGCGTGCATGCCGGGGATCCAGGCCGGGACATCTGCGCAAGCCAGCCTGCTCCAAAGAAGGAGGACAGCCAGGCATGGATGGAGAAAAGGCCGCATGATGTGCAAGCCTAGCGAGGCTGGAGCTGTGCTGCCAGTGTGTTCTGAGAGAGGCGACGCCCCCGAAGATTCGGGGGCGGTGCACAAAGCCGCTGCGGCCATCGTTTGAACAGAAGATCAATGACCCGACTCCTGCTTCCTGCGCTGACTGCCTCCGCCCTGATAGCCACCCACCCCGCCGTGGGGGCTGAATCGCGTGATCTGAACGGCCTGGTGCGGCCTTTCTTTGAGCAGCACTGCAACCGCTGCCATGATGCCAAAAAGCAGAAGGGGGATCTGCGGGTGGACAACCTGATCGTGGATCTGCAGTCGCCGAAGATCATGGGGCACTGGGAGGAGATCATGAGCCGCATCAACTCCGGTGACATGCCGCCGGAGGATGAGGCGAGGCCGAAACCGGAGGAGATTTCCAAGGTGGCAGACTGGATCCTGCTGCAACTGCGTGAAGCGGAAACGGCACGCCAGTCCTCGGCGGGTGAGCGGGTGGCCTTTCGCAAGCTGACGCGTGATGAGTATGCCAACACGATCCGCGACCTGCTGGGGGTGAACTTTGATGTGAAAGCGCCGAGCGGCCTGCCGGAAGATCCAGACTGGAAGGGATTTGAACGCATCGGGTCGGTGCTGACGCCCTCTCCCGCGCATGTGGAGAAGTATTTGAGCGCAGCGGATGCGATTCTGGACGAGGCGCTCTCGATCCGACCAGAGCCCAAGCGCGAGGTGATCCGCTGGGAGGCCTTTGACATGCGGTGGAAGGGCTTCAAGGAGGAATATGAGGCGCGTGGCATCGCAGACAAGGTGCGCATCGAGATCGTGCCGAGGAACTACACGACAGACAGCTGGAACATCGAGATCAAGAACACGGGCGACTATATCCTGCGGCTGAAGCTGAGCGGGCTGCGGCCTGAGGGCGGACGTGCGCCACGCCTGAAGGTGTACATGTCCAGCATCAACACCACACTGATCGAGCAGGATGTGGATGCACCGGAGGACAAGCCCATCACGGTGGAGGCGCGGGTGCATCTGGTGGCGGGCAAGTATCCGGTGCGGATCATCAACTCGGTGCCGGGGCCGAATCCGGAAGGAAGACGCTCGCGCCACAGCGGCACACCCAATGCCTTCACCACCACGCGCAGCCGCGTGCCGTGGCAGCTGAAGCTGACGGATGATGACTTCAAGCCGATCCAGCCGACGCTGATCATTGACAAGGTGGAGTGGGACGGGCCGATCGTGGATTCGTGGCCGACGCAGGCGCATCAGAAGATCTTTGTGAGCAAGGATGCGCGTGAGATTTTGACGAAGTTTGCCACGCGTGCGTGGCGCCGTCCGGTGCAGGCGAAGGAGATCGAGCGGCTGATGAAGCCGGTGCAGAAGTCGCTGGAGCTGGGGGATCCGTTTGAGGTGGCGGTGAAGAACGGCCTGATCGCCGTGCTGTGTGCGAAGAGCTTTCTGTATCTGGAAGAAGGAGATGCGGCCAAGGCTGCGCCCAAGCTGAGCGACTACGAGCTCGCCTCCCGGCTTTCCTATTTCCTGTGGAGCTCCATGCCGGACGAGGGTCTGCTGGAGCTGGCGAAGCAGGGCAAGCTGCAAGAGGCGAAGACGCTGGGGGCGGAGGTGAAGCGCATGCTGGCAGATCCGAAGGCGGAGGCCTTTGCCGTGAGCTTTCCGCGTCAGTGGCTGCAACTGCGCAAGGTGGGGATGTTTCCACCGGACAAGGAGCTGTACCCTGACTATGACGAGAACCTGGAGCAGAGCATGGTGGCGGAGACGCTGGGCTTTTTTGGCGAAGTGCTGAAACGCAACGGCAGTCTGCGTGACTTTCTGGACTCCGACTGGACAATGATGAACGAGCGTCTGGCGATGCACTATGGCATCGAGGGCATTCGTGGGGATCAGATGCAGCGGATCGTGCTGAAGCCGGAGCATCACCGTGGCGGGCTGCTGACGCAGGCGTCTGTGCTGAGCCTGAGCTCAGACGGCACGCGGCACCGGCCGGTGCATCGCGGAGTGTGGATGCTGGAGTCGATCATCGGGAGGCCACCACCACCACCGCCAGCCAATGTGCCTGCGCTGAGCACGCCGGATGCGAAGGCAAAGAAGACGACGGTGCGCGAGAAACTGGAACTGCACCGCTCAGACCCAAACTGCACCGCGTGCCACAACAAGATCGACCCGCTGGGCATCGCCTTTGACAACTACGACGCCATCGGCCGCTGGCGCACGGTGGAGACGATCAAGGACGGAGTGGGAGACAACCCCACGCTGGACCCGAGCGGAGTGCTGCCTGACGGGCGCACGTTTGCCGACTCGGTGGCGCTGAAGCATCTGCTGCTGGATGATCTGGACAAATTTGCCGCTGCGGTGACTGACAAGCTGGCGACGTACGCGCTGCGCCGGGGCATGACCTTCTCGGACCGCGATGAGCTGAAGCGCATCGTGGAAGAATCCAAGGCGGGGGATTACAAGCTCGCGTCGCTGATTGAAACTCTTGCCACCAGTCCGCTGTTTTTGAAACGTTGATCATGTCAGAGCGCATTCCATGCACCAATCCGGCCTGCGGAAACACCGTTTTGCCCGCGACTGCGGCTGCGAATGGTGGTCTGTGTGCACCCTGTCTTGGAGCGATCAGAAAAAAAGAACGCGAGGAGTATATCAGGCTCAATCGCCGGACTGTGAATCTATACGAAGGTGTGACCGATCCCGTTGAAATCGCGATCATCATGCTGTCACGGCGCAGGTATGATCCATTGATCGCTTACGCTCCATCGCCTGTGAGTTGTGAGAATTTGTTCGCATCCTTTACAGCATCAGATGGTGCGCGACTGGCCGAAGCTGCGGCACAGGCGTTTGACAACGGAAATGTGGACCTGGCCGAAGACATCGCCAAAACACTGGCGACGCTGACAGATTACGACCTGACGGAAATGCTGCGAGTCTTTGTGAGGGCGGATCATCATTGGCCAGCCATCGCTTTCAGGGGCGCCAAGCCGGAAATAAGAAATGCCATCATACTTTCCTTGAATGCGGGGCAAGCCAATGCGAATCACGCTTTGAGTGCTCTTGCCTGGATCGGTGATGATGTTGTGCGTGAATCATTTCTAAAATGGGATGCTGAGGTGCCGGCATGGGTTTCGAAACTGCATGTTGCGCCGTCTGCGTACGCTGAAGAGGCTGGCTGGAAGGTCGTTGGTGACAAGCGGTGCAACCTCTTTCATGAAGAGTGCTTGGCCATTACGCAGGTCCCCGAGGGAAATGAAGATGCCTCAGCCAAATTATTTCAAAAAACTGAGCAAGCATGCCCATGGTGCGGAAACTCGCTTTCTCACATGATCGATTTGGATTTGTCTGACCCGAGATTCTCTTTCCTTGGTTTTACCGGCCCAAGGCTCCTTGTCCTTACTTGTCATGCGTGCACCTGCTACGGCGGAGGATTTTTCTCAAAGATCGACCATGAGGGCATCGCTGTGCCGCATGCCTTGGGAGTAAAGCCTGAATGGCTGCCAGATCCTTCAAGCGAATGGGGTGCCCCTGCGTGGAGAGATGTGCCATTCGCTCTGACTCCACGGCGGGCAATTCATTCCGCAGACTGGTGCATGGAGCTAAAGTCATCGCAAATCGGCGGCCTGCCATGCTGGGTGCAGGATTCGGAATACCCCAAATGCCCTGAGTGCTCGACAACCATGCAGTTCATTGCGCAGCTTAATCAGGATGATCTTCCTGGGCACGAAGGAACCTATTACGCTTTTCTTTGCTATTCCTGCCGAACGACCGCGACTTCTTATCAGCAAACATAGACTTAACCGCCATGAGCAACATCCAATCCCAACGCTGGCTACTTAACCGCCGTCATTTTCTGCGTGGCATCGGCACCACGATGGCACTGCCGCTGCTGGATGCGATGGTGCCGATGCGTGCTAGTGCTGCGGCCACGGCGAAACCGAGGCGCAGTGTGTTTGTTTACATCCCGAATGGAGTGAATGGCATGACGTGGCAGTGCACAAAGGCGGGGCGGGGCTATGAGCTTTCTCCTTCGCTGAAGCCGCTGGCGAAACATCAGGAGGATTTTACGGTGTTCAGCGGTCTGCATCATCCGAACGGACTGGGGCAGGCGCATGTGTGTGCGGATACGTGGCTGACGGGGGCGAAGATCGATGCGCAGGGTGGGCGCAAGTATGAGAACACCATCTCCTGCGACCAGATGATGGCGGAGGTGGTGGGGCAGCAGACGCGATTTAACTCGCTGGAGCTTTCCATCTCCACGGGCACGGGGCAGCCGTTTAACTCGAACACGCTGGCCTTCTCGCGCGATGGGGTGCCGCTGCCGGCGGATGACAATCCGAAGATCATTTTCAACCGCCTGTTTGGCGAAGAGCCGGGCGGAATCGGGGCGCAGCGTGCGCGGCTGACCAAGCGGCGCAGTGTGCTGGATTCGGTGCTGGATGATGCGAAGTCGTTGCGACTGGCCCTGGGAACGGATGACCGCACCAAGCTGGATGAATACATGCACGCTGTGCGTGATGTGGAGAAGCGCACTGAGCGACTGGATGCCTGGCTGGACATTCCCAAGCCCGTGGTGGAAAAAAACATGGCGGCCCCCTTCCAGCGGGATGTGCCCAAGGCGCAGGCCGGAGAGTACTGGCGCACGATGTTTGACATCATCGTGCTGGCGCTGCGCACGGACATGACGCGCGTGGTGACCTACATGAACGGCAGCGAGGGCAACGGGCTGGCGATTCCGGAGATCCAGATCACGCAGGCGAGGCACAATCTGTCTCATCATAATGGAGATCCGGTGGTGCTGGACCGACTGGCGAAGAGCGATGCCTTCATCATGCAGCAGTTTGCGCATTTCCTGGATGAGCTGCGTGCGGTGAAGGACGGCGACGAGCCTCTGCTGGACCGCACGATGGTGCTCTTTGGCAGCGGCATGAGCTACGGCCACAGCCACTGCAACAGCAACCTGCCGATCCTGCTGGCGGGTGGCAAAGGCCTGGGCCTGAAGCATGGGCAGCACATCGACTACAACCGTCCGCACCTGAAAGAGGACTACACCCTGAGCTACGACGAGTGGCGCAGCCTGTGCGGCAAGCCCAAGGACGGCAAGGCCCGCCTGAGCAACGTGCTGGTGACCATGCTGCAGAAGATGGAGATCAACGCCGAGACCTTTGTGGACAGTCTCGGGCCCGTCAGTGAGATCGTGTGATTCTGTGCTGCTGCATCATTCCTTCCGACCAAGCATTTTCATGAAACCAACCCTGTCATTGATCAGCCTATTTGTTATCGCCTCCGGCGTTTCCGCCCTTGCGATGGATCCGCATGCCGAAGCCGTTGCCAAGATTGTGGAAGGGGCCAAGGGCAAGGTCGAAAAGACCGAGGACGGGCAGAGCCTGAAGCTGGTGGATCTGGCTGTGCCGAACACCGGTCCGCATGACCACCGCAAGGAGGATCCGTATGACGCGGCCTTCTTTGAGCATCTGGGGCACATCAGCACGCTGGAGTCGCTGAATGTCATCTCCACCAAGTTTAATGATGAGTGGATGCCAAACATCGCGAAGCTAACGAAGCTCAAGAGCCTGCGCTTTACGAACAATGGCTCGCTGACGGATGCGGGCATGGTGCAGCTGGCAGGGCTGAAGGATCTTGAATCTTTCTCCTTTGTGGGAACCAAAATCACCGGACGCGCCTATGCGAAATTTGAGGGTTTTACCAAGCTGGTGAAGGTGAGCCACCGTGGCAGCAGCATTGATGATGAAGGGCTGAAGGAGCTGTGCGAGCATCTGCCGAATCTGGAAAGCATCAGCCTGGCGCATGCGAAGTTTACGGATGCCGGCGCGCCGCATCTGGCCAAGCTGACGAAGCTGAAGGGGCTGGAGCTGGGGGCGCATGCCACGCCTGCGGCGTTGAAGAGCATCACGGCGCTGCCGCTTGATTACCTGCAACTGGGCGAGGGGTTCGACAAATCGGAGTCGCTGCCGATCATCAAAGAAATCAAGACGCTGAAGCGCCTGACGCTGACCAATTGCAAGACCACTACGGATGATGATTTGAAGGTGCTGGCGACGATGACGCAACTCGAATCCCTCGAACTCGGCAGTCCGGCCATGCCCGACGAGCGCCTGCCGCTGCTGCAAGGCTTCAGCTTTCTCAAGGAACTGAAAATCATCGACCGCCAGAAAGGCTATCCGGCGGAGACACAGGCCAAGATCAAGGCGCTGCTGCCAAAGGTGGCGGTGAAATTTCAGTGATCCGATTTAACCGAAACCTCATGCGACTTTTCTGCTCCCTGCTTCTTGCCTCCTCCTTGCTGACTCATGCGATGGAGTTTCCATCGCTCAATGATGCCAGGCGCATCCATGGCGAGCTGGTCAATGTGGACTTCATTCTCCGCAAAGGAGAGTTCAGGGCGGATGATGGCAAGCTGATGCCTTTCGCCATGCCGCCGTATGCGATCATGAAATACAAAGGTGTCGAGGCAGATCTGCGCGAGGTGCCGCTGGGGACGAAGATGACCTTTCTCCTGCTGCCGGATGCCGCAGGCCAGCCGACACAGCTCGTGACCACGGATGACGGCCAGCCAGCCGATGTGGCGCAGTTGAAGAGGTTTCGTGAGTTTACTGAGAAACGCGGCGTGGCAGGCTGGATCGACAAGACGCAGGGAAACACGGTCACGGTGACTTTTTTCAGCGGAGACCCGGCTGCCTTTCGGGCGGCCTATGGCGAACTGCTGGCCGTGGGCAAAGGTGGCAAGCTCTGCGTGGCCGACGAAGACCTGCGCACTTGGAATCCGGGCGTGGACGGGGAGGGAAGCTCCATCACGGAAGTGAACAAGGTGCCCACGGAGTACTTCGGCAGCAGCGGTGTGCAGGTGACGCTGAAGGTGAGCAACATGCTCGAAGGTTTCCGCCGGGGCCGGATTGTGCGCGTTTTTCTTGGTGGCTGGAAAGTGCAGGATCAGCTCTATGGCGAGAGCCTGATGGGCTATGGCTTTGGCCGCATGCTGGACCAGGAGCTGGTGGAAAACGTGGCCCGGGATTACCCGGAGCAGTTTCCTTTCCGCACGGACTACAGCAATGCGAACCTGCCGTGGTATCAGCTCAAGGATGACGTGAAGCCACCGCCATTCTCAGAGCATGTGGTGTCTGGGCAGCTCGTGCAGGCGGATGCGAAGACTGGCAGCGGCCAGTTCCTCACGGAACTGACCGGCGAGCCCGTGAACTTCACCCTGATCAAGCACCACACCCTCAAGCTCCTCGGAGCCGATCCTCAGTTCGCCCAGCTGCCTACCGGCCAGCGCTACCGCTTTCATCTCTTCCAGGATGAGAAGGGGGCCTTCACCAGGGTCAGCTTCATCAGCGATGACTTCAGCCACGCCAGCGCCAATGCCATCACCGCACGTGTCACCGCCATTCACGGGGACCGCATCCACGTCGCCTTGCAACTGCCGCTGGTGAAGGACTACAACGGCGACATGCAGCGCCCGCAGGACATCGGCAGCCGCATCCTTCAGGTGAATGACGCCACCCGCGTGTGGAAGGCGGACCAGCAGGTGAAACTGGCGGATCTGAAAGAGGGTGATGCGCTGCTCTTCAACCGCACCGCCGAACTGCCCGGCAAGCCCTCCGTCTGCACCGACATCTGGATCGGCGAGGAGACTCACAAGATGGTGACGGAGAAACAGCGCAAGCCCGCCGTGGCGAAGAAGTAGAGCATGCCTCATCGCCCTTGGAGAAATACTCCGCCAGGCATCGAGAGGGGGGGGGCAGCAAAGTGGTCCGCACAGTCCTCTGTGCGGCGTGCAAGAGTCTCCTGATTCACTTCTCAGAAAAAGCTGCCAAAGAGTAAATGCTGTCAGCCTTGCATGGGGCTGGGGGGGATGGCGGAGCGCCGCACAGAGGACTGTGCGGACCACTATCCTGAGCAGCCTTGGGCTGCGTTAATCTGCAAGCCACCGGCTCCCGTTACTTTGCAGCTTCGTCCTTCTTCACATTCTCATCATAGCGGTGCAGGGGACGCACCCAGATGTTGCGGTAGCGGGTGGGGTTGTGGTGATCCTGCAGGGCGAAGACGACCTCCTGCATCCTGGTTTCCAGCGGTGCGGCGTGCTGCACGATGATGCCGTTTTGCAGCACGGTGATGCGCGCGGGCTGCACCACGCCGCCTTTGTCATCCAGCTTCGCGCATTCGCAGATGATGTCGTAGCTCTGCCACTCGCCGGGTTTGCGGCAGGCGTTTACCAGCGGCGGGTAGTTGTGGTAGATGGCACCGGCCTGGCCGTCGGGGTAGGTGTCGTTTTCATAGGAGTCGAGCACCTGCACCTCGCCCCAGCCATGGATGAGCACGCCGCTGTTTCCCCGGCCCTGGCTTTTTCCCACCACCTCGGCAGGCGTGGCCCATTCAAGGTGGATCTGGCAGGAGCCGAATTTTTCGCGGATTTCGATGTCACCACCCTTTGGTTTGATTTCGGCGTAGCCGTTTTCGATTTTCCAATTGGGGACGTCGCTCTGGTCCGGATCGCCTTTGCGCGGCTTGCGGATGAACTTTGAGAGATCTTTGCCGTCAAAGAGCACGACGGCATCGCTGGGAGCCGTGGTGGCGGTCGGTGGGGTGATGACCGTGGGGCGTGGGCGTTGCATGTCGCCCTCGCGGTAGATGCCGCCTGGGGTGAAGGGCTTTTCTTTTGGGGGGGCGGGTAGTTTGGCGGGCTCGGCGGCTGAGGCGAGGGTGGCGAAGAGGGGAAGGGTGAGGAAGAGGTGACGCATAAGGCAAATTATTGAGGTTTTGAATGCTCTGCTGGCGCGTTTTTCTTTGGATTTGACGGGCTTTTTTTATCGCGGGCAGGCTTGTCAAAAATTGCCAGAAAGATGCCTCCCAAAATGCCGGTCAAAAATACCGCCCAGATGATGAGACTGATGACGTTCCAGCAGCCGAAGCGTTTTGATTTTTGTTCTGCGGCCACCTGACCTTCCGCACGATCCGGCTCCCCGGCTCCGGCAAAACGGCCCGGGCTCATTGATCCTGGAATGGCAGGGGTTCCGGCAACGATGTGCCAGGGGATCTGGAATATGGCTCCCTGAGGGCCTGGCATTGCCAGGAACGGGACGAACGGCACGTCGGCAGGAGGCATCCAAGTCTTTTTCATGAGCACACTGAGCAGCATGAGGTGGTAGCCCCGCGTTTCGTCCAGCGGGAATGATTCACGCTGAAACATTTTGTAGCTGTCATCAGACATGAGGCGCGCTGTGATGGGATATTGGGCTGCATCACCTTGGCCGGCATACAGTTCATAGGCAATCTCCGCGTATGCGTCTGCAATCATGATGTCCAAGCTGGACTGCTTCACTGCTGCAATGACTCCGCAGGGAAGTAATGAATTTGGATTCTGCTCGAAATTAGGGTTGGTCATCATTGAAGACAGGTACCAAACCTGGCCTTGAGAGGCCAACTGCTGATATTGAGACCACAGCTGTGGTGTCTGTTGTCCTAAAAATTGGATTTTTCGCCAAGTTTCAGCGGCTTCCTTTTTCGACAGTTCGCGTTCGAGATCATGTTTCACTGCCTGCGGGACGTGGGCGTCGTCGTAGTATACAGTTTTGAACTCCGGGGATAAGAGCCATTGGACTGCACGCAGGCGGATTGCTTCCTTTTGTTGCTGCCACGCTTCCAGTTTGGCAAGAACTTCCCGGCTTTGAGGAGAAAGTTGATCCTCCACACTGCTGCTGTCTGGTTCTGAGGTCTGCGCCTTGAGCTGTTCAGGCTCCGGTGGCGAGTTGTCCATCGTCCAGTGCAAAACTCTGCGTGAGGGCATCATGCAGGAGGAGTCACGTTCTTCAGCGCGCCATAATATGTTCTGCGGTCCGTCCGTGGTATGTCCACCAGACATCGCTGCTCCACTGCTTAACTCATACCGCATTAAGCTGAGAAGGAAGTCAATTTGTTCATTGCGATCGAGTTCATTCCCAGGCCAGGCGAATTCATGGTCCCGACGGCCCAACTGTTCCATACCCAGGCAGTCGATGAAGGACCAGTTTGCATCCACTGGGCAGCCACGCACTCGGCAGACAGCTTCCACCGGAAAGGTCTTTTGCTCCACAGCACCGGCGAGCAAAGCCCCCAGGCCATCCAGCGGCAGAAGCAATTCGCTTCCGGGATTGAAGTAGGCCAGAGCCTCGGGCATGTCCACGAGTGAAGCCGCTGCCCTGAGAAGGAACAGATGCTCTTCGGCAGAGTTGGCATTTTCGATGTTGGCGAATTGCGCCTCTGGCACTTCACCCGTGGCGGGGATCAAATTACTGATGCGAAAGCGGACGAATGAACTGTGCCCAGATGCCGAGGCTGCTACGCTTTGGTATCCGGGAGCCTGAAGTGCCCGAGCAAAAGCTCCTGGATGAACGAATGGACCAAAGGCCCCCAGCGCATGAGCGGACGTCAGCAGCGTGGGTTCACCAGTGGCACCCATGTCATCGGGCCAGAGGAACTCACAGATGTCCACCTGACAGGCGGCACCGCTTTCGAAATCGGTCTTCAGCGTAAAGCCCGCGCCTTGCATTTCCGGCCATTCGGAGGTGTCTTCATCGGCTGTGATGGTGTAGCCATGGCGTTCCAGGAGGTGGCGCAAAGATGCCAGGCCGGGGACTTGAGAACAGAGAACGGCGACACCTTGGGAAAAAAAGATCTGCATGGTTGGGAGGGCTTTTTTGTGGCAGCGCCTCCTTTTTTGGATGAAAAAAAGAGGAGCGGCTAATATGCCGCCCCTCTAAGCAAACAATCAATTCCCAGCGAGCTTATTTTTGAAACACCTTGTCCTTCGCATTCCCGCCGCTGAGGAGGTAGGCGATGAGGTTGAGGAGTTCGTCCTGATTGAGGGAGTTGATGAGGCCGGGGGGCATCATGCTGACTTTGCGGGTGCCCTTTTTGGCGATGTCGCTCTCATTGATGGCCATGTGGTCGTTGGGGGCGAAGGGGTTGGTCATGATGAAGACCTTGCCGTTTTCCTCGACGACGATGCGGCCGACGATGACGGTGCCGTCCTTCTTGGTGATCTCGTGGCTGTCATACTGGTCGGAGATGACCTTGCTGGGATCGATGATGTTCTCCATGAGGTCGCGCATGGTGTAGCGGTTTCCGGAGCCGGTGAGGTCGGGGCCGATGCTTCCGCCTTCGCCATTGAAGCGATGGCAGGTGGCGCACATGATGCTGCGGTACATGGCCTCGCCATTGGCGAAGTCGCGGCTTTTGAGTCCGCCGCTGGTGAGGGCCACGACTTCATCGACCGTCCAGTTTTTGCCGGGGCCCTTGGGTGCCACGTAGTTGGGGATGGAGGTGGTGGCTTCGACCTTGTTGCTGAGGGTGTCGAGCGCGGCGAAATCTTCCTTCGGCACAAAGGTGGCCAGGGCGTCCTTGCGGATGTTTTCGATGAAGCCTTTGAAGCTGTTGCCGCCCTTCCAGGTGCGCGCGTGGGGGAACCATGAGAAGTAGGTCTGGCGGTGCTCGGGCGTCCAGCCTGCGGTGGCGTTGCGCAGGGCAAACATGTAGCTGATCTGCTGCGCATTGGGGCGGCTGCCGGCGGCGGCACGGGCGGCGTTGGCGTAGCCGTCGTTGCGGCTGAGCACGGCGTCGGTGGTGACTTCCTGGAAGTCGTCCTTGGCCGTGGCCATCAGGGCGAGCGTCTTGGAGACGACGGTGGGAGAATCGATGGCGACGAGGATCTGGCAGAGCTCGCGGTTCACGAACGGATCTGCGGCGGGATAGACGACATCGAGTGCGGTGGCGATCTTGGAGCAGACATCGGCGTCAGGCTTGCCAAGGCGGATCAGGATGAGCTCCAGCGCACGCAGGGCAGCGAGCTGCTGGTCGAGCGGGAGCTGGGCACCTGCCAGCTGGCCCAGGGCGAGAAGCATGCGGCCCTCGAGTTCGGCGTGCTCGGGTGAAACATTGCCGATGGGCTCTGACGAGGTGCCGGTGGGCTTGGCCGCAGGTCTGCCACCTTCGGTGCCGGTTTTGGCTCCGGTGACACGCGCGAGGGCGATGAGGCCTTCGATCAAGGCGACGGGATTCTTTTCGCTAAACACTTTCTCCTGCCAGAGCGCGACGGGGAGTTTTTCGATGGCGACGCGGGCGGCGTAGCGGATGTGGCGGTCGCTGTGGCTGAGCTTGCTCCAGGCATCCTGCAGCGCCTTGGCGGCATCGACCTGGCCGGTGTGGTAGGCTTCCAGAGAAGCGCGCAGGGTGAAGTCCTCACCCAAAGGCTGGGCTTTGACGGGAGCGGTGGATTCATCTCCCACATAGGTCACGCGATAGACGCCAGACTGGGTTTTGCGGCCACCCACGGCGAAGTACATGGCGCCGTCCTGAGGGTGAATGACGACATCCGTGAGCGGGAGGGGTTTGCCGAAGACGAACTCCTCCTTGGTGGCTGCGTAGCTGGCGCCTTTGGCCTCAAGGTTGATGGCCCACATGGTGCCGTAGGTCCAGTCGTTGATGAAGATGGCGTGCTGGTATTTGGCGGGGAATTTCGCGCCGGTACCTGCGACGACGCCGGTGGGGCTGCCGGGGCCGATGTCCAGCGTGGTGGGGAGGGAGTCGGGGTAATAGTTCGGCCACTTGCCGCTGCCGCTGCGCCAGCCGTAGTCCGCGCCGCTGACGCAGTGGTTCACGCGGGTGGGGCGATACCAGGGGGAGCCGATGTCCCACTCCATGTCCGCGTCATAGGTGAAGAGCTGTCCCTGGTCGTTGAAGCAGATGTCGAACTCATTGCGGAAGCCGTAGCAGAAGAGCTCCAGGCCGCTGCCGTCGGGGTTCATGCTGCAGATGTAGCCGCCGGGGGCGAGAATGCCGCGCGCGTGGCCGTTGGCGTCCCACAGGCGTGGGAGGATGTGGTCCTCGCTCCAGATCTTGGCAGGGCGGCTGTCGGTGAGGCCTTCGGGCAGCTTGGTATGGTTGCCACAGTTGAAGAAGATGCGTTTGCCATCCGGGCTCACCACCATGCTGTGCAGGCCGTGCTCTCCGCCGCCGGCCATGGTTTGCAGCTTGGTGATCTTGTCGTATTGGTCGTTTTTGTCCGTGTCCTGCAGGCGGTAGAGGCCGTTGTTTTTGCCGTCTTCGTTGACCATGACATAGAGGCTGTCGAAGGCGGCGAGGAGGCCGTGGGCCTTGCCGAGCTGGACGGAGAGCTTTTCGGGCTTGAGGTTTTCAGTCTTGCCGACGGCGGGCAGGCTCATACGGTAAATGCTGCCGTACTGGTCGCAGGCGATGAGGCGGCCTTTCGGATCCACGGTTAGCGCGACCCAGGAGCCCTCCTGGTCCTTGGGCACGTTGTAGAGCTTTTCCACCTTGAAGCCTTTGGGGACGGTGATCTCGCTGGCGGCGATGCTCTCGGCGGGGCCGCTGTTGCCACCTCTGGATTTGCCGTCGAGGGCGAGTCCCCAAGGGCCTTTGCCGTAGTCGTTGATCACGAGGGCGGGCTGCCAGGCTTCCGTGCCGGTCTTGGTGGCCTCCCACTTGTCATTGGTTTCAACGAGGACTTTCTCCTGATTGTTGGGCAGCTTGATGGTCAGGCGTGCGATGAGGGCCGCGACACCGCCTTTGTTGCGGGCATTGACGATGATTTCGTTCTGCTCTCCGCGCTTGATGTCCTTGCTGATGTCGGCCTTGGTGGGTTCCTGCCAGTCCGGGTTGGTGAGAATCTTTTTGCCATTGAGGATGGCGTCTGCGCCGTTGTCGCAGGTCAGCTCCAGGGTGGCAAAGTGCGCATTATGCGGCACCTCAAAGCGGTAGCGGAAGGTGACCTGGGGGTCTTTGTCGCCATTCTTGGACAGCCAGATCCACTGGGGGGCGGCACTGGCTGTGTTTAGCAGAAGGGCAAGGGCGAACGTGGTTAGGATACGAGGCAGCATGATGGGCGGAGAGTACGCACCAAATCACCTGACGTTGCATCCTGCCAGCAACCTTTTTGAACGCACGAAACTCCACCGTGCGGAGAGGGGGCGTGGAATCAGGCGTGATTGCTGCTGTCCGGGGTCTTTTGCACCGAGAGAGAGGCCACGCGAGACTTGAGCTCCTTGCTGGGTTTGAACCGGACGACGTAGCGATCAGGAATCATCACCTCAGAGTTTGGCTGCTTGGGATTGCGACCGATCTTGCCACGAGCGATGCGGAGGTCGAAAGTGCCAAAGGTGCGCAGGGTCACTTCGTTGCCTTCAGCCAGGTTTTTGGAAACCAACTCCATAAAGGCCTCCACCATGGCAAGCGTGTCGGCGTGCTTGATTCCCGTTGCGTTACTGAGTTCCGCAACCAGATCCTTCTTGGTGATCGTTGACATGGTATGTGACTAGCGAGACGATTAATGAGGTGCAACTAATTTCTGTGTCGAAATATCACCAATACCTATGGTCGATCCGTCGGATTTAATTGGTGTGATCCGAAAGTATCCCGGAAGGAATCTCGGAGGAGGTCCGAAAGTGCATCTTGCACAAGGTGGGCAAAATCTCCCTGCCATGCAGATGTACCAAGCTGGCGGCAGTTTTTTTCACACTTTCTGACACTCCTTTGTAAAAAGTCATCCCCCACTTCTGAGATTGGGCGTTCAGCCAGCTGACAAAGGCCTCGCGGGCGAGGATGGAGGCGGCGGCCACGGCGGGGTCGCTTTCGGCCTTGGTGCGCTGGACGAGCTCGATCTCCCTGCCGCGGGTCTGGAGGGCGCGCTGGAGCACGGCGGGATTGGCAAACTGGTCTGAAATGGCCCGCTGGCAGCCGGGAACACGGGCGAGGAGGTTTTCGATGACCTTGGCGTGTCCCCAGGCGAGGAGGCGGTTGAGGTTGCCAAATTTGTCGTACAGCTCGTTGTAGCGTTCGGGATTGACGGCCACGACCTCCCAGACGAGCCCGGGAATGCGGCGGATCTCGGAGGCGATTTTGAAGATGCGTTCGTCGCTGCTGATGCGTTTGCTGTCCACGGCACCGAGCTCCCGCAGTCGGCGGGCCACATCTCCATCCACATAAACGCCAGCGATGACGAGGGGGCCGAAGAAGTCGCCTTTGCCGCTTTCATCGACCCCGATGTGGGGCTGAAACATCTCGGGGTGGTGCAACTCCTCGTAACCGAGCTTTGCCTCTCCGAGCACCTCGGGCTCCAGGAGGAGGGTGACGAACTCCTCGGTCTCTTTTCCCTGTACGACAATTTTGGGCCCTTTCTCATACACGCAGACATTCACTTTTCCTTTGGTGGCGGCGTAGAGGCAGTAGGGCTTGGCCTGAAAGTCCCAGCCGCGCCCCACGAGCAGCGTGCGCAGCTTTGCCGCCTGGGGGGCGGTGAGGGCGTGGGTGTAGCTGGTGAGTGCTGGCATGGCGGATAATAATCACAGGTGCAGAGAAAGGCTCATGCAAAAAGTGAGGGATCATTCATATGTGCGGTCAGATGCCATCTCAAACCACCAGGCTGGAACCTCGTGCCGTCGCCGCAGAACTCGTGAACTGGTTTGCGCAGCATGCGCGTGACTACCCGTGGCGCCGCACGAGCGATCCGTATGCCATCCTGGTCTCGGAGGTGATGCTGCAACAGACGCAGATCGTCACGGTGCTGGAGCGTGGGTTTTATGCACGCTGGATGGAGAGGTTTCCCGACTTTCAGACGCTGGCGGGTGCGAGAGAAGATGAGGTGCTGAAGGCCTGGGAGGGGCTGGGCTACTACCGGCGGGCGCGAAATCTGCAGCGGCTGGCCCGGGAGGTGATGGATGTGCACGCAGGGGTGTTTCCACGTGAGCCTGCGGCTATTTTAGCCCTGCCTGGGGTGGGGCCCTACACGGCGGGCGCGGTGGCCAGCTTTGCCTTTGGGCTGGCGGAGCCTATCGTGGATGGAAACATCGCGCGGGTGCTGTCGCGTCTGCATGATGATGCCACGCCGGTGGACTCCACCGCCGGAACGAAGGTGCTATGGGAGCGATCGAGGGCTCTGGTGGAAGTGACGTATAATCCGCGGGCGCTGAACTCTGCGCTGATGGAGCTGGGGCAGACGCACTGCACGCCCACGAGGCCCGCCTGTGACCTCTGTCCGGTGCGCGCCTACTGCCGGGCGAAGGAGCCTGAGGCGCTGCCTGTGAAGCAGGCGCGCCAGGAGATAACGCCCGTGACGGAGCGCGTCATTTTCCTGCGCAATGAGGAGGGAGTGCTGCTGGAGCAGGAGACCGGGAAGCGACGCACCGGGCTGTGGAAACTGCCGGCGCTGCCAGCCGAGCATGAAGATGCACCACCACCGGTGCTGCTGCGCATGCAGTATGGCATCACCCGATACAAGGTGACGCTGTGGGTGCACGAAGCCCATGAGAAGTCCGGCAACTGGCCGGGGACGCATCGGTTTATTTCCTCTGATGAACTGGAGTCAACGCCGATGCCGGCACCGTATCGCAAGGTACTGCGCCATCTGCTGGAGGGCGGCGAATTCAGGCTGAGTGCCTGAAATGTCAGTTTGTCCTTGATAGAGCATGGCTTACCTCATCAAATTCAACCATCCTCATGAAAACACGCGCCATACTTTTCTCCTGCCTCGCCGTCATTTTAGCTGGCTGCAAACCTGCGGCGGAAAAAGCGGCGGATGCCGCGGCAGCGCCAGCGCCTGCGGCGGTCAAGTCCGGCAAGCCCCAGGTGCTGGTGGCGAACTATCCGCTGCAGTACTTTGCGCAGCGCATCGCCGGGGATGCTGTCGAGGTGAAGTTCCTCGCGCCGAAGGGTGAAGATCCTGCTTTCTGGCAGCCGGATGAAGCGGCCATCACCGCCTTTCAAAGTGCGGATCTCATTCTGATGAATGGGGCCACCTACTCGAAGTGGGCGGACAAGGTCACGCTGCCGGAGTCCAAAGTGGTGGACACCTCGGCGGCCTTTGCGAACAACTACATCGAAGTGCGTGATGCCGCCACGCACAGCCATGGCCCTGGCGGAGAGCACAGCCACAGCGGGACTGCCTTTACCACGTGGCTCGACTTCAACCAGGCGGCGCTGCAGGCGCAGGCGGTGAGCGATGCGCTGGCGAAGCTGGTGCCTGCCGCCAAAGACGCCATCGTCAAGAACATGGAGGCGCTCAAAGATGAACTGGAGTCTCTGGATGAGCGCATGAGCGTGCTGAGCCGAAGGCTGGTGCAGCACCCGCTGGTGGCATCGCATCCGGTGTATCATTATCTCGCACGACGCTATGGATTGAACCTGAAGTCTGTGCTCTGGGAGCCTGACAGCGTGCTGGATGAAAAGGCGATGGGTGATCTCCATGCGGTGCTCTCCGGACATCGTGCGCGGTGGATGATCTGGGAAGGGGAGCCAAGCAAGGACAACGTGGAAAAACTGGCTGCGATGAGCATCCAGAGCATCGTCTTTGACCCCTGTGGGAACGTGCCGGAGAAGGGGGACTTCATGAGCGTGATGAAGGCCAATGTGGAGGCGATGGAGAAGGCTTTTCCGTGATTGAAAAGGTTTTAGGGATGAAAACGCCTTCTGTGAAACGAGGGCTAAGAAAAATATAGAATAACGTGTTGACGGCCCAAGAAAGCCGTGTCATGATGCGTTACCTTCAACACAAGACATGAACACCAACGAGACACATCTTAACTCATTTGCCCTGACCGCGCGTCAGGCCGCAAATCTGTGTGTCAAATTGGGACGAGGTTACATGTCCGCCATTAAGGCACACGATTGGAGTCTCCCGGTAACGGGACAATACAACGAGCAGGGCGCCTGGACGCCCCAATAGGCCCTGAAGGCCAGTTTTCCGTAGGAAGCCCTGCTCGCCCACTCCAAAGGCGGCAGGGCTTTTTGCTTTGCAACGAAACGAATCCATCAAATCCATTTTCAGAAATCAATGATCTAATACGCGGTCTGTGACCGCCATCCCCCAGCATGAAAAACCCCGGCATCCGCGCCAACGGACACCGGGGCAAGGCCAGCCAAGCTGACTCCGGGAGGAGTCGTTTAGAGACGCAGAGCAAGACCTGAGGACAGGTTTGCACCCTCCTACCGAATGTCAACAAAAGCAGCCAGCAAATACGCATTATTCCTACGTTTAGGCGAGGAATGCGGGGGCTTATTGCCAAAATTTGACATCACGAAACGGCTTCCCCGGGAGGTGTGCCATAAACACCGAAACATCCGCCGTGAAATACCTGCGGGTGCGACGCCAGCGATGGAGTGATCTATACACTCCATCCCGTGCGTGGCAGCGGTGTTCGTTCTTTATAGACCAGCTCTCAAAGCGGCAACCGTTTTGCGGGCTGGTCAGATTTGGCAGATCACCTCAACACGAGGCTGATCTGCCATTCAAGGGCGCGGAGCGCGGCACTGTGGTGTGTGACTCTGTGGGAGAGAGTGGTGATCGGCCGCCTCCGCGTCCTTGAATGGCAGAACGGTGAAGATTTTCCAAACGCGGCGGTGGCAGACAAGCAATGCACGGGCCTCCAAAACCCGCAGATGCAGGGGCAGTACCTGCCCGCCGCGCCATTTTTCCGATTCAAGAACGCGGCGGTAGATCGTTAAACAGGCGATCTGGACTGTAACTCCAGAGCTCATCGAGAGACCGCACGGAGGATTACCGTGACGCCGCACCATTCATGCCCACGAAGCACGGGGCGCACGGCAGCAACTTCATATGCCGTTATTGGCCCACCGTGGCGGTCCCCGTGCTGTTCGTGGGCGATTTTAGTTTTTTAAAGTGCAGGGAGAGCCAGTGCTCTGACGGGTTTCATAAGCCTGTCTTGGTTGGTGCAACTCCATCCCCTGCGTCCCATTTTTTGGGCTTGGAGTGTGAAAGTCGCACGACCGGTTTGCACCCGGTTAGAGACGGAGCGTTACCGTCCTTGTCCACCATTTTTAATCAAGGTTCGTTAGCTCAGTGAGTTCAGAGCGCCCGCTTGTCGAGCGGAAGGTCGCGGGAGCAAAGCCCGCACGGACCGCCATTTCCACCCCTCTGTAGCTCAACAGCAGAGCAGCCGGTCGATAACCGGCAGACCGTGGAGCGTCACCACGCAGAGGGACCATTTTTTAACAACGCTGGATGGCTTAGACAGATGAGCGGCGGGTTGAAGTTCCGCACAGGTTGGCGCGATACCAACTCCAGCGACCCTATTTTCAATGCGGCATTGATGTAACAGCAAGCATGCCTGTCTTCCAAGCAGGGCGCGTCGGGGCAGCACCGACATGCCGCACCATTTTAGACTCCTCGGTGGCCCACGCAGAAAGGCACCGATTTCGTAAATCGGATCATGTGGGTGCGAAACCCACCGGAGGCTCCATTTTCATGCATCCTTCATAGTGTAGCAGCAGCATTCCTTGTTGTGAACGAGGCGGGGCCGGGGCGGAACCGGCTGAGGGAACCATTTCATTCGTGCGCAAGACAAAGAGCCGAGTCAGCGGTCTGCAAAGCCGCCTTACCCAGTGCGAGCCTGGGGTGCACGTCCATTTTTCATTCGGATACGAGAGAGCCAGCAGCACTCGCTTGCCTTGGAAGCAAGAGGAGCCCGGGGCGGCACCGGGGTATCCGACCATTTCAAAAAAGCCTTGTAGCTCAATCAGCAGAGCATCCGCCTTTGAAGCGGAGGGTTGGTGGTGCGAACCCACCCGAGGCTGCCAGTTTACGCCCATGTAGTCCAATGCAGAGACAACCGCCTCAGAAGCGGTCCAGTGCGGGTGCGAGTCCTGCCATGGGCACCATTTAACAAGGAACGCCAACCGGACCAGCGTGCCGGGACTCGGTGCTAACGAGATCGTGCCGCCATCATACGGCATGAGGAGCATGTCCTCGGCGTTCCGCCACATTTACCCACCCACATCGCAAATCTCATGAAACGTAAACTCGCTTCGATTCAGAAAGTTCTCGCCATTGAGCCCATTGAGAATGCCGACGCCATCGAACTGGCCCGCATCCAGGGCTGGCAGTGTGTGGTCAAAAAGGGTGAGTTTCATGCCGGAGATGCCGGCGTGTTTTTCGAAATTGACTCGGTGCCGCCCGATGAGCCACGCTTTCAATTTCTTTGGCACCACAAAGATGGTACGCCAATTGCGAAACCTGCGGTTTTTCGTCTGCGAACGGTGCGTCTTCGCGGCGTGCTCTCGCAGGGACTCCTGCTGCCATTGGTGCAGTTTTCTGAGCTTTCCACCACTTTACCACCAGGCTCGGATGTGACCGAGGCTCTTCGAGTCGGCAAATGGGAGCCGCTTCTCCCGCTTAAAGACGAAGTGGATGGTCTGTTCCTTCCTGGCGTGCCAAAAACCGATGAGATGCGCGTGCAAAGTGTACCTGAGGTTGTCGCAGAGTTGGTGGGGCGCCCGTATGTCATCACCGTGAAATGTGACGGCACATCCGCCACCTACGGCATCCATCGTCACACCGGTGCATTCACCGTCTGCGGAAGAAACTGGAGCCTCAAGCGCGGCAGCAACGCCTACTGGCAAGCTGCGGAGAAATACCAGCTCGAAAGCGCGCTTTCGCGTCACCCTGAAATGGTTGTGCAGGCTGAACTGATCGGTCCGGGCATCCAGAAAAACCGTCTCGCACTGCAGAGTCTTCAGCTTGCCGCCTTCAACGTCTATGACCAAAAAAAGGATCGTTATCTAGCTCATGACGAGTCCAGCGCCTTTTTGAAATCCATCGGCGTTCCCATGGTGGAGGTGCTGGAACGTGGTGAATCTTTTGCACACGACCAAGCATCCCTGCTGGCCCTGGCCGAAGGGCTGTATGCTGGAACGCAAAATGAGCGTGAAGGTATTGTCATCCGGCCGTTGACCGAAAGCACCAGCCAGATCTTGGGAGGACGCCTGTCCTTCAAAGCCATCAGCAACCGCTTCCTTCTCAAAGGCGGCGATTGAACAGGAATGCGGCCGCTTCTGCAGCCAGCCAAATTGGCCGCATTTTTATTTTCGTGACCCTGTCGTCTAACTGGACAAGGCACCCGACTTTCTATCGGGGTATTGCGGGTTCAAATCCCGCCAGGGTTGCCAATTTCAAAGCTCATGTTGCCCAACCGCAGAGGCACGACGTCGAGAGCGTCGTTAGTGCGGGTGCAAATTGGCTGCTATACAGCCTGCGCCAAATGGCTTCGCGAGAAATCATGCGCTCCCGCGCATGGCGTTCCGCTGTGAGCACCATTCCTGCATGGAGCAGGGAATCACGAATCAGAGAGCCTCAAACAAAAAATATAACGGCTCCATTCCAGCCTCCATGCCTTCACGGTCCAAAGCTTAGACAGCGAAGCAGCCGGCTTTTAACCGGCATAGCAGGGTGCATGTCCCTGTGGACCGACCATTTCTCCAATCCAGCAGCGCTGATCCACACGATCGAGGCTGTGGAGCTCTAAGGCACCCGCCATCCACCACGTGCGCCGTCTTCATTCAGGAGGCGGCGCTTTTTTATTTCACCCCATCACCCATAGAAAACAAACACACACATGAGTAACGAAGATGTCTCCCGGCGAGTCCAGACCGCGCTCTCCCGGATCGAAGAAGAGCAGGGCGTCCGCGTGCTCTATGCCTGCGAAAGCGGCAGCCGCGCCTGGGGTTTTGCCTCGCAGGACAGCGACTATGATGTGCGCTTTCTGTACGTGCATCGCCGCGAATGGTATCTGTCCATCGAGGACCGCCGCGACGTGATCGAGCAGCCGCTCTGCGAAGAGCTGGATGTGAGCGGCTGGGAACTGCGGAAGGCGCTGCGCCTGCTGCGGAAGAGCAATCCGCCGCTGCTGGAGTGGATGAAGTCCCCGGTCGTGTACCAGCGCGATCCGGTCTTTACTTCGGAGTTTGAGGAGCTGGCAGAGATGTTCTACTCGCCACGCCGCTGCTTCTCGCACTACCTGCACATGGCGTCCGGCAACTGGCGCGAATACCTGGAGGGCAGGGACCAGGTGAGCCTGAAGAAGTACCTCTACGTCTTCCGCCCGCTGCTGGCCTGCCGCTGGATCGAGCGTTCGCTGGGCCAGGTGCCGATGCTGTTTCAGGAGCTGGTGGATGCCGTGCTGGATGAGCGTGAAGTCCGTGATGCGCTGGAGGCCCTTGTGGCCCGCAAGCGTGCCGGGCGCGAGCTCAGCCAGTCGGCACCGGATGAAACGCTCTCGCGCTTCATCGCCGCTGAACTGCAGAGGCTGAAGGCGCTGAACGATCCCGAGGATTCCATGGGCGACATGGATGAACTGGATCTGTTCTTCAGGCGTTACGCGCTGAGGAACTGAAAGCTGCATCATCAACTACGGCGGCCTGGAGGGGCTGAAAACCCTTCAGGCCGCCTTTTCTCCAAAGAACGAACACCGCTGCCGGGAAGTCCGTGCCCGGATGTCAGCCCACCAACCACCCCGCATCCGATGAACGAAGTCCTCACGAAATCCACTGTGCTCGTGCTCAACCGCAACTGGCAGGCCATTGGCGTGAAAACGCCGCTGGAAGCCTTCAGCATGATCTCCACTGGAGCTGCGACAGCGCTCGACATCGAGACTGATGGGAACATCCGTCCGGTGACATGGAAGGAATGGTTGACGCTCCCGGTGCGGGAGGGGGACAACTCCATCGGCACCGTGAGCGGGCAGGTGCGCGTGCCCTCTGTGCTGGTGCTGGCCAGGTACGACAAGGTGCCCAAAAAGCGCCCGAAGTTCGGCGTGCGGGGCATCTGGGAGCGTGACGGCGGCGTGTGCCAGTACACGGGGCGCAAGCTGCGTCCGCACGAGGGGAACATCGACCACGTGGTGCCGCTTTCCCGCGGGGGACCCACCTCCTGGGAGAACTGCGTGCTGGCTGACAAGCGTGTGAACAGCCGCAAGGGCAGCAAGCTGCCTGAAGAGGCCGGACTGAAGCTGCTGCGACGACCTGGCGTGCCCCGCGAGCTGCCCGTGACCCAGCTGATCCGAAACACCCACCAGGTGCCTGAGTGGGAGATGTTTCTGGCCAAATGAACCGTGCCGCCGGGGAGGGGTGTCCTTCCCGGCGGCGCATGGCTTTCGGCTGGGAAACGATCTTGCCACTTGGCAAAACGCAAACTCTCGCCAGCATAACGGTCCAACATCGAGAAGCGGTCATTCAAGTGCCGCTTCTTCGTGCCGAATTCCCAACTCAGGAGCTGTGCATGAATGAAATGTTGACCAAATCGATCGTACTGGTGCTGAACAGGCACTGGCAGGCCATCGACTCTAAAACGCCCATGGAGTCCTTCAGCATGATGGCGGCGGGCAATGCCACTGCGCTAGACATCCATACCGGAGGAGACATGCGTCCCGTGACATGGGATGACTGGCTGAAACTGGAGGTGCGCGCGGAGGATGTCAGCATCGGCACCGTCCACGGGCCGGTGCGAGTGCCTTCGGTGCTGGTGCTGGCGCGGTTTGACAAGGTGCCCAAACGACGGCCCAAATTCTGCGCCAAGGCCATCTGGGAGCGCGACGGCGGGACGTGCCAGTACACGGGCCGCAAGCTGCGACCGCATGAGGGCAACATCGACCACATCATCCCCGTTTCCCGCGGCGGTCCGAGCAACTGGGAAAACTGCGTGCTGGCAGACCGCAAGATCAACAGCCGCAAGGGCAACAAGCTGCCTGAAGAGGCCGGCCTGAAGCTGCTGCGCCGCCCTGTGGCCCCGCGCGAGATCCCAGTGACGCAGCTCATCAAAAACCACTACCGCGTGCGCGACTGGGAGATGTTTCTCTCCGGGGCAACAGGGGTGTTTGAACTCTGAGGAGCTTGTGGGGCGTGGCTGAAAAAACAAAGGCGTGCGATGACTCGCACGCCTTTGGGGGGGGACTTGTTATGGCAGGCAGTTTCAGCCCAGCTTCGCGCCCACTTTGGTCAGGATGGCTTCCAGCATGCGGCCGTACTTCACGTAGCTGTCGTACTGCTCCTTGGCTTTCTGCTCGGGGGAGAGATTGTCAGCGGCACCGGCTCCGTGGAAGACGACGGCCACGTGGGGTTCGATGCTGATATAGCCGTTGTAGCCGGTTTCCACGAGATCCTTCATGATGCGCTCGGTCTGGCCTTCGCCCTCGCCGGGGAAGGTGTAAACGGCGTCGTTTTTGGTTTTGTCCCAGATGCCGTCCTTCACATGCACGTGGGCCATGAAGGGCTTGATGGCCTGATACATTTCCCAGGCGTCCTGCTTGTGGCCGGGTTTGTCGCGGTCGTCGATGAAGACGGGGTTGCCGGTGTCAAAGACCCACTTCATGCCGGGGACGGCCTCTGCCATGCGCTGCACGTAGGTGGGGCTCATGCCGCCCCAGTTCATGCAGTTTTCATGCAGCACGGTGATGCCGGCGTCTGCAAAGCGCTGGTTGATGATGCGCATGCGCTTGATGCGCTCTTCTGCAAACTGCTCCTCAAGGTCTGCACCGGCCTCGTTTTTGCACACTGCGTAGCTCATGACGCGGATCATCTTGGCGCCCAGGCGCTGCATGCGCGGGATGGCGCGGCCGATTTCGGCCTCGGTGATGCCGAAGTCGTCAGTGATCTTTTTGGCCCAGTTGCCGATGAGGGAGCCGAAGCCGCAGACCTTCATGCCATTCTGCTCGAGGTGGGCGACGACCTTGTCGAAGACTGCGTCTGGGATTTCGTGCAGGTTTCCCTTTACGTCGTCAAAATCCACGATGCGGGACTCGATGCTGTCCCAGCCGAGTTCTTTGTGGGCCTGGATTTGCACATCCAAAGATGCGCCTGCTTCGTCTGCGATGCCGGTGAGTTTGATCATGAGCGGGGGTGGGGAAATGAGTGGGAAGGATTGATGGATGATACGCGCAGGAGCGCAAGGAGCAGTTCAGTTCAGCAGGAGCGCTGGCTGTGTAAATACAGAGATCTGCCCCTGATTTTTAGCTGCCGAGTGGCAGAGCCAGGGGGCTTCTGCCCTGTTTGCCATTTGGCAGGTTTGGTGGGGCGTTTTCACCCCAAATGAGGGTGTTTTCGTTGATTTTCAATAGGCTGAGTTCTCAACATTGATATATTTCGAAACTGCAATATCCAAAATTATAACAGAGATAAAAATTCCCTTGTCTGCGGTAAGGCTTTGTTTATTGTTGTAATTATAAAGATGATTAAAATAATTAACTCTAACTACTCCAAAGTGCTCGTCTGCCTCGGCACGAGCCAGGAATTGGTTAGGTTTGCACCTGTTATCAAGGCTTTGGAGAAGCGCGGGGTGTCTCTTTCGACGGTGTGTTTTGGACAGTACGATGGCTCATTGAAGCCGCTTTTTGACCATTTTGGCATACGAGCGCAGCATCAACTGGAAACGATGCGCTACGGGCGGACTGCGGATGTACTGGGCAGCCGCCTGCTGGACCGGCTGGATGCCGTGCTGGCTGCTGAGAAGCCTGACCTCGTGCTGGTGCAGGGGGACAATGAGTCTGCCGTGCTGGGCTCTCTGGCTGCCTTTAACCGGGGTATTCCGGTGGGGCATCTGGAGCCAGGACAGCAGGCGGGCAATTCTCAAGGGCCGGAGCCCGAGGGCATGTACCGCCGTCTGGTCGGCCGGATCGTGGGCTGCCACTTTGCCTCCACTGAAGGAAGCCGCAGGATGCTGATGGATGAAGGCAGCACGGCAGATGAGATCCATGTGGTGGGGCATACTGCCGTGGACGCACTGCACCAGACCCTGGCCTCAAAGCGACCAGGCAAAACAGTGGAGCTGATGCAGCAGTGGGTCGCCGGAAGACGCCTCGTGCTGGTGTCGGAATTTAGCAGCGAGTCCACAGGTGCTGAAATTGCTGCCTCTCTCCGTGTCCTGCGGGAGTTCATCGAACTCCAGCCGGACCTGTGCATGATCTTTCCGCTGCATCCCAATCCTGAAATACGTGCCGTGGTGACGGCGGAGCTGGACTGCCATCCGCGCATCCGCCTGATGGACCCACCGGGCTACAGCGACACGATTCACCTGCTCTCAGGCGCGTGGCTGGTGGTGTCTGACACAGGCGGCTTTCAGGAGGAAGCAGCGGCGCTGGGGGTGCCGATGATCGTGCTGGATGAACAAGCTGCATGCCCTGAAGCCGTGGAGTGCGGTGTGGTGCGCCTGTCAGAAACTGCTCCTGAGCAACTGCGCGCCATGCTGCATACTGCACTGGTGGATGAGGCATGGCATCTGAGTGCCGGAGATGCGCGGGATGTGTTTGGAGACGGCCATGCGGCAGCGCGTATCTGTGATCTGCTGCTGGGCGCCCGCAATTCACGCTATGCCTCGCAGGCGCTGCGCATGGCAGCCTGAGTCTTGGTGTGATCTCAGGCCAGCAGGGAGGCAGCGTTTTGCCACTGCACAGCCATGTGCTGTGCCGGGGTGAGCGCGGATTCCTGCATTTTGAGGCGTGCTGACTCCCAGTAGAACACGGGCGTGAAGGAACCAAAGACCAGCCGTTCCAGCGGCCAGGTTTTGAGTAGATTTTCCACGCCGCCCACGCCTTCGATCATGGCGAAGTCGAGCCAGAGATTTGGACAGGTCTGAACATGGCGCAGCAGCATGGCGGCGTTGGCATTGAGCAGCATGACCCGCGCCTCCTTCATCTCCTGCAGGATGCCGGGCAGGGGCTGGAGATCCACCGGGGCCGCGCGCACCAGCGGGTTCTGCGTGCGCTCGTCCTCCATTTGCACGACTACCTGGACCAGAAGGTGGTGTTTCACCGAGAGGGCAAGAAGATCGCGGAAGGAGGGGGATTTCAGGTCGTAGGCGTGGTAATTGGGATGAAGGCGGATGATGCGCATGCCGTGGTCTTCCGCACAGCGTCGCACGTCCTCCTGCCAGTCAGGCAGTGCGAGATTGATGGTGCCGCAGGGGCGCAGCATGGTGCCCTGGCAGGCCTGTGCCAGAGAGAGATTCACGCTGGCCACATCCCGTCGCAAAAGACCTTCAAAGGCTCCGGTCCAGGCGTCTGTCACGCCGCGCTTGCTGAGGGCCTGGATGAACTCATCGCGGTTTTCAGCGCCGAGTTTGCGGAAGGGATTCTCTCCGAGATAGACGTGGCAGTCGGTGAGCTTCGATTCGTCTGCGGCTTTGAGGGATGAGGCTGCCAGCGCGGCGCTGGAGGTGAGAATGAAGTTCCGGCGGTTCATGAGGCGAGGGCTTGAGTGAGGTGTGAGCGGTGAAAAGCGGTTCCTCCCGGCTTGCGCAGCATTACCGCCTACGTAACCTCTACCACGCATCTCTCATGAACTGGTACTACAACAACGCAGGCGCGGCGGAGGGCCCGATGGATGACCTGGCCATGGGGGAGATGGCACGCGCCAAAAAGCTGTCCTCAGATTCACTGGTGTGGCATGCGGGACTGGAGGCATGGCAGACGGTGGCCGCGCTGGCCCCTGCGTGGTGGACTGCCACGCTGCCCACGCCTGCCGGGCGCCCTGCCCCGGCTGCGGCAAAACCAGTGAAAGAAAAGGCCGATGCCGGCAACCGACGACTGGCGGGACCGAATGCGCCGACCACGGAAGCGGCAGAAACCAAGGCGGAGGGCGGTTTCTTCAAAAGGCTCTTTGGTTTCGTAAAAAAGAAGAGCTGAGGCAGGTCAGGCCTGGATGCCCTTGGCCTTCAGGATCGGGAGCATAAGGCCGCGCAGGTTGTCGCAGAAGATTTTTTGTTTGTCGGCATCGCTGATCTGCGCGCCGTGCACCTTGGCCAGCTGGCTGGCAAAGCTGCGCCCGCCGCAGTCGCTGCCATAGATGACGCGGTCTGCGCCTAGCTCGCGCACGGCCATTTCAGTAAAACCGGCCGTGGGGTCTGAGCCGGCGAGATCGGCATACAGATTCTTCTGTGCACGGATGGCGCGGATGCCCAGCTCCCAGGTGCCGCCGGTATGGCCGCAGATGATGGGGACATCAGGGAAGCGTCTGGCCAGCGCGACGAGCTCGTCTGGTGTCGATTCACCGGGATAGTTGGCGGTGGTTTTGAACCAGGTGTGCTGGAAGATGACGGCTTTGAGTTCAGCGGCGCGGCGGATGATGGCGTCGATGGCGGCCACGTTGCATCTTTCCGCCACCCAGAGTTTCACGCCGACCATGGGGCCATTGGCCACGCAGCGCTCCAACTCGGCCAGGCTTTCTTCGGGATGCTTGGCGCTGAGGTACACAAAGCCGAAGGTGCGGTCGGGGTATTTGGCAATGGCGCGCAGCACCTCGCTGTTTTGCTGAACCAGATCGGCCGGCGAGGGATCCTGCGACCACTTGAGGCCCATGTAAACGCAGAGGCGATCGATGCCCATGCGGTCGGCATAGACGAGCAGAGCCTTGAGGCGCTCCTCCGGTGTGAGGCCGGGAACGCCGGACATGTGACAGTGCAGATCCCAGATGCGCATGCGGATGAAGAAGAATGAGGCTGCTGCTTCAGTGCGTGGCGTGCGCTGAGATCGGACGGGCCCGCTACACCTACGCCGCAGGGATGCCATGCATTGCAGAAGAAATGGCCGTTGTGACACAGCTTTTCTTTGCGGGCATGGGGCTGCGCTTCATTTTGCACGCATGCCCACCTCCAAGCCCACCGACGTCCGCGTCACCGCCGCCGAAGTTTATTTCCTGCCTGTCGCGATGCGTGTGCCGCTGAAGTTTGGCCCGGAGACTGTGACGAGCGCCGTGTGCCTGCGGGTGCGTGTGACGGTGGCGGACAGCAGCGGCAAAACGGCGCAGGGCTGGGGAGAGACGCCACTGAGCGTGTCCTGGGTCTGGCCCAGCAGCCTGAGCGTGGCGGTGCGCGCGCAGCGCATGCGCGACTTTTCCACCCTGCTGGCCACGCGCCTCGTGGAGAGCGGCTTCTCCGGCCATCCGATGGAGATTGGTGCGGACTTCATGCATGGCCCGCTGGCAGCTACGCTGAAGGAAGCCAATGCCGCGGCAGGCGGGGATGAGATGCCGTATCTCGGATCTCTCGTGGCATTCAGCGCCTTCGACATCGCCGTGCATGATGCCTACGGCGTGCTGCACAACCGCGACATCTACTCCACCTACAATGCGGAGTTCATGAGCCGTGACCTTTCCGCCTTCATCACGCCGGAGGAGGGCAGCGGCATTGATTTCAAGGGGCGCCATCCGCAGGATTATCTCGTGATGGATGCTCCGAAACAGCTGCCGGTGTGGCATCTGGTGGGCGGCGTGGATGCGCTGGAAACGGCGGACCTGACCGGTGCGGAGCCGAAGGATTCCCACCCGCTGCTGCTGGCAGACTGGATTCAGCGCGACGGGCTGAAGTGCCTCAAGGTCAAGCTGCGCGGCACCGATGCGGCGTGGGACTACGAGCGTATGCAGCGCATCGGGCGGATCGGATTTGCCAATGGTGTGAAGTGGCTGAGCGCCGACTTCAACTGCACGGTGAAGGAGCCTGGCTATGTGAACGACATCCTCGACAAACTGCTGCGCGATGAGCCTGAAATCTATGCCCGCACGTTGTATGTGGAGCAGCCTTTCCCGTATGACCTTGAAGCACATCAGATCGATGTGCGCAGTGTGTCTGCACGGAAGCCGCTCTTCCTGGATGAAAGCGCGCACGACTGGGAGTTTGTTCGTCTTGGACGTCGCCTGGGCTGGTCCGGTGTGGCGCTGAAGACATGCAAGACCCAGACCGGTGCGCTGCTGAGCCTGTGCTGGGCCAAGGCCCATGGCATGCCGCTGATGGTGCAGGATCTGACGAACCCGATGCTGGCCATGATCCCGCACGTGCGTCTTGCTGCGCATGCGGGAACGATCCAAGGCGTGGAGTGCAACGCCATGCAGTTTTATCCTGACGCTTCGCTGCCGGAGCAGGAGATCCACCCCGGATTGTTCCAGCGCCGGAATGGTATTGTGGACCTGAGCACGATCCGCGGAGCGGGCTTTGGCTATCGTGCCGATGAGGTGAAGCGTGTGCTGTAAACCGGGGCGACCCGCACAGCGTGCGTGAGCCGCGTGTTACAGTTCCTCGATGGTGATCGTGTAGCGGTGGGGGCTGTCGGCGTTGCCCAACGTGATTTTGTTTTCGCCGGTTTTCAGTGCGGCGCTGATGCAGCCTGCATCCACCGAGACGTGTTCGCCGTTCACCCAGGAACCCAGTTTGCTGCCGCGGTCACGCAGGACGAAGTGGTCGTTCTCGAAGTCGATCTCACAATGGTTTCGCGAGAGCTGGTAGGGATGCACGTCCTCCAGCGAGAGATCGTTGCGCGCGAGCGAGGAGACTGCGGTGTCGAAGTAGCTGCGGCCAATGCGGAAGGGCAGCTTGGTGATGGTTTTTTCCACCGGCGGATGGCTTGAGCCGGTTTCATCGTAATGGGAGTGAATCTTGACGCGGAAGACGGGCTCCTTGGGGGGCTTGGGCTTGCTGACCAGAGGCACGGTGGCGTTGGTGGTGGTGCTCAGCAGCAGGTCGGTGCGGCGGATGCGCTCAAACAATGTGGCGAGGTAAACGTGCAGGCGGTCCGGCCGCTGAATGATCTGCTGCTCAAACTCCTCCTCGGCGATGGTTTCGAGGGTGGTGTTTTCCAGTGCGGTGGCCGTGGCGGAGCGTGGGCGGTCCATGATCATGCCCATCTCCCCGAAGATTTCCCCGGGACCCATTTTGGCGAGGGACTGCACGCCGTGGGAGGTGTTGATGGAGATCTCCACCAGGCCGCTGATGATGAAGTAAGCCTCCTGGGATTTGTCTCCTTCACGGAAGATGACCTGACCTCTTTGAATGTGCTCGGTTGCCATGGGTGCTGAGGATATGGGGTGGCCCAGCAAGGTCAAGCCTCAGCTGCCGTGGCGGGTCAGAGGCGGCGGATCGCGACATTCCGAATACGTGCCTGAGTGGCGTAGCTGGCAAAGCCGAAGGGAGTGCATCTGCCAATGTCTCCGGCACGCAGGCCAAGCTTGTGCCCGCGTGTGCTGGTGCTGATGAAAAGTTTGCCATTGATCCAGGCGCGCAGTTCGTCGTCACGCACTTCGATGCGCACTCTGTGCCAGCGATTGTTTTCAAAGAAGGCGTTGCCTGTGGTGGCGTTCTCGCTGGCGTCCATGTCATCGATGCTGGAGAGGCCCACCAGCGTGCCGCCCCAGCCGCCGACAACGAGGGAGACATGGGAGTCGTCCACCGGGAAGGTCACGGTGCCGAAGAAGTCGTTCCCCTCCACACGCATGGCTTCGTACTCGATGGCATAGCGCGTGGTTGGAATGCCGGCATTTTCCCATGCCTGCGCATCCAGCCGCGCGCCGGTCATCGGCTGACCGGGCTGCAGTGTGATCTCGCCATTCTGGATGGTGACCGCACCTTCTTCGGGGATGCCGGCGGCTTTCCAGGCCGGGGCAAATTCATCTGTGAGCAGATGCCACTCCGCACGCCGTGCGGGGCTGCATTGTGCGAGGATAAAAAAGAGGCAGAGCCATGCGGCCCTGCCTCCGAAGGAGTGGATGTCCAGATTCATCAGCCTTTCACATCGTAGCAGGAGATGAACTCCTGGTCACGCAGGTAAAGCTTGCCATTGGAAATGACGGGGTGGGTCCAGATGCGGCCATCCGGGGCCCGCTGGGATGTCTGGGCCTGCAGCTTGAAACTGCTGACCATTTCCCAGCCTTTGTCAGAAGTTTTGACGAGGGCGATAGTGCCATCCTTTTCGGACTGGCAGTAGAGCATGCCGTCTGCATAGGCCACGGCACCTTTGCCCACACCCTTATCCTGCCATACAATCTCGCCAGTTTTGAAATCCTGGCAGGTCCAGCCCCCCTTGTCGCTGAAGCCATAGAGCTTGCCACCGACAAGTATGACGCCGCCGTGATGGTTCTGCATGTCTTTGTTGGAATACACCTCTGTGACATTACTGCCCTCTACTTTCACAGACTTGCTGCCAACTTTGTAGCCTGCTGTCACGTAGATCTGCCCGTCCTTTTGGATGGGCGTGGGAATCACGGCCACATCACCTGGAAAATCGGTCTTCCACAGGACTTTGCCTGCCTTAGACACTCCAAAGATGGTTTTTTGGAGCAGCTGAACGTATTGGCGCTCCCCGTTGATTTCAGCCGGTATGATGGATGAATACTGTGCTTCTTCAGGCACCTCCGTCGTCTGCCACTGCACTTCGCCCGTTTTAGCATTGATGCCCGCCATAGCTCCCTTGGAGCCGCCAGGTGTCACGAGAACAAGATCGCCATCAACGAGCGGTGACTCGGTATATCCCCAACTCTGCAGCTTGCCTCCAAGATCCTTCACCATGCTAACAGACCATTCTTTTTTTCCCGTTTCTGCGTCGGCGCAAACCAGATCGCCCTGGCCGCCGATGGCATAAACCTTACTTCCTGAAACAGAGGGTGTGCTGCGCGGCCCATTTCCCCATTTGTTGATGTAAATGGCTCCGACCGGTGTTTCCCATAGCTTCTTGCCGGTGGATGTGTCGATGCAGATGAGCTTCTCCTCGGCGTCATACAGGCCCATGGTGTAGAGCTTGCCACCCACCACGGCGAAGCCGGAGTAGCCGAGTCCTGCTTCCTCGCTGACCCACACACGCTTGGGGCCACCTGAGGGCCACTTTTTGAGCAGGCCGGTCTCTTTGGAGACATCATCGCGGGAGGGGCCGCGCCACTGAGGCCAGTCGCCGGGGGCTGCGCCGCTGGAGCCACCGCTGAGCAGGGCCTGGTCTTCCTTGCTGAGTGCCGTGAGCGCCAGCGTGACCAGCGTGCCGTTCTGGCGCTTGAGGGTGACCTTGCCGCCCGCTACGCTGACGAGTTCTGCCTGGATTTCATGGGTGCCGGAGGCATCCTTCCAGGTGCGGATTTCTGCGCTGGCCTGCAGAGCGAGGCAAAGGGACAAGAGTGCGGTCGTGATGGTCTTCATGGTTTCGTGCGAATTAGCGGCTTTGATCAAACGGACGAGATCGGCCGGGTTTTAGCACAGACCGCCACTTTCGCGGTACCGTATTCAGGGGGTTTTTAGCCGCCCATGTCTTTGAGCAGGGATTCGGCCGCAGGGCGGGAGGGCTGGTCTTTGAACTGGTCGTCTTTGAGCAGATCCCTCAGAAGGGTGCGGGCGGCATCGGCTTTGTTGCTGCGGCGGAGGATTTCGGCACGGTACAGGCGCAATCTGATCAGCTCAGACGGCTCTTTGGCCGTGGACTCAGCATGCTCCAGCAGATCCAGAGCCTGCGGCAGCTTGGACTGAAGCGAGGCCAGCAGGGCGGTAAGCTCCAGCAGGCGCGGACGCTGGCGCTTTTCGGCAAATTCGGTGAGGGCTGTCTTGATGTGGCCGTCGGGCTCGCCCGCGAGGCGCTGCATCATGCCGTGGTAGAGGGCGTAGTCGCGGTCCGGACCATCGCCGAGTTTGGTGCCGATGGCTTTGCCAAACGGGCGGTAGAGGGGGTCTCCGAGGACGACATTCATCCATGAGAGCGCCGGGGTGGCGCTCCAGGCGGCCTCGGCCACGGTGAAGCCTTCGAGGAGGCGTTTGTTGAAGACGTCGAAATGCATGGTGAGCGCCAGGTAGGGCTCGAAGACATTGCCAAACGTGACGGCGGCCCCATGGGAGAGCAGCGGCCCGACCCACGCCTGATCATGCGTGCGGATGATGCCGGCACTGAAGGAGTGCAGGTGGCAGGCGATGGCGCCGCGCTTGAACCGAAACTCGGGGGAAGCCAGCGCTCCTGTGATGTGATCTGTGTACCAGCCGAAGTAGAGAATGGTGTCCGGCAGCGGCCAGTGCTCTGGCAGCACAGCCTCGGTGCGGTCGATGTAAACCGGGATGCCTGCGCGACGGTAGGTGTCCGTGCAATTCTTCAACCAGTCCTCCCCTTCCTGATAGGCGCCTGTTTTGAGAGCGAGATCGATGACGGCGCGGCCCAGCAATCCTGTTTCTTCTGCCGCGATGGCATCATCGATCATGCGTTTCACCGTGGCGTCATCGGGCCCGTCCAGCCGGCCCACGAGCAGCAGGCCCGTGGTGTTTTGGGCATGAGGAAAGCGCGCCTGCTGATTGAAGTAGGGATTGCGCAAGCCGCCCTGGATGGGCGGATTGGTCAGGCCGAGGACGGCCAGTTCGGAGTCCACACTGGCTTCGTCCTCCTGGGACTGCTTGGGGTTTTGTGCCGCACGGCGGATCTGGAAGGGAACGCCGCGCATGAGCACCAGTACACGGACCTTTTCTGGCCTGGCGGCAGCGGGCGCAGGGCTTTCAGGCCTGCTGGGAACAGGTGGTTCTGTGTTCCACCAGTGTCTGGAGATGAAAAGTTGCAGCAGGGGGCCGCGCAGCTGGGACTCGAACTCTCCACGCGAAATGGAGTCTTCCTTGGAGCAGCGCAGCCCGATGAGGCGCTCTTTGGGAATATGACGCTGCTCGGCATAGTATGAGGCCAGTTCGGCGGAGCCGGGAAAGTCGGTATTGAAGACGACGGCGGTCTCTGCTGCGGCATCCCAGTCGGGAATGGTCTGGGCCTTGCTGGATGGCGTGAGCGCCGAGATGAGCAGGACCAGGATGGAATGAAGAAGCAAACGATGGAATGCGCACAAGCCCGATGCCATTCTGGCCGCTGGCGGCACTGCAACTGGCACTGGGGTTTTGCTCGTCATATGGAAGTTTTCATGGCTCGTTCCATTCCAGCTTCAGGCCATCGTAGGCGATGTTTACGCCGGGCGGCAGCCTCGGGTCTTCCACGGAGTGCATGATCTCGCACTGGATGTGGGTGAACCAAGTCTGCCTGGGCTGGAGCAAGCGCTGCACCTCAAGGCTTTCGCTGAAGCTCATGTGCGTGGGGTGCGGGGTGTGGCGCAGCGCATCGATGATGAGGGTGTCCACGCCATGCAGCAGCTCGATCGTGTGCGGAAGCAGGGTCTTGCAGTCGGGGATGTAGGCGCAGAGCTTTTTGCCACCGCGTGTGAACAGGTAGCCAATGGTGTCCACTTTGCCATGCTGAACGGGCAGGGGGGTGATGGTGGTTTCTCCGATATGGAACGGGCCGTGGACCGGTTTGGGGAAAGGCTTCAAGTAGCCGCGGTATCGATTCTCTCCATTGAAGGCATAGATGAACATGCGCTCCAGCACCGCGAGGCATTCCGCCGTGCCATAGACGGGCAGAAAATGATCCGCCTCCACAGTAAAGCGCCGCAGGTCATCAAAGCCGGTGAGATGGTCCATGTGCGGATGCGTGAAGATGGCGGCGTCCAGGCTGCGGATATTCTCCCGCAGGCACTGCATGCGGAAGTCCGGCGCCGTATCCACCACCCAGGCTGCCTCAGGCGTGCGGATGTAAACCGAGCTGCGCAGGCGTTTGTCCCTGGGGTCGGTGCTGCGGCAGACTGAGCAGTCACAGCCAATCACCGGAATGCCGACGGAGGTGCCGGTGCCGAGAAATGTGAGGTGAAAGGACATGGCTGCTTATTCCACCTCCGGCACCGGGCGGGCCAGGGAGCCTTTGTGCCAGCGGCCTTCCAGGAGGAAAGAGAGGTGGGGGGTGTAGAGCTGGGGTTCGAGGAGGAATGAGTCGTGGCCTTTGTCTGAATGCACGGTGATGTGCATGCTGGAGACCTCGGCCTTTTCGAGGTGGCTCACGAGTTCGGCCTGCTCCTCGGGGTAGAAGCAGAAGTCGCTGTCGATGCTGAAGACCAGGTAGTGCTGTCCGGCGGCGGCGCTGCGGGCGAAGAGCTCGGGGTAGGTCTCCACTCCAACGTCACGCAGCGGGTCATATCTCAGCCACATGTCGGCGATGCGCAGGTAGGTGTTGGCATCGAAGCGCTTCACGAATTTTTTGCCCTGATGCAGCATGTAGCTCTCCACATTGTGCTGCACGCGGTACCAGGAGAGGGTGCTGCCGCCGTTCTTCACATCCTGCCGGGCGCGGCGCTCGATGGCGTCGAGGTGCACGAAGGTCTTGTGGCTGATCATGCGGGCCAGGGCGAGGCCGTACTCGGGAGCTTCGCCCTCGTAGAAGTTGCCTCCGCGGAAGTGCGGATCGTTCTCGATGGCCAGAACCTGCTCAAACAGAGTCAGACGAGTGAGCACCGTGGTGCGGCAGCCGCTGGCGATGGGGACCACGAGCTTGACGCGCTCAGGGTGCAGGGTGGCGAGATTGATGGCCAGAAGTCCGCCGACTGAGGCGCCGATGACGGCGTGGAGCTGTGTGATGCCGAGTGAGTCCAGCAGAGCCAGCTGGGACTTCACGACATCGCTGGTGCGGACTTCAGGGAACTCGCTGCCGTAAGGGCTGCCGGTGGCGGGATTGATGGAGGCAGGGCCGCTGCTGCCGTAGCAGCCGCCGAGGTAGTTGGCGCAGATGATGAAATAGCGCTTGGTGTCCAGCGCCTTGTCCGGGCCGATGAAAAGATCCCACCAGCCGTTGTGGCAGTCCTCTGTCCAGCGGCCATCGGTGTCCGGTACGTCGGGGTTCACGCCGGCGGCGTGCTGGCTGCCTGAAAGGGCGTGGAAGAGCAGGATGGCGTTGGATTTGGCGGCGTTGAGCTTTCCGTACGTCTCGTAGGCCACGGTGATGCCTGGCAGCTGGGCACCGGAGGCGAAGGTGAATGGTTCAGCGGCGCTTCCAGTGTGGAAAAATTTCGTTTCTTCGGTTTTGACTGCCTTCGACATGAGACGCGGAAGAAAACAGGGTTTTGGAGGTGCGGCAAGGCGGATTGCTCATGGGCATGAATTGGCCGCCGTGAGCCGAGAATGAATAAATGGCTGGTTGGTGCCTGCTGGAATGTGCTTAGGTACGGATGTCGGGCCGACACGGCTCTCTTTTCCTCTTATCCACGACCCCATGCTCGACCCGTTTGTCACCCTGGAAGAAGCTGGCTTCTCGCTGAGGCAGTCTGGCGGTGTGGACAGGCTGGCCGGGTGGTCGCCGGAGCTGATCGCGGGGATGGACTGGGCGCGGGTGTCCGAGCTGGCGCGTGCGATTGCAAGCGAGGCGGGGTGTGAGGTGGCCGGACTGCGCGTGATGGCGGACGGAGCGGTGCATTTTGGCATGATCGAAGAGCCCAAATCCGCCAAGGCCCGGCGTGCGATGGTGAAGATCGTGCCGTGGAACGAGTGGGGGGGCACGCCCGAGACGGTGCAGAGGTTTGCCCAGGAGGTGGGGGGCGCACGCAACACCCGTGGAATTTTGATCGCCCCGGGAGGCTTCAGTCATGCGGCGCTGCGGGCGGCGCAGGAGCTGCGCATCGAGGCGGTGGATGCCACCGGTCTGGATGCCGCCGTGCGCGCCCTAAGGAAGGAAAAATGTGATTTTCTCTTTGTCATCACCACTGCGGGCGATTTTGCCACCCCGTCCTGCCCTGTGTGCATGAAAAAGCTGCAACGGGTGGAGCAGGAGGCCTTTGAGCTGCCATCGCGGCTCTTCGACATGGACGGGCTGATCGCCGACATCGTTGTGTGTGACCGTCTCGAGGTGGCGGCGGGATGTGATGTGACTTTTTTGCACGAGGTGAAAGCGCGCTCCATCAGCATTTCAGGGCATGCCTCCGGAGATTTTGTGTGTGAAGGCCCGGTGACCCTGGAGAGCGGAGGCACGCTGTCCGGCAAGGTGGCGGCGCGCTCGCTGGTGGTGCGGGATGGCGGCCAGCTCCTGGGGCAGTTCCGCATCCTGGAGGGCGAGCTGGGCTCCTTTGTGAAGCCTGCTGTGCGCTGGCACTGGCGCTGCCCCGGAGCGGCCACCAAGCGCGAGTGCGCCTGGGTGGTGTTTGAACCGCACGAATGAGGGTGGAGTTCGCTCTTTGCACGCCGGGCCCTGCTGTGGCATGTAAGGCGCATGTCCTCCAACTCCTCCGGCCCCGGCGCTGTGCTACGACTGGTGTTTTATGCCGCCGCCATTGTGATGGCGCTGCTGCATGTGTTTGTGACGTTTCGAGGACTGAGCAGCGCTGATGGGATGAACCAGGCGCAGCTGGCAAGGCAGCTGGCGCGCACGGGCTCCTACCAGACACATGTGATCCAGCCGTACGCCTGGGCGCAGATGGAAGGGGCACAGAAGACGCCCACGCCGCTGGCCATGCCGGAGACGGTGCAGCCTCCTCTGCAGCCGCTGCTGTGGTCGGCGGCATTTCGCTTCATGAAACGCTGGGAGGTGTATGATCCCACGACTGGCAGTGCGGTGTTTCTCATGGACCGCGTGATCGCGTGCTTTGGTGTGACGTGGTACCTGCTCACGATTTTTTTCACCCATGGTGCGGCGCGGCGGCTTTTTGACGAGCAGGTGGCGGCGGTCGCGGCCATAGCCCTGCTGGTGTGCGAACCCGCGTGGGAGCTGATGGTCAGCGGAGCGCCGCGTGCGCTGCTGGTGCTGCTGTTTGCGCTGGCCTTCCGTTTCTACGCCGCAGCAGCCGGGCGTGCGGTGGAAAATCGCGGCACGTTTTTGCCTTTGCTGTGCCTGGGGCTGGTGTGCGCGCTGATGGTGCTCACACACTGGATGGCGCTGTGGATCGTGCTGGGCGTAGTCAGCGGACTGGCTGTGTTTCTGCCGCGTGGGAAGGCTGGTGCCATCTTAGTGGCGCTGCCCACGGTGGTGGTACTGGCAGCTTGGGGCTGGTGGAATGTGCAGCTGTGCGGAGATCCGCTGGGAGGCGTGAAGGCACTGCTGCAGGCGCAGACCTCCGCCACGGCGCATGACATGCTGCTGAGGGATTTTTCCCCCGGCCTGCCTCTGCTGCAGGTGGATGATCTGCTGCGGCATGTGGGGATCGGCTGGCAGGATGAGATGGCGGCACTCATTGCTCATCTGGGGTATGTGGTGCCGGCGTTGATGTTTTTTTTGGCGCTCATGCATCGCTTTCGAAAGGCTGATGCGGGCTCGGCGCGCTGGATGCTGCTGGTGGTGTTCTGCTGTGTGGCCGCAGGCATGAGCTTTTTGGGGCTGCCCGACAGAGAGAAGGATGACAATGCGCTCTACATTGTGCTCATGCCAGCCATGACCACCTTTGGCGCGGCCATGCTGGTGGTGCTGTGGTCGCGCTTTCATGTGTCCGGGGAGTTTCTGGCGCGCTGGGGTGCGCCGCTGGTGGCGCTGGTCATCACCGCACTGCCCATGGTGGTAAACCTGCCGGTCGTGATGAAATTTGGCCTGACCATGGGGGGTAAAATCCCGCCGCACTGGCCACCATTTCTACCAGAGCGCATGGCTGTGCTGCGGCAGCTGCTGGAGAAGAATGAGTATGTCATCTCGGACTCCCCCGCCTTTGTGGCATGGTATGGGGATGTGCCCTGCGTGAACCTGTGCACCCAGCGGGCTGACTACGAGGTCATGAAGGCGAAGGCCGAAGAGCGGGGCGCGAGACTGGGTGGATTCGTCATGACGCCCGTCTCCGCCAAAGTGAAACACATCACGGACATTTACACCGGTCCCTATGCTGAATGGCGGGATCTCATAGTTCGCGGGCCCATGCTGGCTTTTGATCGCGACTTCACACCCAGCCCCGAATTCCCGTATAAAAATCCCGTTCCGCTCGTTGGCCAGCCGGTGGGGGACAAGGAGCACCTGAGCCTGCCGATGGTGTTTTACTCCGACAAGCCGAGATCGCTGAAGAAGTAGCCGCTAGGGGGCGAGGCAGGCTCCGAAAAAGCGGAGCGTAGCTGACAGGTGCTCGTGCCAGTAGTCCCAGGTGTGACCGCCTGGAAACTCTTCGTAAACATGGGGGATGCCTGCTGCTTCCAGATCGCGGTGCAGAGTGCGGTTGTGCTCGATCAGAATGTCCTCGCTGCCGCAGTCGAAGCGCAGACGTGGGAGGCTGACGTTGAGTCTGGCGCAGTCGATGACCGGTAGGGGATCAGGGCCGGTGAGATCAAATTTGGCCAGGGGCTCCTCCACAAACCCCTGCATCTGCGTCACGTTGGTAATGCTGCTATGGGCGCTGATGGCGGCAAATTTCTCCGGATTGAGCAGACCCAGCCGCAGAGCGCCGTAGCCGCCCATGGAGAGGCCACTGATGAAGCAGGGGGCGTCCTTGCAGCGGGGATCGATTTCAGCGGCAGCTTCAGGAACCTCATTCACGATCCAAGAGGCGTAGTCCGCATCGCGATGCGGCGTGTAGCCTGAGCCATCGCCCCAGAGACCGTCTGAAGGCATGGCGAGCATCATGGGCGGCAGGTTTTCTTCATGGATCAACCTGTCGAGCACCTCATGTGCACGGCCTTTGTACAGCCAAGCCCAATGGCTGCCGTAGACGCCGTGCAGAAGGATGACGAGAGGGAGCTTATCCCCAGCAGTTCCCGGTGGAACGTAAAAGCTGATGTCTGCACGCCGATGCAGCGCTGAGGATTTGACCGTGGCGTGATGGATGCCGCCGCCAATGGAGGCCGATTCAAAAGTGCGGAAGCTCATTTCACGCGAGAATGTCTTTGATGACCTTGGCACCTTCCACGCCGCTGAGGCGTGCGTCGAGGCCCTGGAATTTGAAGCTGAAGGCGTCGTGCTGAATGCCCAGTTGGTGGAGCATAGTGGCGTGGAGATCGTGAACGGTGGTGACTTTGTCGATGGCAGCGTAGCCAAGATCGTCGGTGGAGCCGTGGACGATGCCGCCCTGAATGCCAGCACCCGCCAGCCACACGGACATGGCCTTATTGTGGTGGTCGCGGCCACTGCCGCCTTGGGACATCGGGGTGCGGCCAAATTCGCCCGCCCAGACGATGAGGGTCTCCTCCAGCATGCCGCGCTGTTTGAGGTCGGTGATGAGGGCCATGCAGGCGCGGTCGATTTCCTGCGCCTTAAGGGCCACGCCTTCTTTGACGCCGCCGTGGTGGTCCCAGTCCTTGTGGTAGAGCTGGATGAAGCGGGTGCCGCGCTCTGCAAGGCGGCGGGCGAGGAGGCAGTTGGAGGCAAAGGAGCCATCGCCTGGCTGGCAGCCGTAGAGATCGAGCGTTTTGGCGCCTTCTGCGCTCACATCCATCAGGTCCGGCACACTGGCCTGCATCTGAAAGGCCATCTCGTACTGGGCGATGCGGGTGGCGATCTCGGGATCGTCCACCAGGCTGCTGCGCTGCTTGTTGAGCGCATTGATGGCGGCGACATCGCGGCCTTGCTGATCGCGCGAGATGCCGCCGGGATTGGTGAGATACAAAACGGGGTCGCCCTGAGCGCGAAGCTGCACGCCCTGGTATTTGGAGGGAAGGAAGCCGCTGCTCCACTGGCGGGCGGCGATGGGCTGATTCTGGCCGCCTTTGCCGAGAGAGGTCAGGACGACGAAACCTGGCAGGTCTGAGGCTTCGGTGCCCAGGCCGTAGGTGATCCATGAGCCCATGCTGGGGCGTCCGGCGATCTGCGAGCCGGTGTTCATGAACATGTGCGCCGGATCGTGATTGATGGCGTCCGTGGTCATGGAGCGGATGAGGCAGATGTCGTCGATGACGCTGCCGATCTGCGGGAAGAGAGAGCAGATTTCGATCTGGCTTTTGCCAAATTTGGCAAAGGGATGCTGCGGGCCGAAGCAGTTCAGGGGCTTGCCCTGGAGTTGCGCAAGCTGCTGCCCTTTGGTGAAGGACTCCGGCATGGGCTTGCCATCCATCTCAGCCAGCTTGGGCTTGGGATCAAAGGTCTCCAGATGCGAGGGACCGCCCGCCATCGTGAGCCAGATGACGCGCTTGGCCTTCTGTGGCAGGGGCAGGGTGCCCAGAACACCCCGTGTGGGAGCGGCCTGGGAGTGCTCAAGCAAGGAGGCAAGAGCCACCGCTCCGAGCCCCTGGGAGGTTTTGCCAAGGAAGGCGCGGCGCTGGAGCGGTGATGGTGTGTGCATGATTACTTTGAACTCGGTTTCTTGCCCAAATTTTTCAATTCTTGTTCCGTCCACATGGCCGTGCGGCCCTTGGTCTGAGTGCGGATGGCGGTGACCGCCTTGGTGTCCACTGGAGAGGCATTGTGCTCCCACTCGCGGCGGATGTAGGTGAGCACACCGGCGACATCTTCATCGGTAAGCTGTGGCAGGGGAGGCATGGCGAGATTGAAGCTGCGGCCACCGACTTTCACCGGGCCGGCGAGTCCGTGCATGATGATGCGCGCGGGCAGCTCCGCCTTGCCGAGCACCCATTCGCTGTCCACCAGCGGCGGGGCCAGACCATCCAGACCAAAGCCGTGGGGCTGATGGCAGGCGGCGCAGAGGGTGGCGTAGATGGTCTTGCCTTTTTCAAAGAGGGCGGTCTGTGCTTCGTTCAGAGGGACGATTTTCGGAGGAGGTGGTGCGCCGGGTTTGCCGGGCCAGGCGAGGCGGGCCTCCACGCTGGTGAAGAGCTTTGCAGAGGTCTTGTCCGTCATGGCGGCTTTCAGTGTCTTGAGTGTCGCAGGCACGGCATCGAGCCAGAGCAGTTTGGGCGGAGTTTTGGATTTTGGATCCGTGCCGCTGGTGGCGAGGCCTTTGATGGCGGCGATTTGCACTGCACCGCCCTGCGGCTGGGAGGCTGCGAGATCGAGCATGTCTTCGAAAGGACCGGCCTTGTTGGCGGATGCCAGCAGAGCGCCGAGTGCTTCGATCACGGGAGTGATGCTGGCGCTGTTGGATTTGGAAAGCTGGGTGGCCAGCAGCTTGGCAAAGGCGGCTTCTCTACCGCGCAGGCCGGTCAGGGCACCTTCACGGACGAGGGCGTTTTTGCCATTGATGGAAAGCAGCTTGGCCACGGCGGTGTCGGCATCCGGGAGATTGAAGGAGGTGAGCTTGATGGCGAGATGCGCGAGAACGAGGGCGTCTTTTTCGGAGGTGAGCGCGATCAGGTCGGGTGCGAGGTCGCGACCGGAAATGCGAACGGCGGCGGCGCGGACTTGGGCGTCTTTGTCTGTGAGCGCGGTGCGGAGAAGGTCGGGGCTGGCGGCGCCGAGACCATCGAGGGTCCAGAGTGCGTGCAGACGTGTGATCGGAGAGCCGCTGGTGAGCAGTTCCTTCAGCGCGGGAATGGCGGAGGCATCGCTGGATTCCACGATGAGGCGCTGGGCGGTGTCGCGCACCCAGCCGTTGGCGTGCGTGAGCATCTTGGCGTCCTTGCTCACCTTGACGGGCTGCGGGCGGTCCTTGGTGTCTGGGACAATACGCCAGATGCGGCCCTGATTGAAGGGAGTCTCCAGTTTGCGGTCCTTGATGTTGGCGATGAGGTAGTGCGTGAGGAAGCTCTGGTGCTGGATGATGCCGCGATACATGTCCACGATGTAGAGTGCTCCATCGGGGCCATCGGCGGCGTTTACAGGACGGAAGCGCTCGTCGGTGGAAGTAAGGAATTCGGTGGTCTTGGCCGTGTTCGTGGCCTTCACGATGCCGTCCTTTTCGCTCATGGTAAAACGCTTCACCAGATTGGCGCAGGGCTCGGGAATGAAGGCGTTGCCACGGTAGGGGACGGGGAAGGCATCGCCGCGATAGATCAGAGCGCCGCAGGTGCCGGTGGGTTTGCTCAGCGTGCCGTCGGCGCGGAGGGATTTGGGATCGTAGCCGCGGTTCACACCGGGAGTGGGATGAGAGGGGAAGAGCGTCTGATCTGCGGCCACCTTGGCATTGACGCTGGAGGCGTTGCGCAGGAGTGGATTGCGGGTGAAGGCCTCCGTGGGCAGGAGGTCTGCGCGCAGCATGTCGGAGTTGTAGTTGAAATAGAGCCTGCCGTAGTTGTCCTGGCAGAGGCCCCACTGGCCGCGGCCGAGGCCGCTGTCTTTTTGCCACACGCCGCCGCGTAGCTTGAAGCGGGTGGAGTATCCGGCGCTCCAGATGGCATTGTCCATGGCCCAGAGCGGAGTGTTGGCCATGTGCTCTGGCTGGCCGCCGAGGGTGCCGTAGTCGCTGGTCACGACCTCCTTCACATCGGCCTTGCCATCGCCGTCGGTGTCCTTGCAGAAGAAGAGATTGGGCGGCTCGGCGACCAGGACCCCACCGTTAACAGCCATGACTGCACGTGGCATGACGAGCTTGTCGAGAAAGGGAGTGGCCTTGTCCATGCGGCCGTCGCCATCGGTGTCTTCCAGCAGGGAGATGCGGCCGGTGGGTTCGGTTTCGCCAGCACCGGCGAGGTCGTGCATGTAGCCGCGCATTTCCACGACGTAGAGACGGCCCTGGTCGTCAAAGCTCACAGCGATGGGGGATTCGATCAGCGGCTCGCTGGCCACCAACTCGATCCGGAAACCTTTTTCGATCTTGAAGGTCTTCAGCTCCTCCTCCCAAGAGAGAGGGACGGGAGGTGGCAACTTGAACTTCAGCTCGACCTTTTCCGGGCCGGCATTTTTTTCATTAATGGCCAGAGCCGGAGTGAGGAAGGGTGTCGTCAGCAGAAGCAGCGACGTGAGGGTGGTAAACCTGGGGGAAGGCATGGGGGCGCGTTTTTTTGTGAGCGGGGGGGCGGAGTAACCAACCAAAATTCCGGTCGAATCCTAGTCGCTCAATGACCAATTTTGATATTTCTGGAGTCGCTAAAAGCGCCTCATTTTTCCTTCTTGGGCTTTGGCTGCTCCGAGATTTTGATGGTCAGCGCGGGGACAGGATCGTTCTTTCCGGCAAAAGCGTTCCAGGTTTGCTGGAATGCGGCGGCATCGCGCACTTCGCCTTCGGCAATGAGCCACTGGTAGTGCAGCTTGAAGGGTGCCTCCGCAGTGGCCTTGCCTTTGGGGAACATGCCAAAGCGGCCGTAGTCGCGGTAGGCGGAGGTGGCGGTGTCTTTCGGATTGTCGGGGTGATTGAGGATCACGACGGTGAAGGTCTTGCCCTCCACGGTGAAGATCTCGGCGGCCCAGGGCAGGTCCTTGATCTTGTGGGCATCGATGTTTTCGCCGGGGAAGATGTAGGTTGTCGTTTTGGTATCGACCTTCTCCGAGGGGCGGAACTGCGCGCCCGCATGCTCGGGGTCTCCGTTCATCTCGGCCTCTCCGCTGACGGGCTTGATGGCGCTGGTCGTGTCGATGCCGAGGTAGAAGGGCTTGGCCGGAGTGGAGAAGGTGAAGCGGCGTTCCTCTGTGAGGAAGGCGTCCTTGGTGTCGCCCTGCCAGTCGATGAAGGCTGTGAAGCTGGAAGCTTCGGGGGTGACTTTGGTGACGACCTGATCGCCGCCCTTCATGTGCCAGCGGTCGTAGGATTTGCCACCGTAGCTGATCTTGTTGAAGCCGAGGAAGATGCCGCGGTGGTGGGTGAAGTTGAAGCCGTGTCCCTTGGTCAGGCGAGTGACTCCGCTGGCGTCGAAGACATGAAGGTAGGGCTTGTAGGTCTCGTGGTGTTTCTCCGGCGTGCTCAGGTCGTTCGCCATCATGAGGCGGGCTACGACCTTGCCGTTATCAGCGACATCGACGTGGTCTTTGTCTGCGACGGTGATGTCGAAAGCGGAGGCACTGAGAGTTGCGGCAAGGAGAAAGAATGGGGCGAATTTCATGCGAGGATTTTTTTGATGACCTTGGCACCTTCCACGCCGGAGAGGCGGGCGTCCAGTCCTTGGAATTTGAAGCTGAAAGCGTCATGCTGGATGCCGAGCTGGTGGAGCATGGTGGCGTGGAGGTCGTGCACAGTGGTGATGTTTTCCTGAGCGGCGTAGCCGAGGTCGTCGGTGCTGCCGAAAGTGACGCCGCGCTGGACGCCTGCGCCAGCCAGCCACATGGACATGGCTTTGTTGTGATGGTCGCGGCCCACGGGGCCTTTGTTTCCTTGGGCCATGGGGGTGCGGCCAAACTCGCCGCTGAAAACGATGAGGGTGTCGTCAAACATGCCGCGCTGCTTGAGGTCCTTGATGAGTGCCGCGCAGGCCCGATCCACTTCTTTGGCGCGCAGGGGTAGTTCCTCGCGCAGCAGGCTGTGGTGGTCCCAGTCGCGGTGATAGAGCTGGATGAAGCGGGTGCCGCGCTCTGCGAGGCGGCGGGCGAGGAGGCAGTTCGAGGCGAAGGAGCCGTCGCCGGGCTGGCAGCCGTAGAGTTCAAGCGTCTTGGCGCCTTCGCCGCTGATGTCCATCAGCTCCGGCACGCTGGCCTGCATCTGGAAGGCCATCTCATAGTGGGCGATGCGGGTGGCGATTTCCGGATCATCGCACAACGCGGCATGCTGCTTGTTCAGCGAGTTGATGGCGGCAAAGTCGCGGCCCTGACGTTCCCGCGTGACGCCATTCGGGCTGGTGAGGTAGAGCACGGGATCGCCCAGTGAGCGGAGCTGGACACCTTGAAATTTGGAGGGCAGGAAGCCGCTGCTCCACTGGCGTGCGGCAATGGGCTGAGGATTACGCCCCTTGCCGGTGGACATCATGACCACGAAACCAGGCAGGTCATCGGCTTCGCTGCCGAGACCGTAGGTCACCCATGCTCCCATGCTGGGGCGTCCGGCGATCTGAGCACCGGTGTTCATGAACATGTGCGCCGGATCGTGATTGATCGCCTCGGTGGTCATGGAGCGCACGAGGCAGATGTCATCCGCCGCACTGCCGATGTGCGGCAGCAGCTCGGAGAGCTCCATCTGGCAGCGGCCATATTTCTGGAAGCTGAACATGGGTCCTTTGCACACAAGCTTCTGCCCCTGAAGCTGGGCGAGCTGTTGCCCTTTGGTGAAGGATTCGGGCATGGGCTTGCCATCCATCTCCGCGAGCTTGGGCTTGTAGTCGAAAAGCTCGAGCTGGGAAGGCCCGCCCGCCATGGTGAGCCAGATGACGCGTTTGGCTTTCTGAGGCAGCGGAAGACGACCCAGCACTCCTTGAGAAGCTGCGCGCAAAAGCTGCGGCTGAAGAAGCGAGGCCAGTGCCACGCTGCCTAGGCCCTGGGCGGTGTGGCCGAGGATTGCGCGGCGCGTGAGTGGAGAAAAGGTGCTCATGGTTCAGCTTCGGGTGATCGTTTCGTGCAGATTGAGCAGCACGCGTGTGACGTGCGTCCAGGCGGCGAGCTCGCTCTTATTCAAGGCTGCAGGAACGGCGGCCGCACCGGTTTTGAGCAGGGCCTCAGCAGAGGCGACATCCTTTTGGTAATCGGCGAACTGCTTGTCATAGAGAGAGGTCAGCGTCTTCAGCTCTTCGGCACTTGGCTTGCGCTGCAAGACCTGCTCAAAGGCCCAGGTGATGCGCTGGGCAATGTCGCCGGTGCACTCAGAGAGGACGCGGGCGGCAAAGGTGCGAGCAGCCTCGACATAGGTCGGGTCATTGAGAAGCACGAGTGCCTGCTGCGGGATGTTGGAGCGGTTGCGCTCGGCCACGCATTCCTCGCGGCTGGGGGCGTCAAAGGCCAGCAGAGAGGGCTGGAGGAAGGTGCGCTGCCACCAGGTGTAGAGGCCACGGCGATACAGGCCCTCGCCACTGTCGTTCTGCCATTCGCGGGTGGGGAAGTTCAGATTTTCCCAGTATTTGGCGGGCTGATAGGGCTTCACGCTGGGGCCGCCGATTTTTGGAACGAGCAGGCCGGAGATGGTGAGTGCATTGTCACGCACGAGTTCGGCATCCAGGCGGAAGGGGCTCTGGCGGGCACATTCGCGATTGTAGGGATCTGCGGCGGTAAGCTCCTTGGTGGAGGTGGACACCTGCTGGTAGGTGGCGCTATCCACAATGATGCGGATCATGTGCTGAATGTCCCAGCCGCTGTCCATGAATTCGCAGGCCAGCCAGTCGAGCAGTGCGGGGTTCACCGGTGGCTCGCCCTGAGCACCGAGGTCGTCGAGCACCTTGCTCAAGCCGATGCCGAAGAACTGTTTCCACAGGCGGTTCATGACGGTGCGTGCGGTGAGAGGATTGTCCTTGGAGACGAGCCACTGCGCCAGATCGAGACGGTTGAGGTCGCGGCCTTCGATCTTTGGCTTGGGCAGGTAGCCGGGCAGAGAGGCCTTCACCACCTCACCACTTTCATCCATCCAGTTGCCGCGTGGCAGGATGCGCACGGTGCGCTTGTTGGTGTCGCTGACAGAGACGATGCACTTGGGCGCGCTGTTTTCGAAGTCGGCTTTCTCTTTCTCCACGGTGGCGATCTTGGAGCGAAGCTCGCGGAGCTCAGGGGCGATCTGTTTGTAGGCAGATGCAAGCTGGCCTTTCTGTGCAGCGGTACGCTTTTCAGGTGCGGTCTTCAGGATGGCGGCAATCTCAGCGGAGGGAAGGGCGGTGCCGGGGGCGCGGATGGGCTTGGGCGCGCTGGTGGTGCTCAGGCGCAGGTTGGCCATCTCGTGATTGTCTCCCCAGCCGAAGGTGAGTGTGAAAGTGACCGAGGTATTGGCTTCAGCGAGTGGCTCCGCTAGTTCAAGGTAGAGCGCCTGATCAGCTCCGGTGCCGCCCAACACGCCCCAGCCGTTGTTCTTTTGGTCTTTAATGCCGTCGATGGAGGCTGATGCTGGAAAGGTCTTCTGCTCATAGGTGGCGCTGGCATGGGAGACGGTGATCTTGCCTGACTGCTTTTTGCCACCGCTGCTGAGGGCGATCTCGCTCAGCACAAAGTTGCCGTTGGAAGCGAGGCCGATGCCGCGCAGCTTTTCCTTCAGAGCCTCGATGCGGATGCCGGTGGTGCCTGCAGGCAGCTTGGCGGTAAGGGTGTAGGTATCGGTGCCGTCGTTCTGTTTCCGCTCATTGCGCTTGGCGTCGATGGTGCCGCGGACCACGCCTTCCTTGTCGGCTTTGATGGCGACGTTCTTCTTGGCTGAGGCTGCAGTGACCTGCTTGAGCGGCTGCCAAAGGCTGCTGGAGTTGACGGCTTCAAGCGCCTGCTTCTCCCAGGCTGTCTGACCTGCGGCGAGCTCCGGGCGTGCCTTGGCAAAGTCTGCCTGCAGTGCGGCCAGACGCTGGGCGATGTCCGCCTGCTTCTTCTGCCCTGCTTCATCCAGCACCAGCATGCCGGGCTCGCGGCGGCCGAGGATTGGCTCCTTGATGTCTGCAAAGAAGGCGCCCAGAGAATAGAAGTCGCGCTGTGTCCAGGGGTCGAACTTGTGATCGTGGCACTGGCTGCAGCCGGTGGTCTGCCCCAGCCATGCATTTCCCACAGCACGCACGCGGTCGGTCAGCATGCGCTGCTCGTAGTCCTTGGCCTGGGCACCACCCTCCTCGGTAGTGAGCAGGAGGCGGTTGAAGGCGGAGGCCACGCGCGTCTCCTGGCTGGCGTCCGGCAGCAGGTCTCCGGCGATTTGCTCGATGGTGAAGCGATCGAAGCGCTTGTTGCTGTTGAAGGCACGGATGACGTAGTCGCGGTAAGGCCAGACATTGTGCGGGTTGTCGCTGTGGTAACCGATGGTGTCGGCAAAGCGCACCACATCGAGCCAGCCGATTGCCATGCGCTCGCCGAAGTGCGGATTTTTGAGCAAGCCGTCAACGATCTTTGCGTAGGCGGCAGGGGAGTGGTCGCGCTCAAAAGCAGCTACCTCCTCCGGCTTGGGCGGCAGCCCGATCAGGTCCAGGTAGAGCCTGCGGATGAGCGTGCGGGGATCGGCCTGCGGCGAGGGCTTGAGGCCGACTTCGGCCAGGCGCTTCTGCACCAGTACATCCACGCCGTTTTTGCCTGCGGGAACTGCGGCTCTCACCGGCTTTTCATAAGCCCAGTGCTGCTGGTAGGCCGCGCCCTGGTCGATCCATTTTTTCAGGATCTCCTTCTGCTGTGGGGTGAGCTTTTTGTGGGAATCCGGCGGCGGCATGAGGTCGTCCTCATCCGTGGTGAGAATGCGTGAGACCAACTCGCTTTCCGCGCCCTTTCCGGGGATGAAGGCCTTGGCGCTCAGGGCCTCCTCGCGGATGTCCAGCCGCAGGTCGGCCTCGCGGTGCTTGGGGTCGTTTCCGTGGCAGTAGAAGCAGTTGTCCGAGAGTATGGGCCGCACATCGCGATTGAACTCGATCTTGGCCGGCACGGGAGGTTCGGCGGCGTGGAGGCCGAGGGCGGAAAGCAGAAGGAGGCTGGTGGACTTGGTCATGGTGGAAATAACGTGCCAGAAGAACGTGATCTATGATGACTGATTTGCCGCCGGGGCGGGGATCTCACAAAAAATGTTTTTGTGTGAGATCCGCGAGTCTGCGGCAAACTGTGGCTGATGACAGACCCCTCCCAGATGGATGCCGTGCTGGACGCCGTGGCACGCGGAGACTCCGCCGCCTTTATGCAGGTGGTGCAGGCGCACGGCCTGATGCTGCGCAGCTACATTGGCGCGCAGGTTTTCAACACCGGGGATGTGGATGATCTGGCGCAGGAGACCTTCATCGCGGCGTATCGATCACTGCACAGCTTCAAGCGTGGCGATGACATGGGCGCGTGGCTGCGGGGCATCGCGCGCAACAAGGTGCTCATGCACTTCCGCAGCAGCCAGCGGAGGTCGAGCGCGCTGGACCGCTTTCGCGCCGAGGTGGCGGCGATCGTGGGCGGCGAGCTGGATGCCGCCGCTGCGCACGAAAAGCCTGAACACATCGAGGCTCTGCTGCGCTGCATTTCCAAACTGCCGGAGAAGCTGCGGCGTGTGGTGCATGCTGGGCTGGAGGGGATGAAGGTGCAGGCGCTGGCTGAAGCGCTGCAAACCTCTGCCGGGGCGATCTACCAACTGCACTATCGTGCCAACCAGCTCCTGCGGGAGTGTGTCGTGAAGGAGGTGCAAAATGTCTGAGGAGCTGCATGAAATCATCGCTGCATGGTTTGGCGAAGAGATGACAGAGGCTCGGCGTGCGGAGTTGCTGAAGCGGCTGAGCGAAGATGCTGCACTGAGAAAAGAACTGGTGACGGAACTGCGCACCTTTGGAAGCCTGCAGGCCGTGCAGGCACCTGAGCCCCGCTGGCTGGAGCTTCAAGACGAACTGGGGCTGGCGGCGGTGAGACAAGACTTTGCCGAGGAGCAAATTCGGGCAGCGCTGCGCAGGCAGCCACGCCCGTTTGTGGCCTCCTGGTGGCGGCCTGTGGCCGCGCTGGCCGCTTGTCTTGCAGCGGTGTTTGCGGTGCTTCTGATGATGCAGTCATCGCAGCAGGCCGCTACGGCTTCCGCGGTTCGTGAAAATCTCGCGCTGGTGGTGCGGATGGATGAGGTGAAATGGCATGCTGCGCAGGCGAATAAACCGCTTGTCGGAGGACTGGTGGGCGCGGGAAATCTGCGTTTTGAGAGCGGTCGTCTTACGCTCGCTTTCTTGAGCGGAGTCAGTGTCCACATTGAAGGTCCGGCAGACATCACGCTGCAAGATGCCGAGCGCATCACGTGCAGGCGTGGCAATGTGCGTGCACATGTGAATCAAGGAGCGGAGGGGTTCACCATCGAGACGCCGGGAGGCGCGGTGGTGGATCTGGGGACGGAGTTTGGCGTGAATGTGGAAGGCCAGGGCAAGACGCAGGTGATGGTCTATCAGGGGCAGGCGGAACTGGCGATGCTCTCAAAGGATGGCAGCCCGCTGCGGACGCGGCTGCTCAGTGCGCAGCAGTCTTCGGAGCTGGACCCGCAGGCCAAAACGCTGCGCGGCATTGATGCGCGGGAGATGCTCAGCGCACCTGATCTGCGCATTCCTCCGCTGGCACTGAGAGCGGATTATGCGCAGCGCATTCTCAAGTCCAAACCGCTGCACTACTGGCGTGGTCAGGCGGCTGGAGAGGGTAGCATTGCAGATGCGGGCTCTGGCGGCAAAGCTTTGCGGATTCAAGGCGGCATCGTGCCTCAGGCTGATGGCAGCCTAGCGTTTTCTGCCGAGAATGAACCGCAGTATCTGCGTGCAGATGGCGAGTGGACGCCGCCCGAAGAGTTTGCGGTGGAGCTTTGGTTTGCCAGCGATGCGTATCACAGCAGCGTGCTGGCCGTGCTGCATGCACTGGATGATGAGCACGACACGCTCTCCCTGCTGCAACTGACGCGGCGCGATGCACGCAATGCCCTGCGGCCCGGCCGGGTGCGCTTTCTCTTCCGCTGGCCTCCTGGGAGCAGGGACGGCATGAATGTATACAGCGCCCCGCTTTACACCCCCTACCGCTGGCAGCACCTCGTCTGCCAGCGCCGTGGAGGCACGCTGGAAATGTTCTTGGACGGCAGGCTGGTGGGAGACACCGAGCTGCTGGGCACGGAGAAGACCACCGCCTGCGCGCTGCGCTTTGGCCGCCTGTTTGAGGCTGCTGAAAACAAGGATGCTCGCCAGTTCATAGGGCGCATGGCTGAAATGGCCGTCTATGAGCATGCGCTAAGCGAGCAGGAAATCCGGGAGCACGCGGCGCGTTGAAACTTCAGCGCGGCCTGGCCACCACGTCTGACACGGGATGGAGTATCGTGTCCGCGGAGATGCGAGATGGCAGGGAGGTGAGAATGACGCAGGTGGTGTCCGTGGCCGGGTCCGCCCAGGCCAGAGTGCCGGTGGAGCCCGAGTGGCCAAAGCTCCTGTCTGAGCAGCCTTTGCCAAAGCCCTCGGGACCCAGGGCAAAGCCGATGCCGCGCCGTGCACCGAGGCCCTCGCTGTGATTATGCAGCATCAGACGCACGGTTTCTGGACGCAGCACTTTGCCGGAGAAATGCAGAAACGAGTCAAGGAATCGAGCCACGTCGCCGGCTGAGCCATGGGCGCCACCCCAGGGCGCGGCGAGATTGCGCCAGTAGGGGCTGTTCCAGTCCCAGGAGGCGGCTTTGGGATCGCCAGCGCCGGATTCGGGAGCGGCGTGCTCGGTCTGACAGCGGACGGTATCTGCGATCTTGAAGCGACCCAGCCCGAGTGCGCTGTGCGTCATTTCCAGCGGAGCGAAGACCTCTCTGGCAAGAAAGTCTGGCAGCGGAGTTTTGGTGATGCGCTCCACGATTCCCGCCGCCAGCAGAATGCCCATACTGTGGTAATGGTACTTCGTGCCAGGAGCAAACAGCAGCGGTGTGCGGATAGCACCCTGCACAAACTCTGCCAGCGGTGCATGGCGTGCGCGCATTGCGGCATTGTCTTCCAACTGATCCGGAAGGCCGGAGGTGTGTGCGAGCAGGTGCTCGATGGTGATTTCCTTGCGCGCGCTTTCGCTGAACTCGGGAATGAACCTCATCGCGGGATCGGTGATCCGCAGTTCGCCACGCTCCGCCAGCACCATCACCGCCGTGGCGGTCATGGTCTTGGTGATGGATGCGAGAAGGAAAATGGCATCGGCATTTGCAGCTTTGCCAAAAGCCTGCTGAAAGGTGTCCTGCTTTCTGCGCACATGCAGCACGGCGGATTCGAGGGTGCCGTCTTTGATCTGCTTCTGGATGATCTGAAATGCGTCGTTCATAAGGGAAGGGGTGAGACCGTGGCTCGTGGTGGCCGCAAGCCCAGTGAGAGAGGTCAGGAAGGTGCGGCGGTTGGTCATGGCGGTGGGGGGCTGCTTGTGGTCGAAGGCTAGTGATCGAGCTCCTTGATGAAGATGCGGCGGAATTCCACCCCATCCTTGTGGTTTTGGAGGGTGATGGGTCCTTCGGCGGGAATCTGTTTCACGCGTGCGCCCTGGATGATGTCCACTCCGTTGAGCGTCACATCCACGCGGTCGCCGCGCAGGGTGATGATGAAGCGGTTCCACTCGCCGGGGCCTTTGTCGGCACGGACGCTGGGCATGGTCTTCATGCGTTCTTCTTTCGTGGCCTCAGTGTCCTTGAACTTGGTGCCCACCTCGCCGCTGCCGCAGGGCTGGCACCAGATGTTGACCTGTGCGTCACGTGCACCACGCAGGTAGATGCCGCTGTCTCCCCAGGTGAGATTGTCTTTCATGATCACCTTGCCGGCGGCATCGGTATGAAACTGGCCGTCGTCCATGAGCCACTGGTGCGGCTTCACCACAGGTTTGCCGGTGAGACGCCAGTCGATGAGGAGAACAAAGTCTTTGTACTTCTTTGCCGTGGAAAGGTTGTAGTCCTTGCCAGCTTTGCGCGGAGGTTCGTCGGTGCGCAGGCGGATGGTGCCATCGGCGATCTCCCACACGCCGTCGAGATGTGGCTCGTGCTGCCAGTGAGTCCAGGTGAGGCCATCAAAGAGCGGGGTGAAGCCCTCTGGTGGTGGATCTCCGGTCATGTTTGCCGGAGCGCCAGCGGCCCGGCTCCAGAGCTTAGTGGTTGCAGCCCCCAGCGTACCCCAAGAAGCTGCTCTGATAAATGCACGTCGTGAAGCCTTGGAGAAAAGGTGTTTGCTCATGATGTGGCGGCCAAGGTTTAGAAACTGCAAGCACCTGAAGCCATCACGTCAGCGGCTTTTGGGAGCTGTTTCCACGGCAGAATACGTGCTTGGGAGCGGAATCATGCGGCGCGCTAATCACGCAGGCTTCACCGAGAAGTCACTGTCATCCAGAGAGCGCAGCACCAGTTCGCGCGGGACGCAGAAGTCGTCCATCTCAAGGCAGCGGACGATGCCGTCGGCGATGTGCTCGGGCTTGAGAAAGAGCTGCTTCGGGGCCTGGCGCTGGGAGGCATCGTCCCAGAAGGCGGTGTCCACTCCGCCGGGCAGGATGGCTGTGACGCGGATTCGATGGGGGGCTGCCTCCTCCGCGAGTCCTTGGGTGAAGCCGCGCACGCCCCACTTGGCGGCACAGTACACGGTCTCGCTTGGGATGCCACGCAGGCTGGCGGTGGAGATCACGTTGATGATGTGGCCCCGCTGGTGCGGGATCATGGACTTCAAAGCGGCCTGGGAGCCGAGGATGGTGCCCTTGAGGTTTACTGCGAGCATGAGGTCGATCTCAGCCTCCGTGTAGTCGGGAATCCAGCGATGGCGTGCGAGCCCGGCGTTGTTGACCCAGACGGAGATGGGGCCGAGTTGTTCGGTGACCTGATCAACGGCGGCCTGCAAATCAGCGGCGTTGGAGACGTCGCAGCAGATGGAGAGGGTGTTGGGGGGATCGAGGGCGACATTTTCGAGGTCGAGAAGCGCCACACGTGCACCGCGTGCGAGCAGGGCCTGGGCGGTGGCTAGGCCGATGCCCTTGGCACCGCCGGTGATGACGCAGACTTGATGGGAGAGGTTCATGAATCTTGTTTCTGTGATGCTGGGGAATCGAAAGGCTGGGTCATGGCGAGGAGATGAGGCTCCTTGCCGTAGGCGGTGAGAATGTCCCCTGCCTTGATCAAATCATCCCGGGCGGGAATGCCAGAATGGGTCTTCCCCTCACGAGTGATCGCGAGGATGACGACCCCCTGGTCCCAGGGGCGCGATTCGCGCAGGGTGCGGCCTGCGAGGAATGTGCCCGGAAGCACCTCAATTTCCGAAACCACATAGCCATGTTGAATGCGCAGCAGAAGTTCGTAGTCCAGCGCGCGCACCATGCCCGTGCGCTCCAGGGTACGCTGGATGATGTGGTCGAGCATTTTTTGAAACCATGCGAGCCGGGAGATCAGCAGCATGACCACCAGTCCGCCGACGAGCCAGAGGAGCATCAGCATGGTGTCGCCGCCAGAGCCGCTTTGCAGCAGGGTGACGATGAGAGTGGCCAGGGCGGAGGTGAGGCCCACGTTTCCGGCCAGGATGAGATCGCGAATGATGCGACGACGAACTGGGTGGTTGACCACCAGCTCCGCCTCCTTGGTGGTGAAGCCAACACCAAAAAACGCCGAGTAGGCCTGAAAGCTGGCCGTGTCCCAGCTGATGCCGGTCATCATCAGCGCGGTGGCCCCAACACGCACCACCAGCAGGGAAACCAGGGCGATGACTAGGAGTGCGATGACTGGAGCGGCCACGAACTTGTGATTAAAGTTTCAGGTTTAAGGTTCCAAGTTCAGAGGTGCTTTTCACTGATGGACTTGTCGTGGTCGTAGATCTGTTCCTTGGTCTGTTTGCCCTTCATGTCCCAGTAGCGGTTCAGGCCATGGCGCTGGCCGTGGTCAAAGTTTGTTTCGGCGGACTGCTGGCCGTTCTCCCACCATTCCTTCATCACTCCGTTCATCTTGCCATCCGAGTAGGGGTATTCACCGGCGGTCTTGCCATTGGAGTGCTTGTTGCGCACCAGTCCGGTGTAGGGCTTGCCTTTGTAGTTCGCCTCCTTGCCGTCATTGAGCAGCTCGATGTCCTTGTCGGCAAAGTCCACCACCGGTGGCTGCTTTTCTCCGCAGGCAGAGAGACACAGGGCAAGGGCGCAGAAGAGAAGGGCGAGGGTTGGCTTCATGACTTGAGCTTGAAGATGGAAGACGGGTTTTCAACTGGAGGTACCACGAGAGGGTGCTCAGCGGCAGTTTATTTCACACGAAAGCATGTGTGCCAAGAGGTCCAAGGCAGCTTGTGCTCGTCCGCGCTCACACCCTTGAGGCGTACTTTCCAGAGACCTGCGGTCAGGTCGTCGATTGGCACATCTTCAATGATCACGGAGCCATGCCCGTCTCCTTCCCATTTCTTGTTTCCCGTCAGACCGACCTTGCGTGTCGAGCTTTCCACGACCTTGTCGTCCACGTCGAGGCGTTCCAGGATCAAGTCCACAGGTAGCGTGACACCCTCGGGCAGGTGTCTGGAGTAGGCCCAAAGTCGAAGCACACCTTCGTTTATTTGAGGGTTGAGTGTCACGCAGATCCGTCCGCCGTTGCCTGTTACTGCCTGCCATTCCGGCTCGTCCATGAGATGATGCAGCGATTCAGGCAGGCTGGAGAGCAGCTCATGATTTCTTTCTTTGAGAATGGCCGAGATAATGATTGGGAAAGCCATCTTGTTGAGCTGCGGGAAGCCGTGTTCGTTGAAAGGCGCGGAGGTCTCCAGCAAAAGCCCCAGCACTCCATGCCTCAGGCGGGTGTCATCATGGCCCGCCAGTGGCAGCACCGCGCGAATGATGGCTTCCTGTTCCTGGGGCGTCACCGGCCCAAGACGGGAGTCTTTTTTCCTTGGCCGCCCAGCCTGGGTTGATGGCCATGGAAAGTTCCGCAGACGCTGTTCGCCGTGCGATCAGTGGCTGATTTGCATCGACAAGCTTTGCCAGAAGAAAAGCACGTCCCTCTGCATGACTGAAATGCGAAGGATTCTCCGAGAGCTTCCAGTCTAGATTCTTCCAATGTTTGAAGTCTGCGCACCGCTGCATGGCCAGCCAGGAGTCGGCGGAAATGCCACCCTCCAGAATCCATTGGAATATTTCGTGTTCCAGTGTTCCCCAGCCCTTGCGCGGTTCCAAGTGCCGGAAGTCTCGCGGCAGGAAGGGGCCTTCACCGAATTCCTCCTCATGCTCTCTGATCCACGCAAAAAGCCGCCGGTTGCGGTCAGCTGCGTCCGGGATCTTGCGCAGGGCTTTCAATGCCTCGACTTGGGGGAGAAAGTTTTGGACGAGGCGTTTCGCTTCGGACCACGAAATTTGCAGGTTTTCCTTCAACACGTAAGGGCCTGGATTAATGAGCTGCATCGGGCGTACGACGACATTATCGGGAGTGCACACATACAAGTGATCAAGGTTCCAGCGGTTGTCCCTTTCGCGGTTCAGAAAGAGCATGGCAGATTTGATTTCTGTGACGCCGTTGTCGAAGAAAGACGAACTCAGCACAAACAAACCACGGTCATACACCTCGATCTCCTGTGACTTTAGGTGGCCGTCTCCCTTCAGGACATCCTCCACCACAAAAGAGCTTTTATGCTCATGGACGCCAGATAGTTCCTTTTCGGGCAGCGGGTGTTCTTTCACCGGCTTTGCCATGACGATGGTATCTGAAGAAATGGCCAGCTCCCGCAAATATCTGGAAGGAAGCATTTCGGCCTCGGCGGGGGGGCTGGGTCAGAGGAAAACGCCCAAGAACATGGGCAAAATCTGAAAAAGATGACTTTTCACCACGGCATTCTGAGAGAACACGGGTTTTGTTTCAAGCCTTCGTCAAGACCCGTAAGATAGCTCACTTTGCCGCCACCGCCTTCTTCCACTCTGCCGGAGCACCGGGCAGGGTCTCGGCCAGGATGCGGCGGATGTGGCCGCGTTCTTTGTCGGAAAGGTAGGTGAAGTGGCCGGTGGTATCCTTGCCGTCGAGGATGGTCCACAGCCGGTTAAGCACGGTCTGCTTCAGCGGGGCGGTGAGGTGCTGGAAGGTGAGGGAATAGACCATGTAGCTGCAGCGGTATTTGAAGAGGCGGTGCAGGAGCTGGAAATCCTTGAGGCTGCGGCCGTCGCTGCTCTGCGGGGCGTTTTTGGTGAAGGCGGTCTGGAAGGCGGGATCTCCCTCAATGCCGCCTTCGGGCAGGGCGGCCTCGTCTTTGAAGAGCAGCGCCTCCACCACATCCTCAGCACTGTGGTCGATGATGCGGCGTGCGCTTCCGGTGGGTTCGGTGGTCACAGTTTCGCCCAGCTCTTTCTGCAGGCTGGTCTGCATGTGCATGGCGCGCAGGGAGGTGTGATTGGCCTTGGTCAGGATGTTCTGCACGCTAGTCTGATGCTCCAGCACCATGAGCGCCACGATGTCGCTCTGCTTGCGCTTGTAGGGGCTGGTGTCGAAAAACTTGCCGAGGTTGGCGATGTTCGCTCCGGCTTTGAAATTGATATTGATGGTCTGGTCGTTCTTCTCCGTGGCGGTGACGTTGCCCCGGTGCAGGATGCTGCCGTGTCTGCCGGTGACGTACCAACCGCCCCAGCGGTCGCTGAAGGGAGTGGTCGTGTCCACCACGGTGCTGCCCTGGCTCATGATGGGGTGGCCCTCAGGCCCAGGGTAGACGGAGCGCACGATGACGCCGGGAACGCCCGGGGAGAAGGGGCCGCCGTGGCAGCTCAGGCAGCTGTTGTCCCGCTGAAACTGGAGAGGCTTGGAGGGCTCTTCGCTTGGGTCGAGAAGGTAGAATACTGGGCCGAGCTTGGGGTCCACCGTGGCCACTTCGATGCTGCCGCCGAGGCAGTAGCCGACGTAGGCGTTGTCGCCGAAATACACCACGCGAGGCGTCTGCGGACTGATTCGGTCATTCTGCTTGCTGGTCTTGGAGAAGACCATGACCTGGGATTCCTGAGGGATGTCGAACTGCTTCATCACATCTCGCAGAACGGTCCAAGCATCCGTGCGGTCGATCTTGACCTTGCCCGCAGCCATCAGGCGTTCGAGGCGCTGGGCGGCGTCATTGGGCTCGGTCTCGGAGTAGCGGATGGGGGCGTTTTCATACTCGTCCTCGGCGTGGAGGAGCGGGGACGAGAGAAAGATGGCCAAGCTCAAACGCAGCAGGAAGGAGCGCGGAGTCAAGGTGTGGGAGAGTGCGGGGCTCATGACTGGAAGATGTGGGTTTGTCATTCCTGGGGCAGCAGCTGTTTTTTCATGCCCATTCCAGCGGTGCCAGCGACGAGGTCGCGCAGGGTGTGGCGGTCGAGGGTTTCGTAGAAAGCGCTTACGGCCTGGGCCAGAGCCCCCTTGAGCCTGCAGGAGCCATTGATTGGGCAGGTATTGTGCTGCGGATCGAAGCACTCGACAATGATGGGCGAATCCTCCGTGCGGCGCACCACCATGCCGATGCGGATTTCCTCAGCTGGCATGCCGAGAGAGATGCCGCCGCCTCTGCCGCGTCGGGTTTCCAAGTAACCCAGCTTGGCCAGGTAATTCACCACTTTGACGAGATGGTGGCGTGAGATGCTGTAGGCCTCCGCCACCTCGCTGAGGGAAAATGCCTCCCCTTTGAGTGCCGCAAACATGAGCACGCGCAGGGAGTAGTCGGAGAAAAGGCTGAGTCGCATGCCTCGATTTACGAGGGTGTTTGCTTAAACTTGCACCTGGCGTGCATGTTTAAATGATCGACGCCAAGGGAGGCTCAGTGGCGGGCAAGATCCGCATGATGAAGCCACAAAAAAGCCCGGAGGGGACGCCTCCGGGCTTTGAGATCCGATCTGCCGGAAATTACTTTTTCTTGGCAGGGGTGGCGCAGCAGGCGGCGTGGGCCGTGGTCTTCTTGGCAGCGGGGGCGCTGCAGCAGGAGGTGCAGGTTTCCTTCTTCTTGGCGAAGATGCAGTGGCCGTTGGAGCAGTTGCTCAGCAGCAGGCTGGAGGACACGAGGGCGAGGGTGAGAAGCGATTTCATGATGTGGTGGTGTTGGTGTCTGTGGCTGGCAGAGGCCGGGTGGCCCGTGCTCAGCCGATTAAGAGGCACAAACAAACGAGTTATTTCAGGCAATCTCAAGAATAAATGCGATTTCGTATCTGGCCGATGCTTTATAGGCATAAAAAAGCCCGGAAGGCATGCTTCCGGGCTCAAAGGGTGATTAGATCACCGCAAAATAGGATCAGCCTTCCTTGAGGGATTCCACTTTCTTGTGGGAGCTGACGGCAGTCACCTTCTTGCCGACGAGCTTGTCAGCGCCGGAGACGGCGGCGGTCAGGGTCAGCTTGACGTCTTTGCCACCAGCTTCGATCACGATGGACTTGGAGTCAGCGTCAACGGACTTGAGCTTGCCGCTGGTGGTTTCGGTTTTGCCGCAGCCAGCGAAAGCGGACACGGAGAGGCCAAGGACGGCGAGGGTGGTGAGGATGGATTTCATGTTGAGTTGAGGTGGTAAGCTTTCCGTCAGGGGAAGTGACCAGGCGGATTTGCACCCATTCAAAACGAGAGCCAGCCCCCCTGACAATCAAAAAAATGTGGGATATTTGAAAAAAGGTCGTCACAGGGCTCCGAGCGTGCCACGCTGGCCGGATGAAAATCACCGCCTCCAGCCTCTGCCTGCTTGCCGTCCTGGCGTTTGCGCCCTTCGGCATGGCGCACCCTCTGCCGGACGTGGCGGTGAGGTCAAATTTTGAGCGGGGAGGGGAGTATCTCCTGCAGATCGAAATCGACCCTCGCAGTTTTGAGCCGGACCCCAATGTGGCCCCCTACCTGACCCATGCCGATCTGGGAGTCACCCCGGCGGAGCAGCAGGAAAAGCTCAAGACCAAGGCCCGCGAGTATGTGCAACGGGTGGTGGAGGTGGTGCTGGATCCCGTCGCAGAGCTGAAGCCTGAGCTCGTGTGGGAGTTTACCGCTGCTGAAAATGCGCCGCTCAAGCAGCCGGAAGACCCGGTCATGCTCACGGGCACCTGGCGCACCAAGCTGCCTGAGGGGACCACAGGTTACTCCATCAAGGCCCTGCCTGCGGGCACTCTCAGTGTGCTGTATCACAACACCGCCCTCGGAAAAAAGGTGGAGCGCTTCCAGATCCTCTTTCCAGGGGAGACGAGCTATGTGCTGGACCTGAAAACTTTCACCCCTCGCACCAAGGCCCCGCCGCCGATCACCGCTGAGTCTGTGGACGCTGCGGCCATCACAGCAGGTGCGCCTGATACCATGTGCGCTCTATGCGGCACTGGCTCCAAAGGCACCGGCACGCTGGCGACTCTGATTTCGGTGGCGGGCATCGTGGCGCTCATTGCCTGGCTGAGAAAGAAAAAGGAGGCCTGAGGCTTCTTTCACATACCAACTTCCGTTTGCGCCGCCTCCGTGTCCGCGTAAATGCCGCGCGTGAAACAGGCATTTGTATTGGGCGCAGGCATTGGCGAGAGACTGAGACCTTTGACGGAACAGCTTCCGAAACCGCTGGTGCCGGTGTTTCACCGTCCGCTGATCACCTATGCCTTCGATCACCTGATCGCGGCAGGCGTTTCCAAGCTGGTGGTCAACACGCACCACATCCCTGAAGCCTACGGGCAGGCATTTCCCGGTCAGGGCTATCGCGGGGTGCCTATCCAGTTCCGTAATGAGAGTCCCGTGCGCCTGGAAACCGCCGGTGGCATCTCCAATGTGCGTGACCTGCTGGGCAGCGAGCCCTTTCTCGTGTATAACGGGGACATCCTCACCGACCTGCCCCTGCAGCCGCTGATCGACGAGCACCGAACTAAGGGGAATCTCGTCACCCTCATCCTGCGCAGTCATGGCCCCTCTCTGCATGTGGCCTTTGATCCCGCCACGGGGCTCGTCACGGACATTCGCAACAAGCTGGGAACCGGAGACGAAGGGAAATACCTCTTCACCGGCATCTACGCGTGCGATCCGGCCATCCATGACTGGATCACCCCAGGCAAAGTGGAGTCTGTCATCCCCATCTTTCTGAACATGATCCGCTCTGGGGCAAAGCTCGGCGCTGTGGTGGTGGATGAGGGCAGCTGGTGGGATCTCGGCAGCCGCACGGCGTACCTGTCGGCGCACTCAGCCCTGAATGGCATGTATGGTCCCGCCATCGATCCGGGGGCACAGATCGAGGCCGGTGCGGTGCTGCGTGGCATCAATGTCGTGGGAGCCGGAGCGGTGGTTGAGGCTCGTGCGCAGCTGGAAGACTGCATCGTCTGGCCTGGTGGCCGGGTGCTGGCGGGTGCGGAGCTGAAGCGCTGCATCGTCCGCAGCGGTGTCACAGCGGCCGGACGGGCTGAAGATGTTGATTTTTAAGTCATTGAGCTTTGCGTTGGACATTCGGCCGTTCGCATCCGTCATTCCCTGTTTACCCACCATGCTCCCCGAACACGAGGCCCTGCTCATTTTCACCCGCGAACACTTTCCTGAGCTGAAAGCCACGCCGTGTGAGGTGGAGGTGATTCTCAAAGGAGCCTCAGACCGCCATTTCTACCGTCTCAAGTGGCAGGCGGAGCGGGCACCCATGATTCTCATGGTGTACACCCTGGCGCGGCGGGATAATCCCAAGTTTGTACCTGCCACGCACCGGCTGAGGAAGATCGGCGCCAACGTGCCGGAGATTTACGCCTTTGATGAGCAGCGCCTGTGCGTCTGGCTGGAGGATCTGGGCCGGGTCGATCTCCAGTCGCAGGACAACCAACCGTGGGAGAAGCGCTACCCGCTTTATCAAGCGACCCTGCGAGAGGCGGCCAAATTTCACCAGGTGGGTGAAAAGCAGCTGGCTGCGGGGGACCTGAACGAGCTGGAGCCGGGCTTTGACGAGGCGCTCTACGAGTGGGAGCAGAACTACTTTCTGGATCACTTTGTGGGCGGCTATCTGGGCTGGGAGGTCAATGGGTCGGAATTCAATGCCGCGCATGATGCGCTCAAGCAACTGCGCCGCCGTCTGGCCCGCATGCCACGCTGCCTGGTGCACCGGGACTTCCAGAGTCAGAATGTGCTCATCCGTGGAGAGGACGCCTGGCTGGTGGACTACCAGGGGCTGCGCCTCGGGCTGGCGGAATACGACCTGGCCTCGCTGCTTTACGACCCCTATGTGAACCTCACTCGGACGGAGCGTGCTGAACTACTGCGCTACTACGCGGAGCATCGCGGGCTGAAGCTGCAGGAGGTGAGGGAGGTCTTCTACCTCTGCGCCGCACAGAGGCTCATGCAGGCGCTGGGGGCCTATGCCAATCTCAGCCGCAACCTCGGCAAGCCGCACTACGAGCAGCACATCCCCGCCGCCGTGGCCAATCTGACCGACGTCTGCTCCGAAGGGCATGGGCTGCACGAGCTGCGTGCGCTGTTTGTCGGCGGACTGTGATCAGACGGGAGGCCACCGGAAGCACTGCCCTGCCGCCAGTTTGCCCCGGGAGTAGGCGGAGATGCGCACGCGGTTGGCGCTGTTCCCACTGAGCAGCCACACATTGGTCTGATCCATCGCATGGAGAAAACCCACGTGGCCGCTGGCTCCTGCGCTGAGAGGCTGCATGACCACGATGCAGCCGTATGTGGGTGCCACGGGGCGGCCGTAGTTGATCCATTGCCCGGCGAGGCCGGTGTGGAACCCGGGGAAGCCTGAATTCAGCAGGTTCCAGTTCACAAAGGCAGCGCACCAGCTTGTCTCATCCCCGCCGCGCACACCGACGCTGGCGAGATATTCGATGATGCGTGGGTTGTCCCCAGGGTTCCATTCGGCCACCCCCTGCTCGCGCAGGGCAGACTCCATCCAGGGAGGGGCCTGTGGCACAAAGCCGGCGGAAGGCTGGGAGGGCGTGGCCGGGGAGGCGCCCCCTGCGGCGTCGACCTGGAGCACCTGGCCGGGAAAGAGGACGCGGCAGTTGTTATTGGTGTCGCACAGACCCGGGTTTAGGGCCTTGAAACGGTCAAAGCTCATGCCGAATTTGCGGGCGATGCCGAACGGGGTGTCGCCGGACTGGATGAGGTAGGCCGCCATGAAGGTGCAAAATTAACGGGGTGGGAAGGAAAGCCAAATGCGAAATCGCATTGCTCTCCCGCGCTGGATGGGCTCTAAATGGCGCACCCCAACCCGCCGCATGTCAGAAACCGCCGCCGCATCGCCGACCACCGCGCCCAGCAAGCGTCGAGTATTTGCGTCCCGTTTGTTCAGCACCCTGTCGCTGTGGACGCTGCTGACCGTGGCCTTTTTGCAGTGGCAAAACACCTGGCTGATCATCGCCATCACCGGCTTCTTCGGTGTCGCGGGAGCAGTGGAGTATTTCCGGCTGCTGAGGAATGATCCGCACGCGCGTTCCTTCAATGCGCTGGGTTTTGTCATCTGTATCGTGTACTGGGGCGTGGTACTATGGTACACCACCTCAAAGCACAAGGCGCCGCCCATGGAGTTTGATCTGGCTGCGCTGACTGCCAGCGTGCACGGCTCCTTCATCCTCTGCTACCGTCACCAGCTGGAAGGCACGCTGACTCTGCAGCGCATCTTCAACACAGTCTTCGGAACTGTGTATACCGTGATCTTCTTCGGCTTCATGGTGCGGCTCATGTACTTCCATGCCGACGGCAAGGGCATCACGGACATCTTTCTTGTGCTCTTCCTCATCATGGTCACGAAATTCAGCGACATGGGCGCCTACGTGGTGGGCGTGTTGTTTGGAAAGCACAAGATGATCCCGCACATCAGCCCGGCGAAGTCCTGGGAGGGCTTTGTGGGGGCTTTCATTGGCTCCTTCACCGCTGCCGCCATTCTCCTGGCCACCATGCCTGAAAAGCTGACCCCCATCACCTGGATGCACGGCATGCTGCTGGCTCCTGTGCTCTGCGCCACTGCCGTCACGGGAGATCTGGCGGAGTCTGTGCTGAAGCGCTGCGTGGCCATCAAGGACAGCGGGCATACGCTTCCGGGCATCGGCGGCATCCTGGATCTCACGGACAGCCTGCTCTTCACCGCGCCGGTGTTTTATTTTTACTTGTCCGCCATCGCCCGATAAGCCAAAGCAGCAGACCTGATGCGCAAAGTTCTTCTCCTCGGCTCCACCGGCTCAATCGGCACCAGCGCCCTCAAGGTCGCGCGAGACATCCCCGAGCGCATGCAGATCGTGGGGCTGGCTGCCAACAGCAGTGTCGAGTCCCTGGTGGCTCAGGTACGCGAGACTGGTGTGAAGCAGGTGGCCCTGACGGATGCAGCTGCTGCTGAAAAAGCGCGTGCCTTGCTCCCTGCTGATGTGGTCCTCCACACCGGCACGCAGGGCTTGGTGGATCTGGTGAATGAATCCGATGCCGGCATGGTGCTGGTGGCCATCGTGGGCACCGCCGGACTGGCTCCGGCGCTGGCTGCCATCGAGCGCGGCATGCACCTGGCCGTGGCCAGCAAGGAAATCCTTGTCATGGCAGGAGAGGCAGTGACCGAAGCCGCCAAGCGCAAAGGCGTGGACATCCTGCCCGTGGACAGCGAGCACAACGCCATCTTCCAGTGCCTGGAAGGCCACCGCCATAGCACCGTCCAGCGCATCCTGCTCACCGCCAGCGGCGGCCCTTTTCGCCAGCTGCCTGCGGATCAGCTTCCCGGTGTGACCGTGGCTCAAGCCCTGAAGCACCCTACCTGGACCATGGGGCGCAAGATCACCATCGACAGCGCCACTCTCTTCAACAAGGGCTTGGAAATGATCGAGGCCAAGTGGCTTTTCGACGTGCCCATGGACAAGATCGAGGTCGTCGTGCACCCGCAGAGCATCGTGCATAGCATGGTCGAGTTTGCTGATAACAGCGTCATTGCCCAGCTCAGCCACAGCGACATGTGCTTTCCCATCCAGTATGCGGTCACCTGGCCCGACCGAGTGCCCAACAATCTCAAGCCGCTCGACTTCGCCAAGGTGGGCGCGCTGCATTTTGAGGCCCCCCGGGTGGACGATTTTCCGGCGATCAATCTCGCCCGCCATGCTGGCACCGTCGGTGGCACACTGCCTGCCGTGCTCAATGCGGCCAATGAGGTGGCGGTGGATGCTTTTCTAGGCGGCAGGCTCAGCTTCCCCGGCATTTGGCAGACCGTGGAGCGCGTCATGACCGCTCATCAGGTCGTGGAGCATCCGCAGCTGGAAGCCCTGATCGAGGCGGACGCCTGGGCACGGAAAAAGGCGTCGGGATTGCTCTGAAGCGAGCGGATTCCCGGTTTCCAAAAACTCTTCAAAAATATTCTCGCCTCCGTAGGCGGAGTGCTACTCTCTGGACGAACCCACCGTTCGCCATGAAAACCATTTTCAGCCTCGCGCTGCTGCCAGTCATGATGCTGGCGTTTGTTGCTGCTTCTCATGGGGCTCCCTCCAAAGGGCACCCTGATTCCAAGACACCACCCGCACAGGAATTGCATGCGGACATTACCATCAGCCCGGAGGAACTGGCTCCGGAATCGACCATCGAGCTCGTGTTTCCCACACCGATGGTGGCCAAGGATCAAATCGGCAAAAGTGCACCTGTCTCTCCGCTCGTCATCGGGCCGGAACTGACCGGCACCTTTGAGTGGACGAGCACTCGCAGCGGCCAGTATCATCTCACACAGGCGCCCAAGTTTGCCAGCAGCTACGAGTTCAAGCTGCGATCCGGTCTTACAGACCTGGCTGGCAAGCCGCTCGCGGCAGACAAGCTCGACTCTGTAAATAGCGCGAGCTTTCGCATCATCGACCAGCATCCGCGCTGGCTGGATGACAGCTCGCAGAACCGCACACCGCGCTTCCTGTTTGAGTTCAATGACAGCGTGACTCCCACCGAGGTCGTCAAGCACGTCAAGTTTGTCTCTGAATCATCGCCGCAGCCTGTGGCTGCCAAAATCCGTCATGCCACGGGCAAGGACTTTACCCGCATGGGGAGTGAACCACAGGCCACCTGGGCGGAGCAAATTTCGAAGGTCAAGCCCTCCCTCGCGGATGAGGCAGCGCGTTTGAGCGCCATCATCGTGGAGCCAGAAACACCGCTGGCCGTGGGCAAATGGCAGCTGAGCATTGCACAGACTCTAAGCAACACGTCCGGCGCCAATCAGATCGCCACGGGAGATGACATCCAGCTCGGCGAGATCAAGCCCTTTGCAGTCGGTTCCGTGAGTGCACACACGCCGTTCGATGACGACTACTATATCGATGTCGATTTCAACAAACGCCTCCTGCCTCCTTCAGATGGAGAGATCACCGATGAGATGAGGGCTGCATTTGCGCAGAAGCTGGCTCCCTTTGTTTCGATTCAGCACACATCACTCGGGCAAAAGCTGGCCTCGGTCGTCAACAAGGATGAAGGCCCGCTCAAAGGACTGAAGGTGGAGATCCTGGGGCGCACGCTGCGTTTCTCAGGCCCCTTTGAGCCGAACAAGAAGTACACCGTCACCGTCGATGCGGCGATGACCTCGGGTGACAACCTCCCGCTGCAGGCCAATTTCAAAGATGAGGTCACCTTCATTCCCAACCCGCCATATTTGGCAGCGCCGACCTTTATCAGCGCCCAGCTGGCCAAGGGAGATGCGGGCTATGAATTCAGCGCGGCCAATGTCAAGCAGGTGCGTGTGCGTGCCAAGCGGCTCAATGGCCCTGAGCTGCTGAAGGCGCTGGACCTGTATCGTGCCTATCGCACCGCCTACTACGGCAATGACAAGCAGAAGGCGGCCTACAAGACGCAGTCCATCGACACTTATCCTGGAACGCAGGTGTTTGACCGCAGCTTTCCAGTCAACAAGCCCCTCGACCATAGCGAGATTTTGAAGCTGAACTGGCGCGAGGTGCTGGGAGATTTTCCCGCCGCGCCTTTGTTCATCGAACTCGAAGGCACTGCGGCGGCTGGTGTGGAGGAGAAGGGTGTCATCACTCAGACGCTCGTACAGTTCACTGATCTAGGCATCATGCAGAAGAGCAACGGTCGCGAATCGATGATTTTTGTGACCTCACTCGAAACGGGGCGGCCTGTTTCTGGCGTGCGGCTCACGCTCGTGGACAATGACCTGAAACTCATCGGCTACGGTGACACCGATGCCAGCGGCATCGCCACCGCACCAGGTGCCACGCCGGCCTTTGTGCTGGCTGAAAAAAATGGCGACTGCGCCGTCATTGAGTGTGGAGACGGCGGCATTTCCATTCCTTACGATATCTCGCAGGCCTATGAAAACGTGTGGCAGGCGCAGCGGCGCACCTTCGTTTTTTCCGACCGTCCGCTCTACAAGCCAGGTGACACCGCTCACTTCAAAGCGCACACCCGCCTGCTCTCAGGGGATGACCTCAGCCTTGATCCTGCTGAAGTGGAAGTGCGGCTCGTCATTCGTGATCCGCGCTATCGTGTGGTCGTGGACAAGCCGGTGAAGTTTGCCGCGAATGGAGCCTGGGCTGACGATGTGGTGCTGCCCACCGGGCCGGCGGGGTGGTATGATCTTTCGATCAACCTCAAGTCGCCCAATCCCAACAGCCAGAGCGACTCGGGTGGCGGCATGTCCTTCCGTATCGATGACTACAAGCCCAACACCTTTGAGGTGAAGCTGGACACTCTGGCCGTCAGATTTCAGCCTGACCGCATTCATCTCCCACTCAGCGCGAACTATTACATGGGCAAGGCCCTTTCCAATGCCAAGGTGCAGTGGAGCGCCAACTCCCAGCGCGACTATCTGCCGCCTGAAGCCTACAGCGCCTACCACTTTGGCGAGGCACCTGCCTGGTCTCACTATGCGCAGGATCGCGATGCCGATGGAGACTACTCCGGCAACAGCAACGACGAGGCGGAGAATGAGTGGTTCGTAAACGGCAACATCTTCCTGGCTGAAGACGGCACCGCTACGCTGGAGATGCCACAGCCGCCGCCAGATCGCGCTGCTCTGCCTCAGCGAGTGCGGGTGAATGCCGAAGTGACGGACATCAACGAACAGACCATCAGCTCTGCGGCCGAATTTGAAGTGCCGGGTGCCAGTTTCCTGCTGGGGCTCAAAGGGCCGGAATATTTCGGCAGTGTCGGCAAAGCTCTGCAGCTTGAGGCCGTAGCCATTGACTCGAAAGGTGCACCTGCTGCGGGTCCGGTGCATGTGGATTTCAAGGTGGAGCGCCAGGAATACCACACGCTGAAGATCGCCACAGCAGGCGGTGGATTCACCACCAAAGATCAGGTTGTCTTACGTGAAGAATTGAAACAGAGCGTGGATCTCAAGCCTTTGACGGCCGGCTCGGCACCTTCAGTGAGCATCCCGTTCACCCCTGCTGCGGGAGGTGTTTATTTTGTCACCGCCGAGGCGGTGGACGCCAAGGGCACCAAGGTTATCTCCCGCATGCCGTTCTATGCAGTCGGCGGCAGCGAGTTCCCATGGGCGATGGAGGATGGCAACCGCATGAACCTGCTGCCCGAGAAGACCACGCTCAAGCCCGGTCAGGACGCGGTCATTGTAGTCAAAACGCCGATCGCCGGCACCGCGCTCGTCACCGTGGAGCGCAACAAGCTGCACCGCCAGTTTGTCACCGAGCTCACGCTCGACAATCCGATCATCCGAGTGCCGCTGGGGGAAGATGAGTTTCCGAATGTCTTTGTTTCCGTCATTGTCATTCGTGGAGCTGCCGCCAGCACCAAACAGCACAAGATGCCGGAATACCGCATCGGCTACTGCGCTCTCAAGGTGGAGTCCGATGCCAAGGACCTGAAGATCGCGGTGAAGCCTGATCGCGATGAGGTGCGACCTGCAGAAGAAGTGAAGATCACCACCACCATCACCGATGCCAAGGGGGCGGTGGTGCCGGGGGCAGATGTCACCCTGTATGCCGTGGATGAAGGCGTGCTCAGCCTCATGAAGCACGAGACGCCTGATCCCTCCGCGTATTTCCATGCGGAGTTTCCGCTCGCGGTGGACAGCTTCACCTCCTACGGCAATCTGCTCTCAGAGGAAGCCGCAGAACGTGACCGGGGCAACAAGGGCTTCGTGGTCGGTGGTGGGGATGGCGAAGGCAACGGCCCCAACATGGACATCCGTAAAAACTTCGTCGTCACCCCGCTGTGGCTGGCCTCGGGCACTACGGACGGGCAGGGCAGACTGACCGCCAGTGTGACCGCGCCAGACAATCTCACGCGCTACCGCATCATGGCCGTGGCCGCGCATGGGGCGGATCGTTTCGGGCATGCAGAATCCGCCTTCAAGATCAACAAGCCCCTCATGATAGAGCCTGCCGTGCCGCGCTTCGCACGCCTGGGAGATGAGTTCCTCGTGAAGGCCGTCGTGCACAACACCACGCCGAATGCCGGGGCTGTGGAGGTCATGCTGGAACTTGATGACACCGCCAGCTTCATCCAGGAAAAGCGCGACTTCATCCCCGCTTCTCTCAAAGCTCCTGCTGGCGGCACCGCCAAGCAGCAGAAAGTCACTCTGCAGATCAAGGCCGGTCAGACCGCCGCCACGGCCTTCCCCGTGCAGTTTGTGCAGCTCGGCACGGCGAAATGGAAATGGACCGTGCGTAGCGTGGATTGGCCTGCCGCAGTCAGTGACGGCACGGAATCGAGCTTCGAAGTTAATCATCCGGTGCCTGAGCTGCGCTACGTCAGCTACCCGATGCTCAAGGCTGATCAGCCGAATGAAAACCTCATCAAGGAGGTGAATCCCGCCCTGCTTGAGGGCGAAGGCTCCTTGAGTCTTGGCATCAGCAACAGCCGCCTCTATGAAGCGCGGGACGCCATCGACTATGTGCTGCACTATCCTTACGGATGCGTGGAGCAGACGACCTCCTCCACCATGCCCTGGCTGGCGCTTGGAAAATACGATACTCTTTTCCCTGACCAGCTCGGTGGAGGCAAGGCCAAGCAGGCCATTCAAGCGGGTGTGAACCGGCTCCTGCAAATGACCACGGATGAAGGCGGCCTCGCTTACTGGCCCGGTGGCACGGAGTCCAGCTTCTGGGGCAGCGCCTATGGCGGCATGATGCTCCTGCGTGCACGAGACATGGGTGCTGATGTGCCTGCCGATACGATCACCAAGCTCGTTGAATTCCTTTCCAAAAAACTGCGCGGTTTGGATGAAGAAAAGGACCTCTACAACATCACTGACTCCGCCCTGGCGCTCTACACCCTCGCCAAGGCTGGCAAGCCCGAGCCAGCGTACCAGAACCTGCTTTTTGGCAAACGTGAGCACCTGCCCGAAATCGCCAGGCTTTATCTGGCTCTCTCCATGTGCCTGACCAATGCACCCGAGCAGCAGATCAAGGATACGCTTGGCTGGAGGCCCGTCGAGCACGCGGCCCCTTCAAAAGCGGACAGCAAAGCCAAGACCGCCAAGGCGGAGCCCAAACCCAAAGCAACCGCGACTGCTCCGCGTCCGGTCGTCTGGAGCCACTGGGCTGGCAACGGTGCCAACAAAGCACTGCGCCTCATCTGCTACACCCACCTCGGACTCACCGAAGATGCGGAAAATCTGGCGCTGTCGATATTGCAGTCCCGCAACGGACGCGGTGAATGGGGCAACACCTTCACCAATGCCTGGACGCTCACAGCTCTGGCCGCTTACGAGCGCAGCCTGAAGAAATCTGGCGAGCCGCTTGCCGCCACAGCGCATTGGGACACCCAGGCCGTGCCGATGAACCTGCCCGGCGGGTTCTCCAGCACCCGGCTGAACTTTGCGCTCAATCAGGCGCTGAGTTCCAAACCGCTCAGTGTCGAGCTGCCTGCTGGGCGGGAGGTCTTTGGCCGCATCGAGGCACGCAGCTTCCCGCCACAGCGCGACTTCGCTGGCGAGAACAAAGGCTACGCCATCGAGCGCAGCTATGAGAAGCTGAACATGGATGGCTCAACCTCTGGAATCGAAGATCTGCGTGTGGGTGACATGGTCGTCGTCACTTTGAAAATCGAGATCGGCGGTGGTGATCGCTATCTCGCCATCGACGACGGTCTGCCAGGTGTCTTCGAAGCCATCAATCCCGAATTCGGCACCCAGAGCGAGCGCGAGGGGGACCAACTCCCTGACGGCACCCAGGCCTGGTTCTGCGACCACCGCGAGATCCGCACTGACCGCGCCCTGTTCTTCACCGACTTCGCACCCGCCAAGGGCAAGTTCAGCCTGCAATACCTCGCGCGCGTCATCGCTGAAGGAGACACCATCGCCCCGCCTGCGCGGATCGAAGCCATGTACCAGCCTGAGAAATACGGACTCAGCCCCACTCAGCGCATCCGCACCTTGCCCGCCAGCAATGCGAAGGTGGCGGGGAAGTAAAATGAGACGCTCACTTTGGCTATGTCATGGCGTTGGCTGCTCCTGCTGATTCCGCTGTACTTCTTAAGTTTGGCTGTGAGGGCTATCAAGCGCGGCCGGATCGAGCATTGGTGGCAGGGAAGAGCCAACGTGTTTCAGCGCCAATATGATCCATGGTTGTTTTGGTTTTTGACAGCCAGTCTTATCAGCTTTTCCATCATGATGTTTTGTGCGATCATCATCGTTTCCCTCGCGCAAACCAAACCGTAGTCTCAGCATTGTCCGACGTCTCTAACATCTCCCAAATCCGCGCCTCCTTTCCGGAGGAGGGCTTTTTTGCAGAGAAGGAATGGGTGCTTTCGCCGGAGGCTTTTGCGCTGGATGAGAGGACCGTGGAGCTGATCCGTGCTCTGGGCCCTGCGCTGAGGGCGTTTCAGCGGGCGTGCAACCGGTTATACTTTGATGAGTCATATCCCTGGGTGGCGAAGCTGCTGGATCAGGGCAAGCCGCAGCGTGTTCTCGATCTAGGTCGGAATCCGCGCTGGCATGATGACCTGCCGCGAGTGCTGCGGCCGGACCTGGTGCTGACGGAAACGGGGGTGACGATTTCAGAGCTGGATTCACTGCCCGGCGGCATTGGTCTGACGGCGTGGCTGAATGAAACGTATGCGGCGCTCGGACAAGACGTCATTGGTGGCGGAGCCGGAATGATCGAAGGCTTTGCCGCTGCTTTTCCAAGTGAGGACATCCTCATCTCTCGTGAATCCGGCGACTACCTCCCTGAGATGAGCTGGCTGGCCGAGAGGCTGGGGCGGCGTGTGCTGCGGCCCTGGGAGGTAGAGCCTTACGAGCTCAATGGTGCAGCCATTTACCGTTTCTTTGAGCTGTTCGATCTCGCGAATGTGGAAAATGCCGATGTGATGCTGCGCATGGCGGAGCGTGGGGAACTGAGCTTCACGCCGCCGATCAAAGCCTTTCTGGAGGAAAAGCTATGGCTGGTGCTGTTCTGGTCGCCCACACTGGCTGGGTATTGGAAATCAGTGCTGAGTGCCGAACATCTGGCGCTGCTGCAGCAGTGCATTCCCATGGGCTGGGTGGTTGATCCTGTGCCGCTGCCGCCCTTTGCCGTGTGGCCCAAGCTCGACATCCAGAGCTGGCATGAGATGAAATCTTTTGGCGGCAAACTTCGGCAGTTAGTGCTGAAAATCAGTGGGTTTTCTGAGCGTGGCTGGGGCTCGCGCGGCGTGTTCATTGGCCATGATCTTTCGCATGAGCAGTGGGGCACAGCGATTGATGAGGCGCTGGCCAGTTTCCCGAGCAATCCGTTTGTGCTTCAGGAGTTTCACCGTGCCAGGGTGGTCTCACATCCAGCATGGGATGAGGAAAAGCAGGTCACGCGCGCCATGCAGAGCCGGGTGCGGCTGTGCCCGTATTACTTTGCGACATCGGAGGAGGATAATGACCCTGCTCTCGGCGGTGTGCTGGCCACCGTTTGTCCGGCGGACAAAAAAATCCTCCACGGCATGCGGGATGCGATGATGCTGCCTTGCGTTGCGCAGTGAATTCCGCTCCAATAGCGGTACCATGAAGCTCCTTCCCGCTCTTCTGTTTGTTTCCTCGTCGCTGTTTGCAGCCGACCCCATCGTCGTGAAGCTCTGGCCTGGCGGAGCACCTGAAAAGCCGGGGGTGAAGATCGAGGCTGAAAAAGAGGTGCCGAAAAAGTCTGCCGATGACGTGGTTCGCATCACCAATGTGACCGATCCTATGATCACGGTCTTCAAGCCTGAGAAGCCCAATGGCACTGCGGTGCTGGTTTGCCCTGGTGGCGGCTATGGCATCCTGGCTTATGAACACGAGGGGTCTCAGGTGTGCGATTTCCTGGTGAAGCATGGTGTCACCGGCATCCTGCTCAAGTATCGCGTGCCAAAGCGCGACCCCAAAGATCCGGGCCGCGAGGCGCTGCAGGATGCACAGCGTGCCATGGGCATCATCCGTCACCATGCAGAGGAGTGGGGACTCAAACCCGACCGCATTGGCATTCTGGGCTTTTCGGCCGGGGGGCATCTCACAGTGATGACCTCTCTGCATGCCAATGAGCGTACCTACACCCCTGATCCTGCGCTGGATGTGGAAGACGCCACGCCAAATTTCGCGGTTCCGGTCTATCCGGCCTATCTTGTCAGCAAGGAAGACATCTCCCATCTGCTCCCTGGTTTTGAAGTCACCTCCAAATCTCCTCCCATGTGTCTCGTGCACGCGAATGACGACCCCTGGCCCGCCAGCGCCAGTGCCCTGCTTTACATTGAATATAAGAAGCTTAACATCCCCTGCGAGCTGCACATCTATGCGAAAGGCGGCCACGGTTTTGGCATGCGCAAAAGCGGCGGTCCTGTGAATGACTGGCCTGACCGCGTGGCCGAGTGGATGAAGTCGATGGGCTATATTCCCTAACTCCTCTTATCTGTGTGGTAGCTTGTGCGCCACACTTGGGTATGGTGAAATCGTGCTGGCATGAAGACACGCAAGATCTCAACCACCGAGGCGCCTGCTGCCCCGCATGCGTTGCTGACCTCAGATCCCTACCGCACGGTGGTGGAGGATCTGACGGAGTTGATCTGCCGCTTTCTTCCAGATGGCACCATCACTTATGTGAACGAAGTGTACTGCCGTTTTTTCGGCAAGGGGCATGATGAATTGATCGGCGGGCACTGGCAGCCTTCGGTGGTTGCCGACGATCTGCCAATGATCGAGACGCGGTTGCGGCTGCTCACTCCTAAGAACCCAGTGGTGGTCATCGAGAACCGGGTTTATGATGGCAAGGGGCGTGTGCGGTGGATGGAATTTGTCAACCGCGCCTTCTTTGATGATCTGGGGCATCTGCAGGAGATGCAGTCGGTGGGCCGGGACATCACGGAGCGTGTACTCGCAGAGCAGCGGCTGCAGGAGGGTGAGCAACGCTGGAAGTTTGCCCTGGAAAGCTCCGGTTTCGGAGTTTGGGACTGGGACATTGCCAGCAACAAGATCTTCCGTTCCAGCCAGTTTAAAATGATGCTCGGCTTTGGTGCCAATGAGTGGATCCCTGGTTCAGAGCACGGATGGCACCCGTTGGTACATCCAGACGACCTGCAAGGTACCGAACAGGCGGTGGATGACCATTTGATGCGCAAAACGGACGACTTTGTGCGGGAGTTTCGCATGCGCTGCAAAGATGGCACGTGGAAGTGGGTGATGGGCCGGGGAAAAGTCACCATCCGCGATGGGCAGGACCGTGCCCTGCGCATGACCGGCACGCTGGAGGACATCTCCAGGCGCAAGGCGGCCGAAGAGCGCGAGGCGCATAATCTTCAACTGATCGTGAAGGGGGCTCCCTGCTCCGCTGTGCTGGAAGCCATCGTGCGAAGTGTTGAGGCGGGACATGAGGGCATGCGTTGCAGCATCATGCTGGCGGATGAAACCGGCACCCGTTTGCGCATGGTCGCCGCCCCCAGCCTGCCGGAATACGTCCGCAAGGCGCTGGATGGCTCCCCCATTGCACCAGACATCGGCATTTGCGGTGTGGCCACCTTCACCGGCAGACGTGTGGTCTGCTCAGACGTCCTTTCCGATCCGAGGCTGGAGGCATATCACAAACTTTCTGAAAAGGCCCGGCTGAATTCCTGCTGGTCAGAGCCTGTGATCAGCGGCTCGGGCCAGGTGTTGGGTGCTTTTGCGTGCTACCACCGTGAGATTCATGCGCCGGACCAGGAGGAGGTGCAGGTCATTACTGCCGCAGCGCGTCTGGCAGCACTGGCCATTGAAGGAGAAAAACGCAGGCTGGAACTTCAGGTGAGCGAGGAGAGATATGCGCGCGCCATGCGTGCCACCACCGACGGACTGTGGGACTGGAACCTGCTCACCGGAGAGACCTATCTTTCTGCGCGCTGGAAGCAGATGCTGGGCTTTGAGGATGACGAACTCCAGGGCACCGATCAGGAGGCTTTCATGTCGCGTCTGCATCCGGATGACTGGCCTCGTGTGAAGGCTGCCCGGAAGGCGCACTTTGAAAAGAAGGTGCCCTATCAGGTGGAGCTGCGGCTGCGCACCAAAAACGGCGCCTATCGGTGGTTTCTCACCCGTGGGGAGGCTGACTGGAATGAGAAGGGGCTGGCGGTGCGCATGACAGGCACCATTTCAGACATCTCCGACCGCAAACAAGCCGAGCAGGCGTTGCAGGAGAGCGAGCAGCGCTTCCGAGCTGTCTTTGAGCAGGCTGCGGTGGGTGTGGCGGAGATGGAAACCTCCACCGGCCGTTTTCTGAATGTGAATCAGCGCATCTGCGACATCAACCAGCGCACGAGGGAGCAGATGCTGCAGATGACCTTCAAGGATGTCACCTTTGCGGAGGATCTGCCTCAATCGCTGGCGCGGATGGAGGAGTTGAAGTCAGGCAAGCTCCACAGCTACAATCTGGAAAAGAGGAACATCCTGCCAGATGGCTCGATGAAGTGGGTGAACCTCACTGTCTCACCCATGTGGCTGCCGGGCGAAGAGCCCCTGAGGCATGTGGCAGTGGTGGAGGACATCACAGAACGCAAACGCGTGGAGCGGGCGTTGCAGGAGAGCGAGCAGCGTTTCCGAGCAGTCTTTGAGCAGGCGGCGGTGGGGGTGGCCGTGATCGACACGCCCACCGGGCGCTTTCTCAGCGTGAATCAGCGCATGTGCGAGATCAACCGCCGCAGTTCTGAAGAAATGCTGAAGCTGACCTTCATGGACATCTCCAGCCCTGAAGACCTGCTGGATGACTTGAAGCATATGGAAGCTTTGAAGGCCGGGAGGGTATCGAGCTTCAAGCTGGAAAAGCGCAATGTGGCGCCCGATGGTGAGCAGACCTGGATCCATCTGACCGTTTCACCCATGTGGCGTCCTGGGGAGCCGCCTCTGCGGCACATCGCGGTCGTGGAAGACATCACCGAGCGCAAACGGGTGGAGCTGAATTACCTGCGTGAGCTTGCCTACAATCAGGCGCTTGTCAGCCACACGTCTGCGTTCATTGCGGTGCTGGATCTTGAAGGGCGTTTTGTTTACGCAAACTCCGCTTTCAGCGGCACCATGGGCTACAGCCAGGAGCAAATCTTTGGCAAGACACCCTGGGAGCTCGGGCTCATGGATGAGGCGGAAACTGTCCGCTCCCAGGAGCGCTTTGCCCGCCTGCTGCGTGGAGAGGAAAATCCTCCGGCCGATTCGCGCATGAAGACAAAGAGCGGTGAATGGAGATGTGTGGAAATTCGCAGCACCGTGACACGCAAGCCGGATGGTGCTTATGACCGCATCGTTGTCACAGGCACGGACATGACCGAGCGCAACCGCCTGCAGCATGAGGTGCTGCGTGTGGTGGAGCAGGAGCAGGCCCGCGTGGGCCATGACCTGCATGATGGTGTGGGGCAGACCATGACTGGCATCGTCTCTCTGGTGGAGGCGCTGGAGTCTGATCTGCAGGGGGACACCAGGCAGCAGGCGCAGCGCATCCATGAGCTGCTGCGCGAGTCGGTCTCCGAGGTGCGCCGCATGTCCCATGGGCTTTCCCCCACAGGGGTGAAATACCGTGGCCTTGTCGGTGCGCTGCAGTTGCTGGCCGAGACCGTACGTACCAATTTCCGCACTCCATGTGTTTGTGATGTGGATCCTGGCATCACGATGCTGAGCAACGACATCGAGACTCATCTCTTCCGCATCGCCCAAGAGGCGGTGAACAACGCTCTCCGGCATGGGAAGCCATCCCAGATCAAGCTCTCTCTGCAGCAAACTGGGCCGATGGAAGGTGAGCTGCGCATCGAGGACGATGGTGCTGGGATGAAGAAGGCCAAATCCGGCAAGAAAGGCGGGATCGGCGTGCGGGTGATGGACTATCGCGCCAACCTCATCGGTGCGCGTTTGACGATCAAGAACAAGGCCAGGCGTGGTGTCGTGGTGACTTGCCGCTTTGATATCCTGGCGAAGAAAAAATAGCTTCGCCAGCCGGGGGCGGGTACGTAAAACAGGCGCGCAGCATGCTGCGCGCCTGTTTCGAAAGACGCATTTCAGCGCCGTGAAGGGTTACATCAGTGCTTCAGCAGCCACTCCGTGGTGCGTGGGTTGAAGTCGCCCAGGCACTCCCAATGGAAGGCGTGGCCGGCATTGTCGTAGAGGTGGAGGTCTGCGCCGGGGATGGCGGCGGCCACTTCCTCGCTCATCCAGCGCGGGGTGAAGGTGTCGTTTTTGCCGCCGATGACGAGAGTGGGGCACTTCACATTCTTGAGCTCGTTGAGGGTGTTGTGAGTCATGGCGGCGGCGCTCTGCGCCTCCGTGGCGTGCACCGGCTGCGGGGCGGGATTGATGGCGGCGTCTTTGAGTCCCTGCTGCATGTTGTTCCAGCACTCGTCATTGTCGAACCAGGGCTTGGTGAAGATGAGCATCTGGATCCACTGCATGAAGTCCTCAGGGCGCATGCTGGCCTTGGCCTTGATCAGGTGCTGCCAGGTGTAGAGGCCGAAGCGGTCCTGCCGCGCCCATGTGCACATGAGGATCATGCTCTTCACCTTGCCAGGGTGGCGCAGCGCCAGCTGCTGGGCGATCACGGAGCCAAGAGAGCAGCCCACCACGCGGGCCTGCTTGATGCCCAGCTTGTCCATGAGGCCGGCGTAGTCGTCCGCCATCATGGCAGTGGTGTAGGGGCCGGCGGGCTTGTCAGTTTCTCCCACGCCGCGGTTGTCCCCCAAAATGCAGCGAAAGTGTTTTTCCCATGCCTGGGCATGCGCATCCCACACCCCTCCAGGGGCTGTCACACCCATGATGCAGACCAGCGGTTCGCCGCTGCCGCGTTCCTGATAAAACATCTTGATTCCGTTGGTTTCGACGTGGGGCATAGGAGTGGAGTTCTCGGTTGGATGATGTGCAGTGTGCAGCCCGGAGCTGCGCGCGGCAGATTCTGAACAGAGAACGCTGAAAGCAACAAGCAAAAATCACCTGTCGCCGCGCGAACTTGGCGCATAGTGGGGGCACACCATGCCAGACGCCCCATCTTCGACCTCGTCAGCCGTTCCTCCCTGGGAAGCCAAAGCTCCGATCACGCGGCGCAGCCTCTCTCGTAAGATGGCCTTCTGGTCCGTTCTGGTGGGGCTGGTGCTGGTCATCGTGTATGCCCTGCAGCCACGGCCGGTGGAGGTGGAGACGGGTGTCGTGCATCCGGGACCGCTGACGGTGTATGTGTCCGAGGAGGGCAAGACGCGCATCCGCAACCGCCATGTGATCGCCGCCCCTGTGGCTGGCAGCATGCAGCGTGTGATCTTGAAGCCGGGAGACGTGGTGAAAGCAGGGGAGACTGTGCTCACCCGCATCGAGCCTGCGCTCTCTCCGCTGCTGGATGCCCGTGCCCGCACCCAGGCCCAGGCACGTGTGGACGCCGCCCTGGCTACGCGCAGCCGGGCCAACGAAGACGTCGAAATGTCGCGCACCGCGTTGAAATACGCCCAGGCAAACTGGGATCGTGTCAAAAACAACACAGACAAAGGCACCATCAGCGATACTGACCGCGACACCTTTCAGCGCGAGGCAGAGATGAAAACGCGTGAGGTGCGCTCCACAGAGTTTGCCATGCAGGTGGCCGATTACGAACTGGCACAGGCCAGGGCGGCGCTGGAGCAAATCGACAAGCCAGGTGCCGGCGGTGCGGTCATCGAAGTGCGCGCTCCGGTCAGCGGCGTGGTGCTGCGGGTGCAGCAGGAGAGCGCCACCGTCGTCACACCGGGCACTCCGATTCTCGAAATCGGCGACCCTACGGATCTGGAGATCGAGGCTGAGATTCTTTCCCGCGATGCGGTCACGATCAAACCGGGGGCTCTTGTCACCGTGGAGCAGTGGGGCGGGGAAGAGCCTGCCAAAGCGCGCGTCCGCCGCGTGGAGCCTGCGGCATTCACCAAAGTCTCAGCACTGGGGGTGGAGGAACAGCGAGTGCTGGTGTTGAGTGATTTCACAGAGCAGACTCCCGCGCTGAAAGCCTTGGGAGACCGCTACCGGGTGGAGGTGCGTGTGGCGGTCTGGCACAGCGATGACACGCTGCTCGTTCCTGCCGGTGCGCTCTTCCGTGAGGGCAGCGAATGGAAGACATTCATCTATGATTCCGGCAAGGCCAGAGCCGCCGTAGTCAAGGCTGGCCGCACGGATGGCAAACTGACGCAGGTGCTGGAAGGGCTCAAAAAAGGCGATGAAGTGCTCATGCATCCGCCGGATACTGTGCGTGACGGCACCGGTGTGGTGAAGCGCGAGGAGCCGAAATAAAAAGGCGGCCCCTTGCGAGGCCGCCTTAGAGAGAACGGGCTTGCAGCCCGCTGCACGATTGCTTAGACCACCCAGCCGGCGCGGTAGTCGCGGGTGAGCCACTTGGCGTCGCCGCCACTGGTGTATTCGTGCTTCACGGGGTCCCATTTCATGGAGCCGCCGTGGTAGTAGGCCTGGCTCATGAGGTGGCAGGAAATCGCGGTGCTGGCACCGATGGCCACATCGCAGATCGGCTTCTCGCGGGTCTTGATGGAGTTGAGCCAGTCTTCGTGGTGATTCTTCGAATTGTAGAGCTTCACCTTGGCATCGGCCAGGTATTCGCGTTCGGTCAGGATCACTTCGCGGTCCAGGGAGGTGCCTTTGTCGGCTTCCTTGTCCCAGAACTTGTGGATCGTCTTGCCGCCGAGCACGAGCTCAAACTTGCCGCGGTTCACGTGCACTTCGCCGTTGGCCCCATAGAAGGAGACGCCACGGCCCTTGCCGTTGTGCAGGAGCGGGATGCCGCTGGCGTAGATGAGCTTGGCACCGTCGGTGGCGTCTGCGTATTTTTCAGGGGCGATGATTTCCACCGGGCCGTGTTCATCTTCACCCAGGCCCCACTGGGCGATGTCGATATGGTGTGCACCCCAGTCGGTGATCATGCCACCGCCGAACTCGCGGGTCATGCGCCAGGCGGGAAAGTGATTGTGAACGCCACGCGGACTGAGAATGCTGCTGTAAGGCACAAGCGGAGCCGGGCCGCACCACATGTCCCAGTCAAGACCTGGTTCCATGGGCTCTTCGGGATTGGCGTTGGGCTTGGCAGGCGCTCCAAACTGGGTTTCGACGTGGTCGATTTTGCCGATGATGCCATTGCGAACGAGTTCGCAAGCCACGCGGAATTCCTTGCTGGAGCGCTGCTGGGATCCCGTCTGCAGGACCTGCTTGCTGCTGCGCACGGCATTGATCAGGGTCAGCGCTTCGTGGATGTTGTGAGTGAGGGGCTTTTCGCAGTAAACATCCTTGCCTGCCTTGATGGCGGCAATGGCGATGAAAGCATGCCAATGGTCAGGTGTGGCGATCACCACTGCATCGATGTCCTGGCGCTCAAGCAGCTTGCGGAAGTCACCATAGGCTTCGCAGCCTTTGAAGCTGACATCCTTGTCCTTGGCGTAGCGTTCTTCCACGGTCTTTTTGGCGTGCTCGCGGCGGTTGGTGTCCACATCGCATACAGCCACGATCTGGACTTCTTTGCGGCCCAGGAAGCTGCCGAGGTGGCCGCTGTTCATTTTACCCATGCCGATGAAGCCCAGGGTGAGGCGCTCGCTGGGGGCGGTTTCTGCGCTCCAGACGTGAGAGGGAAGGATGAAGGGGGCTGCCACCGAGGCGGCGGCTGCTTTGACGAACTGACGACGAGAGGCTGCAGTTTGCATGGTTGATTTGTGGGTGGGGGGCTAGGGTGGAACAGTACTGCCCGTTTGCCAAGTCTCTTGCACTTGCCGTCTGCATGGGTATTCGGCAGCATGGATTTCTCAAAACAGCGCCTGGGTCAGCTTATCGTCGTTTCCGGACCCTCCGGCACCGGCAAAACGACTCTGGCTCGCAAGGTGTGTGATCGTGGTGAGGCTGTCTTTTCCGTTTCATGCACCACACGTGCACCCCGTCCTGGTGAGGTGGACGGACGAGACTACTTTTTCCTCACGGAGGAGGATTTTCTGGCGCGCGTGGAGCGTGGGGAGCTCTTTGAATATGCCCGTGTTCATGGCCGCCTCTACGGCACGCTGAAAAGCTACGTGTATGAAAACCTCCGGCGCGGTGTGGATGTCATCATGGACATCGACGTGCAGGGGGCCATGCAGGTGCGTGCCTGCGAGGATGAACTGGTGAAGCGCTGCCTGCTGGAGATCTTTGTCATGCCTCCCAGCATTGAGGAGCTGCGCAACCGACTTTCAGGTCGCGCCACAGAGGATGCCGCCGCTTTTGAGCTGCGCATGCAGAACGCGGCGGCTGAGATGGAGCACTGGCGGAAGTACGGCTACGTGCTCGTCAGCGGCACACGCGAGGACGATGCCCGCCGGTTTGATGCCATTCTGGAGGCCGGGCGCATGCGCACCAGCCTGTGGTGATCAGCCCTGAATGCCCGCATCCCGGAGCGCCGGAAATTGCGCACGCCAGTCGCGTACGACAGCAGGATCAAGCTGCGCGCAGATGGTGCGTTCCTGCTCGGCTGCGTCTGCTATGACAATGCCATGGGGATCCACCACGAGACTGCGCCCTGTGTAGGTGAACTGGGGGTCGCTGCCGCAGCGGTTCACCCCGGCCACATAGGCTTGGTTTTCGATGGCACGCGCCTGCAGCAGCGTGATCCAGTGCTGGACACGTTTCACAGGCCATGCGGCGATGTAAATCAGCATCTGTGCACCTGCACGCACGGCGCTGCGGGCGATCTCCGGAAAGCGCAGGTCATAACAGATCAGCGGAGCGATAAGCAGCCCCTGCCACTCAAAGAGGCTGACGCCTGACCCGGCCGCGTGGACCTCAGCTTCACCGCCAAAGGTGAATGGATAATTCTTGGTGTAGCGCGCCAGGACGCTGCCATCCGGGGAGATGGCCAGGGCCTGGTTCATGCCACGCCCGTTGCCGGCCTGCGTCACCACGCCGCCGATCACACAGCTTTGGTACTGCCCTGCCAGTTCTCGCAGCAACTGCTCGGTGGGGCCGTTTTCGGGTTCAGCTGTCACCGCCACATTCATGCTGAAGCCGGTGGAAAAGGTCTCCGGCAGGATGATCAGAGATCCAGGCTCCGGTTTGGCGCTGGCAATCAGCCTGCGCGCCTTGTCATGATTGGCTGTGCGGTCTTCCCAGATGGAGTCGAGCTGGACGAGGAGGGTTTTCATAGTCGTTCTTGGCGGGCTCCGGGACGGAGGCGCTCGGCGGATTCAGAGCTGCTGCGGGCGCGCACGCCGATGAAGCCGCTGGCGGATAGGATCGACAGCCCGCAGACAATGGCAAAGGTGTCGAAGGACATAAACTTGATCATTCCAAAAGCCAGGGAAGGGGCAATGAGGCCGCGCACGCCGGTGAGGAAGGTGTGCACGCTCATGTACTCTGCCACCGCGTGTTTGGAGGCCAGTTTGGTGACCCAGAGCGCCCAGGTCACATTCCCGCCAGCATTGGCCATGCCCCACAGACCCATTCCCAGAGTCCACCAGAAGAGGTTGTGCCCCAGGTAAAAGCACAGGATTCCGGCGGCAAAAAAGACATTTAGCACGGCACGCACGGTGAAGAGGTGAAAGTGGTCGTACACCAGCCCCCAGGGGTAGGAGAAAATCACGCGCGCCAGCACTGGCACCACTCCTGTGATCCAGGCCACGTCAAACTCGCTCAAATTGATGCCGTGACTAGGATTGGCCAAGTATTCAACGAAGAGGCAGGCTGCAGCCAGGTTGCCGATGCCCATGATCATCCACGAGATGAGAAGAGTGCGGAAATCCTCGTCCTCCCTCACCCAGCGCATGGAGCTCCACAGGCTGGTGCTGGAGTTTTCGGGAGCCTCCCATTGGGTGACAGGCAGCCCGTAGGTCCAGAAGCCGGAAACAAAGCCGCTGGCTGCAAAAGCCCACAGCAGCCAGGTGTAGCTCCCCAGGTTCCAGCCCAGGAGCTTGCCGCCGATGAAGCCAAAGCACATGGCTGCTGCCGCCCGCGTGACCCCGGTCACCGCATACAGCTTGCCCCGCCGGGCGGCTGGGTAGTTGATGCGGTAGATCTGCGTCATCAGCGGGATCTGCATTGTGAAGCAGAAAAGGCCCAGGCTCAGCCCGCCGACATAAAGCAGCGGACTCTGTGGAAAGGCCGCTGAAACCGCCATACAGGCCCCGCCGAGGAGCTGCACCTTGGCTGCGGTGCGGGCGATGGTGCTTCTGGCCCGCAGCAGAAGCGGCACCACAAACAGACTGGCCACCATGCCGCCGCTTGTGGCGCTGAGAAAGACGGACTTGGCCACATCCCCCATGTGAAACACCCTCACGGCGATCAGCATGCCGAAGGTGGCGGTCAGCGTGTCGATGACGCCAGAGGGGATCGAGCGCCACAGTTCGTTGCGCAGGGTCCGGCTGGTGGTGATGGCATCCGCTTCATTCACGCGGCCTATTCGCATGAACAAAGATGCGCGTCCAGCACGGAGGCTGGGCGCGCATCGCGGAAGAGGTTGTCCAGAGGCTTAAGCCGCCTCAAGATGGAAATCAGGCGGCCTTCTTGGCTTTCTTGGCCGGTGCTTTTGCAGCGGGCTCCTTTGCGGCAGGGGCCTTGGCAGCGGGTTTCTTCACCAGCTTGGGTTCGGGCATCGGGACGACGGTCAGCCACTCCTGGTAGTGCACCCAGCTGTCGCTGCCTTCGTCACGAAGATAGTCGGACTCGGCAAGCATGCCGCGCTTCTGGAAATCAAGGATTTCCTTCTTGGAGAAGGGGCCGAATTCAACGAAGGAGCGGCTGAGGTATACGAGGTCTTTCATGGTGCGTTTGGTATTGGTTTTAGGTTTTGGGGGGAAGGGGCCGTAACATCACTCGCCATGTGGAACAAGCAGCAATCTTGCCACAGTTCCACAATATGTGGAACTCCCTGTACTGAGGGGGCATTTTTTGGTTCTATCAAATGTTGTCCGCTTGCGGCACCCCATAGTGGGCTCTAGTTTGTATGAGAATTAATGATTATTTGCCTCGAATCCTCCATATTAGGCGGGTACCTCTCCAACGAAGTGCCTGGCTTGGTGACGGGTGTGTTGCATCTCGCAGGCCAAAATCAGCCCATTCGTGTCGAACTTGTGGGTAATTTTTTGCGAGATATCGCGGGCTGCCGTGTGGATTTCCACAATCCTCTCCCGGACGCCAATGAGGGTCTCGTAGATGCTGTTTCAGCCCTCCAGCATGGCTATAGTGGGCTGATGACGGCCTCCTATCGTGTAGCCAAGCTGCCGCGCCGAAAATCACTGTCGGGTTCCGGCTCTTCGCTGCCTGAGCCGCCAGGGCTGAAAAATCTGCTCTTTTTCGAGTGGTTCAATCAGGAGCATCAGCGCATTCTCATCCAGTCCTGGCACCTGCAGCTGCGGGTCTCTTCACCCCGCTGGCAGCTCACCAAGGATGAGGAAGCCTCGCTGCTGCGTCAAAATCGTGCGCGGCGTAAGCACTTTCTTCTGGGGTCTGGCCGCAGCTCCCAACCTGCGGACGCTCTTCACAGCCCGGGTTTTGATGATCCTTTTCAGCCCATCAAACCAGGGGCTGATCCTTTCGGCGGTGTCAAAAATGACGCCGTCCCCCTGCCGCCGCAGAAGACGCCAGCCAAGCCGCCGAGCAAGAGCATGGACCCCGTCACACGCTCTGCTGCTCTGGCGAAAGAGCTGCGTCGTTTTCAGAGCCTGCTGGTCTTCAATGAAGAAGTACGCACACGACCTGCAGTGCTGCGCTTGCTCTCCACCGTCGCTGATCTGGCCGCTCATCTGATCCATGTGCTTTGCCAGTTTGCGGAGGTGGAGAAAGACCAGTGGCAGTTTTTGGTCGTGGATCTGGAGCAGAGCCTGCCTCTCTTTGCTGCCGCGCTCAATGCCACGGACAAGCTGGTGCAGCAGCACCCCCAGGGGGCGGACATGGAGTGGCTGGCCGGTGTGCAGGCCAGCCTGCTGAATATCGAGCTGCGCATGCGTGAGCTGCTCGGGCTGCTGCGGTGAATGCGACACAGGGTTGATCCATCCGGAGGTTGCGTCTAGCATGCGACATGCGTCTTTCACACTATGCACTGGCTCTGACCATCATTCTCCTTGCCATCACCGGCTACCTGGCCTGGGAAGCTCAGGAGGAGGCCAAAGGGGCGCGCAAGGAACTTGAATTGGTGAGGAAACAGCAGGCTGCACATGAAGCGGCAATGCCACTGAAGCCGGTTACTGTAGCGGAACTCCCCCCGCCTCCCACTCCTTCCGTTCCGCCTCTTGCCGGCAGCAGCCTGATGCCCGGAGCCCCGGTGGCGCTCCCATCCCCTCCTGCAGCTGCCGCGCCGCTGACAGACCTGCAGAAGCAGATTCTTGGAATGCCTGTCTTTGCCAAGGTGGTGGAATCTCACACCGATCAGGGATTTGCAGTGATCAATGCCGGCAAGGACAAGCAGATCACTCCTGGAATGAAGTTTGATGTGCGTCGTGGCAACGGCCTCGTGGGGCGCGTCAGCGTAGGTGAGACGATCGAGGCTGCAGAGGCAGTGGTGGATATTGACAGCTCCATTGTCATTCCCGGAGTCAGGATTGAAACCGGAGACGAGCTGATCCTGCCTGTGCGCAAGTAACGCCCTCCACAAATGCCACGTGAAAGACTCGATCTCGCCTTGGTAAAGCTGGGCGTCGTACCCTCTCGAGAGCAGGCGAAGCGGCTCATCATGGCCGGGGAGGTCAGCGTCATGGGAAAGCGCATCACGCAGCCAGGCTGGCTGGTCAATGAGCAGCAGCAGATTGTGGTTCGGGAGCGCCCCAGGTTTGTGAGTCGCGGAGGACTGAAATTGGAGGGGGCTCTGGAGCATTTTGGCATCGATGTCGCTGGCCTCACAGCTTTTGACGTCGGGGCGTCCACGGGTGGGTTTACCGACTGTCTGCTTCAGCGAGGAGCGGTGAAGGTCTTTGCCTACGATGTGGGAACCAATCAACTCGCGTGGAAACTGCGCAGCGACCCCCGGGTGGTTTCACGGGAGCAGTTCAACCTCCGGCATATGCGGCCTGAGGATGTGGGGCAGGATGTGGACATCTTGGTGGCGGATCTGTCTTTTATTTCCCTCACGCTAGTGCTGCCGGCTGTCCTTCAGGTGCTGCGGCCCGGCGGGCATGCTGTGGTGCTGATCAAGCCTCAGTTTGAGCTGACTCGGGAGGAAATTGGTGCAGGGGGCATTGTGCGTGAGCCCGAACTCCATGCTAAAGCCTGTGCTCGAATCGAAGATTTTGTGCGCTCACAGTCTCATTTGGAGTGGCGTGGAATGATCGAGTCAACAATTCAGGGTACCGATGGCAATCGTGAATTTCTGGCTTGGTTTGGCAGGCTTCAGTAAATTGTGAACTGGAACTCAGCAAAATGTAAGAGCTGGCAGGCGTCTCAAATATGAGACTCTAAAGCGCATATTTCGCGTGATTTCGATAATTTCTAGTTGCGACGCGGTAATAATTATCATAATTTACAATTATTCGCAGAAACAATTATGAAATTTGCCGCACCAACTTCCTCGCTGCGCAGAACGCGCTCTGGGTTCAGCTTGTCTGAAGTCTTGATGGTTGTGGCCATCATAGGCGTGCTGATTGGCATCGTGGTGCCGATGATGAATCAAAATGATGCTGTCTATGCAGCCCGTGACCGCCGCAATGCCCAAGAGCTTTGCTCCACCTGTGCCGTTGCTCAGGCAGCAGGAGTGAATTTCGTGCTGGATGACAGCGTGCTGGATACAGTTCATGCCATTGTGCGTGGCGGCATGTCGGTCAATGGGGCGATGCGCGGCCGTGTGTTTGTAGTTCCAGGACTCAGCGAGGAGGACATGCAAGGCGCTTCCAAATACCTGCGAGTTACGGACGGCCAGTTAATGTATTCGACATCGGATGCAGGTGCAGGCACCAGTGGAGGCGGAGATCAGCAATTGTAAGCAGCCTCTTGGCTGCCAGGCAGTGCCGGAGGTGGGCGCATGATCAGCAGCGTGATTTGCCTTGCCTGCACCGCAGCTTGCCACCAGCATGCCATCAATTCATGAATTCTGCATTCTTCAAAAAGAACTGGTACTTTTTCACTCCGACGGTCATCGTGATCATTCCCGCTCTGATGATGGCCTACTGCACCGTCAACTACGGTTATCCGGTGTCTGAGTCCATGAGTTCAGTCATGCACTTTGGTTCAACTGGAACACGCTATGGCATGGGATTCTCCGAGCGGAATTTCAAGATGGTGCGAACCGGGATGGACGGCAGGGCTGTTTTTAATCTTCTCAGGGTGCCAATGGAGGGAAACAACCCTGGAGCTGACGTCACCAAATGGCGCTACAGCCTGCCTGCCAGCGGTGCTCGTTACTACCACGAGCGCAGCATCGTCATGGCGGTGGACAAAAACGGCACCCAGAGGGTCAAAGAGATCATCAGCCATTTTAATCCGGTGAATTGATTCGTGAGTGAAACAGGCGAGAATGCCGCATCTCTCCCGCATGAAGTACTGTCAGTCATTTTTGTTCAGAACCAGCCTGGTGGCTCCGCTGCTGCTGCTGGCTGCGTGTGAAAACTCTTCGCACATCAAGGGGCTGCCCAAGGACCTGCCGGTGATCAATCTGCATGGCTCCCCCAGCACGCCGGCACACAGCATGTCGCACGCGGATTATCCCTTTGCTGACAACGGTGACTACAAGAGCGACTGGGCTGCCGAGGGAGGGCAGTCGCCAGGCATGGACTACTCTTCCTGGCGCTCCTCTCATGGTGGCTCTTCATCCAGGGGTTCGTCCAAAAAGAAGACCTCCTCAAAATCCGGGAGCAGAAGCTCCAGCAAGGGCGGCTCACACAAAGGGGGCTCCTACACCATCAAAAGTGGGGACAACCTGGGTGCCATCGCCCGCAAGCACGGGACCACCGTGGCCAAGATCAAGGCGGCCAACGGCTTGTCTTCCGACATGATCCGTGCGGGAAAAACGCTCAAAATCCCCTAGCAGCTTGTGCGCTCCAGCCTCTCAGGTATCGCGGCTTGGTGTCTGGCGCTGCTCGTGGGGGGCTTGGCAGGTGGTCTCGAGGCTGCCTCTGTCCGATTTTCCACAGTCGTGATCGATGCCGGGCATGGCGGCAAGGATGGCGGCTCGGTGAAAAACCACCTGATCGAAAAAAAGCTCTGTCTGGATGTGGCCAAGCGTGTGGAGAACGGTCTGAAGTCGAGCGGTCTCAAAACCGTGATGACCCGTCGCACCGACACCTTCGTGGAGCTGGATCAGAGGGCGCGCATGGCCAATCGTGTGGCCTCATCCATTTTTGTCAGCATTCATTTCAACAGCAGCCGCAGGACCTCTGTGGCTGGCACGGAGGTGTACTATCGTAGTGCCCGTGGCAAATCGATTGCCACTGCCATCAGCCGGTCTTTCAAGGCTCGGGTGGCCGGGGGCTCGCGTGGCATCCTGTACGGGGATTTCAAGGTCTTGCGGGAGACGCAGATGCCTGCCGTGCTGGTCGAGTGCGGCTACATCAGCAACAAACGTGAGGCCCTGCGCTGCGCGGACCCGGCGCATCGGCAGAAGCTCGCCGACGCCATCGTCCTGGGGCTGCTGGCCATCCGGGCCAGATGAGAGGCGGAGTGGGCTTTCATTTCTTTTGAAAGTTCACCTTTGCGAGGCACTAGCGCGGCATTTGACGAAGCCCCCGCCGTAGTCGATGGAATGGGGTAGTTTTTCCATGTCAGCCCCCGTCATCAGCGCCAGCAATCCTGTCTTTCCGTTTCACCTCGTGCGGTCGGACTTGGAGCGCGTGGAAGCGTCCATTCTCGAACAGGCCCGCGCCTTTGATCCTGGGGTCGAAGGTTACGTGAGCTATGTCTGCAAAACCTCAGGCAAACGCATTCGGCCTGCACTGGCCGTGCTCTCCGGCGGTGCTACCGGCGGCACGCATGAGGGGCATACGCGCCTCTCCGTCATTCTGGAGCTCGTGCACATTGCCTCCCTCGTGCATGACGACATCATGGACGGTGCCGACATCCGCCGCGCCCAGCCCACCGCCGTGGCCAAATGGGGCAGCAGCCTGAGCGTCCTTCTGGGAGACAGCCTTTTTGCTTACGCTCTGGAACTCGCCACCGAATTTGATGACACGCACGTGTGCCGCACCATCGCCCGTGCCTCACGCGATGTCTGCACTGGCGAGATCCTGCAGACTCAGCGCCGCTTCGACTTCAACCTCTCGGTCACCGATTATCTCAAGATGATCGAGATGAAGACCGCCGCGCTCTTTGCCGCCGCCAGCGAACTGGGAGCACGCCTCAATCAGCAGCCGGACTCCGTGCAGGTCGCGCTGCGTGGCTACGGGCTCAAGCTCGGCACCGCCTACCAGATTTACGACGACTGTCTCGACATCGTCGGAGATGAAAAGACAGTGGGCAAAACGCTGCGCACCGACCTCGCCCGCGGCAAGCTCACCCTCCCGATCTTATATCTCCTTGAGAGCGCCACTGAGGCGCAGAAGCAGAAGCTCAACCGCATGCTGCTCAAGGGGGAGCCTATGGACACTTCCATCCTTGCCGGCATTGCCGACTATGAGGGGGCGGTGGAGCGCGCGGTGAAGTTCGCGCAAAATATGCTGCTCGAAGCCCGCGCTGACCTCGGCTGCCTGGGAGTTTCTCCGCACAAGCAGGCGCTGGAGGACATCGTCGGATATCTCCACAACTTGCTGGATCAGTGCCGGGCCATTCATTGATCGGCCTTCCTGAATCGTGTGATCTGCGTTCCGTTTCATGAGCCGCATCCACGACATGCCTGAAAACGACCGTCCGCGTGAGCGCCTGCTCCGCCTCGGTCCGCAGGCTTTGTCAGATGCCGAGCTGCTGGCGCTTTTCATCAACACCGGCACGCAGGGGGAGAATGCGCTGCAGATTGGCCAGCGTCTCCTGCGCGATTACAAGTCCCTCCGCGATCTCTCCCGCCTGGAGCCCGCAGTGCTCAGCAAGATCAAGGCCCTGGGCCCCGCCAAGACCGCCAAGCTGGCCGCCGCCTTTGAGCTGGGCCGCCGTGCAGCACAGGAGCCCGCTCAGAGAGAGACCATTCTCGACAGTCCGCAGCGCATCTACGACTACATCGGTCCTGAGATGCAGGCTTTAGGCCATGAGTCTGTCCGCATCATCCTGCTCAATACCAAACTGGCTGTGGTGCGTAGCGAGGAGGTGTTCCGAGGCAGTCTGAACGAGTGCGTGGCCCAGCCACGCGATCTGCTGCGGAAGGTGCTCATTCACAACGCCCTCTCCTACATCCTCGTGCACAATCATCCTTCCGGAGATCCCACCCCAAGCAAGGCGGATTGCAGCATCACCCGCCGCTTGAAGGATGCCTCTGAACTCACCGGTCTCATCCTGCAAGATCACCTCATCATCGGCGCCCCCTCTGCATCTCGCGCGGTTCCCTATTTCAGCTTTAGGGAGCATGGGTTGATGTGAGCTTGCGTTTCATCAACAAACAAAATGAAACGAATGTGGCTCCATCGCATCTGCGCTCACCCGACTGCGATTTCCTGGTTATTGGGCGCATTCATTTTGAATGCGTTCGTGCTGATGGGGTTGGTTGTTAAATGGGGGGATTTCGCCACCCTGCTTGAACCAAGCATCCTGCTGTGGTCCCTGGGGCTGCTCATTCCAACCAGTCTGCTGGGTTTCTTTGTCGGGGTTCCTTTCAGTTTAACGATAGGTCGTTTTTGTGATCACATGAACGGTGCCCCATTTGCAATCGGGGAGAGGGTTGTCATTCTACGTGGCGCGCACATGGGCATGGAGACGCAAGTGCGTGGATTCACCGAAGGCCAGGGCGGTGCAAAGCTCCTCGTTCTTGATCTAGGAGAAGACGCAAACAAGCGTTTTGAAGACCTCTTCGGTGAATGTCATGTCACCCGGGTGAGGAGACTCACCACTTGTTCGCCTGGATCACATCCTTCTCGCCCTTGAGGTAGTTCACCAGGTTCAGCGTGGCGCGCATGGCCTGGCGGGGCACACTTTCATAGGTGCGGGAGCCGATGTGTGGCGTGATGAGGGCCTTCGGGTGCTTGAGCAGCGGGTGGTCGGCGGGAGGGGGCTCTTCGTCGAGCACGTCGGTGGCGTAACCGCCGACTTTGCCGGCATCCAGCGCGGCGATCATGTCCGCCATGTGGACGAGTTCGGCGCGGGAGGTGTTGACCACGAGGAGTTCCGGCTTGGCGATTTTCAGGCGCTCGGCGTTGATGAGGTGGCGGGTGCTCTCGCTCAGGTTGGCGTGCAGGCTGAGGACATCGATGTGCGGCAGCATGGTCTCGATCTGCTCATGCTGGGTGATGCCGTGGATGTCTGCGAAGGCCTTGGGCCAGTACTGCGGCAGGTCCATGGCATGGATGTTCATGCCAAAGGCGGCGGCGCGCTTAGCCACCTCCTGGCCGATGCGGCCCAGCCCCACGATGCCGATGGTCTTGTTCCAGATTTCATGGCCGGTGACGCGTTTCCACTGGCCGTTGCGCACGGAGTTGGCGGAATCGACCAGATTGCGCACCAGCGCCAGCAGCAGGCAGAAAGTGTGCTCCGCCACGGTGGTGTGGTTTACGCCGGGGGTGAAAAGCACGGGCACTTTCTTCTCCGTGCAGGCTGCCACGTCGATCTTGTCCAGGCCGATGCCATATTTGGAGATGACGCGCAGGCGGGGCAGGGACTTGTCCAGCACGGCGCGGGTGATCTCGTCGTCGCCGCAGAGGAAGGCGTCAAACTCGCCGGCCAGCTCCAGCATGCGGCTCTCCGGCAGGGGGCCGCGTTCACGGTGCACTTCATAGCCCTGGGCGGCGAGTAGCGCGTGGTGGTCGCCTGGGGTGTCCTGATAGCTGGTGGTGGTGAGGAGTATGCGCATGGCTGGATTTCAGATTGCAGATGGCGGTTTGCGGAATGAGAGGTGATCATGGGACAAGACCAAATCGAGCGCAACATGGGCGTGCAGCCTCTGGACGGGATCATGACGGAGCATGAGCTGGGAAATCATGACCTGGTGATCTCAAGCGCGGAGCCCATGACCCACAAGGCCGTGCAGCGTGCCCGCAAGGGCCGCCGGCTGACCAAGCACATGAAACAGCGCATGGCTGATGCCCTGAACCTCCTCCTCAAGCAAAAGGGCGTGGAAATCGAGCGCCCGTGGACGGTGAAGGACCTCTTCACCTACTGAGCAGAAATGGGAGTGGCAAAACAGATAGCCGCAGGTGGATCGCCCGGCTTGCTGTGGTGATGACGGCAGGCTAGCATCCGAGCCACCATGTCCGAAGCCATCGCCAACCGCCGTTTTGTCACCGCCGCTGAAAAAGTGGACTTTCTCTCTCCGTGGACGCTCGAAGAGTGGATCTGCCGGGGAGACATTGTGAACAATGAGCACCTCATGATGGTGCGGGCCAACATGGAGCCTGGTCGCAGCCATCCCTTTCACTCCCATCCCACACGGGAGGAGCTCATTTACGTCATCTCCGGCAAGGCGGAGCAGTGGGTGGGCACGCAGAAAAAGATCCTCGGACCTGGAGACACCGCCTTCATCCCCATGGGAGAGGTTCATGGCACATGGAACGCCGGGGACGAAATGCTCGTGTTTCTGGCCATTCTCTCCCCGGCCAAGGCGGAGGAGCCCGGCATCGTGGACCACAGCCAGGAGGAGCCCTGGAAGTCCCTGCGGGAATAGGTCCACCCAGTGACGGCTGGCCTACTCGGTGCGCAGCTCTCGGCGCAGGTCGGTGATGCCGTTGCGGATGGCGAAGAGGTCGGCGCGGAAGTCTTGGAGCAAATCCTGGCGATCCTGCCACTCGGGGGCTTCCATTAGTTCGTTCAATGCGGCGAAGGCCTCGTTTGCCCAGTTTAGGCAGCGGCGAAGAATGGCCAGGGTGTGGCCGGTGTGGGATGAGCCGCCAAAGTCCTCCATGCCGAGCACGCCAGCCAGTTTGCCACTGATGTTCATCGAGTTCCGGATGAAGCGGTTCAGTGGTGAGTTGTCATCGTCCTCCGAGGTGCTTTCAGGGCGTTCCTCTTTGATCTCGGTCAGCAGACGCAAGACGAAGTCATGGGCCATGGTTTGCAGCGGGTGGGCTTCATGTTCCTGATCGTCCAGAAAGTCGGAGAAGGTTTGATCGTCGATTTCGTTCACGAGGTCGTCCAGCGCTGCCGATGTTTCGTCGTTCTCCTTCCATGCTTCACCTTCGGCATCGTCATCTTCAGGCGCATGTTCCCGGCTGCTGCTCAGCATGTGATCCCAGCCCATGACATAGGCGATGCGGTCATCATGAAGGCCGTCTTCACCGTATTTTTCGATCGCCTCCATGTGCGCGTCTGACAGGCGGTCGGACTGCTTGAGAGAGTTTTCCCAGGCTTCCTCGCTGTCATCAAATTCTTCATCTTCCCCATCTACCTTAGACTCGGGGCGCTGGATGATGCCTGCCAGCCATTCGCGCATGGCATTGAGATTGGAAGTTTTTTGCACTGCCTCCTGCTCCTTGTCCATTTCCCATACCCAGGCTGAGATGCTGACTTCAAAATTCGTGCCTTCGAGGAAAACCCTGCCGTTCTGCTCAGAATACCATTCGAAGTAAAGAGCATTGTGCCATTCAGCGGAAGCGTGGAGGGACGCAGCCTCCCCGCCGCTTTCCGCCGTTGCCTCCGGCTCGGAATAAATCTTCATCTTCAGGGAGGCAGTGATGTCACCGACCCGGCCTTTTTGTTTGGGATGCAAGCCGATGGGAGGCCTGGAGGCGGGTTTGGGATTGGTGAAGGTGACTTTGCAGCCAGCCACGTCGCGCCAGGCATTGCCCCGCAGGTCAATGACGATGGGGGCCTCACGGCCGACCAGCCAGAGTCTGCCACGCACGTTGTCGCGGGTGGTGTTGTCGATTTCGCCACGGATGACGGCGGTATCAAGACGCAGGGCCATGAGCGCATGAGAGCGTGGGCACAGCAGGAGTGTCAAGTGCGTGCTGGGGGGGCTGCCTCGTTCTCCGCTGCGAAGTGCTGTTCCACGGCTTGACTCTCCCCGCTGGCTCGCTTGAGATTGCCTATCCGTGCCATGGAACTGATCTCGATCGTCGAAGCCCTTCTTTTTGCCTCCCAGGAGCCCCTGGGGGTGCCGCAGATGTGTGCCGCCGTCAAAGAAACGGCCAAGGACATTCTTGAGGCTGCCGGAGAGCCGTTGGAAGAGGGTGCCAGCCGCATCCCTGAGTGGGTGGCCCCGCTGGCTGAAACCACGGAGGAGCAGGTGCGCGGGATCATTGATGACCTGATCGCCCGCTATGATGCAGAAAAGCACGCCTTTACCCTCGTGGAGCGCGCAAATGGCTGGCGCATCGCCGCCCGTGGCGAGTATGCCGAGTGGTGCCGTGCCCTCTATCCTGGCAAGAAAGTGCAGCGCCTGAGCCAGCCTGCGCTCGAGACGCTGGCCATCGTGGCCTACCGACAGCCGATCACCAAGGCCGGGATTGAGGCCGTGCGTGGTGTTTCGGTGGATGCGATGGTGCAGCAGCTTATTGACCGAGGACTGGTCAAAATCGAAGGCCGCGCCGACCTGCCCGGACGTCCGCTGCTCTACGGCACCACGGAGGCTTTCCTGGACCATTTCGGGGTACGCAGCCTTGATGACATGCCAAATGCCTCCGAACTCCGCCGCGTAAAGCTGCCTTCCGCCGAGGAAGGTGCGCCCGCAGCCGAGCAGCGTCATGAGCAGCAGCTCTCTCTGGCACCTGTCACCCCCTCAGCGGCGGAATCGGCTGCTGAAGAGTCCTAACCCATCTTTTGCGGCGAATAATGTCCCTCGAAGAAGTCCGCATCAAGATTGACAGCATCGATCAGCAGCTGCTGCGTCTGCTTAATGAGCGCGCCGAACTGGTGCACACCGTCGGCGAGATCAAACGCAAGGACGATCTGGACATCTACGTGCCCGGCCGCGAAGACAAGCTGCTGCGCAAGCTGGCTGAGATCAACCGCGCCCAGAACGGCCGGCTGACCGAGCGCGCCATTCGCGCCATTTACCGCGAGATCATGAGTGCGGCGCTGGCTTTGGAAGACAGCCTGAAGATCGCCTACCTTGGCCCTGCGGGATCGTGGACGCACCAGGCTGCGGTGAACAAATTCGGCCACTGTGTGGAGTATCTCGCGGAAGCTAGCACTGAAGGCGTGTTTGGCCAGGTGGCCGCGCAGACGGCCGACTACGGCGTGCTGCCGATCGAGCACTCTACGGAGGGGGCGGTGCATCACACGCTGGATCATCTTTCCGACAGCAGCCTGCAGATTTACGCCGAGATTTTATGGAGGGCTGACGCTGCCGTCATGGCGCAGGCACCGAACAGCTCCATCACCGAAATTCATGGAAGGGCGCAGATGATCGCACATTGTCGCCCCTGGCTGATGCAGAACTTTCCAGGAGCCAGGCTGATCGAGTCCGCCAGTTCCAACGCGGCGGCTGCTCTTGCCGCGCAGAACCCCGCCGTGGCCGCCCTCGGCACCCCGCTGAGCGCCGAACTGCACGGTCTGCGTGTCATTGCCACCTCACCGCGTGAATACGCGACGCAGACCCGCTTCATTATTCTTGGCCGTCGTTCCGGGCCGCCATCCGGCAACGACAACACAATGCTCATGATCCACTCCAAGGATCGCGTGGGCGCATTGATGGAAGTGCTGCAGGTCTTTGCCTCCCGTAACGTGAACGTCCGCCAGATCGAGAACCGCCCCACCAACAGCGGTAATGAAGCACGCTTCTTCCTCGAAATCAGCGGCCATCATTCTGATGTCACACTCAAGCAGGCCATCTCAGCCCTCGAAATCGAAGGCATTGCTGTACAGGTGAAAATACTCGGCAGCTACCCGGCTCCAGGCTGGGTGGAGGAGAGGTGAGTTTGCCTCAGGGGCGGCGCACGACACGAAAGCCCACATAAGGTGCAGGCATGTCTCCGGGCATGCTGAGGCGGCTGGCACAGCGCGCCTGTTCAGCCGTGTGCCGCCAGCTGCCACCGCGGACGACGCAGTTCTTTCCTCCGTCCGGGCCATGGGGGTTGCTTTGTGCCTGCGCAGACGTGCCGTAATCGGATTCGTAAAAGTCCCAGCACCACTCGGCCTGGTTGCCGGCCATGTCAAAAAGGCCAAATTCGTTGGGCCGGAAACTGCCCACCGCAGCGGTGTAGGGCGGGCTGCTCATCAGGGCGGATGGGGAGCCTTCGCGCTGGCTGAGGTCATAGGCGATGAATTTGGACCCGTGATAATTGGCGTGTTGATGGGAAATTTTGTCGCCTGAGGGGAATCGCTTTCCTGACAATCCACCTCGGGCGGCATATTCCCATTCCGCCTCCGTGGGCAGGCGGTATCCGCTGGCCTGCCAGTTCACCTGTGCGTTTCCAATATCCACCAGACCTTCACGTGCGACCTTCTGGCGTGTGTTGTCGGTGTAGTAGCAGGGAGCCAGGCCTTCTTTTTCACTCAGGGCATTGCACCATTTCACGGCATTGCCCCAGGTCATGCCATAGACTGGGTGGTTGTAGGCTTTGCCATTGCCGGCAGGGATGTCCGGATACCCATGATCCCGGGCCCAGAGCATGACCTTGTCCCATAGCTCCAGGGTGATCTCGTGCCTGGCCATCATGAATGGGGACAGGCTGACAGGATGCGGTCGTGCGTCGGCTTGTCCGTCTATGCTGTCTCCCATGACGAAGTCCCCGCCTTTGAGTTTGACCAGATTCATGGCAGCGACTGCCTGAAGCGCAGCGGCAGAATCGCTTGCAGCGGTGCTTGTCTGACTGCGGTGGGTGCCAAGAACGTAACCGCCCGCCGCAGCAAAGATCAGCGCAGCAGCCACCAGCTTTCTCTGCATGGGCCGGATTCTCAGATTGGCCCGCGCCGGGCGGTGGTAGAATGGGCGATCACTTCTCAGGCTCAGCTCAGAGTTGGGAGGCAGATCATCCGGCTCAGCCTTGTCCAGTTCTGCTGCGCTTTTGCCGCAAGCAGAGTCGTCGATAAACCTTCCAGCATCTTCGATCGTGTTGGACAAGGTGGAAACGGCTGCTGCTGTCTGGAGTAACATGAGTTCTAGGACTGATGCCCGAGCGAATTCTGCTCGGCAGATACCAAGTGCGTGCAAAACGGATTGAAAGAGAGGGTGTCTGCGGAGCAGCGTCTCATGATGGCGAATTGCCACTGATCATAAGTCACAAGACGTGTCTTTGCCAAGCGTGGGAATCAAAAGACAGGTGGCAGAACGCAATATTCCACCAGCATCCTAAAGTTGTATTTAGGATCGATCGGCGCGGAGCCTGTAAATGGCGTCCGCGCATGCGTTGTGCAGCCTTACTGCCCCAGTGACGCCATGATTTTTGCCACGGTATTTTCCACGCTGAGGCCATGCTTTTTACGCAGGACCGACGGAGTGCCGTGTTCGACGAACTTATCTGGCCAGCCAATGCGCACCACAGGTGTGTGGATGCCGGCGTCGCTGAGTTCTTCGATGACACCTGCGCCAAAACCATTTCGCAGCACGTGGTCCTCCAGTGTGCAGACGACCTTCACCTTGCGGGCAAAAGAGGAGATGCAGTCGATGTCCAGCGGCTTGATCCAGCGCGGATTGATGAGGGCCACTGAGAGGCCCTTGGCTTCGAGTTCTTTCTTGGCTTCTTCGGCGACTGGGAACATGTCTCCCAGTGCGATGAGGGCTACATCGCTGCCATCGGCCACGACTTCAGCCTTGCCGATTTCGAGGCGCACAGGCTTGTCCTTGGGCGTGGCGCCGGGGCCGTTGCCACGAGGGTAGCGGATGGCGATGGGGCCTGCTTCATAGCCAGCCATGGTCCAGAGCATGTCCACAAACTCATCCTCATTGCGCGGCTGCATGTGCACGAGGCCGGGGATGCCACGCAGGTAGGCAATGTCAAAAAGGCCGTGATGCGTGGGACCGTCGTCACCACTGAGGCCGCCGCGGTCCATGCAGAGGCGCACAGGCAGGTTCTGGATGGCCATGTCGTGCACGATCATGTCGAACGCACGCTGCATGAAGGTGGAGTAGATAGTGAGGAAGGGCTTCTGGCCGCGTGTGGCCAGGCCGCACGCAAACAGCGCGGCATGTTCTTCCGCGATGCCCACGTCAAAGTAGCGCTCAGGGATCTCCTTCTTGAAGACGCTCAGCCCCGTGCCGCCGGGCATGGCGCCGGTGATGGCCACGATCTTGGGGTCGGCCTTGGCAAAGTCGGTGACGCTGCGTGCAAAGACCTGGGAGTAGGTGGGCTTGTCGCTGGTGGGGGTCTCACCGGTTTCCACGCTGTATTTGCCCAGGCCATGGAATTTGCCCGGGTCATTCAGAGCCGGGGTGTAGCCACGGCCTTTTTCGGTGATGATGTGGAGGATCACCGGTTCATCCTGGGTCTTGAGGAACTCAAAAGTCTGGATGAGCAGCGGGATGTTGTGCCCGTCGATGGGGCCGTAATAGCGAATGCCAAACTCGTCGAAGAGGGAGCTGCGGTTGGAGGGCGTCTGGCTCTGCGGCAGGAGGATGTTTTTGGCGTGGTCTTCGACCTTCTTGGCAATGCGGCGTGCATCCTCTCCCAGCACGAATTCGAGCAGTTTGCCGGCTTTCTGGTGCAGGTTGGCGTAAGCTGGGTGCGTGGCGATGGAGTTGAAGTACTTCGCGATGGCACCCACGTTGCGGTCGATGGACCACTCATTGTCGTTGAGCACCACGATGAGTCGCTTGGTGTGCGCAGCCACGTTGTTCATGGCCTCAAACACGGGGCCGCAGGTGAAAGCGGCGTCACCGGCAACGCAGACGACATTCTCGTCTCCGCCGGCGAGATCGCGGCCGGTGGCCATGCCCAGTGCTGCGGAGAGGGCCGTGCCTGCGTGGCCCGCGCCGTAGCAGTCGTGTTCGCTTTCCGTGCGCAGAAGGAAGCCGTTGAGGCCGTCGTGCTGGCGGATGGTGTGGATGCGGTCCCAGCGGCCAGTCAGCATCTTGTGCACGTAGCCCTGATGTGCCACATCGAAGACAAAGCGGTCCTTGGGCGTGTCAAAAACCCGGTGCAGAGCGATGGTGAGCTCCACCACGCCCAGATTGGGGCCGAGGTGGCCGCCGGTCTGGCTGAGGGTCTGGATCAGGGTCTGGCGGATTTTTTCCGCGAGGTCGGGGAGTTTCTCCAGCGGCAGGGCTTTGAGATCGGCAGGGCAGGTGATGGCAGGCAGTTCGGTGTCCACAGGTCAAAAAAGTCGGATTTCGCCACCCTCGGGCTCGGCGGGTTTGCGGCGGCGTGCGGGAGTGCGGGGCTTTTCAGTGTCTTCGGCGCTCTCGTCGTTGTCAGCCTCGTCGTCAAATGGCGTGAGCGAGGCTTTTCCACCTTCAAGATCAGCACTGATCATTTCCACCCGCCGGCGGGCGCCTTCGATGCGCTGGCGGCAGAGCTTGAGGAGTCGCACGCCGTCCTCGTAGCTGGAGATCATCTCCTCCAGGGAAAGCTGCCCGTCTTCCATTCCGGCTACGATCTCATCCAGACGCTGCATGGCGTCTTCAAAAGAGGGCTCGTCGGTCTTGGAATTGGGTTTGCTCATGGGGTGTCAGGCCGTGGGAAGGCAGGCACGAAAGGGCGGCCATTATCCGGGCTTCGCAGTGCGCCGCAAGCAGGAAAAGCCGTGGAAGGAATGCTTGTATCAGCCTTGGTGCCACGGTCTTGGAAAGTGGGGCGTGCAACCCGTTCGGGGAGGATGGCAGAGAATGGGGAGGTATCCTATCATTCCTATTAATTTAGTAATTATTGAATTTATATTCAAGGAACCTAAGGTTATGCTTAGCCCGTGAATGTCAGCCTGAGCAAATTTCGTCTCCATGCGTGCTTCCTAGGGGCCCTTTTCTGGCCGCTGGGTGCCAGTGCGTATCTAGGTGGTTTTGAGGAGCAGGATGGCTACCGTGTGCCTCTCAATGGCCAGATCATATCCAACTACCTGGCTGGGGATGCACAGTTTTACCTGAACAACTCAGCTTCCAATGGCTACACTGGCGTGGTGCCCTTGGGGGCCTATCCCAACACTCTGGGAGACAACACCAACGGCCCCGACGTGACGCGGTACAATGCGGGACAATACGGCACCAATAACAGCGGTCCAGGAGGCTCAGCAGCCGACATCACGGACAATTCAGGCCTCTGGCAGGTGCTTTCGGGGGGGAGGCTGTATGAGGACGCTTCTGCTCCTTACTACTATGGCAACCAGTATTACCGCGACCAGATCGTGGCCTACCGGAACACCATGCCGCACGGAGGTTCCCAGACCCTGAACCTCATGGCCGCAGACCAAACTCTGAGCTATCGCTACAGCATGGACTCACGAGATCTGGGGGGCATAGCGCCCGCGAGCACTCTGGGCATGGCGTTGCAGATGTCTTTTTGGGTGAAGCCTTCGGACTGGGATGATCCAGATACGGGCAACATTTTTGGTCTTTCGTTGCTCGACGCGGCCAATCAGCCGGTTTTTGAGGTCGGTTACACTGGAGACAATCTGCTGCAATACCGACTGACTGGAGGCGCATGGCAGACGACCTCCTATGTGCTGGGGACGCTCGGCTGGTCTGAAATCACCGTGGTGGTGGATACTGTCGGAAATACTGCCAGCCTCGACATCAATGCCTACAACGACGGCACGTCTCACCTGAACGGCAGTTCCATCGTTCTCGCCAGCCAGGGGCTAGGAGTGGTCAGTGGTGCGCTAAGCGCGCTGCAATGGGATCTGCGCGGCGGCACGCTGGACAACGGAGCCATCAGTTACATCAACAGCTTTGATGACTTTAGCTTCACAGCCACGCCAGTGCCAGAGCCGGCAGGCATGTTCCTTTTGCTACTGGTAGCTGCCTTTCGTTGGGCTCCCCGCCGCCGTGCATGAGCCAGCTGGCAGCTTTTTGTGAGGACTCGCTGCCGGGATATAAAAAAACACCCGGCCTTGCGACCGGGTGTTTTCGTTGAGAGAACGCCTTCTGCGACTGGTTACGCAAAGATGTCGAGGACGGGCACGCCCTTGTCGCCGACCGTGAAAGGACGGTTGGAGGGGGACATGACCACTTCGTCCACAGGCAGGCCCATGGCGTGACCGATGGTGGCCTGGAAGTCCTGCGGTGTGCACTGCTTGTCCGTCACGCGGCGGCCATCCTTGTCGGTGGAACCGTAGACGAAGCCGCCCTTCACGCCGCCGCCTGCAAAGACGGTGGAGTAAGCCAGCGGGTAGTGGTCGCGGCCATCGTTCTCGTTGATGTCCGGCGTACGGCCGAACTCAGAGCCCATGACGACCATGGTGGATTCCAGCAGGCCGTTGGACTGCAGGTCTTCGATCAGCGCGGCAAACACGCTGTCCATGGTGGATGCAGTGGTGCCGAGTGCCTGGTCGATGTTGTTGTGCATGTCCCAGCCGCCGGACTGGACTTCGACGAAGCGGACGCCGGCCTGAACCAGACGACGGGCAAGGAGGGCTCCCTGGCCGAAGTTGTTTCTGCCGAACTTCTCACGCACCGTGGAGGGCTCCTGGGCGAGGTCGAAGGCCTTGAGGTCTTCGCTCTTCATGAGCTTGACGGTTTCGTCGTAGAACTCGGAGTAGGTCTTCACATCGTCAGACTGGAACTTCTTGCGGAAGGCGGTGTCGAACTCATCTGTGAGGGAGAGGCGCTTCTTGAACTGATCCTGGGTGGACGTCGTGGGCTTGATGTTCTGAAGGCCGTTTTCCGGATTGGAAATCGGGATTGGGCTCATCGTAGTTGGGAAGAAGCCAGCGCCCGGGTAGGAACTGCCGCTGTTGACCACCACACTGTCCGGAAGGGTCGGGCCCTTGATGCGTCCCAGGAAGTGGGAGGCCCAGGCGCCGATGCAAGGATGGACGATCGTGCCACGGGGCTCGTAGCCGGTCTTCATGACATAGGTGCCTTGATCATGCACGCCAGTCTTGGAACTCATGGATCGGATGATCGAGATTTTGTTGGCCACTTTGGCCATCTTCTCCATCGTTCCACCCAGACGGTCCAGGTTGCCGGAGCCAGCGTTCACCTTGATGGGGTCGGTTGGCCCCTTGGTTTCGCCGTCTTTGGGATCCCAGGTGTCGATGTGGGTCATACCGCCACCCATCCAGAGGAAGATGACGTTCTTAGCCTTGCCGAAGCCGGGGGTGCCCGGGCCGGTGGTGCTGCCAGCGGCTGCCATATTCAGGGAGGGAAGGACCGTCACGCCGAGTGCGGCCTGGGCCGTGCGCATCATGAAGTCGCGGCGGGCCATGGGGCTGAGTTTGTTAAGGTCAGATTTCATAAGTCAGTATTAGCGCGTTATTTTGAGTGGATTCCGTTATGCTGCTTTATTGGATGAAGATGAACTCGCGGGTGTTGATGAGAGCCCAGATCATATTGGCATAGCCGTCTTCACCGTTGGAAAGAGCACGCTTGGCGATGTCCTTTTCAGCGAGGGTTGGGCGGCGGTTAAGGATGGAGATGAACAGGGCCTCGACTTTTTCAGGCGGGGACTTCACCTTTTCCATCGTGCGGAAGATCAGGGAGTCAGAGCTGGTGAGCATCTGCTGGGCCTTGCCGTTCATCATCATCAGCACCTGCGGTACGGAACCGGACTTGATGCTGCCGTCGATCAGATTGCGGGGGGACTGGCCGAAATCGATCAGGAAGTGCCCGGGAGGAGCGGGTTGCTCCAAGGTGGACGCGCGGCGCAGGATCATGCCGTTGTAGGTCAGGGAGGTGTTCTCCATCATGTCGGCTGCTGCGGGTTTGGCGGCTGCCTTGCCCTTGGCCTTGCTGCCACCTTCCATCATCATGTCGCCACCGGCATCTGCCAGGCTGCCACCCTGAAGGGCGCGCTCTTTTTCAGCCATCTTGCGGAAGGCGTCATACTTGATGAGCACGGTCTGGGCGTCCAGCTTGGGATTGGTGAGGTCGAGGTCGATGGAGCGGCTGTAGAGGTCTTCCAGCGGCTTGGCATACTTGTCAGGTTCTCCGAGCACGAGTGTCATGTAGGAGTCCCAGGCCTGTTCAGCGGTCATGCGGCGAAGAAGAGGGCCCTGGAAGTAGTAGGGCTCACCCATGGCGATCTTCTCGGTGGTGGCCTCGGCCTGGTAGGCATGGGTGTTGTAGATGATGCGCATGAAGGCCTTGATGTCGAACTTCACGCGTTTCATTTCCTCAGCCAGATGAACAAGGAGCTCAGGATTCACAGCCTGCTTGGGGTCGTCGATGTTGGTGACCGGCTCAGCGACAGCCACGCCGAAGGCGCGCTTCCACATGCGGTTGGCGATCGCCATGGCGAAGCGTGGGTTGGAGGGGTCGGTGGTCCACTTGGCGAAGGCCGGGCGGAGGTCTTCAGCGGATTTGGTCTTCTGCTTGTAGGCGGCCAGATTCTTGTCGTTTTTGCTCCAGGTGATGAACTTGGGCTCCACAGGATCATTCGGCTTGGCGTCCGGATACTTGTAGTCATGCGGCAGCTTCATGGTGTTGTTGTCCATTTCACCCACCATGTAGGTGTTGGCAGACATGTAGTTGCGGATGCCGTTGCGCAGGCGCTTGATGTCCTGGCCGCTGCTGGTGATCATCTCTTCGATCTTCGGCATCAGGGTGTTCATGGCGTTCATGGAAGCCATGCCCTTGCCCTTTTCCTTGCGGTTCTGGGCGGCGCGCATGTTGGTGGTGGTGGCACCGAAGAAGGAGGCCATCTCATAGAACTGGTGCTGGGTCCAGTCGGAGAAGGGGTGGTCATGGCACTGGGCGCAGGCCACGTCCGTGCCGAGGAAGACGGCAAGGGTGTTGGCCAGGTTGTCCAGAGGCATGCCGGCATCGCGCAGCAGATAGCCGGCGGCACCGTTTTCCCACATCTTGCCCTTGGCGGTCAGCATGTCGAAGACCAGCTTGTCCCAGGTGACGTTCTTCTCGATCTGGTGCTGCATCCAGTTGATGTAGGGAACGCCGCGCAGGTTGTCCTGCTCCAGGCGGTCCTTGACTCGCAGCATTTCGGCGAAGTAGTTGAAAGTGTTGCTGTTGTAGCCGGGGCTGTCGAGCAGAAGGTCGATCAGCTTGGCGCGCTTGTTCGGATTGGAGTCCTGGATGAACTGGGTCGTTTCCGCGTAGTTCGGAATGCGGCCCACGATGTCGAGGTACACACGGCGGACGAACTGCTCGTCGTTGGCCAGGGGGTTGAAACCGGTGATCGGCTTCTTGCCACCTTTGGCGCGTTCAGGATTGGCACGCACCAGTCCGTTGGCCACCAGCTTGTCGATGGCAGCGGATGCCTGGGCGACGGTGGCGTTGGCCAGCATCACCGGCTGGTCGGAGGGCTTCATGGTTTTGGCCAGCGTCTGGTCTTCGGCAGACAGCTTGGTCAGCGGAAACTTGTGAGTGGCACCGTCTTCGGTTTGAAGGACGATGTTCTCTCCATCGAGGCCGATGAATGAGGCTTTGACTTGGCGGCCGGAGGTGTCCGTCCAAGTGCGCACCTCAGCCAAGGCCGAGGAAGCGACGAGCGCGGAAACAAGCAGGCTGCTGAGCAGTTTTGTGGTTTGTTTCATGGTGGTGTGGAATGAAGGAAGTGGTCTACCAGAGGCTGAAACGGGTCAGTGGAACCTCTAATTAGAGAAAATGTGCTGTTTTTTGTGATTTAGGCGTGCCCGGCCTGCTGAGTTCCCTGTTTTTAGAGCCCTTAGATGCCTTTTTTGGGTGGGAAGCTGTGTGGTGGAGCCTTACTGGCTGGGTTTTGGCCCATATTTGGCATTTTGCCAGAGACGGAAAACTCAATAAATTACGGGTTAGTTAAGGAGATGGCCTTTGTGGGTATGTATCTTTTACGGACTTGGAAGAAGCGGTCTGTCTTGGACGGGCTGTTGAAGCAGTGCTCGCAGTCGGTTTGATAAGTGGGGATGTGATTTATTCAATTGGTTTACAATCAATTGAATGTTTTCCGGTTGGGCCGTAATGCTTCATGCCTTACTTCAGCGCCTTGGCGATGAAGGCGGCGATATCCGAGTGCATTTTCTCCATGTCGGGGCGGTTGGTGTACATCATGTGGCCGGACTCATATTCGGCGAACTCGATGTTCCCACGCAGCTCCTCTGGCAGCCTCATCTGGCGCACGCTCAGGAGCATGTTGTCGGGCGGAGTCACGAGATCGCGCCAACCGGTGAGGGCCAGCACCTTGAGGTGGGGGTTTTGTTTGATCGCCTCGGCCAGCTGGCCGCTCACGCTGGTGTAGCTGTTGCCCTTGCCATGGTTCCAGTTGGGCTGGGGGGCCAGCACTTCATAGGGGAGGTCTTTTTCATAATGCAGCTCCTCGCGCAGGTAGGCGTTCATGGAGGCTGCAGCGATGCTGCCCACCACGCGCATGAAGGGTTCCATGTGGGGATGGATGTCCGACTCATCACCATCCCTGCCTGTCACGCGGGCGTCATAGGCACCCAGCACCAGCTTTTCTTTTCGCAGAAGCATCTCGCGGAATACATCGCTGTCGATGCGCAGCTCCTGCTGCTCGATCAGCTTGGGCTCCAGCCCCGTGAGACGCGCCAGCTTCTTCACCACCGACTCGCGTTCTGTAGGGGTGAGGTCATTCCCCTTCAGCAGGGCCGAGGCATACTCGCCAAAGGAGAAGGCGCGAGATTCGGCCACGGCTTTTTTGAAATCCGCCTGCAAATCCGGAGGCAGTTTTTTGTGGTAATGCGCTGTGGCCGTCATGGCCGGCAGTCCCACGAGGTACGGGGTTTCGTTGAGCGGTCCGGAGAGCAGCGTGGCGTAGTCCAGCAGGCCGGAGACGATCACGATGCCATTGAGGTACATGCGGTGCCGTTGCTGCAGATGCTGAGCCAGCCCGCCACCGCGGATGCCGCCGTAGCTTTCCCCGGCGATGAACTTGGGCGAGCGCCAGCGCTCCTCGCGCGTGACCCAAAGCCGCATGAACTCGCCCACGCTGGCGATGTCCTCCTGCACGCCGAGAAACTCGGGCAGGTTCTTGGGGTCTTCAGCGCGGCTGAAGCCGGTGTTGACCGGATCGATGAACACGAGGTCCGTTACATCCAGCAGGGAGAATTCATTGTTCACCAGCCCGCCCGGCGGGCGCGGAGGGGTCAGGCCGTCTGCTGGCAGGTCCACGCGCTTGGGCCCGAAGGCGCCGAGGTGCAGCCACACCGAGCTGCTGCCCGGACCACCATTAAAGCAGAAAGTCACCGGACGAGTGGTCTTGTCCTTCACATCCTTCATCGTGTAGGCCGTGTAAAAGACCTGCGCCGTGGGTTTGCCGTCCTGCTTCAGGATGGGCAGCGTGCCCGCCTTGGCCTGATACGCGATCTCCCTGCCGCCGATGGTAACCTTGCCCTCAGTCACCACGGGCTTGTCGGCGTCAGGCTTTTTGTCGTCTTTCTTTGCCTCGGCCTTGGCTTCTTTTTTCTCCGCAGGCGGTGCTTCGAGCTTGCCCGGTTTGGCTTCGTCTGCGCTGAGATAAACCGGCGTAGCAAGCGCCAGTACGGTGGTCAGAAGGGTTGGGCGGATACGCATGGTCGCGGAGCATGACATGCAGGCTCCGCCTTGAGAATCAAAATTCTCGTCAAACCTCTGCGCTAGGCCACCGCCTGCTTGCAGGCCTTGATCGTATTCGCCATCAGCATGGCGATGGTCATGGGGCCTACGCCACCCGGGACGGGAGTGATGGCGCGGCATTTGGGAGCCACTTCATCAAAGGCCACGTCACCCACGAGCTTGTAGCCTTTTTCGCTCGTGGGATCGTCCACACGATTGATGCCCACATCGATCACCACAGCACCTTCTTTCACGTGCTCCGCCTTGATGAAATGCGGGCTCCCAATGGCGGCGATGATGATGTCTGCCGTGCGGGTGATGGCGGCCAGATCCTTGGTGCGGGAATGCGTTACGGTCACGGTGGCGTCTCCACCCTTGCCTTTGGCCATGAGGAGCAGGGCCATGGGCTTGCCCACGATCATGCTGCGGCCCACGACTACGGCGTGTGCCCCGCTGGTTTCAATGCCTGCATCGATCAGCAGACGCTGGCAGCCCAGTGGAGTGCAGGGCACGAAACCGGAGGGATCTTCCAGCGCCAGTTTGGCCACGTTCACGGGGTGGAATCCGTCCACATCCTTTGCGGGATCAATGGCACGTACGATGGCGGCTTCGTCGATGTGCTTGGGCGGCGGGCTTTGCACCAGGATGCCGTGAATGGAGGGATCGTTGTTCAGTGCCTGCACGTGGGCCAGCAGTTCTTCCTGTGTGGTGGAGGCGGGGAGCTCGAGCTTGACTGAGTGCAGGCCCAGGTCGCGGCACTTCTTGTCTTTGGAGCGAACGTAGGCGCGGGAGGCGGGATCATCGCCCACAAGCACGACTGCGAGGCCCGGTTTGCGGCCTTGCGCTGCCAGGTCGGCGATATCACGACGGCATTCTTCGAGGACTTTTTCGGCGACGGCGGTTCCAGAGATGAGCTGCATGTTTTCAGGTGGTGCAGGCGCGGCGGGGAGTCAACCGCCGAGGGTAAAAACCCAGGGCTTGATTTTTCTGTAACCAGTCTCTGAGGCCCGGCATTCGGCTCAGTGTGCGGCGCTCTTGCCGTGATTCATCCAAACTCAATCCACCACACCATAATGAAAACCATCCTCGTTCTCCTCTCTCTCGGTCTCACCCTGGGCAGCGTCCAGGCGCGCGATTTCGGTCGCAGTTCTTCTTTCACCGGCAGGCGCGGCACCGGCTCGCGTGCAGTCGCGGGCAATGTGACCCGTGGCACTGGAGCCAGCCGCACCGCCACCACCACCGGTGCCAAGGGTAAAACAGTCACCTCAGCCCAGCAGGTGACCCGTGTGGCCAATGGCCGCACCTCCAGCGGTGCTGTCACCGGTCCGAACGGAAAGACAGCCACCACCAGCGGCTCTGTGACTCATTCTGACGGCACCCGCACCGCCACACGCAGTGCCACGGGACCGAATGGGCAGACCAAGTCCGAAACCACCACCACCACGCGCAATCCGTAATGTGCTTCCTTCAGCCTGCTGCTTCACACACCATGAAAACACTGACCTTGTCACTCCTGGCCGTCTTCGGCCTCGCCACCGCGATTCCAGCGATGGCATTCAGCCGGGTCTCCGACATCGGGGAAGGCATCATTCCTGATGAGGCCCGCACCTCCATCCGCGAGATCCTGCGCACTGCGGCGCGTCATGTCCTGACCTTTCGCAAGCAGACGCCTCTCAGCGATGAGCAGAAGGCCGCGCTGAGCAAGATCCTGGCGGAGCACCGCGAGGAGATCCGTGCGCAGATCAAGAAGGGTCGCGATGCCCGCCATGCCATGGAAACCGCCGTGAAAGAAAACGGCAGTACCAAGGCTGCGGCGGAAAAAATCGGCGATGCCGCCCGCGACCGTGCTTTGCTCATGGCCCGCATCGGTGCCCAGGTGCGGCCGCTGCTCACACCCGAGCAGCAGAAATACATCGCGGACGCCCATGGCGAGATCGACACCCTCGTGGATGGCGCGCTCGCCGCCGCGCTGCGCTGAGTCCGCAGCATCCCACAGCAGTGGGGCGTGCTCTTCACCGAGCCGCCTCGTTGCCATTTCTCATTTCGGAATTACCTGAGTGACCTTGCCGTGACCGCACCCACCCCATCCGACAGCCTGATGGACGAAGACCTCGTCCTGGTGCAGGCGGCGCAGGCGGGCGATCTCGATGCCTTTGACCAGATTATCACACGCTATCAGTCCACCGTGACCGCCATGCTCCATCGTTTCTCCGTCAGCCGTGCCGATCTTGAGGACATGGTGCAGGAGACCTTTGTACGCGCCTGGCGTGCCCTGCCGCAGTGGCGGCCCGACAAGCCTTTTCTCCACTGGCTCAAACGCATTGCTGCCAATATCGGACTCGAATTCTGCCGCAGGCATCAGCGTTCACCTTTTTCACGTCTGGTGCAACCCACTGAGGAGGGGCATCCGCTGGATCACATTGCCAGTCATGAAGGCGCCACATCCGGCGATGACCTGACCGGCGTGCAGTTCATCCTCTCCCATCTGCCGCCGGACGACCGCGCCCTGCTCACACTGCTGCACCTCGAACAACTCCCGCTGAATGAAATCGCCGCGCATTTTGGCTGGAGCAAGGTGAAGGCAAAGGTGAAAGCCTTCCGCGCCCGGCAACGACTTAAAACCATTCTCACACGCCATGGATACACCCTCGAATAATGCACGATCCTGGGATCGCCTGACCCGCAGAGCCCGCTCTGCCTCTGCGCCGGAGGATGTGGATGTGCGTGCGGCTGTCCGGGCTGAAATCAGCTCGCCTCAGCCGCAGTTCCAGGCAGCTTCTCTTTTTGATGAGGTGGTGGTCCTTTTTCGCTCCCGCTGGCTGCAGGCGGGTTTTGCCGTCCTGGCTCTCTCCGCCTTTTTCACCTGCCATCAGAGCTTGGACGTGGTGAATGAGATCGCCTGGATCTGGCAGTTTCAGGGGCCTGTGCTCGCTGGTATTTGATTTTTCCCATGACTCCTCCGTCCACTTCTTCATCGCGCTGGAAGGCCATGCTTCTCCTGCTGCTGGTCTTCATCCTCGGTGCCGGCTGTGGCATCGGCGGTGGGCTGCTGGTGATGCGCCGTGTCCTTCAGCATGCCATCGCACATCCCGGCGAATCCCACGCTCCCATGGATCGTCTCATGCACAAAGTCGAATCCGTGATGGTGGCGGAGTTGTCTCTCACAGATGCTGAGCGCAACGCCGTGCATGCCGAACTGCTGCAGACGGCTGCGGAGTTCAAGGCTTTGCGGCTGGAGGTCTGGCAGAAGGCCGGAGCCAGCGTGGAGGGATCTCTGGACCGCATCTGCAAACACCTGCCTGCGGAAAAACAGGTACTCCTGCGGAAAAAAGCCGCCGAACGTCTCGGCCCCTGGGGGCTGCTCAGCGACGACAAACCCTGACCGCCACGCACCAAGGATCACTCATCCCAGACGCGCATGCGTGTTCAGGCTATCAAGCAGCAGCCAGCAGCTTCTGCCTGCCGCCCTCGGCCAGCAGTCCAGCCAGCTCAGGCATATAGCGGGTGAGCTCGTGTGCGAGCATCGAGAGCCGGGTTTCGGATTTCCAGCTGCCTTTCCGGCTGCGGTCCATATCGGTCATTTCGACTTCAACAAGCGCGGAGAAATCGGCGGAGTCTGCCAGAAGATCGTGTTGCAGTGTCATGATGAGAGGGAAGGTTGATCCGGCGTCAGAAGAACGAGTTGTCCGTCCTTGAGAGTCCATTTGCGTCTATCCAAAGCCCCCGAATTCAACATGGCATCAATCCCATTGCTCAAAAGCATCCTCGCCGCCTCGGCGGGGCTGCTTCCAAACGTGCCCTTCAAAGTCATGTCTTCGAGATACTGCTTGATCTGCGGGGTGATCGCGATCGTCAGCGAAAGTGAATCGAAGGTGTTTGAGGGGCGGGCCATCCAGTAATAACCGGGTTATAATCCCATTTTAATTCCAACCGGGCCCAAAGGTCAAGGTTGGTTTGGGTTTATTTGGGGTTTTTACCCCATAAAAACATCGAAATTATTTAAGTTATGTTAATTAACTAAGGCTTGGCGATGGAAAATCCTCCCAATGGGCGTTCAAAAACCTCCAATCACTCATGAAACGATACTTCACCGTTACACTTCCCGTTGCCCTGCTGGGCCTCGCTCTGTTCAACCTGCACGCCGAAACCCAAGGCGAGTGGCAGAACTGGTTTGCCGATGGCTCCCTTCAAGGCGGTCAGATCATCAGCGGCAAGGCCACGTACAAAGTGGAAAACGGCGTGCTCACCGGCACCACCACCGAAGGCAGCCCCAACACCTTCCTGGCCATTGGTCCCTTTAAGGATTTCGAGCTCGAATTTGAAGTGAACGTGGACGATGCGCTCAATTCCGGCGTGCAGGTGCGCAGCCACATTGCCAAGGAGGGGGATCCCGTGCCTGAAGGCGCCAAAGGCAAGCTTCCTGCCGGTCGCCTCTACGGACCTCAGTGCGAGATCGCCATCAACGGCACCGCCGGCGACTTTTACGATGAAGCACGCCGCGGCACCTGGTGGAGCATTCTCACCAAAACTGAAGCCGTGCGCTCAGACGCCGCCAAGGCCGCCTTCAAGAAAGGCGAGTGGAACCACTACCGCATCGTGGTAAAGGGCGACCATTATCAGAGCTTCGTCAACGGAGTGCCTGCTGCCGACTTCACCCAGCCCAATGATCCTGAAGGCTACATCGGCTTTCAGGTGCACGGCATCAAGGCTGGCACCGGTCCCTACAGCGTGCGCTGGCGGAATGTGAAGTTCCGCGAGACGAAGTAAGTGCCCAGCAAAATCAGGCTGCCTGCTCCGGCTGCCGCCATCCAGCTGCGCCACCATGGCGTCTGCTGGATGGGAATGGGGCGGGAGCGGTCTCCTGCCAGCAGGAGCATCCACTTGGGCGGAACTCCAGGATCGGCGGCATCGTGAGTCCAGAGGAGGACGTCGTTGAATTTGCCCTTGGGCATTTCAAAAATGATTTCCGGTTCTGCACTGTGCCAGCGCCAGGCGGAGGTGATCAAAGAATGGTCTCCGTCTTCGGTGCCGGAAGGGAGATAAGCGGCGGGGGCGTAGTCTGCCCAGTTTTGGTGATGTGTAATCTTTGCCGTCCCGAGGGTATTCAAGGAGATCAGCGAATCGTTCCGGCGCAGACGCACTGGATCGGCCAGTGCTTCGCGCGCAGCGGATTCATCAGCGAGCATGGGATTGCCTCCATAATCAGCGGTGACTTCGAGCAGCACCTCGGCGTCTGGCAGCAGGGTGAGCTTGGCGCTAAGAAACTCCGCGCCATGCCCGAAAGCACACAGGGGGGCCAGAACGGCTCCCCCTGCGGCTAGAATGAAAAGGGTTCGCGCGAGGCGCATCATTATTGCTTCACATTCCAGCGGAGTACACGGCCCCACTTGTTCCACTCGGTTTCGAGGATGTTGCCGTCGTTGTCAAAAGTGATGCCGTGTGGGCTGGTTACGATGCCCTGCTTCCAGTCCTTAGGTTCGATGCCAGGGGTGTTGGTCAGCGCCGGGCTGGTGCCCAGGTCGGCAACGCGCTTGTTGGCCTTGTCCCACACGCTCACGTTGCCGGCGATTTCTGCCACACACATCAGGTCGCCATGGAAGCTGGCGGAGCTGGGGTTGCGCATTTCCGTGGCGATCTCACCGATGAAGTTGCCCGCGAGGTCGGTGTGCAGCATGCGCTTGTGGCCGCGGTCGCAGATCATTACGCGGGCGGGTTCAAAGCGCCTGTCGATGAAAATTTTGTGAGCATTCAGCAAAGCCAGGGGCTTTTCGGCGTCAGACGGGGAGAGAATTTGGTCAGGGCCGCCGAACACGCTCTTGAACTTGCCGTCTGCGCTGAACACAAAGATGAAGCTGCGGCCATAGCCGTCCACCACGTAGATGTCACCGTTCGGTGCCACGTCGCAGTTGGTCAGTTTGAGGCCCCCAGCTGCGCCCACGCCTTTCTCTTTAGTGATCTTCTTCTCGGTGCCGTCAGCCAGCTTCAGTGTGATCTCCGTTTTGGAATCAGCGACTTTCACGCCGGAGGCGATCGGGGTTTTCTTCTTCGGGTCAGCTTCGTCGCTCTTGCTCACCGTCACAAAGTCACGCTGCTCCGCCGGGAAGGCGCTGGTGGGGATTTCCATGACCACAGTGCCGTCCAGCTTGCATTTGATGACTTTTTGCTCGCCCAGCACAGCGGCGTAGATGTGCTCGCCGTCGCCAAATTTGCGAATCACAAAGCCGTGCAGGGAAGGGGGCAGCGGCAGGGTTTTGATGAACTTGCCGTCCTTGCCATACACCTGCAAGCCAGCCAGGGCGGGGTCCTTGTCCTGCACACTCACGTAGATGTTTCCAGCAGAGTCCACCGCGATCTCGCCGTGGCCGTCGCCGATCGTTTCCTTGCCAGGAGGCGGGGTGATGAAGTTCGGGACGAATTCATAGGACACCTCGGCTGCGGCGGTGCCGGCCAGGGCCATGACGGACAGGAGAGAGAGGATGCGGTTGCTCATCAGGCCGATTCAAACGAAGCGCGGCGGCGGGGTCAATCGTACAACGGCGATTTTGCTGGATGATCCTGTCATATGGCAGGAAACTTCAGGTCACGCAGTATGTTCCCATGCATTTCCCCATGAAAAAGGCTCTCTCCATTCTCCTCGGCGGCGCGGTTCTGACCGGATCGGTGGTCGCTCTGCGTGCCCAGGCTCAGCAGGCTGAATTTGATGAAAAGTTCAAGGCATTCGACCAGAACGCCGATGGCATCATCAGCGGCGATGAAATGAACGGTGCCAGATACCTGCCCCAGCTGGACCTGAACAAGGACGGCAAGCTGACACGCGAGGAGGCGCTGGAGGCCGTGCAGAAGATGCGCAAGTTCGCGGGCAATGCTCCGACCAGCGGCATCGGCAACGAACCCACCTCCGGTCTCTTCAAACGCCTCGACAAAAACGGTGATGGCAAACTGACCGCAGAGGAGCTGCCAAATAAGAAGTGGTTCAACGGCCTTGATAGCGACAAAGACGGCTACGTGACCCTGGACGAGGCCGAGAAAGGTGTGGCTGCTTTGCGCAAGCGCGGCGGTTCCAGCAGCACGGCTTCCAGCGATCCCATCAAGCCCGCCTCCGAAGACCCGACCTTCAAGGAAGCCCCGGAGCAGCTCAAAGGAGCTGAGCACGGTGTGGGCCGCATGGTGGCGGACATGACCATGAAGACCCTGCAGGGAGCTGACATCAAGCTCAGCGGTGCCGCTGGAAAAAACGGCCTTGTGGTTGCACTCTTCAGCGCCACCTGCCCCATCAGCGGCAAGCTGGCTCCTGAGACCGCACGTCTGGAGAAGGAGCTGAAGGAAAAGGGCGTGGGCTTGCTGCTGGTGAACGCTCCGCCTGGACAAAAGTCCGAGGATGCCGCCAAGTTTATTTCCGATCACAAGCTGACTTCCCCCGCTGCCAGCGATGCAGATGGCAAGCTCTCCCAGCTGCTGGCTGCCACCACCACCACGGAGGTCTTCCTTCTCGATCCCGCCCGCACTTTGGTCTATCGCGGCGCGCTGAATGATCAGTATGGCCTCGGCTACTCCAAGGACGCGCCGCTGCACCATTACCTGCGCGATGCCGTGGCTGCCATGCTGCGTGGCGAACCGCCTGATGTGGTGGCCACCAGTGCTCCTGGGTGCGCACTCGATCTGCCAAAGATCACGGCCATCGCCAGCACACCCGCGACCTACCATCGTGACATCGCACGCATCATGCAGGCCAACTGCGTGGAGTGCCATCACAAGGGCGGTGTGGGCCCCTTTGCGCTGGATGCCTATGAAGACGTGATCGAGCATGCTGGAATGATCCGCAAGCAGGTCGAGCGCGGGGCCATGCCGCCGTGGTTCGCCGCGCCGCTGGAGGGCAAAGCGCATTCGCCTTGGGCCAATGACCGCTCCCTTTCTGAACGCGACCGCACGGATCTGCTGGCTTGGCTGGCTTCTTCAGACCGCCCCAAAGGTGACGTGGCCGATGCACCCAAGCCGCGTGTGTATCAGGGCGAATGGACAATTGGCAAGCCGGATGCGATTATCGCCGGTGCACGGCCGGTTTCCATCAAGGCCGAAGGCACCATGCCCTACCAGCATGTGACGGTGACCACCGACTTCCCCGAGGACCGCTGGGTGCGCGGTTATGAGATCCTGCCCACCGCCCGCGAGGTGGTGCACCACGTCATCGTCAGCGTGCATGAAAAAGGCAGCCGTGCACGTGATGGTGGAGACGAAGGCTCGCAAGGCTACTGGGCTGCCTACGTGCCCGGCAATACCTGGCAGATCTATCCCGAGGGTTTCGCTCGCAAGCTGCCTGCGGGTGCCACCGTGAGCTTCCAGATCCACTACACCCCGAACGGCAAGGCGGTGGAGGACACCATCCGCATGGGCCTGCTTTTCTCCAAGTCACCACCCAAATACGTCATCCACACCACCGGCCTGCCGAATGCCCGCATCAGCATCCCGCCAGGAGAAGCCAATCATGTGGAGACAGCCACACGCAAGCTGCCCGTGGACGTCAATGTGATGGCCTGGATGGCTCACCTGCATGTGCGCGGCAAGGCCTTCAAATTTGAAGCCACCCTGCCGGACGGCAAGACCGAGACACTGCTAGACATCCCCAAATACGACTTCAACTGGCAGCTCCGCTACGACTACGCCAAACCGCACTTTCTGCCCCGCGGCAGCACGATCAAGATCACCGCCGTGTATGACAACAGCGCCGCCAATCCCGCCAATCCTGATCCCACTAAAACCGTGCGCTGGGGCCAGCAGACCTTTGACGAAATGATGATCGGCTACATGGAGCACTACACCCCGCTGAATCCCGAAGTGGCTGCCAAATAAAAAGCCGTTCTCACTTTTAATGGGATGACCAGGCAGGCATGTGAATCTAGTCCCTATCTAGCCAGGTGGGCGTCATGAACGTGAGATTGGCTATTCTTGACCACTCCGCAACTCAACTTCCTTGCCATTCGGCAATCCCACCCTAGCATCGCTCCGTGATTGCGATTGCAACGGCCAGCCAGAAAGGCGGCGTGGGGAAAACCACGTTGTGCATCAACCTCGCCTACTCTCTGGCGAGGCGCGGCTGGCGTGTGCTGCTCATCGACACGGATCCCCAGGGGGGCGTGGGCCTGTCCCTGGCCAAAAGCGCCAAGACGCGCGAAGGGTTTCATGAGTTTCTCGTCCGTGGCGGTGATCTGGCTCCGATGGTGGTTCAGACACGGCTGCCAGAGCTGGAGATCGTGCCAGCAGGCCAGTATGACATCTGTGCCAGGCAGGGCTGGGTGGAACACGAGGTGCCGGCGCGCCTGGCCGACCTGCTGCGCAGTGCTGAGCTGCGAGGCGTGGATGTGGTGCTGATGGACACCGCCGCCGGCATGAGCAGCACCACCGAGGCCGTGGTCAAGGCCTGCGACTTCGTGGTCCTGCCCCAGCAGGCGGAGCCTCTGGCCATCCGCAGCGTGCCACATCTGCTGGAGACTTTGGCCCGCTTCCGTGCCGAGGGCGCCGGAGTGCGTGTGGCGGGCATTTTGCTCACCATGGTCATGCGGGAAAACGAGATGAGCCTGAAAGTGGCCAGAGAGCTGCGGGACATGCTGCCTGCCAATCTGATGTTTCAGCAGAGCATTCCTCGCCTGTCATCATTCCTGGAGGCCAGTGCTCTGGGGGTGCCTGTGGCTCTGACCAAGCGGAACCCACCACCCGAGGCGTTGATCTTTGACCAGATCGCCGCAGAGCTGGAGCAGCGCACCGGACTGACCCTTGAACGTGAAAAGGAGCATGGCCATGCAAGTCTCATGGATTGATGCCGACCAGATCAAGGCGCTGGTGGCTCAGATCGAGATGCCTGCCCTGCGCATGGAAGAAACTCCTGAGATGGTGGAGCTAGACACCGTGCCTGCAGATAGCTCAGAGGCCTGGGGCTTTGCTGTCGAGAGGGAGGCCCCTCCTGTGCGGCCAGCTTTGCCTCCCGCTCCGCCTGCGCCAGAAAAGCAGGCGGCCAGCGTGCCTGTCGCACCTCCTGCTCCAGCACGTTCTGAGCCCCGGCCTGCATTTGCGTCGGACCCCGACGACGAACCTTCTGAAGACGGTGAAATCGGCCAGCCGCTTCAGAGCCCGGCCTCGGCTCTGCCGCTCAGCCGTATTCGAGACAAGCTGCGCGCCATTCGTCAGCGTGCTGCAGATGCCGGCATTCTGACTCGTGCAAACGGCGGAGTGCAGGCCGATACGGCTCCCTCTGCTGTGCAGGATCCGGTGGAGGATGCGCCCCAAGCCGCACGTGTCAATGGAGCTGGTTCCAGCTCTACCATGCCAGTCAAGGTGGCCCGTGCCGCCAAGACAGTTTTTGAAACGCCTCGCGGTTCGCGCGAAGTGCGCCTGGCGGCTTTTGCCGGCTGGGCGCGGCAGGTGCTGCGTGAAGACGGCGGCGGGCAGGTGCTGGTGATGCGTGATGATGGAGAGGTCCTCTGGGGCGGAGGCGAGGCGAAGTCTGGACTGGCGCTCTCCACCATGATGGCATGCGGCGCCGCCATCCGTGCCAGCGTGCTTTCAGCGCGTGAGACGCCTGCCGTGATTCATCAGCCGCTGGCATCCGGCAATGTCCTCACAGTGATTCCATGTGAAACGTCCGGCGGCATTGTTCATGCGGCGGTGGCGGCACCCACGGGACTCAGCCATGAGCAGGCACATCAGCTGCGCGGCGCTTTGTGCGCGGCCATGAACTGAGAGACTGCCTCAGTCTTACTTCTTGAAGAGCACCAGTTCGTTGATCCCCCAGTAGTTGCTGACGGATGCCAGCTGGGTGATGCGCAGAAAGCGTGCTTTCTGTGGTGCTTTGAAAACGATTTCAGTCACTACCGAGCCGGAACCTTCATCGGCAGCAGGAGTCCACTGGGTGCCGTTGGTGGAAACCTCGATCCGATATTTGCGAATATAGTCCTGGCTGCTGGCCTGGCTGTCTAGCGCCAGACCGGCGATGTTTTCTTCAGAGGGCAGTTCGACCGTGAACCATTCACCACCTTTCATGTTCTCCCCAGTTGACCAGCGGGATCCGGTGTTGTTGTCGATGGCCTTGGAGCAGTCTTCTTTCTTCAGGCTGGCATTCAGTTTCCAGGCGCTGCGCGGCTCGATCATGGCCAGTTTGGTCTTCAGTCGGGTGTTCAGGGGAGCCGGAGCCGAGGGGACGAAGTAGTAGTCACGTACACGACCGTCGATCAGCTGGAGCTGGTCCGGCTTCAGAAGGATGGAGTAGAGAAAAAATTCTGCCAGGTAGCCGCAGAACTGATCCTGGGATCCCACGTTGGCACCAGTGCTTTCGTGATCACGGCCAAACACCAGTTTGTTCAGCGGCTTGTAAGGGGCGGTGGATTTGCCGCCGGAGGAGTTGAAGGACTTGCCGTTGGAGTCACGCACGCGCAGTTCCACGGCACCCGAATTGGTGCTCCAGGTGATCAGGGCCAGGCAGGCGATCGTACCGTTCACATCCTTGGAGACCAGCGTGGGGCTGCCTCCTTCGTGTTTCACTTCGGTCACCACATTCTTTTTCTCATCCACCAGCAGTGAGACGAGGCTGCCGTCAGCATTGCTCAGGGTGAATACCCGCATGGGCAGCTTGCTGGCGTCTGCCTGAAAGGCAATGACCGCAGTCATACCCTTCTCATTGGGGACGGAGACGTTCTTGTTTCCAAAGGGCATGCTCTGCTCTTCGATGCCAGTGTCATCCAGTTCCAGAATGCACGGCTTGCCATTTCGTGGGTGGAAGTCGAGCACGACACGGCCGGGCTTTGGGCTGCCTCCTGCGGAGGCTTCAGGCCAGTTCACGCGCTTGGGGGCATAGTCGGGGCTGCCGTCAAAGCTGCGCAGGATGTTGTCGTTCCCTCGCTCAGAGAGGTCATGCCACTCGATCACAGGCTCATTCGTGTTGGCCTGGGCGGGTTTGCCATCACCACCTTTGCGGTTGGTCAGGATGCCGGTATTCCCCACATAAAACATGCAGATGCCTGCATCCACGGGGGGGAAGGCCCGGTCTTGAGGGAGCTGAAACTTGACCTTGGGCGGGTTGGCGGAGATACCCACAGACGAGAGGACGGACTTGCCTGCACTTGATGAAGACTTCCCTTTGCCAAAAAAGAGGCAGCCGCCGATGCCAAGCAGGATCACGCCACCGCCAATGATGGCCGCGTTTTTGATCAGCTTGGAGTTTTGCTGGACGAATGAACCAGCAGACGCTCCGGCCGTCTGTTTGCCATGATGGAGTGCCGATGTGTGGCCGGGCGTGGGTCTGCGCGGGGCTGGATTGAGATGCGTCGTGATGGAGGCCACCTCCATGGCAGGCTGGCCTTCCTCTCCCAGCTGCACCGGTACTGCTTCCACCACAGGTTCGGCATACACCACCGGCTGGGGCTGCATTTCATAGGGCTGCTGGTAGTACCCGGTGAGAGGCACAGTGCCTGTACCTGGGGGCATTCCAGGCTGGGGCATGTACACGGGCGGTGGTGCATACATGCCCATCCACGGGCCGTAGGGCACCATGGTAGGCATCTTTTCCCAGGCGCGGAACTCTTCGATGGCCTGCTGCGCATTGGCGGGGCGGTCGTCAGGCTTCTGCGCCATCAGGCGTGCGCACCAGGCCCCGAGCCATTGCGGCACATGTGGGGCTATCTGATGCAGCGGCAGCAGCACGTGGTCGATGTGCTTGTCGATCACCTCCGCCATCGTGCTGCCGTCAAAGGCCTTTCTTCCAGAAAGCGCTTCGTAGAAGACGCAGCCCAGAGAGTAGAGGTCGGTGCGCTCATCCACGGGTTCGCGCGTCAGCTGCTCAGGCGCCATGTAGTAGATGGAGCCCATCACCGTGCCTTCCTGGTCTTCCGTCTGCTTGCGCGCACGGAGGCCGGCGCGCGCCAGGCCAAAGTCGATGATCTTCGCCTGCAGTCGTCCGCCAGGCAGACGCTCCACCTTGATGTTTTCAGGCTTGATGTCCCGGTGCAGGATGTGGTGCTGATGTGCGGCCAGCAGGCCTTCCAGCGTTTGAGAGGCCAGCTCTTTGAAGTCGTCGTAGGGAAGCGGACCGCGGGCCACCACATCCGCCAGATCCTCCCCCTGCAGCAGCTCCATCACCATGAAGAGACCTTCCTCGTCGCTCGCCACGTCAAAGATGGTGACGATGTTCGGATTGCGCAGGGAGGCCAGCGCATCGGCCTCGCGCCGCAGTTCGGAGGCCACGTTCTTGTCCTCGTCGGCTTCGTTGGCAGTGAGCAGTCGTTTGACGGCGACCCAGCGTTTCAGCTGGCTGTCGTAAGCCCGGAAAACGGCTCCGACGCCGCCCATGCCGAGCTTTTCATAGATTTTGTATCGTTCCGCCATCCGGGGTTTGACGCTTAGAAATAAGACAGCCGAAAGCAAAGCCCATGAGCCTCCCCTTTGGCAAGCGGGATATTCCACGAAAATGCTTATGGGCACATTTTTGCTCCGCCTTTGACAAAAGGAGGGGGCGCGGCACACTAACACCCCCTCCGTGGCTGCCGCGGGGGTTGAATCAAAACCTGCCCAGCACTTTGAAAAACGTCCTTTTTGTCTGCACTGGCAACACCTGCCGCAGCCCGATGGCGGAGGCGCTCTTCCGCGATCTGGTGAAGGAACGTGCAGACTACCAGATCTCCAGCGCCGGGGTGGCTGCCGCGCCCGGCATGCCGGCTAGCAAACACACCGCCAGCATCCTCAAGGAGCGCGGCATCGACCTCTCAGGCTTTCAGAGCCGCATGCTGGACCAGGAGTTGCTCGACCGCGCGACGCACGTTTTCGCCATGTCCTCCCACCACATGGCGGCCATTGCAGACGAGTTTCCTGATCACGCAGACAAGGTCTATCTCGTCTCCGAGTTTGCCGCCGAGGATGCGCTTCGCGGCAGGGATGTCTCGGATCCTTTCGGCCAGGGCCGCGCGGCCTATGAAGAAACGCTGCGCAGCTTGGAAAAAATGCTTCCCAGCCTGCTCGCATACATCGACCAGACTTGGAAGAAAAATGAAGGATGACAGCGGCCCTCACCCCCTCATCTTCAATCCCCCCCTCACCCCCAACGCAAAACAATGACCAGCACCTCCAACGGCATCCTTCCTCACAAACTCGCCATTGCCTCCGACCACGGCGGCCTCGAGCTGAAAAATGCCGTCGTCGCTCATCTGCAAGCCGCCGGCTACGGCGTGGAGGATCTGGGGGTGAACTCGCACGACTCCGTGGACTACCCCGACTACGCGGAGCTCGTCTCTGAAAAGGTGCTTTCCGGTGCTGCTGACGCAGGCATCCTCGTTTGCACCACAGGCATCGGCATGTGCATCGCCGCCAACCGCCACGTTGGCATCCAGGCTTCGCTGGTGGGAGATGCTCAGACCGCGGCTGTCACTCGTGAGCATAACAATTCCAACGTGCTCTGCCTCTCCGGCAAGAATACCCCAGAAGCCACGGCCAAAGAGATCGTGGACGCCTGGCTCAAAACCCCCTTTGCCGGTGGCCGCCATGGCCGCCGGGTGGATAAAATGAACGCACAACCTCACCCCCTCGACATCCTGGAGGCCAGCGACTCCGCTGTGGCCGAAATCATCCGCGGCGAGCAGCATCGCCAGCAGGACCACATCGAGCTCATCGCGAGCGAAAACTTCACCAGCAAGGCCGTCATGGCCGCGCAGGGCAGCTGCCTCACCAACAAGTACGCCGAAGGCTACCCCGCCAAGCGCTGGTACGGTGGTTGCGAGGAAGTGGACAAAGTGGAGCAGCTGGCCATCGACCGCGCCTGCCAGCTCTTTGGCGCCAAATTTGCCAACGTGCAGCCGCACTCCGGCTCTCAGGCCAATGCCGCTGTTTACTTCAGCGTGCTCCAGCCTGGGGACAAGGTGCTGGGCATGAACCTGGCCCACGGCGGCCACCTGACCCACGGCAATCCGGCCAACTTCTCCGGCCGTTTCTATCAGTTCTGCCAGTACGGCGTCAGCGCCACCGACGAGCGCATCAACTACGACGAACTTGCCGAAGTGGCCCTTCGTGAAAAGCCCAAGATGATCACCGCCGGCGCCAGCGCCTACCCGCGCATCATCGATTTCAAGAAGATGAGCGAGATCGCCAAAAGCGTAGGCGCCTACCTCTTTGTCGATATGGCCCACATTGCCGGTCTCGTGGCCGGTGGCGCGCATCCTTCCCCCATGGAGTATGCCGACTTCGTCACCACCACCACACACAAGAGCCTGCGCGGCCCGCGTGGCGGCATGATCCTCACCAACAACGAGGAGCTCTTCAAAAAGATCCAGAGCCAGGTCTTCCCAGGCGTGCAGGGCGGCCCCCTCATGCACGTCATCGCCGCCAAGGCCGTCTGCTTCGGCGAGTGCCTCAAGCCTGAGTTCAAGGACTACACCGCCCAGGTCGTCAAAAACGCCCAGGCTCTGGCTGCGGCGCTCATGGCACTGGGTTACCGCATCACCAGCGGTGGCACTGACAATCACCTCATGCTCGTGGACCTGCGTCCGAAAGGTCTCAACGGCAAGATCGCCAGCGAGACTCTCGACAAGGCCGCCATCACCGTGAACAAAAACGGCATTCCGTTCGACACCGAGAAGATCACCCTCGGCGGCGGCATCCGAGTCGGCACCCCCGCCGTGACCACCCGTGGCATGAAAGAAGCTGACATGAAGCAGATCGCCGCATGGATTGACCGCGCCCTCTCCAACCGCGAAAACGACGCCGTCCTGGCCGAGATCCGCAAGGAAGTCAGCGAGGCGAACAAGCGCTTCCCGCTGCCTTGATCAGCCCTGCCGTTTAGCCCCTGAAGGCTGCCAGTCTCCCTCTTTCGCATCACGAATATCCAGGGCTTCGATGCCGGGGTTCGTGAAGCGGATGCGGCGCTGTTTGTAGAGTGCACCGAGCGCCTGTTTGAAGGCCTTCTTGCTTGCCTCAAAATGGTTGCGGATGACCTCGGGCGGGCTGTCGTCGTCGAAGGAGAGCCTGCCGCCGTTGTTTTTCAGCGCTTCGAGAATGCGGTCGGTCAAGGAGGCCACGCGCTGGTAGCCGGAGGCATCCAGACTGAGGTCGATCTTGCCGCCAGGCTGCAGTGCCGTGACGTAGCCATTGACCTTCTGTCCTATCTGGAGAGGGGCGCCCACGTTGCTGTGATAGAGCAGCCCCATGTGGGTGCCGCCCACGATGGCGTTGTACCCCAGCGGCGTGCGTGCGGTGATCAGCAGCGGCGCGGCCTGTCCCGGTTTAAAGGGCGGGCGCGCTTTGCTCAGGTGCCGGTTTAGCCGTGTGGTGGCGATGATGCGGTCCGTCTTCTCATCCAGCAGGATATAGACAACGACTTTATCGCCGACATACACCTGATCCGCCTGCTCGCGGAAGGGCAGCAGCAGATCTTTCAGCAGGCCCCAGCTCAGAAATGCACCGATGTTCCGGTTCACGCTCACGACTTCAAGCGTGGCAAATTCCCCCACCATGGCAAAGGGCTTCTCCGTGGTGGCCACCAGGCGGTCCTCGGAATCGCGATAAACAAACACCTCCACCGCATCATCCAGGCTGGTGCCCTTGGGGATGTAGCGGTTCGGCAGCAGGATCTCTCCATGTTCGCCGCCGTCGAGGTAAACGCCATGCGGCGTGCTGTGAAGGACGATGAGAGAGTTGAGTCTGCCGAGCTGTGCCATGAGGTGTGCAGACTAGACGCTACGCGGGATCAATCCAGCGCCTACTTCACCTTCACCACCACGAGTTTTTCCGCATCGCGGGCGTAGAGGAGGCCGTTGGAGAAGGCGCCATGGCTGCGATGGCCGGCGCGGGTGATCTGCGTGCGCTGCAGAAGATTGAACTTCTTCGGATCGGCGTTGAAGATCCACAGTTCTCCCGCCTCGGTGTGCATCAGGAACTTGTCTCCCACGAGGATCAAGGTGCCGCCGGGGACGCGATCGGTTGCCTCCCAGGTCACATGCCCGTCAGCCACATCGATGCAGCGCAGTGTCATGCCGCTCTCCTGCCTGCCATGCAGGCCATAGACATGACCTGCGTGATACACCGGCGTGGTGTAGTGGCAGTCGAGCACGTCGGCTTTTTTCCAGACACTGGTCAGCTTCTGCTCCGCCTTATTCCAGCGCCACAGGCCCGCGCCCACATCGTAGGCGGCGGAAAAAAGCAGCCAGCCCTCACCGCAGGGCACCGGCGCGGCGGCGTTCACCGAGGCGTCGATTTGGGCGCGGAAAAAATCCTCGGCCAGCACCTTGCCGTTGCTGGTCTGGGTCAGCAACACACCGCGTCGGGTGAAGAAGACTCCCACGTCCTCGCTGCCAGGGATCAGCACCGGGGAGGAGTAGCTGGCCTCATCTTCGCTGGCCTGCCAGACGAGTTTGCCCGTGGCGAGATCCAGCGCGATGATGCCCGCTCCGCCCTTTGCGTTTTTGCCCCCCACATTGAGCAGCACCTTGCCATCAGCGACGAGCGGGGAGCATGCTCTGCCAAAGTACCCCTGAGGTGACTCCAGCTCCGCCACAGTGTCGTAGCTCCAGAGTTCTTTGCCCGTTTCAAAATCGAGCGCCTGCACCATGCCCTCCGGGCCGTGCGTGATCACTTTGCCACCTGAGATGCAGGGCACGGCGCGCGGACCGTTGTCGAAGCCAAAGCTGTCTCGATAGGTGGTGGGATAGGCGTGCTTCCAGATGGGTTTGCCTTCATCGGCGGTCAACGCCTCGGTGACGATCTCGCCACCGACACGATGAGTCATGATCACCCGGCCCGCAGACACCACGGCTCCCGCATGACCACCGCCCAGCATGCGCTTCCACACGATTTCAGGTTCCACGCTGCCGGAGATGGCGGCTTCGTCGCTGGCGGTGCAGTTGCGTTGCGGACCGAGAAACTGAGGCCAGTCTCCCGCCTGCAGGCTGGTGGCTGCGCAGAGGATGAGAATGAGCGTTCGCATAGGAAACGGGGGTTAATTGATGAGGGGCAGATTCGGATCCACATCCGCCTCCAGTGGCGAAGTGTGCCCTGTGCTGAAACGCTGTGCAGCGGCAAAAGCGATCATGCCCGCATTGTCAGTGCAGAGATCCGGCTGTGCCAGCAGCAGCTGCAGCCCGGCTTTGGCGCAGCGTGCGGTCAGCGCTGCGCGCAGGCCTTTGTTGCAGCTGACGCCACCGCTGACGGTGACGAGTTTTTCACCACAAAGGCGGGCCGCGAGAACCAGCTTCTCCACCAGCACCTCCACGATCGCCTCCTGCACGCTGGCGCTCAGGTCAGCCAGCACCTGCTCGTTTTTCAGGTCCAGGCGCGGCAGTTCATAAAGCACGGCGGTTTTGAGGCCGCTGAAGCTGAACTCCAGGCTGCGGCCGTCCAGAAAGCTGCGTGGAAAGTCAAAAGCGTTGGGATCTCCACGCGCAGCGAGTTTGTCGATCTCCGGTCCGCCCGGGTAGGGGAGGCCGATCATTTTTGCCACCTTGTCAAAGGCCTCGCCTGCGGCGTCATCGCGCGTGCGGCCCAGCAGCTCGTAGCGGCCCACGCCATGTACACGCACCAGCATGGTGTGCCCGCCGCTGACGATGAGCGCCACGCAAGGGCGTACGGGGCCGTTTCCTGCCATGAATGGAGAGAGCAGATGCCCCTCCATGTGATTCACTGCGATGAAGGGCTTGTTTTCAGCGATGGCCAGGGCCTTGGCCATCGAGGTGCCGATGAGCAGGGAGCTGACCAGCCCTGGCCCGCTGGTGGCGGCAAAGGCGGTCATGTCCCGGGGGGCTTTTCCCGCCTCCTTGAGCACCTCTTCCACCAGCTGGCGCACGTGCAGAATGTGGTTTCGCGAGGCCACTTCAGGCACCACGCCACCATATTGGCGATGGATTGCGATTTGCGAGGCGATGCGGCTGGAGATCAGCTCCCCCTCCAGCGTGCAGACGGCGGCGGCGGTCTCATCGCAGGAGGATTCTAGAGCTAGGAGGCAGTCTGGCATGGCGGGAGGATACGAATGGCTCAATTTTGAGACGCCCGCACTCGGAAAGCGGCCATGTTTGGGTAAAAAAAACCGCCGTCCCCCGGTTGGGTGGGGAACGGCGGCGTTCAGGCGGGTGCCTGTCTTAAGTTGAGCGCTTCTGACCGTCTTTACAGTCGGCCTTCGCTTCGGCGTCGCACTTGGCACATCCCTCTCTTGCTGGCTCAAGATGCTATTGGCACCATGGACGCAGCGAACGGAACAGTGGCAAGACGGATCATGAAATGATCACACGCAAGGTTTGCAATCGACCGCTCAAGGCGGCGGATTACTTACTTGCCGGAGTGCACCGGGGGCGGAGGGGGAGGAGGAGCGGGCTGCTGGCAGGCGGACAGAACGGCGGAAGCCGCGATGAGGGTGAGGATAGCGATTTTCATGTGTGTGGGTGTTAACCAGTTTGTTAATCATCCCATCCACCAGACTCCTGGCAGCGGGATTTTTCGAGATTAACGACAACTTCTGTTTTTGCAAATATCCAAATGCATTCTCTGCGAAAACTCGCAGAAAAGAGTAGTAACGCGGAAACTTGGGACTACCAGAATGTCAGTTTTTGTGATGATCAATATCACCCATATGGTCCGCTCTCTCCCAGACCATAGGCTGTGCCCATGATCTCGCCATCATCCTCGGAAAAGAAGATGCGCAGCGGCCGGCAGCATACCTCGCAGTCGTAGTCCACATCGCACGGCACTTCGTTGTAGGAAGGTGCAGGAACTTCAAACTCTTGAAAGCAACTCGGGCAGATGACGGGGGTGGTGTGCATGTAAGATGGCGGCGATATGGTACGTGTATGAAGTTTAGAGTGCTGTTTTTATGGACGTCATGGAATCAAGATGTCTCAGTCGTCGTTGAGCCCGCCCTTCCGAATTGAAGAAATGTGGGCACTCATTTGCGGGGTGTGCTCATTCATTTGAGCCCGGCTAGATATGCGATGACATCCGCCGCCTCTTGCGCGGTCAGGCTTTGCAGCAGCCCCTCGGGCATCAAGGAAACAGGCTGCTGCATCTGGTTTGCAATTTGGTCCCGCTTCACCGTCATCGGCTGGCCGGTAGCCAGCTTCAGAGTGATCTCGGAGTCGCTGGTCTTAAGCAGAAAGCCTGTCTGCACACTGCCATCCTTCAGCGTGACAAGCCATGGCTCGTAGCCTTTGGCGATGACCTTGGAAGGCTGGTGCAGGCTTTCGAGAATCTGCTCACGAGCCAGGCGCGATCCCACCTGGCTGAGGTCAGGGCCGAAATCGCGGCCCGTGCCATTGACGATGTGGCAGGCGAGGCAGGCGGCCAGCTTGCCTGTCATGCTGACGAGTTCGCCGCCGCGCCTCGCATCGCCTGGGATGGCGAGGAGCTTTTTGGCATCGAAATTCATGCCGAGGGTTTTTACGCGCTGTTCGGGCGGCAGAAAGCCCTCGAAGTAGCAGGAGATGGCAGGATCAGGGATGTGGGCGAACGCAGGATCAAATCGGGCTTCCTTCCGCGAGATCGAGTGCGCCACGATGAGGGCTTCGCTGGCGGTTGTGGGCGGGGATTTCGGCAGCGATGCTGCTGCCCCTTGGCCAATCCAGTCCCACAGCAGCTGAAACCCATGAGGATCCACCTCGCGGGCACCGATCATGGGCATGTGGCCGTTCCCGGTGCGGGAGATGCGCGCAATCAGCACACTCTGCTCCGGTTTGCCGGGGCTGATAACGTGCGCATCCGTAAGCGCCAGATCGCCTCGCGTCGGCTTTTCATTCCACATCATCGTCTCAGGGGTGGGCAGGTCGGCATTCACCATCAGCGGCACGCTGCCGCCGCCGTGGCGGCGGTGACAGTGGGCGCAGTTGGCATGCAGCCAGGAGCGCGCTCGTGTTTCCAGAGGTGCCTTCTCATCATGACTGGAGGTGAGGTGGTGCTGCAGCCGGTCGAGGAAGGGGCCGTCAAACAGCTCGGCGGCATCGGCTGGTTTGTTACCACTAATACTCACAAGCTGATCTGGCTGAAAGCCCACGGCAAAGCCGCTCCAGTTGTTGTGACAGCGGGCGCATTCAGCACGGCCATGAATGCGCCAGGGCTGCTTCTGCACGGTGAATTCCGCGCCATCGGCGGCCACGAGCTCCGCATCCGTGCCCTGCTCATTCCAGCGGTAGGAGTAGCCGTTCCAGGAGTCACCATCAAAATGTAGGACCTGTGTTTCGATGCGCTGCTGCGTGGCTGGCCAGGTGATGGTGCGGGCGAGCACTGAGTTGATCGGCCATGCGATTTTGAAGTCGGGTTTGGAGGGATTGCCGCCGACTTTTGTTTGGATGCGCTGGCCCTCGGGTAGTGCGATGAAGCGCTCAGCGGCAGCGCCCTCCTGCCACATGGGTTCGGCGATATCATAGACGTGTACACCAGCGGCGGGAATCTGCGCGGCGGTGTCTTGGAAAAGCCCCGTCTCGCTGAGCTTGTGCGGAAACTGGCTGGGCCTGCCCACGGCGGGGTTTCGCGCCAGACGGTAGATGTGAGTGTCCCGCTCCCAGTTCATCCAGTAGATCTCGCCGTCATCGCTAAGGCCGAAGGTTACGATCTTGTGCGGCGTGTCGGCGATCTCCTCTCTGCGAGTGACCTGCTTCCCATCATGCCACAGCGCCCAGATCTTGCCGGTTTCGTAGTCGCCGTAGATGTAGGCGTCCTGCAGCTCTGGAAAGCCGCTGCCGTGGTACACATAGCCGCCGGTGATGCTGGCGGCCTCCGTGTGCGGATGCGCCGCCACAGGCGGGATGACCGGCTCCGGGCGTGCGGTCTCAGGCTTGATCGGCTGGCTGGCCTCATAGGCGCTCCAGCCATGGTTGCCACCACGCTGCACGAGGTGGATCATCTCCCACAGCTCCCAGCCCACATCGCCGCACCATAGCCGCCCTTTGGCATCAAAGCTCATCTTCCAGGGATTACGGAAGCCGAAAGCCCAGATCTCCGGCATGGCTCCCTGCGTTTTCAGAAACGGATTGTCTTTCGGAATGGCGTAGGCTTTGCCATTCTCCTCATGGTCCACGTCGATGCGGAGAATGGACGAGAGCAGGTCGCTCAAATCTTGTCCGGTGTTCAGTGGATCGGGTGGCGAGGGCACTTCGGAGTCGCCGGTGGAGATGTAGAGCATGCCGTCCGGGCCAAACTGCAATGATGCGCCGTTGTGCCCGCCGCTGCGCCAGGTGAGCAGGACGGTTTCGGATTGGGGGTCCAGCACGGGCGGTTCCTGCTGTGTGAGTTTGAAGCGCGAGAGCTTCGTGCCATCGGGCACTTTGTCGCCATAGGCATAGCAGAGGAAGACATGGCCGTTCTTCTTCCACTTCGGGTGAAAGGCGATGCCGTAGGCGTACTGCAGCTGCGGATGGGTTGCTTTGAGATCGATGAGCAGATCCTGCTGCCCGGCCTCTGGTGTGTCTTTAAAGCTCCAGATTTTGCCCCATTTTTCCACGGCCACAAAGCGGTGGGCGCGAGGCACGGGCATCATCTCCAGCGCCTCATGCAGGGCGATGCCGGAGAAGGCCTGCTCAGCCACAAAGGGCCTTGGAGCCTCGGGTGAACCATGGATGCGCGAAGTGGTCCATTGCGCATGGATCGTGGTGGAAAAAGCCAGGCAAAGCAGCAGCACGCGGATCATGAGCTGCATGATTGAGGAAACCGGGGCTGTTAGCCAAGCAGGAAATGCACGGCACTTGCTGCTTGTGCCGCCGTTCGTGTGTTTGTTAGTCTGCGGACATGAATGTCCTGTCCCGCCTCCTGCTGGTTTTGCTGGCTGCCATTCCTGCGAACGCCGCCGATCGCTCGGCTCCGGTGGATCTCGGCTCTCCATCCTCTCTCCGCACCGGCACCCTGCTGCGGGAAAAGCGCGAGATCCGTGTACTGGAGGGCAGGGGGCGCATGCAGCCATCGAATACCGCCAATGGTTTTTCCTGCCGCTTTGTGCAGAGGGTCAATCTCGTGCGCCGTCTGCTCGGCAGCGACTCCGAGGAGGTGCAGGTGCGCGAGATGGTCTGTGAACTGGTGAACTACAATGGAGCGCCGCCGCCGCCAGCAGAACAGGCCGGACCGCTGGCAGGCAAAACCCTGCGCATGCGCAAGACGGGTGGATCGTGGAAAGCCGTCATGATTGGGGGCAAACCCGGCGCGGAAGAGCAAAGATTCATGAATGACCTGGCCTTCACCCAGCTGCTGCTGGAGATCCCGGACGCCTGCCTGCTCAATCAAACGCGCAAGGCCGGCGAGACCTGGAAGGTCAGCATCAACGAATCCGCAGGCAAGGCCTACGGGGCGGTGGTGGCTCGTGATATCGACTGCTCGCTCGTCTCTGTGAACGAGCATCCGGGCGGAACCCAGGCCACGGTGCACCTTGTTGGCAGCTTCAGCATGGAGCGGCCCATGGGCTACCTGAGCCGCATCGATGTCTCTTTCGATGTCACCCTCGTCCGCCGTCTCTCTGACATGCTGGACCTGGACACCAAGATCTCAGGCCAGTTGAAGCACGTCGGCCTGGTCACTGATCAGACTGGAAAACAGGCCCAGTTGACCCTGGAGCTGCCCTACACCCTGGTGTGCACCCTGGCAGTGGAGCGCAAATAGGCCCCCCCCCTGCGGCCGCGAAAAAATCGTCTTTCACATTCGACAACCCGCAATCTTTCTCCTTCTTCCCCGCCTCAACTCAACCTTAAACAAGTCATGCCTCGCCCCGTCACTCTCTTCACCGGCCAGTGGGCCGATCTTCCCCTTGATACCATGATCCAGAAGGCCAAGGCCTTCGGCTATGACGGTGTCGAACTCGCCTGCTGGGGCGACCACTTCGAAGTGGACAAGGCTGACCAGGCCTACTGCGACGCCAAGCGCGCCAAGCTCAAGGCCGCCGGCATGCAGTGCCACGCCATCTCCGCCCACCTCGTGGGCCAGGCCGTGTGCGACAACATCGACCCCCGCCACGCCCAGATCCTGCCCCAGCACATCTACGGTGATGGCAATCCTGAGGGCGTGCGCCAGCGTGCGGCGGAAGAACTCATCAAGACCGGCCAGGCTGCCAAGCGCTTTGGCATCAGCGTGGTGAACGGCTTCACCGGCAGCAGCATCTGGCATCTCGTTTATTCTTTCCCGCCGAACCTTCCCGGCCAGATCGACGCCGGGTACAAGGACTTCGCCAAGCGTTTCACTCCCATCTTCGACGAGTACCAGAAGCTCGGCATCCGCTACGCCCTGGAAGTGCACCCCACGGAGATCGCTTTCGACATTGCCAGCGCCGAGCGCGCCCTGCAGGCCGTGGACTATCACCCGGCCTTCGGCTTCAACTTCGACCCCAGCCACTTCGGCTACCAGGGCGTGGACTACATCAAGTTCATCTACAAGTTCAGCGACCGCATTTTCCACGTCCACATGAAGGACGTCGCCTGGGGCATCGGTGACGGCACGGCGGGCGTCTTCGGCGGCCACGTGGATTTCCACAAGCCCAGCCGCTACTGGGACTTCAAGTCCGTCGGCCGTGGCAACATCAACTTTGAGCGCATCATCCGTGCCCTCAACGACATCGACTACGCCGGCCCGCTCAGCGTCGAGTGGGAGGACGGTGCAATGGACCGTGAGTTCGGCGCCGCCGAATCCGCCGCCTTCGTGAAGAAGATCGACTTCCCACCAAGCAAGATCATCTTCGACGCTCAGTTTGCGGAGAACAGCAAGTGAGAAGCTGAGCGAGATCCATCCCGAATCATCCGTCACGGCCCGGGAGCACCTCCCGGGCTGTTTCGTTGATTGAATCAAGCCTGCAAAGTGGTAACCTCCAGCATTATGGGAATCGCAAAAGCCAAACCCAAGTACACCGTCGAGCAATATTACGACCTCGAAGAAAACGAGGTGTACAAAAGCGAGTTTCACGATGGCGAAATATTCGCCATGGCTGGCGGCAGCTTGGAGCACAGCTTGATCGTGCTAAATCTGTCGGCGGAGCTTAGGCAGCGTCTTAAAGGCAAAACCTGCATGCCCTGCGATAGCAATTTTCGCATCAAAGTTCCCGCTACTGGTCTGGTCACTTACCCGGACGCTTCTGTATTTTGCAAGAAGCCTGAATTTGATCCCCAGGACAAACGGCAGCAGACAGCAATTAATCCGACTATAGTCTTCGAGGTGCTCTCCAAATCGACCGAGAGCTATGATCGCGGGAAAAAGGCGGAGAACTACCGGCAGCTGGAATCTCTTAAAGCCTATGTTCTCATTTCACAGAACAGTCCCCACATTGAAATTTATGAGCGGCACGGAGACGGCTTTTGGTTTTTGACTGAGGTAAAGGGTCTTGACCAGGAGATCGCCATTAAATGTTTGGGAATGAAGCTTCCGTTATCGGAGGTCTATGACCGTGTGAAGTTCGGGAAACAAAAATCCTGAGTTTGGTTCACCTGCGGTATTCGCCCTGTCCAGCCTGTCGTTGTGTTCTTTGGTGATCTCCAGCGTCCGCTGAAAACGGCAATCTTCCGGCTCAAAAGTCGTTGGTACGGTGTGGTCAGCCAGTTTGGACAGGCTACATTCAACCACCGCCATGAAGATAAAACCGACCATTGCTGCTGCCATCGTCCTTGTCTCATTTAACCTTGCGGCCCAGGAGTCATCCAGAGCTCCTGCTTTGGCCGGGCCGAATGCGGCCATCATCGCCAAGCTCACGGAGATTGTTCAGATCCGTGAGCAGCTGGTCCAGATTGAGCAGGTTCTGTATCAATCAGGCCGGGAGTCCGCAGAGGATGGTTCTGGAGTGCAGCTTGCTGAAATTGCACTGGCTGAAGCGCGGGCCGACCTCGCACGCGAACAGGGGCGGCGGGAAGCATTGATTGCCGCGCTTCAGGATCTGGTGGCCGTGCATGAACAACGAGCTGCCATGGCAAAAAGGAAGGCTCAGGAGGAGTCTTCCAATGCTGGCAGGATTAAAGCAGAGCGAGCGCAAGCAGCCCTGCTCGAGGCGCAGGTCCGCTTGCTACGCGCGCAGAAGTGAGTCACTCCACCGCCTTCCGCAGTTCCATCACCGTACCGACGATGTTCTCCTCCGTCTTGTCGCTCCAGCGGGTGGGGTGGGTGCCGTAGATCATGGCGCCGCCGCCTTCGTAGCCGCCTTCCTGCCAGATGCGCAGGCTGGGGATGTAGGCCATCACGTCGTTGGTGTAGCCGCTGATCCAGACGATGGGATCTTTGAGGTCCTGCTTGAGCCGCAGTGAGTAGTCCACCACCACCTCACCACCGAGCGTGACCCAGGTGAGGTCATTCCCGAGGCGGAGCACCTGAACGGGGTAGGGGTAGGTCGTGGGCAGCGGGTCTCCGCTCTCCATGCGCTGCAGGATGCGTGTGCCATGCCCGGCCAGGTATTTGTTGGTGGATTTCTGTTCTTCGAGAAGCTGCTCGCGCGTGGGCAGCTTGTCATAGGCCAGCGGGATCTCACGATACGCGGCGCGGATGGGGCCTTTGAGGCGCTGCATGTTCGTCTCCAGCGCAGCCTGCACAGAGGTGGCCAAGGATTTGCCGTGCGTCTGCGCCAGCTCCATCGTCTTGCGCGGGTAGGGGTTCTGGTCGCCGCTGCAGCCATTGGCAAACATCGCCACGGCGTCCGGGTGCGCTTTCTCGATCTCCTGCTGCGCGTAGCCTGCATAGTCGCCGCTGAATTTCTGGTGCCCGAGTACGGTGCAGTGGCAGGAGTAGCCAAAGATGACTGCGATGTCCTTGCCCTCCGCCGTGCTGGCTTTCAGCACGGGCACAGCCTGGTCCACCGGGCCGAGCGGATTAGGGAAATTATTCCAGCCGCCTTTGCCATCGGGTGTGCGTCGGTTCATCGAGACCCCGCAGCGCGCCGTGCTGTAGTCCAGATGAGCAGGCACGGATTTTTGCAGAGCCTCGCCGACGAGACGCACCAGCGTGTCTTCCAGCTTGGCAGTGTATTCTGCGGCCTCCGTCTCGCGCAGCGCCAGATCATCCGCGCCATAGATTTTGCTCGTGCGCAGCTCCGGTCCGCTGTGCGTATGGGAGGCATTGATGGCCATATTTGCGGGCTCGATGCCGTGCTCCTTCTTCACCCGCTCCGCCACAGCCAGACGCAGATTTCTCGGCACGCCGATCAGGTCCATCGTGATGAGGGCAAACCGTCCACCCGTTTGATCCGTGAGCACAAAGGCCTTGGCATACAGGTCCAGTTCCACGCCTTCAGACGGCTTGGTGCGTCCTGCATAGCCTGCCATCCACATGGGCTTCTCGGGTGTGATCTTGGCCGAAGCCGCGCCCGCCTTCCAAACGGGGGCCTCAGGTGCGGGCACAGCGGCGATGACGAAGACGGCGAGAAGGACGGGCAGCCAGAGTTTCATGCCAACTACCAAAGCTGCCAGGCGGACAATTCTTTATCGCTGCGCACAAATATTCTGTTTCCTGCAAACGCCGGATGCGCCCATGTTTTGCCGATGATCTGCCAGCGGGCCAGCTCTTCGCCTTTGTCCGGTGTCAGCCTGGCATAGACCAGTTCACCGCTGGCGTTGAGCAGGGCGGCAAGGTTGGCAGACTCCTGCATCCACACCAGGCTCATCTGCGGATTGCTGCCCTTGGGTGTCAGCTTGTTGTCATCGCTCCACAAGATTTTGCCGGTCTTGAGTTCGAAGGCCTGCAGACCACGAGTTTTGTCGAGCATGTAAACGACGCCGTCTTTAAACAACGGAGCGGACATGAGGCCACAGATCTCATTCTGATTTTCCCACAACAGGCTGGGGCTCTTTTCCCCGAGCTGAAGCGCCTTTGCTCCATGCCAGTAGCCAGAGACAAGCAGGATGCCGTCATGATAAAGCGGCTGTGCGATGCTGACACCGTACGTGATCTTGTAGGGGAAGGTCCAGTTTACTCTGCCGTTGTCGGGATCAATGCTCTGCACGTTTTCTGGCCCCCATGCGATGAGCTGACGCGTGCCTGCATGTGTGATGATTTCTGGTGTGCAGTAGCCTGCCGGATCAGGCCCGCCACGCCAGATCTCCTTGCCCGAGCTTTTATCCAGGGCGATCACAGATCCGGCATTCGCTCCCACGTGCAGCAGCACGCGGCTGCCATCGATCACCGGAGACGCGGCGAAGCCCCATTTGGGAATCTTCGCTCCAAAAGTTTTCACCGTGTCCACCTGCCAGATCACCCGGCCAGTCTCGGCATCGAAACAAGCTGCCACGCCAGCCGCGCCCAGTGTATACGCCTTGCCCTCTCTAATATTAACCGAGGCACGCGGGCCTGTGCCGTACTCCATGCTTCCATAGCTCACCTCCCAGCTTTGCTGCCAGAGAGCGTTGCCGCTTTCTGCATCAAAACACAGAACGCGTTCGACCTCTCTGGGTGTTTTGAGCCGGTCCATCACATACACCCGGCTGCCGCTTGTGGTGACTCCGCCGAATCCGGCACCGATGTCTTTTTTCCAGAGTCTCTCAGGCTCTTTCCTGTCAAAGTCAGCGGGGATGTCCTCGGGATTCCAGCTGCCGTCTGCATAAGGGCCGCGCCAGCTAGGCCAGTCTTCTGCTGAGAATGCAACGCTTGAAATCAGAAAAGCTGCAAAAAATTTCATCATGCAGCCTCAATACGAAGCGATAAAGAAAATTTCGCAACGCCATGTCAAGCCATCGCTCCGACAAAAGTTTTTCACAAGTCGCGCTGATTGGTTGCCGCATGGAAACGTCTCGCTAATTCCACCCACCCAAACGGCTGTATGCGTTGCAACGGAGTGCATGCGGTCTTCAACCATCCAAAATTTCCCAACCATGTCTGCTTCCAACGAACTCAACATCAACATCGCCCACGTCGAGCGCGTCTCGAAAGAGCTGGGCCTGAAAGCCATCCAGGTGGGCGCCACTGCCAAGCTGCTCGCTGATGGAGCCACCGTCCCCTTCATTTCCCGCTATCGTAAAGAGGCCACCGGCTCTCTCGATGAAGTGCAGATCCAGAACATCCAGGAGCGCATGGGCCAGCTCGTGGCTCTCGATGATCGCCGCTCCGCCATCGTGAAGTCTCTCGAAGAGCGCAAGCTCATGACGGACGTGCTGCGCGCCAAGATCGAGAAGGCCGAGACGATGAACGCGCTGGAAGACATCTTCGCGCCGTTCCGTCCGAAGCGCCGCACCCGTGCCACCATCGCCAAGGAAAAGGGCCTGGAGCCGCTGGCCGATTTCATCGAGGCCAATCTCATGACCTCCGGCGTCGATCTCAACACCGAGGTGGCCAAGTATGTGAACCCCGATCACGAAAACGAGGAGCTGCGCGTCAAGGATGCCGCAGACGCTCTCAGCGGCGCGCGCGACATCATCGCCGAGCGCATCAGCGACCATGCAGAAGCTCGTGCAGCCCTGCGCAAATTTTTCACAGAGCAGTCCTCGGTTGTTTCCAAGGTCATGTTCGGCAAGGAAAAGGACGAGGAGGCGCAGAAGTTCCGAGACTACTTTGACTGGACCGAGCCGCTCAAGTCCATCCCCTCCCACCGCATGCTGGCCATCCGCCGTGGCGAAAAGGAGGGCTTCCTGCTCATGCGCATCCAGCCGGCGGAAGACACCGCCATCAAGATCGTCGAGAACCTCTTCGTTAAAGGCGGCAATGCCTGCACCGACCAGATGAAGCTGGCCTGCGCAGACAGCTACAAGCGCCTGCTCAGCTCCAGCATGGAGACCGAGGCCCGCCTGGAGTCCAAGAAGAAGGCGGACACCGAGGCAGTGCGCGTGTTTGCCGACAATTTGCGCGAGCTCCTGCTGGCAGCTCCTCTGGGGCAGAAGCGCGTGCTCGGCATCGACCCCGGCTTCCGCACTGGCTGCAAGATCGTCGTGCTGGATGCCCAGGGCCAGCTTCTCTATAACGATGTGATCTATCTCCTTGGCGAAGGCAGCGGCCTGCTGCATGCCAAGAATCTGGTCCTCAACCTCGTGGATCGTTACAAGATCCAAGCCATCGCCATTGGCAACGGCACCGCCAGCCGAGAGACGGAAATGTTTGTGAAGAAGATTGGCGTGCCTGCCTCCATTCCCGTGATCATGGTGAACGAAAGCGGTGCCTCCATCTACAGCGCCAGCGAAGTGGCGCGTGAGGAGTTTCCCAATCACGACGTCACCGTGCGTGGCTCCGTCTCCATCGCCCGTCGTCTCATGGACCCACTGGCAGAGCTGGTGAAGCTGGACCCCAAATCCATCGGTGTGGGCCAGTACCAGCACGATGTGGATCAGAACCAGCTCAAAACGAGTTTGGACAACGTCGTCATCAGTGCGGTGAACGGTGTGGGCGTCGAGCTGAACACCGCCAGCAAGCAGCTGCTCAGCTACGTCTCCGGTTTGAACAGCGCGCACGCTGCCAACATCGTGGCCTTCCGCAATGAGAACGGCCCCTTTCAGAGCCGCAAGGATCTGCTCAAGGTGCCACGGCTTGGAGAGAAGGCCTTCGAGCAGGCCGCGGGCTTCCTCCGTATCCGCGATGCCTCGCATCCTCTCGATGCCAGCGCCGTGCATCCTGAGCGCTACCCGCTCGTGGAAAAAATGGCTGCCGACATCGGCTGCACCGTTTCAGACCTCATGCAGCGTGCCGAACTGCGCCAGAAAATCGATCTCAAAAAATACGTAAGCGCAGACGTGGGCCTGCCGACGCTGCAGGATATCATGAACGAGCTGGCCAAGCCCGGCCGCGACCCCCGCAAGCAGTTTGAGGTCTTCACCTTTGCCGAAGGTGTGAACGATATGAAGGATCTCACTGTCGGCATGAAGCTCCCTGGCATCGTCACGAATGTGACGGCCTTTGGCGCCTTTGTGGACATCGGCGTTCATCAGGACGGCCTTGTTCACGTGAGCCAGTTGAGCGACACCTTTGTGCGTGATCCCGCCGAGGTGGTGAAGGTGGCGCAGCGAGTGAGCGTGACCGTCACGGAGGTGGACATCCAGCGCAAGCGCATCGCCCTCAGCATGAAATCCAAGCCCGACTTTGAGAAGAAGCAGGGCAGCGCCGGTCCGCGCCCCGCAGGCGGCGGCGGCGGCCAGGGGGGCGGTCAGCGCAGCTTCTCCAGCGGTGGCGGTCGCAGCTCCGGCGGCGGCATGGGAAATCCCTTCGGTGGTGGTGGCGGTGGCGGCGACTGGTTCACCGCAGCCACCCAAAAGGGGAAGAAGTAGGCGCGCCTACTTTCCTGCAGGCTTGAGGTGCTTGTCAAAAAAGGCAAGCACCAGCGGGCGCAGGTCCTTCTGGCTGGGCTGCAGGTGAAAGGTGTGCGGTGCGCCTTCGATGATTTCCAGACGGTGCTCGATGTCGTGCTTTGCCAGCGCGGCGTCGAGGATTCTGGACTGCTCCACATCCACGGTCTTGTCGGCCGTGCCATGCAGGATGAGGAAAGGCGGGTCCGACTTGTCCAGGTAGGTCAGCGGGGAGAACTGCCGGTACAGCTCCGGCGCTTCGGCGGGGCTTTTGCGCAGGGCGGCGATCGTTTTGTAGTTCTCAAGGTCGGCAGGACCATACATATCCACCACGCAGCTCACGCGGCAGGACTGGTCGCCATACGGGCCGCTGGGGTCCAGCCCGGCTTCAGGTCCGGTGACACCCACCATCGTGGCCAGGTGGCCGCCCGCAGAGCCGCCGATCACGCCGATGTGCGCTGTGTCCAGATGCAGACGCTCCGCATTGGCCCGCAGCCAGCGTACGGCGGTCTTGCAGTCATGCAGGTTCTGCGGCCAGCATGGTGTGGGGCTTTTGGAATCATGGAGCTGGTAGTCGATGCTCATGCACACGTAGCCATGCGCGGCCAGCGTGGTGCCAATGTTGATCTCGCGTTTGGCGTCCTTGATGCCGCCGGCCCAGCCACCACCGTGAATGATGACGACTCCAGGGTGCTTCTGTCCGTCTTCTGCAGGCAGATACAGATCCGCCTTTTCCTTTCGCTCTGCCGGCAGGTAGGAGATGTCTTTTTCAATGCGCACCGCCTCATCGGCACGGGTGGTCACAGCTATCAGGAGGCAGCATAGCAGGGTGGAAAATTTCATGAACACAGAACGTGGCTGAGACGTCGGAGATTGCGGCCTTGCCACACGGCGGGGCGTCTCTTACGCTCTCCCATGAAACTCACGCGCCTCGCCTCGCTGGCCCTTCCGCTGCTGCTCGCTCAATGTGTGGACCCCTACTATGGCCCGAATGGCGCGGACCCCTATGCCAATCCCTACCGCCAGGACATGAGGGATCAGGGCTCTCAGATGAACGCCATGGCCTTTGAGCGCGGGCAGCAGGATGGTCAGGCAGATGCCCAGCAGGGGCTGAACCCGGACTACAATCGCTACCCATCGCGTTTTGACCGTAATACCTCCATGGCCTACCGCGATGGCTACAACCAGCGCTATAATCAAATCCGCAGCAGCCAGGGGCAGCTGGGCGTCAATCCTGGCTACAACAACCAACCCGGAGCCCTGCCGCCTCCACAAGGGGCGCAGCAACAGCAGCCTCAGCAGCAGCGCGACCCCGTTTACAACCAAGGCTACGACTACGGTCTGCGTGACCGCACCAGCGGACGTGTGGCAGATCCCTCGGCCTTTGTGGGCCGCTATGACCCGCGCTATCGCTCCAGCTTTGAGCGCGGCTATTACGATGCCTTTAATTCCAGCACCAACGGCACCGCACCTGCCTACCCAGGCAACGGCGGCACTGGCTGGTTCCAGTAGGCATCTTCATCGACGGGCAAAAAAAACACCGTCATGGCAGGCCATGACGGTGATCTTTGAATTCGAGATGTCGATCGTTGTCCCGATTACTCCTGGGCAGCAGCTTCAGGGGCGGCGGTTTCGGTCACTTCCACGGCGGCGGCGGTTTCAGCAGCCTTGGCCTTGGTGGGGGCCTTCTTCACGGCTGCCTTCTTGGCAGGGGCTTTCTTGGCGCCTTTGGCTTCGGACTTGGCGGCACGTGCCTTGCGGGAGACGCCAGCTTTGGCCAGAGCTTTCTTGCGGGCGATGTAAAGCTTACGGCGGCGGCGTTTGACTACTTTGTTCAGTTGTTGACCCATGATGGATGATCGGTTGTCGTTTTACGTTTTTGAGGGCCGGAAGAGTTCCACTGTTCAAGGTCGAATCAAGACCAAATGCAGGCCCCCACCCCGGTTTTCCCCGGAGGCGGCTTTAGGGCTGATTTTGGCCAGACCGGCCTTGTCAGGGCTTTTTCTCCCCGGATTTGGCTTCCAGGCTGGACTCCGTCTGCGCCGCAGCCTGCTGGGGCGGGGGCACTTTGAAGAGCTTGCCAGTATAGGGGCACTTCACCGTCTGCCCCGCGCTCATGCCGGAGACATCCACCAGCTGGGTCTTGCCAGCGTAGGGGCTGTTCACCATGTTCATGCGTCCGGGCACAGGAGAGCCATAGGGCACGTTGTCAGTGGAGATGGCTTCAGGAGTGCTGCCGTTCGCTTTGGGGGAGGCTGGCTGCTGCGGTGCCGGATTCCCGCTGCTGGTCACCTGTGGGGCAGGGGAGGGCTCCTGCACGGGGATTTTGACCTTGGCCGGGGTATCTGGCGCAGGTGAGCTGGGGCGGCTGCGGGGCACGTAGCGTTCGCTGGCGGAGGGCTGGCTCAGGTAGCTGTTGGGCGTGCTGGCTGCGCCGTAGCGGCTGCGGCTGGGCAGAGGGGAGTTCCAGGCGACAGTCGGCGTGTACCTGCGCTGCTGACTCAGGGCATAGCTTTGGTAGCCAGAGGAGCCCACGCGGAAAGGCGGGGAGGGCTGGCGCGGCCCCTGCATGTAACTCAGCAGGCCGTTGGTCTGGATGTAGCGCCAGGCTTGCTCCGGAGGCATGGAGCACTGGCTCAGGAGTGTGGCGGCTGCCAGCACGGCTGTCATGCGGGAGGTGGTGCGACATGGAGCTTTCATGAGACTGGGAAAATGAAGTTGAAAACGTTGATGTGGAGGCGCGACTCCATCTGAACAGTCGATGCTGGCAGGCCTCCACTCAAAGGGCAAGAAAACACGCAGGTAAAATCCTGCGTTTTATGGGTGGATTGTTGAATTGCCATATTAAACGTCATAATTGATAACGTTGGCCTTTTCGCAGTTCATGGAATTCATGACTGGGAGGTGTCGGCAGACTTGCTGCGCGTGGTGCAAAAGTAGGTATATTCCCTCTGGGCTGGCATTCTCCTGCAGCCAGTCATCGCATTATCAGCCCTATCAGGACCTATCAGGACCTATCAGCACAAGCTCATTTTCTTGGGTGGCGGGCATGTATCGGCCCCCCATGGCTATATTGTAGCCGACTGATATGCCGTGCACTCCAATTCAAAATTCGCTGCCAAATGCGCCACAAGACAGCCGCTGTGGGTTTGTGCATGACAGACTTCCCAATGAAAGAGCCCCTTTCTTTCCGACGGAATTGTTCAACATTATCTGGAACACCCCATCTGAATGTCCATGCGCCCCCCGCATGGCCAGCCCAAAATCCCAACCTCCACATTCCACATGAAGACTCATCCTCGCTTCTGCATCGCTTTCACCTGCGCCGGCATGCTGGCGGCAGGACTCCCGGTGGCGACTGCCGAAACGCCGGCCATCACTCCGGCGGATTTTGACACCAAGATCCTCAAGGACACCAGCCCCCTGCCCAACAATGGCCAGCTGCAGATGAGCTACGCCAGCGTGGTGGATAAAATCCTGCCCAGCGTCGTCACCATCTACTCCTCCACGCCAATCAAGACGCCGGGTGTGGACCAGATCCCGCCGCAGCTGCGCCCCTTCTTCTACCGCTTTTTCGGCGGCCCGGACGGCTTTGGCGGCATGAACGAGGACGACGAGCCTGCGCCGAATCCCAATCCTCGCCGCCGTGGCCAGCCGCAGCAGCCCCAGCGTCCGCAAATCCCACAGGATGACGACGCCCACCAGGAGCGTGGCGTGGGCTCCGGCATGATCATCACGCAGGACGGCTACATCATCACCAACAACCACGTGGTGGCAGACGCCAAGAAGATCGAGGTCTCCCTGGATGAAAACGGCAGCAACAAGACCTACAAGGCCGAGGTCATCGGCACGGACCCGCTGACGGATGTGGCGCTGATCAAGATCGACGCCAAGGGGCTCAAGCCCGCCACGCTGGGAGACAGCTCCAAGCTGCGCGTGGGAGACATCGTGCTGGCCGCAGGCGCGCCGATGGAGCTGAGCCGCTCCGTCACCCAGGGCATCGTGAGCGCCCTGGGCCGCAGCAATGAGGGCATCGTGGGCAAGAACAATGGCCGCACCCGCGTGCAGGGCTATGAGGACTTCATCCAGACGGATGCCTCCATCAATCCCGGCAACTCCGGCGGCCCGCTGGTGGACGGCATGGGCCGCGTGGTGGGGATCAGCACCGCCATTCTCTCCCGCAGCGGCATGAATGCGGGCATCGGCTTTGCCATCCCGATCAACATGGCCCTCCACATCGTGGAGGACCTGCTGGACGACGGCGCCGTGCAGCGCGGCTTTCTCGGCGTGCAGATCGCCGACTTGGACGCCTCCCTGGCCGAGCGTCTCGGTATCAAGGAGCAGGGTGGCGCAGTCGTGATGATGGTGGGCTCTGAATCTCCCGCTGAAAAAGCCGGCGTGCAGCTGGAGGACGTCATCGTCTCCATCAACAACCAGAAGGTGGACAACAGCAGCCGCCTCCGCCTCATCGTCAGCAGCGCCAAGCCCGGCTCGCAGATCCCCATCGAGGTGATGCGCGGCGGCAAGAAGATCACCCTCACTGCCACGCTGGAGGCGCTGCCTGAGGAGGCCCTCTCTGAAAATGGCGGCACCCGCATGCTGCCCCGCCCTGGCCAGGGTGCGGGTCCGGCCAAGGACAACATCAGCGAGCTCGTCAGCGGTGTGACCGTGCAGACGCTCACCCCCGCCTTGCGTGAGCGCCACGACGTGCCCGCCAGCGTCAGCGGCGTCATCGTCACCAAGCTGGAGCCCGACAGCCGCGCCGCCGCCATGGGCGTGGCGGAAAACGATGTGATCACCCATGTGAACCGCAAGCCCGTGGCCAGCGCCGCTGAAGCCCGCACCTTGGCAAAGAGCAGCGAAAACACTGTGCTCCTGCGCGTGTGGAGCAAGGGAGACACCAAGCTCCTCATGATCCCGAACAACTGATCGAGCCTGCGAGACCTTTGCCCGCGCATGCCGCCTAGCATGCGCGGGCTTTTTTGTGCAAGGCAGCTTTGCCCCATGCTCTACGACGCCCACAATCATCTCCAGGACGACCGCCTCGCCCCGTGGCGCGCGGAGATCCTCGCCACCATGCCGCAGACCGGACTGGGGGAGATGATCGTCAACGGCTCTGGAGAAGACGACTGGCCCGCAGTGGCGGACCTCGCCCGCGATCACTCCTGGATCCGCCCCGCATTCGGCCTGCACCCTTGGTACGTCAAAGAGCGCACGGCTCAGTGGGCCACCACGTTGCGGCAGCTTCTGGTATCCACCCCCCATGCCGTCGTGGGGGAGATCGGGCTTGATCGCTGGATTGAGAACCCGGACATCGACGCGCAGCTCGAATGCTTCCGCACCCAGCTGGCCCTGGCAGTGGAGCTGGACCGTCCGGCCATCATCCACTGCCTGCGCGCCTTTGGCCTGCTGGAGGAGACGCTGCGCAGCACCCCGCTGCCGCGCCGTGGCTTCCTCCTCCATTCCTATGGCGGCCCTGCCGAGATGATCCCCAGCTTCGTCAAAATGGGCGCCTACTTTTCCATCAGCCCCTACTTTGGCCACCCGCGCAAAGCCGCTCAGCGGGAGACCTTTGCCAAAGTCCCCCTCGACCGCCTCCTCACCGAAACAGACGCGCCCGACATGTGGCCGCCGGATGAGCTGAACCCGCACCCGCTGCACACCGCCGATGGCAAGGTGCTGAATCATCCGGCCAATCTGCATGTGAGCTACGAGCTGCTGGCCAGGATTCGAGGGATGAGTGTGGATGAATTGCAAGGAATCATCTCAAGGAATTACAACGCACTCTTTGCCTTCTAAGTGTTGCGCAGCAGCAAGACAGGGCCAACGCTGGCCCGTCACCTGCTCTCAATATGCCAACCATGCGCAAAACCAAAATCCTCTGCACTCTCGGGCCTGCCACGGAGAGTCCCGAAGTCCTTGCCAATTTGATCGCGAAAGGGGCGGACGTCATTCGTCTGAACATGAGCCACGCCTCCCACGACTGGGTGCGCACCGTCTATGGCCGCGTGCGTGAGGCCGCAGCCGCCTCCAAACGGGAGATCGCCGTGCTCATGGACCTCACCGGCCCGAGCATCCGCACCGGAGATGTGGAGCAGCCCTGGCAGCTCCAGGTGGGAGACGTCGTGGAGTTCCGCTGCAAGCCCGAGGCCCCCGCCACTACGAAGTACTCCGTGACCGTGAACTACCCGGAGCTGGGCAAGGATCTCAAAATCGACGACACCATCATGGTCGATGGTGGCATGATCCAGGTCAAAGCCACCGAAGTCTCCACCGTGCGCGTCATCGGCACCGTCATGACCAAAGGCGAGATGAAATCCCGCCGCCACATCAATCTCCCCGGTGTGCCCGTGCGACTGCCCCCGCTCACGCAGAAGGACTACGCGGACCTCGACCTCGGCGTGGAGCTGGGCGTGGACTTCTTTGCCCTCAGCTTTGCGCGTGAGCCCGGCCACCTTCAGCACCTGCAGCTCCTGCTGGAGCAAAAGCAGAGCAAGGCGCGCGTCATCGCCAAGATCGAAAACCAGCAGGCCATCGACAACATCGACGCGCTGGTGGAAGCCTCCGGCGGCATCATGATCGCCCGTGGCGACTTGGGCAGTGAATGCCCCATCGAGGACCTGCCGCTGATCCAGCGCCAGATCGTGGAGCGCTGCTCCTACCACGGCCGCAAGGTCATCGTGGCCACGCAGATGCTGGAGAGCATGATCGAAAACCCCGTGCCCACCCGCGCGGAAGTGACGGACATCTTCAACGCTGTGATCGAGCAGGTGGACTGCGTGATGCTGAGCGGCGAAACGAGCGTGGGACGCTACCCTGAGAAGTGCGTGGAGGTGCTGGATACCGTGATCAGCCGCATCGAGCAGAAGTATCCCTCCGGCCGCTTCGCCAGCGATGCGCCGCTGAAGACCAACAAGCACAAGACCGTGAAGGCCGCCATCCTGCTGGCCAACAGCATCCCCGGCAGCAAGCTGCTCGTCTTCACCATTCGTGGCGTGATGGCGCACCTGCTGGCACATCAGCGCCCGGAGTTTGCGCCCATCTTTGCCTTCACGCCGAATCTGCACGTCAGCCGCACGCTGGTCACTGCGCGTGGCGTGAACCCCTTTGTGCTGCAGTTTGCCGAAGGCGACCCCGAGGCGGCCATCCGCAATGCACTGGATCTCCTGCGCCGCGAAAAGCACATCAAGCATGGCGACCCCCTGGTGATCCTCAGCGACGCGCTGTACGACGGCATCAATGTGGATGCCATTCTGCTGCGCGAGGCTTGATTCCACCCACCAGCGCAGGCAAAGTAGGACGCAATCCTACCCCACTATAACCGTGCGCTTTGCCCTCCTGCTCCTCCATTCAGCAGCCATCGCCTCGATGGCCCAGGCGGAGCCGCGTGTGTTTGTCAGCCTGGCGGGTTCGCTGCTGGAGGCGGAGATCACCACTGCCACGGCCGACACCGTGACGCTGAAGCGCACCGATGATCAGCAAACTCTGACCATCAGCCGCCGCACTTTGTGCAAGGAGGACAATGCCTATATCTCCCGCTGGCAGGAGCAAAATACGGCCCCAGCCACAGAGAAAGCATCGGCATCCGCCTCGGTGCCCGCTCCCGGACCGGCACAGAAATTCCGCATTGTGTGCCAGACGCTGCCCGCCAAAAGCAATCGAGGCTCTTCCAATGGCGATCTGCGCACCGTTGAGGTGACCTACAACTTCAACCTCAGCAACCAGGAGGTGCGGCGCGATCTGCAGAACGCCCGCGGCACTGCCATCACACTGGCTCGAAGCCTCAGCGATCCCGGGGACAATCTTATCGTGCTGCAGAAGGTGGAGTTTGAGCTGAACCTTCGCGCCCAGTCCAAGATGGTCTATACCACACCGCCTGTCCGCCTGACTTACAGTCAGGACCCCACAGACCGCTACGGGGTCAAAAGCCACGGTTATGTTCTAATCATCCGGGATTCCGCGGGAAACGTTATCCATGTCGAGGCCAGCCCTGATGCCAATGCCCGTTACACCAAGGAGATCCTGGCCCTGGATAAAGTGCCCTGCCTTGTGGATCGTGAATTCCGCCCCAAGACCGGCAGCAACCTGCCGCTGTATCACATCAGTTTTTAAGGCTGCTTTGGGGAATTCTCCACGTGCGGAGTCAAGCAAGACGTGCATACACATTCCCAACGGTTAACACTGCAGCAGCGCGACTCCGACATTGCCAAACACCTCGGATGAACCAAGCATGCTCTCATGCACATTCCGACCCTCATCGAGCACAAGCGCGACGGTGGCGCCCTCTCCTCCGGGGAGATACGCCATGTGATCGACGCCTTCACTCGCGGGGACATGCCGGAGTACCAGATGAGCGCACTGGCCATGGCCATTTACTTCCGTGGCATGACGCCGGAGGAGACCGCTGCGCTGACCGAGGCCATGCTGCACAGCGGCACCATGCTGCTATGGAACGACCACGACCCCATGCGCGTGGACAAGCACAGCACCGGCGGCATCGGCGACAAGACCTCCCTCATCCTAGCGCCGCTGCTGGCCTGCGACAATGTGTGGGTGCCCATGATCTCCGGCCGCGGCCTGGGGATCACCGGCGGCACTCTGGACAAGCTGGAGAGCATCCCCGGCTTCCGCACGCAGCTCAACGAGGTGGAGATTCACAACGTGATCGACCGCATCGGCTGCGTGATGGTGGGGCAGACCGGTGGCATCTGCCCGGCGGACAAAAAGCTCTACGCCCTGCGGGATGTGACGGGCACGGTGCCAAGCATCCCGCTCATCACCGCCAGCATCATGAGCAAGAAGCTGGCAGAGGGGCTGAACCGCCTGGTGCTGGATGTGAAATGGGGCAGCGGTGCCTTCATGAAGACAGAGGCGGAGGCACAGCTGCTGGCGCAGAGCCTCGTGACCGTGGGCCAGGCCATGGGCGTGCGCTCCAGCGTGCGCCTTAGTGCCATGAATGAGCCCACCGGAGAGTCCGCCGGGAATGCGCTGGAGGTGGCCGAATGCGTGCGCTGCCTGAAAGGCAAGGGCCCGCAGGACTTGGAGGACATCGTGCTGGATCTCGCCTCCGCCGTTTCCATCTCCCCCCGCGCAGAACTGCATGCCATGCTGCATCGGGGCGAAGCATGGCTGAAGTTTCAAAAAATGGTGCAGGCCCAGGGAGGCAATGTGGATGTGCTGGAAAAGATGACCTCTGTGCATCGTGCCCCCTTCATCGGCGAGCTCAAAGCCACCGCCAGCGGCACGCTGACGCGCATGGATGCTGGCGGCATCGGCCAGGCCGTGCTGGAGCTGGGGGCCGGACGCTCCAAAGCCTCCGATCCCATCGACTACGCCGTGGGCTGCGACCAGATCGCCAAGACCGGCACGCAGGTGCAGGCGGGCGATGTGCTGCTGCGCGTGCACGCGCGGACGAAGGGCGCGCTGTTTCGCACGCTGGATCTTTTGCCGCATAGCATTGAGATCGTGTGACGTTTGTCTCTCCATCCATGAACCGCCGCCGCTTTCTCCAGACCACCGCTGCATTCGCATGCCTGCCTGAAATGACGCAGGCCGCACCACCGGTCACGCGCATCATCGACACGCACACGCATTTCTACGATCCCTCACGCCCCGGCGGCGTGCCGTGGCCCACCAAGGGCTCGCCGCTCTACCGCACCGTGCTGCCTGCGGACTGGCTGGCGGTGGCAGCGCCGCATGGCGTCAAGGAAACCGTCGTCGTGGAGGCCAGCCCGCTGGTGGAGGACAACCAGTGGATTCTCGATCTAGCGGCCAAGGAGAAAAGCATCGTGGGATTCGTGGGGCATCTCGACCCGGGAGATGCTTTCGCAAGCAATCTGAAACGCTTTGCCGCCAATCCTGTCTTCCGTGGTGTGCGTTGGAGCGGCACATCATTGCAGGACACGGCAAAACAAGACGCCGTGCTCTCAGGTGCCAAGGCGCTGGCCAACCACGGCCTGGAGTTGGATTTGAATGGCGGCCCCAGCTATCTTCCTCACGCAGCAAAACTGGCCGCCGGCGTGCCCGACCTGCGCATCGTCATCAATCACCTCGGTGCCTCCGGCGATCCGCGGTCCCTGCGCCCCGAGTGGAAGGAAAGCATTCGAGCCGCGGCCAAGCAGCCCAACGCCTTCATGAAAGTCTCCGCGCTGGTGGAGCAGGTGAAATGCGACTACGGCAAGGCCCCGACCGACACCACCTACTATCTCCCCGTTCTCGATCATCTTTGGGAATGCTTTGGTCCCGAGCGCCTCATCTACGGCAGCGACTGGCCCGTCTCCGACAAAGGCGCATCATATGATGTCGTCTTCAAGGTCGTGGACGAGTTCTTCCGCAGCAAGGGCAGCGAGGCATGTGAAAAGTATTTCTGGAAGAACTCGCTGGCAGCTTATCGGTGGATCGAACGAAAGTAAACCCATGGTCCGAACTCAAAAGCGCCTCATACGTGTCGTTATCGCAGTCGTCGTAACCTTCGTTCTCGGCACCTTGGTGCTCTGCCTGGCAGGCCTGCGCGACGACATCGGCAAAACCGATGTGGCACTCGTGCTCGGCAGCAAGGTGGAGCTCTCCGGAAAGCCCTCCGCACGCCTTCAGGCACGGCTCGACGAAACCGTGAAGCTCTACATGGCAGGCTGGTTCCCTTGGATCATTGCTAGCGGAGGCCTTGGCAAGGAAGGATATGATGAGGCCGTCGTCATGCGTGACTACCTCGCAGCTCACGGCGTGCCCCGAGACCACATCCTCTTGGACAGCAAAGGCAACACCACCTTCGACAGCGCCCAGAACACACTGCAAATTCTGCGAGAAAAGCGGCTCAGAAGCGTTCTCGTTGTCACCCAGTATTTTCACATTTCCCGCTCACGCCTGGCTCTCAAACGCAGCGGCATTGAAGAGATCCGCTCCGCCTCCCCAAGTTACTTTGAGCTGCGCGATCTCTACTCTGCGCCACGTGAGCTTTTCGGCTATTTCAGCTACTTGCTGCGAAGCTTCGATAAGTAATGACCGTGACTTCAGCTTCATCTTCCGACATTCGGCATTCCCTCTTCTCTCAATGCGCCTCGTACTCCAACGCGTCTCCTCCGCCTCCGTCACTGTAGATGGCAGCATCACCGGCCAGATTGGCACGGGGTTCATGATTCTGGCAGGCATCGAAGGAGAGGACACGCTGGATGACCTGACGTGGCTGGTGCAGAAGGTCACGCAGATGCGGGTCTTTGGCGATGCCGAGGGAAAGATGAACCTGAGCGTGAAGGACGTGGGCGGCGATCTGCTGGTGGTGAGCCAGTTCACACTGCATGCCAGCACCAAAAAAGGAAACCGCCCCAGCTTTATCCGAGCTGCACGACCGGAGGTCGCCATCCCTCTCTATGAGCAATTTCTGGCGTTGCTGGAGACCGAAATGGGCAGGCCTGTGGCACGAGGCATCTTTGGCGCAGACATGAAGGTGGCGCTGGTAAATGACGGCCCAGTGACCATCTGCATTGACTCGAAGGCACGTGAGTAAGCCCTGATAGGGCACAATGGGCGTGCCCCTGCAAAGGCTGTGCTTGCGCTCTTAGCCGATCTTCACCACGCCCACGGTCGTATTGTCCTGGCGGTCGTTGTTGATGCGGCGTATGGCGAAGATGATGGCGTCGGAGATCTTGTCTGCCGTGGTGTGCTTGCCGAAGCCGAGCAGCTCTTCCAGTGCCTTGTGCGTGAGGGTGAAGATGCCGTCGCTGGCGGCGATGACGATGTCTCCTTTTTTCAATGGCAGCGGCTCTGCCGGGAAGTCGATCAGGGCCAGCGGCATGCCCATGAGGGCGGCCTGCAGTGTGTGGCGGTCGGGGTGATTTTCCGCCTCCTCGCGGGTGATCTCTCCACGTGCGGCACGAGCGTCGATGATGGGAGAGAGGCTGTGGTCGGCATTCAGGCGGATCAGCTCTCCATCGCGGAAGAGAAAGAGCGGGGAATCCCCCACGCTGATCCACTCCAGGGTCTTGGGGGTGATGAGCACGCCCACCATGGTGGTGCCCATGGGCGGGGCCACGCTGGGCATGCGGCTGGTGATGATGCCTAGGGTCTCATTGGCCACCTCCACGGCGTGGCGGAGCTTCCAGGAGTTGGGTCCGTCCTGCTCGTGATAGGCGCGCACAAAGGCGTTTACCCCGATGTAGCTGGCCACGCTGCCGCCGGCATGCGCGCCCAGGCCGTCTCCCACCACGAGGAGCAGGCGCTCCAGGCTGCGCTCCTCGGGCTCTGCCGCGTCAGCAAAGGCATAGTAGTCCTCCTGATTGTCCCGTCGGCCGCGGTACTGGCGGGCGGCAAAGTCCTGCTCCTGAATGAAGGCAGGCGGCTGGGTTTCAAGCAGGGGGACTCGATCGGTCAGGACGGTGGTGGTGTGGGCGCTCACTCGGCGGAAAACTGGTAAATCGTGGTGCTGGTAAATTTTTCACCCGGGCGCAGGGTCGTGCCGGGGAAGCTGGGATGATTTGGGCTGTCGGGATAATGCTGCGTTTCGAGGCAGAAACCATGCCGCTTTGCATAAATGTGCCCGCTTTTGCCGGGAACGCCATTGAGATGATTGCCGGTGTAGAGCTGCACCCCTGGTTCCGTAGTGCGCACGGTCATCACACGGCCGCTGGCGGGATCTTTGACCGTGGCGGCCAGTTTCAGTCCGCTGCCGGACAGGACGTAGTTGTGGTCGTAGCCGATGCCCTGGACGAGCGGCTTGAAGTCCGCGCCAATGCGTTCGCCGATGGCGTGCGGGCTGGTGAAGTCCAGCGGCGTGCCCTTGATGCTGGCGATCTCTCCGGTGGGGATGAGGTCATCATCCGTGGCGGTGATCTGCTCGGTTGGGATCGTGAGAAGGTGGCCCAGGATGTCACCGCTGCCTTCGCCGGAGAGGTTGAAGTAGGCGTGGTTGGTCAGGTTCAGCACGGTGGCTTTATCCGTGGTGGCCTCGTAGTTGATCTTGAGGCCGTTGTCTGGCGTGAGGGTGTAGGTCACGGTGCACTTCAGGGTGCCGGGGTAGCCCTCCTCACCATCGGGGCTGGTGTAGCTGAGAGCCACGCCATTGGGCACCTCTTTGGCGGCCCACACTTTTTTGTCAAAGCCCGCCTTGCCGCCGTGGAGCTGGTGCTTGCCGGAATTGGCCGTCACGGGGTATTCCACGCCATCCAGCGTGAACTTCGCATGGCCGATGCGGTTGGCGTAGCGACCGGCGATGCAGCCAAAGAAGGGGTTTCTGCCCAGGTAGCCGTCCAGGCTGTCAAAGCCCAGCGTCACATCCGCCAGCGTGCCTTTTTTATCCGGAGCCTTGAGCGTGACGATGTAGCCACCCCAGGTACAGATCTGCGCCTCCAGCCCGCCTGTGTTTTTCAGCGTAAAGAGCTGCACCTCCTCTCCCGCCGGTGTTTTTCCCCAAGAGCGGGATTCCACGCTGGCAGCAGATGACGGACCGGGAATGGACATGAGTAGCAGGAGGAGGCTGGTCAGCGCGTAGCGGCGCATGGTGGGTTGGGTGGCTGGTTGACGAAGGAGTGTGACGGTTTCGCCCGCTTTGCGCAAGAAAGGATTCCGCCCACCCGGCCGAAGTTTCTGGCCAGTGACGCATGATCTTGTGTAACCTCCGCCGCTGCTTTCCCCATGCAGGCGGTCATGGACTCCACACCCTCCCCCACAGATCCCTTTCACGGTCTGAACCCAGCCGACCTGATGGCCGCCGCCGCCATGCCCACGGACGGCGGTGCAGACACGCTCCCTCTCGCTCCGCGTGACCTGCCCTCGCTGGCGGAAATCGCCGCCGCGTTTCCTGATCTCGAAATCCTCGATCTCATCGGCCACGGCGGCATGAGCGCGGTGTTTCGTGCGCGGCAGCCGCGGCTGGACCGCATGGTCGCGCTCAAGGTGCTGCCCAAATCCCTCGCGGCCACGCCGGGCTTTGCGGAGCGCTTCACCCGCGAGGGGCGCGTGCTCGCCCGGCTCAGCCACCCAAACATCGTCACCGTGCATGACTTTGGCGAGAGCGGCGGCTTCTGTTACCTCATCATGGAATACGTGGATGGCGTGAACCTGCGCCAGGCCATGCGCGCCGGCCGCTTCACTCCGGAGCAGGCGCTGGGCATCATCCCCGTGATGTGCGAGGCCCTGCAGTATGCTCACAGCCAGGGCGTGCTGCACCGCGACATCAAGCCCGAGAACATCCTGCTGGATGCGAAGGGCAAAGTGAAAATCGCCGACTTCGGAATCGCCAAGATCCTCGATGAAAGCGGGGACGGCGGGATGCTGCTGACGCAAAGCGGCGCCAGGCTGGGCACCGCGCCCTACATGGCGCCGGAGCAGATCGAAAAGCCCGGCAGCGTGGACCACCGCGCGGACATCTACAGCCTCGGCGTCGTTTTCTACGAGATGCTCACCGGAGAGCTGCCTCTGGGCCGCTTTGCCGCGCCCTCGGAAAAATCATCCGTCAGCGGCGGCATGGACGAGGTCGTCTTCCGTGCGCTGGCCAAGGAGCGCGAGCGCCGGCAGCAGAGCGCGGGCGAGTTCAAGACTCAGATCGAAGGCGTCGCCGCCATGCCGCCGCAGGTGCGGCGCTCTCTTGCGTGGCAGTTCAACAGCTTTGAGTACAAGTCCAAACGCACGCTCTTCGGCATGCCGCTGGTGCATGTGACCTCCGGCATTGATCCCGCCACGGGGCGCAAGCGCGTGGCACGCGGCTTCTTTGCCTTTGGGGACAAGGCGGTGGGCGTGGTGGCCTTTGGAGGTCAGGCACGCGGCATCATTGCCTGCGGTGGCGTGGCGTTGGGCGTGGTGGCAGTAGGGGGCATGAGTCTAGGTCTTGTCTCGTGGGGCGGGGTGGCGCTGGCATGGCTGCTGGCCTACGGCGGCGTAGCTGTGGGTTTTTTCGCCGCAGGCGGCATGGCTCTGGGCTGGGAGACGGTGGGCGGGCTGGCAGCCTGTGTGCACGGCTATGGTGGCCAGGTATATGCGCTGGTGGCAGGCATGGGTGCGCAAGTGCATGCGCCATATGTGGCCGAGAGCCTCGGTGTCTTTCCTGTGCCGCTGCAGTGGCTGGTGAAGATGACCCGCGTGACCGGCCCTTTCGTGGCGTGGATATGGGTGCCGCTTATGATGCCGTCTTTGCTCATGCCATGGTGGGCGCGCAGGCAGTTGGAGTTTGAAGCGCGGGGGGGCGCTCAGCATGCCACGAAGTGGTATGAACGCCCCTCCCGGGTGCTGTGGCTTATTCCCGCTGCGCTGCTTTTTTTCCTGGTTCTCGCCGGCATGGTCCGCATGTGGGTCTACTCAGGCATGGCGGGCATAACCTCGCAGATGCTCATCTCTGGTTCGGTGGAAGGCATGGGGCTGCTCATGGCGGCGCTGAGCCTGCCGCTGTGGCTGCGCCTGGTGCCGATGAATCCGGTCTATGGCGTGCGGCTGCCCTCCACCTTTGTATCCGACCAGCGCTGGTATGATGTGAACGCCGTGTTTGGCCGGCATCTCTTCTGCTGGTCGCTCACGGTCATTGCCGCAGGCATCGCGGGCTTTTATCAGCTTCCGCGACACCGGGACGCCTATGCCTGGGCGGCCATTGCGCTGACACTGGTCGCGATGGCGGCCTCCGTGGTATCCACACTGGTCTGGATGCACCGCCGTCCGGTGGGCCGCCCCGTCATCAAGCCGCACCGGCTGGTGCGCAACATCGAGCTCGTCATCCCCATCATCGTGCTGATGTTTTTCATCCGCGCCTTCATCGGGGCCTCGTATTCCATTCCGCATGATCATGAGCCCGGCGTCGCCAAAGGCAGCCGCTGGCTCGCGTCCAAACTCAACACCGGTTTCGTCCCTGGAGATCTCATCACCTATGCCCATGAGAACGGCCAGACCTGGCTCGCGCGCGTCATCGCCGTCGAGGCCAAAGGCTTGCTGCTGAAACGCGGCAGCAGCAAGGAGGAGTTCTTCATGCCGTGGGACAAGATCATCGGGAAGATGCTGTTTTCGTACTGGCCGCTGGGAGGTGGGGGCGGATTTGAGGCGAAGGCCGCTCCCCTGCCGGTCATTGACGGCACGTCAAGGGCTCTGGACCGGCAGCCTGTGCTACGTTTCGTCCGGCTGGCCTTGAAACGCCAGCGCTTCGAAGATCCTGTTTACACGCCGGAAGGAATGCCGGTAACGGATTTCAAAAGCATTTCGCGCATCAACCATGCCTTTGGCTATGTACCTCCCATCGTCGATGATGAAACCTGCTGGCTGCACCTCTGGTTCGAACATCCGGACATTGACCGTTACAGCAGGCTGACGGTGGAGATAACAGACGTCAACGGGGAGGAGCTGAAGAACAGAGGGGATGATTTGAAAAAATACAACGGATGGGATTTTAACACTGCGGAGGGGGCGGATAATTCTTTGCTGGCGGTGGTGGTGAGTCCCGGCCGTCGCAGTAGCCTGCCGCCCGCTGTGCGCGTGGTTCTTCATTACAGCATCGGCCCATGGCAGGACGGCCTCATCCTAAATCCTGATTTTCATGGCGCCCTCAATCTGGGGCCTCGCTGCTTGCTGGCGGGGCTGGGAGACGATGAAGACCACCGGGCGTTTGTCTCGTGGGTGAAACCTGTGGATAACGACAGGGTCTATGATGTGGTCGCCCTGCTTAAAAATGGCAGCCGGATTGGATCCACCGGGCATCTCGACAGTGCCAGCGAAGGCTCGCGAGTGGTGAGGGCCGATTTCGGGGCTTTACTGCGGGAAGTGGCATCCTTTCAGATCCGCAGCCGCAAAGCTCAGACTGTTGTCTATGATAAGGTTATCCTCCCACCCCTCCCATGACATCCTCCTTCCACGACACGCGCTGGACGCTCGTCTCCCGCTCACGGGGCGAGGATGCGCAGGCACGTGCGGCGCTGAGCGAGCTGTGCGCGGCCTACTACGCCCCGGTGGTGGCCTTCCTGCGGCGGGACGGGCGTGCGGAGGATGTGGCGCGGGATCTGGCGCATGACTTCTTTGCCAAGCTGCTTGAGGGCGGGACCATTGATGGCGCGGATCCGCTGCGTGGAAAATTCCGCAGCTACCTGCTCACGGTCTTGAAACGCTTTGCCGCCAATCAACGCGAGCATGATCATGCGGCCAAGCGCGGCGGCGGGCAGGTGCATGCGGTGCTCGACGGAGGTTCCGAGCAGACCGGCGCGGGCCTGCAAATAGCGGATGCGAGCGTGGAAGCGCCGGATGCGGCCTTTGACCGCCAGTGGGCCCTCACGCTGCTCGCGCGTGCGCTGAGCCGTCTGGAGTCCGAGATGCGTGACGATGGCAAGTCAGAGCACTTTGACGTTCTGAAACCCTGGCTGACCGCCGAGGCCGATGCGACGCCTCAAACCGAAGCCGCCGCAAAGCTCGGCATGAGCATCGAGGCCGTGAAGGTGGCCGTGCATCGTCTGCGGAAACGCTTCCGCGAATCCGTGAAGGCGGAGATCGCACAGACGGTCAGCGATGCAGACACGGTGCGCGAAGAACTGGACGCGCTGATGGGCGCCTTGCGCGGATCGTGATGGAGCGCACGCGTCCTCGCGTGCAGCATTCAGCGTCCCCGCTGAATGCCGTCCGAGCGTATATTTTGCTGATGCGCAGACGAGTCAGCCGGTGGGTGCCAGGAGACGGTCTTCCGCGAGACGCGGAAGACAGCACGCGAGACGCGCGCGCTCCAGTTACGCTGTCGCCACCGCAGATGCCTCCGGCTTTTTCTCCTTCCAGGTGCTCTGGATGTAGATCTCGCGCAGGGTCTTGAAGTCGATCTGCGTCGGGCTGTCCGTCATCAAATCGCTGCCCTTGTTGTTCTTCGGGAAGGCGATCACTTCGCGGATGCTGTCCTCGCCGCTCACCAGCATGGCAATGCGGTCCAGGCCGAGCGCGAGGCCGCCGTGGGGAGGTGCGCCGAAGCGGAAGGCGTCGAGGATGTGGCCAAACTTGTGGGCCTGCTCCTCTTCGTTCACGCCGAGCACGCTGAAGAGCTTGGCCTGCAGATCCTTTTCATGAATTCGGATGGAGCCGCCGCCGAGTTCGTAGCCGTTGAGCACCACATCATAGGCTTCGGCGCGCACCTTGGCGTATTCGCCGGCTTCCATGAGCGGGATGTCCTCCGTCTTCGGACGGGTGAAGGGATGATGCACGGCCACCCAGCTCTGCGTTTCCGCATCCTGGGCCAGCAGCGGGAAATCGACGACCCACAGGAAGTTCAGCGCGGTGCTGTCCTTGGTGAGCTGCGTCATGTTGGCGATCTCCACGCGCACACGGCCGAGGATGTCGCAGGCTTCCTGCCAGGTGCCGGCGTAGAAGAACACGATGTCGTTCTCTTCGACACCGAGCTTTGCGATCAGCGCCTTCTGCTCATCTGGACCAAAGAATTTCCACAGCGGGCTCTTGTACTCCAGCACGCCCTGCTCATTGCGCTCCACCTTGATGAAGGCGAGCTGCTTGACCTTCATGCCAGCCTGCGTGGCGATCTCGTTGAGGCGGATCATCTGGCCCGTGGTGATGCCGGCAAAGCCCTTGGCATTGATGGCGCGCACGACGCCACCGTTTTCAATCGTGGTGCGGAAGATTTTGAATTCTGATTTCGCGAAGACATCGGCCATGTCCACGATCTCGTTGCCGTAGCGCGTGTCCGGCTTGTCGGAGCCGTAGCGGTCCATGGCCTCCTGGTAGGTCATGCGAGGAAATGGTGCTGGGATGTCGCGTCCGGTGCCGGCCTTGAACATGCTCACGAGCAGGCCTTCGACGAGGTTCACGATGTCGTCGCGCTGGATGAAGCTGGCCTCGATGTCGATCTGGGTGAACTCCGGCTGGCGGTCGGCGCGCAGGTCTTCATCGCGGAAGCAGCGGGCGATCTGGAAGTAGCGCTCCAGACCGGCCACCATCATGAGCTGCTTGTACTGCTGCGGGGCCTGCGGCAGGGCGTAGAATTTGCCGGGGTTCAGACGGGCAGGTACGAGGAAGTCGCGCGCGCCTTCAGGTGTCGGATTGCTGAGGATGGGAGTCTCCACCTCGATGAAGCCGGCGCCGTCGAGGTAGTTGCGTGCGGCGTTGGTGATCTTGTGGCGCGTGCGGATGTTCCGGCTCATGCGCTCGCGGCGCAGGTCCAGGTAGCGGTACTTCATGCGCATGTCCTCGTTGGACAGCTCACGATCGAGCTGGAAGGGCAGCACATCGGCCTTGTTGAGGATCTTGCACTCGGTGGCGACGATTTCGACTTCGCCGGTACCGAGCTTGGCGTTTTCGGTGCCCTTGAGACGGGCGGCCACCTTGCCGGTGATCTGCAGCACGTCTTCGTCACGCAGAGTGTGGCTCTGCGCGGCAAGCTCGGCGTTTTCTTCCGGGCGGAAGACCACCTGGGTCAGGCCCTCGCGGTCGCGCAGGTCGATGAAGATGACGCCGCCATGATCTCGGGCCGAATTCACCCAGCCACAGAGTGTGACGGTCTGGCCGATGTGCTCAGAGCGGACGGCGTTGCAGTGAAGGGAACGGTAGGCGTTGGGGATCATGGCGGAAAAAAGGGCGCGTAGAGTCGGCGGATTCGGCCCGCGTGCAAGGGGGAAAGGAATGACCAAAACGGGGGCAAGGTCCGGGCGGGGAGGGCCGTTTTCACCGGTCATGTTTCGGAAATGCCTGCTTTCCCTCGTCTTTTGTGCCTCGGTACTGCCTGCCGCAGAGCGGCCCAATGTGGTGTTTTTCCTGGTGGACGACCTGGGCCAGCGAGACCTCGGCTGCTACGGCAGCACGTTTTATGAGACGCCGAGCATCGACCGTCTGGCCAAGGAGGGCGCGCGTTTTACCGATGCCTACGCCGCCTGCCCGGTGTGCTCTCCCACGCGTGCGGCCATCCAGACAGGGCGCTGGCCTCAGCGCACGGGCATTACGGACTACATCGGCGCTCCGCTGAAGCCGGAAGGCTGGAAGCGCAATACCCGCCTGCTGCCCGCCCCCTACTCGGACCGGCTGGCGCATGAGGAGGTGACGCTGGGAGAGCTCATGAAAAGCGCGGGCTACGCCACCTTCTTTGGCGGCAAGTGGCACCTGGGACCCGAGGGCTTCTGGCCGGAGGACCAGGGCTATGATGTGAACATGGGCGGCGTCGATCGTGGCGGCCCCTACGGGCGTGGCAAATACTTCGTGCCCTATGACAACCCGCGCCTGCCCGACGGCCCGCCCGGCGAGCACCTGCCGGACCGGCTGGCCACGGAGGCGGGGAAGTTCATCGAGGCGCATCAGAAACAGCCGTTCTTTGTATGCTTTTCGTTCTACTCCGTGCACACGCCGCTGCAGTCGCGCCCGGATTTGCAGGCCAAGTATGAGGCCAAGCGCCAGAAGCTGGGCCTGCAGCCCAAGTTTGGCCGCGAGGAGCCGCGCGATGTGCGGCTGGTGCAGGAGCACGCCGTCTATGCCGGTATGGTGGAGGCCATGGACGCCGCCGTGGGCAAGGTTTTGTCCAAGCTGGAGGCGCTGGGGCTGGACAAAAACACGCTCGTCATTTTCACCTCTGACAATGGCGGCCTGAGCACTAGCGAGGGCTCCCCCACCTCCAATCTGCCGCTGCGCGGCGGCAAGGGCTGGCTGTATGAGGGCGGCATCCGCGAGCCCCTCATCGTACGCTGGCCGGGCGTGGTAAAGCCGGGTGCCGAGGTGGCCACCCCCGTGTGCAGCCCAGACTACTTTGCCACCCTGGCAGATGTGACCGGCAGCAAACCGATCTCCAAGATCGACGGCGTGAGCCTGCTCCCCGTGCTGGAGGGTAAAGAACTGCCGGAGCGTCCGCTCTTCTGGCACTACCCGCACTACGGCAATCAGGGCGGAGCGCCCGGAGCCGCCATGCGCCGGGGAGACTGGAAGCTTATCCAGTGGCATGAGCAGGACCAGCCGGAGCTTTTCAATCTAAAGAACGACCTGAGCGAAACCAACAACCTGGCCGCTCAGGAGCCGGAGCGTGTGAAGGCCATGCTGGCCGAACTGCATGCCTGGCAGAAAGACGTGGGCGCGCTGCTGCCCACGCCCAACCCCGCCTACGATCCCGCCAAGCCGGATGGTCGCGCTGCCAATGCGCCCGCAAAAAAAGCGGGGAAGAAAAAAGAACAATAGGCAGAAAGCTGAGATAGGAGGGATATCTTCAGATCGCCACGAATGAAGATGGAGTGTTGAGCACTCTGGAAACCCATTCGTATGCAGAGGGAAGGGCAGGGGCTGGCCGTCACCACCACGTGCTGGGTCCCCTCATACCTGCGATCTGGCGTGCAAAAGGTGGACACGGCGGGAATAAAGGCACGCCACACGACCTCATAGCTTTGTCCATCCTGAAAGGGCCGCCTTGTAGCGGAAGTTAGACAAAATAGACTTACTGTTAGACAAAAATAAAACAAATCTTTGACGAAACCTCGTTTTGTCGCAATTATCAGCCTCGTTAGACAACCACCTCATCATCATGAACGCGACTGAAACGACCCCCGAGTTAGATCCCAGCGTCATCGAAGACATCAGGCTACTGAAGCGCATCGCCGAGCGCGATTCCGCCAGCTTCCAGACCTTCTACAAGAAGTACAGCGGCCTCATCTTCGCCTCCATCTCCAACGTGCTGAACGACCACCACGACACCGAAGACGTGATGCAGGAGGTGCTGGTGCAGGTGTGGAACAAGGCCCACCTCTACGAGCCCCGCAAAGGCAAGCCCCTGACCTGGCTGACCACCCTGGCCCGGAATCGCGCCATCGACCGCATCCGCTCCAAGCAGCGCCGCTCCCGCCTCAATGACGACTTTGAGACGGAGAACAAGAAGGACCAGTTTGAGTTTGAGCCCTCCGGCCACGAAAACCTGGAAACCAAGGAACGCGACACCATCCTGCACAGCGCCGTGTCCCGCCTGACGGACGACCAGCGCGAAGCCATTGAGCTGACCTACTTCAGCGGCCTCACCCAAGCCGAGGTGGCCGAGCGCCTGCGTGAGCCCCTGGGCACCATCAAGGCCCGCATCCGCCGTGGTGTGAACCGCCTGGAGACCCTGGTGAAGCCACGCCTGGCCTGATTCGATTCCCCCCAAAACCAAACCCAAACCCTGAAGGGCGGACTCCGGTCCGCCCTTTTTTGTCTAATACCATAAGCAGTTGAATACGGGTCTTTTATATGCTATGCAGGGGGCATGGCAAAGA